>Ga0081539_10000009_pt1 | contig 509286 bp, 512 predicted proteins | sample TabmetS4T2R2_FD_71023 | JGI IMG/M metagenome (GOLD analysis project Ga0081539, IMG submission 71023) | Tabebuia heterophylla rhizosphere microbial communities from the University of Puerto Rico - S4T2R2 | ecosystem: Host-associated > Plants > Roots > Rhizosphere ...
AAGGGCGCCAAGCCAGCCGACCTTCCCGTGGAGCAGCCGACGAAGTTTGAGCTGGTCATCAACCTGAAGACCGCCAAGGGGCTGGGCCTCACGTTCCCGCCGTCGCTGCTGCTGCGGGCCGATGAACTTATTGAGTGAACCGTGTGGCTTACGTGTTCGTGAGATACGTCGCTGTTGTCGTGTTCGGCGCAGTTGTCATCCCTTGCAGATAGCGAGGTGACGTTATGCGACGGCTAATAATCGCTTTACTCGTTGCGATGGTGCCTGCAGTCGTGGCGGCGGAAACCCTTGGCGTCGCCGAAGAGAATCTGAAAAAGAAAAACATAAGCCTACCGACGCCGGCGGCCCCCGTCGCGAATTACGTTCCAGCGGTTCAAACCGGCAGCCTCCTGTTCCTATCCGGCGCCGGCCCGGCGTCATCGGAGCCGCGGGGGAAGGTAGGTAAAGACGTGACGCTCGATCAGGGCTATCAAGCCGCTCGCTCTACGTGTCTTAATCTGTTGGCCGCGACGCGAGCAGCGCTCGGAAGCCTGGACAAGGTCAAGAGGGTCGTAAAGGTGTTAGGGATGGTGAACTCGTCGGCCGGTTTCACGGACCAACCCAAAGTGATTAATGGCTGTTCCGACTTGCTCGTGGAGGTCTTCGGGGAGGCGATTGGCAAACATGCTCGCTCGGCCGTCGGCATGGCCGAGTTACCTTTCAACATACCGGTTGAAGTCGAAATGATACTCGAAGTCGAGACGCGGTAGGGCCAACAGGCGAAATGGAGTCGAAACTCCACGTTCGACCAGTCATCGCCGGTTGCGGTCAACCTAAAAATGGCCAAGCTCTCGGCCTGGCGCGCCATTATCGCGAGTGCGGAGAAGAGGCTGAAGTGCTCGCCCACCTGGCAGATATCGAGCTGGCCCGACGCGATGTGACTGCGGCAAGGCGACTATATTCAGAGGCCAGCGAACTTGCCAAGAAACTAGAGATGCGCCCACTCATCGCGCGTTGCCACCTAGGGATTGGCCGGGCATCGCACGCGGCCGGGTTGAAGGTCGACGCCCAGCGCGAGCTTCAGAAGGCGACGACAATGTTCCGCGAGATGGGCATGACGTACTGGCTCGAGAAGCTCGAGTCCGAATTACAGGCACGTTCGTGAGCGCATGCGCCCGTTGCGGACACGAGAATCGAGCGCATGCTAAATTCTGCGAGGAGTGTGCCGCGCCGCTTGCCCGACGCTGCACGAACTGCGGCTCGGAACTGACGCCGACCGCGAAGTTCTGTCCCGAGTGCGCACATCCGACCGGTGCCACCGGCGTCGTGCCTGCAGCCGCTTCACGATTCACCACTCCAAATTCTTACACCCCTAAGCACCTCGCCGAGAAAATTCTGACCTCGAAGAGCGCACCTTGAAGGCGAGCGGAAGCAGGTGACAGTGCTGTTCTGTGATATCGCGAACTCGACTACGATCGCGGAGAAACTTGGCCCGGACGCGATGCATCTGCTCCTTAACCGCTTTTTCGACATAGCGCTCACGGAAATCCATCGCTACGAGGGAAGCGTTAATCAGTTCCTGGGCGACGGCTTCATGGCTCTCTTTGGCGCGCCTGTCGCGCATGAAGACCATCCGCGGCGGGCGGTTCTCGCAGCATCGCGCCTTCGGCAAGCGCTAGAGAAGCAGCAGCCCGATCTTGCTATCCGAATTGGGCTCAACACGGGCTTCGTCGTTGTAGGGGCTATCGGTGACAACCTTCGGATGGATTACACCGCGATTGGGGACACCACGAACCTCGCCGCTCGACTTCAGCAGATTGCTGAGCCCGGGGCACGCTGCTCATAAGCGAATCGTTGAGTCGACTTGTTTCTAGTTATGTGCGAACAGAAGCCCTCGCGCCTGTACAGGTAAAAGGTAAGTCAGGATTAATTACCCCTTACCGAGTGACGAGCGTGCGTCCACGCCGGTCACCATTGGAAGTACGCGACGAGCGCGAACTGACCCGATTCACGGGTCGGGAACGCGAAATGAGCACACTCCACCACCTGCTATCTCGGAGTGAAAACGGGCAAGGCCAAATCGTCGGTATTGTCGGCGAACCTGGAGTCGGTAAATCTCGGCTTCTCCATGAATTCCGACGCGATGTTGCCGGTAGGCGCGTTACCTATAACTGCGGCCTCGCCGACAGCGATACGGCGGCGGCAATGACGGACAAACTCCGCTCTGCGACGTCGTGTCGAACGGCGCGCGCGAGCGACGGCAGTACGCTTCACAGGCGGAAGCCGAGACGGCGTTGGACGAGTATCGCGAGAACGAGCGGAATCCGAAGCCGGCCCCCCACACCGAGGCGCACGCCACAGCGTCGATGACGTTCGGGCAAGCAGTCGACCGTTACCTGGCGGAGAAAGTGCGCAAGCGGTCGCTGTTCGCCGATCGTCGCATCACGACGCATCTCAAGGAAGTGTTCGGCGCGGACACACCACTCGCTGACATCACCGCAAATCGCATCAGCGAGTACAAAGCCAAGCGGTTGACGACGACGTCGGATCGGCGAAAGGATGTCAACGGTGCGGCCGTCACGTTGTCCAGTGCCGCCGTCAATCGGCCACTGACGATCCTGCGCCATCTGCTCCGCTTGGCTCACGAAGAGTGGGGCGTGCTTAATACCACGCCGAAAATCCGGCTAGAAAAGGAGCCACAGGGACGGCTACGGTGGTTGACACAGGAAGAGGCCACGAAGCTTCTCGCGGTCTGCAAGAAGAGCCGTAACGCTGCATTGGCCGATCTGGTCGAGTTCGCACTATTCACTGGCGTCCGTAAGGGCGAGGCGCGCTCGGCCTGACATGGGACCGGGTCGACCGCGCCCGTGGCGTTATCCGGCTTGAGTTGACCAAGAGCGGGCGACGGAGAGAAGTGCCGCTCAGTTCGAACGCCGCCGCCGTGCTAGCTCGGCGCTGGCCGACGACGCCAAGGGTTACGTCTTCGGCTCGCCGAAGTGGAACCGCTTCCGTACCGTCTGGGAGACGGCCGTGGCGGCAGCCGGCATCGACGATCTGCGCTTCCATGACCTTCGCGACACGTTCGCCTCGTGGCTCGTGCAGCGCGGGCGCACGCTCAAGGAGGTGCAGGAGGCGCTCGGCCACGAAACGATCACCATGACCATGCGCTACAGCCACCTCGCGCCGGATCACCTGCGGGCGGCCGTGGCGGCACTCGATAACGTACTCAAGCCCGAGCCCCACGGGGTCGCCCAAGGCACAACCAAGGCACAAGAACCTCAACAGAAGGTAAAATCACGGGGGAGTCGGCCGCTTGCGCACGCAAGTCGTTGATTTCATGACACGCGCCCGTAGCTCAGTTGGATAGAGCATCAGCCTTCGAAGCTGAGGGTCGGGGGTTCGATTCCCTCCGGGCGCGCCAGTTTTGCCGTAATAGTGCGGGCTTGCTCTGCCCGACTGTGCTCACGCGTGCCCGGTTCTGCACGGTGGACGTGGCAAAGACAGAGCAAAGTTGTTGGACCACGATTCGGCGCGACACATGTGGACTCGCTTCGGCCGTGGACCAGGCGCAAGAAATCAGCGGAGAGCTTAGACCCAGATCGTTTTGCGTCCTGTTCCTCTGAAACCCGTGCGTCGGCGATTGCGTTGCGGTTTTGCGGCGTGATTCACTATCACCCGTCATATCAGATGGCTCGGAATGTCCTTGGGACACTGCGGTCAGCAGTTCGTAGGCACCGTGTGCAAGGCACGCCAGCCGCGACCGCGGCTGACGGAGATCGATCGGATTCTGCTGTCGAGGCTGTGGACCGGTTGGCGGCATTCGTTGTTGGTGGTCCGGCCGGAGACGCTGATTGGCTGGCACCGGCGAGGGTTTCGACGGCGGCGTTCCGGTCGGCCCGCGATCGATGTGGAGCTCCGCGATCTAAATCGGGCGAATGAGGCGTTGATGACTTCGCCTCGTCCGGATCCCGGGCTGGCCTGTGGTTGCGCCGGAGGCTACCCGGTCCGAGCCGGGGCGCGCCGGATCGTATTCGCACCCCTCGTGTTGCGCAGAACAAGTAAGGGTTCTCCATGGCCAGGAGTGTGCTGATTTCCTTGACCCGCTGGCACCAATGCCCCTACCGTCGCCTGCATGCCTGGCGTGCTCTCTCGACCCTCGTCGTTCGCGGCGATGCTCGTGTTTTGGTGGGGACTCTTCCTCATCATTCAGAGCGCCGAGCGTGTCTTTCTCATCGCCACGACCGTGGGACAGGAATGGCCGACCGCCGCCACGCTCGCGAAGACGCTGGCGACGGGATTTCGCGCCGATCTCATTGGCGCGGCCGCCGGGATTGTCATCGCAACCGGCCTCGGGCTGGTCGTCGGAGCCGGCGTGGCCCTCGTGCAACGCTGGCGCCGCCGCCGAGTGGGCCTCAGGTCGGCGTGGACGAAGAGCGTGTGGGCGGCCGCGCTTGCCATGGCGCTCGTGATGCTCGCCGTGACGACGGTGGACATGGGCTATTACCACTACAGCGGGCAGCGGCTGGATCTGGTGTTCCTCGAGTATCTCAGCGATGTCTTGGCGCAGGCCACCGACGCCCAGGTGGCCAGCAGTCAAGTCGGCCGCCAGACCGCGGCCGAGCTCGGGGAGCGTTCCAAGTGGGCGGTGCACGTTGCGACATTCGCGGGCTTCATGGCCGCCTCGGTGGCCGTCTGGTGGTTCGCATTCGTTCGGGGGCTCGGGCCGCTCCTGCGTCGATGCGAGACGGCGGCGCCGCGGGTCACGACGGTCGTCTTGGCTGTGGGGCTCCTATGGACCGGCACCGGTTTTCAGCGCGAAGCCTCGCTAGAGGTCAAGCGCGTCTCGATCAGTAGCTCGACGTACTACACGCTGGCGCAGAACCCATTCTGGTACATCTCGGACAACGTGCAGCGCGTGATCGAAACACGCGTCGCCGGCACCGAGGCCGAACTCCTCAGAATGATGCCGGAGCAGACTGCGCTGCAACTGGCCAGAGAGACGGTCGGCCCGAGCGCGACGTTTCCGTCAGCACGCTACCCGCTCGTGCACCCCACGACTGGCGTTCCCGGCGTCCGGCTTGACCGACCCCACGCAGGCGGCGCTGGGCGGCCCAACGTGCTGATGATCTTTGTCGAGGGGTTGGATCGGCGGTTCCTCAACCGGACGGTTCGCAACATCCGTGTGACGCCGTTCCTGGACCGTGTTCGCGGCGAGAGCGTGTACTTCGAGCACTTCTTCACGAATGGCGCCTCGACGTTCCAGGGCCTCTTCGCCTCGTTTTGCTCGCAACTGCCGCGCATTGGCGTCGCGGCGATCCGGACGCACTACGGCAACGACTTTCTGTGCCTGCCGGCCGCATTGCGTCGCGGCGAGTACTGGACGGAGATGGTCATTGGACAGAATCGCGACCGCGGTCACTCGCGGCTAGGGTTGTTCATGGCGCGCAACGGCCTGGACGTGCTGCGCGACGAGGGCGACTTCGCGGCCGCAGCGCCCCGAGGGCGGCTTGGCGTACTCGACTCGGCGCTCTTCGACCTCATGCGGTCGCGGATCGCAACTCTCCAGGCCGGCGACCGTCCCTTTTTCCTCACGACGCTCACGACGAGCACGCACCACCCGTTCAAGGTCCCCGAGGATCATCCCGACGTCCGCGCATTGCGCGGCGAGCCCGATCGCTACGTGCAAGCGCTTCGCTACCTCGACATCGAGCTCGAGCGATTCTTCACCCGACTCCAGCGTGACGACCTCCTGCGAAACACCGTGGTCTTGATCCTCGGGGACCACGGGCGCCACGAAAGGCGTGGAGGCGGCGACGTCGAGCGCAGAGTCGGCCACTTTCTGGCCCCGCTGTTTGTGTGGCTCGACGAATCGCTCCGCCAGCCGACTACCTTCCGGCCACGCACGGTCTCGATGGTCGCCAGCCAGGTCGACCTACCTCCGACGATCCTCTCGATGACGGGTCTGATGCCCGCGCTCTCGCCGTTCATTGGCCGGGACGTAAGCTGTGCGCTGGTGACCGACTGCCGAGAGGACAACGTGGCGTATTTCACCAGCCACTACGACAATCTCATCGGCGTGGCTGAGCGTGACGGCATCTGGCTCTATTCCTTGTCCACGGGCAAACTCGAACAGGTGGACCTCGCGGTGTCCGATGCTCCACGCCTCCGGGCGCTGAGCGATCCCGACGCGGCGCCTCGGCACCAGCGCATGCTCGCGCTCTACGTCGCGGCCAACCTGCTCCTCGAGCGAAACCGGATCTGGTCGTCGAAGGAATTCAAGGACGTGAAGTGACCGCGCGCCTCCTGCCGACGGCCGCTGCCGATGGCATAAGTTTCGTGGGAGGCAGCGAGGGAATGCCGATCCAGCGGCCGCCGAATTACGGCGACACGCAGGTGATTGAACTGCTGCGGGAGGCAGTCACATGGATCGAGCCGGCGCTGACGGTCGAGCTCAGCGACTCCGAGGTTATGGAGGGCCGGCTTCGCGATCCGGTGTACCGCGCGGTCACTTCGGCTCAATGATTCTGCGCCGGGTTCGCCGCCGGACTGCCCCCAGCGCGTTTGCGGTGCAGCCGCATGACGCTGCGGTCTCCATGCAGAACAGTTCTGTCCTCGAATGAGGCGTTCCCTGGGTTGACGGCCACTTACGCGAGGGCATGCGTCCTGCAGCCGAGGAATGTTGCGGCGATCTCGTCGGGCCGCAGAACGCCGGACCGCACCGGAGGCTGCCGCCATGAATCACAAATACCGGCGCAGGCACGCCTCGTGAGCATCTTTGCGTCCAGCGCAGTCGCGATCGCATGTGACAGATACTCGAGACCGAGGCCGACATCAATGCTATGGACACTGAAGGCACGCCTCCAACGATACGAGCTCGCACTTGGTGACGCGATACTGGGGATTGAGACGACCCCGGCATGCGCTGCAGTTCCGCTCGCGAACACCATGTACGGTGATGCCAGCCGGTTTGACTCAAAGAATTATTCTCTGATATGGCAGTACCTTCGACCCGTCAAGCTTCATTCTGACGATGTGTTCTATGACATCGGCTGTGGCACCGGTAGAGTGCTCTGCGTAGCGGCACGGCAGCGGCTTCGTAAATGCGTTGGGGTCGAGTTGTCGAGAGCGCTCTGCGAGAAGGCACGCGCGAATGCCGCTACCCTTAGGCGTAGCCGGACGACTATCGAGATCGTCGAGACGGATGCCGCTGTTGCGGATTATTCAGAGGGCACAGTCTACTTCCTCTTTAATCCTTTTGGCCCGCAGACGTTGCAGGCGGTTCTTGAGCGTATTGGCGATGACGTTACGAGACGGCCGAGAAACGTCCGATTCGTTTACGTGAACCCCGTTTATCGCGAGGTGTTCGACAGACTGAAGTGGGTAAAGCTAATCACGAATCGCTCTTTCCTTGGATCTCCATTGACTGCCTGCTATTACGCGAATGCAGTAGATTGACACTGCTCATTTTAGCGAAATCACGGTAGCCCGAACGGACATCGACGCCACTTCTGCGCCGCGTAATAGGTGGCCGTAATGATCGAATCGCGTGACTCAATCGCTTGGATTGAGCGCGTCGCGAACACCGTTCGATCTCCATTTACGTGCGCGCTGCCACAACGAGCGGTTCGCGCGCACCCTCTACACACCCGCGCCTTGGTGATTCGCAGTATCGGTGGTGACTCGTCGGTCGCGTCGAGTCGTGCATCGGCGCTTGGCGCGTCCTCTTGAGCAGTGCGTGCAACGCCGCGCGGCGCGCAAGCTGTCGCCCTTCGGGGCTTCAGTAAACGTCCTCGAGTCGCAGCCACAGCGCGAACTCGTCAAGCGTCCGGGCTGCGCCCTCACCGTAGATCAGCGCAGTAAGGCGTGAGCTGTAACGAGCGTCTGGGTTCATGCCAGTGCCGACTTGGATGAGCCATACATATCCGACGATGAGGAGGAGCCGATACCCCAGACAAGATGATGAGTATGAATCCCGCGGGCCGAGATGTCATGGAGTCCACCGGTGCCCGACCGGATCCAGTGGGTCACGGCACGCACGGCCCTGAAGAACGTGACGAAAAACGCGACCGATGAGACAACGAGCCGCTCGCGTCGAGGCACCTCGCGCAGATGGCCGAGGAGCAACGTCACAGTAACGGCTGTGATCAGTACGACAAAAGCGATCGCCCAGAAGATGAGCCACATTCATGTGAGAGTATCCGCCGTTCTTGCCGGCCCTTGGCGATCAAGGCAGAACGGTGCGGCGCGTGCGATCGAATGAGAAGCCATTGCAGTGCAGCGCGGCGTATGCCCGAGGAGGGTGTCTTGGCGTCTATCACGAGATCGGCGTGGTCATTTCCTCGCCGCGGAGGCGTCGGCCCTCAGGTCAGAAATCATCCGGGAAATATCGGACCTTTGTCCTAAGGATTGAGAATCTCGCGGCGATCGGCGGGTGGTCAAGTTTGGTTTTCGCCTTGCACGCCTGTCACACAAGCATGAATCTCCGCCGCGCCATCGATGGGAGCGCCTCACGGAAAGCGCCAAGTACCGCTGCGTCCGGGAGCGATAACGGCGACAACAGCGGGCGCGCGGCCGCGGCTCCGAATAGCATCGGCGATGCCCAGGTGGGCAGACGGCTGTCTGATTTCATGCTCGCGGAGGGACTAATCACGGCTGACCAGTTCGCGCTGGTCCTCGCCGAGCAAAAGAGGACAAACGAGAAGCTCGCCGTGGTCGTCGTGCGGCTCGGTCTGATGACTGAGGAGCAGATGACGCGTGCGCAGTCGCTGCACTATCGAATCCCGTCGGTAGAGTTCCCGGAGAAGCTGCCGGCGGAGATCATCCGCCTTATCCCCGCCGCCATTGCGCGCAAGCACGAAGTTATGCCGATCGCGCGCTCGGCCGGTGCGCTGACCCTTGCGATGGTCGATCCAACCAATTTATCGGCCGTGGACGACGTGGCCTTCCGGACCGGGATGCGCGTGTTCCCGGTCATCTGCCCGCCGTCGCCGCTGCGAGCGGCCATCGAAAGGGTGTACGAGACCCCGAAGATCGGGCTTGCCAGCGCGCTGTCAGACGCGGAGGCCGAGGTCGCGGTCATCGAGAGCCGTGAGAGCATGAATCCTAACGACCTGCGGGCCTCCGCCGACCAAGTGCCGGTCGTGCGACTGGTGAGCATGATCCTGCTAGAGGGCGTCCAGCGCGGCGCGTCGGACATCCACCTGGAGCCGGAAGAGAAGATCCTCCATGTGCGCTTCCGGGTGGACGGTGTGCTGCAGGACGTCATGACACCGGCGAAGAAGCTCGAGCCGGCGATCGTGTCGCGCATCAAAATCATGGCGAACCTCGACATCGCGGAGCGGCGACTGCCCCAGGGCGGGCGCATCAAGTTCCGGGACGGTGGGCGCGAAATCGACTTCCGCGTGTCCGTCATCCCATCGCTGTTCGGTGAGAGTATCGTCCTGCGAATCCTCGACAAGACCGCGCTCCAGCTCGACCTCCGGCACCTCGGTTTCGATACCTATGGTCTCGACCAATTCCAGAAGGCGATACGCAGTCCGCATGGGATGATCGTCGTCACCGGGCCCACGGGTTCTGGCAAAACGACCACGCTTTACTCGGCACTGTCGACGATCAACTCACCGAACATCCATATCCTGACGCTCGAGGATCCGGTCGAGTACAACCTTCCGCGTGTGAATCAGGTGCAGGTCAACGACGAGATCGGGCTCACGTTCGCGACCGCATTGCGCTCGTTCCTGCGGCACGACCCCGACGTCATCCTCGTCGGCGAGGTCCGTGATCAGGACACCGCCGCCATCGCCAACCGCGCTGCCCTCACCGGCCATCTTGTCCTGACGACGCTGCATACGAACGATGCGGCATCGAGCATCGCCCGGCTGCTGGACATGGATATCCCGCCCTTCTTGCTCGCCTCGTCACTGCGGCTAATCGTCGCCCAGCGACTGGTCCGAAAGGTGTGTGACGACTGCAAGGACCCATATGAGGTCGACGAGGCATCACTCGTGGAGCACGGGTACGTCACCACTGGCATCGGCACCCTGACCCTCTACAAGGGCCGCGGCTGCGCCGCCTGCACTCAGACCGGATATAGAGGCCGAGCGGCGATCTACGAAGTGATGCCGATCACTCGTGAAGTGAAGGATCTCGTCCTCCAGTCGGCCTCGCCTGCAGAGATTTCCAAAGTCGCGCGCGACCAGGGCATGAAGACGCTCCGTGAGTCGGCGTTGCACAAAGTTCTCGGGGGTGTGACGACGCTTGAGGAGGTGCTGCGGGTAACGGCCGAATGAGCGCCGCGACGTCGTGGAGCTACTCAAGTGAAGTGGTCATGGATGGAGATGGCTGCGATCAAGCGTTGAGGATTCGCGTGCTTGCGGCGTGGGATTTTCTCACTTCGAAGCTGAGGGTCGGGGGTTCGATTCCCTCCGGGCGCGCTACGGTTCGCGCTCCTTTATAAGCGGGGGTCGAGGACGTCGCGAAGACCGTCGCCGAGCAGATTCATCCCCAACACGGTCAGCATGATGCCGAGTCCCGGGAAAGTCGAGATCCACCACGCCTCGCGCAGGTAATCGCGCCCCTCGCTGAGCATGCGCCCCCACTCGGGTTGCGGTGGCTGGCTGCCGAGGCCGAGGAAGCTGAGCGCGGCGGCGGCCAGGATAGCGGTGCCCAGCCCGAGCGTGGCGGTGACGACCACCGGCGCGACGACGTTGGGCAAGATGTAGCGCGCCAGGATGGAGGGATCGCGACTGCCGAGCGCGCGCGCCGCTTCGACGTAGAGATTCTCGCGCGCGGCCAGCACGCTGCCGCGCACCAGCCGCGCGTAAGTGGGCACGGCCGACAGCCCGACCGCGATCATGACGTTGGTGAGTCCGGGCGTGAGGACGCTGACGATCGCCAGCGCCAGCAGGATGCCGGGGAAGGCGAGCAGCACGTCGATGACGCGCATGATCACGGCGTCGATCCGGCCGCCGTAGAACCCGGAGACGAGCCCGATCGGGGCGCCGAGCGCGACGGCGATGGAGACGGCGATGACACCGACGGTGAGCGAGATGCGCGCGCCGTACATCGCGCGGCTGGCCACGTCTCGGCCGAGCTGGTCGCTGCCGAGCCAGTACGTCGCGCCCGGCGGCTGCAATGCCGTGCGCGGCGCCGTCTTCACGGGATCGCGCGGGCTCAGCCACGGCGCCGCCAATGCGACGAGCGCCAGCGCGGCCAGGATGACGAGCCCGACCACCGCGCCCCGATGACGCGCCAGCCGGCGTGGCAGACTCACGTCCATTACGTCGTCACGAAGCGGATGCGCGGGTCGGCATACGCGTAGGCGATGTCGACCAGCACGTTGATCATCACGTACACGGTGGCCACGAAGAGCACGGTGCCCTGTACGAGCGGGAAGTCCTTGGCCAGGATGCCGCCGACGATGAGACGGCCCAGCCCCGGCCGACTGAAGACGGTCTCCACGATGACCGCCCCGGCCAGCAGGTTGCCGAACTGCAGGCCGAAGATCGTGATGATCGGGATCAGCGCGTTCTTGAGCGCGTGGCGGACGACCACGCTGAAGCCGCCAAGGCCCTTGGCGCGCGCGGTGCGGACGTAGTCCTGGCCGAGGACCTCGAGCATGCTGGAGCGTGTGAGCCTCGCGATGATGGCGGCCGCGATGGTGCCCAGGGTGACGCTCGGCAGCACGAGATGAAGCGCGCTGCCTCCGCCGGTGGCGGGAAACCAGCCGAGATGCAGCGAGAAGACGAAGATCAGCAGCAGTCCCAACCAGAAGCTCGGCATCGACACGCCGAGCAGCGCCGTCACCATCGACGCCAGGTCGAGCCACGAGCGCCGCGACAGCGCCGCCAGCAGCCCCAGCGGCACGCCGATGGCGGTAGCGACCAGCATGGCGGCCACCGCGAGCTGGGCGGTGTTCCAGACGTTCTCACCGATCTCGGTCGTCACCGGCCGGCGGCTGCGGATCGACGTGCCCAGGTCGCCCCGTACGGCGTTCACCACGAAGCGGCCGTACTGCTTCAGGATCGGCTCGTCGAGATGCAGCTGGGCCCGCATCTGCGCGATCTGGTCGGGGGTGGTCACGAACTCGGCGAGCATCATCTTCACCGGGTCGCCGGGGACGACAAAGAGCATGCTGAACACGGCCAGCGTCACGCCGAACAGCACCGGAACGACGGCCAGGATCCGTCGCGCGATCCAGATCAGCATTGGGCCGGCGCGCGGCTGCGGCTATCGCCGCAGCGTCGCGTCGCCGAGGATGGGAAACGCGGTGAAGTTGTACTTCACCGCCTGCACGCCGCTGCGGAACGCCCACACCGACAGCTCGTCCACCAGCGGCACCGTCAGCGCCTCGTCGAGTGCCTGGTGGGCGATCGCGAGATAGATCACGCGCCGCTTGGTCGGGTCGGACTCGCGGCGGCCCTGCTCGAGGAGCGCGTCGAGCTTGGTGTTCTTCACGCAGGACCAGTTGAAATTGGAGCCGACGAGCGAGGAGTGGAACAGCGCGTACACGCCGTCGGGATCGCTGGCGCGCAAAAACATCACGGGCCCGTGCGTGGCGCAGCGGTAGTTGTCCTCGTACCACGGCGGCCGTGCCTGGGCCTTGATCTTGACGTCGATCCCGACCTCGTGCAGCGACGACTGGATGAGCTGCGCCGTCGGGTCGGGGCCGCCGCCGTATTCGATGGCGTTCAGCACGATCTCGAGGCGCTGGCCGCTCTTGACGCGGATGCCGTCGCCACCCGGCTGCCAGCCGGCTTCGCCGAGCAGCGATTTCGCCTTGCCCTGATCGAACGGGTAGGCCTGGCGCAGCGAGGGATCGTCCAGCATCAGGGCCGTGAGCGGGGACTGAGGTTTCAGCGCCGTGCCCTTGAAGATGGTGGCGAGGAACGCCTCCCGGTCGACGGCGTAGTTGATCGCGCGACGCACGCGCACGTCGTCCATCGGCGGCTTCGTGACGTTGAGTAGCCAGATACGCGGCACGCCGGGCCACGGTGCCTTCTCGATCCGGATGGCCGAGTTCTTCTCCAGCCGCGGCAAGGACTGGGCGGGCACGTTGTAGATACCGTGCGTCTCACCGCTCTCGAGCGTCGTCACCCGGGAGCCGGCCTCGGGGATGAACTTCCACACCACCGTCTCCAGCGGCGGCGGACCGGTGCGGTCACTCCACGGCGCCTTCCGGTTGTACGCCGGGTTGCGCACCATCGTGGTGTGGTCCTTGGCCACGTACTCCTTGATCATGAACGCGCCGCTGCCGATGGGGCGCGTGTGCACGAGGTCGCCGGTCTCTCGCACCGCCTTGGGCGAGACCATGCTGAGCGTGCCGGTCGCCGCGTAGGTCAGGAACGGCGCGTAGGGCGTTTCAAAACTCACCTGCACGGTGAACTCGTCGAGCACCTTCGAGCCGGCATACCCGGCGAGCTGCGCACGGGAGCCACCCGCCTTGAACTTGGGATCGACGATGCGGTCGAAGTTGAACTTCACCGCGTCGGCGTTGAAGGGCGTGCCGTCGTGGAACTTCACGTCGCGCCGGAGCTTGAAGGTGACGCTGCGTCCATCCTTCGACGTCGTCCACGACTCGGCGAGCCAGGGCGAGAGCTTGCCGTCGGGCGCCTTGAACAGCAGGCACTCCGTCACCGAGGCGATGATCTGGTACGTCACTGCCGACGGCGAGGCATGCGGGTCGAGTGTGGGCGGCTCCTGGTCGAGCCCGAGGACGAGACGCCCGCCGGTTTGCGGCTCCGCCGCGCGCGGCAGGGCACCGGCGAGGGCGACCGCGGTGAGCACAACGGCGACGCCGGGCCACAGCGAGCGGAATGCGAGCATGACCGCCTCCTAGGCCGGCAAGTATAACGTCCGCGACGTCAGGCGCGCGCGTCACCACCCCAAGGTCGCCGCCGGACGAGTGCGTCATGGCTCAATCCTCCGTGATCTGCCTCATCCGAGCTGGGCGCTCTGCCCTCTGACGCGCCGGACAATTTCTGCGCGGAGCTCCACGCTGTCATCCCAGCCAAGTTTCCCCAGCGGGGCGAGGCCGCCGTCGACGGCAAGGTCTTGCCCCGTGATGAACGAGGCGGCGTCGCTTGCGAGAAACACCGCGGCGTGGGCGATGTCGTCCGTCATCCCGGAACGCGGAATGGGCTGCACGGTGGAGAACATCTCGGAGATGGCGCCAAGCACGCGATCCGCCTTGGCGCCCTCGAGGCCCGCACTCTTCGCGAAGATCCCGGTCACGATGCCTCCCGGCGAGATCGTATTGACACGAACTCCCTTGCTGCTGATCTCGGAGGCGACGTTGCGCGAGAGCTGAATGACCGCGGCCTTCGACGCGGCGTAGATATGCCCGGAAATGCCGGCGCGAAGACCGGCGGCGCTGGCGATCGTGATGATGCTGCCCGAACGCTGTGCGGTCATGATGCGCGCCGCGTGCTTCATGCCGAACATCACGCCGCGCACGTTCGTGTCGAACACCGACGAGAAGTGTTCGGCGCTGACTTCGGTGATGCTGACCATGGGGGAGCCGCTGCCGGCGTTGTTGATCAGACAATCCAGTCGGCCGAAGCGAGTCACCGCGTGATCGATCATGGCCTTGACGCTGGCCTCATCGGCGACATCGGTGCGAATGAAGGTCAATGCAGGACCGCATCGTTTCTCCAGTGCCTGTCCTTCCGCCGCGCGTCTTCCTGCGCCGACGACGCGTGCCCCCTCCGCGACGAACACTTCGGCGATCCGTTCGCCGATACCGCTGGTTGCCCCCGTGACGATGGCGACCTTGCCGTCGAGCTGCCCCATGCGCTCGTCCCCCCTGCTCGGACACGATCGTGATGCTCGCGAACTCGGCGAACCGTCCCAACGTACCCGAAACGACCGCGCGACATATTACTCCCTGCATCCGGACCGCAGGAGAGTCCGGCGGACTGACTGACGACATCACGCGGTGCGGCGGTGCGCCGGCGATCGGTGGCGGCGTGTCGAGGCGCGTGCTACGCTCCGCGTTGACAAGCGAGCAGCACCGACCGGCGACCGTCGCCGTGATGCGACCCGCAGCGATGACCCACCGCACCCCGGCGACGATCCGAGGAACCGAGATGAACGACACGTACATCGCCGAGTACGTCGTCGCGCGTAGCGCCGCCACGATGGTGCAGTCGCGATTGCGCATCGCGGACACCCGCGTCGCCATCGCCGCGGCGCGCCGCCGACGCTGGCATACGATCTCCGGGGCCTGCGGCCCGGACGCGGAGGCGCCATCGGCGCATCTGCGGGCGCGCGTGCGGCTTCTCGTCAACCCGAACGAGATCCCGCGGATCTTCAGTGGCTACTGCACGGAGTCGAAGCTTTGCGACATCTGCAGCCAGCCGCTCCTCGTTGGCAAGACGGAATACGAGGTCGGCTTTTCTACCCTGACGTTCCGGCTCGACGCCGACTGCTTCGCGCTCTGGCAGGAGGAAATGCTCCGCACGGCGAAGCAAGCGCGCCGGTAGGGCGGTCTACCCTCCATCCTCCTTGTAGCGCTCGGCCAGCGCCATCTGGTCGGTCACGCCGATGAGCCGGTTGAATTCGGAAAACGGCATGTAACGGTCGGTGAGGGACAGCACGTCGTCGCGCGTGCGCAGCTCGGCCAGAAAATCTGCGATCGCGCGCACGCCGACGAACAGCGTGTCGACGGGCAGCAGGATGATCGCGAAGCCGAGCTCACGCAACCGTCCGAAGGGTAGGAGCGGCGAGCGGCCGCCGGGCGCGTAATTGTAGAGCAACGGTGTATCGAACGCGCGGGCGACACGCTCCACCTGCCGCTCGTCCCGCGGCGCCTCCACGAACAGCACGTCGGCGCCCGCCTTGACCGCCGCCTCTCCGCGGCGGAGCGCCTCGTCGAAGTCCATCGCCGAGATCGCGTCGGTGCGCGCGATGATCAGCAGATCGCGATCCGTCCGCGCATCCGCCGCCGCGCGGATCTTTCCGGCGAACTCGGCGCGCGGAATCACCTGATGGCCCGAGAGATGGCCACACTTCTTGGGTGTCACCTGATCCTCGATGTGCAGCGCGGCCACGCCCGCGGCCTCGTACGCCTGCACGGTGCGCCGCACGTTGAGCGCGTTGCCATATCCCGTGTCGGCGTCGGCGATCAGCGGGATCTCGACGGCGGCCGCGAGGTTGCGCGCGTGGTCCGCCATCTCGGCGAGGCCCGCGTAGCCCAGATCGGGCAGGCCGAGTCGCGACGCGGACGTGCCGTAGCCCGTCATGTAGACGGCAGGGAACCCCGCCCGCTCGACGAGCCGGGCGGAGACGCCGTCATAGGCGCCGGGCACGACGAGGCCATTCTTGGCGGAGACGAGGCGGCGAAGATCGGCGCGATGACTCATGATGACTCCTCGAGGATGGCGCTCACGCGAACGCGCGGGCGCGGGCGATGCGTCGCTCGAGCGCGGGATGCGAGTACAGGAGCGCTTCCTTCACCGGGTGCGGTCGGCGCTCGGCGAGGTTCAGCACGGCCAGGCGCTCCATGGCGCCGATGAATCCAGTCGGATCGCCGGTGAGAGCGAGCGCAAAGTCGTCGGCCTCGCGCTCGATGTGGCGCGAAAAGGCGTTGACGAGTGGCGTGAGCACGACGCCGAGGGCTGCGAGCACGAGCGCGAGCCACGGCAACCCCGCGGGATCGGCCACGCCCGAATAGCCGAAGCGCCCGACGCCGGCGCGCAGCGCCTGATCGGCCAGCCAGAACGTGACGACGCTCAGCACGCCGTGCACGATGAACCCGCGGCGCATGTCGCCGTGAGCGTGGTGACCGAGCTCGTGCGCGAGGACCGCCTCGATCTCACCGGGCTGGAAGCCGGCGGCCAGCGTGTCGTAGAGCAGGATGCGGCGCGTGCGGCCGAGACCGACGACGGCCGCGTTGGCGGTGCGGCTCTTGCGCGACTGATCCGCGATCCAGACACCGATCGCGCTCACGCCGCCGCGCCGGGCTAGGGCGAGGAGACGCTCTCGGAGACCGGCATCGGCGAGCGGCGTCAATCGGAAAAACATCGGCAGGATCCAGATCGGCACCACCGCCGTCATCGCGATCGCGAACGCGAACGCCACCGCCGCCGTCGCCAGCCACCAGAGCGACGTCAGCCGCAGCAGCACATAGACGAGCTCCACGCCGGCCAGGCCAATCGCGGCGCCGAGCGCGGCGGACTTCGCGCGATCCGCGAGCCACCCGGACAGCGCCTGATGCAGCAGGCCATAACGGCGCGGCAACACCCACGACGACACCCACGCCAGCGGCGCGCCCAGCAGCGCCTGGCCGGCACCGAGCGCCACCGCGACGATGGCGACCTGCACGGCAGCGCTGTCGCTGAGGCGTGCGGCGAATGCTCCCAGGACCGAACCGACGCCGCTCCATACCAGCGCCACGAGGTAGCCCGCACCGAGCGCAAGCCGCGTCAGGCGCAGCCACAGCTGAAGGCGGTGGTAGCGGGTCGCGTCCGGGGCTGTCATGCGGCGATTGTACACAGCAGGTGACCGCGGCATACTCGGCGGACATGCGCCAACGGGGCCCGGTTCGCCTGCTGCTACAATGAACCGGCGTTCAATCACTCATTTCGCTGCGTAAGAGGAACCCATGTTCGATTCGGTCGAGGACGTCCAGCAGCGCTTCAAGAGCGCGCGGTACATCGCCAGTCGGCGGATCTCCACCGTCGTCTACCTGTCGGAGCGCATGGGACGTCCCGTCCTGATCGAGGGACCGGCGGGCGTGGGCAAGACGGAACTCGCCAAGACGCTGGCCGACATCACCAACCGGCCTCTCATCCGCCTGCAGTGCTACGAAGGTCTGGACGAGGGCAAGGCGCTCTACGAGTGGAAATACGCCAAGCAGCTGCTCTACACGCAGCTCTTGAAGGACCGCATCGGCGAGCTGATCGCCGACGCGCCCTCGCTGCCCGACGCCGTGGCACGCATCGCCGGCCAGGACGACGCCTTCTTCTCGTATCGATTCCTCTCGCAGCGGCCCCTGCTCTCGGCGATCCAGTCCGATCAGCCGGTGGTCCTGCTCATCGACGAGATCGACAAGGCCGAGCCCGAGTTCGAGGCGTTTCTCCTCGAGGTCCTCTCGGACTTCCAGGTCTCGGTCCCTGAGCTCGGCACCGTGCGCGCCAAGCACATCCCGCTCGTCGTCCTGACCTCCAACAACGCGCGGGAGCTGTCGGACGGGCTCAAGCGACGCTGCCTGCACCTGTTCATCGACTTTCCCGCGCCGGCCGAAGAGCTCGAGATCATCCGTCTCAAGGTCCCCGAGATCCCGGCGAAGCTCGCCAACGCGGTGGTGGCCGCCGTCCAGAAGATCCGCGCGCTCGAGCTGCGCAAGCCGCCCTCGGTGTCCGAGTCGCTCGACTGGGCGCGCTCGCTCGTGATCCTGAACGCGCAGGTGCTCGACGCCGCGCTGGTCGAGTCGACCCTGACGATGCTCGTGAAGTACGAGAAGGACCTCGAGCGCGTCAAGGGTGCTTTGGACAAAGTCCTCGCTCCATAACGGGCGTTTCATGGACGAGCGAATCCTCGAGTTCATCGGCGACCTGCGGCGCGCCGAGCTGCGCATCTCGCCCTCGGAGGCGCTCGACGCGCTCGCGGCCAGTGCCGAGGTCGGCCTGACCGACCGCGAGACGTTCAAGGCCACGCTCGCCGCCACACTCGTCAAGGAATCGCGCGACCTGGAGACGTTCGAACGGCTGTTCAATCTCTACTTCCTCGACCTCCAGGCGCTCGGCGAAGGCATCAAGAAAGCGCTGGGGCCGGAAGACGCGCGCGTCCAGGATCTGCTCGACCGGCTGGTCGACGAGGACGGGCTCGAGCTCGACGACCTCACCGAGCTCCTCATGCGCGGCGAGGGGAGCGAGATGGAGATGGCCATCCGCGCGGGCGGGCAGAACGCCGGCCTCGAGCGCCTGATGTACTTCCTGCAGGTGGGCTACTTCTCGCGCAAGATCCAGGACAAGTTCGACTGGTCGGCGATCGAGCGCGACATCGAGAAGATCATGCGGATGCTCGAGGCCAAGGGGCTCGATCCCGGCCAGCTCGCGCGCATCCGCAACTATCTCGAGCTGCGGCTCGAGGCGTTCAACCGCATGATCCGCCAGCACGTCGAGCGGGAGCTCGAGCGCCGCGCCTATCGGCAGGGCGAGAAGCTCACGCGCGAGGTCTTGTCCGACAAGCCGCTGTTCGCGCTGACCGCGGAAGAGGTCGCGCAGATGAAGAACGTCGTGGCGCGGCTGGCGCGCAAGATCAAGGACGCGCTCGCGCTGCGGCAGCGCCAGGAGCAGAAGGGCCGGCTCGACACGCGGCGGACGATCCGCCGCAGCCTCTCGTACGGCGGCGTGCCCATGGAGGTGTTCCTCAAGCGCCGCCACCGCGAGAAGCCGAAGCTCATCACCGTCTGCGACGTGTCCGACTCCGTGCGCAACGCCTCCCGGTTCATGCTGCAGCTCGTGTGGAGCCTGCAGGAGTGCTTCAGCCGCGTGCGCTCGTTCGTCTTCGTCTCCGAGATCGCCGAGGTCACGCAGGCCTTCGCGACGTACCCCGTGGAGCGCGGGATCGAGTGGGCGCTGAAGGCGGCGCCCGTCGACTATCACTGCCGCTCCGACTTCGGCTACGCGTTCAGCCGGTTCGCGAACACCGAGCTGGAGTCGCTCGACCGCAAGACGACCATCCTGGTGCTCGGCGACGCGCGGAACAACTACAACGATCCCCAGGCGTGGGCCCTGCGGCTCATGCGCGAGCGCGTGAAGGGCATCATCTGGCTGAACCCCGAGGGGCAGTGGGGTTGGGGCATCGGCGACAGCGTGATGCCGATGTACGCGCCCTCCTGCGATCTGGTGCGCGAGTGCCGGACCATCGGGCAGCTCGGCGAGGTCGTCGACAACCTCGTCCATCACTGGTGGCGCCGCGGCCGTTGATGGCCCGGCCGTTGCACCACGGCCAGGATGATGCAGCATTCTGTGATCGGTGTACTGGTGGTTCTCGCGTTCGCGCTGCCCGGCATGCTGCTGGCGCCTCCCACCGTGCCTGCCGAGGACGACTGCAAGCTGGTCGATGACTTCGCGCGCACACCGGTCGGGGAGTTTCCCGCGGCGTGGAAACCCCGGAAAGATTCCGGCCGGGACGTCTATAAGGTCGCGGAAGACGGCGGCAAACGCCTCTTGCGCGCGGTGTCCCGAGGCGCCGGCATCCAGGCGGCGCGCGAGGTGCCCGACTGGGACCTGAACACCTATCCGGTGCTCGCGTGGTCATGGCGCCCGCGCGAGTTTCCCAAGGGCGCGGACGAGCGGCAGGCGAGCACCAACGACAGCGTCCTCGCCGTCTACATGCTCGTGCCGTATTCGCGCATCGCCGGGCCGAAGGCGGTGAAGTACATCTGGAGCGAGAAGGTCCCCGTCGGCACGCACCTGACATCCAACAACGGTCTCACGCAGGTGCGCGTGCTGCGCAGCGGCGGCGCCGCGCGCGGCGACTGGCAACAGGAAAAGGTCAACGTGCTCGAGGACTATCGGAAGTACTTCGACGAGCGCGAGACGCCGAAGCCGATCGGCATCGCGGTCCTCACCGACGCCGACGACACGAAATCGTCCGCTGCCGGCGACTACGCCGAGTTCAAGATCTGCCGAAAGTGAGCGGCTACTCGGGTCGGCTCGGCGTGGCCCGGGCCGGCCGCAGGGAAGCGCACGGATCCGCGTCGTTGGCGCGGGTGGTGAACCACACGTAATCGAACGGCAGGCGCTCGGCGCCGAAGCGCGCGGCGTAATCGCTCGGCGCCGTCCAGCCGTCTGCGACCTCGAGCAGCGCGACGCTGGCCACACGAGCCTCGGGCGCGAGCGTGGCGAGCGCGCGCGGCACGCCGTGATCGTTCCGAACGTGCCCCGCGCCCGCGATCAGCACCGCGCCGTCACGCTGACCGGCCACCAGTCGCTCGGCCATTTCGGCGTCGCGCGCGCGCTGCGCCGTCACCATCCCCGTGATGAGCGTGTCGCTCAGCGCGCCGCAATGCGCCGTCCGGATCTCCGCCTCCAGCACGGATTGCGTGGCCGCCGGCCGGTCGAGCGCGTGGCGACGCACCAGGGCGGGGTCGAGCGAGCTGAGGTCGCCACGCGCCACCGCTCGCGCCACCGCCGTCGGCAGATTGGCGGCAACGAGCGGCAGCCCGGCGGCGAGGGCCGTCTCGGCGATCGGCTGATACTGATGCCACGCGGGCCACCCCGACTTGCCCCAGCCGACCGCGTCGCCGATGCCCGCCGCGTCGCGCGGCGCCGCTGCGAGATGACGCGCGAGCGCGGCCGCCTGCGTCGTGTCGAGCATCTCGAACGCGACGGCGGGCCGCCGACCGGCTTCGACCATGCGGCGCAGCAACGCCGCCTGGATCTGATGGTGCTCGGGATGGTCGTGCCGCTCGCCGAGCAGCGCGAAGCGCGCGGCGCTCAGCCCCATTGCCGGGGCGTCCATGGTCACAAAACCGTGCTGCGCGACGTCCCAGATGCGGCCGATCAGTGGATGATCCTGGCCGGGCCTCGTCGGAGGCTCGGCCGCGTGCGTGACCGACGTCAGGACGCTGGCCAGCACGAGGGCGGCGAGACGGCGCGCGATCACACCGCCATGATAGCCTCACGGTCATGCCCCGCCCGACTCAGCCGACGCGCGCGATGACCGGGCGTGCGGAGCCACCTACGTCGAGGCGCGCGCGATGACCGGGCGTGCGGAGCCACCCCGCATCTCGAACAGGCCACCCTCGGATCGAGCCGACCACCCACCCTCCGATCCAATAGAAGCGCTCTTCGAGCGCGGCGTCACGGACGGCCTGCCCGTCGTGCCGCCCACGCGCGAGCGCGTGGCGCGGGCGGTGGAGGCCAGCGGCCGTCCTGGCGACGAGCTCGTGGCGCAGGTGCCGCCGAACTACGGGCGCGCCACCGTCGAGAAGATCGCGGTCAACGCGGTCATGGCCGGCTGCCGTCCGGAGTACCTGCCCGTCGTGCTCGCCGCCGTCGACGCCGTCTGCGACGAGGCGTTCGATCTGCACGGCGTGTCGGCGACGACGAATGCGCCCGCGCCGTTGATCGTCGTGAACGGCCCGATTCGGCGCGCCCTGGACATCAACTGCGGCGCCGGCGTCTTCGGCCCCGGCTGGCGCGCGAACGCCACCATCGGCCGCGCGCTGCGCCTCGTCTGCGTCAACGTGGGCGGCGCGCGTCCGGGCGCGGTGAGCATGTCGACGTTCGCCCACCCTGGGCGCTACACGTACTGCATCGGCGAGCACGAGGAGGCGAGCCCGTGGGAGTCACTGGCCGTCGAGCACGGCTTCGCAGCGAGTGACGACACGGTCGCGCTCCTCGCCGCCGACGCGCCCCTCACCGTGTACGACCAGCGCAGCCGCACGGCACCCGACCTGCTCGCGACGGTTGCCGCCAGCATGGCGGTGATCGAGCATCACAAGATGACGCACTGGGGCGACACGCTGCTCGTGCTCTCGCCGGAGCACGCCGCCATCGTCGCGGGCGACGGCTGGTCCAAGGCCGACGTCCGGCGCTTCCTGTTCGATCGGCTGCAGCGCCCGGTGCGCGAGCTGGTGCCGGGCCACAACGGCGGCGACGGGCTGCCCGAGCACGTGTTGCGCAAGTTCGCCGATCCCGAGCACGATTCGACGCCGATTCCGAAGTTCCGCGCGCCCGAGCACATCAAGATCCTGGTGGCGGGCGGGACGGCGGGCCGCTTCTCGGCGGTGGTGCCGGGCTGGACGTTTTCAAAAGGCAGCAACCTCGTCATGAGGAGGATCCGATGACCGAGTATCTCGACCCCACCGATTCCGTGGCCGTGCCGCGCACGACGGCACCGCGGCCGTCGAGCCTCGACGGCAAGGTGATCACGCTGCTCGATATCTCCAAGGCCAAGGGCGACCATCTGCTCGACCGCATCGAGGAGCTGCTGCGCGAGCGCGCGCGCCCGAAGGCGATCGTCCGGAAGAAGAAGCCGACGTTCGCGCGGCCCGCGCCCGATCCGTTGCGAAACGAGATCGTGCAGGGCACCGACGTGCTGATCGAGGCGCTCGCCGACTGAGGGTCCTGCACCACGTGCAGTGTGCACGACGGCGTGTTCTTCGAGGACCATGGCATTCCGACGGCGACGATCATCTCGACCGAGTTCGCGCGCGCCGCGAAGGCGCAGGCGGAGGCGCTCGGCGCGACGGGGTATCGGACCGTGATGGTGCAGCACCCGATCCAGCCGCTCACGCGCGACGAAGTGCGCGCGCTGGCCGACAAGGCGTTCGACGAGGTGCTGGCCCGGGTGACGGCGTGACGGCAAGGCCGCCGGGCGGGAGCCGCTGATGCTCGTCGGTGCGTTTGCGTGCGCGCACACCCCGCAGCTCATCGCGCGGCCGGAGACGGAGGATCGCGAGCTGGTGCTCCGCGTGCACGCCGCATTTGCGCGCGTGCGGCGGCGGCTGGCCATGCTCCAGCCCGACGCGATCGCGATCGTCGCCGGCGATCACGTCGAGGCGTTCTTCCTGGACGCGGTGCCGGCGCTGGCGGTCTACGCGGGCGCCGAGGCGGCCGGCACCTTCGGTCCGTACAACTATCGCTTCCCCATCCACGAGCCGCTGGCCCGCGCGGTGGTCGAGCAGGGCATCGAGCGCGGCTTCGACCTGCTCTACACGCAGCACGCGCGGCTCGACTACGCCTTCTTCGTGCCGCTGCACTTCACGATGCCGGAGCCCGCGGTACCGATCCTTCCGCTGCACGTCAACGTCTACTTGCCGCCGCAGCCCACGCCGCGCCGCTGCCACGCGTGGGGCCACGCGCTCGGCGAGATCCTCGCCGCGCGACCCGAGCGCGTCGTGCTCATGGCGTCGGGAGGGATGTCGCACTACCCCGGCACCGATCGCTACGGGTCGCCCGATTACGACTGGGATCGGCGTGTGCTCGACACGCTACGCGACGGTCGCGGCGAGCAGCTGGCGACGGTCACGGGCGAGGAGCTCGACAAGGCCGGCAACGTCGAGCTGCGCACCTGGATCACGGTGCTCGGCGCCGTCGGCAGCGCAAAGGCGGAGATCTACTGCTACGAGCCGTCGTGGCACCACGGCAACGCGGTGGTCGAATGGGCGGTCGGGCGATGAGCGAGGCGCACTATCGTTTTCCGCCTGCGGACGCGTACCCGCTGAACCGTTGCCTCTATGCCCTGAAATCGGACGATACGTTCCGTGCCCGCTTTCTGGCGGACGCCAAGGCGGCGATGGCCGAATATGGCCTCGACGCGGATGCCCAGGCGGCACTGCTCGCCGCCGATCGCGATGCGCTCGTCGCGCGCGGCGCGCATCCTTATTTAGTATTCATGGCGGACTTGCGCGTCCGCATGGCGCGCGGAACCGGCACCTTCGAGTATTTTTGAGCTACGCGAAGGCGTTTTCGATCTGCAAGTCGCCTTCGCGCAGAAAGTGACGCTGCTGTCGGGTCTGCCGCTCTCGTGTCCTTCTCGACTACACCACCCTCTATATACGGTGCGGCCTCGGGTGAGATTTCGACGCCGTGCGGCCGACGTGGCAGCGCTACATCGCCGGCCTCAAGGAAACGAACAACGTTGCGGCAACGACCGGATCCGTTTGCACTTCAAGAACGTCGAGGCGAGCCGCAAACCCGGATCACTCGGGCAGCTGCCAGACGCGGCCCTGCGGCGGTTCGTCGGTCAGCGTGAACTGCGGCAGCGCCATCGACTCACCGAGATCCTGGAAGACGACGCGGACGCGGCGGCCGATGGCCACCTCCTTGGCGTCCTCGAACGTCACGGCATCCGGCTTCACGAGATTGCCGATGATGCGCAGCGCTTCGTCCGCCGTCGGCTTCCCGCGCTGCTCGTCCAGCTCGACGAGCACCACCGCATACGGGGTCGCGTCCTTGAAGCCGGGCTGGATCGCGTGCACCACGGTCTCGTACGAATAGATGGTGCCGCGACCGCTGACCTCCTTCCACGTCCAGCCGAGATCCATGCACCACGGACACGCGTGCATGGCCGGATAGCGCATCAAGCCGCACGCCTTACAGGCGCGCAGCGTCAGCCGGTGCTGGCGCGCGTTGGCGTAATACTCCTTCCACTCGCTGTCGTTGTCGGGAACGATCAGCGACATGCCGCGATAGGTGACGGGCTGGGGCATCGCTATCTCCTCATGATCAGGGCCGAGCCGGTGGCCGGCATCGCCCAGCCGAGATTCATCGTGATCTCGGGGTCGCGCACCTGGCGGCACTTGCCGACCGAATAGTCGTAGCTGTGCTTGCCCTCGGCGGCGCCGGGACACGTGTCATCGACCGTCCCGCGCAGCTGGCGGACGTTCTCGATCACCATCGACATGCCGTGCGTGTAGCCCTCGCACAGGTGACCGCCCGAGGTGTTGTTGGGCCGCTTGCCGCCGAGCTCGATGATGCCGCTCGACACGTACGCGCCGCCCTCACCCTTCTTGCAGAATCCGTACTCCTCGAGCTGCAGCATCGTCGTGAACGTGAAGGCGTCGTAGGAGCCCGTGACGTCGACGTCCTCGGGGCCGATACCGGCCTGGCCGAACACGATGTCCTTGGCGTAATAGCCGGCCACGCGCGAGATCGGGCCGTGCACCCAGTGATAGTCGACGCGCGGCTTGGACACGCGCCCGGCCACGCCCATGATGTACACGGGGCGCGCTTTGAGGTCGCGCGCGCGCTCCGCGGTCGTCACGATCACGCACGTCGCGTTGTCGGTCTCCAGGCAGCAGTCCAGCAGGTGCAGCGGCTTGACGATCCAGCGGGAGCCGACGACGTCCTGCACCGTCACGCGCTCCTTCTGGATGGCCTTGGGATTGTTCGACGCGTGCTTGCTGTGCGCGACCTTGACGTGGGCGACCTGCTCCGACGTCGTGCCGTACTCGTACATGTGGCGCATGAACGTGAACGCGAACGTCTGGCCGGCGCTGCGCATGCCAAACGGCACCTGGGCGAGATCCATGCCGCGCACCGGCTGCGCGGCGCGGGCGCCGGTGCCGCCGATGCGGAACTCGGAGTAGCCGTTCATCGAGCGATAGATCGCCACCGTGTTGCACATGCCGGTCTCGATGGCCCCCATGGCGAGACCGATCAGCGCCTCGGTGGACGAGCCGCCGCCCATCACGTCCATGTAGAAGTTCAGCCGGATGCCGAGGTCAGGCGCGACGTGGTTGGCGAACGTCGAGTCGCCACCTTGATAGTCGAGCACGCCATCGACGTCGGACGCGCGCAGGCCGGCGTCGAGGATCGCCTTCCGCATCGCCTCGACGGCCATCGCGCGCGTCGTCCGGCCGGAGCCGCGCGAGTACTCCGTCTCGCCGACACCGACGATGCAGTACTTGTCTTTGAGCGTTTTCATCGCCACGGACGGGCTCCTTTGGCTCGGATCAGATGAGGCGGCCGAGCGGACCGAGGTCGAGATTGAGATCTTCGGGGGCGAGGCCGAAACGGCGGCCGATGTCGCGGATCGTCTCCTCCAGCCGCATGAGCGCCTGCCCCACCTCTTCCGTTTCCTGGGGCGTGAGCGTCCCGGCGTCCATGCGCCGGATGGCCTGGCGCTCCATGAGCTGCCGCAGGAATTCGACCAGCGTGAGGACGAGCCGTGCGACCGAGCGCTGGACGTCCTCGGGATCGGCGTTCCAGCGTGGCGGCGAGAATTCACCGACGCGCCGCTCGAGCTCCGCGCGCAGCGACTCCAGCTCGCGCACGCGCAGCGACGAGCCGCGCGCGTGGTCCCGCGGCGCCGGCGTCGTCATCCGAGCGCCTCGGGCGCGAACGCATATGGCGGCCACGGCCCCGTCGCGACCACGCGGACGGCGCCCGCCTCCGCGCGCTCGACGACGGCCCGGTATGCCGCGGCGGCGCCACGATCGATCAGGTGGTACACGCTCGCGAGCAGCGGCGGAGTGTCGTGCCGCGTGACCCGCTCGGCCCTGACGAGCTGGGCCAGGTCCGGACGTAACGGCGCGAGCTCCGGCGCCTCGCGCGCGCGGCGCCACTCGGCGCGCCGCGCGGCGAGATACCGCGCGCCGGGACCGGCGTCTTCATCCGCAACGCTCGCGACCACGTCCGTCGACGGCCCATCGCCGAGCACGCGGAGGGTCATCTGCTCTCGACCGGCCACCAGGGCGAGCGCTTCGCTGAGCTCGCGCGCGCGTGCGCGCAGCAGGTCCGCGAGGCTCGACTCCGTGAGCAGCGAGCCGAAGCGTACCGGGAGGATGGCGTCCACGGTGTCCGCGAGACGGCGCACGACCGCGTCGTGAGCTCGCAGCGTCGCCTCGCTGACCGCCGGCCGCTCGGTCATTTCTCCGACCGCGGCGAGCAGATCGCCGACGCGCATGACGCGCAGCGGCTCTTCCCGCAATCCGGCCCCGGCGTCCGGCGCCGGCGCATCGCCGAGCAGCGCGTAGACGTACACGTCGCTCATTCGGCAGCCTCGCCGGCTGCATGCAGCCGGTCGGCGGCGTGCAGCCGGTCGGCGGCGCACAGCAGCACCGACAACTGGGCGTAGATGAGGTCGACCCCCGCCAGGCCGAGCACGACGTCGCCGCTGACGACGACGCCCTTCGTCAAGAGATTGTCGATGACGTCGAGCAGCGAGCTGTCGCTGGTGGCGAAGATCGCGCGCGCGTCGTCGCGGCTGAGCGGCCTCTTCACCGCACGCCCGCCACGAAGTTGTATGGAGGCCAGGGCCCGGAGAGCGTCAGCTCGTAGCCGTGACGGGCCAGTCGCGACGCCGTCTCACGGGCCACCTTCTTGAAGCGCGCGACGCGCGAAGGCGGCAACAAGAACGCGGCATCGAGTACCAGGCGCGCTGCGCCCTCCACGGCATCCGGCGGGCGCCGCCGGGCGTCGTCGGACGCGCCGGCGAGCGACTCGAACGCGGCCTCCACGTCTTCGCGGCCACGGGCCAGGGCCTCGCGCACCGCCTGCTGGTGCTCCTTCTTCAGTACGAGAAAGCGGGTGCCCGTGCTCACGCCGGCGGTCGCGCGTCGCGCGCTCTCGACGCGGCGCCGTTGCGCCTTCACCTGGTCCAGTCGCACGCGGACGCCCCACTCCTGCCGCCCCGCGACACGGCCCAGCACGCGATCGATCGCCGGACGCATCCGGCGGATGTGCTCGGCGGCGCGATCGTCGGCGTTGAACAGCGTGAACAGCTTCAGCGGGATCGTCGTCGCCGCGCGCGCGGCGAACTCCACGACCGCCTCGTGCGCGGCCGCACAGGACGCCACCCAGTCGAGGTCGCGCAGGCGCGCCTCCAGCGGCGCGCTGCCGTACCGCGCGAGTGGCGCGTCGCCGACGATCAGCCAGAGGCCGTCGCCGGCATCGACCGCGCGGACGCGTGCGGTGCCGGGCAGGCCGCGCGGCGCGCGCGTGAGCGCCGGCGCGGTTCGCCGCTGCACCAGGCAGTACACGTACGTCGCCGCCTCGTCCTTGTCGCTCACTCGCCCTGCGGGCGCTCGTGCCACCGCCACCTCCCGAGCCATTGTCCGAGGCCCGCAACCCCGCACGGCGGAGGGGCCTCGATCGGAGCCGAGATCATAGCGTACCGCCGCCCGGCCGCCGAGCGAACGGCGGCCACCAGGGCGGCGATCTCGCGCGACTCGACGGCGGCGGCGCGACGACAACGCGCACAGTCGGGCGGCGTCACGGTGTTCACCAGCAGGGCGCCGAGGCCGATTCCAAGTCGCCGCAGCCCGCGCACCAGACGGATCGTCTCCAATCGCGGCAGCGCGGCGGGGCGCGTCACCGCGACGACCTTCGTGCGCGCGGGATCGCGCAGCAGCGTCCTCAGCTCGCGCAGGTCCCGCGCGACGTCGAGCAGGTCGGACGCCAGCTCGCCGAGGCCGACCACGGCCCGGTACTTCAAGAGGATCGACAGGAGCGCGTGCACCCACTCGAGCGCCGCGTCCGGCAAGGCCAGGAGCCGCAGCGCGTGGCCCGTGGGCGCCGTGTCGAGCACGACCACGTCGTATGCCTGACCCGCGCGTCCGAGCACCGCGTCGACGAGCGACAGCACACCGAACAGCTCGTCGAGACCCGGTGGGGCGAGATCGATGAGCTCGCGGACGACGTCGCGGTCATAGGCCACGTCGAACCGTGACCCGCGCAGGAGCGCGTCGAAGACTTCGTCGACCGAGGCCCGATACCGCTCGCGCCGTAGCGCGAACGCCGCGGCGGCGTCGAGCTCGCGGGCGAAGAGCCCGGAGACGCCGGGGATCGGGCGCTCGTCGTCGCCGAGGGTCGTGCCGAGCGCGTCGCCGAGCGAATGCGCGGGGTCGGTCGACAGCGCCAGCACGCGCGCTTCGGCGCGGCGCTCGGCGAGTCCGACCGCGATCGCCGCAGCCGCCGAGGTCTTCCCCACGCCGCCCTTGCCGGTCAATGCGAGCACGCGCGTGCCGGAGGGCGCGAGCACGTCGAGCCAGGCCGTCGCACCGGGGCGGGGACGCGCCGTGCTCGCCGCCACGCGACGCGGGGGCCGTGATGTCGTCACGCGGCGTGCCGGCCGCCGCGCGAGCGTCGCGCCGATGCGCCGCAGCGCGGTCACCCCACGCGGCTCGCGATCGACCGCAGGAAGCAGCGCGAGTCGGCGCCGGGGGAACAGCGCCGGCAGCCGCGCGATGATCCGCTGCTCGGACGCGGTCCGCGCTGCGCAGAGCGCGCAACGGCCGCCGGCGGGCGCCACGCGATTGACCACGATCTCGTCGACCGTGATGCCCTCGGCCTCCAGCGCGGCGATGCCGTCGCGGGCCTCTTCGAGCGCCATCGGCTCGGGTAGCACGACCCAGGTGAACCGGCAGCGCTGTGGGTCGCGCAGCAGCGCGTGCAGCGACCGCGCCTGGCTCTCGATCTCCGTGACGAGCACGTCCGCGGCGTCGCGCCGGTGCGCGCCGGCCAGGCTTTCGGCGAGGAATTGATGCTTGGCCAGCATGTCGGCCAGCACGCCGGCGATCCGCGCCAGCGTCTCGGGCATGGCGAGCAGGCGGAGCGTGTGTCCCGTCGGCGCGGTATCGACGACCACGAGGTCGCGCGGCGCGCTCGTCGCGAGGCGATGCAGCTCGACGAGGCCGATCAGCTCGTCGACGCCCGGCAAGGACAGCGCGAGCAGGCGGTCGACGTCGTCTTCGTCCAGGTAGGTGCCGCGCGCGGCGATCGTGCGGAGGGGACGGCGGCGCGCGGCAAGCCACCGTTCGAGCGCGCGGTCGGCGTCGAGCTCCACCGCCGCGAGCGCACCGCGGCGCGAGGCCATGCGTGCCGGGCGCGCGGAGAGACGGCGGTCGAGCGCGTCGCCGAGTGAGTGCGCGGGATCCGTGGAGACCAGGAGCACGCGCCGTCCGCGCTCAGCGGCGGAGAGTGCTGTCGCCGCCGCCGTCGTGGTCTTGCCGACGCCGCCTTTGCCGCCGAAGAACCGGAATCCGGCCGCCGGCGTCACCGCTCGGCGGCGGCGTCCTCGGCGTCGGCGTCGCCCGAACCGTCGTCGAACCGCGCCTCGATGCCTGTGATGCGCATCTCGCCGGCGGCCGGCGTCGGCCCGAGCTGACGCTCGCGGATCTCGCGCAGGCGGGCAAGCAGGTCCGCCTCGATCGAAGCGAATTCCGTGTCCGAGATCTCGCCGAGCTCGAGACGCATCTGCGCCGCCAGGAGCTCCTCGCGCAGCACGCTGTCGTCGTTCAGCTGGCTGTCGACGGCCGCGACGATCTTGTTCAGGACGAACTTGATGCCGCCGATCAGCAGCGTGTCGAGAATGATCACGGCCTCGGCTCTCCGCGCCCGGCGACCGACGCGATGGCCGCGGCCAGACGGTCCGGCGGCACGGGCTTCGAGAGGTGCATCGTGAAGCCCGCGTCCAGCGCACGGGTGCGATCCTCGACGCGTGGATACGCGGTGAGCGCGATGGCCGGGGTGTGGCGTCCGAGCTTGGTGTCGATCGCACGCACGCGCTGCAGCAGCGCATAGCCGTCGCCGTCGGGCAGGCGAATGTCCGAGACCAGCACGTGCGGGTGGTAACGCTGGACCGTCTCGGTCGCCTCCTGCACGGACGTCGCGATCATGATGACCGCGCCGAGGCTCTCGAGGCTGTCCTTGAGCCAGAGCCGGGCGTCGACGTCGTCTTCGACGACGAGCACGTTGAGACCGTCGAGGCTCGGTCCGGGCGCGGGCATCGGGGTCTCCGACACGATCGTGGCGCCGGCGGCGAGCGGCAGCGTCACGGTGAACGCCACGCCGCCCGCCTCGCCGGCGCTGTCGGTCCGAATCGTGCCGCCGTGCAGCTCGACCAGGTGCTGGACCATCGACAGGCCGAGGCCGGGCATCGGCACACGGCCTGGACCGGAGTCTCGGACCTCGATGACGACCTCGCGGCCCGCGAGCCGAAGCGTGATGTCGACGCGACCGCTGTCCGGCGTGACCTTGATGGCATTCGCGAGGACGTTCGTGACGAGCTGCCGCAGTCGCTCGGGATCCGCCAGCACGAGGCCGAGAGTGCCGTCGGTGACGACGCCGACCGCGATCGACTTGGCGGCGGCCGCAGCCCGCACGGCCTCGACGGCCTCCGCGATGATCGGCGCCAGCTCGACCGGCCGCAGCGAGAGTCGCAGGCGGCCCGTGATGATGCGCGAGAGATCCAGCAGGTCCTCGACGAGCTGAGCGAGCGACGTGGTGCTGCGCTCGATCGTTTCCATCGCCCGATCCTGACGGTCGGCGTCGAGCGCGCCCCGTCGCAGCCACCAGACCCAGCCCATCAGCGCATTGAGCGGCGTGCGCAGCTCGTGCGAGAGCACGGCCAGAAACTCGTCCTTCGAGCGGCCGGCCGTCTCCGCATCGGCGCGCGCGGCCTGCTCCTGGCGCACGAGGTCCTCGCGCGCGCGCGCGAGCGCTTCGGCGCTCTCGCGCGCCGCGTGCGCGCGGCTCTGCAGCTCGACGATGAGCACGGCGACGGCGGCGAGGACGAGCGCCCGCGCCGGTGACGGCGCGTCGAGCATGGCCTCGGAGGCGAGCAGCGAGAGCGCGGTGGCCACGAACCCCGGCCAGCGCCCACCGTACCAGGACGCGACGGCCACGGCGGCGAGGAAGAGCGACGTGCCGAGCCCCGATGACAGCGGCCGCGTGGCGGCCACGACAACAGCGGCGCCGGCGACGGCGCCCACCGCGACCGCATAGGACCGCAGACCGACGTTCACCGCCTTACCCTCCCGGCGTCGCTCGCTCGAGCTTCAGCCGGATGTTGACGAAGTTGTAGGGCGGCCAGGGCCCGGTGTATCGGAAGGTGAGGTGGGCGTATTTCGCGCCAACGGCCTTGACCTTCGCGTCGAACGCCTGCTCGCGATCGCGCGAGACGAGGAAGGCGGCGTTCATGATCATCTTGTCGCCGATCGGCTTGTTCGCGCGCGAGGCGACGGCCACGTCGCGCAGCGCCTCGAAGATCTCGCCGACGTACCGCTCGGAGCGCGCCTGCAGCGCGCTCTCCACCAGCCGCCCGTACTGTACGCGCGCGAAGTACGTGGGCCCGCTCTGCGAGCTGATCTCGCCCTTGAGCTGGCGCACGTCGTCGTCCTCGCGCTCGATCTGCTTGACGACCTCGTCGCGCTCCCAGAGCACCTTGAGGCCGAACTCGACCTTGTCCTCCATCTTGAGCAGCACGTCGATGAACGCGCTGTAGGCGCCGCGCAGCAGCTCGATGATGTCGTCGCGCGTCTTGAACACGGTGCCGAACGACATCGGGATGACCGTGTGATCGCGCATGACGGCCTCGTTCACCCGCTCGTGCGCGAGCACGTTCTCGCGGGTGGCGTCGAGGACCTCGAGCGGTGTGTCCGAGACGACGGCCGCGATGTCCTTGTAGTGCACCGTGGAGACCTCTGACGGCACGCCGCCGAGGCCGATGGCGCCGAAGCGCAGCGTGTCTTCGGAGCGGATGACGCAGTACACGTACTTGCCTCGGCTCTCGACCGGCTTGGCGCCCGACTTCGGCACCGCGGGCGCGGCGACCCGCGGAGGTGTCTCCCGGATGACGCGCGAGCCGGCGGCGCCGTTGCTGGCGTCGTCGTTCTTGTCCGCCCGGCGGACGGGGCGAGCGGTGCGACGTGGAGGCTTTCGTTTGGGGGGCATCGTTAGCGTCCTCTCTCCGGGCTATCCGGTCGACCTTTCAGCATCGACTTGATCTCTTCCAGCAGCCGCTCGGGCAAGCACGGCTTCGTGATGAACGCATCGCAGCCGGCGTCCATGGCGCCTTTGGAATGTCCCGCCAGCGCGTGACCGGTGAGGGCGATGACCGGCGTCGCCCGCGTGCGATCGTCGGCCTTGAGGCGGCGCGTCGCCTCCCAGCCATCGAGGCCCGGCAGCGACAGGTCCATCACGATGAGATCGGGCCGCAGCGCGAAGGCCTTCTCGAGCGCCTCGTAGCCGTTCTGCGCCTCCGCCACGCGAAACCCCGAGAACTCGAGGAACTGGCCGTACATTTCGCGATTGTCGGCGAAGTCGTCCACGATGAGCACCAGCGGCGACTTCGACGACGGCGTCGGGTCCTTGCCGTCCCTGGCCGCCTGCGCTCGGCGCGGGCTCATGCGCGCTTGACCTCGCGCGGCACGAACAGCGTGAACGTCGAGCCGCGGCCGACTTCGCTGTCCAGCGTGATCTGGCCGTCGAGCATGCCCGCGAGGCGCCGGCAGATGGCGAGCCCGAGGCCCGCGCCGGTGTACTCGCGCGTCGGCGAGTTGTCGGCCTGACGGAAGTCCTCGAAGATCCGGTCGCGATCGTCTGGCGACACGCCGATGCCGGTGTCGGCGACGACCACGGCGATCTGGTCGCGCTCGGCGATGTATTCGGTGCGGACCTCGACGGATCCCTGCGGCGTGAACTTGATGGCGTTGGTCAGGAAGTTGATGACGATCTGCTTGACCTTCTGGCGGTCGGTCCTGAGCTGCGGCACGTCGGCCGCCAGGTGGCTCGTCACGGCCAGTCGCGACCGGGAGATGATCGGCTCGACCTCGGCGAGCACCTCGGCCACGAGATCCTTGAGGTCGAATCGCGACACCGTGAGCGGCATCTTGCCGGCCTCGATCCGGGAGATGTCGAGGATGTCGTTGATGATCGCCAGCAGGTGATGCGCGTTGCTGTCCACGCGCTCGAGGTTGCGGCGCTGGTGCGGCGTCAGCTCGCCCGTCACGCCCTTGAGCAGCATGCTCGTATAGCCGAGGATCGCGTTCAGCGGCGTGCGGAACTCGTGCGACATGTTCGCGAGGAACTGCGACTTCGCGGCCGACGCCTGCTCGATCTCGAAGTGCGAGCGGCGCAGCAGCTCGTTCTGCCGCGTCAGCTCGGCGGTGGCCTCGCGGACCTTCTGCTCCAGCTCGGTCGCCGCGCGCGTGACCTGCTCGTACAGGCGGTCGCGCTCCAGCTCCTGGGTGCGGTCGTGCAGGATCGTGACGATGGCCGTGACCTCGCCGTGCTCGGACACGATCTTGCCCGAGATCGCCTCCACGGGCAGCGGCGCGCCGCTGCGCGGGTCGACCAGGCCGATCGAGCCGCTGCGCCGCATGGCGCCCGGCTCGAAGAACAGGTTGGAGACGAACGACGAGAAGTGGGCGTCGTTCGCCTGGACCGTCAGTCGCGCCTCGTCGCCGGCCTCGGGATCGGCCGTGAACAGCCGCTCGGCGGGCGCGTTCATCATGACGATGTTGGCATTGGGGTCCGTGACGAGAATGGGGTCCGCCACCGAGTCGATGATCAGGTCGAGCCGGTCACGCTCGGTGCGGGCGTCGGTCTCCGCCAGCCGCAGCTTTCGGTAGTTCTCCTCGATCTCCTGTGTGGCCCGCCGCAGGTCGGTGACGTTCCGGAGAATCGACACGATGCCGGTGCCCTCGCGCGGGTCGACGGTCACGGTGCTGAGCAGCTCGAACAAGAGATCGGAGCCGTCCACCGGGTCGACGAGCAAGAGCTCGTGGCGCCAGGGCTCCGCGCCCTCGATGGCGCGCCGGGTGAGCGCGGACGAGAACAGCATGTTGTTCAGCGCGACGGCGCGGCGGCGGCCTTCGCTCTCGTCCTCGCCCGCGGACAACAGCGCCTCTGCGCGGGCATTCGCGACGGTGATCCGCCCCTCGGTATCGGTGAGCAAGATCGGGTCCGTGACGGCGTTGATGATGCTGTAGAGCAGCGTGCGTTCGCGCAGAATGCGGCGCTCGCCGTCCTCGCGGCGCTGTGCGGTGCGCAGCGACGTCAGGCGCGGCCCAAGGAGACTGGCGACCCAGCGTGTTTGCGATTCGACGTCTTCATCCGGCGGCGTCACCAGCAACAGACCGAGCGGATATTCCTCGAGCGTGCGGCGGCCGTGCAGCGGCACGGCCACGAACCGGCCGGCCTGGAGCGGTGTGTTCGGCGCCGCGCGGCCGTTGCGGCCGAAGACGCTCACACCGAGGCCGATGGTGGCGGCGGCGAGAGGATCGTTGTCTGCGTCGAGATCGACCGTGAACGAGCTGGCTCCGCGACTGCGCACGCCGACGCTCGCGACCGGTCGGAGCACGGTGATGTTGTTCGCATCGCCGACCAGGCAGAGCCCACGCCGGATGCCGGCCGAGCGACCGAGCCAGTCCAGGGCGCGTTGGGCGCAGGTCGCGAGGTCGTCGCTGCCGAGCAGCGCCTCCGCCAGCTTCAGCCGATCGGGGGCGTCGACCTTCGCGCGGCGCCGCGCCGCCGTGGCGCGCAGCGCAGCGTGTGGCTTCACGGCCTACGCAGTCTCCGCGCCGTCGTCGTTTCGCGGCGCGTGCCCGCGATCTGCGCGCGGAGCGCGGCATTCTCGGCGATCACCGCGTCGCTCCCGCGCCCATCGATCGCGGGTCGCGAGGCGGGCGTGACCGAGCCCACCGCCTCGGAGTACTTCAGATACGTATCGATCGACGCCACCACCACTCGCGCCTCGACCGTGATCAGGTCGATGCCGACGAGAGAGACGCGGACCCAGGCATCGATGACGATGCCCTTGTCCAGCACTCGGTCGAGAACGTCGATAAGGCTTGTGCCACCACTTGTGCGTTCGACAGGCATCGATCAGTCTCCTTGCCGGTTGGCATCGCGACCGCCGTCGCGTCGCGTGTTGCCGCGACGCGACGTCAGCGATGCCACCTTCCGCTCGAGCAGCCGCACTTGGCGGCGCAACTCCTCGTTCTCGGCCGACAGACGATTGCGGTTCGGGGCGAGGTGAGCGTCGTACTTCCACCAGTCGAGACCGATCTGCTGCGCCTTGTCGATCGAGCACACGATGAGACGAATCCGGATCGTGAGCAGCTCGACTTCGGCGAGCGAGATCTTGACGTCCCCCGCCACGACCAAACCCTTGTCGAGAACTCGATCGAGTACGTCGACGAGCCCGCTGGCGCGACCGTTCGAGAGCTGGAGATCTGTTCTCATCCGAAGGGTAGATCTTCCTCGGCGCTACTTGGTGGCCGCAAGTATAGGTGGTTCAAGAAGCTCGCAACAATCCATGAAAATTTTTTCCCACCCGCTGAAACCTTGGTGCGTCAGCACTTTACCTAGCTTCGTGGCGCTGACGCAAGGCTGACAAGAACCGCGGCCACGATGTTCGCCGCGGCCGCCGCGTGAAACACGAGCGCATAGCCACCGGTGGCGTCGAACACGAGGCCGGCCACCAGCGGTCCCCAGGCGGCGAGAGAGCCCGCGAGGGCGAAGAGGAAGCCCACCAGCGATCCCGCCCGTTCCGGTCCGAACAGGTCGCCGACGATCGCCGCGAACAGGGCCGAGATGGCGCCGTAGGAGAAGCCGAACGCGACGGCCGTGCCCGCGAGGGCGGGCAGATCGCGCACGGTCGCGAAGCCGCCAAATGCGACCGCCTGCAGCGTCATCGCGCCGACAATTGTGAGCCGGCGGCCGATCCGGTCGGAAACGGCGCCCATGAGCAGGCGCCCGGCCACGGCCCCGCCGCCCACCGCGCTCAAGAGCCAGGCACCGGTGCCCGCGTCGTAGCCGAGATCTCTCGCGAACGGCACCAGGTGCACGAGCGGAACGAAGACCGCCAGCCACGTGGCCGTGAACGCGCCCCCGATGAGCCAGAACGCCGGTACGCGCATGGCGCGCTGCAGCGTCCACGGCGCCGGTGAGGGGGCGTCCGACGCGGTCGTGATCTCGGCGTCTCCATCGGGCGAGAGGCCGATCGAGCGCGGGTCGCGGCGCATGACCGTCGCCGCAACGGCCAGCGTGGCGAATACCCCGACGCCGAGGATGACGTAGGCGGCGCGCCAGCCGAACGCCGCGACCGCTCGGTGCGCGATCAGCGGAAGCGCGAATGTCCCGAGCGACGCGCCCGTCGACGCCGCACCGACGGCCAGGCCGCGACGTCGCTCGAACCACTTCACCACCGTGCTGTGGCACGGGACGTAGGCGGTGCCCATCCCCAGGCCGCCGATGATTCCGTAGACGACGTACGGCTCCCAGAGATGTCGGACGGCCGCCATGCCCGTCAGGCCTGCGCCGAGCAGGACGGCGCCGGCGGTGATGACGGCACGTGGCCCCCAGCGATCGGTCAAATGGCCGGCGGGGAAGCCCGTGAGGCAATAGGCGAAGGCATACGCCGAGAACACGCCTGACAGGCCGGCGCGACTCCAGCGGAACTCATCGAGCAGCGCGGCGAAGAAGATTCCGAAGCAATACTGTGCGCCGTAGGCGGTGAAGAGGATGGCGAAGGCGGCGGCGACCACTCGCCAGCCGTAAAAGATCACTTCCGGCCGTTCTTGGCCAACCCGTTCTTCGGCAGGAGCTCCGCGAGGAATTTCCCGGTGTACGAGCCCGGTGTCTGTGCGATGACCTCCGGCGGGCCTTCGGCCACGATCTCGCCGCCCTCGTCGCCGCCTTCGGGCCCGAGGTCCACGACCCAGTCGGCGGCGCGCACGACGTCCAGATGGTGCTCGACCAGCACGACCGTGTTCCCCGCGTCGACCAGGCGGTGCAAAACTTGAAGCAGCTTCTTGACGTCATCGAGGTGCAGGCCGGTGGTGGGCTCGTCGAGCACGTAGAGCATCTCACCGGCGGCGCGGGCCGCGAGCTCGGCGGCGATCTTCAGCCGCTGCGCCTCCCCGCCGGAGAGCGTGGTGGCCGGCTGACCGAGCCGCAGGTATCCGAGGCCGACGTCCTGCAGCACGCGCAGCCGCCGTGCGAGCGCGGGCTGCGCGGCGAAGAAGTCGACCGCCTCGTCGACCGTCAGCGCGAGGACGTCGCCGATCGACTTGCCGCGGTGCTTGACGCCGAGCACGTCCGCCCGATAGCGGCGCCCCTCGCATTCCTGGCACGAGACGTAGACATCCTCGAAGAAGTACATCTCGAGCTTCTGGAAGCCGTCGCCCTGACACGACTCGCATCGTCCGCCCGGCACGTTGAACGAGAACGCTCCGGCGCCGAGCCCGAGCGTTTTGGCGCGCGGCAGCGCGGCGTAGAGCTTCCGGATCTCGTCGAAGGCCTTCACGTAGGTGACCGGGTTGCTCCGCGGCGTGCGCCCGATCGGCTCCTGGTCGATGAGACGCACGCCCTTGAGGTATTCGATGCCCGTCACGGCCGTGTACGCGCCCGGGGTCAGGAACTCGGTCTTGAAGGCGCGCGCAACGGCGCGATACAGCGTGTCGTGGACCAGCGTGGACTTGCCCGAGCCCGACACGCCGGTGATGACGGTGAGCGTGCCCAGCGGCAGCCGCAGCGTGACGTCCTTCAAGTTGTGCTCGCGCGCGCCGGTGAGCACCAGCTGGCGGCGGCCGGCCCGACGCGTCAGCGGCGCCGGGATCGACTCGCGCCCTGTCAGGTACCGGGCGGTCAGCGAGCGCGTGGTCTTGCGGAAGTCGTCCTGCGAGCCGCTGAACACTACCTCGCCCCCGCGCTCGCCGGAGCCGGGTCCGAGCTCGATCACGTGATCGGCCGCTTCGATGAAGGCGCGGTCGTGCTCCACCACCACGACCGTGTTCCCGGCCGAGGCCAGCTCGCGGCAGAGATCCGCGAGGCGGGCCGTGTCACGCGCGTGTAGGCCGATCGATGGCTCGTCGAGCACGTACAGCGTGCCGACGAGCTGGGAGCCGAGCTGGTTCGCGAGATTGATACGCTGCGCCTCGCCGCCGGAGAGCGTCCGCGTCTGCCGGCCGAGGGTGAGGTAGCCGAGACCGACGCGCAGCAGAAAGGTCAGCTTCGCCGAGAGCTGGCGCAGGATCTCGCGCCCCACAGCCGCTTCCCAGACGGTGAGCTCGAGCGAGTCGAGCGTGGCCGCCGCGCGCTCGATGGTGAGCCCCGTAAACTGCGCGATCGTGAGGCCGGCGACCTTCACCGCCAGCGCCGCCGGCTTGAGCCGCGCGCCCACGCACACCGGACACGGCGACTGCGTCCTGTAGCGCGAGAGGAACACGCGGACGTGCAGCTTGTAGCGGTACGACTCGATCTCCTCGAAGAAGCCATTGATGCCGGGGAACTTGCCTTCGCCCTCGTACACGAGTCGCCGCTCGCGCTCGCCGAGGCGCTCCCACGGCACGTCGAGGTCGATGCCCGTGCGCCGGGCGGCTCGGACCAGCTCGCGCTGGTACCACTTGCCCGAGGGGTGGGTCCACGGCTCGATCGCGCCCGCCGCGAGGCTGAGCGCGCGATCCGGGACCACGAGCGACTCGTCGTAGCGCAGGACGTTGCCGAAGCCCTTGCATTCGGCGCAGGCGCCCAGCGGGTGGTTGAACGAGAACAGCAGCGGCTGCGGCCGCTCGAGCGCAGTGCCGCACGCGCCGCAGCGGAACTCCTCGCTGAAGTCGCGGCGCGAGGCGCCGACGACGTCGATCGTGACGCGCCCGCCGCCCTCGCGCAGCGCCGTCTCGAGCGAATCCACCAGGCGCGCGCGTCCCTCGGGGGCGAGCACGACCCGGTCCAGCACGACCTCGAGCTCGGGTGTGGCGAGCGTGGCCGGCGGCGGCGCCGCGAGATCGACGACCTCGCCGCCGAGACGAACCCGCGCGAAGCCGCGTCGCGTCAGGCTCGCCCACACCTCCGCCGGCGGCGCGCCGGCGGGCACGGGCAGCGGGAACGTCACGAGCGCGCGCGCCCCGGCATGCTCGGCCAGCAGCGCGTCGGCAATGGTCGCCGCCGAATGCGTCGCGGCGGGCGCGCCGCACGTCGAGCAGTACACCCGGCCGACCTTCGCATAGAGCAGGCGGAGGTAGTCGTAGATCTCCGTGGCCGTGCCGACCGTCGAGCGGGCGGTGCGCACGGGATTTTTCTGCTCGAGGGCGACCGCCGGACGGATCTGCTCGATGCGATCGACGTCGGGCCGGTCGACGCGCTCGAGGAACATCCGCGCGTACGTCGAGAGCGACTCGATGTAGCGCCACTGTCCTTCGGCGAACAGCGTGTCGAACGCCAGCGACGACTTCCCGGAACCGGACACGCCGGTGACGACGGTGAGGCGATCGTGCGGGATCTCGACCGAAACGTTCTTGAGGTTGTTCTGCCGGGCTCCCTCGATCCGGAGAGCCGGGGGTTGCGACATTCGAGCGGTCCTCCTGAGGTGGGTAGTGTACTGGAGGTGCTATCATGGCGTCCAGATGCCGGACGGAATCCACGTGCTCGTCGTCGACGACGACACCAACGTTCGGAGTCTGCTGGTCGCCGTGCTCTCGCGCTCCCCGTTCACCGTCGTCGACGCCGCGTCCGGCGGCGACGCGATGGCCCACCTGGCGCGCGAAGAGTTTGACGTCGCTCTCGTGGATGTCCAGCTCCCCGATCACTCCGGGCTGGAAATCCTCCGATGGGCGCGAGACGCCGACGTAGACGCCGAATTCATCGTGCTCACGGGCCACGCCGACGTCGAGACGGCGGTGGAGGCCATGCGTCTCGGCGCGTACGACTTCATCACCAAGCCGTGGAAGAACTCGGAGCTGCTCGAGGTCGTCGCCAAGGCGGCCGAGAAGAAGGCGCTGCGCCGCGAGAACTCGGCCCTGCGCGAGGTCATCACGCGGCGCGACGGGTTGCCGACGATCATCGGCGACAGCCCCGCGATCGGTGAGGTGCTCGGCGTCATCGGTCGCGTGGCCGCGACCGACAGCCCGGTGCTGATCCAGGGCGAGAGCGGCACCGGCAAGGAGCTGGTCGCGCGCACCATCCACCTGCGAAGCCGCCGCGCGAGCCGGCCGTTCGTCTCCATCAATTGCGGCGCGCTGCCGGACACGCTGCTGGAGACCGAGCTGTTCGGCCACCGCAAGGGCGCGTTCAGCGGCGCGGTGACCTCACGGGTCGGCCTGTTCGAGGCGGCCAACGGCGGCACTTTGTTCATGGACGAGATCGGTGAGATGTCGGCGGCCATGCAGGTGCGGCTGCTGCGCACGCTCGACTCCGGCGAGGTGCGGCGCGTCGGCGAGGAGCGCGCGTTCCACGTCGACGTGCGCATCGTCGCGGCCACGGCCAAGGATCTGTCCCGCGAAGCCTCGGAGGGGCGATTCCGCTGGGACCTCTTCTATCGCGTGTCCACGGTCGTGGTCGACGTGCCGGCGCTCCGCCAGCGGCGGGAAGACGTGCCCCTCCTCGTGCAGCACTTCCTTGCGGCCAATGTCGGCGCACGCAAGCCGCTGGCGTTCGCCAAGGACGCCATCGAACGGCTGATGGCCTACGACTGGCCCGGGAACATCCGCGAGCTGCGCAACCTCGTCGAGCGCCTTCAGATCCTGCACGAGGGCTCGGACGTGCATGCCGCGGATCTCCCGCCAGAGCTGTCGCGAGCCCGGCCGTCCACGGTCGTCGAGAACGACTCGGACCCCGTCCTCGTGCCGCTTGCCGACGTCGAGCGACGCCACGTCGAACGCGTCCTGAATGCGACCGGCTGGAACAAAGCCCGGGCCGCCCGGGTCCTCGACGTCGACGTCAAGACGCTGAACAAGAAGATCCGCGACTACAACGTCGAGAAGCGCACCTAGGAATTCCTCCCCTGGGGCACCACGGAGATCCTCCCGCCTCGCGAGTTCCGCCGGTTCTACTCGTTCAATAGCGGCGCGTACTTACGGCGCAATCCGTGTGGCACCGCCGTTGCCATTACAGAGCGTCATGAGGAAGCCACGACGCGCCGCCGACCAGTCCCGGGTCAAGGCTCCGACGTCTGAAGTGACCCTCTGGAAGCCCAGCATCGTGCTGGCGAGCCGCATCGAGGCGCCGGCGCGGCGCAAGCCGGTGACGCTGGCCGCGCCGACGGCTCAGCCCGAGTCCGGCGACCCGCGCATCGTGGGATCGATCTTTTCGCTGGCCGGCGCCGGGGCTCAACTCGCCGCCCGGGCGGCCGAGACGCGCGCGCGTACGGCGGAGGCGGACTCGGAGCGTGAGCGTGTGTCGGCCGCGATGGCCGCGTATCGACTGGAAGCGTCGTTCGACCAGGCACTGACTGGCGCCTACCGGCAGGTGACGGCGCTGATGGAAGAGCGAGGTCTCGCGTGAGGGATTCGATGGCGGCGGTGAAACTGGCGAGCTCGTCGAACGTGTACTATCTGCCGGCCGCTTCCGTGGCCGAGCCTGCGCCGGCGCCGTCCCGCTGGGCGCGATTCAGCGGCATGTGGTGGCGCCTGCGGTTCGCGATTGCCGGCATCCGGCTCGCGATCAAGCCCGCGCCGACGCCGCTGTTCACCGAGGAGGAGACGCTCGCATTGATGCACGGGCACACCGAGTTCGTCGAGCGACATGCGCGACCGACCCGGCCCGCGCGCATCATCGACTTCGACGCCGCGCGCACACGGCTGCGCCCGGTGACCGCCGCCCAGTAGATCGGTTCGCGTTCGCATGGGGGAGGTCGGGGGGCCACTCGGGCCCCCCGAAGTTTTTTAGCTTTCAGCTTGGGGGGACCCGTACCGCTTCCCCCAAACCCCCCTCATTCACGTAGTGGGCAACATAGCTTGGGGGGACCCGTACCGCTTCCCCGCAGACCCCCGTCATTCACGCAGTGGGCAACACCGTGGTACCGTCGGCGACCGATGCGAAGGCGGGTTCTGTGGGTCTTGATCGGCGCGGCGGTCATCGGCGGCTGCTCTCAGTCCACGAGCGATCCACTCGCCGACCGCGGACGTCAGGTCTATCTCGGACAATGCACGCAGTGTCACGCGGTCGATCCATCGCAGGCGGGCCCCGTCGGCCCTCCGGTCCGCGGCGCGTCACGTGAGCTGCTCGAGGCGAGGATCGTGAAAGGAAGCTATCCGGCGGGATACAAGCCGAAGCGTCCGACGAACGTGATGCCGCCGCAGCCCGCCCTGGCGTCCGACATTCCCGCGCTGGCCGCCTACCTGAAGTAAGTGAGGGTTTTCGGGGGAGCCGCGTCGGCTCCCCCAATTCCCTCAACCTTCAATGCATCAGGATCGCGAGGCCGAAGTAGAGGATCGCGGTCGCGATGAAGCCGCCCCAGAACGTACCGGTCAGCGTGCTCAGCATCTTCTTGCCTGGGCCCGCGGTACCGACCATCGCGTTGTATTCCGCGGCCGCCATGACGACGAGGAGCAGGATGAGCGCCCCGATCTTCGCGCCGCGGCTCGTGGGCTCGGCCATGGTCAGGTGTTTCGCGGCACCCATGAAGAACAGCATCGGGATGGACAGTAACGTGTTCGTTCGCGACGCGAACCCGGCGCGCTGCCCGCGCGCCGCGGCTTCGGGAATCGCCTGACCGCCTTTCGATACTTGCGTGGCCGACGCCATCACCAGCTGCTGGGCAGGCCAGATTACGAACCAGACGTTGAACCACATCAGGCTGCCGAGCATGCCGCCGAAGAAGATCTTCCAGCCGTACGAGCTCGCAAAGAACTCGCGGATGCCGGCGTACTGGGCAAACATCACGTGCAGGATGATCAGCCAGCCGGTGATGAAGGTGATCATCGCGCCCCAGCGGAACCACCACAGGGCGCGGCCGACGAGGCTCCCCACGATCATGCCGGAGCGGACCTGCGGCTCGGCCGTCGCGAAGAACGGCGTCTGCACGAAGTTGAAGTAGTACAGCATGCCGATCCACGTGATCCCGGCCAGGAAGTGAAACCATCGGAGCAGGAATTGCAGTCCTTCACCGCTGGCTAGCGCCATGGGCCCGCCTCCCCCTGTTGGGGTGTGGGACTACTCGTCGTCGTCTTCGTCCTCGTCCTCATCTTCGTCGTCATCGTCATCGTCCAGGTCGTCGTCTAGGTCGTCGTCGAGCTCGTCGTCCTCGTCATCCTCGTCATCCTCCTCGTCGTCATCGGTATCGGCGTCGAAACCATCGTCATCTTCGTCGAAGTCGTCGTCGTCCTCGTCCTCGTCATCCTCGAGCTCATCGTCGAGCGCTTCGTCGTCGTCGTCCTCATCGTCATCGTCATCGACGTCGTCATCGTCGTCGTCATCGAGTTCTTCTTGACGGAGCGTGGGATCGTCGTGCCAGGGGTGTCGCCGGAACTGCATTGAAGAGTCCTCCGAGCCGGTGCCTTGAGTAGCCGAAAACCGCGACGTCGGATTTGCCCGTGCGGATTATACAAGGGTCCTTTCGACCGCGCCGGCATGATTTAATGACCGCGCACATGGGCCACGAGCTCCTCGCGGCCATCGCCGTCAGCGTCGTCGCGGCCGCCGCACTCGCGCTTCTCGCGCGCACGCTGCGCCAGCCGCTCATCCTCGGATACATTGCCGGCGGCGTTGTGCTGGGCCGTCATCTCGGCCTCGGCGTCGTGAGCGACGAGGCGAGCATCGAGGTCATCTCCGAGATCGGGCTGATCTTCCTGCTCTTCATCATCGGGCTCGAGATCGACGTGCCGCGTGTGCTCCAGGCCGGTCGCACCATCCTCGTGCTCGGAATCTTGCAGTTCCCGCTGTGCGCGGGGCTGACCTGGTACGCGCTGAGCGGCGCCGCGGCGCCGTTCGGCGGGCCGCTGGACGGCCTCTATCTCGCCGTCGCGCTCGCACTCTCGTCCACGCTCATCGTCGTGAAGCTGATCTACGACAAGCTCGAGATCGCGACGCTCGCCGGACGACTCACGCTCGGCATCCTGATCTTCCAGGACCTCTGGGCCATCGCGTTCATGGCGCTGCAGCCGAACCTCGAGCGGCTCGGGCCCGGGCCTCTACTCGGCTCGCTCGGTGCGGGGGCGCTGCTCGTCGCGACGGCGGCGCTCCTGTCCCGCTCGGTGCTGCCGACGCTGTTCCGCGCGATCGCAACCTCGTACGAGCTGGTGCTGATCAGTGCCATCGCGTGGTGCTTCCTCGTCGCGGGCGTGGCCGGCTGGATCGGGCTGTCCGTCGAGATGGGCGCCTTGCTGGCGGGACTCGTGCTGGCGGCTTTTCCGTACGGCATGGAGGTCGTGGCGCGGCTGTCGGGTGTGCGCGACTTCTTCGTGACGCTGTTCTTCGTCACGCTCGGTCTCAAGATGCCGGCGCCGTCGCGCGAGACGCTGTGGCTCGCGGGTGCGGCCGCCCTCGTCGTCATCGCGTCACGGCTGGTGGTGATCTTCCCCCTGGCCGCGCTGCTGCGCCTCGACGTCCGCACCGCGGCGGTGGTGTCGATCAACGTCGCCCAGGTCAGCGAGTTCTCGCTGGTCATCCTCGGCATCGGCGCGGCGTACGGGCACGTCAGCTCGGAAGTCAGTGCCGTCGTGCTGTACACGCTGCTGCTCACCGCGGTGCTGTCCACGTACGGCATCCAGCACAATCACACGATCGCGTCGGCGCTGGGGCGCGCCGTGGCGAGGACTGGCCTGCCACAGCTGATGGGACGGCGCCGGCGGCCGCCCGCACCGGCGGCGCGGCGCCGCCAGGACGTCTTCCTGCTTGGATGCTCACGCGAAGGCCTGGCGTTTCTCGAACGCCTCGAGCGGGGACGTCACGGCATGAAGGGCCGCGTCCTCGCCATCGACTTCAATCCCGAGACGCTGGAGCGTCTGCAGTCGGACGGCGTGGAATGCGTCTACGGCGACGTCGCGCATGCCGAGACGCTGCACATGGCGGGGATCGAGCACGCCTCGGTGGTCGTCTCGAGTGTCCCGGACTCGTATCTGCGCGGTACTACGAACCTGATGCTCCTGCGCGTGGTGCGTGCGCTGGCGCCGCGGGCGCGCGTCATCGTCACCGGCGAGACGCTGGCTGCGGCCACCGAGCTGTACACGGAAGGCGCGCACTATGTGCTGATCCCGCCGGCCCTCGCCGCCGCGCACCTCTACGACCTGCTGGCGGAAGTCTCGGATGCGACCCTCGCGGCGGCACGACGGCGACAGGCGGTGGAGGTCTTCCGCCGCTAGGGTGCTCCCGTGTAGAATCCGTCCTCTAACCCGTTGACCTCGCTCGATTCGGCGGTGTAGCTCAGCGGCAGAGCAGGGGTCTCATAAGCCCCGTGTCGGAGGTTCAATTCCTCCCACCGCCACCATTTCTCAAAATTGACCGGGTTTGACGGCCGGCACGCTAGAGTGGTGAACGGTGAGCCTTCCCATCGGCGCCACGAACGTCTGGAAGAACCTTCCGAATTTTTCGGATCTGACCGTCCTCGTGGTCGAAGACGACCCCGACAGCCGCGAGCTGCTCCGTGAGGTCCTTGCCGCGTGCGGCGCGATCGTGCTCGAGGCCGACAACATTCAAACGGCCAAAGAGTGTGTGAGCACGCTGCGCACGAACCTCATCGTCACCGATCTCGCCCTGCCCGGTGAAGACGGCGCGTCGTTCCTGCGATGGCTCCGAGAGCAGCCGCGCAACAAGGGCGGGACGCTGCCGGTGATCGCGGTCACCGCGTACTCGAAGGAGTACCCGCCCACCGAGCTCAGCGGATGGGCGGCGTATTTTCAGAAACCGCTGAACATCGAGGAGTTCGTCACCACGATCGCCGCGATCCTCAAGCGCCCGAGGCAGCACGAAGCGTAGACCGCGTTCGCGCCTTCCTTCGCGAGAGTGCCGCGCGACCACGACCGAAAACTCCCGACGACCCGACGTTACGTCGTACCCTAGGGGTCGGGAGGGCCAACATGCGAAACGGCGTGGCGCTGATGGCGGCAATGCTGCTGATCGCATCGATGACGTTCCTCGCGGTCCCCGCACGCGCGGCCGATTCGGCGGCGCAGGACGCGGCCTATGGGGCCGGCAGCGTGTTCACGACCCTGCTGTACGCTCCCGTGAAGACGAGCTTCTGCATCGTGGGCGGCGTCACGAGCGCGCTGACCCTGCCGTTCGGCGGCACGGACACGGCCGGAAAGGTCGCGACGACGGCGTGCGGCGGCACGTGGCTCATCACACCGGACGCGCTGCGAGGCAAGGAGCGCGTGCAGTTCATGGGTGACGCCAAGCGCTAGCCGACGGCGGGAGCGCTTAGCCGGCGGCGGACACGACCGCTCCGCCGTTCTGCTACACTCCACCCCCGTGAGTTCAGCCGACATCCTGGTGCAGCACGACGGCTCGATCGCCACGGTCGTGTTCAACCGTCCGAAGACACGCAACGCGATCAGCTATGCGATGTGGACCGAGATCGCGCGCGTCACCGAGGGACTCGTCAAGGACGACTCGGTGCGCGGCATCGTGTACCGCGGCGCCGGCACGATCGCGTTTGCCTCCGGCGCCGACATCTCTGAGTTCCAGGAGCAGCGCAAGGATGCGGAATCGTCCCAGCGCTACGGCGAGGCGACGGCCGCCGCCTACGCGGCGATCCGCGAGTGCCCCAAGCCGACGGTCGCGATGATCTATGGATTCTGCATGGGCGGCGCGATGGGCATCGCGATGGGGTGCGACCTGCGCTTTGCGGCCGAGGGCAGCAAGTACGGCATTCCGGCCGCCAAGCTCAGCATCGTCTATCCCGCCGAGGCGATCGGGCAGCTCGTAGACCTCGTCGGCCCCGCGTACGCGAAGGACATCCTGTTCTCGGCCCGCACGGTCAACGACCGCGAAGCGCTCGCCATCGGGCTGATCCAGCGTCTCGTGCCGGAGGCCGACCTCGAGCGAACGACGTACGACTACCTGAGGCTGGTCAGCGAGAACGCGCCGCTGTCGGTACGCGGCAGCAAGCAGTCGATCCAGTTCTATCTCGCCGGCTATACCGAGGAGCGACGCGCGCGTCTGCGTGAGCTGTCCCGCGAGGCCGCGGCGAGCGAGGACTACAAGGAGGGTACGCGGGCGTTTCTCGAGAAGCGCCCGCCGAAGTTCCAGGGCCGCTGAGCGCGGTGCGGTTCGAGTTTCTCAGCTCGACCCCGCCGAGCCCCACCGAAGGCAGCGGAACCTGGGTCGCCATCGACGGCGTGCTTCGCGGGCTCGAGCGTCTGGGGCACACCGCCACGCTTCGACCTCTCACCTCGCGCACGGGCATACACACGCTGGACCGCTGGCGCTACAACCGGGCGGTCGTTCGCAACCCGCCGACCGCCGACGTCGTCATCGGTGTCGACCTGGACGGCTACCGCTGGGCGCGAGGGCGGCCGTCCGGCGTCCGCTACGCCGTCATGCTGAAGGGAATCATCGCCGACGAGCTCCGCAACGAGCGGGGCCTCGTGCGCGCGCTGCTCACGCTGCAGGCTCGCTGGGAGCGGACCAACGTCCATCGTGCCGAGCGCGTGATCGTCCCGAGCCGCTACTCCGCGGGGGTGGCACACGAGGTGTACGCCATCGCGCGCGAGCGCATCGCGGTGGTACCGGAGCCAATCGACCTGGCGGAGTGGCGCCGCCGGTTCGCCGGCGCGCCGCCCCGCGCAGCCGGGCCGCCCACGGTGCTGTCGGTGGCGCGCATGTACCCCCGCAAGCGCCTCGACGACCTGCTGCGCGCCGCCGTCGACCTCCGGTCACGAATCCCGAATGTGACAGTGCGCATCGTAGGGGACGGTCCGGAGTCCAGCCGCCTGCGAACGCTCACCGGGAGCCTGGGGCTCACGGGCACGGTTACGTTCCTCGGGGAGATCAGCCGCTCGGCGCTGGCCGTAGAATATGCAGGAGCGCACTGCTTCTGCCTGCCGACCGTCCAGGAGGGCTTTGGGCTCGTGTTCGCGGAGGCGATGGCGGCGGGGCTGCCGATCGTCGCGTGCCGCGCAGCGGCCGTCCCCGAGGTCGTGATGGATGGCCGCACCGGGCTGTTGGTAAGCCCTCGAGATCCGGAGGACCTGGCGAAGGCCATGGAGACACTGCTGACCAATGCTGCATTGCGGGCCGAGCTCGGCGCGGCGGGCCTCCGACGCGTCGAGGAGCTCGACCTCGACCGCGTGGCCGCGCGCCTCGTGCAGGCGCTGCCGTGAGGCACCGGGCGCGGTCTACGCGGCGGTTTTCGTTCGCGGCGGGCCACCGGTACTGGGTGGCCGACTGGTCGGCCGCCGAGAACGAGCGGAAATTCGGCCGGCTCACGGTCCCGCATGGCCACAACTACACGCTGGACGTCACCGTCGAGGGCCCGATCGACGAGCGAACGGGCATGGTCATCGATTTGAGCGAGCTCAAGCGCATCGTCACGGAAACCATCGTCGACCGCTTCGATCACGCCGACCTGAACGCCGACGCGCTGTTTCGCGATCGCGTGCCCACGACCGAGAACATCGCGCTGGCGGTGTGGGACCTGCTGGCGCCCAAGCTCGGACCCGACCGGCTGGCGAGTGTGCGGGTCTGGGAGGACGCGACGCTGTTCGTGGACTACGATGGCTCGTAGCGTGCAGATCACCCGCGTGTATCACTTCAGCGCGGCGCACCAGCTCGTGAGCCCGGGGCTGTCCGTGGCGGACAACGCGGCGCTCTACGGCGGCTGTCACCGCCCGCACGGCCACAACTATTACCTGGAGGTCACCGTCGCGGGAGTGCCGGATGCGCGCACGGGCATGGCGGTGGATCTCGAGGCGCTCGACGGTCACGTGCGGCGAGCCGTGGTGGACCAGGTGGATCACGTCAAACTCGAGGATGTCCCGGCGCTGGCCGGGGTGATCACGACCGGCGAGAGCCTGGCGCGCGCCTTCTGGCACGCGGTCGCGGACGAGCTGCCGACGGGACGGCTGACGCGGGTCACCGTGGTCGAGACGGCGAAAAATCGATTCGAGTACCGGGGTGAGGACGCATGATCGCGAGATACGTCACACAGATCCTGAAGGAGCTCGGTGAAGACGCGCAGCGCGAGGGGCTCGCGAAGACGCCGGAGCGCGTGGAGGCGGCGCTCCGCTATCTGACGTCCGGGTACGACAAGAAAGTCGAGGACGTGCTCAACGACGCGCTGTTCGTCGAGAACTACGACGAGATGGTGATCGTCAAGGACATCGACTTCGCGAGCGTCTGCGAGCACCACCTGCTGCCGTTCATCGGGAAGTGTCACGTCGCGTACATGCCGAGGCGGAAGATCGTCGGACTCTCCAAGATCCCCCGTCTCGTCGACATGTTCGCCAAGCGGCTCCAGGTTCAGGAGCGGCTCACCACCCAGGTCGCGAACGCGCTCAACGAGGCGCTCGAGCCGCGCGGCGTGGCGGTTGTGATGGAAGCCATTCACACGTGTATGCTGATCCGCGGCGTCGAGAAGCAGAACTCGAAAGCGGTGACGTCGGCGATGCTCGGCGCGTTCCGGGACCGCCCGGAGACGCGCGCGGAGTTCATGGAGCTGATCAAGTCCGGCCGAGGATTGCAGATATGAAAACACTCGAAGGCAAGACGGCGATCGTCACGGGGGCGGGCCGCGGCATCGGCCGCGCCATCGCGGTGGCCTTCGCGGCCGAGGGCGCGGCGGTGGCGCTGGCGTCGCGCTCGCGCGCGGACCTCGCAGAGGTCGCCGGCGAGATTCGCGCGGCCGGCGGAGGGCGGGCACTCGCCATCCCGACCGACGTCACGAACGACAGCGCCGTCGAGGCGCTGGTCGAGCAGACGGCGGCAGACCTCGGCCGGGTCGACATTCTCGTCACGGCGGCCGGGACCGCGGCGTTCGCGGCGCTGACCGATACCAAACCGGCCGATTGGGACACGATGCTGTCCGTCAATCTCCGCGCGGCCATGGTCTGCTGCCGTGCGGTGCTGGCGCCGATGCTGCGTCAGGGCGCGGGCACGATCATCAACGTCGCATCCATCGCGGCCAAGCGTGCGCTTCCGGGCTCGGCCGTGTACACGGCGACCAAGGCGGGACTCTTCGGCTTCAGTCGCGTGCTGGCCGAGGAGCTGCGCAACACGGGCGTGCGCGTGGGCGTGCTGATGCCCGGCGCCGTCGACACGCCGCTGTGGGACACCGTCGGCGGCTCACCGCCGCGCGAAAAAATGTTGCGCTCCGAGGACGTTGCGCGCGCGGCCGTGCTGATGGCCGCGCTGCCGCCGCACGCGGTGCTCGAGGAGCTCACGCTCCTGCCCTCGGGTGGAATCCTGTGATACGATGACAGTACCGATTCAGGCCGAAAGCGCCTTTTTTTACGGGAGGATCGCATGATCACGATGACCGAGACAGCCGCCAAGAAGGTTTCCGAGCTGCGGCTTGAGGAGGGCAAGCCCGAGTGGGGCTTGCGCATCCGTATCGTTGGGGGCGGCTGCTCCGGCATGTCGTATGAGCTCGGCTGGGAAGATCAGCAGCAAGCCGACGACAGCGTCGTCGAGGCCGCGCAGGGCATCAAGGTGTACGTCGACAAGCACAGCGCGCCGTACCTGAGCGGCAGCGAGATCGACTTCGTGCAGAACGACATGATGGGCGCCGGGTTCGCCATCAAGAATCCGAACGTCAAGTCGTCCTGCGGCTGCGGTCAGTCTCACCGCTTCTAAGCGCGGCATCGTGCGGGTCCGCGTCCGGCTCTTCGCCCGCTATCGAGAAGCCACCGGGCAGGAGCGACTGGACGTGGACGTCCCCGAGGGCGGCACCGTCGAGGCCGCCTGGAAGGCGCTGATCACTCGCCATCCCGATCTAGCGCGCTACCGTCCCTACACGTTGTTCGCCGTCGGCCACGATTACGTCGAGCCCGATCATCGTCTGCGCCCCGACGACGAGCTCTGCCTGTTTCCCCCGGTGAGCGGTGGGAGTGCGAGCCGCAGGCCGGACGAGCGGTGAAATGATCGAAAACAGTGCAAGCGACATCTTCGCCGTCGTCGAGACGCCGCTGTCACCCGACGAGATCGCCGCGCAGGTGGACGATCCCGGCGCGGGCGGCGTCGTCATCTTCTCCGGCGTGGTCCGCAATCAGACCGACGGCCGCCCCGTGAAGTTCCTCGAGTACGAGGCACACAGCCCGATGGCGGAGTCGAAGATGCGTGAGATCGGCGCGGCGATCCGTGCGCGCTGGTCGGGCGTCCGCCGCGTGGCGATGCTGCACCGAGTCGGCCGCTTCGAGATCGGCGAGGCCTCCGTCCTGATCGCCGTCTCCGCGGCCCACCGCGGCGACGCCTTCGAGGCGTGCCGCTACGCGATCGACACACTGAAGCGGACCGTGCCCGTGTGGAAGAAAGAGCACTTCGAGGACGGCGAGGTCTGGGTGGGTCTGCAGGGCGGCTGAGCCGTGGACCTGGTCCACGCCGCCGAGCGCACGATTCGCCGTCACGCGATGCTCGCCGGCGGCGAGACCGTCCTGGTCGGTGTCTCCGGCGGAGCGGACTCCGTCGCGCTCTTGTACATCCTGATCGCGCTGGCGCCGGCGTTCGGCGTGCGCCTGCACGTGCTCCACGTGGATCACGGCTTGCGCGCCGAGTCGGCGCGCGACGGCGAGTTCGTCCAGGCGCTCGGGGTCCGGCTCGGCGTGCCGGTCGACGTCGCGCGCGTCTCCGTCGCCCTCGGCTCGGCGGAAGCCTCCGCGCGCGCCGCACGGCACGCGGCGCTCGAGGCCGCCGCGGAGCGCCTGGGCGCCGCGCGGATCGCACTGGGCCACACGGCCGACGATCAGGCGGAGACGTTGGTCATGCGGGTGCTCGAGGGGACCGGCGTGCGCGGCCTGGCGGGAATCCCGCCCGTGCGCGGCCGGCTGATCCGCCCGCTGCTCGAGAGCCGTCATCGCGACGCGATCGCCGCGCTCCAGGCGGTGGGACTGCCGTGGCTCGAGGACCCGTCGAATCGCGATCCCAGGTTCTTCCGCAATCGCGTCCGCCACGCGCTCTTGCCGCGCCTCACCGAGCTGGCGGGCGGCGACGTCGTCACGCAGCTCGGACGCCTGGCGCGTCGCGCGCGGGAAGCGGTTGACGCCATCGATCACGTCGCGGCGGCGGAGCTTACCCGGCTCGCTGGTGGTGACGACGGCGCGCTCGTCCTGCCGCGGTCTGCGCTCGCTGCGTTGCCGCGTCCAATCGCCGCCGAAGTGCTCCGTGCGGCCGCGGAACGGCTCGGGGGCCGCGCGCCGCTGCGCGCGTGGGGCCATCGCGGTCTGCGCCGCATTCTGGCCGAGGCGCCTCCGCGGCGGCCGTTCCGGCTGGGCGGCGTCGTGGTCGAGGTCAGTGGCGATCGCGTGCGCGTTGGCCGTGCACGCCCGCCGGCGCTCGCCGCGCGCGATCTCGCGGTGCCCGGACGCGTCGAGCTGCCGGAGATCGGCCGCGCCCTCGAAGCGGTCGTCGTCGCGGCAGCCGACTATGCGGTCCCGCGCGCGCCCGATCGCGTGGCCTTCGATGCGGCGGCGCTGCCCGCGCGGCTCGTCGTCCGTGCACGTCGGCGTGGCGATCGGTTCCGGCCGTTCGGCGGCGGCGATCGCCGGCTGAAGTCCTTCCTCATCGACGCGAAGGTGCCGCGCTGGGACCGTGACCGCCTGCCGCTCGTCGATTCCGGGCGCGACATCGTCTGGGTCGCCGGTGTGCGGCGCGGCGCCGCCGCGCCCGTCACGCCGGCCACGGGCTCGGTGGTCGAGCTGAGGCTCGTTCCGCTGGCGTGACTTCGGGCTCGGGCGGTAGAATCGCGCCTCCATGAACCGGGTCCTGGCCGGCCTCGTTGTGCTCGCCGCGCTCGGCGCGCTGCCCGCGGCCGCGCAGGCGCCACCGAGTGCGCGGCCGCCGCGTCCCGTGCCGTCGAAGCCGGAGTCGCCGCCGACCGTACGCCCCGACGCGCGCGCCGTGCTGCGCGCGCTCGAGGACGCGTTCAGCGCGGTGGCCGATCGCGTCACGCCTGCCGTGGTGAACGTGAGCACGCTCGGAGCGAAGGTCGGGCCGAAGGCCGATGATGAGCGTTATCGCGAGTTCTTCGGCGATGACCTCTACGATCGCTACTTCCGCCGCCGCCCACGCGACGATGGCCGCGCGTCCGGATCCGGCGTCATCGTGGATCCGCGAGGATACATCTTGACGAACAACCACGTCATCGAGAACGCTCGCGAGATCACCGTGCGACTGTCCGACTCGCGGAAGTTTTCGGCGACGCTCGTGGGCCGCGATGCCAAGACCGACCTGGCCGTGCTCAAGGTCGACGCCCCGACGCCGCTGCCAGCGGCCGAGCTCGCCGACTCCGATCGGCTGCGCGTGGGGCAGTGGGCCATCGCCATCGGCAACCCGTTCGGCCTCGACCGCACCGTCACCGTCGGCATCATCTCCGCGACGGCCCGTAATCGCGTCGGTGTCGCCGCCTACGAGAACTTCATCCAGACGGACGCCTCGATCAATCCGGGCAACTCGGGCGGCCCGCTGCTCAATCTCGACGGCAAGGTCATCGGCATCAACACCGCGATCGTCGCCGCCGGCCAGGGCATCGGCTTCTCGATCCCCGTCAACGAGGCCAAGGCCGTCATGGGCCAGCTCATCGCGAAGGGGCGCGTGGTCCGCGGCTGGCTCGGCGTGGTCATCCAGGACGTCACCGACGAGCTGGCGGCGAGCTTCGGCGTGCGCGAGCGTGAGGGCGTGCTGGTGGCCGACGTCATGAAAGGCGGACCGGCGGAGGCGGCCGGCGTGCGCGCCGGCGACGTCGTCATCGACCTCAACGGCACCCGCATCCGTGAGGTGCCGGATCTACAGCGGCGCGTGGCCGGCGTGGCGCCCGGCGAGCGTGTGCGGGTTGGGGTCGTACGCGACGGCGCGCGGCAAGCGGTCACGGTCACCATCGCCGAGATGCCCGCGGACGAGCCCACCCTGCTCGCCGCGGCGGGCACCGAGGGCTTCGGGCTGCAGGTCGAGCCGCTCTCGCCGGATGTGGCCGAGCGGCTCAATCTGCTCGTGTCCCACGGCCTCGTTGTCGTGGAGGTCGCGTCGGGCAGTCCCGCCGATCGCGCGGGGCTGCGCCGCGGCGATGTCATCCTCGAGGTCGCACGTCAGCCGGTCAGCGACGCGCAGAGCCTGGGGCAGGCGCTTGCCACGGTTGCGCCGGGCGAGACCGCGTTGATGTACGTGCATCACTCCGGCGCCAACCAGTACGTCGTCCTCGAGCGCGGCACGCGGCCATGAACACGCCGGTTCTCGACCCGACCGTCAGGCCGTCGTCCGAGCCGCAGCCGCAGGCGAGGCGAGTCTATGTGAGGCGCCCGACGAACGCGCTCCGACGGCAAATCCAATGACCGCGCTGCTCGGCGACGCGCCGCTGACGACGCGGCGACGCGGCACGGTGCTGGTGGTCGACGACGAGGAGGGCGTGCGCGCGTCCATCCGCGCCATCCTCGAGGAGACGTGTGAGGTGCTCGAGGCCGAGCACGGCGCCGCCGCGCTCGAGATTCTCGCGCAGCGCGAGGTGGACCTGGTGATGCTCGATCAGCGGATGCCGGGCGAGGCGGGCGTCGACGTTCTGCCGCGCGTCAAGGCGCTCGATCCATCGGTCGTGGTGGTGATCGCCACCGCCGTGCGTGACGTGCGCACCGCCGTGGAGGCGCTCAAGCGCGGCGCGTACGACTACCTCATCAAGCCGTTCGAGGTCGACGACATCATCGGCCTGGCGGACCGCGTGCTCGAAAAGCGTGATCTCGAGCGCGAGGTCGTGTCGTTGCGCTCGGCGCTCGCCGGTGGCAGCGTGGAGGCGGTCGGCTTCGAGGGCCTCGTCGGGCGCCACCCCGAGATGGCGCGGCTGTACCAGCTGATCACGCAGATCGCGCCGACGCCGACGACGGTGCTGATCACCGGCGAGAGCGGCACTGGCAAGGAGCTCGTGGCGCGCGCGGTCCACCGGCGCAGCGACCGCCGCAACGCGCCCTTCGTCGCGGTCAACGTGGCCGCCATTCCCGAGACGCTGGTGGAGTCGGAGCTGTTCGGCCACGAGCGCGGCGCGTTCACCGGCGCTCACGCGCGCCGGCTCGGACGCTTCGAGCTCGCGCACGGCGGCACCGTGTTCCTGGACGAGATCGGCTCGCTGCGCCTCGATCTCCAGTCGAAGCTGCTGCGCGTTCTACAGGAGCGCGAGATCGAGCGTGTCGGCGGCCAGCGGCCGGTGCCCGTCGACGTGCGCGTGCTGGCCGCCACCAACGCGAATCTGCGGGCGGCGGTGCGTGAGCGCACGTTTCGCGAGGACCTGTTCTACCGGCTCAACGTCGTGCCGCTACACCTGCCGCCGCTGCGCGAGCGCCAGCAGGACATCCCGCACCTGGTCGAGCACTTCGTCCGCAAGGCGGCGCGCGAATGCCGCCGCGACGTGCGCGGGGTGTCGGCGGGCGCGCTCGAGGTGCTGGCACGCTACGACTGGCCGGGCAACGTGCGCGAGCTCGAGAACGTCATTCACCGGGCGGTGGTGCTGGCGACGAGCCCGGTGCTGCATCTACAAGACATTCCGCTCGACGTCGCCATTCCGGAAACCGGCGCGCGGCTGACCGAGGACGACGGGCTGCCCCTGCGCGAGGCGTGCGATCGATTCGAGCGGCAATACGTGCTGCGCGTGCTCGAGCGCGTGCAGTGGAACGTGAGCCGTGCGGCGCGCCTGCTCGGCGTCCACCGCAACACCGTGCTTGCCAAGCTCACGGCGTGGGGCGTGCAGCGGCCGGGCGGCGCCGAGGGCCGCGGCGCCGCGCTCTAGTCGCGGCCGCCCTTGCCTTTGCCGCCCTTACCCTTGCCGTCGCCCGAGGCCTGCAGCGCGGACGGCGGCACAATCGGCGTGGTCGGCGTATCGATGGGCGGTCCCTTCACCTTGTCGGGCTTGGGGCCCTGGCTGGCCTTGCCGCCCTTGTCCGTCTTGACGTCCGGACGATTGTCACCGACGCCGACCCCGCTCGTACTGCTGCTGCCGCTCCCACTGTCACTACTGCCGCCGCGGCTCTTATCCGTCTTATCCGCGTCGCCGCCGATCGCGCGCGCACGATCGGGATCGATGAGGGCCGCGGCCTGCGTCACCTGATCGTTCGCGACCCACTCGGATCCGCTGCGCGCCGGCGGTTTCATCGGAATTCCGAATTCGGCCGAGGCGCTCGCCCCCTCGCGGCGCGTGATCGGACGCACGGGTGAGAGCGCGCCATCGATGACGATGCTCTGCATTGGCGTCAGGAGTGCCGCAGGGGCGAGGGGACGTCGCGCCGCGTCCAGCCGCGCGACCTCGATCAGACCGGTGAGCAGCGTGAAGCGCGTAGCCGTCGCCGCGCCCTTGCGGCTGACCTCGGCGATCACCACCGTGCCACGGATTCCGGCCACGGCGTTCGGCGTGCGCAGATCAATCGAGTCGCCTGGCCGCATCCGCTCCTTGGCCACGGCCAGCGCGACCTTGCCGGTCTCGACATCGACGGTCGAGATTCGAGGCGACTGGGTAATCGTCACCACGGAGCGTTCGCGCACCGTGATGACCGCCTTGCCGCCGAGCAGAATGCGGGCGATCGACTGATCGCCGGTGGCGATGCGGTCGTGCAGCATGATGTCGTCGCGGAAGTGCAGTGCGCGTGGGGTTTGAAGGCTCGCGCGCGTGACGGTGGCCGTGCCGGACACGGCCGTGACGATGCCGGCCCGGCGGGGGCTTTCGGCGTCGGCGGGCGCCCAGGCGATCAGGGCCACGGCCAGCGTGAGCAGCGCAGCGCGTACGAGGTGTGTCGGCATAACCATCCCGACTACGGGTGGGGCAAGCACGGTGCCAAACCCTGGTGTATCGACAATCCGCGAACTTGGCGCACGGAGCGCGCAGGGAAATACCGAGGTGTGACGCGCGGCTCAGTCGGCGCGCCGCAGCGCGTGGAACACCAGCAGCAGCCGGATCCCGTCGAGGCCCGCGCGCCAGACCGAGTGCGGCGCGGCCTCGACGTGCCCCACGGTGTGCAACAGCGTGACCTGGGTCCGGGCTGGGCGCGCCGCGGCCAGCCGGAGGCTCTCGGTGTAGGGGACCGCCGGATCCCCGTAGCCGTGCACGAGGATGACTTGCGCGCGCACGTGCGGCATCGCGCGCTCCGGTGACAGCCGCTCCAGGAGGGCGCGCGTCGACGCCGGCAGCTCGGCCAGCGCCCGCTCGACGCGCGCGGTGTCGTCAGCGGCGAGCGCGGCACGCGTCGGCGCATCGAGCAGGTCGGCATTGGCCTCGAGGAACGCGCGAACGAGCGCGGGGTCGTGCGCCACGCGACCCGATACGCCGTCGTATTGGAAGACGCCGGTGACCCAGAAGCGTAGCGTCTCCGCGGCGGAGGCGTGCGGGCCGAGCGCCAGCAGCACGCGGACGCGATCGCGCACGGACGGCTCGGCGGCGGCCGCGAATGCCGGCGCGGCGCCGATGCTGATGCTGACGATCGCCCAGGGGCCGGGGCGCGCGGCGAGCGCCTGCACGACCGGTGCTGCGTCGTCGGGCCGCAGGCGCCCGCGTGTGAGCCCGGCGAGCGTGGGCACCACCACGTCGAACCCGGCGCGCGCGAGCAGTTGCGCCGCGTGCGCAAGCCGCGGATCGTCCTTGCCCGTTGGCGCGTACCCGTGCACCAGCACGAGCGGCGGGGCTTCGCCGAGCGCCGCGCCGATCCAGCGATCGACCGACGGCCCGAGCGCCGCGCGCCCGGGCGCGGGGGTGACCGCGCTCAGCGCCGGCAGCGCGCCGTCGGTCAGGAACTCGGCGAGAAACGCCGCAGAGAGGACGAGCGAGGCAACGGGCGGGGCGACTGGAGCGGCGAGGAGGAGTGCGAGCGCGAGAGCGGCGAGGCGGCCGGCTACTTCCGGTTGACGCACTTCACGAGGCGCCACCCGTTGAACATGTTGACCTGATGGATCACCTCGGGCGTGAGCCCCACGTGCTCGAGCAGCGGCTTGAGCGCCAGGTTGGATTTCCAGCCCAGGCGCGTGCACACCGGCGCCACCATGTCCTCGAGCCATCCCGTGACACGTCGCTCACTGCGGAAGTGGTTGAGGATCACGAGCGTTCCGCCCGGCTTGACCACGCGACGCATCTCGCGCAGCACGGCGATGGGATCGGGCACCGCGGAGATCGTGTAGGTCGCCAACGCCTTGTCGAACTCGTTGTCGCCGAAGTCCATGGACGTCGCGTCCATGACTTTCAATGTGACATTCGGCATGGCCAGGTTCTGCACGCGCTCGACGGCCTTGTCGAGCATCTCGCCCGAGAGATCGATGCCGGTGAGGCGGCACGACGGCGGATACAGCGGCAGGTTGAGCCCCGTGCCGATCCCGACCTCGAGCACGGTATCGCCGGGAGCCAGCGCGCACTGCTTGATGGCCGCTGAGCGGCCCGGCGCGAAGATCCAATCGAAGATGAAATCGTACACGGGCGCGTAAAGCTCATACGCCCGCTGGACCTGCCTCTTTTCCAACGCTACGTCCACGCGAGCCCTCCCGGCGTTGTTCATTCGAGGCCGGTCCTGCGGAGGGCGTACCCCCCAAATTTCCAGCGCATTCTAACCGCTCGATCTGTCATTGCCAAGGGGAGCGTTGACTGCAATCGGTAGGCCGTCGGCTACGTCGTCCGCAGCGCTCGCGTGAACCGCGCGACGATGACGCGCGCGAGCGCCTCGGGCGAGGCGTCGCCCTCGCGGGCGCGCCAGTCGCGGAGTCGGATCACCGCTTTGGCCATCGCGCGGTGTCCGCCGGCGGAGCCGAGATCGGCGAACGCGTGGCGCACGACGTCGCCGGCGGCGCGGACCCAGCCGACGTTGCGCACGGAGATGTGCAGCTCACCGTGCACCGTGCCGGAGACGACCGACCACTCGGCGCCCTCGACCTGCAGGAAGAAATCGGCGAACTGCGCCACCAGCTCCGGATAGGCCACCGGACCCAGGTGCGAAAACACGATGCCGTGCTGCACGTGGCGCTCTGCAATGCCCCGCGCGAGCACGTCGAGCGCCTCGTTCGGCAGATCGGGCCGCTCGATCCGTCGCAGCGCGCTGTGATTGGCCAGTCCATGCACGAACGCGAAGGCGTCGAGGTCGGCGCGCGTGGCGCCGCGCTCGAGGTGCTGCGTGTCCGCCTTGATGCCGTAGAGCAGGGCGGTGGCCAGACGCTGCGTCACGCGGGCGTCGATGGCGCGCAGGTACTCGGTCAGGATCGTCGCGGTGGCGCCGTAGCCGGGACGCACGTCCTTGAGGACGGCGCGCACCGGAGCCTCCTCGGGATGGTGATCGACGACCAGGTCGATGCGCTCGAACGTCTCCTCGAAGAACGACGGTTGCGCGTCGACCATGGCGACGCGATCGTACTCCTCGAGCGCGCGCGGCTTGATCTGTTCCACGTCGATCTCGAGGATGCGGGTCATGGCCCGGTTCTCGGGGCGGGTGATCGTGCCGAACGTCGCGATGGGCGCCGCCGTCTTGTTGCGGCCGAGCACCGCGCGCAGCGCCAACGCCGAGGCGATGGCGTCGGGATCGGGATCGTCCTGCATCATGATCAAGACGCGCTCGGCGCCCTCGAAGTGTGTGCGGATGCGGCCCACGCGCGCGCGGGTCAGCGCGCGCTCGAGCGCGGGCGCGACGAAGCGCTCGGCGACGGCCTCCATGTCCAGCGAGATGACGCCGTCCGGCTCACCGCCCGGCACGCGGTCCTCGGCCAGCGCCAGGATCGGCGCGTCGGGCGCCGCGCGGCGGATGGCGGCGACGATGCGCCCCTGACGCGGCCGCTCGACGGCGAGCAGCACCGGCTCGTGGCCAGTGCGGAACGCGCGGCGGTAGAGGCCGTCGCGCTCGAGGTCGCCCGCCAGGACCTCCCCGCCACGCTGCGCGATTCGCGCGCGGGCGCGGACGCCCTCGACCAGGAAGAGAGGCGCGAGCCGCGGCTCACCGGAGTCGGCGACCAGGCGCCAGAGGAAGTCGTCGGGGCAGACCAGGATGCAGCGCATGATCCACCGGGAAGTATGATCCTCCGCGGCGCGCGAACAAGTGGAATTTACGCGGCTTTGTCGCGGACCTCGCGCACCTGGTAGCGGTGCCGATCGCCGTTGGCGCCGGCCAACAGACTCGGGCGGCGGCCGTGACGGCCGAAATACCAGGCCTCGTAGCACTCGCGGTGATAGGTCCCGCTCGTGGCGACGACCTGCGGCGCATATCGGGCGACCAGCATGTGGCAGCGGCCGCACGGCGGCGCGCCCTTCATCGAGATGTCACTCAGCTTTTCGTCTTCCATGGCTCCCGCTCCCGTGTGGAGGATCTCGCGGAGCCGCCGGGGCGGCGCCGCGATCGGCGTTAGTCGAAGGCAAGCGGGGTGCCACACGACACGCGCGTGTTTTCAAGACATTGCGTGACAGCCGGCGTGGATGCGCGTCGTTACTTTGACGCGTCCGAGTAACCTTTACTAGAACGGCGCTGCGAGGTGGGCGCGCGTCGGGTTCAGGCGGCGCGGCGGTCGGGGACGCGCGGGATCCGCGCCAGCTCGTCCAGGAGCAATCCGGCCCAGCCGTAGATGTTGTGCTCGCGGACCTGGCGGCGCATGCGATCCATGCGATCGCGTCGCTCCTCCACGGGCAGCGTGACCGCGCGATGGATGGCGGCCGCCACGTCCTCCACGTCGTACGGGTTCACCATCAGCGCGTCACGAAGCTCGTGGGAGGCACCGGCGAAGCGGCTCAGGATCAGCACACCGTCGTCGTCGTCGCGCGCCGCCACGAACTCTTTCGCGACCAGGTTCATGCCGTCGTGGAGCGACGTGACCATGCAGAAATCCGCGAGCCGGTAAAAGGCGTCGATCTCGCGGTGATCGTGGTGACGCTCGCGGTAGACGATCGGCTGCCAGTCGCTCTCGGCGAGGTCGGCATTGAGCGCGCGGACCATCTCGCGCGTCTCCTCCTGGACCGCCTGGTAGCGCGCGATGCGGCTGCGGCTCGGCGAGGCGATCTGGATGAACGTGAGGCGCCCGCGGTACTCGGGCCAGCGCTCGAAGAAGCGGCGCAGCGCGCGGATGCGCTCGGGCAAGCCCTTCGTGTAATCCACGCGCTCCACGCCGACGCCGATGAACTCGGCGTTGACACCGAGCGCGGCGAGCACGCCCTCCCGATCCACCGGCTTCTCGCGCATGCCCAGGGCGGGCGCAACGCTGATCGGGAACGGCCGCACGTGTGTGGTGTGCTGCCCGCGCACGACGGTGAAGCGGTCCCACTCGATCCGACCCTCGATCGAGCGCTCGACCGTCTCGAGGAAGTTGTTGCAGTAGAACTGCGTGTGGAAGCCGACCAGGTCCGCGCCCAGCATGCCGAGCAGGATCTCCTGCTGCCAGGGGCAGATTCCGACCGCCTCGAAGTTGGGCCAGGGAATGTGCCAGAACAGCGCCACCCTCGCATCCGGTCGCGCCTCCTTGATGAGGCGCGGCAGCAAAGCGAAGTGATAGTCCTGCACCAGCACGATCGGGTTTTCGACCGACTCCATCTCGGACAGCAGCGTCCTGGCGAAGCGCTCGTTCACAGTCTGGTAGTGCTCCCAGTCGGCCGCGCGGAACCGCGGCCGCTCGTGCACGATGTGGCAGAGCGGCCACAACCCTTCGTTCGCGAAGCCGTAGTAGTAGCCGGCTTCCTCTTCGTCGCTCAGCCAGACGCGACGCAGCGTGTAGGTCGGATCGGAGGAGGGCAGGCCGATGCGCTCGCCGACCTCGCGGTCGGCGTTGCCGCTGCCGTGGGCCACCCACACGCCGCCGCACGCCTGCATGATCGGGCCGAGCGCGGTGACGAGGCCGCTGGCCGGCTCCTGCTCCTTGATGACCCGCCCCTCGCGCACGTGGCTGACGGGCTCGCGATTCGAGACGACGAACACGGGGCGGCCGCCGAAGCGCAGCTCGACGAACTGCTTCAGACGCTCTTCGGTCCACACGCTCTCGCCTGCGAGCCGCAGCCGCGCTTCCTGCTCCGCGGCGCTGCGCGCGCGGGCCAGCGTGCGCGCGAGGCCCGTCACCTCGCTGGCCAGCGGACCGAACAGGCTCTCGTCGGCGTCCGGCGGCGGTGGGACCGGGCGGCCGGCCTTCATCTGCTTGGTCCACTCGGCGATGCGCGCGATCGGACGCGTGACCGACCACCGCACGAGCGCCCACGTGACGCCGGTGACGAGCAGCATCAGCACGCCCATGCGGACGGCCGTGCGCCGCCAGAGATCCCACTCGTTCGCCTCGAGATACTGGGCGTCGAGCAGCACGGCGGCTGCGCCGACGGCGCGATCGTCCTGCTGGACGGGCACCACGTGGACCCACGTCAGACGGCCGCCGACGTTGTGGAAACCCGCCACCGCCTCGTTGCGACGGATCGCCTCGCTCACCAGCGGCGAGAGCGGGCCGAGGAACGGCCGCACGTCGACCGTGGCGCCGAGCACGCCGCCGAACGCGTCGTAGATGGCGAGGCCGCGCTCCGGCGTGCCGAAGCGCGAGAGCACGCGCTCGTAGCCGGCGCGGGCGCCGCGGGTCACCAGCCGCTCGGAGGCCTCGGCCACCGCGGCGCCGACGAGCGAGGCCCGGCGCTTGAGGCTGTCGATCTGCCGCTCGCGCTCCTCGCGCACCTCGAGGTATGCGAAGCCCGCGAAGACGATGAGCGTCGCCAGCCAGATGCCGCCGACCAGGCGGACGAGGAACCGCATGCCCATTACGCCCCGAACTTCGTCAGCCTCTGCGCGTTGGCCATGACGAGCGGCATCAGGTGGTGCGCGGGAATGGTGCCGAGCGTGCCCGTCGCGCAGGCCCGCTCGGTGAACGCGGTCACCGGATCGGCGCCGCAGTAGCGGCTCCACAGCAGCGCAGGCACCGGCTGCCAGCCGTGGGCGGCGAGCACCGACGGCGTCGCGTGGTCGCCCGACACCACCAGTACGTCCGGGGCGAGCGCCCGCACCTTCGGGACGTAGGCGTCGAACCGCTCGAGCGCGGCCACCTTGGCGTCGAAATCGCCGTCCTCGCCGGCCTTGTCCGTATCCTTGTAATGGACGAAGAAGAAGTCGTAGGCCTCCCAGTGCTCGGTCAGCGTCGCGACCTCGCTCTCGAACGTTCCGCCGGTCTTGAGCACGTCCATGCCCACGAGCTTGGCCAGGCCGCGGTACATCGGATAGGCCGCGATCGCCGCCGCCCGGAGGCCATAGACGTCCGGGAATCGCGGCAGCTCGGGCAGCTGGTCGAAGCCGCGCAGCAACACCATGTTGGCGGGCGTCGCGTCGTGGAGCAGCCGGCTCGCTTCGGCCACGAAGCGATTCACGAGATCCGCGGTCGCGGCGGCCGCCGGCTCGAGCGCATGCACGGGCAGCGGCGGCTTGCCGAGCACCTGCGGGTCGGTCTCCGACAGGCGTCCACTGAGTCCCGCGCCGCGCAGCACGAGCACGAAGCGGTGCTCCTTCACGGGCTCGACGAAGAGGTCGACGCCGGGCAAACGGATCGTGCGCAGCCGCTCGGTGAGGCGCACACACACATCGGTGCCGATACGGCCGGCGCGGCGGTCGGTGATCCGGCCCTGGGCGTCGACCGTGCAGAAGTTGCCGCGGGCTGCCACGTCGCCGGCGCGCAGATCGAACTCGATGCCGAGCGACTCCAGCACACCACGGCCGACCTGGAATCGAATGGGATCGTAGCCGAACAGCCCGAGATGACCGGGACCGCTGCCCGGGGTGATGCCGGGCGCGACGTGCCGGAGCAGCCCGCACGCGGCCTCCGACGCCAAGGCCGTGACGTGGGGTATCCGCGCCGTTTCGAGCTCCGAGCGGCCCGTCTCGGGGCGGGGCAGCCCGCCCAGCCCGTCGAGCGAGAGCAGCACGATCTTCGTCGTATTGCTCATCACCAGGGGGCGGATGAGTTCGAGCATGGCCTCAGTGTACCGGAGAGCCCTACGCCTCCTTGATAGGGTTCTCCAGCGCCCCGAGCTGGTCGATCTCCACGCGGCAGACGTCACCGGGCTGCAAGAAGACCGGTGTCGGCTTCATGGCGAAGCCGACGCCCGGTGGCGTGCCGGTGGCGATCAGATCGCCGGGCGAAAGCGTCATGAGCCCCGAAAGGTACGAGACCAGATAGCGCACGTCGAAGATGAACGTCTTCGTGTTGCCGTTCTGCATCTGCTTGCCGTTTACGATCGTCCGCAGCCCGAGCGTGTGCGGATCGGGCACGTCCTGACGATCGGCGATGTAGGGGCCGACCGGGGCCGCCGTCTCGAAGATCTTGCCCGCCATCCACTGGCTCGTGAGGAACTGGAAGTCACGCGCGCTGGCGTCGTTGACGATCGTGTAGCCCCACACGTAGTCGAGCGCCGACTCGCGCGATACGAAGCGCGCCGTGCGTCCGATCACAACCCCCAGCTCCACCTCCCAGTCGAGCTGCTTGCTGCCCCGGGGCCGCAGAATCGGATCGCCGGGGCCCACGATGGATGGCGCCCACTTGGCGAAGATCGGCGGCTCCTTGGGAATGGGCTGGCCGGCCTCGAGGGCGTGATCGCGGTAGTTGAGGCCGATGCAGATGAACTTGCCGGGATCGTCGATCGGCGCGTGGAGCCGCGCGGACGCCGCCGGCACCGTGACCGGCTCCTTGATGGACGCGACGGCCTCGGCGCTGGCCGCACCGCCCTCCAGGAACTGGCGCGCGGACGCCGGGACGAGCGCGGCGGCGATCTCGCGCGCGCGGATCACGCCGCGCGCGGTCAGGGTCGCGGCCACGCTGGCGGTGAGATCGACGATCCGATCGCCCTGCAGCGCGCCGAGCCGTGGCGATTGATCATTGGTGGAGAACCGGACGAGCTTCATGGATGAGCGCCTCCCGACGGAAATGTACCGGGATTATAGACCCACCGCCGCTCCCGCGTAATTGCGCGGTCCGCCAGTCTTTCGCGGACTTGGCTCTAACGACGAGGTTGGGTTGAACGGGGGAGAGTGGGGGGCAATTGGAATGAGTCGGGCACAAGTACGGGCACACGCGCTGGGCCTCCGCGCCGTCGTCATGCTGTTCGTCTTGGCACTCGCCGGCTGCGCATCGCTCGCGACCACCAACCTGACGCCTCCGCAGCGTGACGGACTCGCTCGAGCCGAGGCGTTCATCCAGCGCGCCGGTCGAGCCTACGACCGCCGACCGATTCCGGTCAGGGTGCGCTACCTACCCCCGCCGATCGGCGCCACGTACGAAGGCTCCGAGATCAGCATCAGTCAGCTCTACGTCGCCCGCATCGACGATGCGCTGCTGGCCCACGAGGCGGGGCATTGGCTGCTCGGCCACCGGCCGGCGCGCTGGCGATGGTTCACGTCTGCAGAGGTCATCGCGGCGACGCAGGCAGACATGGAGCTCGAGGCCAACCACCTGAGCGTGGAGATTTTGGCGCGCGTGCAGGCGATCTCCGAGGCCGAGGCGCTCCGCGTCGTCTATGACCGCCTGCTGAAGATCCACCACGGCGAACTGGCCTACGGCCTGATCCGTGACGGCCGCGGCGTCCACGGCCGGTATCCCGCGTGCCGCGAGATCCAAGACCTGATAGCGAGGTTCCCGCAGCAACGCGGCTGGACGACGGGCCTCGTATGTGCCGACGGCTCGTCGCCGAAGCCATGAAGTTCTAGCAGAAACAAGAAACCCCCACGCGCCGTTTTGGGCGGCGCCGGGGGCCGTGGCCCATCACCATCACCGAGAGGAGACACGCAATGGGCAAGGACAGACTAGCACCGACCATCGGCGACAACGGCGATAGCGCGCCGATTCCGCTCGAGAACCTCCTGGTGACCTTCACGGACCGAGACGATGAGGAGGTCACGATTTCGGGGACTGCACTCGCACGGCTCATCGCCTATGGCCGTGTCGTGTGGCGGAACGTCGAAACGTTTTGCGAAGAGAACGCGATTACCGCAAGCATCTCGATCGAACTCGAGGGCCTCGCCGCCATCTGTCAGGGTCTCGCGGAGCACTCGGCTGATCGCGCCGACCTCGACAAGTACCCGATCTTCTGGACGCTCGGGAACATGATCCGCGACATCCAGGCGCGCGTTGACGCCTCGGTGGGATTGCGCGAGGCCACTGTTACGATGCGGAAGCCGTCATCGGAGGTGCCGTCGTGACGCCGCCGACTATGGACGCCGGGACCATCCGCGACGAGCTCGGAGACGTCGCGGGCAGGCTCCGCTCGATCGCCTATGGGCTCGATGAGCTGTTCTTCGAGCGCATCGTGCGCGCGGACGATCAAGAAGTTCAGGGCGCCCAGCCATTGGACCTATTCGAGATCCTCCTCGACGCCATCCGCCGCGAAGCAGACAGGGTCGCCTCGCTCGGTGAGGCGGTCCACCCGCTCAACAAACCGACAGGGGTGCAGCCATGACGGACACGAGCGAGACCCCGCGGCGCAGTCTCCACGATGTTGCTGACGACAAGATCACCCTGACCCGCGCCGAGGCGATCGAGCTCGCCGAGCGGGCGATCGTCGCCGCCCGGACATTCCTCATCGGAACAGAGCACGATCAGGATGGTCGCCAGCGCCACACGCAATCGTCCCGACGAGGTGGATATCCACATTTTGCGAGATCTCCTGGGCTTCGCAGAGCTCGCGGTGATCCAAGCCCAGTCGCGCAAGAATACCGTTGCAGGATGACGGGTGATGGCGCCGAGCCCACGTCCGCCGCCCTTCTGAACGCCGCGGGTCTATTCGCTGGACGGTTCTCCGAAACGCCGCGCCGCGAAGGAGGAGAGGATGGTACGTCAGAAAGCGATTCCCCCAGATCTAACCGCGGTCGAACGAAAGCGTCTCGCCCGTCAGCTCACTACCGCCACCGAAGCCGTATACGACGCCCTGAAGACGTTCGCTGCCGCGCCGGCCGGCGGCGTCAGTGTCGATGCCATCTAGCACGTTCGGGGTTGGGCTCAGGATGCCGCGCGTGATGCGCGGCGCCTGCATCAGACGCTCGCCTAGACGAAACCGGGGAGCCCGGGCCCGCGCCGCGCTCTAGAACCGAGGCGATTTTCAAGAGCGGGCGCTCCTTCGCTTCTCGCGCAAAACGGTCTTGTCAGAACGCCCTCCGTGAGTTGGTTCTAGTAGGAGAGATTCGGACCGTTTTGAACGTCGTGGGCAAGGTCGAGGGTAAAAAAGTAGAGGGCGGTACCGGCCGTTGCGCGATGACCTCTAAGACGCGCTCCATATCGCGCCCCGCAAGGCAAGCACCAAGTCGTCCGCGGTGTCGACGATCTTTTCCTGGTCCGTGCCGACGTAGCGAACAGTGTACTGGCCATCGGGATGACCGGAAACGAGCGCAACTACTGGCCGAGGTTCCAACCTCGTGCTCCGCTCGACGACAGAGTCTAGCGCCGGTATATGGACGTCAACGATCACAAGCGGTATCCGAGAAGTCGGGTTCTTGCGAAGAAACTGGACAGCCTCGTAACTTGTCGCGGCTACCGTTACGCTGCACCCGCCTTCTGCGAACGTCGACCTCATCTTTCGCTGAAGCAGTTCATCATGGTCATCAACGACGAGGACTAATCGCGTTTCAGCGGACACCGCGGGCACTGCTGCTGGCGTCGACTGAATCTTCCTTCCAAGCACGCGGGCACCGACCAAAGCAGCAGCCTGAAGGATGAGAGCGATAGCCCAATGCTGAAGACCAATCGAAGTTATGTACACCCAACCGATACTGCCAACGCATAGAAGCGCGGTCAGAATCAGATGAGGCCTCCATCCGGAGGCTTCTCTGAAGCCCGCGAAGACTGGTCGTATAGCCAACGTCGTCATAGTCGCCCTAGGGTCAGCTTAGCTCGGACCGCTGCACCTATGATACCGCCGATGGTTACAATAAGTTCTTCGGCATGTAGCACCTTCCGGAGCTCACCGTCCTCGAACCGCCAGTCGATAACTCGGGCAATGCAGCCGAAGAGAACAATGCCGAGCACAATACTTGCGGCCCCTTGGGTCATTGCTTGCGTATCAGCAAATAGCTTTCGTCCAAACGAAGTCCCCGGAAGCAGTTTGGCGGGCTGTGGAAGCGGCCTTAACACTAGGTACTCACTGAATTCGACGGCCAGCCAGCTTATAAGGCCCAAGTTGATGAAGTCGATACCGCTCCCCAAGAACCAATGGGCTTGAGGATCGCCTGGGATGTTCTGCAAAACAAACTGAGCCACCATGAAGACAACTAACAGGAGTAGCGTTCGATACGCATGCCTGACCGCCTCTTCGATCGCTGGTCGATCGATCCAAGGGTCTAATCGGTCGATTGAGATTCGCACGGGCCGGAACGATAGACGGCAATCAGACTGCCCGTCAATCGGGGGTGGCGTATTGAGAGCGGGCTAGGCGGCGCGTCATGCCGCCGAACCGGCCGACGTCGCGGCCCTGCCCGCGATCACCTCGAGGAACTCCACGAGCGGACATCTGGCCGTCCCGGCGTCATCATTGGCGGCGTAGGTCGGACGACCTATCCCGCCGGGGCCAGGTTTCCGAGCGTCGGCGCATCGGGCTGGGTTGCTGAGGCATACTGACGCGTGGTGTTCTCGCTGCCGACCGTCACGCCGATGGCGCCGACGCTCGCCAAGCCGTTCCACCGAACTGGCTGGGTCTATGAGGAGAAGTACGACGGCTGGCGGATGATCGCGTACAAGTCGTTCGCCTGATCAGCCGTAACAACGTCGACCACACCGAGCGCTTCCGCGAGCTCGCCAACGCGATCGCCGCGCTGAAAGCACCGACGCTGATCCTGGACGGCGAGGTGTGCGTGTTCGATAAGAATCTCGTCAGCCAGTTTCACCTTCTCGATCGCGCCGTGTCTGACGAGCCCTGCACGCCGCCCGTGTTCATGGCGTTCGACTGCCTGCACGTCTTCGGGCTCGATGTTCGCGGCCTGCCGCTGCAGCAGCGCCGCGACATGCTCGAGCACGAGGTCGCGGGCGCCACCATGATCTTTGCGGCGCGGCGCCTGCCGGATAACGGCCACGCGGCCTGGGCGATCGTTAAAGAGCGCGGATACGAAGGCCTCGTCGCGAAGGATGACCAGTCCGTCTACAAGGGCGGCCCCACGCGGAGCTGGATCAAGGTCAAGATCCGTCGCGAGGGCCGGTTCGTCGTAGGCGGCATCCTCGGCCTGCCAGCGACGTTCGCCGGCCTGCTCGTCGGCGAGCGCCGCGGCCGGCGCCTGATCTTCCGCGGCACGGTCGAATGGGGCATCGGTCTGCGCACCGCCAAGGAACTGCTCCAGCGTGGCCGCGAAGTCCGCAGCTCCCCGTTCGCCGACTTCTCCACCTCGCGCGGCGTCACGTGGCTCGAACCGACGCTGATGGTCGAGCTCACCTACTCCGAGATCATGGAGGGCCGGCTGCGCGATCCTGTATATCGCGGTCTCGTCTGAAATCAGAGCCGTCCTTCGCAGCATTAGGGAGCGGTCTTACTGTCCGCCTTCCACCGACCCCGGCTCACGAACGCGGTATGAGGCCAACTCCCAGTTCCACCACCTACTCTTTTGTTTGACCATAAATTTGACTTCCGGTGCCCACCAGTAAACGTTGACATCGCTCCATCCATAGCCGGGCGTCAGTCCGACCCATTGGATCGTCATGCGGAACGCCTTGAACGTCCCGGCTTTGGTGTGTACGTCCTCGTACGACAAGACTTTGCAGTTGATCGTAAGGTGGTGATGCCGCTGCCCTGCGCCACTCGGGGATGTACTAGGCCCAGGAAAATATGCATCGCCGCTCGACTGCCACTCCTTTCCAACCTCAAGCGGGAAGCTCAGGAACTGCCATCCTGATCCCAAAAGAACGGCACCACGTCGTCGAGGGATGTTTTCGTAGGTAGCTCCAACTTCCTCCACAGCCCCGTCTCTCCAGCGGTAAGCGGGCGCTCCGCCAGTGAAACCAACCCAGCCATTAAAAACCACGGTCCTGTCGAGGACCTCGTTCACCCGCCCGGTCCAACCCGTATCGGCTGTCCATGTATCGCCGACCGCGTACGTCGGAGCCATCGCGCGTGGAGAATTGCGGGACGTCGTTACCTCGCCGCATGCGGTGGTCAGAAGACTCATAGCGACGACGAGGATCGAGCGCGCTCGAATGTTCGTAGTCGACAACATGTTCGATCTCCATTTACGTGCGGCTTCACCACAGCGAATGGTCCGCCCCACGATCCACACACGCGCGCCTTGCTGATTTATCGTGGGGACTCGTCCGTCACGGTCCAGTCGCGTGGCGGTGCTTGTGGCGCATCTGTCTTGAGCAGCGCATCCAACGCCGCACGCTGCACCGCCTCCCACGGGCTCCGCGCCCACGCATTGCCCGCGTGCGGCGTACGCGAGTGTTCGAACCCCGACGGAAAGAACATCGCCCGCCAGCCCTGGCCGTCGTAACGCCGCAGTTCGGGGTAATAGTCCAGGCGCGGCATACCGGCCACCACGTCGCCGATGCCCCGCCAGTTGTCGAAGCAACGGTGGAGGGCAACGAGCTCGGGCTCGGCGGGCTTCACGGAGAGGAAGCCGAGCGCGGCGCGCAAGAGTCGACCGTGCGCGTCTAGTGCCACCAGCCTAGTCGCGCAAGGCGCGTCCGATGGTTCTTGCGGCCTGTAACTCGTCTTCGGCCACCGCCTTGGCCCAGGGATCAGTAGTCGCGCCTCGACGCGCTGAATCCGTACACCGAACTTCAGCGGGGGCAGCGCGACATACTTCCGCTGCCCCCGACGAGGCAGAACCGGTGACCGCCAACCACGATCCAGGGCCTCGATGATGCCACGCTCTAGCGTCACGAGAGTTGCAGGTCGCACGGGCTCCTCCAGGCCGGGGGCGAGTATGCCGTGGCGCAGAAGGTTCTCGAGTTCGGCGTCAGTCATGTCGGCGCGACTTCCGGCGTCGGAAGACGGCGCCGCTAGCGGCGCGCCCGTCCTCGTACGCTCACGACGATCAGAGAGGCAAGACTAATTGCTACCAGTACGACGGTGGGCGGCTCGTGGACGCGTGCGACCGCCAATGAGCCGAAGGCCTTAACAAAAAACACATCCCGCGCCTCGAAGAAGGTTCCGAAGAAATTTACTGATGCGGTATCGCCAGCGGCAAATGGGCCGCCGTGGAGGCCGATGATCGTCCCGTCGGCAACATCGAAGCCAGGCGAAGGCGCGCCGATACAAAGGTTTTCGCAACCCGCACCTGGTCCCCGAAAGCCGGAAAAGATAGTCGGATCCGCCGGAGCGTCCCAGGGTCGAGACTTGTCAAAGATCAGACTCTCGATCTGGAGAACAAAGCTCGTGAGTGCGGCCGAAAGATTCGTGCCGGTCTGCGATAGCAAGTCGTCGTCAATCGTGAAGTATGCGAAATACGTATTGCCAACTTCAGGGCGGTTTATAAACCGATTGCACGGTGTCCCCGCGCATGGCGGCTCAGGATTCGGCACAGGAAACTGCTCGGTGACGGCACTGACTTTCATCGCGATTGAGAACTCTGCCGGAAGTGCCTCGGCCGCTCCTCCATGGACAAGTCTGACAACGGTGAAGAGCGTCAGCGCCGATACGCAAAGCCTCGCTCGCCAGACCAAGGCTAGCCGGGTCATATGCTGACCACCTTTCTTCGGACGAGGGATCGCCTTCCCCAAAGGATGTGGAGGGCATTTACCGCGTCTCCCCCGACTTATAGATCGCGCGAAGCGCGACGCCGAAGCATCCAACAACACCCACGAGGATGAGGGTCATCGGTTCGGGAACCGCAGTCACGAAAATTGGACCGACGAAGAATTCATTGAACGTCGCGCCCGAGAAAATAAGCGTCGTTGATGTGCTCGTCGCTACATCGGTGAAGACCTCCTGAAAGTGTCCTGGATGATTGCGGAACCCGCCAAATAGCGTGCCGCACTCATCACTATTGACGCAGGGGATCTGGCTAGACGGTTGGAAGATGTCGCCATTGAAAATGGCGAAGAACTCGCCTCGCGAGAGCGGTCCCGGCCCAAATCCGCCATTACCGTTGAGCACCTCAAGGTCATATTGAACTCGGTACGTGATGCCTGGCGTGGTGGGAAAGGTTTGACGAAGTACGCCAAAGCCGATATCAATCAAATTCGCCCAGATGATGTTGTTCGCCGCGAGATCGATCACTGGCTGCGGCGGAGTGCATGGTGGCGAGCACAAGTTCCCATTCCCGAATTTGTCCTGGGCTACCAGAGAGGTCCACTCCGTCGCCTGAACGAGATTCCCATAGGCGGGCATTCGTGAAATGCAGAGCAGCAGGACGGCCAAGGCCACGACGTTGATGACCCGCATAGCGACCCTCCCTGATGAGGGCGCGAATGCTAGCCGACACCCTTGGGTGCGTCAATGGGGCTGCGGCGCGGCCGAAACCACCAATTGCTGCGCTTGCCTGCCAGCAGCGGCCGGCACATCGCCTCGATTGTTTGAATCGCGACGGATACGGTTTCCGCGATCTCGTCCCGGATCTCGGGATGTGAGCCCTCCCAGATATCGGCTTCCCAGCGATCTCGATTCTTAGCGTCATTCCTTTTCTGTTGGGTCATCGTCAGAAGCATTCGCGCTGAGATGACGACCCGGTTCCGCATGCGCAGAACGTCGTGAAATGGTTTGGCGGTGGCGGTTCCGAAGTAAACCTCGCACATCAGTGCTGCCTTGGAGAACTCTGCGAAGGCATCGCTCGTGGCCTTGATCCGCTCGATCGGAACGAAGTACGCATCACCTTGCGACCTGATCGCCTCAGGCTCGTCATCGCGATCTGGCCGTGACCGCCCTTCACCTGTGAAAGCACCGACGCTCCGGAAATATGTGAAGGCGTCGCGCATCTTATACGCAGCCAGTAGCGTTTGTTCCGCGATCTCGATTCTCCGTTTGCCGACCAATTGGCGACGCCATGCGTTCAGTCCAACGATCGCGAAAATGGCTGTCACGGAGATCGACACCGCCTGGAGCATCGGGGCCGCCAGCGCGGAGATCTTCGCCAGCTGATCGGCCGTCATCTGGGGCTGGTGAGCGCCTGCAAGGCGGCCCGCTGCACCGCCGCCCACGGTGTTGAGCGCTGGGCCGTGCCTGCCGCCTCCAAACCGTGCTGGCCACCGTGGCCGGCGTAGAAAACAGCGATCCACTGCCCCGCGCCGTGATCACCAAGGCTCACCTGAAAGCCGTGTCGCTGCATCCCGGTCACGATGTCGCCGAGCCCGCGCCAGTTATCAAAGCAGCGATGCAGGAGCCGAAGTTCGGGCTCGCGTGGCTCGAGCGACAGAAAGCCGAGGGCAGCGTAAAGCGTCGCGCGCCGTTGGTCGGTCATGCGCGCCGCCGAGGCTTAGGTAACTGATCGTCGATCCACCGCTGTCTCTTGGTGAATCCCGCTTCCTTGGCATCATCGACGTCCGCTACCGCCTTGGTGACGCCCAGGCCGAGCGGTACCTGCTCGTTTCGGCGGCGTCCTGGCTCCCGCACATACACACGTGCGCGATGACGGCCATCAAAGTCTTCTATCTCGACCAAGATCGTCCACTTGCGGTATGTGCGGGTGTGCGTCATCAATTCCACCACCCCGCTCGCGCCAACGCCCGCCGCATCTCGAGCGCTCGCCCGAGCTCGCGCTTCGCCGCGGGCCAGGTCGCGGCGTCCCATTGCGTCGCGAGGATCCGGCGGATGAGCAAGGTGAGGCGTGGATATGGGAGAAGAAACTCCACGGCGCCCGCCATGATCGCAGTGACGTCGGCCGCGATCCAGCCGAATCGGCGCGGCCAGCACGAGAGGAACCGAAAAAAATTGTTTCCTCAGACGCGCGAGTGTGCTAAACAGGTGAGGAGTGCGCAACCCTAGGTGAACAGATCCCTAGGGGACCACCGGCGACATTGCCGGCCAGGTGACTGGCGGCCCCGCCATGATGCGGGCGCAGGGTGGGCGAGCGATCGCAGGCTCGCGAACGGGAGGAAGGTTGTTTCAAACCTTTGACCGGTCGCGGGCTTTTTGTTTGCCGCGACGGAGAAAGCAAACGGTGTCGCGGCGTGATTCGGCATTCTGACGGCGTTCCGCATGAGATCGCGATGCGGGTCAAGACGCACCGCCTCCCCGCCTATCGAATTGCGCAGCGAGCAGGCTGGAGCCCGGTCGCGCTCAGCAAGTTCATCCACGGGTACCACCAGCCCGCACCCGGTAAGCTCGCTCGTCTGCGCCGGGTGCTCGGCCTTGATGCGCACGAAGATCAGCACACCCCGCGATGATGAGCGCCACGACGTCAGCGGCGGAATATCGGACGCATGACCTGGTACTCGCCGCATTCTTGCACGCTCGCGGTGCGCGGTTACTACGGATTGATGGCGCTCGACCGCCGCGAGAATTCGTGTTCCTCGGTGTCGACGAACACGATGTCTTGCAATTTTTTGCCGGCACCGACGGTACGCCAGCGCGCGCCTTGATCAACAGTTTTCGCGGTCTGCGTCAGCTCGTGCAGCAGGCAACACCATTCAGCTCTGCTCTGGCGCCGGGGGCGCGCTCGTGACCCCCAACATCCACATTCACTATGCGATTGCGAGGATCTATGTATTCGCCGTTTCCCTCGGCTGAACGCGATCTCCGACGTTATCCACCTCACGTTCTAGATCGCGACGCATACGAGTATCGGCGTCGGCCAAATCCGTCGGCCACGGCCGCACTGCGAGACTATCCGACGCCCGATCCATTCGAGACTCTGGACGGTTTCCGGCGGTTTCACCACGAAGACATAGCGGACCTTTCGAACGATGATCTCGCCCGCGAGCGATTTCGCGCGAGGGTGCGTTGGGCCTTCGAGCCCCCAACCGAAACGGTGAATTACAGATGGCTCCTGCAACGTATGGCACGCCTCGACGCTGAAGCGGCGCGCCGCCGATGAAGCGCCACCAGCGCGACCCACTCGGTGATCTTCCCGGCCCTGACTCTCGAGCCGTGGCGATGGCCGAGGAACCGACCTTCACCCGCCATGGCGACGAGTTCTTCCTCCAATGGTCCGGTGACGGCCTCGACGCGCGCGTTGCGCTGACTGCCGTTCGCGAAGTACACGACGGCGTGCACGCTGAGGTGACGATCACCCGCGGCCCCGATGAGATCCACTGGGCCCGTCTCAACCTCAGCTCGACGACGGGCCGGGAAAGCCTCGTCAAAAAACTGGAGAGGGCCGATCCGTCTGTGCCGTGGGCCCGCCTGCTCGATCGTGCATGCCACAAGACGACGGACGCGATTCGCCAGGGTTCGCCGACGATTCCCCTCAAGGCACAGCCGGCACCTGCTGCACGTTGCCTCGTCGATCCGATTTTGCCGCTGGGCGACACGAGCGTCTTGTATGGAGACGGCGGCGCCGGCAAGGGCTGGACCGCGACGGCGCTGGCGGTTGCAACGGCGACGGGCGCTGCGCTGCCAGGAGGAATTAAAGCCCTCGCCCGCGGGCCTGTGCTCTACCTCGACTGGGAGAGCACCGAAGACGATCTCCAGGACCGTCTGTATCTCGTCAGCCGCGGCCTTGGCTGCGGTGCCGAGGGTATTCACTACCGCCGCATGTCGCGCGCGATCGCCGACGAAATCAGTGCGGTGCGCGCCGAGGTGAGCCGGCTAGCCGTCAAGCTCGTCGTCGTTGACTCGCTCGCGCCCGCTTGCGGTGCGGAGCCCGAGGGAGCAGATGCGGTCATCCGGGCGATGAACGCGCTCCGCAGTCTCGGAGCCGGCGTGACGCGGCTGGTGATCGCGCACGTCTCGCACGCCAGCGCCACGAGCCAAGCACCTGCCCGGCCTTATGGCTCCGTGTTCGTCCAGAACCTCGCGCGCAGCACGTGGGAGCTCCGGGCCAGCGATGAGAACACCAGCGTGGACGAGCTGGTCGTCGGCCTTTATCACCGGAAGGTCAACCGCGGCCGGAAGCATCCGCCGATCGGGCTGCGCTACACGTTCGGCGACCACGCGATCACGCTGGAGCGTGCGGACCTGACGGAATCGTCCGACCTCATGGCGCGGACGAGCGTGGCCAACAGGATCCGGGCGGCTCTTGCTGGTGGCGCGATGAGCACCAAGCTCCTCATGGAGACGACCGGCGCCGCGAACGAGGACACGATCACCCGGACATGCAGGCGGATGTCCGACGTCGTGAACCTCGATGCCACGCCCCCAGGCGCACCAGCGCGTCCAGCGCGGTGGGGCCTCAAAGCATGAGGCGCATGGGAGGGGGGGCGGACACCCGGACACCCTATAGAGAAAGAAAGTGTCCGTCCGCCCCCTACGGGGGCTTTAGTAGCCCCCCGCAGGGTCGGGGGCGGACTGCGATGCCGGATATCCGCCCGGACAGTCCGCCCATTAGAGACGGAGTGATTACTTCTGCGGTGACTCTCATTGCTGCGCGCAAGCGCGAGGACGATTGAATGCCTAATCTGGCAGGTCCATTTCCGTTTGATCTCAGCGGCTCGGCACCCGCGGTGCCGTCGAACAGTTTCGCGCGGTTCAATTTCCCGGACGCACGCGCGTTCCAGGCCGGTCTGCCGTGGCTGCGCTCAGCGAATCCCGGAGCGCCCTTCACGACGTGGCCGGACAGTCCGTTGAGCGTCGGCGTCGGGCCACTCACCGGCAATCCGCTAGGAACTTTCCAAAATCTCCCGCTGATCGAGGGCGCTGGCGGTGCCGTGACTCGTCTGAATGCTGGTATTGCCCCGGAGAGCATCACGGGGGCAATGTCGCTGGCCCAAGGGCCGGCGGTATCGAGCGGCGCAGGTGTCGGCAACCCGGGCCTCGCCAGCACCGGCGCGAACAGCACCGCGACGCCGAGCGTCTCGTCCGATTCGGTCACGTCGCCATTCTCGGCCGCGGGCCAGGCTGCGCTGGCGTCGCTCACATCTTTCGGCATTCCGGGGCTCGGCCAGATCGGACCCTTTGCGGGTACGCCCACGGCGAACTCGCAGACGGCCGGGCGTGTCGGCAGCGCGATCGGCGCCTTCAGCGGCATCGGCTTTCCGGCCAGCATGCTCACGGGACCGCTGGCCGCCGGCATCATGGGGATGATCGACAATGCGGCCGGTACTCAGGCCCTCACGGCGAACCTGAGCAATCCGAATCTGTCGATGGGATTCAACACGAATTCCGCCCAGGGCGAGCTCGGCATTCCGGGGCAGTTCGCGGACTTCGGCCACGCGGTGACGCCCGGTGAGCAATCGCTCACGCTCGATCTCTTCTCCGCCAACCCCAACAGTGTCTCGGCGGCGCCGAGCACCGGCCTGAGCACGATCACGAATACCGGCATGGCCGGCGTGTCGCCGAGCTCGGCCCCTGGCTTGCCGGGCATGTCGCCCACGACGACGGCGATGTCCACCGCGCGCGGCGACCTCAGCGACGCGCCTCAGGCCGTGACGGATACGACGCCGACGGATCCCACGACGGCGGACACGGGCGGTGGGGGCAGCGGTGACGGTGGCGCCTCGCACATCTGCACGGCCCTCCGCGCTCGCGGCCTCATGGACGCCGAGACGTTCGAAGCCAACCAGCGCTTCGGCCGCGTCAACGGTCGTGACTTCTATCGGGGCTATTCGGTGTGGGCTATGCCGCTCGTGCGGTTCTCGACGCGCCGCCCGCTCGTGTTCAAGCTCATCTACTTCGTCACGGCGCCGCTGATCCGGGCATACACTCGCGAGATCCGCGAGCCCGGCTCGAGTCTCGCCGGCCGCGTCATTCTCGCGATCGCCGTCCCCGCGTGCCGGTTACTCGGCCGGGCGCTGCGGATCGTCAGTACACCGTCCGCAGTGGTGCGGGTCTGACCGTGTACGCGAGAGTCTATCTCCGACAGGGATCACCGTTCTGCGTGACCTACTACCGAACGACTGATGATCAGGCACGTCGAGTCGCACTTCATCGCGCGATGGTCCAGGCCGAGGCGATTCCTCTGCCAGCAGAGTTTGAAGACTTCGGAACGTCTGCAGCTCTCGCCGCACGATTTCCGCAGCTCCACCAAATGCCGGACACGGACATCTATGGAGAGACCGCATGAGCGCCTCGCTCGACGCAGCAACAGGCGGGCACACTGGCGCAAGCGGTGCCTCGTCGCTGACGATCTCGCATACCGCGAGTGCGTCGGCGTCGCTCGCGACCGTCGATGTCTCAATCAACGCCACGTCCACGACGGTAAGCGGCATCACCTACGCCGGCTCGGCGATGACGCAACTGGCCGCGAAAGACAACACGACCGTTGGCGGGCGCCGGGCCGAGACCTGGTACATCGCCAGCCCAACGACCGGGACCAACGACGTCGTGATCTCGTTCAGTGCCGGCTGTAAAGCTGCGGCGGGCGTCAGAACGTGGCTGACTGCGGCCTCGCCGCCCACGGGTGCCCAGACGAAGGAAGGCACCGGCGGCGCTGGGTCCGATGCCATGACCGCCGTCACGAGCTCGGCCACGAGCATCGTCGCGGACATCCTCGCGAGCGAAGACGCGGGCTCGACCCCCGATGCCAGTCAGACCGTGGACTACAACGAACTGGACTTCGACGGCGCGAGCAAGGCGAAGGGCACGCGCAAGACCGGCGCGGCGTCCGTCACGATGTCCTATGCCAGCTTCACGGGCAACTACGCCTGGATCGGTTACTCGATCGACGCCTCGGGCGGGGGAGGGGGCGGCGGCGCGACGACGGAACAATTCGTGGTGGCCACGCGCCAGCTCTCCGACTCCGGCGGCGTGATCGGCCTGGTGTACGTGTGATGGGCGCGTTGCTCTGCCCGCAAACGGTCACGTTCGCGCTACAGATGATCAGCGTCGAGGCGCTTGGGCAACTTCACGCCGGTGTGACCGATGTGACCGACACGTTCGTTGCGCCGCCGATTCGCGCCCGCTGCAACCGCCCCGGGGCGCATCCGATCGTCGGTGAGCACTCGTACGAAAACGGACCGCTCAAGATCACGTGGCGGGAGCATGGGACCGAGGCTTACGACCCAGCGTTAGCCGGCTCAAGCCGCGTCGATGTCGCCGACGGCCCCGGAGCACCGGTCTGATGCCCGGCCGGCGCCTGCCGCGTGAACGCCGCGACGAGATCGCGAAGGCCGCCGCGGCCGGCGAGCTCCACGCACAGATCGCAAAGCGCGAAGGTGTGAGCGAGCGCACGGTCACGCGGATCCTCTCGGCCAATGCCGAACTCGTCCAGCAGTTTCAGAACCTCAACGAATTGGGTCTGAAGGCGGCGTGGGGCAGCATGCTCGAGAACACGTACGCCGATTACGCGGCCGATCGGGCGGCGGGAAAGCTCTCGTGGCGCGAGCGACAGGCCGCCGCGCTCACGATGGCGATTTCGACCGACAAGTTACTCGTCTCGCACGGCAGGGCCAGCGTGCTGGTCGAGAATCTCCATGAGCACCGCTTCGAGCTCGCAGACATCGCCGAGCGATTCTTCCGCGTCACCCAGCCCGTCCTCGACGCGCAGCCCCCGCGCGCGGCGCTGCCTCCAGCTTCAGGCCATCGTGCAGGTCATCCGATGCCCCCGGAGCCGCGGTGACGCCGAAAGGCATACTCCGCTGCCTCGTGGGCGGCCGACACCAGCCGGGGAGTCAATGGGAGCGTGAGTGTCCGTTGCGGATGGCCGAGAGTCGCTCGGCCCGGTCCAGGACGGCAGCCAGGAGCCGCTGGGACGCCCGCCAGCGGCCCGTGGAGCATCCGGATGTAGCGCGGGAGGGGTCCGATGCTCGGGCAGCACAAGACGATGCTCTAGGGCCTCGGCCCAGTGGCTGACCCGTCGCCAGCGGGCATGTCCACCTCGAAAAGGAACGGTGGCTCGCGCGGGCCTGATCGGCTTGGGGGTCCCGATGGAACGGTTAGGTCATCCCTTCAGTGTGACCGGCAGGCTCCGGACACCATGCCGGGACGGCTACTTACGGGGCAGGTCGCAGGCGATGTGCCCACGGTTGTGCCCACGCCAGCCGCCACTACGAGGCGGGAGCGCGTGCTGCCGAGCCTACCTGCCGGCGTGACTGCTCGGCTCCTGACGCTCGAGCAGGCCGCGCTGTACCTGGGCGGGATCTCGCCTTGGACGGTGCGCGAGATTGCCGGGACGCCTGCTCTCCCCATCGTCAGGCTCACGCCGCACGCGCGGGGCCGGCTACTGTTCGACCTCCGCGACCTCGACCGCTTGATAGACCGCGCCAAGGTCTAGCTGGCGCCGACGGCCTGGCCGGGGGGCAGGGCGGCGGCCCGGCGGGCCGAGTGGGCACGTTGACGGTTCCTACGCCGACACCGCGATGCCGTAAAAACCGCTTGCAGGAGCACACATCTAGCTGTATACATACCTAGGCATATAGGTACTTCTAAGAGAGGCTCCATAAATCCGGCGCCTGAGAAAAAAGGCGGTCAGCGGATGGCGAAGGCAGCCAAGAAACGGGGACAGCGAATGAAGCGGATCAGCGTGTACCTCGACACCCAGCAGATCGAGGCGCTGGCGGAGCTCCAGCGGACAACGGGCGTGCCGGCGGCGCGAGTCATCCGCGACGGTGTCGACCGCGAGCTCGAGGCGCGCGGTGTGAAGATCGCGGGGCGGGGCCCGCGGAGGACGAGCCGATGAAGCCGAAAACAGGAGCGGGGAGCGTCTATCTACGTGGTCAAACGTGGTGGCTGAAGTACTACCAGGACGGCAAAGCGATCCGCGAGTCGTCAGGGAGTCCGCTGGCGGCCGTCGCGCTCGCGAAGCTCAAGGAGCGTGTCGGGCAGGTGGCGACCGGCGAGCAGGTCAACGTCAAAGCCGACAAGGCCACCGTGGGCGAACTCCTCGATGATCTCCTGGCCGACTACCGGGCGAACAGCCGCACGTCGTTGCCGCGGCTTGAGGGCATGGTCGCGCATCTGCGCCCGGTGTTCGGTCATCGGCGCTCCGCGCTCGTGCGCGGCTCCGACGTTACCGCGTACAAGCTGGTGCGCCACGAAGCGGGCCTCTCGAACGCGACCATCAATCGGGAAGTGGAGGCACTCCAGCGGGCCTACCGACTCGGCAAGGCAAACGAGCGCATTCGCTACGTGCCGACGTTCCAGTTCCTGCAGGAGAACAACGTGCGGACGGGATTCTTCGAGCGTGAGCAATTCGAGGCGGTCCGGCGTTGCCTACCCGAGTACCTCCGGCCTGTCGTGACGTTCATGTACATCACCGGCTGGCGTTCTCGTAGTGAGGTCTTTCCACTGCAGTGGCATCAGGTCGATTTCAAGGCCGGCACGGTCAGGCTCGAACCCGGCACCACGAAGAACAGGGAGGGCCGCGTGCTCTTCATGACGCCCGAGCTCCGCGAAATGCTCGAGGCGCGGCGCGCGGCGACCGACAAGCTACAGCGCGAGTCGGGACGGATCATCCCGCACGTCTTCCACCGCCGCTCCGGAAAGCCGATCCGCAACATCTACGTAGCGTGGGAGGCCGCTTGCCGGGGCGCGGGCGTGCCGGGGCGTATCCCGCACGACTTCCGGCGCACTGCCGTGCGCAACCTCGAGCGCGCTGGCGTACCGAGGTCGGTGGCGATGAAGATGACCGGCCACAAGACCGAGGCCGTTTATCGTCGGTACGCGATCGTGTCCGAGGGTGATCTACGCGAGGCCGCCGATAAGCTCGCACGGCTGGCGGCGACGGACGCGGGCACAAAAGCCGCCGCGATGGGCACAGTGGCTATACTGCCGGCGCGCTAAGTAGCGGAAGAATCGGAAGCGACGGTGGGCCGCCGATCGTAGGGCACCGGGATTATAGCCCTTTCGCACAATGGGCCCCCGCCCCGCGAAGAATTCGCTGCCCTCTGGCGACCGCCCGCGGATAATAGGGTTTGCCCGCACTTCGAGGGTGGTGGAACCACACAGGAGGTCGGTGGATGCGCAGCACATCGGTCGTGAGGTTCCTGACGTCGATGATCATCGCGTCGTTCGTGGTGGCGGGCCCGCTCGCGCCGCTAGTCCACGCGCAGCAGCCGGCTCCGCCCGCGGACGTGGCGCAGGCGCGGCCCGCCGCGGCGAGTGAAGTCGTGCAGGCGCAGCCCGCCGCGGCGAGTGAAGTCGTGCAGGCGCAGCCCGCGGCGGCGAGTGAAGTCGCGCAGGCGCAGCCCGCGGCGCCGACCGAGACGGTTCAGGCGCAGCCTGCCGCGCCAACCGAGGTAGTTCAGGCGCAGCCCGTGACGCCGCCGCCGCCGCCGGCGCAGCCGGACCTGTTTCAGGAGAAGCTGAAGGGTGAGCGCGCGAGCGACCGCTCGCAAGGCATCTACAACGCCGAGGCGGTGCTCGTGAACGTCTTCCTCGTCCCCGGCCGCGCCATCACCTGCGCCGCGGGCGGGATCGCCGGCGTGGGGATTCTGCTGCTCTCGCTCGGCAGCGGCTATCGCGCGGCGTCCGGGATCATGCACGAAGGCTGCGGTGGCAAGTGGATCGTGAAGGGCGATGATCTGAGACCCGACACGCCGCCGTCGCTGATCGTCACTGACCCGGGACGCTAGCCCTCCGATGAGCCGGCGCCCCCGCGGGCGCCGGCTCATCATCTTCCTCTTCGTCGTTCTCGTCGTCTTGTTCGCCGCCGGCCTGTGGGGGACGGTGCTGCGCCCCGCGGCTTACGAAGTGCGCGGCGAGGTCGTCGCGCGTGCGGCGCCCGACCTGCTGCTCATCCGCCATCAGCCCGTCACCGCGCTCGGCATGGGCGCCATGGAAATGATGGCCGTCCGCGGCGCACCCGCGACACTCGACGCCGCGCAGCTCTCGCCCGGCGACCGCGTGCGCCTCGCGGTGCGGCAGCACGGCGACGAGATCGTCCTGGTCTGGGCCGAGCGCCAACGCTAGCGGTCAGCGCGCTGCCAGCGTGCGCGCGTAGGCCACGAGCTGGGCGACGTCCTCGTCGGAGAGCTGAGCGCCGAACGCCGGCATGCCCTGGCGTCCGATCGTCGCGCCCCCGTGCTTGATGATGTCGAACAGGTACCGGTCGGATTGGGCCGCTACGCGCGGGTCGCTGAGGTCACCGGGGCGAAGCAGGAACAGCGACGCGCGCCACGAGCCGCGGCCGTCCACGCCGTGGCACTCGACGCAGTAGGCATAGTAGAGACGCTGAGCGCGCGACGCGTTGGGCGGCGGGCGCAGGTCGGTGAAGAGCCACGCCAAGCCGCCCGCGAGCAATCCGAGCGCCGCGATCGCCGCGAGCAGGATCAGGAGGGCGCGGCGCATGGCGACATTGTATTTGGCAGGTGACAGGATTGGCGGGTGATAGCAAATACCGCTTGACAAGGCAGATCGTAAACGGATAAAGATATTAACCTTTTCGGAACCGTCCCACAGGTACCGTGTCTCGCGAAGGAGGTTCCCCCGATGAGTGACGGACGTCTCGTAGAACTCCACCCCACGGGCGTGAGCCGCCGTGGGTTCCTCAAGACCACCGGCGCGGGTGTCGCCGGCGGAGCGCTGTCCACGATGCTGGCCGCCCGCCAGGCGCCGGCGCAGATCAAAGGGACCACGCTACGCATTCTGCAGTGGAGTCACTTCATTCCCGCGTACGACACGTGGTTCGACAACACGTTCACCAAGGAGTGGGGAGACAAGAATGGCGTGAAGGTGCGCGTCGACCACATCCCGCACCTCGAGCTGCCGGCCCGCATGGCCGCGGAGTTCGCGGCGGGCGCCGGCCACGACATCATCATGAACAGCGCGTCGATCCTGACGCGGCTGTACCACAAGAGCCTGCTCGACATCAGCGACGTCTACGATGGCGCGGGCAAGAAGCACGGCGGCTGGATTCCCACGGCCGGGCCGCTCGTCCAGGTCGAAGGCCGCACGTACGGCATCCCGATGTTCTACATCCTGCTGCCGATGCTCTGGCGCAAGGACCTGTTCGACGCCAACAATCTGAAGGCGCCGGACACGTGGGAGCTGGCCCGTGTCGCCGCGCGCACGCTCAAGGCCAAAGGCCACCCGACCGGCATCCAGTTCTCGCAATGCAATGACGCCAACCTCAACTGGCGCTCGCTGCTGTTCAGCTTCGGCGGCAAGGAAGCCGAGGAAGGCGACAACATCCTCATCGACTCCAAGGAGACCCGCGAGGCGCTGAGGTTCGCCAAAGCGCTGTTCGACGAGGGCATGACCCCAGAGGTCTTCTCCTGGGACGACGCCTCGGACAACCGCTACCTGGCCTCGGGGGTCGCCTGCTGGATCCACGACGCGATCTCGGCCTACCGCACGACCGAGGACACCAATCCCGACGTGTTCAAGAACACTCACATCGGCCTCGAGCCGGCGGGCCCCGGTGGCAAGCGTGTGAGTACCGCCGCGGCGAACGTCTACATGGTGTGGAAGTTCTCGAAGAACCAACAAGCGGCGAAGGAGTTCCTCACCCATTTCGTGGACGAGTTCTCGGAAGGCATGAAGCAGAGCCGCGGCTACAACATGCCGTACCTGTTGGGCCAGGCGAAGAAGCCCATGCCCATCATCGGCGCCGATCCCAAGATGCAGATCCTGCAGGACTTCCCGAAACTGGTTGCGTTCTTCGGCTACCCGGGCCCGTTTACCACGCCGATCCAGGAAGTCGTGAACCTGTACGTGCTGCCCGACATGTTCACGCGGGTCGCGCGCGGCCAGGCCATCGAAGACGTGATGAAGTGGGGTGTCGGCGAGTACCAGCGGATCTTCGCGAAGCACAAGCGCGCATGACAGGAAGTTCGCTCCACGGCGGCCCGGACCCTATGGCCCGGGCCGCCGTTGTGTCTGTGCCCGCCCGCAGCGTGGCGCGGCCCTGGGTGAGCCACACCGCTCGCCGGATGATGTTCGGCTACACGCTGCTCGCGCCGGCGGCGCTCTATGTCATGCTCCTCGTCGCCGCCCCGTTCCTGTTTTCCCTCTACCTCGCCGTCAGCGACGCCAGCGTCGGCGACCCGGTGGCGCATTTCATCGGTCTCGAGAATTTCCGCGCCGCGTGGGAAATGGATCTCTTCTGGCTTGCCCTACGCAACAGCGTGGTCTTCTTCGTGGTGGCGGCCATCCTCAAGAGCCTGCTCGGCACGTCGCTGGCGTTTCTGCTGCTGCAGAATTTCAAAGGCAAGAAACTGATCCGCGGCCTCGTGGTGATTCCCTTCACGCTGCCCATCGCGATCAGCGTGCTGTCGTGGAAGTGGATGTACGACTCGCAGTTCAGCGTCATCAATTGGGTGTTGAGTCGTCTGGGGTTGATCGGGCAGTTCGGATCGGAGGGCTGGCCGGTCTGGCTCGGCGATCCCAAGCTGGCGCTCGCCGCGTGCATCCTCGTCAATGTCTGGCGCACGTTCCCGTTCTCGGCCATCGTGCTGCTCGCCGGCTTCACTTCCGTCCCGGTCGAGGTGCTGGATGCCGCGAAGGTCGACGGCTGTACGTTCTTCCAGCGCTTCCGTCACGTCGTGGCGCCGATGATCTTCCCCATCCTCATGATCGGGTTTCTGTTCGACACCGTGTTCACGCTGTCGGACCTCAGCGTGGTGTATTTGTTGACGCAGGGCGGACCGGCCAACGCCACGAAGATCCTGCCGGTGCTGGCCTACCAGATCGGTATTCAGGCGGGCAATCTCGGTCGCGGCGCGGCCATCGCGCTGTTCCTGGTGCCGCTGCTGCTGCCGGCGCTGATCCTCGTGCTGCGCAACATCAAGCGGCGGGAGTGGTAGGGCGATGGCGCGCGTGCTGACCGAGGCGCGGACGGCGCCGCCGATGAGCCAGCGGCGCAAGGATATCCGACGTCACGTGCTGATCTACGCCGCACTCATTCCGTTCCTGATCATCGCCGTGTTCCCCATCTACTGGATGCTGATCACGGCGTTCAAGCAGGATCCGGATCTGTACCGGATGGATCACATCCCGTTCTGGTTCAACATGAAGCCGACGCTGCGGAACTTCGACATCCTGTTCCACCAGACGAATTACGGCGCGTGGCTGCTGAACACGTTCACCATTTCGGCATGGGTGTCGGCGATCACGCTGCTCACCGCGGTGCCGGCGGGCTATGCGCTGGCGCGACTCAAGCTGCCCGGCTCGGAGAACACCGGGATCGCGATCTTCCTGACGTACCTGGTGCCCCCGATCATCCTGTTCCTGCCGCTCTCCCGCATCGTGGCCGAGCTCGGTCTCCAAGATTCGTGGTGGTCGCTCGTCGTCGTCTATCCGACGTTCACGATCCCGTTCTGTACGTGGCTGCTCATGGGGTTTTTCAAGACCGTCCCCATGGAGATCGAGGAGGCCGCGCGCGTGGACGGCTGCGGCCAAGCGGGCGCGTTCCTGCGCGTGATCCTGCCGATCAGCCTGCCGGGCGTGCTCACGAGCGTGATCTTCGCGTTCACGCTCTCGATGCAGGACTTCCTCTACGGGCTGGCGTTCGTTTCGCCGGGCGACCAGAAGCCGGTGCCGGTCGGCGTGCCGACCGAGCTCATCCGCGGCGACGTGTACTACTGGGGCTCGCTGATGGGCGCAGCGCTGCTCGTGGGACTCCCGGTCGCGGTGCTCTACAACTTCTTCCTCGACCGCTTCATCCAGGGCATCACGGGCGGCATCGGTAAGTAAGCGCGCCGGTCGGGAGTCACTAGTCGGTCTCCGCGCGGACGATGGGATCCGGGCGGCCCGGGTACCCGATATGGAGGATGAGGTACTTCACCGGCTTGTCGGTCCGATTGAACGCGTTGTGCCACCAGCCGCCGTTGTCCATGTACGACTGGCCGGCCGCGTGATACTGCGCGCCCGCGATGCCGGCGGGCGGACCGCTGTCGTACTCGGTCGTGAGAATCCCCTCGATGACGTAGATGTAGGTCGGCACGCGGAACTGCTGACGCCCCGTGTGGCCGCCGGGCTCGAGCTCGATCTGCTGACCCGTGATGAGAAGCGGCGCATTCACCGTCGCGGTGAAACCACCCAGCGACGTGACGAGGTTGCGCGCCTTGACTCCCTTGGGCGCCTTCGTGTCCGCGGCAGGCTGCTGAGCCGACGCCGGCACGCCGAGCGCGACGACGAGCGCGGCGACGAGAGTGAGCGAGAGTCTCTTGATCATGAGTCCAACCCCCTGACGCGGTGTGTGGTATCGAGATTTGGGGCGACCAGTGCGGCGCAAAGCTAGCATCGGCCGTTTTCGCCTGTCAAGGTTGGCTGCGATCGCGTGCGCGCTCGGCGCCCTGCTGATGTCGGCACCCATGGTGGCCGAGCGTGTGGACGCGGTGTCCGGAGTCGTGACCGCGCCTGGCTTCACCGCCGAGCTCGTCGTGAGCGACATCGGGCGACCGATGCAGCTCGCCTTCGACCGTGGCGGGCGCCTCGTCGTGCTGAGCCATGGCCGTCGCGGCGACGCCGCCGGCGAGATCCATCGTTTCGACGTCGCGCGCGCACTGCCGATGGATGGCGAGCGCGCTCCGCGCGTCGTCATTCCCTTCGCCGACGCGCCGCGGAAGACGACGCTCGGCAGCCTCGCCCTCGACGCGCGCACCGACGACATCTATCTCGGCGAGGAAAACGGCAATCGCGTCTCGCGTCTGTCGAGCGACCATCGCCTCACCGCGGTTGCCGTCGGCCTGCAGCACCTCGTCGGCGGCAGCAGCATTGCGCTCGACGGTGACGGCCGGCTCGTGACCATCGACTATGCGAGTCCCGAGACCCAGGGCCGCGCCGAGGCGCCACCACCGCGTGGCCTCGACGTGCTCGGCACCGGCTACCAGGGGCCGCTGATCTTCCGGGTGACCGTCGGCGACGGCTCGCCAGTGCCGCGCCGCCTGGATCTGGTGCCCCCGTTCTTCCCGCGAGGCTGGATCGCGCCGGCGGGCGAGCCGCTCACGCGATTCATCGCGGTGGCCGCCCGGGCCGATGGCACGCTGCTGCTGCTCGACTCGCTGGGCCAGGTGTTCCGGCTCGCCACTCCCGAGGGCCTGACGCGCATCGCCCGGCTGCCGGGCGGGCACTATCAGCGCACGAGCATGGTCGTCGCGCGCGACGGCGCGCTGCTCGTGTCGACCGGCCTGCACGTGCGACGGGTCTTCCGCGTGTCGTCGGAGGGTGCGGTGGGGACCATCGCGTCCGAGCTCGGCGATCCGAACGGCGTCGCGATCGACGCCGAGGGCCGGATCTACATCGCCGAATCGGCGCTCCATCGCGTCATCCGGCTCGTCCCTACATAACGGGGACTCCGAAATGGCCCCCATACCCCCGAACGCTCGTCACGCCCCGGCGAAGCCGCGGCGCTCCTCGATATCGCCTCACGATCCCTCGACCATCGCGGCCGTGAGGCCGCGCACGTAGCCGCGCGCGAACAGCGCGCACAGCAGCACGACCGGAATCGCCATGAGGTTGATCCCCGCCACGGCGAGCAGCTCGTCGAGCGCCACCTCCATCGTCGCGAGCCCGGCGGGGATCGTCTGATTGTGCTCGGACAGCAGGAACACGGAGGCGATCATGAAGTCGCTCGCGATCGTGCCGAGCGTGAAAATGCCGGCGGCGATCAGCACGGGCCGGCTCATCGGCAGCACGATCCGATAGAAGGCGGCGGCGCGCGAGGCGCCCTCGACCAGCGCCGACTCCTCGATCTCTCGGGGCAGGTTTCCAAAGTACGCCGACAGGATCCACACGCAGAATGGCAATGCCATCGTCGGATAGACGAGCAGCAGCAGGAGCGGATTGTCGTCGAGCTGCAGGCGGATGACGACCTGGTACAGCGGCACGAACAGAATCGTGTGCGGCACCACGTACGTCGCGAAGATCGCGCGGCGCCACCAGCGAAAGCCGGGCGGCCGCAGCCGGCCCAGCGCGTACGCCGCCGCCACGCCGGCGACCAGCGTGACGGCCACCGAGCCGCCGAAGATCACCAGCGTGTTCTGCAGCCACATGACGAACGGGTAGTCGCGACGGAGCGCGCGGCCGACGAAGTTGCGCGGCTCGCTCTTACGCTCGAACAGCTCCTCGAAGTTTTCGAGCGTCGGGCGCGTGACGATCAGCGGATTGCCGAACACGTCTTCCTGCGCCGACTTGAGCGACTGCACGAGCATGAAGTAGATGGGGAACACGCAATACACGACGGCCACGAGCACCAGCCCGGCGTGCCAGAGCCGGCGCCACCACGGCCGCGGGCTCACGCGCGGGCCTCGTCGGGCGGGTCGAAGGCCTTGAACAGCAGGGCGAGGACGGCGAGGAGGAAGGGCACCAGCACCAGCGACAGCGCCGAGGCCGCGCCGAACTCGCCGGCCTTGATCGCGAGCCAATAGGCGTGCGTGCCGATCACCGGGAAGACCACGCGGCCGGCCGTCAGCAGCCACACGTTCGCGAGATCGGCGAAGGCCGTCGTGAGCGACAGGAAGACGGCGAGCGCCAGGAACGGCCGCAGCAGCGGCACCGTGACCAGCCAGAATCGCCGCCACGCGCTTCGACACTCGAGCAGGGCGCACTCGAACAGCTCCGGCGGCACGGCGTTGATCCCGGCGAGCAGGAACACGCCGATGAACGAGCTGCCGCGCCAGACGTTGAACAGGGTGACCGCGAGGAACGACCACGCCCCGGTCCCGACGGCGTGATCCACGGAAATCTTCAGGTGCCCCATGAACGCGCTGTAGGCGGTGGGAATGGGAGGACTGAGCGTCCAGTACCAGCCGATCACGCTCACACTCGCCGGATAGGCCCAGGGCAGGAAGACGGCGAGGAACACGAGGGCGCGGCCGCGGAACGGCCGCGCCAGCAGCAACGCGAAGGCGACGCCGAGCGCGAGCTTGGCGAGCGTGGTCAGCGCGGCGAACGTCACGGTGATCACCGCCGCGCGCCAGAAGTCTGCGTCCCCGACGAGCCGGCGATAATTGTCGAACCCGACGAAGACGGCGCCGCGGTCGTTGAGGGGGGACAGGTTCGTGAGGCTGATCCAGGCTTCCCAGCCGACGGGATACGCGAGGACGACGACGAGAAGGAGGACGGCCGGCGCGAGGAGGAGGTAGGCGGTCACCACCTCGCGCCGGCGCTGTCCTCCGGCGCTCAGATCGCTTTCTCGCTCGTGCTGTCGAAGAAGTGCAGGCGCTCTGGATTCACGGCCAGGCGCACGCCGTCGTGAACTTTGAGGCGCACCGACGGCTCCACGCGCGCCACCAGGCTGTTCGGCCCCGCTTTGACGTCGAGCAGGATCTCCGAGCCCAGCGGCTCCACCACGTCGACCACGGCGTCGAAGGTGTACGACGCCTGATCGGCGCCGGCTGCGAGGTGCAGGTCTTCGGGACGAATGCCGAGGGTTACCCGCTGGCCCTTGTACGGTGCGAGCCGGCCGGCCATGGAGGGCGGAATGCCGACTTTGAGGCCGGTGCCTTGCGCCGCCATGTTGCCGTCGCTGCCCTGGATGGTGACGTCGGCGAAGTTCATCGCCGGCGAGCCGATGAAGCCGGCCACGAACCGGTTGGCGGGCTTGGTGTAGAGCTCGAGAGGCTCGCCGACCTGCTGGATCCAGCCGTCCTTCATGACCACGACCCGGTCGCCGAGCGTCATCGCCTCGACCTGGTCGTGCGTCACGTAGATCGCCGTCGTCTCCAGCCGGTCGTGCAGGCGCTTGAGCTCCACGCGCATCTGCACGCGCAGCTTGGCGTCGAGGTTGGACAGCGGCTCGTCGAACAGGAACACCTGCGGATGGCGCACGATCGCGCGACCGACAGCGACGCGCTGGCGCTGACCGCCCGAGAGCTGGCGCGGCTTGCGCTTGAGCAGGTCGTGGATGCCGAGGATCTCCGCCGCCTCTCCCACGCGCTTCTGGATCTCCGCCTTGGCGAACTTGCGCATCTTCAGACCGAACGCCATATTGTCGTACACGGTCATGTGCGGGTAGAGCGCGTAGTTCTGAAACACCATCGCGATGTCGCGATCCTTCGGCGGCAAATCGTTGACCACGCGATCACCGATGGCGATCTCGCCCGCGGTGATCTCCTCGAGCCCGGCCACCATGCGCAGCGTGGTCGACTTGCCGCAGCCGGACGGGCCGACGAGCACGACGAATTCCTTGTCGCGGATGTGGAGGTTCACGTCCTTGACGGCGTGAACCTCGTCGTACTTCTTGTTGAGGTCTTTCATCAGCACCTGAGCCATTCGATGTCTCCCCTCAATAGGTTCCCCGGAGTCGGGTGCTCCGGGCTCTTGGGCTCACCCCTTGACCGAGCCGGTGAGGCCCGTCACGTAGTATTCGACGAAGAAGGAGTAGACGAGCGCGACCGGGATGCTGCCCAGCAGCGCGCCCGCCATCAGCTGTCCCCAGAAGTAGATGTCGCCGCGGATCATCTCGGAGACGACGCCGACCGGCACGGTCTTGCGCTCCGGCGACGACAGGAACACCAGCGCGTAGATGAACTCGTTCCACGACAGCGTGAAGGCGAAGATCCCCGCGGACAGGATGCCGGGGACCGCGATCGGGAAGATGATCCGGGCCATGGCCCCGAAGCGTGTGGCGCCGTCGATGCGCGCGCACTCCTCGAGCTCCTTGGGGATCGTCTTGAAGTACCCCATCAGCAGCCAGGTGCAGAAGGGAATCAGGAACGTCGGATAGGTGAGGATCAGCGCCCACGGCGTATTGCCGAGCTGGAAGTTCCGAATGATATCAGCCAGCGGGATGAACAGCAGTGTGGGGGGCACCAGATACGTGACGAAGATCGAGGTGCCGAGGGCTCCGGCCATCGGGAATTTCAGCCGCGCCAGCGCGTAGCCGGCGAGCAGGCCACAGAACAGCGAGATGCCGGTGGAGATGACGGCGATGAAAAACGTGTTCCAGAGCCAGTGCGGGAACGTCGTCTTGTTGAACAGGTCGCGGAAGTGCTCCAGCGTCGGGTTCAGCGTCCAGAACGGCGCGTTGTTGACCGCGCGCCACGAGCGGTAGAGCTCGGCGTCCGGACGGATCGCCGTGATGAGCATCCAGTAGAACGGAAACAGCGTGCCGATCACGAAGACGGTGAGCGGGATGTAGAAATAGACCCAGCGCTTCCAGGGTCTCTCGATGACCATTTACCGATGGCTCCAGCTCGGCTCGCACCGAGGGTGGCCTGCGCTAGATGCGCGTGGGTTGTTGTAACGAAGCCGGGAGCTCGGCTCGCACCGAGGGTGGCCTGCTCTAGATGCGCGTGGCTCCGATACGCTTGTTATCACGCTCCCTCCAACCGGCGGAGATACCTGAGCTGTACCCAGACGACGATGAACAGGACGGGCAGCATGAACAGCGAGATGGCGGCGCCCTCGCCGAGCAGGCCGGTGGCCACGCCGACCTGGTACGCGTACGTGGCGAGCAGGTGCGTGGAGTTGGCGGGCCCGCCACCGGTGAGCACGTAGATGAGCTGGAAGTCCGAGAACGTCTGGATGATCGAGAACACGACGACCACCAACGTGACGGGCTTGAGCAGCGGCCACGTGACGTGCCAGAACCGCTTCCAGCCATTGGCGCCGTCGAGCGACGCGGCCTCGTGCAGATCGGGGTTGATGGTCTGCAGCCCGGCCAGCAGCGTGATCGCGAAGAACGGCATGCCGCGCCAGGTGTTGACGGCGATCGCGCACCACATCCCGTACACGCCGTCGGAGAGGAACGGGATCTTGTTCACGATGAAGCCCGTGCGGTAGAGGAGCCAGTTCAGCACGCTGAACGTCGGGTCGAACATCCAGCGCCAGGCGAAGGTCGACAGCACGGTGGGGATGATGAACGGCAGCAGCATCGACGCGCGCACCAGACGCTTGCCGCGGAACGAGCGGTTGAGCAGCAGCGCCAGCCACATCCCGAGCGCCAGCTTGAAGATCGTCGCCCAGAACGTGTAGAAGAACGTGTTGCGGAAGGCCTGCTGGAAGATCGAGTCGTTCCACGCCTTGACGAAGTTGTGCAGGCCGACGAAGTGGCCGACATTCCCGACGCTCGTGTTGGACAGCGAGAGCCACACGCCCGACACGAACGGGTACGCGATGAACATGCCGAGCAAGAGCACCGTCGGGGACAACAGGAGGGCCGCGAGCAACCGCTCGCTCTCGAGGAAGCGCGTCAGCGGGCGGGATTGACGCGTGCGCTGCTGGGGCAGCGCCACCACCACCGCGCCGTTCGTTCCGCCCGCGATCGGCTTTTTCACCGCTGATCCCTGCCTACCCGTAAATCTTCTTCAGCTCGGCCGCCGCCCACGCGACGGCGTCTTCCGGCCGAGTGCCCTGCGCGCCCTTGGCGAACATGTCGACGATGACGTACTTGCTGTACACCTCGGTGGCCTTGGCCGACGGGGGACCCGCGAACCCCATCGTACGCGAGTTGTCGGGCGCCGTCCGGAAACCCTTCATCGGCTCGTCGATGGTGTTCCAGAGCGGGTGGCGCTCCCAGCGCTTGGTGGCGCCGACCGAGAACCCCTCGGCCACCTCGAACCAGCGCCCGAAGGCGTCCTGGCCGTGGAACCACTTGAGGAAGTCCTTCGCCAGCTTCGCGTTCTTCGTGTACTTCATCACCCCGTGCGCGAAGGCCGTGTGATAGCTCCACGACCCCGCCGGCCCCGCCGGCAGTCGCGCGTGCTGGATGTCGCGCACCAGCGGCTCGCCGCGCTCGTCCTTGATCTTCTCCTGGCCACGCTTGGCCGCGATGTAGATGGAGGCGCCATTGAGGGTGGCGCAGATCTCGCCGCCGAGGAACGCGCGGTTGTTGTTCGTGTCGTCCCACGCCAGCCCGCCCTCGTCGCAGGCGTCCTTCCAGAATGCCGTCATGAACTTGACGGCCTGCACCGAGCCCTTGCTGTCGATGGCCGTCTTGCCGGCGCGATCAGTCTCCTGACCGCCGAAGTTCCACAGCAGGGGGTACGCCCACGCCGGCGCGTCGCCGAACGTGTGGCCGAGCGTCTGCCCGTACGGATGCCCCTTCTTCTTGAGCTGCGTGCCCACCGAGCGCAGCTCCTCGTACGTCTTGGGGAACGTCTTGACGCCGATCTCGTCGAACCACGACTTCCGGTACGCGATCAGGCCGGGCACGATGCTGTGCGGCAGCGCGAGGAATTTCCCGCCGACCTTCGCGTACGCCTCGGACTGCGGATAAAACCCGCCCTGATCCTTCGCCTGCCAGTCTGCGAGATCGCTCACGTCGAGGAGCCCGTTCTCGTAGAGGTGGGGCCAGTTGTGCAGCATGTGAATGATGTCGGGCCCGCTCTGCGATTGGATCGAGGCGGTGATGCGCGGCTGCAGGTCGTTGGCGTTGATGAACTCGAACTGCACCTCGGCGCCGAGGAGCTTGCTGACCTCAGCGGCTTGTTTCTTCAGCTCGACGTCGCACGCAGGGATGAAGTCGACCCAGCGCAGGACGTGGAGCTTCGTGCCCTGAGCGAAGGCCGGCGCGTGGCCGGCGGCCGTCAGGCCGACGACGGCGCCCGAGGCCGTCAAGAAGGTGCGGCGAGTGATCGCTCCCGTCGTCATTGGCTCAGCCCTCGTAGATCTTCTTGAGCTCGCCGTCGGCCCACTTCACGGCGTCCTCGGCCTTCATGCCCTGCACGCCCTTGGCGAACATGTCGACGATGATGTACTTCGTGTACGCTTCGGTGGCCTTCGCGCTGGCGGGACCGGGATGCCCGAGCATCAGCGAGGCACGCGCCGCCTGACGGAAGACCTGCAGCGGCTTGTCGATCTTTGCCCACATCGGGTTCTCTTCCCACTTCTTGGTGGAGCCGACGCTGTAGCCCTCGTTGACCTCGAACCATTTGCCGTAGTTCGTGTCCTGATGGAGCCACTTCAGGAAATCCTTGGCGAGCTTCTGATTCGGGCTGTACTTCATGATCGAGTGCTGGAAGGGCACGTAGAGCGCGAACTGGCCGGCCGGACCCTTCGGCATGAGGGCGGCGTGCTCGATGTCCTGCACGAGGGGCTCGCCCTTGTCGTCCTTGATCTTGTCCTTCTGCCGCTTGGCGACGATGTAGATCGAGGCGCCGTTGAGCGTGGCCCCGATCTCGCCGGCGTGGAAGGCGCGGTTGTTGTTGGTGTCGTCCCAGGCCAGGCCGCCCTCGTCGCACGCGTCCTTCCAGAACGCCTGGAGGAACTTCACCGCCTCGATCGAGCCCTTGCTGTTGAGGACCACTTTCTTGCCGGTCTTGTCGACCTCGGCGCCGCCGAAGTCCCAGAGGAACGGGTAAGCAAACGTGGGCGGATCGCCGAAGCTGTGCCCGAGCGCTTGGCCGACCGGCTTGCCCTTCGCCTTGAGCTTCTTGCCGACGTCGCGGTACTCGTCCCACGTCTTCGGAAACTCCTTCACGCCGATCTCGTTGAACAGGGAGCGCCGATAGGCGACGGCATTGGCGCCCACGCCATGCGGCATGGACAGCCACTTACCACCGACCTTCGCGCTCGCGCTGAAGATGTCGTAGAAGCCACCCTGGCTCTTGCCGATCGGCTCGGCCACGTCCGAGACGTCGACGAGGCCGTTGGCGTAGAGGTGTGGCCAGTTCCACAGCATCTGAATGATGTCGGCGCCGCTGCCGGACTGGATGGCGGCGGTGATGCGCGGCTGCAGGTCGTTGGCGTTGATGAACTCGAACGTGACTTCGGCGCCGAGCGCCTTCGACGCCTCCGGGGCCTGACGCTTGAGCTCGACGTCGGCCTCAGGGATGAAGTCGACCCAGCGCACGATGTGTAGCTTCGTCCCCTGCGCGAACGCGGGGGCTCGATGGGCGGCCAGGATACCTGCGACGCCGGTCAGCTGGAGAAAGGTACGGCGTTCCATCGAGCCCCCTCCTGTCGGGAGCGGTCCGTTAACCTTCGTAGATCCCCTTCAGCTGCCCCTCGGCCCACTTCACGGCCTCTTCAGCCGCCATGCCCTGAACGCCTTTGGCGTACATGTCGGTGATGATGTACTTCGTAAACGCCTCGGTGGCCTTGGCCGTCGAGGGCCCGGCATAGCCAAAGAGCCGCGTGTTGCGGGCTGCCGTGCGGAACATCTTCAGCGGCTCGTCGAGCTTGCCCCACATCGGGTCGTTCTCCCACTTCTTCGTGGAGCCGACCGAGTAACCTTCCTGCGACGCGAACCACTTGCCGTAGTTCTCGGGCTTGTGCACCCACGCCAGGAAGTCCTTCGCGAGCTTCTGGTTCTTTGAGTACTTCATGACGGCGTTCGACTGGTTGAGGAACAGCAGGAACGATCCGGCCGGCCCGGACGGCAGCGGCGCGTGATCGATGTCCTGGAACAACGGCTCGCCCTTGTCGTCCTTGATCTTGTCCTTCTGGCGCTTGGCGACGATGTAGATCGACGCGCCATTGAGCGTGGCCGAGATCTCGCCGGCGTGGAAGGCGCGGTTGTTGTTCGTGTCGTCCCACGCCAGACCGCCCTCGTCGCAACACTCCTTCCAGAACGCCTGCATGAACTTGACGGCCTCGATGGCGCCTTTGCTGTTGAGCACGACCTTCTTGCCGGCCTTGTCGGTCTCGGCGGCGCCGAATGCCCACGTCATCGGATACGTGAAGGTCGGCGCATCACCGAACGTGTGGCCGAGCGTCTGCCCGTACGGCTTGCCCTTCTTCTTGAGCGCCACGAACAGCTTGCGGGCCTCGTCCCAGGTCTTCGGGTAGGCACTGGCGCCGGCTTCCTTGAGCCACGACTTGCGATACGCGACGGCGTTACCGACGATCGAGTGGGGCACCGACAGCCACTTGCCGTTGACCTCGCACGACGGCGCCCATACGTCGTAGAAGCCGCCCTCGGCCTTGGACAACGCACTCGCGACGTCGCTGACGTCGACGACCGCGTTCTGGTACAGGTGCGCCCAGTTGTACTGGAAGTTGAAGATGTCCGCGCCCGAGCCCGACTGGATGGCCGCGGTGATGCGGGGCTGCAGATCGTTGGCGTTGATCGTCTCGAACTGGATCTTCGCGCCGAGTGCCTTCTCCGCTTCGGGCATCTGGCGCTTGAGCTCGACGTCGGATTCCGGAATGAAATCCACCCAGCGCACCCAGTGCAGCGTGCTGCCTTGCGCGAACGCTGGCGCCTGGCGTGCGGCAAGGATGCCGGCGATGCCGGTGATCTTGATGAAGTGGCGCCGATCGATCGACTTCACATCCATTCGCGAGTCCTCCTTGACTCTTCTAACAAGCGCACACGGTGCACTGGTTTCCGTGGGTACGTGCGCGGGCTAAACCTCCGGGAAACGTGACGGAAAAGTGACGAAGTGATACCACCCCAGGGGGGACCTCGTCAATGGGCGGCGGGCTCGGCGCCCACCATCCCAGGCGCTCCTACGAGGGCGCGAGCTCGAGAACAGCGACGCGGGGCCGGCGAAACGTCAGAGCCAGCATCACGGCCATGGCGCCAATGGCAAACGACGCGACGAAGAGCCAGGTGTAGGAGCCGATGCGGTCGTAGATGGCGCCCCCGGCGTACGAGCCGAGGCCCATCCCGAGGGTCGAGATGAGGAACACCGCGCCGTACGCGCTGCCCATCACCTTTTCGCCGAAGTACTCGCGGGTGACGAGCGCGTACAGCGGCATCACGCCGCCGTAGGCGGCGCCGAACACGAGCGCGAGCGCCATGAATCCGCCGAGATTTCGGGCGAAGAGGTAGCCGAAGATCATCACGGCCTGCAGCGCCAGCCCCACGATGAGCGTGGGTTTGGCGCCGAACCGATCGGCCAAGAGCCCGCCGCCGACGCGGCCCGCGATCGAGGCGAGCCCCGAGACGCCGAAGACCGTCGCCGCCGCCATCACCGCCACGCCCTGATCGGTCGCGTGCGTCACCATGTGGAAGATCGGGCCCGAGTGCGCCGCGCAGCACGCGAGGTGCGTGAGCGCAATCGCCCAGAACTGTGGCGCCGCCAGCACCTCGCGGGTCGTATAGTCGCGGATGGGTGCCGGCGACGTCGCGCGCGCCACGCCGGCCGCGTCCGCGCGGTCGGGCTCGCGCAGCAGCAGCGCCACGGGAATGATCACGACCCACGCAAGGTCGCCGAGCACGAGCATGGCGACGCGCCAATCCCACGCGCTCGTGAGCGCGCGCGCGAGCGGCGCGATGAGCAGAATGCCGAACCCGATCCCGGCCGACACGAGCGAGACCGCGAGTCCCCGGCGCGCGGTGAACCACCGCGTGGTGGTGGCGGTCAGCGGGGCGTAGAAGGCGCCGACCGCGAAGCCGACGAGGAAGCCGAACGTGATGTAGAACTGCCACAGCGCCTGCGTCTGACTCGACAGCACCAGGCCGAGCCCGAGCAGGAAGCCCCCACCGAGCGCCACGCCGCGGGCGCCGATGCGATCGGACAGCGCGCCCCAGCAGAACGAGCCCAGCCCCATCGCGATCCAGTTCAGCAGCGCGACCGTCGAGATCGCGCCGCGGCTCCAGCCCATCGCGCGCTCGATCGGCGCCAGGAACACACCGAGGGCGAAGAGACAGCCCATCCCGATGCAGATGATGGCCGCGGACGCGGCGACGATGGTCCAGCCGTACGAGGCACGACGCATGGGTGAGGCTTACGATAGCATGCGCGCCATGTGGTCTCGGCTGTTCTGGCCCATCGTCGCGCTCGTGATGGTGTCGGTCGCCGCGCTGTTGTTCCGCCACGCGCTCGTGGCGGGCTTCCGGCGATGGACCGGGCATCGCAACGAGGACAGCCTGTTCCTGCAGGCCGTCCGCGTACCGTCGATGCTGTGGTGCATCGTGCTCGGGCTCTTCGTCGCGATCGCGATGGCGGACCTGCCGCCGCAGCTCGCCGCGCAGATCAAGATCGTGCTCGAGTCGGCGATCATCTTGTCGGTCACCATCACGGTGGCCGGCGTGCTCGGCTCCCTGGTGGCGGCGGCCAGCGAGCGGCGCGCGCTGGCCCTGGGCGTCACCGGACTGTTCCGCACGGCCGTCCGCCTGAGCGTTCTCGTCATCGGTGGCCTCGTGCTGCTGAGCTCGCTCGGCATCGCGATCACGCCGCTGCTCACCGCGCTCGGCGTCGGCGGCCTCGCCATCGCGCTGGCGCTGCAGGATACGCTGGCGAACCTGTTCGCCGGCATCCATCTGCTCGCGGATCGCCCCATCCGCGTGGGCGACTACGTGCGCCTGTCCGTGGAGAACGTGGAGGGGCGCGTGCTGGACGTGGGATGGCGCTCGACGCGTATCCGCCTGCTGCAGAACAACGTGGTGGTCGTGCCGAACAAGCGCGTCGCGGAATCCGTGATCACCAATTTCGACCTCGACGAGGCGCGGATGGCTGTCTCCATCCGCGTCGGCGTGGCGTACGAGGCGGATCCCGACCTCGTCGAGCGTGTGCTGCTCGAGGAGGCGCGCGGCGCGGTCGGTCAGGTGCCGGGCCTGCTCGGCGAGCCGGCCCCGGTGGTGCGGCTGATTCCCGGCTTCGGCGACTACGCGCTCGAGTTCACGCTCACGTGCCACGCGCGGGGCTTCGTGGACCAGTTCATCGTCCAGCACGAGCTGCGCAAGCGCATCCTCAAGCGCCTGCGCGCGGAGGGTGTGCCCCTGCCGGCGGCTCACCTGCTGCGTCGTGTCCCGTCCTAGAACCGCGATTTCTCACGGACGAGCGCGAGCAGCGCGAGCCCCGCCAGCATGACGATCGCCAGCCCGATCCACGGGCCACGATAGCCGCCGGCCGTGGTCACGCACCAGCCGAAGATCGGCGGTCCCAGCATCACGCCGAGCGACGAGATCGCCAGGCCGAGCCCTACCGCCGTCCCAGCCGCGCGCGGCCCCGCGAGCTCCGCCATCAGCGTGTGCTGCACACCGTTCCAGCCGATCCCGAAGAAGCCGAACACGAGCGCAAGCGGCGTCAGCAGCCAGGGCCCCGCGCCGGGCCCCGTCAAGGCGATCACGACCGAGCACAGCGCCGAGCCGCAGCCGGCAATCGCGAGCGGTGTTCGCCGGCGCCCGCCGAACGTCCGGTCCGAGAGCACACCGAAGGCGACGCGGCCGAGGACGCCGCCGGCTTGCGCGAGCGCCAGATAGCGGCTGGCCGCGAGCAGCGCGAGGCCGACGACGGCCTGCAGATAGAGCGACAGGAACGCCATCCACACCGTCTGCATGGCCGCGAACACCAGCGTGGCGGTGGCGACGAGCCACAAATCCCTCGAGCGCAGCACGTCGCGGACTGCGCCGCGTGCGCCGTCGGCGCGGCGCTGGGGCGTCTCGCGCGGCGGATCCCGATAGACGACCAGCGAGAGCAGGGCGCAGGCGACGATCAGCAGCGCGGCGGCCACGATCGCCCCGCGCCAGCCGAGCCGGAGCGCCAGGGTCGGCATCAGCGCCGCGCCGAGCATGCCGCCGAACGGCAGGCCGACTTGCTTGAGCCCCACGACCGTCGCGCGCTGCCGTGGCGGAAACCAGGACATCGCCGCCGTCGTCGACGCCGGATTGAGCGTGCCGTAGCCGACGCCGGCGAAGCCGAGCAGCATCAGCAGCACGCCATACGAGCCGGCGGCACTCGACGCGAGCAGACCGGCGGCGATCAGGCTCTGACCGAGCACGAGCGTCTTCGCGGTGCCCCAACGATCGGCGAGCATGCCGGCGAAGAACGACATCGTGACCGGACCCAGGTAGTACACGGACAGGAACGAGCCTGCCTGGGTCAGCGTGAGGCCGAACTCGTCGCGGATGAGCGAGGCAATGGCGGGAATACCGAGCGGCCCGACGTTGGCCATCGTCTGGGCCAGCACGATGACCGCGAGAATCACCCAGCGCCGGCGTCCGCCCTCGGTCACCGCCGCCGCGCCGCGAGCAGCGGCTCGACGATGCGCAGGTCGTCTTCGGTGTCGACCCCGACCGTCGGCTCGGTCGTCTCGACCACCGTGATGGGAATGCCGTTCTCGAGGAACCGCAGCTGCTCGAGCCGTTCCGTCTGCTCGAGGTCGGAGGGCGGCAGCCGATGAAAGGCCTCGAGCGCGGCGCGTCGATACGCGTAGAGGCCGATGTGCTTGTAGACCGGCGCGCCGATGCCGTCGCGGTCGTACGGAATGGGAAACTTCGAGAAGTAGAGCGCGTGTCCGTCGGCGTCGACGACGACCTTGTTGACGCTCGGCAGCGGCTTCTCGGCGTCGGTCGCGCGGATCTTGAGCGTGCTCACCTGCGTGTCCGGATGCGTGACGAAAGGCGACACGAGCCGCGCGATGTGGTCGGGCGTGACGAGTGGCTCGTCGCCCTGGACGTTGACGTAGACGTCCGCGGCACGCCCCTGGGCGACTTCCCACACGCGGTCGGTGCCCGAGAGATGCGCCGCGGACGTCAAGATCGCCGGAATGCCGTGCGCGGCGCAGACGTCGACGATCTCCTGCGCGTCCGTGGCCACGAGGACGTCGCGCAGCGCCGGGGCGCGGTGCGCCGCCTCCCACGTCCAGCAGATCAGCGGCTGGCCCGCGACCTCGCGCAGCAGCTTGCGGGGTAGCCGTGTGCTCTGCAGGCGCGCCGGAATGACGCCAAGGACCCGCAACGTCAGCCGCCGAACGCGCGCAGCGTGCGCAGCAGCGTCGGTCGTGGATCGGCGCCGGCGGCCGCCGCGAGATTGAAGGGCAGCACCACCGGCATGGTGAGGCCGGCCCGCGCGAATGCGTCGATGCGCGCACGACAGAACGCCTCGTCGCCGACGACGCCGAGCCCGTCGAGCATGCGCGACGAGATCTCGCCCACGGCGCCCGCGCGGTCGCCCGTCTTCCAGCGCGCGTTGACGGCGTCGACCTCGGCGCCAAAACCCGCCGTCCGGAAGAAGGACGCGTAGACGTCGACGATGACGTAGCCCGTGATATCGCGCGCGAGCGCCGCGCGCGCCGTCTTCACGTCGTCGGTGACACAGGTGCGGATGAAGCACGCGATCTCGAAATCGTCGAGAGTGCGCGCCGCCCGCCGCGCGCCGGCCTGCAGATGCGCGATGGAGACGGGCACCGCCTCCGGCGGGATCCAGTTGAGCACGACGCCGTCGGCGATTTCGCCGGCCAGCTCGAGCATCTCGGGCCCGAGCGCTGCGAGCACGATGCGCACCGGCGCGGCGGGCGCGGTGAGGCGGAAATTCTTGACGCGGTAGAACGCGCCGTCGAAGTTGACGCGCTCGCCGGCGGTCACCAGCCGGATGATCTGCACGGCCTCGCGGATCTGCGCGAGCGCGGGCGCGAACTTCTGGCCGTGCCACTGCTCGACGATGGTGCGGCTTGAGAGCCCGAGACCGAACGCCACGCGGCCCGGCGCCAGATGGCCGAGCGTCGCGGCGCTCATGCCGAGCAGTGTCGGCGTGCGCGTCTGCACGGGCATGACGGCGGAGCCAACGTGCAGCGTGGTGCTGTGCGCGAGCATGGTCGCCATCACGGCGATGGCATCGTAGCCGCCGGTCTCGCCGGTCCACGCCGTGTGATAGCGGCGCGCCTCCGTCTCGCGCACGATGCCCGCGAACTCGGCGGCGGGCAGCCCGGCCGCGCCGGCGAGCACGAAACCCAGACGCATCAGGTCGTGACGACGTGAGGCGCGATGGGGGTGAGCGTCACAGATCGGCAGCGATGGCGGTGAGCGTCACAGGTCGGCAGTATACTCGACGGCCGCCTCTGAGACGGCCGGGCTCACGCCGGTTGGCGGGCGTCAGCGCAGCGTGTAGAGATACGCGGCCATGTCGCGCGCGTCATGGTCGCTCAGTCCCATCTCGGGCATCGGCGTGCCGGGTCGCACCTGACGCGGATGCTGGATGAAGCGAACCACGTGGTCGGGATCGTTCGGCGCGCCGGCGGCATACGACCGGCGTGCGAACTGGCTCAGCGGTGGCCCGACGGTGCCGACCGCGCCTCTCACGCCCGGAATCGTGTGACACGTGACGCAGCCGAACGTTCGCAGGGCGTCACGACCACGCGCGGGGTCGCCATCGGCCATCATCGTCGCGGTCGGTCCCGCGCCATTGCATCCGCCGAGCGTCGCGATGCCGACCCCGAGCGCGGCGAACAGACCCACGCGACGCGCCGCGGACGACACCGCTCCGGCGCGCAGCCAGCCGGCGAGCAGCGCCAGCGCGATCGCCGTCAGCAGCGCGCCCGCTGGCACCCACATCACGAGCCCGCCGAGCTGCTGGTCTTCGAGCGTCGCGCCGGAAAACCACGGCCGCGCCGAGAGTGCGAGCAGCGCGCCCAGCGCGCCGGCGTGAAAGGCGGTCACGAATAGCCACAACGCGCCGGTGACACGTGCGCGGCCGCGGCTGACCGACCACCACAGCAGCATCGCCGTGCCGAGCAGGGTGGCGTGCGCGAGCGTGTGAACCGCGGGCCGCGCGAGGGCCACGTCGTACAGCGGCGGCAGGTGCCAGAGCCACAGCGCGGCGGCATGTGCCGCGCACGCGAGTCCCGGGCGTGGCGTGCCGAGCAACCGCCCGGCGCGCGGCGAGCGGGGCAGGGCGGCGACGATGACGGTGAACGGGCGTCCGAGCGCGAGCAGCGGTGCTGCGACGAGGATGAGCAGCGTGTGCTGGGCCATGTGCGCCGTGATGCTCGACTCGGCGAGGGCAGCGAGCGGAGACAGCAGCGCCGCCACCACGGTGACCGCGCCTGCGACGGCCGACACGACGCGGCGGCGCGGCCACCGCCGGCCCAGACGCCTCACCCCGCGCGCATAGAGCCACGCGGCGACGACGAGCAGCGCGACGACCGGGACCGCCGACGGAGCCGCCGCCTCGCCGGCGTGCGCCGAGGCCGTCGTGGGCACGGCGAGGACGATCGCCGCGCCGATGCCGGCACGAATCCGCCTCACTCGCATGGAGCCAGCATGACGAGCGGGAGGATGCCGGCCATGGCCACCAGGACGAACAGCGCGCCCGAGCCCAGGCCGGTCAGCGCCAGAAAGCGCGTGCGGCCATCCGGCGCGGCGGCGTTCGAATCCGCGCCGCCGGTCGCGCGCCACGCAGGCCAGGCGAGCACGATGGCGCCGGCGGCCATCGCGAGCGCCGCCGCGCCGGCGCCGTAGAGCGCGATCCGTGCGCCCGGGCCCGGATGACGGCACGCCCACGGCACCAGCGCATACGCCGTCTGGAGGTAGGCGAGCCACGCGAGCGGTCCGAGCGTGATCGCCAGCCAGAGTCGTCGCATGCTCAGAGCCACCGCGGCGCGAGATAGACCAGCGCGTACGTCGGCACCCAGATCGCCACGATGAAGTACCAGTAGAACGCGTTCACGTGCGCGTCGACGAAGTCCTTGCGCTCGACGGGACCGATCAGGAGCACCGCCATGAGCAGGGCGTTCTCGAACGTCGACGTCAGCACGTGCGCGGCGTGCATACCGAGCAGCGTCCACACCACGGAGCCGTACGCGTGACTGTCCCAGCGACAGCCGAGCGCCGCCGCGAACTGCAGCGCGCGCAGGCCGAGCGAGGCGAGCCCGAACAGGACCATGACGCCGAGCCCGATCGCGACGAGCCGGCGGCGCTCGCGCCGCGACAGCCAATCGATCGCGGCCATCGGCACGAGACTCGCCAGCAGCACGGCGAGGTCTGCGGTTGCCGCACCGAGTGCCGGCAGCGGCGTCCCTTCCGGCGGCCAGGCGACGAAGTTCTGGCGCAAGTAGAGGTAGGCGACGCCGACGATGGCGAGCACGGTGCCCTCGATGGCGATGAGCCCGAGCACGCCCCACCAGATCGTCGCGCGCGGCCCGTACGCGATCGTGGGAAGCGCCGAGACGTCCAGCACCTGGCGGCTCACGGCGCTTGCTCGGCGTGGTCGTGCCCGGCGCGCGGCCAGAACCAGCCCGTGAGCGTCACGAGCAGGAGCAGCGCGCCGATCGTGACGCCCCACGGTGTGAAGAGCGCCGTGACGATGCCGGCGGTGCCGGCCATCGCGGTCAGCAGCGGCCAGATGCTGGCGCCGTCCAGACGCTGACGATGATCGGGCGTCGCATCGATCGCGTCGGTGATGAGAATTTCGCGGACGTCGGTCCGCAGGCCGGTGACGACCGGGCGCTCGTGCGGCGACCACAGCGGAGCCTGACCGTCGACAGTCGGCAGGTACGCGAAGTTGTAGATCGGCGGGGGGGACGAGGTCGCCCACTCGAGCGTCTCGCCGCCCCACGGATTGTCGCCGGCGGGCGCGCCGCGCCGGAGCGTCCACGCGATGTTGGCGGCAAAGAGCAGGACGCCGGCGGTGAGAATCACCGCGCCCACGCTCGCCGCCGCATTGCCGGTCGCGAACCCGGCGTCGGTCGCATACGTGTAGACCCGGCGCGGCATGCCGCCGAGCCCGAGCAGGTGCATCGGGAAGAACGTCACGTTGAACCCGACGAACAGGACCCAGAAGCTCCAGCGTCCGAGCCGCTCGTTGGGCAAGCGCCCGCACATCTTCGGCAGCCAGAACAGGATGGCGCCCAGGAGCGGGAACAGCGCGCCGCCGATGAGCACGTAGTGGAAGTGCGCGACCACGAAGTACGTGTCGTGCGCCTGCAGATCGAACGGCACCGCCGCCAGCATGACGCCGGTGAGGCCGCCGAGGACGAACAGCGCGATGAAGCCGAGCGCGAACAGCAGCGGCGCGCGCACGACCACGCGGCCGCCGCGCAGCGTGGCGAGCCAGCAGAACACCTGCAGCCCGCTCGGAATCGCGATCATCATGCTCGCCGCCGTGAAGAACGACTCGCCGAGCATCGGCAGGCCGGTCGCGAACATGTGATGCACCCAGAGGCTGAAGCCGAGAAACCCGGTGGCAATCAGCGCCAGCACCATCGCGGGGTACCCAAAGATCTGCCGCCGGGCGAACGTCGACACGATCATCGAGACGAAGCCGGTGGCGGGAATGAAGATGATGTAGACCTCCGGGTGACCGAAGAACCAGAACAGGTGCTGCCACAGCAGCGCGTCGCCGCCCTCGGCGGGATTGAAGAAGTGCGTGTCCACGAGCCGGTCCATCGCCAGCATCGTGCTGGCGGCCATGATGGCCGGCATGGCGAAGATCACCATGAACGCGGTGATGAGCATCGCCCACACGAGCAGCGGCATGCGGTTCAGAGACATGCCCGGGCAGCGCATCTTCAGCGTGGTCACCACGATTTCGACGGCCGCCACGAGCGCCGCGACCTCCGTGAAGGTGATGAGCTGCGCCCAGATGTCGACGCGCTTGCCCGGCGCGTAGGCGGGACCCGAGAGCGGCACGTACGCGAACCAGCCGGTGTCGGGTCCGATGTTGAGCACGAACGACGTCCACAGCATCAGACCGCCGGCCAGGTAGATCCAGTAGCCGAAGTTGTTCATCCGCGGGAAGGCCACGTTGCGGGTGCCGATCATGAGCGGCACGAGGTAGATCCCCATGGCCTCCATGACGGGCACGGCGAACAGGAACATCATCGTGCTGCCGTGCATGGTGAAGATCTGGTTGTAGAGATCCGGTCCGATGAGCCGGCTCTCGGGATGCGCGAGCTGCAGTCGCATCAGCGCCGCCAGAACGCCGCCGAGCGCGAAGAACCCGAAGGCGGTGACGATATAGCGGAGCGCCACGGACTTGTGGTTGGCGCTCGTCAGCCAGCCGAGCCACCCGGGCGGCGTGGCCCAGGCCCGCGCGAGCGCCGCGCGATCGAGTGCCTCACGCGCGGCTTCGCCGGTCGTCGGCGCGCCGACGCGACGCACCGGCATGCTCACGAGAGTCCTCCGAGAAACGCGAGCAGCGCGCTCAGGTCGTCGGCGTCGAAGCTGTTGGCGGGCATTTGCGCACCCGGCTTGACGCCCTGCGGATCGATGATCCAGCCCGCGAGGTGGCCCGGCGTGTTCGGCACCGTGCCGGCGGCGAGCGTTCGCCGCGACGCCAGGTGCGTGAGATCGGGACCGGTTCGTCCGCCCGCCGGCGTGCCGAGCACGGTGTGACAGAGCGCGCACGGTCCGCTCATGAAGACCTCGAAGCCGCGGCGCGCCGGCCCTTCCGTCGGCGCTTTGGCCGACGTGCGTTGACCCTGTAGCCACGCCTCGAACACCTCGGGCGGCTCGGCGATGACCAGGAGCTGCATGTGCGCGTGCTGCACGCCGCAGAACTCCGCGCAGCGCCCGGCGAAGGTGCCGGCGCGATCGGCCTGCAGCACGAGCGAGGAGCCGTGGCCCGGAATGTTGTCCTTTTTGCCGTGCAGGCCCGGCACCCAGAAGCTGTGGATGACGTCGGACGAGCGCGTCTTGACGAGCACCGGGCGGCCGACTGGAATGTGGATCTCGTTCGCCGTGCGTACGCGCTGCGACGGCACGGGATCCCAGTACTCGACGTCCCACCACCACTGCCGTCCGGTGACCTGCACCGTGAGCGGATCGGCGCCGCCGAAGTCGTGCAGGGCGCGACCGGTCGCGATGCTCGACACCAGCAGCACCAGGAGCGTGACCGCGCTGAGCCCGACGGCGGCCGAGACCCCGATCACCAGACGGCGCTCGACGCGCGGGTCGTGCGTCGCGCTCGCCGGCGCGGCAGCGATACGACGGCGGGCGAGGGTATGGAGCAAGAACGCCAGGACCAGCGCGAGCACGACCACCGATACCCAAAACGCGATCCACCACCAGGTGGCGATCCGCGCTGCCTGCGGTCCGCTGGGATCGAGCGCCGGCATGCGCCCGCTGCAGGCCGCGCAGGCGACGACCACGATTGGAGCCAGACGTCTGATCGCGACGACGCAGGCCCTCATCGCGAGGGCCCGGGCGCGGTCGGCTTGGGAAGGTCGTGGCGGCGCGCCTGCTCGGACTCTTTGACCTGCATGTGATCGTCGCGGGTCGGGCGGATGTCGACTCTCACCTGTCCGCTCATCGAGCGCACGTACGCCACGAGCTGCCACACCTGCTGATCCGGAATGCGGCCGCCGAACGCCGGCATTCCGTTGGGCCGGCCCTGCACGATGCTCGTGTAGACCTCATCGGGAGCGCTGCCGTACAGCCACGTCGCGTCCATGAGCGCCGGGCCCATGCCACCGCCGCCATTGGCGTGGCAGCCGTTGCAGTTGTACGCGCGATAGAGCTGCTTGCCCTGAGCGACGGCCCACGCGTTGCCCTCTGCGGGATTGGCCTGCGCCTGCGGCGTCGGGTGCGTCGGCCGGCCCGAAGCCGGCGCCACCTCGCTGAATCGGCGCTGCTCGCGCTGGCACGCGACGAGCGCGAGCGCGGCGCACGCCAGGATCGCCACGGCTCTCACCGGGGCACCTCGGCGCGCGGTACGGCATAGGCGTCGAGGATCGCGCGGACGTCGTCGCCGCGTCGGTCCAGGGCGGTCTGCAGCCGATCGCGTAGCTGCGTGTCGTGCTTGCGAACGCCCACCGCCATCGCGAACGTGAACGAGAGTCCCGTCGGGTCGGCGGCGGGCGTCACCGCCGCCGCGGCGAGCGGAACGGCAAGACGATCGGCGAAGTATCCGGCCAGCGGCCCCCAGACGATCGCGACGTCGATGTCGCCGGCGACGAGCGCGTCGAGGATCTGCGCCGCCGGATGCGGGCGGCCGTAGTCACCGTAGACCGGATAGCCGCGAACGTTGTCGATGATGCCGCGTCGTGCCAGCGCGTGGGCGGGCGGTGTGTTGACGCCGTTGTCGCCGACGAGCTGGACGCCGATCGTGAGCGTGCGCAGGCGCGGGTCGTCGAGGCTCCGCACATCGAGCGCCCGCGCACGCGGCCACACGAACACGTACGTCGAGCGATAGTACGGGCGTGTCGCCAGGACCGCGTCCCAGCCGACGGGAACGCCGATGAGGACGTCGCACGTCCCGGCGCCGAGCGTGTGGCGCACGAGCCCGCGCCGCTGCGCCCACCACGTGTACTCGACGCGTGTGCCCAGCTCGGCCGCGAGCAGCTCCGCGATCCGGTTGTCGAAGCCCTCGCCGCGCGCGTCCGAGAACGGCAAGTTGTTGGGATCGGCGCAGACGCGCAGCGGCGGCGTTCCCGGCGCGGCACCGAGCAGCAGCAGCGCGAGCAGCGGCGCGAGCGCGCGCGTCACGGTAGGCCGAACACCCACAGCGTGCCGCCCTTGCCGCTGTGCTCGGGGAGATCGCGCATGGCGTTGACGAAGCCGAGCGCCGCGCCGGCGTCGCGCGGGTCGAGGTCGCCGGAGACGATGGCTCCGGCCCAGCCGCCCACTCCGTCGAGGACGGCCACGTACTGCCTGCCGTCGGGCCCGCGGTAGCTGACGGGCTGGCCGATGATGCCGGAGCCGGTCTGGAACTGCCACAGCAGCTCGCCCGTGCGGGCGTGCACCGCCTTGAACCAGCGGTCCATCGTGCCGTAGAACACGACGTCGCCCGCCGTCGCCAGCGCGCCGCTCCAGACGGGGAACCGCTCTTTCAGCGTCCACGCCGTGCGCGCGTTGACGGGATCCCACGCGGTCAGCTGGCCGCGGTGGCCGCCGGGCCCGGCGTACATCCGCACGTTCATCCCGACGAACGGCGTGCCCGCGATGTAGCTCGTCTCCACGGCCTCCACGTCCATGCACAGGTTCTGGTGCGGCATGTAGAGGAGGCTCGTCCGCGGCGACCACGCCGACGGCTGCCAGTCCTTGGCGCCGGGGGCGGCGGGACAGATGTTGCGGACGACCTTGCCGAGCACCGGCGTCTTGTCCTCGCTCACGTTCAGACGCCCGGTGGCGAGATCGACGCCCTGACTGGTGTTGACGTGCGCGAACGCCGTCGCCGAGAGGACTTCGCCCGTCGCGCGGTCGATGACGTACACGTAGCCGTTGCGCTCGGGTCGCACGAGCACCTTGCGTCGTTGTCCCTTGATGTCGAGATCGAGCAGGACCTGCTCGTTGATGGCGTCGTAATCGTGCACGTCGTGCGGCGAGAACTGGTAGGCCCAGACCGCTTCGCCCGTGGCGGGACGGCGCGCGAAGATCGTCGACGTCCACTTGTTGTCGCCCGGACGCTGCTCGGGATTCCACGGCCCGGGATTCCCGGTGCCGTAGTAGACGAGATCGAGCTCGGGGTCGTAGGAGATCCAGCCCCAGACCGTGCCGCTGCCGATGCGCCACGCCTCCGCGGGCCAGGTAGAGACGCCCAGGTTCGCGACGCGGTCGGCGGCGTAGAATGGCCGAAACGCGGGGCCGATCAGCACGTCGCGATCGGGGCCGGTGCTGTAGGCGCGCCAGACGACCGCGCCGCTGTTGAGATCGAGCGCGGTCAGCCAGCCTCGCACGCCGAGCTCGCCGCCGCTGTTGCCGACCAGCACGCGGTCGCGCACGATCAGCGGGGCCATCGTCATCGTCTCGCCGCGATTGATCTCGCCGAGCTTGGTCTTCCACAGCTCGCGGCCGGTGCGCGCGTCCACGGCGACGGTGTGCGCGTCCAGCGTGTTGAAGACGATGCGCCCGTCGGCGTAGGCCGCGCCGCGATTGACGACGTCGCAGCACGCCACGCCCTGCGCCGCCGCGGCCGGCTTCGGCTCGTATTTCCAGCGGACGGCGCCGCCGCCGGCGCGCAGGTCGAGCGCGTACAGGACGTTGGGGTATGGCGTGACGACGTACATGGTGTCGCCCACGACGAGCGGCGCGGCCTCCTGACCGCGCGGCACACCGGTCGAGAACGACCACGCGACGCGAAGCTGCTTGACGTTCGCCGAAGTAATCTGCGCCAGCGGGCTGTAGCGCGTGCTCGCGTAGTCGCCGGCGGCGCGCACCCACTGGCCATCGTCGGACCCCGCCGCCACTGCCTGAGGACGGTCAGAGACCGTGGACATCGCGCCGAGGAGACTGCTGAACAGCGCGAGCCCGAGGCCGAGGGCATTCCGCCAGTGCACGATCTCCTCCTGTGTGCATGTAAGTCTGCAAGTCGCGCGCCGCTGCTCGTCGACGAGGCATGACGGTTGCAGATGTCGTCGGTCGTGAAAAAGCTGCTGCACGTCGCTCTCGGCGTGGTCACGAGCTTCGGCGGCTTCCTCGAGGCCGGCTCCATCGCCACGTCGGTCCAGGCGGGCGCGGAATACGGCTACTCGCTGCTCTGGGTGCTGCTGCTCGGCACGATCTGTCTCGTCGTGCTGATCGAGATGTCGGGACGGCTCGCCGCGATGAGCCATCACACGATCGCGGGCGCGATGCGCGAGCGCTTCGGTCTGAGGTTCTTCCTGTTTCCGCTACTCGGCGTCGGCGTCGTCAGCGTGCTCACGCTGGCCGCCGAAGTCGGCGCGGTGTGCATGGCATTGCAGCTTGCGACCGGGATTGGCTTTCAATGGTGGGCGGTGCCGGTCATGCTGGCCGTCTGGCTGCTGCTGTGGTGGGGCACGTTCGGAATGATCGAGGACGGCGTCTCGATCCTAGGCCTGGTGACCGTCGCCTTCGTCGTGGCCGCGGTGAAGCTGCATCCCGGTGTGGCGGACGTCGCGCGCGGTCTCGTTCCGTCCGCGGCGCCCTATGACGGGAGCCGCTACTGGTTTCTCGCCGTGAGCATCCTGGGGGCGACGCTCACGCCGTACCTTTTCTACTTTTACTCGTCCGGGGCGGTGGAGGATCGCTGGGAGGCTGACGACGTGCCGGCCAACCGTTTCGTCGCGACCATCGGGATGGGGTTCGGGGCGACGCTGGCCGCGGCCGTCCTGATCGTGGCGGCCGTCGTGTTCACGCGCGGCGCCCGGGTCGAGTCCTTCGATCAGATGGCGCCGATGCTCACCGACGCGCTCGGCCCGTGGGGCTTTCCGCTCTTCGTCGCCGCGCTCGGCATCGCGTGCTTCGGCGCCGCGCTCGAGATCAGCCTGGCGCTCGCCTACATGATTGCGCAGGGCTTCGGCTGGAACTGGGGCAAGGACGTGCGTCCGCGGGACGCCGCGCGCTTCAGCGTGACGTACACGCTCGCGCTCGTGCTGGCGGCCTGCCTGGTGATCGTGGGGCTGGATCCGCTGCGGCTGACGAACGTCGCGATGGCGCTCAACGCCGCGTGCCTGCCGCTCGCCGTGGTGCCGTTTCTCGTGCTGATGAACGATCCCGAATACCTCGGCGACCGCACGAACGGCCGCGTGAGCAATGCGTTCGTGCTCGGCGTCGTCACGCTCGCGTGCGTGCTCGCTGTCGTGTCGCTGCCGCTCGATCTTCTCGGAGGCTGACCCGTGCTGGACCTCGTCCGGGACGTGCTCGACAAGCAGCTGCTCGACTCGCACGCGCGCCGGTTCGGCAAGGTCGACGGCGTCGTGATCGACGTCTCCGCCGACGGACCCCCGCGTGTCGTCGCGCTGGAGGCCGGCGCCGCCACTCGCATGGCGCGTTTGCCGCGCTGGCTGACGCGGCCGTTCGCGCGCTGGTTGGCGCGTGCGACGAGCACGCGCATCCCGCGCTCGGCCGTCCTCGCGGTGGCCCGCGAGATCCGCGTGAGCGTCGACGCGCGGCGCACGCCGGCGTGGCGGGTGGAAGCCTGGCTCGCCCGTCTGGTCGCGCGGATCCCGGGAGGTGGATGATGGCGGAGGTGCGCCTCGAGCATCTGATCGGCCGGCGCGTCCTCGACACGCGCGGCCGGGCGATCGGACGCATCGAAGAGGTGCGGGCCGAGCGCCGAGGCGGGGAGTGGATCGTGCAGGAGTACGTGCTCGGCGCCGGTGGCCTCGTGGAGCGGCTCGCGGCGGGTGCGATCGTGACGAGCCTGCTCGGGCGATGGGCGCCCGAGCCCGAGCGTCACACGGTGCCGTGGGATGCGCTCGACCTCTCCGACCCCGAGCGTCCGCGGCTCACGAAGACGCTGACCGAGCTGCGGCACCGCGCGGCGTAGCGCGCGGCTCGGGACCGCTCAGACGCTGACCGACGCGGGGTCGTTCGCGGCGGGTTTCGGCATGCGGCAACGGCCCTCGAAGAGCACACCTTCTTCGACGACCACCACCGGCGCCTCGACGTCGCCGAACACGCGCGCCGTGCCGCGCAGTTCGACGCGCTCGGTGGCCAGCACGTTGCCGATGACCTCACCGCTGATGAGGACGATGCCGGCCTGGATGGTGGCGCTGATGACCGCCTTGTCGCCGATGATCAGCGTGTCCTTCGAGTAGATCTCACCCTTGAACTTGCCGTTCAGCATCACGGTGCCGCTGAACGAGTACTTGCCCTCGATCTCCGAAGCCTCGTCGATGAACGCGCTGAGGTCGCTGTTGCGGGGGGACGCGGCGGTGCCGTTTTTCTTGCTGAACATGCGCGACATTCCAGATGTAGCACCCCGCGCGGGACGGGGTCAACGTTCTGGGGCGAGCCCCGCGGGGGCTTCGGCCTCCGCCGGCTGGCGGGCGAGCCGGACGTATTCGAGAGCGAGCCAGCCGAGCAGGAAGAGGCCGAGCTGCATGGAGGCGCGGTAGAAGAGCGGGAGCAGATCCGCCGACATGATTTCGAGCGCATAGCCCGCGGCGCCCAGGAGCGCGAGGACGCCCATGCCTACCAGTCGTATGGGGTCGGTGCTGTCGGCGCGCCAGGGAAGCAGGACCAGCAGCACCAGGAACGAGTAGTAGTAACCCGCCGGGCTCAGGGCCAGGAAGACCAGCGGCACGGCGTACATCATCGACTCGAGTGGCCGGGCGCGAAGGATCAACGGCAGCGCGACGAGGAAATAGACGGCGGCGATGGCCGGCAACACCCACGGGGCCGGTCGCGCGGCGAGGGCGGCCTCGTGCGGCGCGAAGACGGTCCCGTCGGGCCGCTCCACCCACGGCGTGTTGTGAAACACGATCAGCGAGCCCAGGCCCACGTGGTTCGTGTACACGCCGCGGTTGTGCTGCTCGATCTTGGTGACGAACTCCTGGGAAAGGTCCCTCGTGGTCGGGTTGATCGCCAGCACGACGATCACGATGAGCCCGAGGGCGGCGGCGGCGGCCAGGCAGCGCGTGACGGCCGCCTCCCGGGCGCCGGCGACGCGCGCTCTGGTCCAGCTGACCACGAGGGGCACCAGGAACAGCGCCGGGAAGATCCGCGCGAGCGCGGCGTACCCAAACGCGAGCCCGGCGCCGGTGCCCGCGCCGCGCGCGAGCGCGGCGGCGCCGACCAGCAGGGCGGCGATCCAGTCCCAGCGCAGCGGCGAGCCGCCGATGAAGTCGAAGCGGGCAAAAAAGCTCAGCGCGAGGAAGGCGAAGGTGAGGGTTGCCGCGAGCTGGCCGAACGCCCGGCCGACCGCCCAGAACGCGAGGAGCACGAGCACGTAGTCGAGCGACGTGAGCACGCCGAGTGTGACGCGCGACGCGGGCACCCAGCGCACGAGCAGGTGCAGCAGAAAGGCGCGGGGCGGCGGATCGTTGTAGCCGTGATCGAGCAGCAGATGGTCCCAGTGGCCGATGCGCGGCCCGAACACGAGCAGATCGCGCTTGAAGGCCTGCCACCGCGCCGCCGTGAACCGCGCGCGCACGGCCGCGGCGTCGATGCTCGTCACGTCGCGCGGCGCGTAGGTCGAGAGATCACGAACCTGCCGGATCTGCGCGAACGCGCCGAGCTCGCGGCCTGCCGCCCACGTGCCCTCGTACATGCGCGTGTACCCGAGCTCGGGCAGATACTTGGCGCCCATGAAGTAATGGAACGTCTCGTGCCAGTGGATGGGGCTGTGGTCGCGCACGTGGAAGAATCCGAGGTTCGGATAGGCGAGCGCGGCGGCCACGGCGAGGGCGGCGGCCGCGGCGCGCAGCCGCCGCGACGGCGCGCGGCCGGAGGCGAGCCAGAAGTAGAGCCCGGCCAGAACGAGAAGGAGAACGAGGCGGACTGCGCGGAATCCCTGGTAGGGATCCAGGGCGTTCAGAAGGAGCGGATGAGACGCTCGACCCGTTCGTCGTGGGACTGGAACGGGTCCTTGCAGAGGATGGTCTCGCGCTCGGGATCGTTGAGCTTCAGGTACACCCAGTCGACCCGGTAGTCCTTGCCCTTGAGATTCGCTTGCCGGATGAACTCGCCGCGCAGCCGCGCGCGCGTCGTCTGCGGCGGCTCGTGCTTGGCGCGCTCGATCGTCTCGTCGTCGGTGATCCGGTCGACCATGTCCTTGCCGACGAGCTTGTAGTACAGCCCCCGGTCGGGACGGATGTCGTGGTACTGCAAGTCCATCAGCGAGATCTTCGGATCGCGCCACGACAAGCGGTTGCGCGTCATGTAGCTCTCGATCCACTGCCGCTTGACCACCCAGTCGAGCTCACGGTCGAGCTGCATCGGATCGGACTCGAGCTTCTGCATGACGTCGGTCCAGCGCGCGAGCACGTCCTTGGACGCGGCGTCCGCATTGATCGAGTTGACGTAGCGGGTCGTGTACTCGAGATACTCGAGCTGCATCTGCAGCGCCGAGATCGACCGCCCGTCCTTGAGCTTGATCGTCTCCTTCAGCGTCGGATCGTGGGAGATGTCGCGGATGGCTTGCACCGGCGACTGCAGCGAGTAATCGCGGTCGAAGAACCCGTCCTCGATCATGTCGAGCACGAGCGCCGTGGTCCCGATCTTCAGATAGGTCGCGACCTCGGACATGTTCGAGTCGCCGACGATCACGTGCAGACGGCGATAGCGCTCGGCGTCCGCGTGCGGCTCGTCCCGCGTATTGATGATCGAGCGTGACGACGTCGTCGCGCCGGAGATCTCCTGGCAGATGTGCTGCGCGCGCTGGCTCAGGCAGTAATGGAAGCCGCGCGGCGTCTGGAGCACTTTGCCCGCGCCGGCGAAGATCTGGCGCGTGACGAAGAACGGGATGAGCGCTTCCGCCAGACGCTGGAACGACACGTCGCGGCTGACCAGGTAGTTCTCGTGGCAGCCGTACGAGTTTCCGGCGGAGTCGGTGTTGTTCTTGAAGAGCAGGATGTTGCCCGAGATGCCGTCCTCGCGCAGGCGCTTCTCGGCCTGGTGCAGCAGATCCTCCACGATGCGCTCGCCGGCCTTGTCGTGGATCACCAGCTCGGCGACGTCGTCGCACTCCGGCGTCGCGTACTCGGGATGGAAGCCCGTGTCGAGGTAGAGCCGCGCCCCGTTTTCGAGGAAGACGTTCGCGTTGCGGGCGCCCGGGATGACTTTTTCGAACAGATACCGCGCGACGTTGTCGGGCGAGAGGCGTCGCTGACCGTTGAGGGTGCAGGTCAGGCCGTATTCGTTCTCCAAGCCGAAGATCCGGCGCTTCATTCCGATCTCAGCCTAGCACGTCCTACCTCTGTGTGCCCAAGAGTTGGCTCAGCGCTTCGGGCGGGATGCGCCGGAACTTGCGGCGCTCCTTCGTGCGGTCGAGCACGGCCACCTCGAGATCGCGCTCGCTCAGCGTCTTGTTCTGCGTGACCGTCAGCGCCCGGACGCCCAGCTGAAGCGCCTCGTCGAGCGGGAGCGCGTCCCGGAAGTGGTCCTTCAAGAACCGCCGGATCTCGTCGGCCTGTCCGCCCATCGCCGCGTAATTACGCTCGTCCTCGATCGTCCCGTCGTAGAGGATGTGGTAGATCTCGTTCCGGCTGCCGTTGCCCTCGGCGACCTCGGCCACCAGCACCTCGACCTCGAACGGCTTGATGTCCTGGGTGAAGATGTTCCCCAGCGCTTGCGAGTAGGCGTTGGCGAGCGCTTTGGCCGTGACGTCGCCGCGGCTGTAGGAGTAGCCCTTGACGTCCGCATGACGGATGCCGGCGATACGGAGGTTCTCGAACTCGTTGTACTTGCCGACGCCGGCGAACGCGATGCGGTCGTAGATCTCGGAGACCTTGTGCAAGAGCGTCGAGGGATTCTCGGCCACGAGCAGGATGCCGTCGCGGATCTCCAGGGTGACGATGGACCGGCCGCGTGAGATGCCCTTGCGGGCATACTCCGCCTTGTCCTTCATCATCTGTTCGGGGCTGACGTAGTACGGCAGCGGCATGCGCTAGCCCCCGTTCCCGGTCTTGGTGCGGTCGGTGAGGATGTGCTCGCACACGCGCTTGACCTCGTCCTCGGTGACGTCGCCGAAGCCGCTGCGCGTGATGGTCTTCACCGTCGGATAGATGCCGCGCACGAGATCGGGACCGCCGGTCCCGACGTCCTCGTCGGCGGCGTCGATGAGCGCCTCCAGCGACACGCGCAGCGCCTCGTCGCGCGGCATCTCGCGCTTCCACAGCTTCTTGAGCGAGTCCCGCGCGTCCTTGGAGCCGGAGCCCTGCGCGTCGTAGTTCGTCTCCTCGTAGCGGCCGCCGGTGATGTCGTACTTGAACAGCCGACCGACACCGGCCTTCTCGTCGAACCCCGCGAAGATCGGCACGACCGCGAGTCCCATCATCGCCGCCTGCAGATTCATGCGGATCATCTGTCCGAGCTTGTTCGCTTTCCCGTCGAGCGACAGGTTGTCGCCCTCGACCTTCTCGTAGTGCTCGAGCTCCGTCTGGAACAGCTTGGCCATCTCCATGGCGGGGCCCGCGGCGCCCGCGATGCCGACGCCCGACAGATCGTCCGCCTTGAAGATCTTCTCGATGCGCCGGCTCGCCACCTGATACCCGGCAGTGGCCTGACGGTCGCCCGCCATGATCACGCCGTCGCGATAGCGCAGCGCGAGCACCGTCGTGCCGTGCGGCACCGGCTCGGGCGCCGCGGCGTCGATGGAGACGCGTGCGGCCGAACCCGGGAAGAGATGCGGCGAGTCGCGACGGAGCAGCTCGCTGAAGCTCGAGTTGGCGTAGTCGCGGAACAGATGCTGCCAGCGCTCGTCGTTCATGGCGGTCCTTGTCGGCGACGCGTCGTCACATGCCGAAGCTTGGCCGCGAGATGTTACGCAGCAGGTCGGCGGCCGTCGGCGACTCGGTCAAGAGCTGTCGCACGTGCGCCTCCGTCCCGCGCAGCGGCTCGAGCATGAAGATCTTCTTGAGGGGACCTTCCTTGAGGTCGAAGATCACGGAATCCCACGAGGCCGACACGATCTCGTCGCTGTAGCGCTGCAGGCACATCCCGCGGAAGTAAGCGCGGGTGTCCTTCGGCGGATCGTAGATCGCCTTGGAGATCTCGTCGTCGGTGACGATGCGCTCCACGGCCTCGGATTCCTCGAGCTTGTAGTACAGGCCCTTGCCGGGCCGGATGTCGTGGTACTGCAGATCGATCATCTGCACGCGGTGATCGTTCCACTCGAGGTCATGCTTGGCCACGTAATTCTCGATGAGCTGGCGCTTGATGACCCAGTCGAGCTCGCGCCCGAGCTGAGTCGGATCCTCGGCGAGACGGTCGAGCGTGGTCTCCCACTTCGTCATGACCTCGGACACCCACGGCTCGGGCTGCTGGCGCTCCTTGAAATACCGCTGGGCCAGCGCCAGGAACTCGCGCTGGTGATCGACGGCCGAGATCGTTCGCCCGTCCTTGAGCCGAATGGTGTCGCGGCAGACGAGATCGCGGGAGACCTTGCGGAAGGCGGCCACCGGCCCGTCGATCGAGAGATCCTTCTCGATGAAATCGTCCTCGACCATGCTGAGGACGATGGCCATGGTGCCGACCTTGAGATAGGTCGAGACCTCGGCCATGTTCGCGTCGCCGACGATGACGTGCAGGCGGCGGTACTTCTCGGGATCGGCGTGCGGCTCGTCGCGCGTGTTCACGATCGGTCGCGAGTGCATCGTCTCGAGTCCCACTTCGGTCTCGAGGAAGTCGGCGCGCTGCGAGATCTGGTACTCGCACGGCTCGGCGTTGTTTTCGTAGCCGACCTTGCCGGCGCCCGTGTAGACCTGGCGCGTGACGAAGAACGGCATCATGTGCTGCACGATGCGCGCGAAGGGCACCTTGCGGTCCATGAGGTAGTTCTCGTGGGTGCCGTAGGAGTTGCCCTTGCTGTCCGTGTTGTTCTTGTAGATCAAAATGCGCTGCTCGGGCGGCGAGACGGCCTCCGCGCGCTGCCGGGAGAGATTCAGGATGCGTTCGCCCGCGCGGTCCCAGATCACCGTGTCGCGCGGGTTCGTCGTCTCCGGGCTCGAGTATTCCGGGTGCGCGTGGTCGACGTAAAAGCGCGCGCCGTTCGAGAGGATGAGGTTGATGAGGCGCGACTCCTCTTTGGAGGTGCCCTCCTTTTCCTCCATGTACTCGAAGCCACGGGCGTCCCGCAGCGGGCTCTCGGCCTCGTAGTCCCACCGCACGCGTGAGCTGCGATAGGTCTCGTAGGAGTTGATCAGCAGCAGGGACGAGAGGATCGGGTTGAAGTCCGGCTGGTTCTTGACCGTGATCCCGTACTCGGTTTCGATGCCCATGACTTTCGGGATGGCCATGCAGTCCCCTCTACGAATCCCGTGAAACGATACCGTGAAAACGAAACCCCCGGGCCAGCATACGCCGGACCGGGGGGAAATGGGGGGCCGTATAGCACGGCCCCCTTTTCCTTATAGATACTGGCCGGTGTTCACGACCCGCTCGACGTTACGCTTTTCCTTCTGCGTCTCGCCCATCAGCGGCTTGACGTAGACGATGCGCTCGCCCTTCTTGCCGGCGATCTTCGCCCAGTCGTCCGGGTTGGTCGTATTCGGCAGGTCCTCATTCTCCTTGAACTCCTCACGCACCGCGGTGAGCAGGTCGTCGGTCATGATGCCCTTCTCACCGCCGCCGATGTAGCGCTTGAGCGCCAGCTTCTTGGCGCGCCGCACCACCGACTCGATCATCGCGCCCGACGAGAAGTCCTTGAAGTAGAGGACCTCTTTGTCGCCGTTGGCGTAGGTGACCTCGAGGAAACGGTTCTCCTCGCTGAGGCTGTACATCGCCTCGATCGTCGCGCGGATCATCTGATCGATCGTGTCCTGCACGTCGCCGTTGCGCGGCTTCGTCTCGGACTCGGCGATCGGAATCTCCGTCGTGAGGTACTTGTGGAAGATGTCCGACGCCGCTCCCTGGTCCGGGCGCTCGATCTTGATCTTCACGTCGAGCCGGCCCGGCCGCAGGATGGCCGGATCGATCAGATCCTGCCGGTTGGAGGCGCCGATGACGATGACGTTCTTCAGCCCCTCGACGCCGTCGATCTCCGCGAGCAGCTGCGGGACGATCGTCGTCTCCACGTCCGAGCTGATGCCCGTGCCGCGCGTCCGGAACAGCGCGTCCATTTCGTCGAAGAACACGACGACCGGCACGTCTTCGTTGGCCTTCTCCTTGGCCTTCACGAAGATCTCGCGGATCTTCCGCTCGGTCTCGCCGACGTACTTGTTCAGCAGCTCGGGGCCTTTGATGTTGAGGAAGAAGCCCTTGATCTTCTCGCCGCGCTTCTCGGAGATCTTCTCGGCGAGGTTGTTGGCCACGGCCTTGGCGATCATCGTCTTGCCGCAGCCGGGAGGTCCGTACAGCAGCACGCCCTTGGGCGGCGTGAGCTTGTGCTCCTTGTAGTAGTCCGCGTACAGGTACGGCAGCTCGACGGCGTCCTTGATCGCTTCGATCTGCGTGCCCAGTCCGCCGATCTGCTCGTAACCGATGTCCGGCACTTCCTCGAGCGAGAGATCCTCGACCTCGCTCTTCGGGAGCTTCTCGAGGAGGTAACCCGACTTCGCGTCCATCAGCAGGTGATCGCCGGTCTTCAGGCGCAGCGTGCGGAGCGGATCGGCGATGATGCCGACCTTCTCCTCGTCCGCGCGCAGCGTGACCACGGCGCGCTCGGGATCGAGCTGCTCCTTGAGGATGACGACGTCGCCCTGCACCTCGTAGCCCGCCGTCTCGACGACGTTGAGGCCTTCGTTGAGCACGAGCTCCTGGCCGGGCTTGATCGTCTCGGCCTTGATCGAGGGATGCAGGTTCACCTTCACCTTGCGACCCTGCGCGAGGATGTTGATCGTTCCGTCCTCGTTGACGGACAGATAGACGCCGTACGTCGAGGGCGGCGCACAGAGCTTGTCGACCTCCTCCTTGAGCGCGGTGATCTGCTCGCGCGCTTCGTAAAGAGCGTTGACAAGCTTCTCGTTCTGATTGAAGGCCTGCACGAGCTGACGATTGGCCTCGCGCAGCTTGTTCTCGATCACCATGAAGTCCTTCGGCGTGTCCTCGAGCTTCTTGCGCAGGTGCACGGTTTCGGCTTCCAGGGAGCGCACATAGGCCTGAAGGTCCTGGACCTGGATCTCGTATTCGGTCAACCGACGGCGCGTACTCGAGTCGGACATGGAGGCGGGAAGGAACTTGGAGAAGCCCTCTCGGCCCGGGCTACTCTTCTTGTCGAACTCCTTCATAGCCCATCCCTTCTCTCTTGACCCCTCATGCGCCTCTCTCGCTCGAGCGCTTCCAACGCTGACCGAGTATAGGCGGCTGTAAAAAAGAAAGTCAAGGTTGTCAGGTCCTTCGGCGGCGTTTTGGTGCGCGATTTTCGCGCCTTTCGCCGACCGCGACGGCTCGTCTCCGCCGTACCGCGCCGTCACGCGCTGCTCGACTACAGAGCAAGTTCCGTACCGCACCGGACGCTCGCTGTGTGACCTCGAAACGGGTGGCGTCAATCACCGGTTCCACCGTATAAGAAGAGGGCGATGTCGTTGTCGAAGCTGCTGCGCGCCTGCTTCTTCATCACGGTTCTGCTCGCGTGCCCGATTTTTTCGCGGCTGTGGATAATTCCCGTTTCGGCGCAAGCAAGGAAGGAATTACGTGTCGGAGTGTCCGGAGTGCCGGGAACGCTCGAGCCTTCGACCGCGCTCGACGGCGCCGTCCCGCTCATCGCGCGGCAGGTATTCGACACGCTGGTGGCGTTCCGCGAAGGATCAACCGACATCGAGCCCGCGCTCGCGACGCGCTGGGCCGTCTCGAAGGACGGATTGACGTGGACGTTCTGGCTGCGCGAAGGCGTAAAGTTTGCCGACGGTGCGGCCTTCACCGCCGCAGACGTCGTCGCCACGTTTGGCCGCAGCCTGAGGGCCGAGCCGTCGCATGCGCCGGCCGGCTGGGCGGGACTTCTCCGTGGAGTGCCCGGCGTCGTCAAGGAGGTGCGGGCAGCCGACGCGCGTACGGTGCACATCGTCCTCCTCCAGCCGTACGCGCCACTGTTGACGGTGCTCGCGCATCCGGCGCTGGCCATCTCACGTGCCGCGAGCCCGGTCGAGGGCACCGTTCGCCTGGTCGGGACGGGGCCATACCGCGTGGTCGATGCGTCACCCGGCCGAATGGCACTGGAGGCGGTACCAGGCAACTGGGGTGGCCAGCCTCGCGCCGAACGCATCGTCTTCCTCGAAGTCGGTAACGACGAGCACGCCGAGGCCGAGATGGACGCGCGGGCGCTCGACATCTGGTTCCCGGCCGGCCCACCGCGCCGTACGGAGCGTGCGCTGTCGGTGCCTGGCTTGCGGATCGGCTATCTCGCTTTTCAGACGGAGAAGGAGCCGTTCACGCGTAAGCCGCTGCGCCAGGCGGTTGCGGCCGCGCTCGATCCCGCCGGGCTCGCGGCGGTGCTCGATCGCGCGGCGGTGCCACTGCAATCGTTTTTGCCGCCCGGCGTCTGGGCGCGGCGCGAAGGCGGACCGGTCCTCGGCGGCACCCGCGTTCAGGTTCGAGCGCTGCTCGCACAAGGTGACTGGCCCAAGGGCGCCACCGCCGCAATGCTCGCGTCATCGGACGTCTTAGACGGCGTCAACGTGCCGAAGCTGGCCGAGGCCATCGGCGCGATGCTCGGCGCGGCCGACATCCCGCTCCGTGTGCAGCTGCAGCCTGCGGAAGCGCTGCGCACGGCGCACCAGGCGGGCGCGCACGAGATCGCGCTGGCCGAAGCGGCGGTGACGGGCGGCGATCCCCATCTGCTCCTCTTTCCACTCTCGACGAGTGAAGGCGCGCGACCCGGCGCGCTCGCGCGGAATTTCTCCTTCTATCGCAACCCGCGGCTGGACGACGTGCTGATCCGCGCCAGCCAGCTGTCCTCGCGCGTCGAGCGCGCTCGTCTCTATCAGCGCGCGCAGGCGCTGTTGGCCGAGGACATGCCGTGGATCCCGGTCTACGTGCGCCTCGTGTGGGGCGTCACGCGGCCGGAGGTTCGCAACCTGCGACTGCATCCCAGCGGCCTGCACCGGCTGAACACCGTCTGGCTCGAGCCCGGCTCGTGACGCGCGCGGCGGCGGCCGCCGGGCTGCTCGTGGCGCTCATCGTGGCGGGACTGGCGGGCGACGTCGGCGCCGCCAAATCCGGCGGCGCGCTGCGCATGGTCTTCGTGTCCGATCCGCCGACGCTCGATCCCGCGCACGCCACCGACCTCACGTCGTCGGCAGTCATCCGACAGGTCTTCGACGCGCTGCTCGAGCTGGACGACAAGCTCGTGCCCACACCCGCGCTCGCCGAGCGATGGACGGTCTCCGCCGACCAGCGGACATATACGTTTCACCTGCGGCGCGGCGCGAAGTTCCACAACGGACGCGAGGTGCGCGCCTCGGACGTGAAGTACTCCTTCGAGCGCGCGGCGCGCGGCAAGCGGCCCTGGGTCTTCGAGAAGCTGATCGGCGCCAGGGAATTCATCAAGGGCGGAGCACCCGAGATCGCCGGGGTTCGCGTCGTCGACGAGCTGACGGTGGAGCTGCGTGTCGAGCGCCCGTTCGCGCCGTTCCTGCATCTCATCGCGTATGACGCGGCCTCGATCGTGCCGCGCGAAGAGACGGACAAGCGTGGCGCCGGCTTCGCCAGTCACCCGGTGGGGACGGGCGCCTTCCGCTTCGTCTCCTGGCGTCGCGACGACCAGGTCGTGCTCGAGCGCTTCCCCGAGCATTTCCGCGGGCCCGCGCTGCTCGACCGTGTCGTGTTTCGTGTGATTCCGGCCGAGGCGACACGCTTCAACGAGTATGTGGCTGGCCAGCTGGACGTCAGCGACATTCCAACCGGCCGCTGTCAGGCCGTGCAGACCGATCCGAAACTCAAGGGCGACGCGGCGATCTGGCCGACGCTCGGCACGAGCGCGCTGCGCTTCAACGTCGAGCGCGCGCCGTTCGCCGACGCGCGCGTGCGCCGCGCGATCGCGCATGCAATCGATCCCTCGATCATCGTGAACCGTCTGCTCGAGGGGTGCGTCACGCCCGCCCAGGGCATCGTGCCGCCGGTCCTCGCCGGCTGGACGGCGACGGCGAAACGGCTGCCGCAGGATCGCGAGCGCGCCAAGGCGCTGCTCGCCGAGGCCGGCTTTCCCGGCGGTCGCGGGCTGCCGCCGATCGCCTACCACTTCAACACGAGCGACTCCAACCAGCGCATCGCCGAGGTGCTGCAGGCGCAGCTCAAAGAGATCGGCCTCACGCTCGAGCTGCGGCGCCTGGACTGGGCGGCGCACATCAAGGTGGTCGACGACGGCGGCGCCGGTTTCTTCCGCCAGGGCTGGATCGCCGACTATCCCGATCCCGAAAATTTTTTGACCGTGCTCTTCCACAGCCGCAACATCGGTGCGCCGGGGAATACCTCGCGGTATCGCAACGCCGCCGTCGATCGGCTGCTGGATGAGGCCGACGCGATGGCGCCGGGTGCTGCGCGGATGAAGCGCTACCAGGAGGCGGAGCAGCTCATTCTCGACGACGCGGTCTGGGTGTCGCTCTACTTCTACGCGAGCCGCGCGCTGATCAAACCCTCCGTGAAGGGCCTCGAGCGGAGCCCCCAGTCGACCGCGCCCGAATTCCTCGCGCCGCTCCGCAAAGTCTGGCTGGAGCGCTAGCCTAGCCCGCTGCTCGGCGCGCGTCTCTCGCCGCCTGCCACGCGCGGATCTCCGCACGATGGGCGGCGTCGTGCGCCGCCATCATCGCGGGGACGTCGCACAGCATGACGGCTCCGACACCGTCCTGCGTCCCGCCGCGCATCCATGCGGCGGCGTCGAGGGCGCGCAGTGTGGCCACGTTCGCGCCTCGCGCCTCGCGGAACGCGGCCAGGCCCGCGGCGAGCGAGCGCGACGCGTAGTCGCGCTCACGCGCGATGCGTGCGCCGTCGAAGTCGGGCAGATGCGGGGCATGCTCTCGTTGCAGCCGGCGGATTCGAACGGCATAGCCCTCGCGCTCGAGATCGGCGAGGTGCCAGCAGTGCGCCACCGGCGCGAAGGCGTCGTCGGGACCGGGCGTCGCGGCCTCCGCGGCAGAGAGGCCGTCGAAGGCGGTGTCCAGAAACGCCGGCATGGTCTGGAGCTCGGCAAGCAGCGCGACGCGATCGGTCATCGAGTCCTCCGTGCGGCGCGTCCCTGCGCCGCTCGACGTCGCGAAGGCTCCCAGTCCTCAATGGCGCCCGGAACGATACGAAAGAGCGGATGCGGCTGCGGGCGTCGCACGCGCGTCAGCCGTGCCCAGCGCGCGCGATCGCGCCGCCTCAGTTTCGCCAGCAGGTGGGTCCACTCGTAGCGAAGCTGTCCGCGCGTTGCGCGGATCGCGCGGCGGTCGCGGCCGCGACCGATCCGCGTCGCTTCGAAGCGATAGCCGCGCAGGGCGGATTCGGCGTGGATGGCGCGCAAGTACTCGGCGATGGCGCACGTCGGCCGACGACACCGACGAAACCGAGCGAGCTGCGGATGTCGTGCGTATCCCCCACCGGTTCGGCCGAGCACGGCCTGAGCCAGCAGCGCCTCGCGCCACAGCGCGACGAGCCCGCGCGCATCGAGATACTTTGGATGCAGCGTCCACAGACGCATCGTGTCCAGCGTCGCTTGCTACACTCAGGCGCGTCAATGGGCACGGGACTGGCGCGATCGGTCGCGATACGGCTCGTGGCCCTGGTTCCCGTCGTCCTTGGTATCACGATGCTGGTGTTCGCCCTCAACGCCGTGGCGCTCGGCGATCCGGCGCGCGCGGCGATGGGACAGCGCGCCGATCCCGAGACGCTCGAGCGGCTGCGCCGCGACTACGCGCTGGATCGGCCGCTGCCCGTGCAGTACGCGGCGTGGCTGTGGCGCCTGACTCGCGGCGACCTTGGCGAATCGTTTCGCGAGCAGCGGCCGGTGCGCGAGGTGATCGTCGAGCGGCTCCCTGCGACGGCGCGGCTCGCGCTCGCCGCAACGCTGATCTCGGTCGTGCTCGGCGTCGCCAGCGGCACGCTGGCCGCGGTCCGCGCGGGATCGGCGCTCGACCATCTGCTGATGGGCGCGGCCGTGCTCGGCATCTCGACACCGGTGTTCTGGCTGGGCCTCATGCTGGCGCTCGTCTTCGCGGTCACCCTCGGCTGGTTTCCCGTCTCCGGCTATGGCGATGGCGCTCTCCGCCATCTGATTCTTCCGGCGTTCACGCTCGGCGCGCTGCACACCGGGACGGTCGCGCGCATGACCCGCTCGAGCCTGCTCGAGGTCGTGCGCCAGGACTTCATGGCGACGGCCCGCGCCAAGGGGCTGTCGGAGTGGACCGTCCTCGGCAAGCACGCGCTGCGCAATGCGCTCGTACCGGTCGTCACGGTGGTGGGGATCGGGCTGGCCGACCTGCTCGTGGGCGCGCCGCTCACCGAGACCGTGTTCGCCTGGCCGGGCGTGGGCCGCCTGCTCGTGGCCGCCGTGGGCCAGCGCGATCTGCCCGTCGTCATGGGCGCCGTGCTCGTGTTCGCGCTCGTATATGTCCTCGGTAATCTGCTCGTCGATCTCGCCTACCTCGTCATCGATCCGCGCATGCGCGATGCCGTCCGCGCGTAGGCCGCTGCGCCATGCCGGGTTCCTGACCGGCGCTCTCCTCGTCGTGCTGTTTGCGGCGGCGTCGCTGCTCGCGCCGGTGCTGGCGCCCGAAGATCCTCACGCGGTGGCCGGCGGTGGCGGCGCAACCCTGGAGCGGCCGACCGCGCGCCATCCGCTCGGTACCGACGCGCTCGGCCGCGACGTGCTCTCACGCATGCTGTGGGGTGGGCGCGTGTCGCTCGCGGTCGGCGTCGGCGTCGAGGCGTTGGTCGTGGTCCTCGGTGCCGCCATCGGGCTGTTTGCCGGGTACTTCGGCGGCGCGGTCGACGCGGCGCTCATGCGCATTACCGATGTCGTCATGGCGTTTCCGTCTCTCGTGCTCGCCATCGGCTTGATTGCGGTATTCGAGCGTCCGGGGCTCGACAAGGTCGTGATCGTTCTCGTCGCACTCGGCTGGACGACGATCGCCCGGGTCGTGCGTGGCGAGGTTCTGTCGCTCAAGGCGCGCGACTTCGTTCAGGCGGCCCGAGCGCTGGGCGGCGGCCACCGCGCGATCATGTTCCGCCATCTGCTGCCGAACGCGGTCGCGCCGCTGCTCGTGGCCGCGACGATCGGCGTGGGCGGCAACATGGTCGCCGAGGCCGGGCTGTCCTTTCTCGGACTCGGCGCGCAATCGCCGGCGATCTCGTGGGGCGCCATGCTCGCCGACGGCCAGACGTTCCTCGACACGGCCCCGTGGGTCGCCGTGTTTCCGGGGGCCGCGCTGCTGCTGGCCGTTCTCGGGATCAACCTGCTCGGCGACGGTCTGCGCGACCTCCTCGATCCGCGGCTTCGTGCCTGATTCGGCGGCGCGGCGCCCGGCGCGTGTGTGCTCCTCGGGCAAAGCACCCGAGCGCGTTCCCGCAGACTTCGCGTAAGGCCGCGCCAATCGGTACATCGACCGACTTTCGGGCTTGGCATTCCCGTTGCCTTGGCGAACCGCGGATCGACCAACTCGAAGGGGGTCGTCATGAGTAAGGCAGCGAGAGTCGTCGTGGTCGCTGCGGTACTGATCGCTGGTCTCGCCGCGCTCGAGACCATCGCAGCCGCCCGTACGCGGTCGGTCGAGACGCGCGACCCGGAACGGCTGGCGGCGTTGGCCGCCATTGACGAGGCGCTCGCGCGGCAGGACTTCGGGGCCGCGGTCCAGGCCTGGCGAGAGGCCCGGCAGCTTTCGCTGCGGACGCGCGGCTGGCGCGCGCCACTGGAGGCGGCGGACGCCGAGCTACGCCTCGCCGCCGCCACGGGCCGGTTGCGTGAGTCCAAGCCGAGCACGCGCGAGCTGTTGCTCGTGGCGCTGTTCCGCGCGCGCGCGGAGGGAGCAACGGAGGGCGCGCTGCGCGTCGCCGAGAGCTTCGCGCGGCTCGGCGATCGCAATGCGGCGCAGCTGGCGCTGCGCCTCGCCGAGAACGTGGCGTCGCGCCACGGCGACGGCGTGGAGCATGCCCGCGTCCGGCTGGTCGGGGAGCAGATTCAGCGGCCCGCCAGCATCACGCCCGCGCCGTCCACCCCATCCGGCTCCTGATCCGCCCCGCACGCTGACGGCGGCCGGCGCGTTGCGCGCCGGCACGTCGCCGTGCTAGAAACAAGCCGGCGCCCCCGATGAACGCTCCCGGGGGCGCTCGTGTTCATGCCCCCGATCGCGGACACCGTCACCGAGACGATCCAGTGGGTGTTCCCGGAGCACGCGGGCGCGCCCGGGCAGATCCACGGCGGTCGCATGATGCAGTGGATCACGCAGGCCGGCACTATGGCGGCCGCGCGCGTCGCCCGAGGCACCGTGCTGCTCGGGGCGATGGACGACATCGACTTTCTGCATCCCGTCAAGGTCGGCGAGATCGCGATCCTCCGCGCACGGGTCGAGTACATCGGCACCTCGTCGTTGGAGGTCGGCGTCCGCGTGTGGGCGGAGAACGTCGCCACCGGCGAGCGTGCGGTCACGCTGAACTCGCATCTGGTATTCGTGAGCGTCGACGCCAACGAGCGCCCGCGGCCGGTCGGCGTGAAAATCGAGCCGCGCGACACGGGTGAGCGGGCGCTCGCGGAGGCGGCGCGGGCGCGCCGGGAGCTACGCCTGGCGCGCTTTGCGGAAAAGGCGACGCGGGTGAAGGACGTCGACACCGCCGCCAACGAGGAGTTTCAGTGGCGCTTCGAGTCGGCACGCTCCGTCTTGCCGGAGGATGCGCTCTTCGGCAACATGATGTTCCCCGGCAAGATGCTGATGGAGCTCGACGAGGCCGGCGGGATCCTGTCGATGCGCTACTGCAAGGGGCTGGTGATGACGGCGTGCCTGGACGCCATGGACTTCTACACGCCGATCTCGACGCACGAGGTCGTGATGTTCAAGGCGGGACTCAACCACGTGGGCGCCTCGTCCCTGGAGGTCGGTGTGAAGGTGCTCGCCGAGCAGCCCTGGAGTGGCGAGGTCCGCCACGCGTGCACGGCGTATCTGACCTACGTGCACCTCGGCGGTGACCTGCGCCCTCAGCCGTGCCGGCCGTTCACGCCGCGCACCGAGGGCGAGCGGCGGCGCTGGCAGGCGGCGGTGGCCCGACGCGAGCGGCGGCTCGAGCGCGTGAAGCGGCTGAAGGCCGCACTCTCGAACGAAAGAGGTTAACGGCGATGTCAGGGCACTCCCGGTGGTCGCAGATCAAGCGCAAGAAGGGCAAGGCGGACGTCCAGCGCGGCAAGCTATTTTCCAAGATCCTTCGCGAAATCACCGTGGCCGCCAAGAATGGCGGCGGCGATCCGAAGGGCAACATGCGGCTGAAGGCGGCGATCGAGTCCGCGAAGGAAGTCAACATGCCGCAGGACAACATCAAGCGCGCGGTGCAGAAGGGCACCGGGGAGCTGCCGGGCGAATCCTATGAAGAGATCACGTACGAGGGGTACGCGCCCGGCGGCGTGGCCGTGATGGTCAACGTGCTGACGGACAATCGGAACCGGACGGGGCCCGAGATCCGGCACACGTTCGAAAAATTCGGCGGCAACATGGGGGCCTCGGGCGCCGTCGCGTGGATGTTCGAGCGCAAGGGCATCATCTCGGTCGACGCCGACAAGATCTCGGAGGACGATCTGCTCGAGAAGGCGCTGGAGGCCGGGGCCGCCGACGCGCGGCGCATCGAAAAAGTCTTTGAGATCACGACGGCGCCTGCTCAAATGGACGCCGTGCGCGACGCGCTGGCGCGGGCGGGCGTGCCGATCACCGAAGGCCAGGTGATGTACGTGCCGCAATCGACGGTGAGGGTCGAGGGCAAGGACGCCACGTCGGTGGTCAAGCTGATCGAGGCGCTGGAGGAGCTGGACGACGTACAGTCCGTCTACGCCAACTACGACATTCCCGACGAGGTCCTCGAGGCCATCTCGGCTGCCTAGCCAGCGGCTCCTCGGCATCGATCCCGGCCTCGTCGGCACCGGCTACGGGCTCATCGAGCCCGGCCTCGCCGGTGCGGTCGTCGTCGTGAGCGGCGTGATCGTCTCCGATGCCGAGCGTTCCTTGACGGCTCGTCTCCAGCAGATCTACGACGGTGTCGACCGCCTGCTCGCCGAGCACACGCCATCGACCGTCGTGATCGAAGACCTGTACGCGGAATACAGCTTCCCTCGCACCGCGCTCTTGATGGCCCACGCGCGCGGCGTGATCTGCCTCGCCGCCGAGCAGCACAAGGTCCCCGTGCTCGCGCTGGCCCCGGCCGAAGTCAAGCGCGCCATCGCCGCGCACGGCACCGCCTCGAAAGCGCAGATCCAGGAAAGCGTGCGGCGGCTGTTGCGCCTCACGACACTACCCCGGCCGAGCCATGTCGCGGACGCGCTGGCGCTCGCTCTGACCGGCTTCTCGCGCGCCGGAGGCCGTCTGGCGTGATCGCGACGCTCACCGGCCGTCTGCGGCGGCGGCTGGAGGACCGGATCATCCTCGAGGTCGGCGGCGTCGGATACGAGGTCTTCCTGCCACCGATCGCGCTGCGAGCGCTCGAGGGCGCACACGCGGATGGCGGCGACAAAGCCAGCGAGCTCGCGCTCGTCATCTACTATCACGCGACGCGCGACCAGCCACGGCCGGTGCTCATCGGCTTCACCTCGGACCTCGACAAGGAGTTCTTCGAGCGGCTGATCACGGTGAAGGACATCGGGCCGATGGTCGCCGCGCGCGCGCTGGCGGCGCCGGTCGGTGAGCTCGCGGCGGCGATCGCGCGACAGGACGAAAAGTACCTGCGCGCGCTGCCCGGCATCGGCCCGCAGAAGGCCAAGAACATCGTGGCGCAGCTCTCGGCGAAGGTGTCGAAGTTCGCGCTCGCCCGCGAGGACGCGCCGGTCGAGGCCCCCGCGCCGGCCACGGTGGCGCCCGATGCCGAGGGGCTGCGCGAGCTGGTCTGGGAAGTCCTCACCAAGCAGCTCGGGCACCGCCCGTCGGAGGCCTCACAGTTGATCACCGACGCGCTCCGCCGGCGTCCGACGATCACGACGCCCGAGGAGCTCTTCGACGAGATCTATCGCAGCCAGGCGGCGGCGAAGAGGACGTGAGCGTGACCGCCGAGGACAGCCGGATGTTGAGCCGCGCCGCGGCGCCGGAGGACGCGCCGTTCGAGCGCGCGCTGCGGCCGCGCACCTTCGAGGAGTACGTGGGCCAGCACCAGGCGGTCGGCAGCTTGCGGGTCTCGGTGGAGGCGGCGCGGCAGCGCGGGGAGTGCGTCGACCACGTGCTGCTCTACGGCCCGCCCGGGCTCGGCAAGACGACGCTCGCGGGCATCATCGCCAACGAAATGGGCACGAACCTCGTGACGACCGCGGGGCCCGCCATCGAGCGCGGCGGCGATCTGGTCGGGCTCATCAGCAACCTGGCCGAGAAGGACGTGTTCTTCATCGACGAGATCCATCGGCTGCCGCGCGTGGTGGAGGAGCTGCTCTACCCCGCGATGGAAGACTTCGCCGTGAACTTCGTGATGGAGAAGGGGATGCACGCCCGATCGATCAAGCACCGGCTCGCGCCGTTTACGCTCGTGGGCGCGACCACGCGGCCGGGCATGTTGTCGGCGCCGCTGCGCGAGCGGTTCGGCATCTTTCACCACCTCGACTTCTACTCGGACGACGAGCTCGCGCGCATCATCACGCGCTCCGCGACGATTCTCGAGGCGCGGATCGAGCCCGCCGGCGCGCGTGAGATCTCGCGTCGCTCGCGCGGCACGCCGCGGATCGCCAACCGCCTGCTGCGGCGCGTGCGCGACTACGCGCAGGTGAAGGCCGACGGCGCCATCACCGAGGCGGTCGCCCGCGACGCGCTCGAGCGCGAGGGCGTGGACGCGCGCGGGCTCGACAAGCTCGATCGTCGCTTCCTCGAAGCGATCGTCGACGTATACGGCGGCGGCCCGGTGGGCCTCGAGGCGGTGGCGGCGACCATCAACGACGATGGCGAAACGCTGTCGGAAATCGTCGAGCCGTACTTGTTGAAGATCGGCTTCATAGCCCGCGAGCCGCGCGGCCGTCGGGTCACGCGCGAGGCCTACGCCCACCTGGGCAAGCCACTGCCGGCACAGACGTCGGGGCAGAGCACGCTGTTTTGAGCGCGGCGTCCGGCATGCAGGACATTGGTAAGACACTCATCGTCTTCGGCTTCGTGATCGCAGTGGCGGGATTGCTGCTCGTCTTCGTCGGCCGTGTACCGTGGCTTGGCCGGCTTCCGGGTGACATCCATATCCAGCGGGGCAACTGGTCCTTCTATTTCCCGCTGGCCACCTCCATCGTGGTGTCGGTGCTGCTCACCCTGCTGTTCTGGCTCTTCGGTCGGCGGTGAGAGCCGCGCTCGTCGCGCTGGCGACCGCGGTCGCGCTCGCGTTCACGGTCGCTGCCGCGGCGGCCGAGGAAACGATCCGCGTGGCCGTGCTCGACGGCGCACGCGTGGCCGAGCTACGCGGCGCGGAGATCGAGATCGTCGAGCTCGGCCGCGGCACGGCCGCCTGGCGCGCCGATGTCGTACGCGCGATTCCCGTCCTGGGCGTTATCGACGTCGATGGACGGCGGGGTCAAGGGTTCCGCCTTCGCTCCGACCGGCCGATCCGCCTCAACGGCCGCGACTACGCGGGTGCGCTCGACGTCGTTCGTAGCGGGGAAGGGCTGGCGGTGGTCAACGAGCTGCCGCTCGAGGACTACGTGGTCGGGGTTCTCCGCGCCGAAGCGAGCGACAAGTGGCCACTGGAGATGCTCCGCGCCCAGGCGGTCGTCGCCCGGACGTATGCAGCGCACCACCGCAACATCGCGGGCGCCAGGCCGTATCACATCCTCGCGTCGACGCTGCATCAGCAGTACGCCGGGCGTGTTGCGGCGACGTCGCCGGCCTGGGGCGCCGTGCGCGACACCGCGGGGCAGGTGCTGCTGTGGGAAGGCGAGGTGTTTCCGGCCTTCTACCACAGCGAGAGCGGCGGCTATACGGAAGATCCGCGCAACATCTTTGCGGCGCGCAACATGCCCGCCCTCAAGCCCGTGCGCTGCGAGTTCTCGACCGGATCGCCGCACTTTTACTGGAGCCTCGACGTCCGCCTGGCGGACCTGAGCGATGCGCTTCGCAAAAACTCTCTCGATGTCGGCGGTGTCACGGCAATCGACGTTACCGAGCGCACGCCGTCGTTGCGGGCGGCGGTGGTGACCGTGCACGGCGACCGCAGCACCGCGCGCCTGCGCGGCAACGACTTCCGGCGGATCGTCGGCTACGACACGCTCAAGTCCACCCTGTTTGCGGTCGCGGTCGACGGCGAGTGGGCGCGGTTCTCCGGTCGCGGGTACGGTCACGGCGCCGGCATGTGTCAGTGGGGCGCCAAGGGAATGGCTGAGCAGGGCTACACCGCGCGCCAGATTCTCGAGTTCTTCTATCCCGGCACTACGCTCGGCTCGCTCGGCACGCGTTCGGCGCCGTGACGATTTCATGGACGGAGCCGGGTCGTGCCTAGCTCAGGCCACCCACGACCCGAGCCGGCCTCGCGGCCCCCGCTCCAATGGGCCGACTTCGAGAAGGTCGACATGCGCGTCGGCGTCGTCACCGACGCCCAACCGTTTCCCGAGGCCCGCCGTCCCGCGCTGAAGCTCTGGATCGATTTCGGGCCCGAGCTCGGGACGAAGCGCTCGAGCGCGCAGATCACCGCGTACTACAACGCGGCCGAGCTGGTTGGTCGCCGCGTGATCGCCGTCGTCAACTTCGCGCCCAAGCAGATCGGCCCGTTCGTTTCGGAGGTTCTCGTGATGGGCGCATACAACGAACGCGACGAGGTGATCCTGTTGAACGTCGACCAGCCCGTCGCGCCGGGCAGCAAGATCGGCTAGCCGGCCCCCGCGCCCGCGACCGCCGCCCGCACGCGAGCGTAGCGAACGCCCCACAGGAGATTCGACAGCCAGCGCGCGATCCGCGACGTCAGTCGTGACACCTCGCTCTCGTGGGCATCGCAGAAGTGAATCGTCGTCGACCAGATCGGAATCAGCAGGAGCAGGTAGAAGCGCACGGTGAGGCCGTTCGGCGCGAGCCGTCCGCAGTAGCGGCAGCGGGCGAGCCGCGCATCACGCGTGGCGAGCACCTCGCCACGGCGCCGTTCGCGATACCGCTCGAGCATGGGCTCTTCGAGGGACGCCCCGCGGCGCGCCAGCTCGGAGGCGAGCACCTCCTGCGCGCCCGACTCGAACTCGTCGCGAAAGAACGCCCACGTGTCGAGGAGATCGCCGGTCGTCTGCTCCGCCGCCATCGCGGCGACGTGCCGGCGATCGATGCCGCCGCTCGACAGCGCCACTACGCCGTCGCCGTTTTCCCCCGGCCGGTGAGCCATCTCCAGAAGCCGCCGATGGCCGCGATGCCACCGACCACGAAGACTTTCCAGAAGCGCGCCAGCAGACCCATCTGGGCGGCCTTCACGACCGCCACACCGGCGCCGCCGGCGACCAGCGCGGCGAGTCCGTACTCGGCGACCTTGTCGGTGCCCTTGACGAATTCCTCGTAGCGCTTGCCCGGCTTGAACGTGATGCCACCGATGAGGTCGGGAACGAACGCGCGGTCGCGCTCGAAGGTTTCGCGCTCGGTGACGAGCACGACCGAAATCAGCCCGTGACGCCCGAGCACGCGGGTGTTGAAGTTGACGACCTCGTGATCCGCGCCGTCGGCGCGACCCGCGAGCGCCCACACGAGCCGTTTGTTCAGCGTGTCGTAGTGCGGCTGTTCCACCCAGCCGACGACGTGCATGGCGGGGTGTCCCATGAGCTTGCGCTCGCCGTTGGAGTGCTCGGTGCCCTTGCGGATCGAGTCGAGCAGCGCAGCGGCGTCGAGGGACGCGCCCTGGTCGTCCTTGACGTAACCGGTGTCCTCGTACTCGATCACGACGAACCACTCGGCGGTGCCCTTCGGAATGATGGTTCCGAGCTCGGCCCCCGATGGGGGATTGCCGAGCTCCTGCATCAGCTTCTTGGTGTTGGTCGCGTCGACGAAATAGTAGCCGTTGCCGACGTTCAGGGTCGCGAGATCGCGTCCGAGATCCACCGTCGTCGGTCCGGCGATCGGCTGGAAGTCGGCGAGATTCGTCGCCGACGCGGCGTGGCTCATCAGCATCACGATCGCGAGCGTGAGTGTGGATACCCAACCCCTCATGGCGCACCCTCGTTTGCCGCCGCGTGGGCGGGCACGTCGCCGGCCACCGGCGCCGCGCGGTGTGCGCGCGCCATCAGCCACCCCGGAGAGCTCAGGAGGAGGAACAGCAGCCCATTGCCGAGCACGCTCTGCCAGAAGCCGTACTCGTACCACCCGGCCAGGAGCCAGACGGGCAACAGGCCGAGGAACATCCAGATCCATAGGTAGCCGAGCAGCGTATAGATGACCCCGCGGGCGACGTCGCCCTGGAGCACGAGGCTCGCGCCCACGGCGAGCGGGAGCGCGGTGAGCGCCACGGCGACGATCGATGCAGCCAGCGCACACAGCACGGGTTGCATGCCTCGCGGCGCGCGCCACATCGCGAGCGTCGTGGAGAGCAGCCGCCGCGTGCCCGCCGGGCTCATCAGCGGCACGCCGACGGCCGCCGTCACGCCCGACGAGCCGGGCCGACTCCAGCGCGCGGCGACGACGAGCGTGACGACGAACGCGAGGAGAAAGACGATCGCAACGTCGTGACCCAGCGGACGCCCGTAGAGGCGGGTGAGGCCTGCGGCGATGGGATCGAGGAGCCAGGCGAGCATGCGCGGCCTCTGAATCGACTCTAGGGGGACGCGGAGTGGCCAGTCAACAATCGCGAGCATGTACACTAACGGGCCGTGAACATTGACGAGTTCGATTACGAGCTGCCGGCAGAGCTGATCGCCCAGGCGCCGGCGGAGCGCCGCGATGGCTCTCGTCTGCTATTGCTACGGCGGGAGACCGGTGGGCTCGAGGATCGGGCGTTCGTCGATCTGCCGAGCCTCGTACGGTCCGGCGACTGCCTCGTGGTGAACGACTCGCGCGTGATTCCTGCGCGCGTCCTCGCTGAGGACGCGGCCGGTCGGCCGGTCGAGGTGCTGTTCGTCGAGCCGCTGAACGAGCACGCGTGGCGGGCGCTGGTGCGCCCCGGCCGGCGCTGCCCTCCCGGCGCGCATCTGCGCGCGGGCGGCGTGCGGCTGCGGGTGATGGGCACGGATCCGGACGGCGCCCGCGTGATCGCACGTGAGCAGGGGACGATCGCGGCGTTGCTCGAGGCGCACGGTCTGCCGCCGCTGCCGCCGTATATCGCGCGGCATACCAAGCCGACACCGGAGGACTGGGAGCGCTACCAGACCGTCTACGCGACGACTCCCGGGTCGGTGGCGGCCCCAACTGCCGGGCTGCACTTCACGGAAGCGATGCTCGCGGCACTGCGCGCCGCGGGCATCGAGGTCCACACCATCACCCTTCACGTCGGCCCGGCAACCTTTCGGCCCGTCACCGCGACCACGGTGGAGGCGCACCGCATCCCGTCCGAGCGCGCGAGCGTCGGCGACGCGGCGGCGCAGGCGATCGATCGGGCGCGCGCCGCGGGACGGCGCGTGATCGCGGTCGGGACCACCACGGTACGCGCGCTGGAGAGCGCGGCCGCCCCCACCGGCCGCGTGCAGCCGTTCGACGGCGCCGCCGAGCTCACGATCCGTCCCGGACATCAGTTCCGCGCGGTGGATGCGCTGCTCACGAACTTCCACCTGCCGCGCTCGTCGCTGCTGCTGCTCGTGGCCGCGTTCGCCGGCCGCGAGCCCCTCCTGCGTGCGTACCGCCACGCCGTCGCCGCGCGCTATCGGTTCTATTCCTACGGCGACGCCATGTTGATCGTATAACGGAGCCGGGGACCATCGATGTCGGGCCACCCACGGTTCGAGCCGACCTCGCGGCACCCGTTACCGTGAAGTTCGAGCTCCTCGCAACCGACGGACCCGCACGCCGCGGCCGGCTCACCACCGCGCACGGTGTCGTCGACACGCCCGTCTTCATGCCGGTGGGAACGCAGGCCACGGTCAAAGCGCTGACGCCGGACGATCTGGAGACCGCGGGCGCGCGAATCGTGCTCGGCAACACCTACCATCTGTTGCTTCGACCCGGTCCGGACGTGGTGCGCGAGCTCGGCGGCCTGCATCGGTTCATGGGCTGGCGCGGTGCGATCCTGACGGACTCCGGCGGTTTTCAGGTATTCAGCCTGGCGAAGATCCGCAAGGTCAGCGAAGACGGCGTCGAATTCCGGGCGCCACTCGACGGCAGCACCCGCTTTTTGTCGCCGGAGTCCGCGGTCGACATCCAGCGCGCGCTCGGCGCCGACATCACGATGCCGCTCGACGAGTGTCTGGCCTATCCCGCCACACACGAGGCGACCGCGCGCTCGCTCGCGCTGACCCTGCGCTGGGCGGCACGCGCGCGGGCCGCGCACGACGCCGGCGCCACCGGCCAGGCGCTATTCGGCATCGTCCAGGGCGGCTCGTACGAGGATCTGCGCGACGAGGCGGTCGAGCGGACTGTCGCCCTGGGCTTCGATGGGTATGCGATCGGCGGCCTGGCCGTCGGCGAGCCCAAGCCCACGCTGCTCGAGCTCACGGCGCGTGTGGCGGCCGCGCTGCCGGCCGAGCGCCCGCGGTATCTCATGGGCGTCGGCAAGCCGGAGGATCTGGTGACGGCGGTGGCCTCGGGCGTCGACATGTTCGACTGCGTGCTGCCCACGCGCAACGCGCGCAACGGCCAGGCGTTCACCTCGACGGGGCCGGTCACCATCAAGCAGGCGCGCTTCATCCGCGATGCGGCGCCGCTCGACGCCGCGTGCGACTGCTACACCTGCCGGACGTTCTCTCGCGCGTATCTGCGGCACCTGTTCGTGACGGAAGAGCTGCTCGTGTACCGGCTGCTGACGCTGCACAACGTGCGTTTCTTCCTCTCGCTCATGACGGCGATGCGCGAGGCCATCGCCGCGCGCGCGTTCGACGCGTTCCGGACTCGGTTTTTCGCAGACTATCGGGTATCCTGACGAGCCTATGAGCCTGTTCTTCGCCGACGTCGCCTGGGCGATGGCGCCGTCCCCGGGCGGTGGTGCGGGCGGTGGGTCGCAGCTGATGCCGACGCTGGTGATGTTCGGCGCGATGTTCGCGATCTTCTACTTCCTCATGATTCGACCGCAGCAGAAGCAGAGGCAGGAGCGCGATCGGATGCTGTCCGCGATCAAGCGCGGCGACAAAGTCGTCACCACGGGCGGGATGTTCGGCACCGTCACCAATCTCACCGACAAGACCGTCACCCTGCGCGTGGCCGACCAGGTGAAGGTCGAGTTCGAGCGCGGGGCCATTGGCCGCGTCGTGGAGGCGCAGGTCGAGAAGGATGCCTAGGAATCTGCGTGCCCGCGCCGCCATCGTGCTGGTGGTGCTGATCATCTCCCTCTGGTACCTGTACCCGCCGAAGCACAGCATCAATCTCGGCCTCGACCTGCAGGGCGGCATCCACCTGGTGCTCGGCGTCGAGACCGACAAGCACGTGGCCAGCCAGACCGACCGCGCGGCCGAGGACTTCAAGGCGGCGCTGGAGCGCCGCGGCATCGCCGCCCGGCGCGTGGCGCGCGAGGCCCTGGCGTCGTTCGTGGTGGAGCTGGCCTCGCCACAATCGTGGAATGACGCGCTGACGGTGGCCGGCGAGTTCCAGACCTTCGATCGCTCCAACGACGACCAGGCGGCCGGCCGCTTCACGATGACCATGCAGTCGCGCGTGGTCACCCGGCTGCGCGACGACGCCGTCCGTCAAGGTGTGGAGACGATCCGCAACCGCGTCGACCAATTTGGCGTCGCCGAGCCGACGATCACGCGGCAGGGCACCGACCGGATCCTGATCCAGCTGCCGGGGGTGCAGAACCCCGAGCGCGCGAAGGCACTGATCGGCAAGACGGCGCTGCTCGAGTTCAAGCTCGTCGACGACCGGGCCGATCCCGAAGCGGCCGTGCAGGGGCGCGTCCCCGACGGCGACGAGCTGCTCTATCAGCGCCGCGTGGACAAGCAGACGAAGGCGGAGCGCAAGATCCCGTACGTCGTCAACAAGCGCACGCTGCTGACCGGCGCCGAGCTGACGCGCGCCGAGGTCAACGCCGATCCGAACTCACCGGGCAACTGGCAGGTGGGCATCGAGTTCACGGCCAACGGCGCGCGGATCTTCGGCGAGATCACCGAGCAGAACGTGGGCCGCCACCTCGCCATCGTGCTCGACGGCGTGCTGCAGTCGGCGCCGCGCATCAACGAGCGCATCCCCGGCGGCCGGGCAGTCATCACGGGACAATTCACCGTCGACGACGCCCGCGATCTCGCCATCGTGCTGCGCGCCGGCGCCTTGCCGGCGCCGGTGACGGTGCTCGAGGAGCGCACGGTCGGACCCTCGCTCGGCGCCGATTCGATCCGCCAGGGGATGATCGCCATCGCCGCGTCGGCCGCGGCGGTCGTGGTCTTCATGCTCATCTACTACCGGCTGTCGGGCCTGATCGCGGACGTGGCGCTGATCCTGAACCTCATCATCCTGCTCGCCTGCATGGCCGCCTTCGGCGCGACGCTGACGCTGCCCGGCATCGCGGGCATCGCGCTCACCATCGGCATGGCCGTCGACACGAACATCCTGATCTTCGAGCGCATTCGCGAGGAGATGCGCGTGGGCAAGACGCCGCGCGCGTCGATCGATGCGGGCTTTTCGCGGGCACTCCGGACGATCATCGACACGCACCTCACAGTCATGGTCACCGCGGCCATCCTCTACAACTTCGGCACCGGCCCGGTGAAGGGCTTCGCCGTCTCGCTGTTCGTCGGACTGGCCGCGAGCCTGTTCACGGCCTACTTCTTCACGCGCCTGCTCTTCGACGTGGTCTACATGGGCCGCCGGCGGGTCGAGACCATTTCCATATGATCGAGATCTTCCGCAACCCGAACTACAACTTCATCGGCAACCGCCGGTGGGCCTACCTGCTGTCGGGGCTGATCACGCTCATCGGCCTCGTGTCGCTTTTCACGCAGGGGCTGCGGTACGACATCGACTTCACCGGCGGCACCCTCGTGCAGGTCCGCTTCGAGAAGATTCCCACGGTGGCCGCGATCCGGCACGCGCTCAGCCGCATCGGGATGGGTGAGTCGATCATCCAGGAGTTCGGCAGCACGAACGAGTTCATCATCCGCGCGCCGCTGACCACCACGTCGTCGGAAGAGCTGACGAAGAAGGTCGAGAAGGCGCTGGGCGACGAGCCGGAGCTGGGCAAGTCCGAGATCCGCCGCGTGGAGTTCGTGGGACCGCAGGTCGGCAAGGAGCTGCAGTGGCAGGCGATCTATGCCGTGCTGTTCGGGCTGGTCGGCATCCTGCTCTACATCGCCCTGCGCTTCGACCTCAAGGGAGGCGTCGCCGCCGTCGTCGCGGTCTTTCACGACGTCATCGTGTGCCTCGGCGCGCTATCGCTGGCCCACCGAGAGTTCTCGCTTCCCGTGCTCGCGGCGCTGCTGACGATCATCGGCTACTCGGTCAACGACACCATCGTGGCCTACGATCGTCTCCGCGAGAACCGCGGCAAGACCAGCGCCCGCGGGCGGCCGTTCGCCCTTCAGATGAACGACGCGGTCAACCAGACGCTGTCGCGGACCATCCTCACCGCGCTCACCGTCTTCTTCTCGACGGCCATCCTGCTGTTCTTCGGCGGCAAGACGCTCGAAGACTTCGCCTTCGTCCTGTTCGTCGGAGTGATCACCGGCACCTACTCCACGACGTACGTGGCGGCCGCGCTCGTCGTCGACTGGACGCTGTATATCGAGGGACGCATCGGCACGCGAAAAAAAGCCGTGGCGAAAGGCGGAGAAGCGCGTAAAATCACATGATTACACAGAGGTGCCGGCCGTTTGACTCAGCTACAGACGCTGATCGACGAAATTCCGAAGTACCAGCCGGGCGCGGACCTGGCCGTGCTGGAGCGCGCATACCAGTTCTCTGAGCGTTCCCACCGCGGTCAGCAGCGCGCGTCCGGCGAGCCGTACCTCTCACATCCTCTACAGGTCGCCAGCCTCCTCGTCGATTTCAAGATGGACGTCACCACGGTCACCGCCGGGCTCCTGCACGACGTCCTCGAAGATACGGGCGCCACCAAGGCGGAGCTGGAGCGCGAGTTTGGCAAGGAGATCGCCGAGCTCGTCGACGGCGTGACCAAGCTCGGCAAGCTCGCGTTCTCCTCGCGTGAGGAGCGCCAGGCGGAGAACTTCCGCAAGATGCTGGTGGCGATGGCGCGCGACCTGCGCGTGCTGATGATCAAGCTCGCCGACCGGCTGCACAACATGCGCACGCTCGACTACCTGGCCTCGGACAAGGCGCGGAAGATCGCCCAGGAGACGCTCGACATCTATGCGCCGCTGGCGCACCGGCTCGGCATGGCCAAGGTGAAGGCGGAGCTGGAGGACCTCGCGCTGCGCACGATGTCGCCGGACGCTTACGTCGACCTCCAGAAGCGCGTGGCCAAGCGACGCCTCGAGCGCGAGGCCGACATCAACTACGTCATCACGATCATCGAGAAGAAGCTGCGCGAGGTCGGCATTGAGTCGCAGATCCGCGGCCGGCCGAAGCACTTCTACTCGATCTTCAAGAAGATGCACGATCAGGGACGCGAGTTCGACGAGATCTACGACCTCACCGCCGTTCGCGTCATCACCGCCTCGGTGCGCGACTGTTATGGAGCCCTCGGCGTGATCCACTCGCTCTGGAAGCCGGTGCCGGGCCGCTTCAAAGATTTCATCGCGATGCCCAAGGTCAACATGTACCAGTCGCTGCACACGACGGTGATCGGGCCCAAGGGCGACCCCGTCGAGATCCAGATCCGGACCTGGGAGATGCATCGCATCGCCGAGGAAGGTATCGCCGCCCACTGGCTGTACAAGGAAAAGAAGACGGGCAAGGACAAGCTCGACGAGTCGCTGCTGTGGCTGCGGCAGCTGATCGAGACGCAGAACGACACGAAGGATCCTCGCGAGTTTCTCGACAGCGTGCGCGTCGATCTGTTCCCGGACGAGGTCTACGTCTTCACGCCCAAAGGCGACGTCAAGGCGCTTCCGGACGCGGCGACGCCGATCGACTTCGCCTTCGCCGTCCACACCAAGGTGGGCGAGCACTGCGTGGGCGCCAAGGTGAACGGCAAGCTCGTCCCGCTCCGGACGACGCTCCGGCAGGGCGACATCGTCGAGATCGTCACCTCGCCCAACCAGCACCCGAGCCGGGACTGGCTGAAGTTCGTGAAGTCGACCCGCGCCCGCACGAAGATCAACCAGTGGCTCAAGATCGAGGAGCGCGCCCGCTCGATCGAGCTGGGCCGCGAGCTGTTCGAGCGCGAGGCGAAGAAGTATCGCCTCAATCCGGCCGCGCTGCTCAGCGGTGACGAGATGCAGCGCGTCGCGTCGGATCTCGGCTACCCGACGCCCGACGACGTACTCGCGGCCGTCGGCTACGGCAAGGCGTCCGTTCACCAGCTGCTGAACAAGCTCGCACCCGGCGCCACGCTCGACACCGTCGAGCGGCCGCGCGCGGCGGCCGCTGGGACGCGGCCGAAGACCGACCAGGGCGTGCGGATCCGCGGCGTCGACGACCTCCTCGTCCGCTTCGCCAAGTGCTGCAACCCGCTGCCGGGCGACCAGATCGTCGGCTTCATCACGCGCGGTCGCGGCCTCACCGTTCACGCGCGCGACTGCCTCACCGTGGCCAAGAGTGTGCTGGATCGCGAGCGCCTCGTGAACGTCGAGTGGGACGAGGAGACGCCGCCGCAAGAGGCCGCCAAGCGCCCCGTCCGCATCGCGGTCTACATCGGCAACGACCGGCCGGGGCTGCTCTCCGAGATCACCGGCGCCATCGGCAGCAAGAACGGCAACATCACCAAGGCCGAGGTCACGGTGACCGACGATCGCCGCGGCATCAACAACTTCGTCGTCGAGGTCGCCGACCTCGGCCAGCTGCAGGACATCATGAGTGCCATCCGCGACGTGCCCGACGTGATCAATGTCGAGCGCGTGCGCGGGTTGTAGACGCGGGCGGCCGAGGTTTCGGCGCCTCGCCCGATGACGCGACCGCAGTTCGAGGCGCTCGTCTCGCGTGCGATGCGCAGCCTGCCGCGGAAATTCCGAGAAAAGATCAAGAACATCGCCGTCGTGGTGGAAGACTGGGCCGACGACGAGACGCTGGCCGAGATGGGCATCGAGCCCCCCGACACGCTGTACGGTCTCTACCGCGGCGTCGACCTCACGCGGCGCGACGGCTCGTACGGCAACGTCTTGCCCGACGTCGTGACGATCTATCAGGGACCGATCGAGGAAGATGCCGCGGACGAAGAAGAGATGGCCGAGATCGTCCGCGAGACGGTCGTCCACGAGCTTGGCCACTACTTCGGGCTCGACGACGAGACCATGCACCGCATCGAAGAAGGCGAAGACTAGGGCCGAACGGCCGCCGCGCCCTCGCAGCACCCACCGCAGGGAGTGTTCAACGTCGCCAGGCGCTAAGTTTTGTGTTGACAAGCACTTTCAATTGTTCTTAATGTTTCAGCAGATGCTGAAAGCCCGGGAGCAAGAGAAACATGGTGAAAACCGGGGATATTCGGCGACAAGTAGCTCAGCGCCTGCGGGAGCTCTTCCCGAAGGCGAAGGGATGGGAGGAGGTCGCCGACCTCCGGGCTGCCGGCAAACCCGTGGACGTTGCGGTGCAATTTCGCCTGGGCGATGCGGAGCGACTCGTGGTCGTTGAAGTCAGCTCGCTCGGCCAGCCGCGACAGATCCGCGCCGCCGTGACCCGTCTGGCCGAGGTGCGTCGGGAGTTGCCGACGGCGTATCCGGTCGCCGCCGCCACGTATATCGGCCCGCAGAGCGCGCGGATCCTCAAGGACAACAACCTCGGCTACCTCGACCTGTCCGGCAACTGTTACCTCGCGTTCGACCACGTCCTCATCGAGAAGGAGGGCAAGCGCAACGTGCGGCCCTCCACCCGTCCGCTGCGCTCGATCTTCGCGCCGCGCGCGACGCGCGTCGTTCGCGTGCTCCTGACGGAGCCGCAACGCGCGTGGCGTCTCGAGGAGCTGGCGAAGGCGGCCGAGGTCAGCCTCGGCCACTCGCACAACGTGATCAGCCGGCTCGAAGATCTGCGCTGGGTGGAGCGCGATCAGGCGCAGCGCATTCATCTGGGCAAGCCGGCCGACCTGCTCGAGACCTGGCGCGAATCCTATACGTATCGCGTGAACGAGATCGCGTCCTACTTCGTCCCCGAGCGCGTCAATCGCCGTCTGATGGCCGACGTCGCGCGCGCCGCCGCCGCTGAGGGACGCCGCTACGCGTTCACCCTGAGCGCGGGCCTCTCGCTGGTGGCGCCGCAGCCGCGGCTCAGCGGGTTGCACTGCTATGTCGAGGGGGATCCGGCGCCGCTGGCGGCGGCGCTCGGACTACGCCCGGCGCAGGAAAGGGATGGCGCCTTGCACCTGCTGGCGCCGTACGACCCGGGCGTGTTCTACGGGGTGCTGGAAAAGGCGGGCCTCAAGGTCGTCAGCCTCCCGCAGCTCTATGTCGATCTCGTCGGCTACGAGCCGCGGGGCGCCGAGCAGGCGGAGCACCTGCGCCGCGAAGCGATGGGGTACTGAGCAGCACTTCGATCCGCGATATGCGACAGGGAGGGAGGTGAAACCTCAATGGCGAAGAAGAAGAAGGCGACCAAGAAGAAGAAGAAGTAACGACGTTGCCATTACCGGTGGGGGGTGGCGGCCCTCCACCAGTCACCAAACGGGAGGGGGCACCGCCCCCTCCCGTTTGTGCTTCCGTGCTTAAATGACCTTCGTGACTTTGCCGGCCTTCAAGCAGCGAGTGCACACGCGCACGCGCTTCGCTCGGCCTCCCACCAGCGCCCGCATCGAGACGAGGTTGGGCAACCAGCGCCGCCGTGTCAGCTTGTGAGCGTGACTGATCGAGTTGCCGACGGCGGGATGCTTCCCGCAGACATCGCACCGCTGAGCCATGACCACTCCTCGAGTCGGATTGCGGACCGCCTGAGCCGGATCGCGTACCAGAGAGTGCGCGCCGCGAACGGCCGGGACCAACGACGGTTTATACCACGGTGACCTCCAGCCGGCAAACACGCCCGCCCGTCGGCCTGCTGACGCCGCTGCAGTTCGTGAAAGGCGTCGGGCCCCACCGCGCCAAGCTGCTCGCGCGCAAAGGCTTGGAGACGGTCGGCGACGCGCTCTTCCACCTGCCGATGCGCCACGAGGACCGCACGCACTTCACGCCGCTGCGGGCCATTCGGCCCGGCGAGAGCGCGACGTGCTCGGGGACGGTGCTCGCGGTCAGCGCTCCGCCGCCAGGCCGCTCGCGGCATCCGCTGCAAATCGTGCTGCGCGACGAGAGCGGCTATGCCACGGCGAGCATCTGGGGGCGGCCCTGGATCGCGCGCTCGGTGCAGCGCGGCCAGCGCATGATCGTGCACGGCCGCGGCGCGCGCTACAAGGACAAGATCACCCTGCACGTGCAGGAATGGGAGACGGTGGACGCCGCCGACGACGAGCCGATTCACGCTGGCGCGCTGGTGCCGGTGTACTCGAGCACGGAAGGGCTGCCGCAGCAGGCGCTGCGCTCGCTGATGTGGCGGCTGGTCGACGCGCACGCCCACGAGGTCGAGGAGACGCTGCCCGACGCCGCGCGCGCGCGCCGCCGCCTCATGCCGCTCGCCGAGGCCGTGCGCGGCGCGCATTTTCCCGGCAGCGAGGCCGAGCGCGCGGCGGCCGTGCATCGTCTGGCCTTCGACGATTTCCTCCTGCTGCAGCTCGGACTCGCGATCTTGCGGGCACGCACCACCCGCGAGCGCGGCGTGTCGATGCGGCCTCGCGGCGAGCTGCTCGAGCGTCTCCGCTCGAGCCTGCCGTTCGCGCTGACGGGCGCGCAGGAGCGCGTGTGGGACGACGTCCGTCGCGACATGGCGGCGCCGTATCCGATGCACCGGCTGTTGCAGGGCGACGTCGGCTCGGGCAAGACGGTGGTGGCTGCCCTCGCCGTGTGCGCGGCCGTCGAGGCCGGCTATCAGGCCGCGGTGATGGCGCCCACCGAGATCCTGGCCGAGCAACACCTCGCGACGTTTCGCCGTTTGCTCGAGCCGCTCGGCATCGGCATCACGCTCCTCACCTCGGGGCTGAAGCCGCGCGAGCGCGCGAGCCGGCGCGCGGCGATCGCCGCGGGCGAGATCGGCTGCGTCATCGGCACACATGCGCTCGTGCAGGAGCCCGTTGCGTTCAAGCGTCTGGGCCTCGCGGTGGTCGACGAGCAGCACCGCTTCGGCGTCCACCAGCGCGCCCGGCTGAAGGGGAAAGGTGAGCGGCCCGACGTGCTGGTGATGACCGCCACGCCCATTCCGCGCACGTTGGCGCTCACGCTCTACGGCGATCTCGACGTCAGCGCGATCGATGAGCTGCCGCCCGGGCGCAAACCCGTGAAGACCGTCGCGCGCACCGAGAGCAAGCGCGCGGGCATCTACACGTTCCTGCGCGATCAAATCCGCGACGGCCGCCAGGTCTACGTCGTCTACCCGCTCGTCGAGGAGTCGGAGGTGGTCGACCTGAAGGCGGCCAGCGACATGGCGGGCCACCTGCAGCGCGACGTCTTTCCGGAGCTCACCGTCGGCCTGCTGCACGGTCGGCTGTCGAGCGAGGACAAGGACGCGATCATGCGGTCCTTCAAGGCCGGCGCGATCCAGGTGCTGGTGGCGACCACGGTCATCGAGGTCGGCATCGACGTGCCCAACGCGTCCGTCATGCTCATCGAGCACGCGGAGCGGTTCGGCCTGTCGCAGCTCCACCAGCTGCGCGGTCGTGTCGGGCGCGGTCCGTGGAAATCGTTCTGCATCCTGCTCACGAGCGGCCGACTCGGCGAGGACGCGCAGCGGCGTGTGGACGCGATGGTCGAGACCAACGACGGCTTCAAGATCGCCGAGGTCGACCTGCAGCTGCGCGGGCCAGGCGAGTTCTTCGGCACCCGCCAGTCGGGGCTGCCGGAGTTTCGCGTGGCCGATCTGCTGCGCGACGCCGCGATCCTCGAGGAGGCGCGCCGCGAGGCGCAGACGATCATCGCCGAGGACCCCGACCTCAGGCAGCCGGCGCAGCGCGGTCTGCGCCAGGCGCTGCTCACACGCTGGCGCGGCAAGCTCGACCTCGCCAGCGTGGGCTGACGGTGCGGATCATCGCCGGCGCCTACAAGGGTCGCCGGCTCGCGACGCCGCGCGGCGCGACGACACGCCCGACCGCCGATCAGGTCCGCACGGCGCTGCTCGACACGCTGATGCCGTGGCTGCCCGAGGCCCGGCTGCTCGACCTCTTCGCCGGCGCCGGCGGCGTGGGCCTCGAGGCGCTCTCGCGCGGCGCGGCACACGCCACCTTCGTCGAGCGCGACGCGCGCGCGGTGCAGGCGCTGCGCGCGAACGTGACGACGCTCGGCGTCGAGGCCGCCGCGCGGATCGTGCGCGACGAGGTGCGGCACGCGCTCCAGACCCTGTCGCGTGACGGCGGGCGCTTCCACGTCGTGTTCCTGGACCCGCCGTACGAGGGCGACGACGTCACGACGACCCTCGAGGCGCTCGCCGGTCTCGACCTGCTCGCCGACGGCGGCGTGGTGGTCGCGCAGCATCTGACCAAGCGCGCGCCGCCGTCGTCGGTGGGCGCGCTGGCGGCGTTTCGCACGCGGCGATTCGGTGAGACCACACTGACGTTCTTTCGTCGCGACCCACTCGGCGCCGGCGGGCCGGAAGGGTCCGCGCCCACGCCCGGCGCGTGAGCGCGGGCCGCGCACGAGCTCGGTCTCGCGGTCTCGTCGACGCGCTGGCCGCGTGCGCCGGCCGGTTCGGCGCCTCGGCGCGCCGAGAAAAGCTGGCGCTGCTCGGCCGGCTCGCCTCCACGCCCATCGCCGGCGCGCGCGCACTCGGTCGGCTGCACGAGGTGCTCTGTTTCGTTCGCGCGTACCCGGACGACGTCGCGGTCCAGGACGCCGCCGAGCAGGCGCTACAGCAGTTCGGCGCGCGCGTGCGGCGCCTGACGCCGGCGGCGCGCGCCCGCCTGCACGACTCCGGCATCGCCGAGACCGACCTGGATTATCCGTTCGGGCTGCCGATGACGCGGTGGCTCGCGGCGCGCTTTCCGCGCGACGTGAGTATCGCGTGGCGCGGCTTCGACGGCGGAGAGCGTCTGGAGGAGGCGCTCGCGCTGCTCGTGACGCCGACGGAGACCGAGGCGCTCACCGAGGGCGGCCTCGGATGGCGCCGCTGGCTGCGCCTCGCGGGCGGCGCGCGGCGGAGCGATCTCGACGTGCTGTTACGGCTGTTCCGGGCAGCGCCCATCTCCGACGACGCGCGCGACTGGCTGTTCGAGTCGCTGCAGCTGCCGATCCTCTGGCGGCTGCGGGGCGCGGCCGCCGCGCGCACGCGCCTGCGCTTGTCGGGCGCGCCGGCCGTCGCCCAGCGCACTCCGCTGCGGCGCGGCGGCCTCGATCTCGCACGCGAGATCCGCCGGGCGCCGCCATCGCTGCGTCGCGCCGGCCGCGCGCTGGCCGACGCCGTCATCGATGCGGCACGGGCCTCGATGGCGACGCGCGCGCGTGAGCTGCACGCGTTCGCCAGCCCGAATGCCGACGACGTGCTCATCGCCGATCCGGGTGACGGGCTCCGCGTCGCGCTCGTCGGGCTCGCGCCCGACGACCGGCTGCCACTGGACGCGTACTACGCCTACCTCGCGTTCCGCAACGGCATGCCGATCAGCTACGGCGCGGGCTGGGGATGCTTCGGCACGTTCGAGTTCGCGCTCAACATCTTCGAGTCGTTTCGACAGGGCGAGTCGGCGCATCTCATCGCTCACATCCTCCGCGTCTATGACCGGCTGTTCCGAATGCGCTGTGTGCTCGTCGATCGCTCGCAGATTGACGAGTCGAACCCCGAGGCGCTGCGGTCCGGCGCGTTCTACTTCTACGCCAAGCTCGGCTTTCATCCGGTCGATCCGGAAATCGACCGCCTCGCCGCCGCCGAGCGTGCGCGCATCGCGCGCGATCCCCGCTATCGCTCGCCGCTCGCCACACTCAAGCGGTTGGGACGCTCGAATCTCGCGTTGGCCATCGACGGCAGGTCACCGGCCACGCCGGTCACGGGCAGCCGGCTCGCTGCCCTCGTCACCGATCACATCGCGCGGGCGTTCGACGGCGATCGCCGCGCCGCCACCGCCGACGCGGTCGCGCGCGCCGCGCGCGCGCTCGGCGCGACGGGCTGGCGCCGATGGCCGCCGCCCGAGCGGCGCGCGTTCGAGCGGCTCTCGACGCTCGTGGCGTTGATTCCGGATCTCGCGCGCTGGCCGGTCGACGAGCGCGCGCGACTGCGCCGCGTGATGCGCGCGAAGGGCGGCGTGAGCGAGGCGCGCTACGTCGCGCTCCTCGACGGCCACCGGCGCCTGCGCGAGTGCCTGCACGCGCTCGTGCGCGAGGCGCCCGCGCCTTGACTTTGTTTCGAGCCCGCGGCTACGATGCGCACAAATCCGCGACCGAGCGAGGGTGATTCGAGTGGCCAAGCGCGCCGTCTATCCCGGAATGTTCGATCCGCTGCACAACGGCCACGTCGACGTCATCCAGCGCAGCCTTGCCATCTTCGACGAGGTCATCGTCGCCGTCGTCGCCAATCCGTCCAAGCAGCCGCTGTTCACGGTGGAGCAGCGGCTGGAGATGATCGACGAGGCGACGACGAACCTCGGCGTCGGCCCGCACCTGCGTATCGTGTCCTTCGACGGGCTCCTCATCGATCTGGTCGCGCGCGAGCGCGCCGACTGCATCGTGCGGGGCATCCGCGCCGTGTCCGACTTCGAGTACGAGTTCCAGATGGCCCTCATGAACCGCAAGCTGCGCTCCACCGTCGAGACGGTGTTCTTGATGCCGCACGAGAAATACACGTACATCTCGTCCCGCCTCATCAAGGAAGTGGCGAGCTTTGGGACGTCGGTGGCCGGCATGGTGCCCCCCGTCGTGGAGAAGCGCCTCACCGAGAAGTTTCCCCTCAAGTGATGCTCGCCGATCGGCTCAAGACGCTGGCGCCCTCCTCGACCCTTGCCGTGCAGGCCAAGGCGCGCGAGCTCCGCGCGCGCGGCATCGACGTCATCTCGTTCGGCGCGGGCGAGCCGGACTTCGACACGCCCGAGCGCATCAAGCAGGCCGCGCTGCAGGCCATGCGGCGTGGCCAGACGAAGTACACGGAAGTCGGGGGCGTGCCCGAGCTGCGCGCGGCCGTGTGCGCCAAGCTCAAGCGCGACGACGGTCTCGAATACGCGCCGGACGAGATCCTCGTGTCCTGCGGCGCCAAGCACACGCTCTACAATCTCGCCACCGCGCTGCTCAATCCCGGCGACGAGATGCTCGTGCCGAGCCCCTTCTGGGTGTCGTATCCCGAGCAGGCGCGGCTGCTCGGCGCCGTGCCGGTGCCCGTGGAAACGCGCGAGGCGACGGGGTTCGACCTCGATCCCGACCGCCTGTGCGCCGCCGTCACGCCCCGCACGAAGCTGATCGTGCTGAACAGCCCCAACAATCCCACGGGAGCCGTCTTCTCCCGCGAGGCGCTCGAGGCCGTCGCGCGGCTGGCGGTCGAGCGCGGGCTGTGGGTCGTCTCCGACGAGTGCTACGAGTCGCTGACGTTCGAAGGCCGGCACGTCTCCATCGCCTCGCTCGGTCCGGACATCAAGGCGCGCACGGTCGTCGTCAACACGTGCTCGAAGGCCTACGCGATGACGGGGTGGCGCATCGGCTACGCGGCGGGTCCGCGCGCGCTGATCCGCGCGATGACCGACGTCCAGAGCCAGGTCACCTCCAATCCTTCGTCGGTGGCACAGTGGGCGGCCGTCGAAGCGCTGTCCGGGCCGCAGGACGACGTCGCCAAGATGGCCGGCGAGTTCGACCGCCGACGCCGGCTGATCATCGCCGGCCTGAACGCGTTGCCCGGCGTGACGTGCGTGATGCCGAAGGGCGCGTTCTATGCGTTCGCGAACGTGTCGGGACTGTTCGGACGCACGTGGACGCACGGCGAGACGCAGACGGAGCTCAAGGGCTCGGTCGACGTGACGGGCTTTTTGCTGGAGGCGGCGCGCGTCGCCGTCGTGCCGGGCCTCGACTTCGGATCCGACGCCCACGTCAGGCTCTCGTACGCGACGAGCGACACGCTCATCAGCGAGGGCCTGGCGCGGATGAAGGCGGCGATCGCGACTCTTTCATGAAGCGATGGGGGGCCCCGACATGGCCCCCCGCTCTTCGGACGAGGGGGGCGACGCCCCCCTCGGACTCCCTCGGCCCCCGCGCTCGGGGCGCCTCGGCGGAGCCGTGACGCCCCTCGATCCTGCCCTCGAGTCGGCGGCAGAGGCGCGCGTCACGCTCATCCTCGGCGCGAGCGATACCGGCAAGACGTCGCTGACCGCGCGCCTGGCCAGCGCGCTGGCCGCGCGTGGCGAGCGCGTCGCGGTCGTCGATGCCGACGTCGGCCAGTCGGAGATCGGGCCGCCGACCACCGTCGGTCTCGGACGAGTCACCGCCGCGCTCGATCGCCTCGGCGACGCCCCCGTGTGGGCGCTGGAGTTCGTCGGCGATACCTCGCCCGTTCGCTACATCCGCGAGACGGCGGAGGCGACGGGCCGGCTCGTGCGCCGTGCGCTCGAGGCCGGCGTCGATCGTGTGCTCGTCGACACAGGCGGTCTCGTCGAAGGGCCGCTGGGACAGGCACTCAAGCGGGCGAAGGTCCGCGCGGCCGATCCCGATCTGGTGCTCGTGCTGCAACGGCGGGATGAGAGCGAGCCGATCGCGCGCGCGCTCGAGAGCGGCACGCGGCCGCGCGTCGTTCGCCTCACCCCATCGTCTGCCGTGGTGCGGCGCCCGGCGACGCGACGCCGCGAGCATCGAGAACGGATGCTGCGTGAGTACTTCTCGCGCGCCGAGACGATCACGCTGCCGACGACCGGGGTGCCGCTGCGCGACCGCCGCGGCCAGGCCGTGACGGAGGCCGCGGAAGGTTTGCTCGTTGGTGTGATCGGGCGCGACGGCGAGACCCTCGGCATCGGCCGGCTTCGCGCGTATGACCCGGACCACATCGTCGTCGACACACCGGTGGCGGTCGATCGGATCGTGAGTCTCGTGGCGGGGCGAGCGACGGCTCGCGGATGAGCGATGAGCGCCGACGCGCACGACCGAGCCGCGCGCGTCGGCGCGGCGGCCGTTACTTCGTGCTCGAGCTGGAGCTGCTGCTGCCGCTGGGCGAGGTCGTTGCGGAGCCGCTCACGCTCCCGGATGCACTGCCACTCGCCGACGGCGAGGTGGTGGTGGTGTCGGTCGACTTCGACGTGGAGCTCGACGTCGTGTCCGACGAGCGCGGGACGGTCGTCGTGCCGGGCGAAGCGGACGGGTTGGTGCGGTCGGGCACGGTGCCGACCCGCTCGGTCTCGGTGCGATTGCACGCGACCGTCATCCCGCCTGCCAGCGCGAGCGCACAGAGGCCCGATAGCAATTTCTTCATCGCCGATGATCCTCCCTTGTGGGGTGTGTTTCGACCCTGGCCTCGAGGCTGCAACGCCCATGCCCGTGGTACGATTCGGGCCCGCGTCCCGTCACGTAAGCAAAGGAGATTCGCGGACATGAAGCTCGAAGGCTCGTACGACGTTCCCGCACCACGCCAGACGGTGTATGACGCATTCCTCGATCCGGCGCGGCTCAAAGACGCGATCCCCGGCTGCGAGAAGCTCGAGGCCGTAGGGCCGGACGAGTACAAAGCGACGATGAAGATCGGCGTCGGCGGCGTGAAAGGCACGTTCGAAGGCAAGGTCAAGCTGGCCGACAAGAAGCCGCCCGAGTCGTACAGGATGGCCGTGGAGGGGAGCGGCGGGCCCGGGTTCATCCGTGGCGACACGCTGATTACGCTGAGCGACGCCGAAGGTGGCGGCACGCGAGTTGCCTACAGCGCCGACGTTCAAGTCGGAGGACTGATCGCCTCGGTGGGGCAGCGCATGCTCGGTGGCGTGTCGAAGATGCTGGCCGACAAATTCTTCGGCAAGATGTCCGAGCTTCTCAAGGGCAAGTAGTCGGTGGCTGCCCGCTACCTCGAGCCGCGGCTCGAGCGTGCCTCACGGGCCGACATGCGACGGCTCCAGGCGCGCAAGCTGCGCGAGCAGACCGCCCACGCGCGCGCCCACAGTCCGTTTTATCGTCGCAAGCTCGCCGGCACGCGGGCCGTGAAGACGCTCGACGATCTGCGGCGGCTGCCGTTCACGACGAAGGACGAGCTCAAGGACAACCAGGCGGCGAAGCCGCCGTGGGGCGATCTCCTCGCCGTGCCGTTCGACGACGTGCTGCGCATCCACATGACGTCGGCGACGACGGGCCGACCGCTCGCGTTCCTCGATACGGCGGACGACTGGTATGGCTTCTATCACTCGTACGCGCGCGCGCTGCATGCGTTCGGCGTTCGGCGCTCCGACATGGTGATGGCGGCCTTCTCGTACGGTCCGTGGATCGGATACTGGTCCGGCTTCTACGCGGCGCAGGATCTCGGCTGTCTCGTCTTCCCGGCCGGTGGGCTGTCGACGGATCAGCGCATCGATGCGCTGCTGGCGTGGCCCATCACCGTGCTCGGCTGCACGCCGTCGTACGCGTTGTTCCTGGCCGAGCAGGCGGCGAAGAAAGGCATCGACCTGGCGAAGGACACGAAGGTGCGCATCACCTGGCACACGGGCGAGCCCGGCGCGTCGATCCCGGCCACCAAGGCCCGGATCGAAGGCGCATTCGGCGCGAAGGCCTACGACTTGCCCGGATTGACGGAGATTGCCGCGTGGGGCTTCGAGTGCGACGCGCGCGCCGGCCTCGTGCACGTGAACGAGGATTATTGCCTGCCGGAAGTCCTCGACGAGGCGGGTGAGCCGGTGAAGCCGGGTGAGCGGGGCGAGCTCGTCTTCACGAGCCTCTACCGCAAGGCGATGCCGCTCATCCGTTATCGAACACGCGACGTGGTCCAGGTGGCCGATCGGCGCTGCCCGTGCGGTCGCACGCTGCTCGCGCTGGAGGGCGGCGTGCTCGCGCGACTCGACGACATGAAGAAGGTGCGCGGCATCATCGTCTATCCGCGCCGAGTCGAGGAGCTGGTGCGGCCGTTCGCGGGCGTGGACGAATTCCAGATCGTCTTCCGGCGGCACGAGGGGCTCGACGACATCGTCGTGCGCATCGATCCATCGCCCGCGCTCTCGCGCAGCGAGTGCCATGGCCTGTGCGGTCAGCTCGCCGACGCCCTGCGCGTCGGTCTCGGCATCCGCGTGACCGTTGAGGCCACCGAGCCCGGCGCGCTGCCGCGCTGGGATCACAAGGCTCGGCGGGTGAAGGACGAACGGACGGAGGTGCCGTTTTGAAGGCGGCGTATTTCAAGGAGCACGGCGGCAGCGACAAGATCATCTACGGCGACTATCGCGATCCCGTCCCGGGCGCCGCCGACGTCGTCGTGCGCGTGAAGGCGTGCGCGCTCAACCACGTCGACATGCTCCTGCTCGATGGGCGCTTTCCGCCGCCCGAGGGCCTGCCGCACGTGAACGGCTGCGAAGTGACGGGAACGGTGGAGGCGCTCGGCGCCGGCGTGCAGGGCCGCACCGCCGGCGAGCGCGTGATCGTGTTTCCCGGCTTTTCGTGCGGCGCCTGCGAGTTCTGCCTGCGCGGCGAGCGGACCGTGTGCCTGCGCTACGGCTACCTCGGCGCGCACAAGGATGGGGGCTATGCAGAGCTGGTGAAGGCGCCGGCCGCCAACATCCTGCCGCTGCCGCCGGCGATCTCGTTCGAACACGGCGCCGCGGTGCCGCTGGCGATGCTCACCTCCTGGCACGCGCTGGTCGCGCAGGCGCGGCTTCAGCCCGGCCAGAGCGTGCTCGTGCAGGCGGCGGGCAGCGGCGTGGGCAGCGCGGCCATCCAGATCGCGCGGCTGATCGGCGCACGCGTCATGACGACCGTGGGCAGCGACGACAAGATCGACTTCGCGCGCGGGCTCGGCGCCGAGCACGTCGTGAACTACCGCACGCAGGACTTCGTCGAGGAGGCCAGGAAGTGGACGGGCAAGCGTGGCGTGGACGTCGTCGTCGAGCACATCGGCGGCGAGACGTTCGAGCGCTCGTCCTATGCGCTGGCGCGGCTCGGCACGCTCGTGTCGATCGGCTCGCACGACACGCACTGGGGCCGGCTCGATCTGCGCCACGTGTACAGCAAGAACCTCAAGGTCGTGGGCACCAACCTCGGCTCGATCGTGGAGCTGCGCACCGTCCTCGATTACGTCGCGTCCGGGCGGCTCACCCCGGTCATCGACCGAGCCTTTCCGCTGAAAGACGCGCGCGCGGCCGTGCAGCACGTCCTCGACCGGCGCAACAAGGGCAAGGTCCTGCTCGTCCCTTGACGCTGGCGGACCTGCTCGAGCGCGCCGCGCTGCGGCGGCCACACGCCGACGCCGTCGTGGACGGCGAGCGTCGGCTCACCTATGCCGAGCTCGCGGTGCGCGCGCGCGGCCTCGCGGAGGGTTTTCGCCGCCTGGGCATCGGCCGCGGCGATCGCGTGCTGCTGGCGCTGCGCAACCGCCTGGAGCACGTGCTCGCGTACTGGGCGTTGCAGCTGTCGGGCGGCGTTCCGACGCCCGTGAACTTTCGTCTGGCGCCCGGTGAGCTACGCTACGTCTTGACCGACTGCGGCGCGCGCGTGGCGCTCTGCGAGGCGTCGACGGCGGCCACGCTGGCCGAAGCTGCCGACGGCATCGCCGTCCACCTGGTTGCGGTCGGCGACGGCGGGCCGCGCGGCGCGCTGCCGTTCGACGAGATCGCGGCCGCCCGGCCCAACGCGGCGCTCGACATCGTCGCCACCGACCTCTCGCTCCTGCTGTACACCTCGGGCACCACCGGCCGGCCCAAGGGCGTGCCGCGCACCCAGCTCAATCACTATGCGGGCGCGGTCGCGCACGTGGTGCAGTGCGGCTATACGTGGCAGGAGCGCACCCTCGGCGTCATGCCGCTCTACCACACCATGGGAATTCACGCGCTCACGAGCATGGCCGCCATCGACGGCTGCTTCGTCTGCCAGCCGGAGTGGAGTGCCGGGACCGCGCTCGGGCTCATCGGCCGGGAGCGCGTGACGGCGCTCTACCTCATCCCCACGTTGTTCTACGATCTCGTGCACGCGCCAGGCTTCGCGGCGGCCGACGTCACGAGCGTGCGCAAGCTCGCATACGCCGGCGCGCCGATGCTGGCGCCGCTGACCGAAGCGTGCGTCCGGGCCTTCCATCCGGCCGTCTTCGTCAATCACTACGGCTCCACCGAGATCTACACGTTCACCGTGCGGCCCGACGTGGCGGCCAAGCCGGGCTGCGCCGGGCGTGCGGGTCTGCACAGCACCATTCGCGTCGTGGCCGCGTCCACCGAGCGGCGCGTCGGCCCCGACGACGTCGTGATGCCCGGCGACAAGGGCGAGATCATCGCCAGTCTGGCGTCCGAGGAGGCGTTCGCCGGCTACTGGAACCGGCCCGATGCGGACGCCAAGGCGCTTCGCGACGGCTGGTACTTTACCGGCGACATGGGCTGGGTGGACGACGAGGGCGAGCTCTACGTCGCCGGCCGCGTCGACGACATGATCATCAGCGGCGGCGAGAACATCCACCCGGTGGAAATCGAGGACGTGCTCGCGCGCCATCCCGACGTGCGCGACGTCGCCGTCGTCGGCGAGCCCGACGAAAAATGGGGCGAGCGCGTGGTCGCGTTCGTGGTGCCGAAGGGCGCCGGGCTCGAGGCGGCGTCACTCGACGCCTTCTGTCGCGCGGCCACGGACCTGGCCTCGTTCAAGCGACCCCGGCGCGTGGTGTTCGTGCGGGAGATTCCCAAGACCGCCTCGGGGAAGATCCTGCGGCGCCTGCTGCGGGATGGCCAGTACGCCGAGATCACGACCTATCCCACAGGGGGCCAGCGATGAGCGAGTTCCTCCGAGTCGAGCGCAAGGGCCCGGTGGCGACGCTGTGGATCGATCGCCAGCCCAAGATGAACACGATGACCGTGGCGATGCGCAACGAGTTCCCCGGCATCTTCGCGGGCCTCGAGGCCGACGAGGGCGTGCGGGTGGTCGTGGTGCGCGGCGCCGGCGGCAAGGCGTTCAGCGCGGGCGGCGACGTCGCCGAGTTCCTGACGCTGGCGCCCGCCGATCTCGAGATGTGGGGCGACACGCTGACGTCGGCCGAGCGCTTTCGCAAGCCGGTGGTGGCCGCCATCGACGGCTACACGATGGGCGCCGGGCTCGAGCTCGCGGTCGCGTGCGACTTCCGCATCGCCACGCGGCGCTCGGAGTTCGCCTTCCCCGAGGTGCGGTTGGGCATGATCCCCGGCTCGGGCGGCACGCAGCGCGCCCTGCGGCTGATCGGCATGACGCGCGCGAAGCTCTTCATGATGACGGGCCAGCGAATCAGCGCCGAGCGCGCCGAGGCGTGGGGATTGATCACGCAGGCCGTCGCCAACGACAAGCTCGACGAGGCGGTCGCGGCCCTCGCCAACGAGCTGGCCGAGCGCGCGCCGCTGGCGCTGCGCACGCTGAAGATGGTGCTCAACCGCGGCGCCGACGCGCCGCTCGAGACCGCGCTGGAGCTCGAGCGCAAAGCCTACGCGTGGCTGCGGAGCACCCACGACTACGAGGAAGGTGTGAAGTCTTTCGTCGAGAAACGACCACCGCAATACCGGGGGCGATAGCCATGGCACAGACGCTCGGCCTCATCCTCGCCAACCGCGCCGTCGTGCTCGGCGCGATCAAGGCTCGCGACCTGCTCGACCAGGCGGCGACCGCCGAGGCCTCCGGCGTCTTCGACGCCGTGTGGGTCGGCGACAGTCTGCTCGCAAAGCCGCGCCTGGAGTCCGTGGCGCTGCTGTCGGCGCTGGCCGGCGTGACGCGGCGGGTGCGGCTCGCCGTGGGCTGCCTCGCGACGTTCGTGCACCGCCATCCCGTGCTGTTTGCCCAGCAATGGGCGAGCCTCGACGTGCTCAGCGAGGGCCGCGCGTGGCTCGCCGTCTGCCTCGGCGGGCCCGACAGCGCCAACGCCGCGCAGGCCGCCGAGCACGCCGTGATGGGCATCGCGTCGGCCGAGCGCGTCGAGCGATTGGAAGAAGGCATCGTGATCCTCCGCACCCTGTTCGGCGCCGAGAAGGCCTCGCACGCCGGCCGCTTCTATCGGTTCGACAACGTCGCGCTGCAGCCCAAGCCGGTGCAGCGGCCGCTGCCGATCTGGATCGCGTCCAATCCGACCGCGCTCACGTGGAAGCAGGGGGCGAGCGCGTCGACCGCAGTCGTCGAGCGCGGCTTCCGCCGCGTGGCGAAGTACGCGGACGGCTGGATGACGAACAAGCTGAGCCCGTCGGAGTTCGCCGAGCAATTCGGCCGCATTCGGGCGATGGCCAAGGAGGAAGGACGCGATCCGGCGGCCATCGGCAGCGCGCTCTACCACAACATCAACGTCAATGAGGACCGACAGGCGGGGCTCGAGGAGACCAAGAAGTTCCTCGACGCCTACTACTCCACCAATTTCACCCCGAAGTTCGTGGAGCAGTGGACGATCACCGGCGACCCGAAATCCTGCGCCCAGCAGCTGCGCGCGTATGCCGAGGCCGGGCTCGGACACATGGCGCTCCGCCTCGGTTCCTGGGACCAGCGGGGTCAGCTCGCGCGCGTGCTCGACGAGGTCATGAAATAGCCGCCGACTGGATCTTCGACGGCGGACGCATCCTCACGCTCGATCCACGACGCGCGGTGGTCAGCGCGCTCGCCGTCGCGGGCGGGCGGATCGTCGCGACCGGCAGTCGCGCGGACGTGCGGTCGTGGCGCAATCGGCGCACGCGCGTCGTGGATCTCGCGGGCGCGACCGTCGTTCCCGGCCTGGTCGATGCCCACGCGCATCTCGACCGCGAGGGGCTGAAGTCGCTCTATCCGTCGCTGGCGCGCTGCCGCTCGATCGCCGACATCCAAACGACCGTGCGGCGGCTGGCTGCGCGCACGCCGCGCGGCGAGTGGATCGTGACGATGCCCGTCGGCGCGCCGCCGTTCTACCCGGATCCGCCGCAGACGCTCGCCGAGCGCCGCTGGCCCACGCGCGCCGACCTCGACGCGGCGGCGCCGGAACATCCCGTGTACATCCGCGGCATCTGGGGCTACTGGAACCGGCCGCCCGTGACCTCGATCGCCAACAGCCGCGCGCTGGCCGCGGCGGGCATCACGCGCGACACGACGCCGCCCAACGGCGTCGAGATCGTCCGCGACGCCACGGGCGAGCCGACGGGCCTGTTCGTCGAGCACAACCTCATCCAGGTGATCGAGTTCACGCTGTTCCGCACGGCGCCGCGCTTCACGCACGCCACGCGTCTGGCGGCCTTGCGCGCATCGCAGCGCGCCTATGCGGCGCGGGGCGTCACCGCGATCTATGAGGGACATGGCATCGCGCCCGAGGTACTCGCGGTCTATCGCGAGGCCGCCGAGCGTGGTGGCTGGCGCCTGCGCGCGACGCTCGCACTGAGCCCGACATGGCACGGCGCGCGCGAGGCCGAACGGGCGTTGTCCGATCTCGCCGCGTGGGTGGGCGGCCGCGGCCTGGGCGACGATCGCCTGCGCGTCCAGGGCATCTGTCTGCATTACGGCGGTGATCCAGAGGTTGCGCGCATTCTGCACGCGAGCCAGCCGTACACGGGGTGGGCGGGGTTCGTCGAGAGCGCGAACTCGCGCGAGGACTACATCGCGCAGGCCACGCTCGCGGCGCGGCTCGGGCTCCGCGTCAATACGCTGGTGACGCGCTGCCTGCCCGAGGTGCTCGACATCTGGGAGAAGATCGCCGCGCAGACGCCGATCGCACCGCTGCGGTGGGTGCTCGTGCATCTCGCCGCCGCGACCCCCGATCAGCTCGCGCGCATCCGCCGCCTCGGCGTCGTCGCGACCACCAACCCGATTTCCTACCTGTATCGCTCGGGCGCCAGCGAGGCCGCGCGAGCGGGCGGCACGGCCGACACGCTGCTGCCGCACCGGAGCCTCGCGCGGCTGCGCATCCCGTTCGGCATCGCCACCGACAACAAGCCGGCGAACCCGTGGTGGGCGTTCGTCGCCGTGGTCGCCCGGCGTGACATGGCCTCGGGCGCGGTGCTCGGCCCCGCCGAGCGGCTCACGCGCGCGCAGGCGCTCGCCGCGCTCACCACCGGCGGCGCGTACGTGACGTTCGCCGAGCGCCACCGCGGTCGGCTGGTGCCGGGGTACGCGGCGGATCTGGCGGTGCTGGCGCTCGATCCGCTTCGCGCGCCCCTCGAGGAGCTCGCCGAGCAGACGGCGCGGCTCACGATGGTCGGCGGCGACGTGGTCCACGTGCTACGGTCGGTGGCGGTGAACGGAGGGAGCCGATGAGCCAGGGGTTCATGGATCTCCGCGCGTGGGTCGCGCTGCTGGAGAAGGAGAACGAGCTGCGGCGGATCCGCGCGGAAGTGGACTGGGATCGCGAGATCGGCGCCGTCTCGCGGCGCGCGCTCGAAAAGAAAGGCCCGGCGCTGCTGTTCGAGGCCATCAAGGGGTACCGCCAGGGCCGCTGCACGCGGGTGCTGACGAACGCGCTCGGCGATCGGCGGCGGCTCGCGCTGGCGCTCGGCTTTCCCAAGGACGTCGGCAATGCCGAGCTCGTGCAGTACGTGATGAAGAAAAATCGCGAGACGATCGCGCCGCGGATCGTCGCCAGCGGACCGGTGAAGGAGGTCGTCGTTCGCGGCGACGCCGTGGATCAGACCGAGTTTCCGGTCCCGAAGTGGAACTTCCGCGAGGGCGGGCGCTACATCCACACGTTTTCGGGCATCGTCACGCGCGATCCTGACACGCGGATCATGAACGTCGGCATCTATCGCGGCATGATCGGCACGAAGAACACCACGCCGTTCCTGCTCATCAAGGGCGGCCAGCACTGGGGCGCCCACTTCGTGAAGTACGCCGGCCGCGGCCAGGCGATGCCGGTGGCGTGCGTGATCGGCTGGGATCCGATCATGCCGTTCCTGGCCGGCTCGCCGATTCCCACGGGTGTCTGCGAGTGGGACGTGATGGGCGGGTACCGCGGCGAGCCCGCCGAGCTGGTGCGCTGCGAGACGATAGACCTCGAGGTGCCGGCCTCCGCCGAGATCGTCATCGAAGGCGTCATCTCCGACGACCCGAGCACGTACGAGCTGGAGGGGCCGTTCGGCGAGTTCACCGGCTATGTGTCGGACGTGCCCACGCCACGCCCCACGATGAAGATCACCGCCATCACCCACCGGCGCGATCCGATGTTCCAGGGCTGTCTGGAGGGCACGCTGCCCGGCTCGTACAGCGAGAACAGCGTGATGTCGTCCGTGCAGCGCGCGGCGATCGCGTGGAACATCCTCACCGGCGCCGGCATCCCGGGCATCCGCGACGTCTACGTCCACCCGATCACCAACGGCGTGAACGTCTGCGTGAAGATCACCAAGCACTATCAGGGCCAGCCCAAGCAGATCGCCGCCGCGCTCTGGGGCAATGCGGCCGCGCAGTACCGGTACAAAAACGTATGGGTTGTCGAGGACGACATCGAGATTTCGTCTTACGAGCAGATCGACTGGGCGGTCGCGCATCGCGTGAACGCGGGCGAGGGCGGCATCGTGATCTTCCCCGGGTCGTTCGGCTCGCCGATCGATCCCTCCACGCCGCTCGAGGATCGCAACGTGGCGCAGCTCGGCACCGGTCTGTGGAATCGCGTGCTCTTCGACGCCACGCGCAACTGGAAGTTCGAGCGCCGCGCCGAGTGGGGCGGCGAGCGCTTCCCGCCGACGGTGCGGCCCTCACCCGAGGACGAGACGCGCGTACGCCAGCGCTGGGAGGAATACGGGCTCGGCGACCTCTAATCGATTCGGAGGGGGCGTCTCACAGGGTGACAAGGGGGCACCCCCTGCCGTCACACGACTGACACGCACCCACGCCGGCCCGCCGCAACCGCGCGATTTCCCGACACGCGGGCGCCTGGCGCGGACGTTGCGTTGCGCCAGTGGCGTGAAGCTGAAGATCGGCGCCGGCGCGCTGTACGCGGCGCTGCTCGCCATGGCCGCCTTGGCCTACGCGGAGGAGCCGAAGGGATTTCGCGACGTCCCGTGGGGCGCCTCCGAGGACACGCTGCGGTTCCGGCTTCCGATCCAATCGTGTGACGTGATCGATCCCACCGTGGATTTCGGCAGCCGCCGCTGTCGCGCGGCGGGCAGCGTGACGTTCGGCAAGGTGACGCCGAACGCGGTGTTCTTTTACTTCCGCAACGACATGCTCGTGGCCTGGCAGATCACGACCGCGCCGCGGTTTCGGGAGACGGTTGCGAAGTCGCTGCTCGCGAAGTACGGCACGCCGACCACGGTGTACAAGGGCGACCACGTGACGTGGAGCGGCTCCACGAGCGACCTCGAGTTCGTCGGTGGACCCGGCCATGACAGCCTCGTCGCCGTCACCAAGGCCGAGCTCGCCACGCGCGACGCCGAGCGCCAGGAGCGCGCGCGGCGGACCAAGAAGCGCTAGCCGGAACCAGGAAGCGCTAGGCGGGAATCAGAAACACGCGCGTCCGTCGAACGCTGAGCGTCTCGGCTTCACCGACGTTCGGCGCCGCGATCGAGACGCGTAGCCCTCGACGCGCGGTGATCAGCACCATATCCGCCCGCCCATCCCGTACGAACCACGCCCGGTGACCGGGACGCAGCGATCGGCTCACCGCCAGCCCCGCCCAGCCGCTGATCGGCCGCCAGCGAAGCCGCAGCGGACGCAGCAGCAGCGCGACGACGAGCAGCGCGAGCGAGGCCACGACGATGGTGCGAGCAGGTTGCTCGGGCAGGAGCTCGGCCGTGATCGCGAGGAGCACGACCCACGCCGCGAGCGCGTCGATCCAGCGCAGATATCGCGCGCGCGAGATCCACGTCTCCACCGCCGTGGGAACGGGCGCCGTCGGCGTCGCCATGGCCCGAGCCTAGCATGCCCGCGGCGCGGTCCTGCCGCGCGCGCTACGCGACGCGGCGCTGCCGGGCGGCCGCGCGAACGTCCTCGTCTTCCTCCACGCCGACGCGGTAGCGATAGACCAGCTCACCGCCGAGCCAGCCCGAGATGCCGACGGCGATCACACCGACGATCGAGAGCACGAGCGGCCACGGCGAGTCGGAGGCGACACGCGTGCGCACGAACCAGTTCACCGCGAAGATCGCCACCGCTCCGAGGTTGAGGAGCATGTGGTAGGTGCCGATCTGCGCGGCGCGGCCGGTGAGGCTCAGCCAGTCCACGAAGCCCGGGACGGCCGCCAGAAGCGCGCCGATGACACCGAGACCGACATTCCAGAACGCCACCGTCCGCATGGACTCACGGCCGGTGGCCGCGTAGATGATGTCGAAGACGAGTGCCGCGACCCATAGCCCGAGCGGAATGACGACGAGAATCGGGTGGATCGGATGCTTCGCGACTCGCGCGTTCGTAAGACCCATGCTGTCCTCCCCGGCAAACAGACTTCGGGTGTGATCGCTGCATCGCAAATGCCACCGAGGATCGGTCAGGAGCCGGCGGGCGCGGCGACGGCGGGACGCAGCACGAGGCAGAGCGGGATCGTTGCCAGCACGACCAGCGCGACGAGGCTCAGTGTCAGCGGCACGCCGCCGGAGTCCCCCACGAGCCCCCAGACGGTGGGCGCGAGCGCGGAAGCGCCCACGCTGACCGTGTAGTACAACCCATAGGCTCTCGAGCGGCGCTCGGTGGACACGAGATCGGCGACGGTGCCGTAGAGCACCGACGACGTCCCGTTGAGCGCGATGCCGAGCGGGATCAGCACCGCGAGCGCGATCGGCAACGGCGCGCCGACCACGGTGAGGATGAGCGCCGTCGTGGCGGCCTCGGTGATGACGACGGTGCGCACGACCCCGACGCGATCGGCGACGACGCCGCACACGAACTTGCCCGTCGCCCCGCCCGCGAACACCAGCGCGAACGCCAGCCCGACGCCGCCGACGCCCAGCCCCTTGGCCATGAGGATGAATGGCATGAACGTGAGAAAACCGGTGCGCGTGGCGTTGTCGATCATGCCGATCGCGCAGAGTGCCCCGAAGCCCCGTGGGTCGCGGATGCCCCAGCCGCGCGCGCCGACGTGCTCGCCCGTGTCGCCCAACGCTGCTGCGCCGGCGCCGAGGCAGCTCAGCGCCGGCACGATCGCGAGCGCAGCCACCACGCCGAGCACGCCGTAGGTGGCGCCTGCCGCGCGCCAGCCGACGAGACCGGCCAGCACACCGATCGCCGCCGCCACGCCGGCCTTGCCGATGTCGCCCGAGAAGTTGTACGTGCCCAGCGCGGTTCGCCGCGACCCGTCCTCATACGCTTTGGAGACGATCGACGAGGACAGCGGATGCTGGACGCCCGAGCCGAGACCCGCGCAGAGCAGCAGCGCGAGCAGAGCGGCGAAGCCGCCGGCCCAGCCCGCAGCGATGAATCCGAGCGCCGTGACGGCGGTGCCGAGAGCGAGCACGCGGCGCTCGCCGAAGCGCTCGGCCAGCAAGCCAGCCGGAATCTGGAACGCCGACATGCCGCCCGTGTAGGCGGTGCGGATGAGACCGACCTGCGAGAACGTCAGGCCGAACTCGCTCGCCCACAATGGCAAGAAGACGTACAGCGTCTCCGAGAAGCCGTCGTGCAGGAAGTGGATCGTCGATGCGGCGAGCAGCACCGCGCGGGGTCGGTTGTTCACGGCCCGATCATCCCCGGGCGCGCGCCGCGGTTCAAGTAGAATACCCGGCGGATCGAGGAGGCCACGCGCATGCCGATCAGTATCACGCGTGTGTACACGCGGCTCGGGGACAGCGGCGACACGGCGCTCGTCGGCGGCCGTCGTGTTCCCAAGGACTCCGCCCGCATCGTCGCGTACGGCACGCTCGACGAGCTGAACGCCGCCGTCGGCCTCGCCCGCGTGTTCAATGCCGAGCGTCTGACCACGCGGGGCGCTGCGCGCGAGCAGCACCGCTGGCTCGACGAGGTCCTCAAGAAGATCCAGAACCAGCTGTTCGATCTCGGCAGCGAGCTGGCGACGCCGGCCGACGCGGTGTATGACGGCATGTTCCGGATCGGCGAGGGCGAAGTCACAGAGCTCGAGCAGTTGATGGATCACTGCCAGAAAGACCTGAAGCCGCTGAAATCGTTCGTGCTGCCCGGCGGCGGTCGCATCCAGGGCTTCCTGCACCAGGCGCGCACCGTGTGCCGACGCGCCGAGCGCGAGATCCTGGCGCTGTCGCGCGCGGAGCCGATCGGCGAGTGGCCGCTCCGCTACATCAACCGGCTGAGCGACGCGTTCTTCGTCCTCGGGCGCTGGGTGGGCAAGCACATGGACGAGCCGGAGTATTACTGGGAGCGCGGGCTGTCGGCGCACGCGCGGCCCCGGAGGGCCCGATGAAGCCGCAGGCGCTGATCGCGGGCGTGCACGAGTTCCCCGAGCGGAAGACCACGAAGAGCATGCTCGAGATCCAGGCGCTCTCCGCGCGCGCGGCGCTGGAGGACGCCGGGCTGACGAAGCGCGACGTCGACGGCTACTTCACCGTCGCGTCGAACCCCGGCATCGGCCCGCTCCCAATCGTCGACTATCTGAACCTCAACCCGAAGTACATCGACAGCACGACGATCGGCGGATCATCGTTCGTCGCCCACGTGAACCATGCCGCCGCCGCCATCGTCGAAGGCCGCTGCCGCGTGGCGCTGATCACGTACGGCAGCACCTCGCGCTCGTCGGGCGTGGCCGTCGGGACGCGCGAGCGGATCTCCGGCGACTATCTCGATCAATTCGAGGCGCTCTTCGGCACCTCGACCGTCGGGCTCTACGCGATGGTGGCGCGGCGCCACATGCACGAGTACGGCACGACGTCGGAGCAGCTCGCGGAGATCGCGGTGGCCACGCGCACGCACGCGTCGCTCAATCCGCTGGCGCTCTACCGCGACCCGATCAGCGTGGCGGACGTGCTGAAATCGCCGATGATCTCAGCGCCGCTGCACTTGCTCGACTGTTGCGTGATCACGGACGGCGGCGGCGCGCTCGTGGTGGTGCATCCCGATCTCGCGCGCGACCTCCGCAAGCCGCCCGTCCGGCTGCTGGGCAGCGCCGAGGCCATCGCGCACACGTCGGCGGGCCGTCGCGACTTCCTCGTGTCCGCCGCCGCGGAATCTGGACCCCGCGCGTTCGCCGAGGCCGGCGTGTCGCCGCGCGACGTGCAGATGGCGATGATCTACGACTCGTTCACCATCACCGTGCTCGTGACGCTGGAGGATCTCGGCTTCTGCAAGAAGGGGCAGGGGGGCGCCTTCGTGTCGGGCGGTCGCATCGCGCTCGGCGGTGAGCTGCCGATCAATACCGATGGCGGTGGCCTCTCGTCGAATCATCCAGGAATGCGCGGCATCTTCCTGGTCGTCGAGGCCGTCAAACAGCTGCGCGGCGAGGGCGGCGAGCGCCAGGTGAAGGACTGTCGGGTGGCGCTCGTGCACGGTACCGGCGGCGCGCTCGGCAACCGCCACTCCGGCGCCACGCTGATCCTGGGGAGGGCGTGATCATGCCCGAGTACACGAAGCCCCTGCCCGAGATCACCGCCGAGTCCAAGCCGTTCTGGGACGCGTGCGCGCGTCACGAGCTGCTCGTGCAGGAATGCCGCGCGTGCCGCGCCGTGCAGTACTATCCGCGCGGCGTCTGTGCCGCGTGCTGGAGCGCGGAGGTCGAGTACACGCGCAGCACCGGGCGCGGCCGCGTGTACACGTTCACGGTCACGCACCGCACGCAAGCGCGCGGCTTTCGCGACGAGCTGCCCTATGTGCTGGCGTGGATCGAGCTGGACGAGGGCGTGCAGGTGATGTCCAACATCGTCGGCGTCGATCCGGCGACGGTGAAGATCGGCATGCCGGTACGCGTGACCTTCGACGACGTCAAAGAAGGGCTCAGCATCCCGAAGTTCACGGCGGCATGAGGAGGCGACGATGACACTGCGCGCGGGGCTCGCGATGCTGCTCGTGCTGTCGACGGCGGTGTTGATCGTCGCCCTGTCCACGCTGTCGGCGCAGACGGCCGGCGAGCGGATCGGCCAGGTCAGCTTTCCGACCTCGTGCGCCGCCGCCGTGCAGAAGCCGTTCGAGCGCGGCGTCGCGCTGCTCCACTCGTTCTGGTACATCGAGGCGGCGAAGGCGTTCACCGCGGTGACGCAGACGGATCCGGACTGCGCGATCGCCTACTGGGGCCTGGCCATGAGTCAGTGGACCCAGATCTGGGCGCCGCCGCAGCCCGCGGCGCTCAAGCGCGGCCTGGACGCCATCGACAAGGCGAAAGCGGCCAACGCGAAGACGGCCCGCGAGCGCGACTACATCGCGGCCGCCGAGGCGTTCTTCAAGGACGCCGACACGCTGGATCACCGGACGCGCGCGCAGGCGTACGGCCGCGCGATGGAGCAGGTGGCCGCCAAGTATCCGAACGATCGCGAGGCGGCGATCTTCTACGCGCTCGCGCTGCAGGCGACGGCCGATCCGCACGACAAGACGTACGCGAACCAGCGCAAGTCGGCGGCGCTCGCCGAGAAGGTCTTCGCCGCCGAGCCGACGCATCCGGGCGCCGCGCATTACATCATCCACGCGTACGACTACCCACCGACCGCCAAGCAGGGGCTCGGCGCCGCGGGCCGCTACGCCCAGTTCGCGCCCACCGTCCCGCACGCGCTGCACATGCCCTCGCACATCTACGTGCTGCTCGGCATGTGGCCCGAGACCATCCAGAGCAACCTCCTCGCCGCAGCCGCCGAGAAGGATCGTGGCAATCCCGACGATCGCATGCACGCCCTCGACTACCTCGTCTACGGCTACCTGCAGCAGGCGCAGGACGGTGAGGCGAAGAGAATCGTCGACGAAGCCCGCGGGATCATGACCGATCTCGCCGCGCGCAACTACAATTCCGGCCGCGCCACCGCCGCGTTTGCCATGGCCGCCATCGAGGCGCGCTGGGCGATGGAGCGTAGCCGCTGGTCGGACGCGGCGGCCATCGAGCCGCGGCCCACGCGCTTCGCCCACACCGATGCGATGATCCACTTCGCGCGCGCCATCGGCGCCGCGCGCACCGGCAACGCCGCGCAGGCGCGCCTCGACAGCGACAAGCTCGCGGCGCTGCGCGAGGGCCTGCAGTCGAACAAGGACTCGTACTGGGCCGAGCAGGTCGAGATTCAACGGCGCGCGGCCGCCGCGTGGACCGCGCGCGCGGAGGGGAAGACCGACGAGGCGCTGTCGCTCATGCGCTCGGCCGCCGAGCTGGAGGCGACGACCGAGAAGCACAACATCTCACCGGGACCGATCGCGCTCGCGCGCGAGCTGCTGGCCGACATGCTCGTGGAGCTGCGCGAGCCCGCGAAGGCCATCGCGGAGTACGAGACCGCACTGACGATCGCCCCCAATCGCTTCAAGGCGCTCTATGGGGTCGGGCGCGCGGCCGAGCTGGCCGGCGACCGGGACCGCGCGCGATCGGCCTACGGCAGGCTCCTCACCGTTGCCGCGCAGTCGGACGGGCTCCGCCCCGAGCTGACGCAGGCGAAGGCCTTCGTGGGGCGCTAGGCATGCCGGCATCCCTGTTCGCCTCGGCACGCATGTACTCATGGGCGCCGTCGCTCAGCGCGGCCTGGCGGCGATTCCTGTCGGCCATCGTGGCGCGCGCGGCCGTCGACGTGACCGTGCTGGAGGAAGGCGATCCGACGCCGCTCGACGAGCTGTGGCGGCGCGGCGACATGGGCTGCATGTTCATGTGTGGCTATCCGTGGGCGATGCGTCACGACCGACCATACCTGCTCGCCGCGCCGGTGCCTTCGCCGCCACGCTATGGCGATCGGCCGGTGTACGTCACCGATTTCATCGTGCGCGCCGACAGCCCCCAGACACGGGTCGAAGACACGTTCGGCGGGACGATCGCGTACTCCGTCGAGCACTCGCATTCCGGCTACAACGCGCCCCGCTACCATCTGCTCGCGTATCGCACGCCGCAGCGCCCGACGCTGTACCGCTCGGTCATCGGGCCGTTCGTGCGGCAGCGCCCCGTGATCGAGGCGGTGATCGACGGCCGCGCCGACGTGGCCGCCGTCGACGGCTACGGGCTTGACCTGCTTCGTCGTCACGCGCCCGAGGTCGGCAATCGCGTCCGTGTCATCGACACCACGCTCCCCGCGCCGAGCGCGCCGTTGGTCGCTTCTCCCGGCACGCCGCGGCAGGCGTGCGAGGCGCTGACCGCCGCCCTGCTGCAGGCGCACACGATGCCGGAGCTGAAGACCACGCTCGATGAGGTGCTACTTTCGCGGTTCGTGCGTGTCGAGCCCTCGGTCTTCGAGATCTTCCTCGAGCGGGAGCGCGCCGCCGAGGCCGCCGGTTACCCGAAGCTCGCCTGAGACTCTGTGAAAGGATCCCGCATGAGCCGTGCCGTCGTCGTCGCCCTCGTTACGTGCTGCCTGATCGCCGGCGGAGCGCCCGCGTCCGCCGAAGACCTCACCGTCGCGCTGTCGAGCCTGTCGACGGAGACGCTCGATCCTATCCTGGGCGGCCACATCGTGAAGTTCTATCTCGACCAGATCTTCGACTACCTCGTCGGGGTCACGGCGGACGGCCAGCTGTCGGCGGACGGCGGCATCGCGACGCGCTGGGAATCGTCGGCTGACCACAAGCGGTGGACCTTCCATCTGCGCCGCGGCGTGAAGTTCCACAACGGCGATGAGCTGACCTCCGAGGACGCCAAGTTCAGCCTGCAGCGCGCCATGGGCAAGCGCTCGACGACGGGCTACGCCGAGCCGCTCCGCGTGCTGATCAAGGACATCGAAACGCCGGCGCCTGATCGTCTCGTGATCGTGACGAAAGAACCGACCTCGATCATCCCGCAGTACCTCTCGCGCGGGCTCGCGACCGAGGGAATGATCGTGCCGAAGAAGTATCTCGACGCGAAGGGTGACGACACGTTCGCTCGCAGTCCGATCGGCAGCGGTCCCTATCGCTTCGTCGAGCAGGTGACCGGCTCGCACATCAAGCTGGAGGCCGTGCCCGCGCACTGGCGCGCCGGCGTGCCACGCTATCGCACGCTGACGTTTCGCATCGTGCCGGAGGAGACCACACGAATCGCGCTGCTGCGTCGCAGCGACGTCGACATCGTCGAGGTCAGCCGCGAGCGGGTGCCGGAGCTGCAGCGCGCCGCCGTGCCCGTCGTGACCAGGCGGCAGGACGCGCACGTCGACTTCTGGTGGATCCTGCCGTGGACCAACGCGCCGATCCGGGACAAGCGGGTGCGCGAGGCGCTCAACCTCGGCATCGACCGCGCGGAGCTGATCGACTCGGTCTTCGCCGGCATGGGCGAGCCCGGGGCGGTGCCGTTCGCGATGGCCAGCGCGATCCGCGACGTGAAGTTCCGGATCACCCCCGAGCACGCGTACCCGTACGACCCCGCGCGCGCCAGGAGGCTCCTCGCCGAGGCGGGCTACGCGAATGGCTTCGCGATGGAGCTCTACGCCTATCAGCTGCCCGGCCTCCCGGAGGGCCGGGCCATGGCCGAGGCGCTGGCCGGCTACTGGCACAAGATCGGGGTGCAGACCACGCTCGTGCCCGTCGACTACGTGGCGTTTCGCAAGAAGTGGTTCGATCGGTCCGCGCCCGGCGCCCTTGGCTATTACAACCAGTCGAACCGCGACTGGCTCGGCACCTACGCGATGATCGACAAGTGGACGAATCCCACGCAGAAATCCGCGTCCATCAGCGACCCCGAGCTGGACCGCCTGGTCGGGGCCGTCCTCGCGGAGACCGACCGCGAGAAGGTCAACAACCTGATGCGCTCGATCTTCCAGCGCCTGCGCAGCGAGCACCTCGGCATCCCGCTCGTGTATCTGCACAGCGCCTATGCGACGTCGAAGAAGATCTCGAAGTGGAATCCCGGCTCCGTGATGTACGACCTCAACCTCGACGAGCTCGTCCGCCAGCGGTAGCCGCTCGGAGGCCCCGCGCGGTTTCCCGAGGCCGCGCAGTATCCGACGTGCCGCGGCGCTATACTCGGAAGACCGTGGCGTACAACGCATGGTTCTCCTGCATCAACGGCTGCCCGGGGGAGTTCGATCTCCGGGAGGTCATCTACCGCTGTCCGACCTGCGGCGACCTGCTCGAGGTGCAGCACGACGTCGACGCGCTCAAGTCGCGCTCGGCGGCCGCGTGGATCCAGCTCTTCGACGACCGCTATCGCCGCAACATCTATCCCTATGGGTCCGGCGTGTGGGGCAAGAAGGAATGGGTGGTGCCGTTCATCGACAACGAAAACATCGTGTCGATGTACGAGGGCAACTCCAATCTGTTATGGGCCGATCGCTTCGGTAAGCAGCTCCACGTCGAGGATCTGTGGATCAAGCAGTGCGGCAACTCGCACACGGGGTCGTTCAAAGACCTCGGGATGACCGTGCTCGTCTCCGTGGTGCGCCAGATGATCGCCGGCGGCGCCTTGATCGACGCCGTGGCGTGCGCGTCGACCGGCGACACGTCGGCGGCGCTCGGGGCCTACTGCGCGGCGGCGGGGATCCCGGCCGTGGTGCTCCTGCCGAAGGACAAGATCTCGATCGCCCAGCTCGTGCAGCCGCTCGCCAACGGCTCGCTCGTGCTCTCACTCGACACGGACTTCGACGGATGCATGGCGGTCGTGCAGGAGATCACCAAGAACAAGCGCATCTACCTCGCCAACTCGATGAACAGCCTGCGCATCGAGGGCCAGAAGACCGTCGCCATCGAGATCGTGCAGCAGTTCGACTGGGAGGTGCCGGACTGGATCGTGATTCCCGGCGGTAACCTCGGCAACGTGCACGCGCTGGGGCAGGGGTTCGTGATGATGCAGGAGCTGGGGCTCATCAACAAGCTGCCGCGTATCGCGCTGGCCCAGGCCGAGCGCGCCAACCCGCTCTATCGTTCGTTCCAGGAAGACTTCAAGACGTTCGAGCCGATCGTGGCCCAGCCCACGCTCGCCACCGCCATTCAGATCGGCAACCCGGTGAGCGTCAAGCGCGCCATCCGCACGCTGCAGCAGTTCAACGGCGTGGTGGAGCAGGCCACCGAGCAGGAGCTGTCCGACGAGGCGGCGCGGGCGGACCGCACGGGAATGTTCAACTGTCCGCACACCGGTGTCGCCTTGGCCGCGCTGCGCAAGCTCGTCGAGCGCAAGGTGATCCGCTCGAGCGAGCGCGTGGTCGTCATCTCCACCGCGAACGGTCTCAAGTTCGCCGATCAGAAGGCCGCGTATCACATGGGCTTGCTGGAAGGCATCAAGCCGTCCCACCGCAACCGGCCGGTCGAGCTGCCCGCCGATGCCAAGCGGGTCGCCCGCGCGATCGCCCGTCACGTCGAAAAGTTCAAGCTGCTGGTCTCGTCATGATGATGGCGCCGCGGATGATCGAGGAGCGACCCGGGTTCCCCGGGCCGCTGCGAGCGAAGGCCGGGGAGTCCGTGGGGGCGTTGCCCCCTCGCTTGAACAATCTGGGGGGCCATGTCGGGGCCCCCCGCCTCGACTAATGGCCGACCGCGTCGAACCGCCGAAGAAGCCGCTGGGGCCGAGCACCGTGTCGGTGCACGGCGGCGAGCCGCGCCCGAAGCCCGCGAACGCGCTGGCGACGCCGATCGTGCAGACGGCGACGTTCACGTTCGCCAACACGCAGGAGCTGAAGGACCACTTCGACGGCAAGATCGACCGGGTCGAGTACGGCCGCTACGGCAACCCGACCCAGAAGATCGCCGAGGCCAAGCTGGCGGCCCTCGAGGGCGCGGGCGACTGCCTGCTCTTCGCGAGCGGCATGGCCGCCATGACGACGGCGCTGCTCGCGATGTTGTCGCGCGGCACGCACGTCATCGCCACCGACGACGCCTATCGACGCACGCGCCAGTTCCTCAACCAGACGCTCCCGCGCTACGGCATCGAGGTGTCCACGGTCCCGGCAGGTGACTATGACGCGCTGGAGGATGCGATCCGCCCGACGACGCGCGTGCTGCTGAGCGAGTCGCCGACGAATCCCTACAACCGCGTGCTGAATCTCGAGCGCTTCGCGGCGATCGGCCGTCGGCACCGCGTCAAGACGGTGATCGACGCGACGTTTGCGACACCGTACAACGTGCGGCCGCTCGAGTGGGGCGTGGACCTCGTCATGCACTCGGCCACGAAGTACCTCGGCGGCCACAACGACCTGCTCGCAGGCGCCGTGCTCGGCTCACGCGAGATCGTCGACGCCGTCCGCAGCCTGCAGGGCATCACGGGGGCGATCGTGGACCCGTTCGCCGCGTATCTGCTCGTCCGCGGCCTCAAGACGTTCGCGCTGCGCATGGAGCGCCAGAACAGCAACGCGCAGGCGCTCGCCGAATTTCTCCAGGCCGACTCGCGCATCGAGGCCGTGCACTACCCGGGCCTGGCCAGCCACCGCGAGCACGACGTCGCCAAGCGGCAGATGCGGGGCTTCGGCGGCGTGGTGTCGTTCGAGGTCCGGGGCGATCTCGACGCCGCCGCGCGGGTCGTGGACGCGTGCACGATCCCCCACCTCGCGGTCTCGCTGGGCGGGGTCGAGAGCTTGATCGAGCAGCCGGCGATCATGAGCTTCTACGAGCTCACGACCGAGGAGCGGCTCGAGATCGGCATCAAGGACAACCTGATCCGCTACTCCGTCGGCATCGAAGACGCCGACGACCTCATCGCGGACCTCGCGCAGGCGCTCGACCGGCTGCGCTAGATCTTGCCGGTCGTCGTGACCGCGACCGGCGCGGGTGCGGCGGTGACGGTGGCGGCGCGGCGGCGTGCCCGCGCCCGCCGGCGCCACTGATGAATGGCGTACGCGGCGCTGCGGCCGAGGCGCGAGTCGGCGCCGACGATGGCGCATCCGAGACCGAGAAATGAGACGGCGACGATCCCTTCGAGCAACATTGGTGCGGTTCCTCCACAATGTGCTAGGGCAACGCCGATGCCACACGCGGCCGCGCGCAACCGTACTCCATCGTATTCGTTGAAAAAAACACAGTAGGCGGGGACCGGGCGAAACGCCGCGGAGCAACCGGGCGGCACCTCCACTTTCTCCCGTCTCGCCCGAGCCGGCGTCGCGGTTGAACGGAAGCTACACCTCCAGCCACTCCTTCCGCACGCCCTCGTTTTGCTTCAGGTCGTTCGGGGTGCCCTCGAACACCACGCGGCCGTGCCCCATCACGTAGACGCGGCGCGAGATGCTGAGCGCGATCGTGAGCTTCTGCTCGACGAGCAGAATCGCCACCCCACGCGCGGCCACGCGCACGAGCAGGTCCGCGACCTGGGTGACGAGCATGGGGGCGAGGCCCTCGGTGGGCTCGTCCACCATGATCAGGTGCGGATCGCCCATCAGCGTGCGGCAGATCGTGAGCATCTGCTGCTCGCCGCCGGAGAGCACGCCACCCGGATTGTCGGCGCGCTGCCGGAGCGCGGGGAACATGTCGAACATGTCGTCCATCGACCAGCGGCCGGCACGGCGCGTGTTCTTGACGCCCAGCAGCAGATTCTGACGCACGGTGAGCGTCGGGAAGATGTCGCGGTTCTCCGGAACGTAGCCCAGGCCCTTGCGCGCGATGACATAGGGCGGCAGCCCACAGATCTCCTCGTTCCGGAAGCGCACGGAGCCGGAGGCGTGCACGTCACCCATCACCGCCTTGATCGTCGTCGAGCGTCCGACGCCGTTGCGGCCGAGGAGGCTCACGATCTCGCCTTCGTCGACGCGCAGGCTCACGCCGTGCAGGATGTGGCTCTTGCCGTAATACGCGTGCAGGCCGTCGACGACCAGCATCAGGCGGCGCCCTGCGGGACGCCGAGGTACGCTTCCTGCACGGCGGCGCTCGCGCGGATGCGCTCGGGCGTGTCGTGGGCGATGATCTCGCCATACACGAGCACGGCGATACGATCGGCGAGATCGAACACCACGCTCATGTCGTGCTCGACCATGAGCAACGTCTTGCCCGCCGTCACCTGACGGATCAGGCCGACCACGTGCTCGGTCTCGCTGCGGCTCATGCCGGAGGTGGGCTCGTCGAGCAGCACCACGTCGGCGCCGCCGGCGATGGTGATGCCGATCTCGAGCGCGCGCTGCTCGGCGTACGACAGCACGCCGGCGGGCACGTCGCGGCGCGCGGTGAGGTTGAGCTGCTCCAGCACCGTCTCCGCGCGCTCGTTCACCGCACGGGCCGCGCTCACGCGATGCCAGAACGAGTAGCGATAGCCGGCCGCCCACAAGGCCGCGCAGCGGATGTTCTCGAACACGCTCATGCGCGTGAAGATGTTCGTGACCTGAAACGACCGCGCGAGGCCGCGGCGGTTGATCTCGTACGGCGTGAGGTCCGTCACGTCCTCGCCCTTGAGTCGGATCCGCCCGGTGGTGACGGGGTACTTGCCGGTGATGAGATTGAACAGCGTCGACTTGCCGGCGCCGTTCGGACCGATCAGCGCCTGGCGCGTGCCCGCCTCGATCGTCAGGCTCACGCCACGGATGATCGGCGTCGCGCCGAACGACTTGCGCACCTCGACGAGCTCGATCGCCGGCGTCACGGCCGGCTGGCCTCGCCGAACGCGGCCGCGGCCCGCGGCGCGGCCCACGACAGCCCGAGCGCCCCGGCGGCGACCAGGGCCGCGAATCCGAGCCACGGCATGATCGTGCGCGGCGCGACCGTGAGCCAGAACAGCCGCTTGGTGGCGCGGGTCGAATCGGCGGCGACGACGAAGTGCGTCATCTCGAGGAGCCCGATGACGCCGACGGCCGCGACCAAGGCCAGCACGCCGGCCACGAGATACGGGCCCACGAGACGACCGAGCTTCCGCGCACGCCATGCCGGCGTGTGCAGCATCAGCACGCCGGCGAGCCCCATCGGCACGAACAACACGGTGGCGAGGAACAGCACGCCGAGGTACAGCAGCCACATGCCCGTGTAGTCGCTGAGCATGCTCTGCAAGAACGTGAAGACGACGGCACCGATGATGGGGCCGACGAAGTAACCGATGCCGCCGATGTAGGTCATCAGCAGCACCGCGCCCGAGGCGTTCAGGCCCATGTTCTCGGCGGTGAGGATCTCGTAGTTGACCGCGAAGAGCCCGCCGGCGATTCCCGCGAAGAAGCCGGAGGCGCAGAACGAGACGAACCGCACGCGGTGCTCGCTGTAGCCGACGAACTCCGCCCGCTCCGGATTGTCGCGGACGGCGTTGGCCATGCGTCCGACCGGCGTGCGCGAGAACGCGTACATGGCGACCGAGGCCACCAGCAGCCAGAACGCGATCAGGTAGTAGACCTGCCGGTCGCGCGTGAACTCGATGCCGAGCAGCAGCGGCGCTTTCGAGCGATTGCTCGTGATGCCCTCCTCGCCCCCGAAAAACCGGTCGAAGATGAGCGACGAGGCCGCCATCAGCTCGGCGACGCCGAGCGAGATCATCGCGAACACGGTGCCTGCACGCCGCGTGGAGAACGAGCCGAACAGGATGGCGAAGGCAAGGCCACCGAGGCCGCCGATCAGCGGCAGCAGCGGCACCGGCATCCAGATCGTGCCCCGGCCCGCGAGATTGAGCACGTGCGCGGCGATGAAGCCGCCGAGGCCGAAATACACCGCGTGGCCGAACGACAGCATGCCGCCCTGCCCGAGCAGCATGTTGAAGGACAACGCGAACACGACCGCGATGCCCATCTGGTTCATGATCGCGATGCCGGTGCCGGTCCGGACGACGTGAGGGAGCGCGAGTAGCACCAGCGCGGCGGCGACCCAGAGCCCGTAGCGGCGGGCGCGCGCGGCCCGCTCGATGCCGGCCACGGCCAGCGGGCGGGTGGTGGCCGTGCTCACGTCTCGCGCGTCCCGAATAGCCCGGTCGGCCGCAGGATCAGCATCGCGACCAGCAGCACGTAGGGCAGGATCGGCGCAATCTGCGCGATGGTGACCTTCCACAGATCGTGCAGCGCGCCGCCGGCCTGCACGTGCACGCCCACCGCCGCCAGCGCGCCGCCGACGGAGACGTCCATGGCCACCGCGAACGTCTGCACGATGCCGATGAGGAGCGAGGCCACGAATGCACCCGTGAGCGAGCCGAGGCCGCCGATCACGACCACCACGAAGACGATGCTGCCGAGCACCTGCGCCATGCCGGGAAACGTGCCGAGCACCGGCCCCGCGATCACGCCCGCCAGCGCCGCCAGGGCCGAGCCGATGCCGAAGACGACCATGAAGACGCGCGGAACGTTGTGGCCCAGCATGGCCACCATCTGGGGATGCGTCAGCGACGCCTGGATGATCAGGCCCGCCCGCGTGCGCGTCAGGATCACGAAGATGAACGCGAAGATCGCGACCGCGACGACCAGCATGAAGGCCTTGTACGCGGGAAAGCTCGAGCCCAGCACCCTGAACAGAGGGAAGTCCAGCATGGCCGGCACCTGGTAGCTCTTGGCCGGCCGCCCCCAGACGAGCTGCACCACCTCCTCGATGACGATGGCGACGCCGAACGTGAAGATCAGCTCCGCGATGTGGCCGAAGCGATGGACACGGCGCAGGCCCTGGCGCTCCACGAGGGCGCCGAGCAGGCCGACGACGATGGGCGCGAACAGCAGGGCGGGCCAGAAGCCGAGATAGAGCCCGAGCGTGAAGGCGATGTAGGCGCCGAGCATGTAGAACGACGCGTGCGCGAAGTTGAGGACGCCCATCATGCCGAAGATGAGCGTGAGCCCGCTCGACAGCATGAACAGCAACATGCCGTAGACGAGACCGTTGAGGATCGAGAAGAAGATCAGCTGGAACATCGGATCGGCGCGGGCGGCGCCTCGCGGCCCCGCCCGCGCGTCGCCTCCGTCAGCTCGGGCGCTGCATCTTGCACGTCGTCGGCTGCGTGGCCTTGTCGCGCTCGATCTTGTTCTCGAGCGCCAGCCCGAAGCCCGACGCATCGAGGTCGTGCTTGATGTTCTTGTTCGTGTGCACCGAGATGTAGATCGGCATCTGCAGCTGGTGATCGTCGCGTCGCATCACGAGCTGATCGCCGGACAGATTGGTGAACTCGGCGCCCTCGAGCGCGGCGGCGACCTTGTCGACGTCGGTGGTCCCTGCGCGCTTGATGGCCTGCACGAGCATGTTGAGGCCCGTGTGGATCCGCGGCTGGTTCACGTCGTTCTGCGGATGCAGCTTGCGATAGCCGGTGATGTAGTCGCTGAGCGCTTTCGGGGGGTTCGGGTTGCCCGGGTGGCTCTCGTGCACGAGCCGGATCCGGTCGATGCCGGCAGCGCCGATCGCCGCCGTGACGCCGTCGGAGGCCGCGTAGTAGGTGTAGAACGGCACCTTGAGCCCGCCGTCGTTGGCCGCCTTGGCCAGCGCGATCATGTCGGCGCCCCAGTTGCCGGTGATGACGGCGTCGGCGCCGGCCGCAACGATCTTCTGAATGTAGGGCGAGAAGTCCTTTACCTTGCCGATCGGGTGCAGCTCGTTGCCGACGATCTGGATGTCGGGGCGTTTCTTGCCGAGCATGCTGACGGCGGCGTCGGCCACGGCTTTCCCGAACGAATAGTCCTGGCCGATGATGTACATCTTCTTGATCGATTTGTTCGTGGCGATGACGTCCGTCAGCGCGGCCATCTTCATGTCGGCGTGCGCGTCGAATCGGAAGTGCCAGAAGTGGCACTTTTCGTTGGTGAGCGCCGGGTCGACGGCGGAGTAATTCAGATAGAGGATGCGATTGCCGGCGTTGCGCTCGTTGTGCTTCTGCACGGCATCGGAGATCGCGTGCGCGACGCCCGAGCTGTTGCCCTGGAACACGAACGGAATCCCGTCACCGATGACTTTCTTCAGCTGGATCAAGCTTTCTTGCGGACTCACCTTGTTGTCGAGCGGCACGAGCTCGATCTGACGGTTCAGCACGCCGCCCGCCTTGTTGATGGCCTCGGTCGCGTACTTGAATTGATTGAGCCCGTTTTCTCCCGTGGCCGCGAAGGGGCCCGACAACGGGTCGATGTAGGCGATACGGATCGGATCGGCCGGCGTCGCGCTCGAGGCGAATCCGGCCAGCAGTGCCGCGATCACCGCGAGAACGATCGCGCTCTTGAGCTTGGGCATCGTTGGCCTCCCTGGGGTGGCGGCTACGGTGACACGGCGCCGCGCCATTGACAAGACCGCCGGCCACCGTCGCCGTTGTTGGCAATTTCGCGTGAGCCAGAGGGCGCGCGGCCCGCGAAGTGCGGCGAACGCTCGGCTTTCGGGGTTCGGCACGCCAAATGCGGTGATCGCGCGTCAGCAACGGCGAGGCGCCGGGTTGTCAAGTCGGCCGACAGTGCACAGCCTCTGGAGGGCGATCGCCGTACCCGCGGTCGCGTCGACACGGATATCTGCGATTTCGTGTCCGCGCGACGCGACCGCGGGAAGCGGGGATTCGCCTCGGCAGAACGCCCCGCACCGCGGAGGATTTCCGTGACGATTTTGCCCGAATTTACTTCAAAGTCTGGAAACTTGCGGCCTTACGACCTAGCCGGACGTGGCACTCCGGTTGCGCCATAGCGGGGCGAAAATGGGTGCCGTGTCCCGGTGGACGAAGATCTCGAACGTGCGGCTCCGCCACCTCCTCCTGGTGGTGACGGTCGCCGCGGTGATGCAGATCACCGCGCCCGCCGAAGCGCAGCAGGTGACCGCCCAGATCCCCGTGAGCACGGCCCCGGTGAGCACGCCGTCGACGGTCGTCGATCCATTTCTTCTCGAGCTTCAGGAGCGCACGTTCCGCTTCTTCTGGGAGACCGCCAATCCCGCAAACGGCCTCGTCCCGGACCGATACCCGACGCCGTCGTACTCGAGCATCGCCGCCGTCGGGTTCGGGCTGACCGTGTACCCGATCGGTGTCGAGCGCGGGTTCATCACCCGTGAAGAGGCACGCCAGCGCGTGCTCACGACGTTGCGGTTTTTTGCCAAGGCGCCGCAGCATCCCGAGGCGCGCGGCGCCGCCGGGTACCGCGGCTTCTTCTACCACTTCCTCGACATGAAGACGGGCGCGCGGTACGAGGACAGCGAGCTCTCGACCGTCGACACCGCCATCTTGTTGGCGGGCGCGCTGGTCTGCCAGTCGTACTTCAAGACGACGGACCCCGACGAAGTCGAGATTCGCGCGCTGGTGGATGAGATCTACCGCCGCGTAGACTGGCGGTGGGCGCAGCCGAAGGCGCCGGCCATCAGCCTTGGCTGGTCGCCCGAGGAAGGCTTCCTGAAATACGACTGGCGCGGCTACAACGAGGCCATGCTCGTGTACCTTCTGGCCCTGGGCTCACCGACGTTTCCGGTCGGCCTGGAGGCCTGGGGAGAGTGGACGAGCACCTACGACAAGCAGTGGGGCACATTCTTTGGTCAGGAGTTCCTGAGCTTCCCGGCGCTGTTCGGCCATCAGTACACCCACATCTGGGCCGATCTGCGCGACATCCGCGATCCGTACATGAAGCGGCGCAACCTCGACTATTTCGAGAATAGCCGCCGCGCGGTCTATGCTCAGCAGGCATATGCGGTCGCCAACCCCCGTCGCTGCCGCGACTATGGCCCGAACGTCTGGGGCATCACGGCCAGCGATGGACCCGCCGACGTCGAGATCGACGATGGTGGCGGCGGCCGCCGCCGGTTCCGCAGCTACGCGGCGCGCGGTATCGATCCGACCGGCAAGCACGACGACTGCACCCTCGCGCCCACGGCGGTGGTTGGCTCCATCCCGTTCGCGCCGGAGCTCGCGATTCCGACGACGCTCGAGCTGCACCGCCGGTTCGGCCAGCACATCTACTCGAAATACGGGTTTCTCGACGCGTTCAATCGAACGTTCACGTACGACGTTCCGCTCCGCCACGGCCAGCGCGTGCCCGAATTCGGGTGGGTGGCTGGCGACTATCTCGGCATCGACCAGGGCGCGATGCTGGCGATGATCGAGAACTATCGCAGCGAGCTGATCTGGCGGATCATGCGCAAGAATCCCTACCTGCGTCGTGGGCTCGAGGAGGCCGGCTTCTCGGGTGGTTGGCTCGGCCCCGGCCAGTAGCCCGCGGAGGCCTTCGCTCCGCGCGGCAGTCTTCGCTCTCCTTGCCACACTGATCCTCGCAGCCGGTTGCGAGGCGCCCTCCTCCCGCGAAACCGTTCTGCGCTTCTGGGCCATGGGCCGCGAGGGCGAGGTCGTGGCCGAGCTCCTCCCCGAGTTCGAACGCACGCATCCCGGCATCCGTGTGAAGGTGCAGCAGCTGCCGTGGACGGCCGCTCACGAGAAGCTGCTGACGGCCTTTGCGGGCGACGTCACGCCGGATCTCTGCCAGCTCGGAAATACGTGGGTCCCCGAGCTCGTCGCGCTCAACGCGCTGGAGCCGCTCGACAGGATGCTGGCCGCCTCGCGCATCGTCGACGCGGCCGACTATTTCTCCGGAATCTGGGACACCAACCGCGTGGACGGCCGGCTGTATGGTGTACCGTGGTACGTCGATACACGGCTGCTGTTCTACCGGCGAGATCTGCTGGCTCGCGCCGGATTCTCCGCACCACCGAGGTCGTGGCACGAGTGGAAACGGGTGCTCGCCGCCGTCGGCAACGATGCCCGTGCCGATCGCTACGGCATTCTGCTGCCGCTCAACGAGTTCGAGCCGCTGCTGGCGTTGGCACTGCAGCAGGATGAGCCGCTCTTGCGGGACGACGGTCGATGGGGCAACTTCACCGCGCCGGGCTTTCGCCGCGCGCTGGGCTTCTATCTCGAAATGTTCCAGCGAGGATGGGCGCCGGCCCTGGGCACCGCGACGATCTCCAACGTGTGGAACGAGTTCGGCCGTGGCCGCTTCGCCTTCTACATCTCCGGTCCGTGGAACATCGGCGAGTTCCAGCGCCGATTGCCCGCCGACCAGCAGGACCGCTGGATGACCGCGCCGTTGCCCGGTCCGGACGGTCCCGGCGCCTCGATCGCGGGCGGCTCGAGCCTGGTGGTGTTCCGTCGCTCGCCGCACCATGCGGCGGCGTGGCGGCTCGTCGAGTTCCTCTCACAGCCGGCCGTGCAGCGGCGTTTTCATGCGCTCACGGGTGACCTCCCGCCGCGCCGCGCCTCGTGGGCGGATCCGGGCCTCGCGGCCGACGTCTACGCGCGAGCGTTCCGCGAGCAGCTCGAGCGCGTCAGGCCCGCGCCGAAAGTGCCGGAGTGGGAGCGGATCGCCACCGAGATGCGCCTGGTGGCCGAGCTCGCGGTGCACGGACGGTTGTCGCTGGAGGAGGCCACGCGCGAACTGGACGGCCGTGCGGCGCGAATCCTCGAAAAGCGCCGCTGGCTCCTCGCGCGCCGAGTCGACGGTTGAGGCGCCAGGCCGCCGCGTGGTGCTTCGTGGCGCCGGCGCTGGTCGTCATCGCGGTCTTCTTTTTCGTGCCGGTCGTCGCGGCGCTGGCGATGAGCCTCACCGACTTCGACATCTACGCGCTCGCCGATCGTGGCAATCTGCGTGTCGTCGGGCTCCGCAACTACGCGCAGCTGCTCCGGACCCCGCTCTTCTGGAAGGCGTTCGGCAACACGCTCTACTTCGTGGTCATCGGCGTGCCGTTGTCCATCGCCATCTCCCTCGGCGCGGCGCTGCTCCTGCATACCAGGGTGACCCGATTCCGCGCGTTCTTCCGCACGGCGCTGTTCGCGCCGGTGGTGACGACGCTGGTGGCCGTCGCCGTCATCTGGCGGTATCTGTTCAATCCCCATTACGGCCTGCTGAACTACACGCTCGGTCGCCTCGGCCTGCCGTCCGTCGACTGGCTCGGTGATCCGCAGTGGGCCATGCCCGCGATCATCCTCTTCGCTGTGTGGAAAAACTTCGGCTACAACATGATCATCCTCCTGGCCGGGCTGCAGAGCATTCCGGAGCAGCTCTACGAAGCGGCGCGCATCGACGGGGCGTCGGCGTGGCGGCAATTCCGTCACGTGACACTGCCGATGCTCGCCCCCATCGTGGCCCTCGTGAACGTCTTGACCATCGCCGGCTACTTCCAGCTGTTCGCCGAGCCCTACGTGATGACGCAGGGCGGGCCGCTGCAGAGCACCGTGAGCGTCCTGTACTTCATGTATGAGGAAGGGTTCAAGTGGTGGAACCTCGGCTCGGCCTCTGCCGTGGCGTTCACGTTGTTCCTGTTCATCTTCGGCGTGACGGCGCTGCAGCTGCGGCTCGTCCGATGGCAATCCGCCGCGTGACGCGCGGCCTGCCGGCGCTGCTCGTCAACGGGCTGCTGCTCGGCGGCGCGGCCCTGACCCTGTTCCCGCTCGTGTGGATGATGTCCGTGTCCTTGATGCCGCCCGGCGAGGCCAGCTCGTTTCCGCCGCCGCTCGTGCCCGGGGCGCCGACGTTGGGGAATTACCGGGAGCTCTTCGCGCACGCGGGCATGGGGCGCTACCTGCTGAACAGCGTCGTGCTGACCTCGGCGGTGACCCTCGTGTCGTTGCTCTTCAACGTCGCCGCCGGCTATGCCTTCGCCAAGCTCCGGTTCGCGGGCCGCGATCGGATCTTCCGGGTGCTGCTCGGCACGCTCGTCATTCCGGGGCAGGTCGCGATGGTGCCGCTCTTTCTGCTGCTCAGGGATCTCCGGCTCGTCAACACGTATGGCGGCGTCATCGTCCCGGCCATGGCGAGCATCTTCGGGATCTTCGTCGTCCGCCAGTATGCTCTGGCCATTCCAGACGATCTGCTCGAGGCCGCGCGCATCGACGGCGCGAGCGAGGTGCGAATCTTCCGCTCGATCATGGTGCCGGTGCTCAAGCCGATCATCGTGACGCTTGCCGTGTTCACGTCGCTCGGCGCCTGGAACGACTTCATGTGGCCGCTGATCGTGCTCGGTGATAGTGATCTCTACACGCTGCCCGTGGCCCTGGCGAGCCTCTCGCGTGAGCATGTACAGGACAACGAGTTGATGATGGCGGGCGCGGTGCTGACGATCCTTCCCGTGCTTCTTGTATTCCTCGTGCTCCAGCGGTACTACATCCAGGGTCTCATGCTCGGAAGCGTCAAAGAATGACGAGAAGCAGGGCGCAAGGGCGCCGGGCCGGGTGCGCGCTCGCGGCGCTCACGCTCGCGCTGGCGCTGTGGGCGGCGCCGCGTCCCGCGCGCGCCGCCGACGCGTCGTCGGTGCGGATCCTCGATGCCTTCGAGGACCTTGGCCCGTGGCGAGCGGGCGGCTCCGACGACGTGAAAGCCTCCGTCCATCCGGCGGACGGCGTCGGCGGGGGCGCGCTTCGCCTGGAGTTCGATCTCGCGGGCACCGCCGGGTACGCGCTGGCGCGACGAGCGCTCCCGCTCGACCTGCCGGCCAACTACGAGATCGTGTTCTACCTCCGTGGCGACGCGCCCGTGAACAATTTCCAGATCAAGCTGGTCGATGCGAGCGGCGACAACGTCTGGTGGGTCAACCGCCCCGACTTCACGTTTCCGCACGAGTGGCAGCTCGTTCGGATCAAGCGGCGCCATATCGAGTTCGCGTGGGGGCCGACCAGGGAGCGCACGCTGCGGCACGTGGCCGCCATCGAGATCGTGGTCGCGGCGGGGCGCGGCGGCGGGCGCGGCTCGGTGTCCGTGAGCCAGCTCGCGCTGCGCGAGCTCTCCGACGAGGCGCCCGTCGTGTCGGCGCCCGTCGTCAGCGCGTCGTCGTCGTTGGCGGGCGCGGAGGCGGCACTCGCGCTCGACGGCTCCGCGGCGACGGCCTGGAAGAGCGACCCGGCCGCGGGCCCGGCGCAGGAGCTCACCATCGATTTTCAGCGGCCGCGCGAGCTCGGCGGCCTGACCGTGCGCTGGCTCGCGGATGCGTATGCGTCACGCTACGACGTCCAGTTCTCGGAGGACGGCATCCAGTGGCGAACCATGCGCCGTGTGGTCGGCGCGCGCGGCGGCCCCGACGCCGTGCTGCTTCCCGAGGCGGAGACGCGGTTTCTTCGCCTCGCCATGCACGAAGGCCCCGCGCGCGCGTACGGTCTGGCGGAGCTGGAGGTCCGGGACCTCGCGTTCGGCGCGTCGCCGAATGCGTTCTTCCAGGCCGTGGCCCGCGACGCTCCACGCGGGGCCTTCCCGCGCGGCGTCACGGGCGAGCAGACGGCGTGGACCATCGTGGGCATCGACGGGGGCGACGAGAGCGCGCTGCTGTCCGAGGACGGGGCGCTCGAGGTCTCGAAGGGCGGCTTTTCCATCGAGCCGCTGATCGTGGAGGATTCGCGCGTCGCCACGTGGGCCGACGTCGAGGCACGCCCTTCGCTCGTCGAGGGCTACCTGCCGATTCCGGAGGTCACGTGGCGTCAGAGCCGATGGGAGTTGCGTGTGTCGGCGTTCGCGGCGGGCGCGCGAGGTGATTCGCGACTCGTCGTGCGCTATCTGGTTCGCAACCTGACCGCGACGCCGTTGCCGCTCGACCTCGTCCTTGCCGTTCGCCCGTTTCAGGTAAATCCTCCCTCGCAGTTCCTCAACCTCGTCGGCGGCGTGAGCCCCATTCGTCACATCCGCTGGGATGGCGCGACGCTGGCCGTCAACGCCAACCGCACGGTGTTTCCGCTCAGCGCACCCGACCGCGTCGGCACCTTCCCGTTCGAGGCCGGTCCGATCGCGACCGTGGTCGGCGCGCCCGACTGGAAGGGCCCCGCCGAGGTTCACGACGCGGCCGGGTTTGCCTCGGCCGCGCTGAGCTATCGGCTTGCGCTGCCGCCGCACGGCCGCGTCACCGTGGGACTGTTCGTGCCGCTCTCGGGACCGCCCCAACGCCCGGATCTCGAAGGAGAGACGCCGACGACGTGGATGAATCGGCAGCAGACCGCCGTCGCCGCGGCATGGCGCGAACGACTCAATCGCGTGTCGATCGACGTTCCGGCGCCGGGCCGCCCCCTGATCAGCGCCCTGCGCACCGCGCTCGCCCATATCTTGGTGACCCGCGATGGTCCGGTGCTTCGGCCAGGCACGAGGTCCTACGCACGCTCGTGGATCCGCGACGGCGCCATGATGGCCGAGTCGCTGCTGCGAATGGGGCACGAGAGCGTGGCCGCCGACTACCTGCGCTGGTACGCGCCCCACCAGTTCGCCAGCGGCAAGGTGCCGTGCTGCGTCGACCCGCGCGGGGCCGATCCGGTGCCGGAGCACGACAGCCCGGGGCAGCTGATCTTCCTCGCCGCCGAGATCTATCGCTACACGAACGATCGTCGGCTGCTCGAGCAGACGTGGCCGCACGTGGCGGCGGCCGCGCGATATCTCGAGACGCTGCGGCAATCGGAGCGCACCGACGTCACGCTCAGCTCGGCGGGCCGCGCGTTCTACGGCCTGCTGCCCGCATCGATCAGCCACGAAGGCTACTCGGCCAAGCCGATGCATTCGTATTGGGACGATTTCTGGGCGCTGAAGGGCTACAGCGCCGCCGTGGCCATGGCCTCGGCGCTCGGCGACACCGAGACGGGCGCGCGACTGGCGAGGCAGCGCGACGAATTTCGCGCCGATCTCGATGCCTCGCTCCGCGCGGTGACCGCCGCCAAGCGGATCGCCTACCTGCCGGGCTCGGCGGAGCTCGGTGATTTCGATCCCACGTCATCGACGATCGCGATCGCGCCGGCCGGCGAGCTGCACCGGCTGCCGGCCGACCTGGTCACCGCGACCTACGGGCGCTACTGGCGTGAATTCCTCGACCGGCGGGATGGCCGCATCCCGTGGGAGGACTACACGCCCTACGAAATTCGAACGGTCGGCACGTTCGTCCGGCTCGGCTGGTACCAGCGCGCGCACGAGCTGCTCGACTTTTTTCTCGCCGGCCGTCGCCCCGCCGCGTGGAACCAGTGGCCCGAAGTGGTCGGCCGCGATCCGCACCGGCCGCGGTTCGTCGGTGATCTGCCGCATGGCTGGGTGGCCTCGGACTTCATTCGGGCGGTGCTCGACCTGTTCGTGTACGAGCGTGAGGCCGACCAGTCGCTCGTGCTCGCCGCCGGCGTTCCCACCGAATGGCTCGGCGGATCGGGCATTGCCGTGAAAGACCTGCGGACGCCGTATGGACTCGTGAGTTATTCGTTGAAGCATCAGGGCGGGCGGCTGCTGCTGCAGGTGACCGGGTCGCATGTGCCGCCTGGAGGCTTCGTGCTCGTCTGGCCCGGCCCCCAGCCGCCGCCCAGGAGCCTCCGCATCAACGGCCAGTCCGTGCGGTGGCGCGGGAACGAGGCGCGTGTGCACACAGTGCCGGCGGGAGTCGTCATCGAATGATCGAGTTTCCGCAGCAGTTCCTCTGGGGCACCGCCACGTCCGCGTATCAGGTGGAGGGCTCACCGCTGGCCGACGGTGCGGGCCCGAGCATCTGGCAGCGGTTCAGCCATACGCCGAACCACGTTCGCGACGGGGCCACCGGCGACGTCGCCTGCGACCACTATCGGCGATATCGCGACGACGTCGCGATCATGCGGGAGCTCGGGACGAATGCCTACCGCTTCAGCGTCTCGTGGAGTCGGATCATGCCGCGAGGCCGCGGCGCCGTGAATGCGGCGGGCCTCGACTTCTATGAGCGGCTCGTCGATACCCTCTTGGCTCAGGGCATCGAGCCTTTGGTGACCCTGTATCATTGGGATCTCCCTGCGGCTCTGGACGACCTCGGCGGTTGGCTCAACCCCGACATCGCGAAGTGGTTCGCCGACTACGCGGCGGTCATGTTCAGGAAGCTGGATGGTCGGGTCAAGATGTGGACGACGCTCAACGAGCCATGGGTCATCACCGACGGCGGCTATCTCCACGGCGCGCTGGCGCCGGGCCATCGCAATCATTTCGAGGCACCGATCGCCTCACACCACCTGCTGCGCTCGCATGGGGAGGCGGTGAGGACCTATCGCGCCGAGGGACGTCACCGCATCGGCCTCGTGGTGAATCTCGAGCCAAAGTACCCCGCGTCGGACCAGGCGGCCGATCGCGCCGCGGCGGCGCGCGCCGACGCGTACATGAACCGACAGTATCTGGATCCCGTCTTCCTCGGGCGCTACCCGACCGAGATGGGAGAGATCTTCGGCGAGGCGTGGCCGGAATGGCCCACCGACGACTTCAGCGTCATCCGACAGCCCATCGATTTCCTCGGGGTGAATTACTACACGCGCAGCGTCACGGCGTTCGATGCGCGGCGGTCGCTCCTGCAGGCGGCGCCCGTCCACCAGGCGCGAGCGACGTATACGGAGACAGGCTGGGAGGTGTTCCCGCCCGCCCTGACCGAGACGCTGGTCTGGGTCAAGCAGCGCTACGGCAATCTCCCCCTGTATGTCACCGAGAACGGCGCCGCGTTCTTCGATCCCCCGGCGCTCGAACGGGACCGCGTGGCCGATCCGCTGCGCGTCGATTACCTGCGTCGACACATCCAGGCCGTCCATGCCGCGATCGAGCGCGGCGTCGACGTGCGCGGGTATTTCGTGTGGTCGCTGCTCGACAACTTCGAGTGGTCGTACGGCTACTCCAAGCGCTTCGGCATCGTGCATGTCGACTTCGACACCCAGAAGCGAACGCCGAAGGACAGCGCGCGATTCTATGCCAACGTCATCGCATCCAAAGGTCACGTGTTGAACGACGCCGCCCCCGGCGCCTGATCGACGACCGTGCGCGCACACGGGCGTAGCTCGACCATCGCGCGACAGACCCGGCTCGTGCTGCCGCTGCTCGCCGCGCTCACGCTGCTGGCCACCGGCGCGCACGGCTTCGGCCTCGAAGAGGTTGCCGCGCAGGCCGCGAAGCTGGCCGCCGCGGGGTATCAAAAGCCGAACACGACGCTGCCGAAGTCGATCAAGGCGTTGAGCTACGAGCAGCATCGCGACATCCGGTTCCGGCCCGAGCGGGCGCTGTGGCGGGATGCGAACCTGCCGTTTGAGGTCATGTTCTTCCATCCCGGCTGGGTCTACGAGGACGCGGTGACGATTCACGAGGTGACCCCCGAGGGGGTGCGCGACGTCAAATTCGATCCCGACGCGTTCGACTACGGCGCGAACAAGCTCACCCCCGACGACGTTCGCGGGCTCGGGTTCGCCGGGTTTCGCGTTCACTTTCCGGTCAACACGCCAACGTACAAGGACGAGACGCTGGTCTTCCTCGGCGCCAGCTACTTCCGCGGCCTGGGGCGCGGCCAGCGCTTCGGGCTCTCGGCGCGGGCCCTCGCAATCGACACCGCCGAGAGTAGCGGCGAGGAGTTCCCGAGGTTCGTGGAGTATTGGATCGAGCGCCCCACGCGGACGGCGAAGGAGCTGACGATCTATGCGCTGCTCGACTCGCCCCGCGCCGCGGGCGCCTACCGGTTCCTGCTCAGACCCGGGGTGACGACGGTCGTCGACGTCGACGCCCGGCTGTATCTGCGCAAAAACGTCGCCAAGCTCGGGATCGCGCCCCTGACCAGCATGTTCTTCTTCGGCTCCAATCAACGCTCACCGCGCGAGGACTATCGGCCGCGGGTCCACGATTCCAACGGTCTGTCGATCCAGGTGAACGACAAGGACTGGATCTGGCGACCGCTCGTGAATCCCAAGCGCCTGCTGGTGACGTCGTTCGCGATGACGAATCCGCGCGGGTTCGGCCTGATGCAGCGGGAGCGGTCGTTCGCCGACTACGGCGACCTGAACGCCCGTTACGACTTGCGACCGTCGGCGTGGGTCGAGCCGCGAGGGCGGTGGGGTCCCGGTCGCGTGGAGCTGGTCCAGATTCCGGTCCCCGACGAGACCAACAACAACATCGTGGCGTACTGGGTCCCCGATTGGCAGCCGAAGCCCAAGGACGTCTTGCCGTACTCGTATCGGCTGCTCTGGCAGAAAGACCACGAGATTCGTCCGCCGCTCGGCTGGGTGCGGGACACGCTGCGCGGCCGCGGCTATGTCCGCGCGGCCGACGGAAGCGTCGAGCTCCACGTCGATTTCGACGGCCCCTCGCTCCGGCAGCTTCCGAGCAACGCGTCCGTCGACGCGGCCCTGTGGGTGGACGCGAACGGCGAGATTCTCGAGCGGAACCTCGTACGTAACGAGGTCACCCGCGGCTGGCGCTTCGTGGTCCGCGTGCGGCGCGTCGACGGCAACAAGCCGGTGGAGCTGCGCGCGCACCTGAGCGCGAACAACGAGGTCGCGTCCGAGACGTGGAGCTACCTGTTGCCGCCCGACTAGCGTCCACGGCGGCGTCCCGTCGGCCGCGCTTTCCGGATGCGCGTTGACAAGGCTGGAGTCTGCCCGTATAAGCGCGGGCGTGTCCGCGCCTGCCAAGCCGATTCTCTCCGTTCGCGATCTCACCGTGCGCTTCGGCGGCATCGTCGCGCTCGACGGCGTGTCGTTCGACGTGGCCGAAGGTCAGATCGTCGGCCTCATCGGACCCAACGGCGCGGGCAAGACCACGCTCTTCAACTGTCTGAGCCGCCTGTACACGCCGCAGCGGGGCGACGTGCGCTTCGGCGAACGCTCGCTGCTGGCGCTGCCGCCGCATCGAATCGCCGAGCTCGGCATCGGCCGCACCTTCCAGAACCTCGCCCTGTTTTCGACGCTCAGCGTGCTGCAGAACGTCATGATCGGTGTGCACGGCCGGACGCGGAGCGACTTTTTGAGCAATGCGCTGCGGCTGCCGTGGGTGCGGCGGGAGGACGCGGATATCCGCGCGCGCGCGCGCGAGCTGCTGGCGTTTCTCGATCTCACGGCGCTGGCCGACCATCCCGCGGCCGGGCTGCCGTTCGGCACGCTCAAGCGCGTCGAGCTCGCGCGCGCGCTCGCCGGTCAGCCGGCGCTGCTCCTCGTCGACGAGCCGGCCGGTGGTCTCAATCACGAGGAGGTGGGCGCCCTGGCCGCGCTGCTGCGGACGATCCGCGACCGGCGCGGCGTCACCATCCTGCTCGTCGAGCATCACATGGGACTCGTCATGCAGATCTCCGACGCCGTCGTCGTCCTCGACTTCGGCCGAAAGATCGCCGAGGGCCGGCCGGCCGAGGTGCAGCGTGATCCCGAGGTGATTCGCGCCTATCTCGGCGTCGAAGAGACGGCGGCGCGGCGCTGATGGCCGCCCTGCTCGAGGCGCGGGGGCTGCAGGCGCAGTACGGCTGGACGAAGGTGCTGCACGGAATCGACTTCACCGTGGAAGAGGGCGGCATCACGACCATTCTCGGCGCCAACGGCGCCGGCAAGACCACCACGCTGCGTGCCGTGTGCGGCATGGTGCGCACCGCGGGCGAGATTCGGTTTGCCGGCCAGCGCATCATCGGGCGCGCCACGGAGGATCTCGTGCGGCTCGGTATCGGACACGCGCCGGAGGGGCGCGGCACGTTCGTCAATCTCACCGTCGAAGAGAACCTGCGGCTCGGCGCCTATGCGCGCGGCCGCGGCGGCAGCGTGGCAGACGACCTCGAGCGCGTGTACGGCTACTTTCCCGTGCTGGCGCAGCGCAAGAAACAGGTGGGCGGCACCCTATCGGGGGGGGAGCAGCAGATGCTCGCGGTCGGCCGCGCGCTCATGCTCCGACCGCGGCTGCTGCTGCTGGACGAGCCGTCGCTCGGGCTGGCGCCGTTGGTCGTGCGCGAGATCTTTCGCATCGTGCGCGCCATCAACCGCGAGGAACGCGTCAGCGTCCTGCTCGTCGAGCAGAATGCGGCCGTCGCCCTGGGCCTCGCCGATCACGCCTATCTCATGGAGACGGGCCGTGTGGTGATGTCCGGGCCGGCGGCCGAGCTGCGTCAGAACGACGCCATTCGCCGCGCGTATCTGGGCTACTGAGATGGACATCTTCTTCCAGCAGGTGGTCTCGGGCCTCGCGACGGGCGGCATCTACGGCAGCGTGGCGCTCGCGCTGGTGATGATCTATCAGGCCACCGACGTCGTGAACTACGCCCAGGGCGAGATGGCGATGTTCAGCACGTACCTCGCCTGGACGCTGATGAACGCCGGCGTGCCGTACTGGGGCGCCTTCTTCGGCACGCTAGTGATCTCGTTCGTGGGCGGCGTGCTGCTCGAGCGCGTGGTCATCCGGCCGGTGGAGAGCAAGCCGATCCTGACCATCGTCATCGTGTGCATCGGGCTCTTGGTCATCCTCAACAGCGTGGCTGGCTGGATCTACTCCTACATCCAGAAGCCTTTTCCGAGCCCGTTTCCGCCCAGGCCGATCGTGCTCGGCACGGTGGTGTTCGGCGCCCACGATCTCGGCGCCATCGGCGTGACGCTCGTGGTGCTGGCGTTCCTCTACGTGTTCTTTCGATTCACGACGCTCGGACTCGCGATGCGGGCGGCGGCCCAGAATCCAGCCTCGAGCCGTCTATGCGGGATCCGCGTGGGCTGGATGCTCGCGATCGGCTGGGGTCTCGCGGCGATGGTCGGTGCCGTCGCCGGCATGATGGTGGCGCCGGTCGTGTTCCTGGACCCCAACATGATGGCCGGCATCCTGATCTATGCGTTCGCCTCGGCCACCCTCGGCGGCTTCACGAGCCCGGGCGGCGCGGTGCTCGGCGGTCTCATCGTCGGCGTCATCGAAAACCTCGTCGGCACCTACGTGCGTTTCATCGGCACCGAGCTGAAGCTGACGGTCGCGCTCGCGGTCATCCTCATCGTCCTCGTCCTCAAGCCGAGTGGGTTGTTCGGCCGCGCCGCGGTTCACCGGGTGTGACCGCGCGCGCGCCGGTGATCGTGGTGGCGGTGGCGCTGGCGGCGGCGCTCGCGCTGCCGTTGTTCGTCTCGAACTTTCGCCTGTTCCAGTTCACCCAGGTGGCCGTGTATGCGATCGCGCTGCTCGGGCTCAACATACTCACCGGCTACAATGGGCAGATCTCGCTCGGCCACGGCGCGTTCTACGCGCTCGGCGCGTACACGACGGCGATCATGATCGACCAGTGGAGCGTGCCGTATCCGCTCACCATCGTGACCGCCGGCATCCTCTGCCTCGTCGTCGGCTTTCTCTTCGGCATTCCTGCGCTGCGCCTCGAGGGGCTGTACCTGGCCCTCGCCACGTTCGCGCTGGCGCTCGCCATCCCGCAGATCCTGAAATACTTCGAGCACTGGACGGGCGGCTCGCAGGGCATCGTGCTGTCCAAGCCGAATCCGCCGTGGGGCATCACGCTCTCGCCCGACCAGTGGCTGTACTACTTCACGTTGGCCATTCTCGTCGCCCTCTTCGTGCTCGCGCGCAATCTGCTGGCGGGGCGGACGGGACGCGCCATCGTGGCTATCCGCGACAACCCGATCGCCGCGCAGGCCATGGGCGTGAACACGGCCCTCTACAAATCGCTGACGTTCGGGGTCAGCGCCGGCTACACGGGCGTGGCCGGTGCCCTGAGCGCGATCGTCATCGCTTTCGTGGCGCCCGACGCCTTCAACGTGTTTCTGTCGATCACCTTCGTCACCGGCATCGTGATCGGCGGCCTGGCGTCGATCTCGGGCGCGATCTTCGGCGCGCTCTTCATCCAGTTCGTCCCGAACTGGGCGCAGGACATCTCGAAGGCCGCGCCGTGGGCGATCTACGGCATCTTTCTCATCGGCTTCATGTACGTCATGCCGTTCGGCATCGCCGGCGCGATCCGTCGGCTGGCCGCCCGCGCGGCGCACCGCGGAACCGCCGCGCGTGCCTGACCGTTGCCCGGAGTAAGATTGGTCCCGATCCGGCGGTCCCGCCGGGAGCCCTACAGGAGGACATCATGCTGACGAGAGCGGTATTGAGCGCCCTTATCGCGACGCTGGCCCTGGTGGCGTCGGCGACGGCGGCGGATACGCCGGGTGTCACGGCAACCGAGATCAAGATCGGCCACACCAACCCGTACAGCGGGCCGGCGTCCGCCTACGGCACCATTGGCAAGGTCATCACCGCGTATTTCAAGAAGGTCAACGACGAGGGTGGTATCAACGGCCGGAAGATCAACTTCATCTCCGTCGACGACGGTTACAGCCCACCGAAGACCGTCGAGATGGTGCGACGCCTGGTCGAGCAGGATCAGGTCGCGTTCGTGTTCAACACGCTCGGCACGCCGACCAACAGCGCCATCCACAAATACATGAACCAGCAAAAGGTGCCTCAGCTCTTCGTCGCCACCGGCGCGACGAAGTGGGGTGATCCGCAGCATTTCCCGTGGACGATGGGCTGGCAGCCGACGTACCAGGCCGAGGGCCACATCTACGCGCAGTACGTGCTCAAGAACGTTCCGAACGCGAAGATCGGCATTCTGTACCAGAACGACGACTACGGGAAGGACTACGTCAAAGGCCTGAAGGACGCGCTCGGTGACAACGCCAAGAAGATCATCGTCATGGAGCAGACCTACGAGGTGACGGATCCCACCGTCGATTCGCAGATCGTCAACCTCAAGAACAGCGGCGCCAACGTCTTCTACAACGTGACGATCCCGAAGTTCGCCGTTCAGGCGATCAAGAAGGCCCACGATGTCGGCTGGAAGCCCCTGCATCTGCTCAACAGCGTCTCCAGCTCGGTCGGGGTCGTGCTCAAGCCGGCCGGGCTCGAGGCGTCCAAGGACATCATCACGGCGCGCTATCTCAAAGACGTGACGGACCCGCAGTGGAAGAACGACGCGGGATACAAGGACTGGCTGGCGTTCATGCAGAAGTACTATCCGGACGGAAGCACGGTGGACGACTTCAACGTCTATGGCTACACGGTCGCCCAGGGGCTGGTGCAGGTCCTCAAGCAGTGCGGCAACGATCTCTCGCGCGCCAACATCATGAAGCAGGCGGCGAGCTTGAAGGATCTCACGCTGCCGATGCTGTTGCCCGGCATCAAGGTGAACACCAGCGCGACCGACTTCTACCCCATCGAGCAGGAGCAGCTCGCCAAGTTCGATGGCGAGCGGTGGGTCAACTTCGGCGAGCTCTTCGACGCGTCAAAGAAGTAGAGCGAGCGTGACCGAGGAGCGCCCCGGGTTTCCCGGGGTGCTTCGGAGCGTTGCCGGGGAGTCCGAGGGGGCGTAGGGGGCCTTCTAGGCCCCCCAAAAGAGAAAGGGCGGTCGCGCAATCGCGACCGCCCTCGGAGCCTCTGCGGTCGCCCCCCGCGCCCGCCGAGGCTTTTCCTGGATCAGGTCGTACGTCAGACTCGTCGTCGCCGCCGCGCATCCCGCGCGCGCGCCGTATGGCGCGGCCCCGCCGAGACCCACGCAGCAACGGTTCCGAACAGCGCAGCCAGCACGAGCGGCGCCACGACGTCGGCCAGAGCCGGCACGGTCAGCGCCTTACCGAGGCCCGCCGAAGCGGGAGGGTGCGCTGCATTCGGCTGCACGTCGACCGGCGTCGGCTCGGCTCGGACGGCGGCGCCCACCGTCGCCCACAACCCGAGGCCGACCCCCTGACCAATCACCAGCGCTCGTGCCGTACGCGTCATACGTCATCTGTGTCGCTCCTCTGTCGATCCGAAGTCGCTCAATCGATCCGAAATCGTTCAACGGCGCGCAGCAGGAGCATCAAGGGTGCCAGCCCGGCGACGGATGTCGCGCATGCGGAATGTCGCGGAGTTATCGCGTGAGCGACGGCAAGAGCCGCGGTGTGAGGCCGGCGACGTGCACCGAGTCGCCTGACGCGGCGATCGGCAACCCGGTCATTCTGCCCGGTCCGCGGCGCCTGAGGTCGTGTTGTTGCCTCGCGCGTCGCCTGCTACCGTGGAAACGCATCAGGTGAAGCGCGCCGCTTCAACCGACGAAAGGAACGCCATGAAGAAGCTCGCACACCGGCTCACCCTCGCGATTGTCTCTGCCGGCCTCCTCACAGGATGCGCCACCGTGGGGCACGCCCCGGTGACGTCCCTGATCACCCTCGACGAAAAAGGTCCCGTTGCGGTCGGGTCAGCGGCCGGCAGCTCCAAGGTCGGCCGCTCCGAGGCCTGGGGCATCCTCGTGTTCGCCACGGGCGATGCCAGCATCAGCGCCGCCATGCGAAACGGCGGGATCACACGCATTCATCACGTGGACCACGAAACCAGCAGCTTTCTCGGTGTTTACGCGAAGTACACGACCATCGTCTACGGCGAGTAACCCTCTGCCCCGCTTCGCCTGATCTCAGCGCCGGCGCGCGCGGCTTGAGCCGCGCGTGCCGGCGTCGCACCGCCCCAGGAAGTCGAGCGCCGCGCGGTTCCACGCCTCGGGCTGGTCACGGTTCGCGAAGTGGCTGGCCGGGGACAGGACGACCAGCCGCGAGCCGCGGATCTTGGCGTGCATCACCTTCATCGGGCCGAGCGATGGGTCACGATCCCCCCCGATGAGCAGCACGGGGACCCGAATCCGCGGCAATTGCTCGGTGATGTGATCCATGGCCAGCAGCGCCCGCAGCGCATTCGCGTACCCGATCGGCGTGAGGCGGCGGTAGTACGCGTAGAACTCGTCCTTCGAGCCCGGATCCAGCGCCAGGCGCGCGGCGACGTTCGGGTTGGAGGCCATCGCGAACTCCGCCATCGCGTCCATGCCCCGCGTGAGCGTGACCTCGATCGACCGGGCGCGCATGACAATGTTGTCGACCGACAGCGGCAATCCTGCGGCCGAGGACGAGTTGGTCACGAGCAGCGAGCGGACGCGGGCGGGGAAGGCCAGCGTGAAACGCGTCGCGATGCCCGCGCCGAGGGACAACCCGCCCACGTGGGCGCGGCGCAGCCGCAGATGGTCGAGCACGGCCTTGAGGTCGAGGACCCAGCGCGCGAACGAGTAGCGCGCCGGATCGGCCGGGCTGTCGGAGCGGGCGTGACCGCGCGGCTCCCAGAGCACCAGACGATGGCGCGCGGCGAGAGCGGGAACATTGACGTCCCACAGATCGGCATTGCCGCCGATCCCGTAGGCGAGCACCAGCGGCGAGCCGGTCGCGCCGGCTTCGGTAGGACCATGCTCCTCGTAATAGATGCGGACCCGGTCGTCGGTGCGAACGTAGGGCACGGCCGTATGTTATGTCAGGCCGGCAGCGGAGAAGACGTCAGTGGTTGGACAAAATGAGAAACAACACGATGAGCGTGATCGGCGGCCCCAGCAACCACGCGAGGATATGAAGCACTCACGCACCTCCATCGCGAACACGTCCGGGGGGTGCAAGCGGACGGCCACTGCGCGTCCGCTTGACGGCCATGACCCGATTCAGTATTTTTGAAGTCGTCTTCATTGGTGGTTAACCAGCCTCAGGATGGTTCAGCAGGAGAGAGACGGGCGGGCCTCGATGAACATTCGCCTCAGCCTGACGGTCAACGGCGAATCCCATGAGCTCCTCGTGCCGGTCCACAAGACGCTCCTCGAGGTCCTCCGCGAGGATCTCGACCTGATCGGTACCAAGCATGGGTGCGAGCTCGGCGAGTGCGGCACGTGCACCGTCCTGGTCGAGGGCGCCCCGGTGCTGTCGTGTCTGGCCCTGCCAGCCGATCTGCAGACGTCGGAGATCACGACCGTGGAGGGCCTGGCCGACGGCGGCCGGCTCCATCCGCTGCAGCATGCGTTCGCCGAGCTCGGTGCCGCGCAGTGTGGGTACTGCACGCCGGGCATTCTCGTGACGGCCAAGGCGCTATTGGCCGAGGATCCCACCCCAACACGTCAACGCATTCGCGAGGCGCTCGCCGGCAATCTCTGCCGCTGCACGGGCTATACGAAAATTCTCGATGCCGTCGAGCTGGCCGCGTTGCGCATGACCGGGGCGCGCGCGTGAGCAAGCGCTTCTCCGTCGTCGGCCAGCCGCTGCCCAAGATCGACGCGTGGGGCAAGGTGACGGGCGACACCCGCTACGCCGACGATCTGGTGCTGCCCCGCATGGCGTACGGCAAGCTCTTGCGCAGCCCGCATGCGCACGCGCGCATCACGCGCATCGACACCACGCGCGCCGCCGCGGTGCCCGGCGTGTACGCGGTCATCACCGGCGCCGACCTGCCGCGCGTGAAGTTCGGCATCCTGCCCGTGTCCCAGGACGAAGAAGCGCTGTGCATCGACAAAGTCCGGATGGTCGGCGACGCGGTGGCCGCCGTGGCCGCGGTCGACGAGGAGACGGCGGATCGCGCGTGCCGGCTCATCGACGTCGACTACGAGCCACTGCCGGCCCTGATGTCGATCCAGGAGTCGCTCGCCCATCCCGAGGTGCGCATCCACGAGTACGGTGACGGCCCCAACGTGCACAAGAACGTCGCGCTCCAGTTCGGCGACGTCGAGGCGGCGTTCGCCGCCGCCGACCTCGTGCGCGAGGACGTCTTTTTCTACGAGGGCAACACGCACCTGCCGATGGAGCAGCACGCCGCCGTCGCGCACGCGACGGCCGATGGCAAGCTCACACTCTGGTCGTCGACGCAGACGCCACACTACGTGCATCGTCTGCTGGCGAAGATTCTCGACCTGCCGGCCGCGCACATCCGCGTGATCGCGGCGCCTGTCGGCGGCGGCTTCGGCGGCAAGCTCGACCCGTTCGCCCACGAGATCGCCGCGTGCCGGCTCTCGCAGCTGATCGGCCGCCCCGTCAAGATCGCCTGTACGCGCGAGGAAGTGTTCTACATCCACCGGGGCCGGCATCCGGTGCTGATGTGGATCAAGACCGGCTTCACGCGCGCCGGCGACATCACGGGCTGCCACCTCAAGACGTGGCTCGATGGCGGCGCGTACGGCTCGTACGGCGTGGCGTCGACGTTCTACACCGGCGTAATCAATCCGGTGACGTACAAGATGCCGGTCTACAAGTTCGAGGGCGCGCGCATCTTCACGAACAAGCCCCCGTGCGGACCCAAGCGTGGTCACGGCACGCCGCAGCCGCGCTTCGCGCTCGAGGTGCAGCTCGACAAGGCGGCCGAGCAGCTCGGGCTCGATCCGGCCGACATGCGGCGCCGCATCCTCGTCGAGCCCTTCACCAAGACGGCCAACCATCTGACCGTCACGACGATCGGCCTGGGGGAATGCATCGACAAGGTGGTCGAGGCCTCCGGCTGGCGCGACAAGCAGCCGCGCTACCGCGCGGCCGCCGTGGGCGACGCCGCCAAGCCACTCTGGCGGCCGCAAAAGCGGCGAGGCATCGGCATCGCGTGCTCGTCCTACATGACCGGTGCGGGCACGGCGATCTATTGGAACAACATGCCGCACTCCGGCGTGGTCCTGCGCGCCGACCGCAGCGGCGCCGTCGCCGTGCTGTGCGGCGCCACCGACATCGGCCAGGGCTCCGACTCGATCCTCGCGTACCTCGTGGCCGAGGTGCTCGGCCTCGATCCCAAGGACGTTCACGTCCATCCTGCCGACACGAGCCTCACGCCCGTGGATCTCGGTTCGTACTCGTCGCGGGTCACGCTGATGTGTGGTCAGGCGGCGATCCAGGCCGCCGAGCGGCTGCGCGCGGCGATGTTCAAGGCGGTGGCGGCGAAGCTCGAGGTCGACGCGACGACGCTCGTCGCGCGCGACCGCAAGGTCGGCGTGCCGAACGACTGGGACAAGGCCGTGGACTTCGCGAAGGCGGTGGAGCTCGGCGAGGCGATGCATGGCGTGCTCGCTTTCGCCGGCTCGTATGCGCCGCCCAAGCGCGCGGGTAAGTACAAGGGCGGCGGCGTCGGCCCGTCGCCGTGCTATTCGTATTCCGCCTGCGTCGTCGAGCTTTCCGTGGACGAGGACACCGGCGACGTCGAGCTGCACGACGTATGGATTGCGCACGACATCGGCCGCGCGCTCAACCCGCTGCTCGTCGAGGGCCAGGTCGAGGGCTCCGTCTACATGGGCATCGGCGAGGCGATGATGGAGGCGCAGGTCTTCCGCAAGAACGTTCACAAGGCGCCGTCGATGCTGGAATACAAGAGCCCGACGACGCTCGAGACGCCGGACATCCACACCATCCTGGTCGAGACCGACGACCCGGAGGGGCCGTTCGGCGCCAAGGAAGCCGGGCAGGGCCCGCTCCTGCCGGTGATGCCGGCCATCGCCAACGCGATCTATCAGGCCGTCGGCGTGCGCGTCGACGAGATCCCGATCACGCCCGAGAAGGTCCTCAAGGGCCTCGAGCTCCGACGCCAGGGCAAGGCTGCACGCGTCGGGCCCGACCGTGTGCCGCTCTTCACCTTCAAGGAGCCGCTCGTCGTCGAATCCGCGTTCGGCGCGCCCGCCGACGCCATCGCCGTGCGCCCCTTTGCGGACGAAAAGACATGAGCACGCGCAGGAGCGCACGCAGCCACCATCCTTCTACGTCAGGCCACCCACGGTCTGAGCCGGCCTCGCGGACCCGGCTGCAATGATTCGCCTGCCCGCGTTCGAGTATCTGGCCCCGCGCACCGTCGGCGACGCCGTGAAGTATCTTGGCGACCGCGGCGCCGACGCGATGCTGGTCGCCGGCGGCACGGACCTGTTTCCGAACATGAAGCGCGGTCAGTTCGAGCCGAAGGCGCTCATCGGTTTGCGCGGGATTCGTGAGCTCACCGGCGTGAGCGGCGATTGGCGCCGCGGGGTGATCATCGGCGCCGGCACCACGTTGAGCGCCGTCGCCACGCACATGGATATCGCGCGGCGCTATCCAGCGCTCGCCACGGCGGCCGGACTCGTGTCGTCGCCGCAGCTGCGCAACGCCGGCACGCTTGGCGGCAACGTGTGCGTCGACACTCGCTGCAACTACTACAACCAGTCGTACGAGTGGCGGAAAGCCGTCGGCTTCTGCATGAAGAAGGACGGGGACATCTGCCTCGTCGCGCCCGGCAGCGATCGCTGCTGGGCCGTGTCGTCGTCCGACACGGCTCCCGCGCTGTGGGCGCTCGGCGCCACCGCCCGGCTGGTGGGGCCCGCGGGCGAGCGGACGGTGCCGGTGTCGGCGCTCTATCGCGACGACGGCATCGAATATCTCGCCAAACGACCGGATGAGATCCTCACGGAGCTCGCGCTGCCACCGGCCGACGGCTGGGACTCCGTCTATCTCAAGCTGCGGCGTCGCGGCTCGTTCGACTTTCCGGTGCTCGGCGTGGCGGTCGCGCTGCGCCGAGAGCGTGACGTCGTGCGCGAGGCACGCGTCGTGCTCGGCGCGGTCGCGTCGACGCCGCGCGAGGCGCCTGCGGCGGCCGCGGCGCTCGTCGGCCAGCCGCTCACGTCCGACACGATCACGCGCGCCGCCGAGGCGGCGGCCGGCCCAGCAAAGCCGCTGGACAATACCGACTTCACGCATCCATACCGCAAGCGGCTCGTGCGCGTGTACGTGGCTCGGGCGCTGGCGCGACTGGCGGGCCTGGACGCGGGGCCCGCGGCGTTCGAAACTCCGGGACGGGCATGACCCCGCTCGGCGCACGGATCAAGGCGCTACGGCTCGAGCGCGACCTGCAACAGCGGCAGCTCGCGGAGAAGGCGGAGCTGACGCCGAGCATGGTGTCGCAGATCGAGTCGGGCCGCCTCACGCCATCGCTGCACACGCTCGGCCGCATTGCCGCGGCGCTCGGCGTGCCGATCGCGACGCTGTTCGACGGACACCCCGGCGGCCGCATCCAGGTCACGCGCAAGAAGGACTACCCGGTGGTGTCCTTCGACGGCACCTCGGAGCGCTGGAGCGTGCTCGGCGCCGGCCTGTTCGAGGGCAAGATCCGCGCGGTGGTCTCGACGTTGGACGCGCGCGGCAAGGGCGTGACCACGCCGAGCGTAGTCATCAAGCCCGGGCAGATGAAGCTGTTCTATGTGCTCGACGGCACGGTGGCCCTGCACTACAACGGCGATCGCCAGATGCTCGAGAGCGGCGACAGCGCCCTGCTCGACGGCGGTGCGCCGCACGGCTGGGAAAACATCGGAACGAAGAAGGCCCGGGTGCTCTGGGTCATCCTGGGATAGGTCATGGCTGAGACGACGACGACCGATGCTCGCGTGGACTTTCGCACCGAGCCCGCGCGCTACCGGCACTGGAAGCTGGCGATCGACGGGCCGGTGGCGACACTCACGATGGACGTCGCCGAAGACGGCGGGCTGCGTCCAGGGTACGAGCTGAAGCTCAACTCGTACGATCTCGGCGTCGACATCGAGCTGTACGACGCGCTCCAGCGTCTGCGCTTCGAGCATCCCGAGGTCGGCGCGGTGATCCTCACCTCCGGCAAAGATCGCGTGTTCTGCGCCGGGGCCAACATCCGCATGCTCGGACAGTCCTCGCACGCCTGGAAGGTGAACTTTTGCAAGTTCACGAACGAGACACGCAACGCGATCGAGGACGCGTCCGGCGAGTCCAGGCAAGTCTGGCTCACTGCGGTGAATGGCCCGTGCGCGGGCGGCGGGTACGAGCTCGCGCTCGCCACGGAGTGGATCGTGATGGCGGACGACGCCAACACGGCCGTCTCGTTGCCGGAGGTGCCGCTGCTCGCCGTCCTGCCGGGCACGGGCGGCCTCACGCGACTGGTCGACAAAAGGAAAGTCCGCCGCGATCGGGCCGATTTCTTCTGCACCACCGAGGAGGGCGTCAAGGGCAAGCGCGCGGTGGAGTGGGGACTCGTCGACGAGGTGGTGCCGCGCTCGCGGCTGGTCGAGGTCGTGCGGCAGCGCGCGGACGAGCGAGCGGCACGCAGTGACCGGCCGCGCGATGCGCGGGGCGTCGCGCTCACGCCGCTGGCGCGCACGATCGAGGGCGAGCGCATCGCGTACGCGCACGTGACGTGCGTGATCGATCGGCGCCGTGGACTCGCGGAGATCACGGTGACCGTGCCGGCCGCGGCGCCGCCCGCCGACGCGGCGTCCGCGATCACGCAGGGCGCCGCGTTCTGGCCGCTCGCGGTGGCGCGCGAGCTCGACGATCTCGTGCTCCATCTGCGCACGAACGAGGAGGCCATCGGCGTCTGGGTCGTTCGCACGAGCGGCGATGCCGACACGGTCGAGGCGTACGACCGTCTGCTGCTCGGTCAGGCGAGTGACTGGTTTGTGCGCGAGGTCCGGCTGTACCTCAAGCGCGTGCTCAAGCGTCTCGACGTGTCCTCGCGCTCGGTGTTCGCGCTGATCGAGCCGGGCTCGTGCTTCGCGGGCACGCTCCTCGAGCTGGCGCTGGCCGCCGACCGCTCGTACATGCTCGACGACTCGAGCGGCGACGCGGGCCGGCGCGCGACGGTGCGGTTGACGGCCGCCAACTTCGGCGCATATCCGATGATCAACGGGCTGTCGCGTCTGGCCAGCCGGTTTCTCGCCGAGCCGGGCCGCGTGGACGATCTCAAGGGCCGCGTGGGCCAGGATCTCGATGCGCGGGCGGCTGCCGAGGCCGGGCTCGTGACGTTCACGCCGGACGACATCGACTGGGACGACGAGGTGCGGCAGGCGCTCGAGGCGCGCGCAGCGTTCTCGCCCGACGCGCTGACGGGCATGGAGGCCTCGCTGCGCTTCGGCGGGCCCGAGACGCTCGAGAGCAAGATCTTCGGTCGTCTCTCGGCCTGGCAGAACTGGATCTTCCAGCGCCCGAACGCCGTGGGCCCCAAAGGCGCGCTCGCCGTCTACGGCACCGGTGAGCGCAGCGATTTCGATCGCAGGAGAGTGTGATGGCTGGCATCGACTATCTGGAGCGGATCCCGAACAACGTCGACCTCGCCGGCGACCGACGGCTGCAGCGCGCGCTCGAAGACTGGCAGCCGAAGTTCCTCGAGTGGTGGAAAGACATGGGGCCCGAGGGCTTCCAGGCGCGCGACGTGTATCTGCGGACCGCGATCAGCGTCGACGCCAAGGGCTGGGCTCAGTTCGGCTACGTCCGCATGCCCGAGTACCGCTGGGGCATCTTCCTCGCCGAGCCCGAGCCGGGACGCACGATCGCGTTCGGAGATCACAAGGGTGATCCGGCGTGGCAGGACGTGCCCGGCGAATACCGTGGCACGCTGCGCCGATTGATCGTGACCCAGGGCGACACCGAGCCGGCGTCGGTCGAGCAGCAGCGTCACCTCGGCCGGACGTGTCCGTCCGTCTACGATTTGCGCAACATCTTCCAGGTCAACGTGGAGGAAGGCCGGCACCTGTGGGCGATGGTCTATCTGCTCCAGGCGCACTTCGGCCGCGACGGCCGCGAGGAAGCCGAAGCGCTTTTGCAGCGTCGCTCCGGCGACCGCGACCGACCGCGCATCCTCGGCGCGTTCAACGAGCGCACACCCGACTGGCTCTCGTATCTGATGTTCACGTTCTTCACGGACCGCGACGGCAAGTACCAGCTCGCGAGCCTGGCTGAAAGCGGCTTCGATCCGCTGTCGCGCACGTGCCGATTCATGCTCACCGAGGAGGCGCATCATCTCTTCATCGGCGAGACCGGCGTCGCGCGTGTCGTGCAGCGGACGTGCGAGCTGATGCGTCAGCATCGGACGGATGACGTGCGCAAGTACGGCGCGCTGGACCTGGCGCTCCTGCAGCGCTATCTGAATTTCCACTACTCGGTGTCGCTCGACCTCTTCGGCTCGGAGATCTCCACGAACGCCGCCAACTTCTACACGCTCGGGCTGAAAGGCCGCTTCGAGGAGACCAAGAAGAGCGACGACCACCAGCTCAAGACCTCCACGTACCGCATCACGGCGGTGGAGGGCGACCGCCTCGTGGAGTCCGAGCAGCCTGCGCTGCAGACGCTGAACGAACGGCTGCGCGACGACTACATCGCCGACTGCCAGCGTGGCGTGGACCGCTGGAACAAGATCATTCGCGATCACGGCATCGATGTCGAGCTGCGACTGCCGCACCGTGGATTCCATCGGGCGATCGGCGCGTTCGCCGACGTGCGGATCTCGCCCGAGGGCCGGCTTCTGAGCCAGGCCGAGTGGGACGCCGGCCGGCACGCGTGGCTGCCGACGCAGGCCGACGAAGTGTACGTGCAGAGCCTGATGAAGCCCGTGACGGAGCCGGGGAAGTTCGCCAACTGGATCGCGCCGCCCGCACGCGGCATCAACGGCCAGCCCGTGAATTTCGAATATGTGCGTTGATGCTCTGAAGGTGACAGCCCACGCGTGAATGAGGGGGTTTGGGGGAAGCGGAACGGGTCCCCCAAGTAAATAATCGGTGACTGCCCACGCGTGAACGAGGGGGTCAAGGGGTCCCCCCAGTTAAAAAACGGCGCCCCGGGCGAGAACCCGGGGCGCTGCGGAAAAACTATGATGCGGGGAAGTCCCGCGATTACATCCGGCGCTGATCGATGTAGTTGTCGTTGCTGCGGGTCATCGCCACGATGGCGAGAATGACCACCAACAGCAGCGCGGCGGCGATGAGGACGGCCGCCGTGGGCGACAGCCCGAAGATCGTGGTGCGCTCGGTCACGACCGTACGCGGCAGCGCGGAGCCGCCATCGTCGCTCTTCGTGGTCGTGCTGCTGGAGCTGGAGCGCTCCGAACTCACGCTCCCGGACACGTTGCCGCCGGGCGTGCTGAGCGACCCGGAAGCGCTGCCGCCGCCCGCCGGCGCGGGGGTGCTGACGCTACCGGAGGACGAGCTGGAGCTGGACGGCTGCTGCGGCGCCGGAGCGGACGTCGAGCTCGATGACGACGACCCCTGCGCGAGAACGTCGGACACGGGCGCGGCGAGTAACGCCACACCCAGCAGAGCGGCGAACAAGGCTTTCATAACCGCACCTCCTCGCCGCCGACAGGCAGCAAGGCCGGTGCCAGCGAGACGGCGAGGCCGGAAGGAGTCGTGCGCATGAGGACTTGGGAGACGCTGCCGGCCACCTTCAACGTCGCGACCTGGTTCGTCGACAAGAACCTCGCCGATGGCCGGGCCGGGTCCCCGGCGTTTCATTACCAGGACCGCACGCTGACCTACGGCGACGTCCACGAGCTCGTCAACCGCACGGGCAACACGCTGCGCGAGCTCGGTGTCGAGATGGAGGATCGCGTGCTCGTGTTGTGCCTGGACGCGCCCGAGTTCATCGGCGCGTTCTGGGGGGCGATCAAGATCGGCGCGGTTCCGATTCCCGTCAACACGCTGATGCGCGGCGCCGACTATCTCTACTTCCTGCGCGACAGTCGCGCGAAGGTTGCGGTGATCTCTGCGCCGCTGATGAGCGAGGCCGGCCCCGTGCTCGCGCAGGCGCCGCACCTGCGCCACGTGCTGGTGGCGGGCGGCAAACCGCCGGGGACGTATCTGTCGTACGAAGAGCGCATCGCGAAGACCTCGGCGTCACTCGCGGCCGCCGAGACGTCGAAGGATGACGCCGCCTTCTGGCTGTACTCCTCCGGCTCGACCGGGTTTCCCAAGGGCGCGGTGCACCTGCATCACGACATGGTCGTGTGCTACGAGACGTACGCGACCGAAGTCCTCGGCATGCGGGCCGACGACAAGGTGTTCTCGGCGGCCAAGCTGTTCTTCGCGTACGGGCTTGGCAACGCCGGATACTTCCCCATGGGCGCCGGCGCGCAAAGCGTGCTCTATCCGCATCGGCCGACGCCGGATGCGGTGTTCGAGATCATCACGCGCCATCGACCGACGCTCTTCTTCGGCGTGCCCACGCTGTACGCGGCGATGCTCGCGCTCAAGGAGCCCGAGAAGCGCTGGGACGTCTCGTCGCTGCGGCTGTGCGTGTCTGCGGGCGAAGCATTGCCCGAGGAGCTCTACAACCGATGGCGCGACCGCTTCGGTGTCGAGCTCATCGACGGCATCGGGACGACAGAGATCCTGCACATCTTCCTCTCGAATCGTCCGGGTGCGCCGCGGCCGGGATCCACGGGGCTGCCGGTGCCGGGTTACGAGGCCATCATCGTCGATGACGCTGGCCAGCCGATTCCGCAGGGCGACATCGGCAACCTCCGCGTCAAGGGAGACTCGACGATGGCCTACTACTGGAACAAGCACGAGAAGACGAAAGAGACGCTCTACGGACCGTGGATCCAGACCGGCGACAAGTACTGGCAGGACGCCGACGGCTACTTCTGGTTCGCAGGGCGGGCCGACGACATGCTGAAGGTCGGCGGCATCTGGGTCTCACCCGTCGAGGTGGAAGCGACGCTCATCAAGCATCCGGCCGTCCTCGAGGCGGCCGTCGTCGGTCACGAGGATACCGATCAGTTGGTGAAGCCCAAGGCGTTCGTGGTGCTGAAGGAACCGGCGACCTCTGGCGCGGGGCTCGCGGACGAGCTCAAGGCATTCGTGAAGGACAAGATCGCGCCCTACAAATATCCCCGCTGGATCGAGTTCGTGGCCGATCTGCCGAAGACGGCGACGGGCAAGATACAGCGCTTCAAGCTGCGCGCCTGACTCGCGTGTTCGACGCCACGCTCGAGACGCTGGACGCGGCTCGCCTGCGCGAGCACCAATGGCGGCGGCTGCGGGCGCTGGTCGAGGCGATCTACGGCGTGCCCGGCAACGCATTCTGGAGAAGCGCGTGGGCGCGCGCCGGCGTCCGCTCGCCCGCCGATCTCGCGAGCTGGAAGGACTTCGAGCGGCTGCCTCGCTCGACCAAGCGCGATCTCGTCGACGACCAGGCCGCGCATCCGCCGTTCGGCACCAACCTGACCTTTGGCCTCGAGCGGTACGTGCGGGTGCACCAGACCTCGGGGACGACCGGCACGCCACTTCGCTGGCTCGACACCCAGGCCTCGTGGGACTGGTGGGCGCACTGCTGGCGATTCGTACTCGCCGGCGCCGGTCTCGGACCGGGCGACCGCGTCTACTTTCCGTTCTCGTTCGGGCTCTTCATCGGTTTCTGGGCCGGCTTCGAGGGGGCTCGCGCGCTCGGCGCGCTGGCCATTCCCGGCGGCGGGTCGGATTCGGCGGCGCGTCTGGCCGCGATGCAGACCCTCGGCGCCACCGCGCTGGTGTGCACGCCGTCCTACGCGCTGCACCTGGCGGAGACGGCGCGCGAGCGCGGCGTCGACGTCACGACGCTGCCCTTGCGCGTGACGGTGCACGCGGGCGAGCCGGGCGCCGGCATTCCCGCTGTGCGCGCGCGCATCGAGGCCCTCTGGGGCGCGCGCGCCTACGATCACGCCGGCATGACCGAGATGGGCGCGTACAGCTATGAATGCGCGGAGCAAGCGGGTCTGCACGTCAACGAGTCGGAGTTCATCTGTGAAGTGCTCGATCCGGCCACGGGAGCGCCGGCGCGCGAGGGCGAGCTGGTGTTGACCAACCTCGGCCGGCTCGGCTCGCCGGTGATCCGCTATCGCACCGGCGATCGCGTCCGCGTCGCCGAGGCGTCGTGCGCGTGCGGCCGCAGCTTTCGACGGCTCGAGGGCGGCATTCTGGGTCGCCTCGACGACATGCTCATCGTACGGGGCGTCAACGTGTTTCCCTCTGCCGTGGAGGGGATCGTGCGTCGCTTCGCCGCGATCGAAGAGTTTCAGATCGAGGTATTTCGCGACGGCGAGCTCGACGAGGCGCGCGTCCTGGTGGAGGTGGGCGGCGGAGACGGCGCGACGATCTGCGCGGCGCTGCAGGAGGCGCTTCGCGCGGGCCTCGGCCTCCGACTGCCCGTGAGCCTCGCGGCGCCGCGCAGCCTGCCGCGGTTCGAGCTCAAGGCGCGGCGGGTGGTGCGGCGCTAGGCCGGCACAAAGAACAGCGCGAGCCAGACGGTCGGCCCGGAGGGATCGGTCCACTCCACGCGGTGACGCACGTGCGCGCGCGGCAGCAGGTAATCGCCGACGCCGAGCGTGCGCTCGTCGGTCTCGCCCTCGATGCGCATCCGCGCGCGGCCGCGAAGCACCACGACCCATTCGTCGCGGTCCTGCTCGTACCACTCACCGGGTGGCGTCGCGTGCCCGGTGGAGACGATGCGCTCGAGCCTCACGTTCGGCGCGTCCAGCAGCACGTCGATACGCTCGGCGGTCAGCGCGCGCGGAACGTCGTCGAACACGTTGGTCATGTCAGGTCCTCGATGACGGCACGGTGCGCCGGCCAGCCGTCCAGCAGGCTCACCCGATCGGCCAGCTCGAAATCGGCGAAGTCGAAGCCCGGCGCGACGGTACCGCCCATCAGCGCGTAGTCTCCACCATCGGCGATGCGGGCTCCGTACCAGGCGCCGGCGGGGACGACAATCTGCGGCTCACCGTCGCCGCCGAGCCGCAGCCGGCGCGCGTCGCCCGGCCCTTCCAGCAGCCAAAGCGTCACGGCGTCCCCCGCGTAGTGGTGCCAGACCTCGTCGGACTTGATTCGATGCAGGGCCGAGCGCTCGCCGGCGCGCAGCAGATAGTAGATGGCGGTGCCGAGCGTCCGCGCGCCGCCGAATCGCGGCGGCAGCGCGACCGCCTCGACCCGCTCATTCGAGCGGTACGTCTCGCGGTACCAGCCGCCCTCCGGATGACGCACCAGCCCGAGTCGCTCGATCCACTGCTGCGCGGTGACGCGCGCGGTCACTGCTGCTGCTGTTGTTGCTGCGCCTGCTCCTCCATCGCCGCCGACGGCGCGGCCGCCGCGGCGTGTCGCGTCGGCGCGGTAGCGAACGTGCGCAGCTCGATGGTGCGCACGTCGTCGCCGGCGCGCGGCATGGCCATGTCCGCGACCGAGCGCGTGTAGACCTCGGCCGTGAGCGTCTCGCGGGCAATGCCGCGATAGATTCCCTTGTTCGGCGGCACGTCGTCATAGTGACGGCCGTGGCCGACGACGACGTAGCGTTCGTCGACGGGGCGAGCGTGCGTGGGGTCGAAGGCGACCCAGCCGACCGCCGGCGCATAGAACTCGACCCACGCATGACTCTGCGAGGGCTCGCGCTTCTTTCGGTCGACGTGCAGGTAGCCGCTCACGTAGCGGCACGGAATGGCGCTGAGCCGCAACCATCCGAGCATCAGGTGTGCGAAGTCCTGGCAGACGCCCTTGCCGAGCTTCAGGAAGTCGTCCGTCGTCGAGTCGTACCGTGTCACGTCCTTCTGATACTCGAAGCGCTCATGCAGCGCCCGTCCCATGACGAGCACCTGTTCGCCGACGGGCGCGCCGTTCGGCAGCGCCAGCGCGCCATGCGAGGCGCGCAGCTCCGGCGTGAGCCGTACCGGACCATCGAAGGCCAGGAAGTCGAGCAGCGCGTACGGCAGGTCGCCCTCGGAGGCGGCCGGACCCACCTCGTCAAGCGCCACGGCGGGCGCGCGTGTCTCGACGAGCGAGCTCGCTTTGACCTCGATCCGCTCGTGGAATTTCGTGATCGTGAAGTGGTGCGTGACGTTGTCGTTCCAATCGACGTAGCGATACACCCGCGTGCGCGGCCCCACCGCGAGGCCGAATCCGAGCACGGTCTGCGAGGTCGTGGTCTTCGGCTGCACGCGGAGCTCGAGAAACGATTCGCTGATGTAGCCGTCGTAGGCGAACGCGAACGCGTGCTCGATCATGAGCCGCATGGTTACGACACGAAGTACTGCGCGCTCAACGCGTCGTGCGTCTGACTTACCGCATCCACCACGCGATCGAGGAACACGGACGACGCCCGGCGCGCCGAGCGCGCGTCGTCATACGAGAGATCCGCGTGCAGCTTGCCCACCAGCCGCGCCGCCGGTGACAGCTCGCCGTCTGCCGTGATGCGATCCAGGCACTCCTTCATGGCCGCGCTCGAGGCGCGCAGCGAGCGTGGGGAGTGGGCGTCGGACAGCAGGAAGGCGACCACGAGGTCGCCTTCCATCGCGGCGCCACGCGCACGGCGATAATTCTCGAGCGAAGAGACGCTGCGCAGCAGGGTGCGCCACTGCGTGTAGTACAGCGGCTGATCCGCGCGCGCCGCCGTCAGCCCGGGCAGCTTGGCGCGCAGGATCAGCGCGGTGCGATACGTGCGCTCGAGCGCCTCGCCGAGCTTGAAGAAGTGCCAGGCCTCGTCACGCGCGAAGGTGCTGTCGATCGCGCCGACGATGCCGAACAGCCCCTTGTGGGTCGAGGCGAGCGCGTCGCGCAGGCCTGTGACGTCGGGGCGCCGCTCGCCGTAGGCCTCGAGCGTGTGGAACGTCTCGTTGATCGACATGAACGTCTCGACGGTGAGCGCCTCCCGCACCGCGCGGGCGTTCTCGCGCGCCTTGCGCAGCGAGTAGTGCACCGAGTACGGGTTCTTGCCGTCCACGAAGAAGGCCGTGAGATACGGCAGCGACAGCGGCGCGAACGCCGACACCGTGCTGGTGAGCTCGGCCGACGGCAGGATCGCCAGCAGGTCCTTCCACGCCGCCTGGGCCAGATCCTCCGCGAAGCCCTGGGTCTCCGTCGCGAAGTCGTCGGTGACCAGCAAGAGCCGCGTGATGTTCTCCGCGCGCTCGAGATAGCGGCCCATCCAGTAGACGGCGTCGGCCACGCGCGAGAGCATCAGCCGCCGCGCCGCGGGGCCAGCACCCAGGTGTCCTTGCTGCCGCCGCCCTGCGAGGAATTCACGACGTAGGAGCCTTTGCGCAGCGCCACCCGGGTGAGACCACCGGGCAGCACGCGGACGCGGTCGCCGTAGAGGATGAACGGCCGAAGGTCGATGCGCCGCGGCTCGAAGCGTCCCTCGACGTACGTCGGATGCGTGGAGAGATCGATCAGCGGCTGCGCGATGTAATTGCCCGGCTCCTGCCGCATGCGCGCGACATAGGCGTCGATCTCGGCGCGCGTCGCGAACGGTCCCATCAGCATGTTGTAGCCGCCCGAGTCGCCCGTCGTCTTGATCACGAGCTCGGCCGCGTGCTCGCACATGTACGCGAAGTCGTCCGGGCGAAAGCCGACGTACGTCGGCACCTGGCGCAGCCGCGCCTCCTCGCCGAGGTAGTACTTGATGAGCTGTGGCATGAACGCATAGATGGACTTGTTGTCCGCCACGCCGGCGCCCGGCGCATTCGCGATCGCCACGTTGCCCTGGCGGTAGGCGTTGAGGAGGCCCGGCACCCCGAGCAGGCTGTCGCGGCGGAACACGAGCGGATCGAGATAGTCCTCGTCGATCCGCCGGTAGACGACGTCCACGCGCTGTCGTCCGCGAGTCGTGCGCATGAACACCGAGTTGTCCTCGACGACGAGATCGCGCCCCTCGACGAGCGTGGTGCCCATCTCGCGCGCGAGGAACGAGTGCTCGAAGAATGCCGAGTTGTGAATGCCCGGCGACAGCACGACGGCCACCGGGTTCTCGGCGCCGCGCGCCGCCGAGTGCAGCAGGGCATCGAGCAGGAGGTTCGGGTAGTCCTTGATGGGTCGCACGGGGTAGACGCCGAACAGCTCCGGGAACACGCGCGTCATCAGATTGCGATTTTCGAGCACGTAGGACACGCCGCTCGGACATCGGCAGTTGTCCTCGAGCACGAGAAAGTCGCCCTTGCCATCGCGGATGATGTCGGTCCCCACGACGTGGGTGTAGACGCCGCGCGGCGGCCGTACGCCGAGCAGCTCGCGCTTGTACTCCTTGCGCGACAGCAGCAGCGCGGGCGGAAGTACCTTGTCGCGAAGACACTTCTGCTCGCCGTACACGTCGGCGATGAAGAGGTTCAGCGCCGTGACGCGCTGAACGAGCCCGGCCTCCAGCCGCTCCCACTCGCGGGCGGTCACGATGCGCGGCACGAAGTCGAAGGGGAAGATCCGCTCCAGCCCTTCCTTCTCTCCGTACACCGTGAAGGTGATGCCCTGGTCCACGAGCGTGAGCTTTTGCAGCCGCTCCCGCCGGCTCACTTCCCCCTGCGTGAAGGATTCGAGCACGCCGACGATGCCGCGATAATGGGCACGTGCGGCCTCGTCACGATCGAAGGCTTCGTCGAACGCGGCACCGCCGTCGTACGCCCATTTCACGGCCGAGAGAATAGCATTCCCGGCGAAAACCGCGGCCGCCGCCGCATGCGTAGAAATGAAGAACGATGCGGTACGCGGAGGTGCGTGCCTTGTCAACCGCGATCCCCTCTGATAGTGAGGGACGGCATGCCGACGCCCGGAGTGGATCTCATCCGAGCCATGGCTGCAGGTGACCGGGACGCGTTCGCTCGCTTCTACGACCGGTACGCGCCACTGGTGTTTCCGCTGGTGCTGCGTATCGTGCGGGACCGCGCCGACGCCGCCGATGTCATCCAGGACGTCTTCTGGGAAGCGTGGCGAGGCGCGGCCACGTACGATCCGGAGCGGGGCAGCCCGGAGGCGTGGATCGTCATGCGCGCGCGCGCCCGCGCGATCGATCGCGTCCGCGCGGTGCGGCGGCGCGGCGAGACGTTCGTCGCGCCCGTCGATGAGACGGCGACGGCCGAGCCGGCGGGGCCAGATGCCGCGGCGCGGGCGCAGGACCGCGAGCTCGTCGCGACGGCGCTCGCGCTGCTGCCGGCGCCGCAGCGCGAGGTGATCGAGCTCGCGTATTTCGCCGGCCTGACTCAGAGCGAGATCGCCGAGCGACTCGAGCAGCCGCTCGGCACGGTGAAGACGCGCATCCGCATGGCGCTCGCACGACTGCGTGAGGTGACTCCGGCGTGAGCCACGAGCCCTTCGAGACCTTGGCCGCGGTGTATGCCGTGGACGCCCTCGACGGCGACGAACTCGCGCAGTTCGAGGCGCACTTGCCGACGTGTGCCACCTGTCAAGCCAGCGTCCGCGAGGCCCAGGAGACACTGACCCGCGCCATGCTGTCGATGCCGCCGCAGTCGCCGCCGCCCACCGCGCGCGCCGCGCTGGTGCGCCGCGTGGCAGAGCGTCGTGAGCGGCGGTCGTACGGATGGCTCCGCTGGGCCGCCGCGACGGCCGTGGCCGCGTCCGCGGCCGCGATGTTCGCGAGCACCCAGGTGGCCGTGCGCTACGAGGCGCGCCTGGGTCAGATGGCTCGCGAGACGGCGGGGGTCAGAGAACGTCTGGCGCGTAACGAGGCGGCGCTGCAGGAGCAGGTCGCGTTCTACCGCGGCGCCGTCGAGCTGCTCCGCGACCCCGCGACCCGGGTGGTGGATCTCCACGGGCAGGGCACGGAGTCCGCAGCGACAGGCCGCATGGTGTGGAACGACACCGCGGGCGGGCATCTCGTCGTGGCCGGCTTGCGTCCGGCGCCGGCGGGGAAGGTCTACGAAGCATGGACGATTGCCGCCGGCGCCAAGCCGGCCGGGCTGTTCGCCGTCGACCAGGAGGGCCGCGCCCTGCATCGCGTGCCGCCCGAGCCCGGAGTGAAGGTCTTCGCCGTTACGCTCGAGCCCGAGGGCGGCGTGCCGGCGCCGACGGGGCCGATCGTCCTCGCCTCCAAGTAGCAGGGCTCGCTGATGTCCGCCTCAGGCTGAGCGGCGCCGTGCGGCGTGCAGCACGGCCAGTGCCGTCATCGCGTCCACGATCTCCGAGCGCTCCACCATCCTGACGACCTCGTCGAACGGGAACGCGCGCACTTCGATGAACTCGGTGTCGTCAGGCGCTCGAGCGACGGCGTGCAGCTCGTCGGCGATGTACAGATGCGCCGTCTCGGCGAGGATGGATTTCGACGTGTCGAAGGTGCACAGCTTGACGAGCCTCGACGCCGCGTATCCGGCTTCCTCGGCCAGCTCGCGGTGCACGGCCGCCTCCTCAGTCTCACCTGGCTTCACGGCGCCGGTCGGAATCTCCCAGCGGAACGCACGCGACACGTAACGCCACTGACCGACCAGGACGACGGTGCGCGCATCCAGAAACGGCAGCACGCCGACCGCGGGAGCGCACTCGACCACCCCATACAGAGTCGTGCGGCCGTCCGGGAGCTCCGCCACGTCCTCCCGCACGCGGATCCACGGGTTCGCGTACACGGCACGTGAGGTGAGCGTGCGCCAGGCGGCGCGCGCGCGATCGCTCGGCGAGTCGGGCATGATGACGCCTTCATGTATACTCCAGCGCATGTCGTGGCCCAAGCCCGTGCAGACGCTGTGGAGCGAGCTCGAGGACGCGCGCACCGAGCTCCTGGGTGAGGTCGAAGGTCTCTCGCAGCCTCAGAGCGATTGGCGCCCGGCGGCAGACGAATGGTCGATCGGCGAGGTGATCGACCACCTGACCATTTCCGAGGTCGCCACCGGCAAGCTCACCACCAAGCTCACGAAGGAAGCAGCGGCCGGCGGCGCGCCGGCGGTCTTCCCGCACGACCTCGTGGAATTTGCGGCGCTGCCGGTGCCGGCATCGTCGTCGGCGAATGCGCCGGAGGTCGTGTGGCCGGCGCACGGCAAGCCGCTCGGCGAGCTGCTCGCCACCATGCGCGCCATGCGCGAGCGCAGCCGACAGTCGTTCGACCGGCTCGCCGCCTGCGATCCGCGCGCCCTGCGCTTCAAGCATTTCCGTCTGGGTGACCTGAACCTCGCGCAGTGGTGGCGGCTCGTCGCCGATCACGACCGGGTGCACCTCGGCCAGGTGCGCGACATCAAGCGAGCCCCGGGGTTCCCCGCCGCCTGAGCATGAGGGTGGTGCTGCGCAATCCCCGGCGCGAAGTCGAGGTCGCCGGTAACCGGCGGGTCAAGGAAGTCCTGCGAGACCTCGACATCCTGCCCGAAACGGTGCTGGTCATCCGCGGTGACGACCTGGTGACGGCGGATCAGATGCTCCGTGAGGACGACGTCATCGAACTGCGTCCCGTCATGTCCGGCGGATCGCAGGCACACGCACCTGGAACCGGCCACCCACGGCGCGAGCCGGCCTCGCGGACCTCGCGACAATGAAGCCACACGCACCTGGAACCGGCCACCCACGGCGCGAGCCGGCCTCGCGGACCTCGCGACAATGAAGTGCCGCAAGTGCGGGGCGGCGGCCGCGCTCGAGCTGCGGCGCCACAACGCGGCGTTCTGCGTGGCCGACTTCGTCGAGTTCTTCCGCAATCAGGTGCGCGACGCCATCCGCCGTCACAAGATGTTCACGCGCGGCGAGCGCGTGCTCGTCGCAGTATCGGGCGGCAAGGACTCACTGGCGCTCTGGGACGTGCTGCTCGACGAGGGATACGACACCACCGGCCTCTATCTCGACCTCGGCATCTTCGACTATTCGCTCGAGTCGAAGGCCAAGTGCGAGGCGTTCGCGGCGGCGCGCGGAGCGCGACTGGTCATCTCACGGGTCGCGGACGAGGTCGGGGCGCCGGTCCCGGTGATCAAACAGGTGACGCGGCGGCCGCCATGCTCGGGCTGCGGTCTGTCCAAGCGCTATCTGATGAATCGCGTGGCGCTCGAGCACGGCATGCACGTCGTGGCCACCGGTCACAATCTCGACGACGAGGCGGCGACGCTGTTCGGCTCCGTCATGCACTGGCAGACCGACGCGCTGCCACGGCAGTCACCCGCCCTGCCGTCGACGCATCCCAAGCTGGTCCGCCGCGTGAAACCGCTGTATCGGCTGTCCGAGCGCGAGACCGCGGCGTACGCGTTCCTTCGGCGCATCGACTACATCGTCGAAGAGTGCCCGTTCGCGCACGGGGCGACGTCGATCGCGCACAAAGAGATCCTCAACCGTATGGAAGAGGCGTCGCCCGGCGCCAAGCACAACTTCCTCTTCGGCTTCCTCGAGAAGGCGCGCCCCGCCTTCGAGCGCGCCGCGGGCGCGGTTCTGCACGAATGTGCCCGGTGCGGCCAGGTGACCACGGGCACCGTCTGCGCTTTCTGCAAGCTGTCGGATCAGGTCAAGCGCGCCGCGGGCAGCGGCGCCACCGCCGCCGACCGATAGCGCGTCCGGTTCGCGCCTGCCTCGAGCTGACGGCCGCCATGGCGATCGTCGGCAGCTCCGTGGTGGTCGGCAAGCTTGCGGTCGCGCGCCTGCCCGTGTTTTTACTCTCGGGTCTTCGCTTCGCCGTGGCTGCCGGCATCATGGTGATCCTCGTGGCGCTCGTCGAGCGGCCGCTGCCGCGGCTCGGGCGTCGCGACGTCGGGGTGCTGACCCTTCAGGCCTTCGCCGGTATCTTCGCGTTCAACGTGCTCCTGCTCTATGGCCTCGCGTTTACCACCGCGGCCGAGGGCGGCATCGTGACGAGCACGACGCCGGCGGTGGCCGCGACGCTGGCCGTGATCGCGCTGGGCGAGCGCTGGAGTCTCATGCGGACGGCAGGCGCTGGCCTCGTCGTCCTCGGCGTGCTCCTCCTCAACATCGCGGGCGGAGGACTCGCGACACGCGGTTCATCGCCCGTGCTGGGCAACCTGCTCGTCTTCGGAGCGGTCGTCGGCGAAGCCGTGTTCGTGGTCTGCAGCCGCGTCGCGGCGCAACGCCTGTCGCCGCTGGTTGTGGCGACGGCAATCAGCGTGCTCGGCTTCGTGATGTTTCTGCCGGCCGCGGTTCTCGAGATGCGTGTCTTTCCACTGAGCCGGCTGGCGCCGATCGACTGGGTGATCGTGGGCTATTACGGCGTCGTCGTGACGGTCGTGGCATTCCTGCTGTGGGCCCGCGGCGTCGCGCGGGTGCCGGCCAGCACGGCATCCGTCTTCACCGGGGTGCTGCCCGTGAGCGCGCTGGCGCTGTCACATCTGGCGCTGGGCGAGCGCATCAGCCCATGGCATGTGCTCGCCGCAGCGCTGGTCGCCGGCGGGATCGTCGTGCTGACGCGCGCCCGCTAGCGGTTCTTTCCTTTACCGTTGTTGTCCTTGTCGCCCTTCACGTCCTTCGGCAGGCTCAGCGCATTGCCGGAGCCCGAATTGTTCACGAGCGCGGCCGGCGCGACCGCCGGTACGTTGACGATCGCGATCGGTGTGGCCGCGGGCGTAGCGGCCGCGGGCGTAGCGGCCGCGGGCGTGGAGGAGACCACCGGCGTCCCCGCGGCCGCTGGCGCCGCCGTGACGACGTGTGCCGGGACCGGCGCGGACGCCGGTGCCGCCGTTGTGGCCGGCGTGCTCGCAGCGGGCCCGGCCGCCGATGGGGCGGCGGGCGCACTCGGCGCCGCCGAGGTACCGGTGGCCGCACTCGGCGCCGCCGACGTACCGGTGGCCGCGGCGCTCGTCGTCGTTCCGCCGCCAGCGCCGGTCGAGACCGTCGCGGTGCCCGACGTGGAGCCTTTCCCCTTGTCGGAGTCGCCGCCCTTGCCCTTGTCGGAGTCGCCGCTCGGCTGCTCCGTCTGAGCCGCCTTGCCCTTCGTCGCGGGGCTGTCGGGCACGGCCACCACAGCCGCACCGCCCATGTCCTTCGCGACGCGCTCGATTTCGCCCTGCACGACGGACGCGGTGGAGGCCTTCGGCGCCACGCTCGGCGGCGCCGTGCGAAACTCCGCGCCCATGCGTTGTGCAGCATCACTCGAGATCGATTGCGGCGCCGACACCGCGTTATTGACCGTGACCTGCTGAAGGGCGTTGAGGACCGTCGACCCTCCGACCGCACGGCCGCCATCCAGCCGAGTCACGTCGATCACGCCCTTGAGCACCGTGATCACAGAGCGCTGCACGTCGAACACTTCGGCGACGATCACGGTGCCGCGGATCCCGGCGACCGCGTTCGGCGTGCGCACCTCGACGAGGTCGCCCGGCCGCATGCGCTCACGCGCCACCGCGACGGCGACGCGGCCGCTTCCGACGTCCACCGTGGCCACGCCCGGTACTTCCGTGATGGTCACCGTCGAAAATTCTCGAACGGTCACGATGGCGCGCCCGCCCAGAAGAATTCGCGCGAACGACTCCTTGCCCGTCGCGATGCGATCGCGCACGAACACGGCATCGCGGAACTTGAGCAGCGCCGGCTCGGACAGGGACGCGCGGGCCACGGTGACGCGGCCTTCGAGCGTGGTGACGACACCAGCGTGCTCCTGAGCGATGGCGCTCGAGCCGAGCGCAAGCGTGGCGATGGCTGAAGCGAGCAGGGCCGAGCGCAGATCGAGACGCATGGCGATGCCCCCCGTACACCCGAGAGGACACCGTGCGCGTCGGCCCCTCGGCGGGCTCATATTCAGCAACGGGGGTGCCAGACATTTGGGCAATCTGCCACTTCCGTATTGGTTGGGAGTTAGCTCCGTTCGCGCGTGATGCGAGCGTCGCGTGCAGGATGAAAACTGATCGGCGCCTGCCAGCGTGGCTCGACACCGTGGCGTGGCGGATTGGGCGAATTGGCCGCTTTGGCGCGCTAAATCAGGCGGCTGATCTGAATCAGGCGGACCCGACCGCTGCCTGCACGGCGGCGTCGAGCTCGTCGGGGCGGACCGGCTTGAAGAGGCAGCGCTGCACGCGCAGCGCCGACAGCCGCGCGCGCTCTTCTTCGCGCAGGCCCCAGCCCGTGATGAACACGACCGGTATCCGCGCGTCGAGCGCGCGGACCCGCTCGGTCACTTCCCAGCCGTTCATGCCCGCCATGCCGACGTTGGTCATGACGACGTCGTAGCGGCCCGGCGTGTAGATCTTGAGCGCCGCTGCGCCGCCGGCGGCGGCGCTGACCACGTGACCGGCGGCCTGCAACAGCTCGGCGAGCGCCGAGAGCACCTGGGGCTCGTCGTCTACGAGCAGAACGCGCGCCGAGCGCCGCGGCGCCGCGTCCGAGGCGGGTGCAGGCGGTTCCGGCGTCTCGCTCGCGGATGGCACGACGAGCGTAAACGTCGTGCCCCGATTGGGCTCGCTTTCCACGCGGATCTCGCCGCCATGGCGCCGGATGATCGAGTACGCCATCGACAGGCCCAGGCCAGACCCCGACTCGCCTTTCGTGGAGAAGAACGGCTCGAACACGCGCCGGCGCACGTGCTCGGGCATGCCGACGCCCGTATCCGTCACCGTGATCACGACCGTCTCACCGACGTCTTTCGTCGAGATCGTCAGCGTGCCGCCGTCGCTCATGGCGTCCATGGCGTTGAGGATGAGATTCGTCATCACCTCGGTCAGCGCGGCCGACCGCCCATGGATGTGCTGACGCGCGCGCAGGTCGAGACGCAGGTCCATCGGGCGACTGTCGTGGGCGATCTTCTCCTCCCAGCGCGGTCGCGTGATGGCCACGGCGTCCTCGACGATGTGATTGACGTCCACGGGCATGAACCGCTCTTCCGGACGCAGGCGCGCGAACTGCTGGATGCGCCGGACGGTTTCGGACCCGTCGAGCGCGGCCGACTCCACCACGGACAGCGAACGCTGCAGCAGCGCGGGATTTTCGGGATTCGCTTTCATCAGCTGCGCGTAGCCGAGGATCGCCTGCAGCAGGTTGTTGAAGTCGTGGGCGATCCCGCCCGCCAGTTGTCCGAGCGCCGTGAGCTTTTCCGACTGGTGCAGCTGGTTCTCGACCTCGCGCTGGGTGGTGATGTCACGCACGATGGCGATGAGGCCATCGAGGCCGCCGTGGCGGTTGCGCAGGCCCGAAAGCGTCACCGCAAGCGCCGCCGGCGTCTCGCGCACGGTCGTCACGGTCGTCTCAAACACCTCCATCGCGGATCCGCGCGCGAGACGCTCGCGTGCCGCGCGATATTCACGCTCCGGGAGCAACTCGGTGATGCGCCGGCCCATCGCCTCGGCGGCGGAGCGGCCGAACACGCGCTGCGCGGCGGGGTTCCAGCCGTCGATGCGGTCACCGGCGTCGACCGAGATGATCGCGTCACCCGCGGACGCGATGAGCTGCTCGAGCGAGCGCTTGGTATCGGCGATTTCTCCGTACAGCCGCGAGTTGCGCAGCGCGATCGCGAGATACTCCGAGAGCATCTCGAGAAGCTCGCGCTCGCGCGGATCGACCGGCCGCGCGGAGGCGCGGTTGTCCGCCACGAGGTAGCCGAGGGGGCCCTCGGCATCGCGGATGGGGCACACGACCAGACAGGCGGCGTCTTCAGGCCGCGCCTCCGGCTCGCTCGACGTCAGGCCGACGCTGTCGTACCCGAGCGCGGCGCGGAGCTGAGCGGACACCGCCGCCATTACGTCGTCCATCGCGAGGTGGCCGACGATGGTGCGAGAGATCTCGCGCACGATCGACAGCTGGGTCACGCGCAGCGACTGCTCGGTGGCCTCGCGTCGCGCGGCCTCCTCGAGCTCGCGCGTCTTGGCTGACAGGCGGCGCATCTCCTCGACGAGAGTCGCGACCTGCCCGCGCGCGCCGAGGTCCGTCTGCCGGCGCGTCAATGCCCGCCGCACGACGTCCTCGAGGTCCTGGCGCGAGAACGGCTTGATCAAGTATTCGAACGCGCCGTGCGTCAAGGCGAGCTTCACCGTTTCGAGCGAGGCGTAGGCGGTGATCATCACGACCTCGATGCTGGGATCGGCGCGCTTCACGCGGCGCAGCACCTCGAGGCCGTCCATCTCGGGCATCTTGATGTCGAGGATGACGACGTCCGGTCGCACGCGCGGCAGCAGATCGAGGGCGACGCGTCCGCTCTCGGCCGTGGTGATCTGGTACGCGGGCTTGAGCAGCATGCGGAGCGACTCGCGCGGACCGAGCTCGTCGTCGACGACAAGGATCCGCGCGGCGCTGGCGGGCGCGGTCGTCGTCGTCATGCCACCGCCGGCGGCAGCGAGACGACGAACGATAGCTCGTGTCGGGTCTGTCGCACGCCGAGGCGCCCACCGAGCGCCTCCACGAGCCGCTGGCTGACGGCCGGCCCGACGTCGATGAGGCTCTCCTGAACCATCTGCACGGGATCGAAGAGCCGTTCGAGCTTCTCGGCCGAGACGGCGGCGGTGCGAGAGCCGACGAGGATGCGCACGTCGTGGCCACCATCCGGTTCGGCGTGACGGCCGACAGAGAGCGAGATCTTCGCCAGATCGTTGGGTGAGTTGTGCGTCAAGTAGCGGATCAAGTACGAGAGCGCCTTGCGCAGCTGTGTGGCGTCGACCTTGACCGGGAACGGCTCCGCGGCCGGGGCCACGTCGAGCTGCAAATGCTTGCCGAGGCCGCCTTCGGCAAGGTCGATGGCCTCCACGAGTTGGGTCACCGCCTCGAAGGCGTCCACCGTCGCGAAGTTTAACTCACCCTCCGTCACCAACCCCGCCAATTTTTCGAAGACCTCGACGAGACGGCGCACATCGCGGCGTACCACCGAGGAAAAATGGCGGCGGAAGTCGGGGTCGTCGTACCGTTCGCCGATCAGCTCGATGAACGTGTTGATCGAGACCAGCGGATTCTTGATCTCGTCCGCGATACGCGCCACCACGCGGGTGAGGAGCTGGAACTGGTCAGCCTCGCGCTTCTGTGCCGCCAGCTCTTTCTGGGCGGTCAGGTCCTCGAACACGAGCACGGCGCCGAGCGGCGCGCCTTCCTCGTCGCGAATCACGTACGTAGTCACCTCGATCCACAGGCGCCGTAGCGCGAGCTGGATCTCGGTGCGCGGCAACGCGCGGCCGGACGACAGCGTGTCGAACAGCAGGTCGCCGAGCGGTGAGGGCAGCACGCGCAGATCCTGGCTGATGACGGCCTGGGCCGAGAGGCCGAGGATCTCCTCGGCGCGACGGTTCATCGTGCCGACCCGCTGGTCGCGGCCGATCGTGATGACACCGCTGGACATGTGCGACAGGATCCGCTCGGTGAATTCCTTCTCGCGCTCGAGCTGCTGGTGCAGGGCGATGTCCCGGATCACCGTCGCGAGCTGGGTCGCCAGATCAAAGAGCGTCTCGATCTCCACGCGGGAATAGCCGGCGCCGAACACGGGCTGGCCGAGCACGAGGATCGCCACCAGGTCGCCATGCGCCAGCAGTGGGGTGGCCACGACACCCTGCAGGAGCTTCAGCTCGCGCACGAGATCGGGGTCGGCCACGTCGTGCAGCGCCAGCGGGCGGCCCTGGGCGGCGAGCCACCGCGGCAGTCCCTCCGCGGCGGGCAGGCGCACGGAGTGGACGATCTGGGGGGCGAGGCCGCGATGGGCGACGATCCGAAACTCGCGCGCGTCGGTGTCGGGCAACAGCACGGCGACGCGCGTCGGACGGAGCACGTCGCCGATCGCCTCGAGGAACGTGTCGAGCACCCGACGCATGTCCAGGCCGGCAGCGAAGACACGGCTGAAGGCCTTGAGCACCCGTCCAAGCGCCGGATTGTCCCACGAGGTGTCGTCGGCCCCGGCGCCGCGGGTCGGCAGATGCGGCGCCGAGGCGGGCGCGCGCAGTATCTTGATCTCCCGGATGAGGCGTTGTTTGTCGACGGCATGACGCAGGATGGCGTCCAGCTCGCGCGTGGTGAAGCCGTCGGGCACCATGAAGTCCGCGACGGTCTCCTCCTCCCCGGCGGCACCCACGGCCACGATCAGCGCGCCCGGCGCCACGTCGCGTGCCCCGCTGACGAACGTGCTGAGCGCGCCGGCCGGCCCGGTGCTGTCGCGCAGGACCAGGTCGATTTCCACGAGAAGGAGAGTCTTGATGGCCTCGCTGTCGGATGGGGCCTGGAAGATCGTGAACCCGCCGAGCCCACGCAGGAGCCGCGTTCGAAGCGCGTCGTCCGCCGTTACGACGAGGACGGTGTTCACGTGACCACCGATGTTACTCGATTACGAGGGCCGGTGGTGAGCCGATCGCCGAGGCCGGTCAGATGCTCACCGGGGCGGTGACCGGCGCGAAGGGAAACTCCACCGAAAAGGTCGCGCCGCCGCCCGGCTCATTGGCCGCCTGCAGGCGGGCGCCGTGGGCTTGCGCCACGCCGGCCGAGATCGCCAGGCCCAGCCCCGATCCGCGCTGCTTGGTCGTGAAGAACGGCTCGAAGATTCGCTCGAGGAGCTCGGGCGCGACGCCAGGCCCACTATCGGTGACGGCAACCTTTATGTGCTCCTGCGCGCACCTCACCGTCACGCGGAGGGCGCCGCCGGGCGGCGTCGCCTCGTACGCGTTCATGAGAAGATTCAGGAAGAGCTCTTCCAGGTTCTCGTGATCTCCGAGCACGCGGCACGGCACCTCGCCGAGACTGGCGTCGACCGTGATGCGCTTTTCGTCGAAAGTGGCCTGCATGAATTCGAGCGCCTCGCCGAGCGGCATCCGCACGTCGACGGCGTGCTCCGGGCGGCGCCCCGGGTGCGCGAGCGTGCGCAGCCGGTCGACCACCCGCTCCATGCGCTGGATCTCGCGGCCCACGATCCGGCCGAACTCGGCGACGAACTGCGGCTCGCTCGAGCGGCGTGGCAGCAGCTGCGTAAACGTCTTGATCGCCACCAGTGGATTTTTGATCTCGTGGGCGATGCCGGAGGCGAGGACCTCGAAGTAGGCGAGCCGTTCTGCGCGGCGTCGCTCGACCTCCAGCTCCTTCAGCGGCGTGAGATCGCTGAATACCGCGACCGCGCCCAGCACCGTGCCCTCGGGGTCCCGCAGCGGCGAGGTGGTGCACATGACCGGCCGTGTACGGTCGGCGCCGGGGAGCTCGATCTCCGGTAGCGTACGCGCCACGCCGCCGGCCGCGCTGGCCAGCAGCGGGTCGCCGAGGCAGGGCGGAAGCTGGGCCGCCGTCTGGCCCTTGATCTCGACCGCGGCCAGTCCGGTGAGTCGCTCGGCCGCCCGGTTAAACATCGCGACGCGTCCCGCGGACGTGATGGCGACCACGCCGCTCTCGATGGTGGCCACGATGTTCTCGATGTACTCGTTGGCCAGCACGACCTGCGCGTAGAGCCGCGCGTTCTTGATGGCGATGCCCGCCTGGTTGGCGAGCGTCATGAGCAGATCGAGGTCTTGCGAATAGAACGGGTCGCCGGACAGCTTCGAGCCGACCGCGATGAACGCGATCAGGCCATCGTCCGAGATGACCGGGAGGAGCAGCGCCCAGTCGCAGGCTTCCAGATCGTCGTTCAACATCTGATCCGCCTCGGTCACGATCTGCCGCGCCAGCTCCTCTGCGACCACAGCGTCCTGTATGCGCGCGAGCGCCGCCGGAACCGACCCCGGCGCCGTCTCCGGGGCCGCGAACGCGCTCGCCTCCGTCCGCTGTCGCGCCAGCGCGAGCCGGAACCCATCCTCGTCCGCCAGATAGATGGCGACACCCTCCACGCCCGTGGCCTGAACGACCGTCGTGCCGATGAAGGGCAGCAGCCGCTTGAGATCGAGCATCCGCGTCAACACGCGGCTCGCCTCTCGCACGGTGCGCTGATAATTCGCGCGAGTGCGATAGACGTACCGGTCGAGGAGGCGCCGCGCGAGGTCGCGCGTCGGCGCGGCGAGGAGAAGCACTAGGGTGGTCGTGATAAGGACAAGCGCGAACTCAACGCCCTCTAAGTGGCCGAACACGCGCGATCCAAACAACTCTAAAAGTATGATTGCAGGAATCAAAGAAGCGAACGTGGCGAGCGCTAGTGTCAGTCCATTGTGTAGCACGAGCCGGAGGTCGGTAATGCGACGTCGAATCAGTGCATGACCAATAATTGCGACGAACGGCAAGGTAAAGTACGGACCCACTGCGCCATATACGGAACGACCTGTGGCCCAAGGGAGTATAAGATTTGTCGCGATCGCGGCGATGCCTGGAATAATCATTCCGGCGCCAACAAACCGAAGTTCCGCACGTGAGCGGCCGCGCGCGATGCGCCATTTCAGAACAAAGACTCCAATAGCGGTCGCCCAGGTGGCAACGATGAAGAAGGCGAAAAGCGGATAGAGGGGGCCCTGCTTCCTCGAAATTCCTGTCGACGAGATCGACGGATCCCACACCACCAAGCCGGTAGTGAGCGATAAGAGACTAAACACAACTCCGCCGATCACCAGGATCTTGAGAATGATTCGAAGAGTATGCCGTGCGCGTCGCCCTTGCACTGGTGCATACGCGTGCATAAATGCGAGAAACGTGATTGAAACGAAGCTTCCGGCGGCGAAGCTTATAGGTACCCATAGTTCCGGATAAGATCCGCCATGCACTGCCGAGACCGCCGTGGCCCACAGAGCTGCGAAGAGAGTACACGCCGTGAATCGGCGATTTAGAAGACGGTTTGGCGAAGCCTTCCACACCAGAACTGCGAAGACTACGAGGAGCAGCGGCACCACGTATGACCCGGTGTATACCATGACGACCTATCTCGGTTGACGACGTGATTCACTGTTGACCGTGAACGATTCAGAAGCATCATCGGAACGTTCTCCGACCGAGAACTCCACCCTAGCCACGGTCCCACGATGTGGAGAACGAGTTAGCAACATAAGGCGAGCGCGATGGAAATCGGCGATCTCACGACAGATGGATAATCCGAGACCGGTGCCTAGTGTTTTAGTGGTGAAAAACGGCTGAAAGATTTTTGCTCGGATCGTTGGGTCTATCCCGGTTCCTTCGTCGATAAAGTCAACGACCACTGTTTGGCCGCGATCCTTTGAATAGCAACGAATGAGTAATGGTCCGCCGTTTGGCATCGACTCAATGCCATTTTTAAGGAGATTGACAAAGAGTTGGATCAGTTGGCTGGGATCACCGCTAATCTTTGGAACATCGTCTATCGACTCAAGGGCGATGCGCACCCGGACCTCCTCGGCAGCTGGCCCGTGAATGCTCACGATATCTGCGAGAAGCGGGGGTAGAGCAACGATGCTCAGCTGGGCATCCTCGCTCGGGGCCATGAGTCGCAGCCGATCGGCAAGGCGGACGATGCGACCGACTTCGTGCGGCAGCAGTCTGACGGCAGTCTCGCGGTACTCTGGATCGTCGAAGCGATCTGGAAGCATTGATACGAAGTTCGAAATTGCCGTGAGCGGACTGCGAATTTCATGTGCGATGCCGGCATAAAACCGAGCCATCATCGCAAGATGCTCCACTCGACGCTGATTGCGCTCGAGGGCCTTCACCGTGGAAAGATCAGTGGCCACGGCGAGAGCGCCAGTAATTTGACCTCGATCATCGTGCAGGAGAGTAGTTGACAGGACAACTGGTACGGGAACACGGCCGTCCTGCTCGACCGTGAGTTCAATTTCTCTGGGTTGCCACGAGCGAGTTATCGCCATTGCGAGCGCCCAACCGATTTCCGAAGGCAACCGATTCAACGACTCTCCCAGTGCTCCAGGATCAAGTGCGAAAAGGTTCTGGGCGGCGGGATTGAAACTTGTGATTCGGCCCGCGACGTCGACCGCGACGACTCCTGAGTGCAGTGACTCGAGCAGTCGGTCGGAGTATTCCAGCATCTGAATGCTCTGTCTATAGAGAAGAGAGTTTTCGAGCGCTACTGAGGCGAGGTCGCCGAGGGATTCGATAAATTCAAGATCATTCTTAAAGTACGCATCCCCACTTCTCCGAGTACCAAGAAGAACGACTCCTAAGAGTGTCGACCGACGAGCGAGAACAATGACGATCTCGATCCCGGAAGTCCGCAGAGACTCATAGGCTGCCGCGTGAGGACCTTTGTCGGCGTCCGGACGGACGACGATTACAGCGGGGTTCGGACCGTTACCCAACGACATGCCAATGATGAAGAGATCCGTCATGCCCTCAGTTTCGGTAAACAACTCTTCTAATGGGCCGTCTTCCAGCGGCCGAGCAGCCATTGAAAACGCCTCTGGTACGAAGGCTTCGTGCAGGATGTCACGTAGCTCTCTCCCGAGCTCGCTTGGCTGCATAAGGTGACTGAGCCTGTGCGTAGCTGCTCTTAGCGCGGAAGAGTGCTCGATGCGGCCACGGTACAGATAGGGATCGACCCAGCGATTAATGAGTCGCTGAGCTGGTGTCGAAAGCATAGTGAGAATTACGATTCCCAAAATCAAAACGAAGGGCGGAAGTTGCAGCCCGCGGTGCCAGTCTGGAACGAATAGATGTAGGAAAAGAACAACGCAACCACTGAGTGCCCCAACTATCATGGCTTGGGCCAGTCCTCGATGGACAACGACGCGCAGATCCATCAAACGATGACGGATGATTGCGTGTCCAACCAGCGTGACCAGTACTAAGCCAAAGTAGGGGCCGATCCAGCTATGCGTAGATCGGCCGGTTACTAGCGGCAAGAACAGGTTTGTCGCTATCCCGCCAGCGCCCGAAGCAATGATCGCCGCACCAAGGTGCTGAAGCTGGGCTCTAGCCAGACCGCGCGAGGCCGTCCATTTTCGAAAGAGCAAAATGACGGCGATCACCCACACCGTCATGAAGTACAGGAAGAAGAGCGGATAAAGGGAGCCGGATTCCCGCTGCAGTCCGTGCGGCGTGATGATGTTGTCGCGAACGACAAGCGGTGTCGTCAGTGAGACGATAGCGAGGCCGAGGCCAATGTAACGTAAAGCCATCCGAACGCGGCGTCGCGGCCAATCGCTTTTTGTCGGATAGACGTGAGTCAGTTCGAGAAAGGCGAGCGGAATGAGACCGGCGCTGGCGAAAGTGAATCGACCCCACGCGTTCAGATTCGAGTTCCAGCCGCCTTGCAAGCCTGCGACACCTAGAATCCAGCACGCGACGAAGAAGGTGAAGGCCGTAAACGCCTGGTTGATTCGACTTTGCGGTCGCGCGCGCCAGACAAATACGGCGAGCGCGATAAGAACCGCGAAGAGAGCTAGCAGGAAAACTTGAGCCAAGCGTCTAGTCAGGCGCGCTCAAAACCATCGCGACATGCGAACCGCCCAGACTGTGCGCATGAATTAAGACATTCCGGACGCGCGCGCGACGTGAGCGATTGGGAACATAATCTAGATCGCACTGTGGATCCGGCACACGATAGTTCGCCGTCGGCGGTATCATTTGCGTACGTAGGCTTAAACACGCCGCAACAACCTGCATAGCGCTACTTGCCGCGAGAGCTTGGCCGCACATCGACTTGAGCGAAGACACGGGTACATTCCAAGCATGTCGCCCGAAGGCGCGCTTGATACCGGCCGTTTCGGCAGCGTCGTAGTCGGGCATCGAATTTCCGTGCGCGGAGATGAAGTCAATGTCTCTCGGCTCAAGGCCCGCCTTGCGAATTGCCAACGTGAGCGCGCGTCCGACTGTCTCGCCGCTTTCATCAACCTTTCTCAGGTGAGCGCCTTCGCTCGCACTTGCGAACCCGAGGATTCGAGCGTGGATTGACGCCCCGCGCGCGCGCGCGGCTTCTTCATCTTCGACAATTACGGCGGCAGCCCCCTCAGCTAGAACGAGGCCAGCACGAAGTCGATCGAATGGTCGACTTGCTTCCTCCGGAGGCCCCTGCCACCGCGAAAGGACGCCAACCGATTTAAATACAGAAAGAATGAATCCTGACAGTGGTGCCTCAGTAGCTCCCGCCATCACGGCATCTGCGTCGGCGGCGCTAACTTGATTAGCTCCCCATGCTACGGCGTCAAGACCAGCAGCGCATGCGGTCGAAAACGTCGTGGTCTGCCCACGAGCTCCTGCGCCAATCGCAACGTGACTCGTAGCCGCATGAGCAGAGTATTCATTTGACGCCCACGGAGTGATCGCGTCACCTTTAAGGAACGAAGTGAAGTTGGACTGTGCGACGTCCACCTGTCCACTCAGAGAGTTACCGATAGCAACCTTAACCCGCTCTGCGGAAATACCGGCACGATCTAGTCCGCTTTCGTCACGAGCCATCTTGGCGGCGGCAACGGCGAACTGACTGAAACGCCCTGCCATCTTTCCGGCAGCGCCAGGCATCCAATCGCGACAATTGAAGTCTCTTACTTCGCCAACGATCTGACATTCGCGCGGCAACTTCGCTGCATTGAACAACGTGGGAGCGGCGATACCAGACCGCCCCGCGAGGGCCCCTTCCCAGAACCGTTCGACTCCTATACCGATGGGAGACACAATGCCGAGACCCGTTATTACCGGCTGTCGTTTCATTCGATCGTCCCCACCCCAGCGGAAACTCAGCCGTAAAGTGCAATCGATACGTTAGCAGGGGAGCCGGTCAGCCACCAAGTTCCCCCGCACGAGGCTGCTAGAATAGAGCAGTCGGATCAAGCATGTCTACGCCTCTGATGGACCGTCGCGCTTTTTTGACACTTGCGTTGATGCTTGTCAGCCCACTGGCCAGGGCGGCTGCCGACGAATCCGTACGCCGGGGACAGTATGTTGCTGACGTGGGCGTCCTCTATGACCTGTTGACGTTTCACCTAAAGGGGACAATTGAAGAGCGAATCGACCGGGCCGTTGGCAACTATCACGTCGTAATCTCGGGCGCCGGGACATCAATCGCGAACAGAGTCGAATCTTGGGGCACGCGGCGAGGCGCACGATGGGCTCCGACCCGCAGCATCTCATCGTTTACGGTGCGCGAGCGGGTCTCAAGGACTGAAATCGACTATGACTATGTTCGGCGCTCCATCTCCTTTCGTGCACGCGCCGAGACATTCTTTCTACGACGACTACGAACCGTGGATGATGTCGTCTCGATTCCCGCCGACACTCACGTGGACGACGTCGTTAGCGCGACGCTGAACTACGCGGATGGACTTTGGCTTCACCGTGATGGAATTCTTCGCACATTCGTCGTCCGCCGTCGTCGCGCGGCTGACGAGGGGCCCGATGACATCGCACCTAGCTACCGCGCCGAGCTCGCTGCACTTGAAGCGACGGTCACCCGGGAACCAGACGTCGGCAAGTCGAGCGCTTTATTCGACCTCAGCCCCTTTTCATCATGGATGCGGCCGTCGAAGCCGGCGCGCATCGTTTTCGGCGCTGACCGACGCCCCGAGTTGATCACGACATCGATGATTCTTGGATCTTCTGTCACGATCCGGCTGGCCTGAATTGATGCAATTGGCCTAATGCACGACCTCGTTACGCTCGGCGAGGTACTGTTACGTTTGGCGATTCCGTCGCCCGGTAGGTTTGAGTCCGCAAGTGTGCTTGACGTACAGATCGGCGGGGCGGAGGCGAACGTGGCCGCGGCTTGCGCCCGACTCGGGCTGCGGACCGCATGGGTTTCAGCTCTGCCCGATAATCCTTGGGGTGAGCGTGTACGTCGTGAACTTCTCGGCCACGGCATTGACTGCACGTACGTGCGCGTATTTCCGAACACGCGGCTCGGACTCTACTTTCTTGAGTATGGTGTTGCGCCGCGACCGGTGCATGTGTTGTACGATCGACGCGAGTCAGCGTTTTCGCGCCTCGCGCCGGATGCCGTCGACTGGGAGCCGATCCGGCGCGCCAAACTAGTGCACGTTAGCGGCATTACAGCGGCGCTTGGCTCAAACGGCCGCGCATTAGTTGAGCGTGTATTTGAGGAAGCGGAAAGAGTCTCGTTCGATGTCAACTATCGCGCGACGCTATGGAGTCCTAAAGACGCACGTGATTTTGCCGAATCTGTCCTGCCGCGAGCTCGCTATGTATTTCTCGGGCTCGCAGAGGCGCGGACCGTCTTCCAGTTGGAAGGCCCGGCGGATATGATCGTTGAGTCACTCGCTCGCCGCGCGCCCAAGGCCGTAGTCGCGCTGCTCCAAGGAGCAGACGGATCGACAGTCTCAGACGGTAGCCGGCTCTGGCGCCCCACGGTAAGGCACTCTGTCCAACTGATCGACCCCGTCGGTGCGGGAGATGCCTACGTCGCAGGATACCTTTGGGCAACACTCGGTGGACGGGCACCGCAGGAAGCTGTGAACGTGGCTGCTACGGTTGCCGCTCTGAAGTGTTCGATGTGGGGAGATGTCGCTCGCATTACCCCGCGGGACGTCGCGGACGCCCTCGCCGGCGGGCCGGACGTGCGGCGCTGATGCTATAGTCGGGGCGAATGGCGGGTGGGATCCTCGATGGCCTCAATAGCGCCCAGCGTGAGGCCGTCACCCATGACACCGGGCCGCTCCTCATCGTGGCAGGCGCGGGCACGGGCAAGACCACCGTCATCACCCGGCGCATCGCCTACCTGATCGATCAGGGCCGGGCCCGGCCCGAGGAGATCCTCGCCCTCACGTTCACCGACAAGGCGGCCGCCGAAATGGAGGCCCGCGTCGACGAGCTCGTGCCCTATGGCTACGCCGACGTCGAGATCGCCACCTTCCACGCGTTCGGCGACGCGCTGCTGCGCGGGCACTCGCTGGAGATCGGACTGCAGAACGATTTTCGCGTGCTGAGCCGCGCCGAGCAGGTCATCTTCCTGCGGGACCGCCTCTTCGAGCTGCCGCTGGCGCGCTACCGGCCGCTCGGAGACCCGACGCGATATCTCCAGTCGCTCATCACGCTGTTCAGCCGCTGCAAGGACGAGGACATCTCGCCGGACGACTACCTCGCCTGCGCGGCGCGGCTGGGGGCCGACGCCGGCGACGACGAGGCGTTGGACCGCGCGCAGGTGCAGGCCGAGTTGGCGGCGACCTACGCGAAGTACCAGGCGCTGATGGTGCGCAACGACAAGATCGACTTCGGCGACCAGATCGTGCTGGCGCTGCGGCTCTTGCGCGCGCGGCCGCACGTGCTGAACGCCTATCAGCGGCGATTCAAATACGTCCTCGTGGACGAGTTCCAGGACACGAATTACGCCCAGTTCGAGCTCGTGAAGATGCTGGCCGCACGCCACGGCAACGTCGCGGTCACAGGCGACGACGACCAGGCGATCTATCGCTTCCGCGGCGCGGCGATCTCCAACGTGCTGAGCTTCCTACGCCACTATCCCGATGCGCGGCAGGTCGTCGTCACCGAGAACTTCCGCTCGCATCAGGCGATCCTCGACACCGCGTACCGGCTCATCCAGTACAACAACCCCGATCGGCTCGAGGTGCGAAGCGGCATCGTCAAGCGGCTCACGGCCGTTCGCGAGCGGCCCGGACTCGAGCCTCGCCACTGGCACTACGAGACGGCGAGCCAGGAGGCCGATAGCGTTGCCCAGACGATCCGTGAGCGGGTCGAGCAGGGTGACTGGTCGTACGACGACGTCGCCATCCTCGTGCGCTCGAACGACGATGGCGATCCGTTCCTCCGCGCGCTCAACCTGCGCGGAGTCCCGTGGACGTTCTCCGGCAACGCGGGCCTCTACGGCCGGCCCGAGGTGCGCCTGCTGCTGGCGTTTCTGCGTGCCGTCGCCCACCCCGACGATTCGGTGAGCGTGCACTATCTCGCCTCGTCCGATCTCTATCAGGTGCCGATCGTCGACCTCACCCGCTGCGCGACGCACGCCGATCGCAAGCACCGCTGGCTCTTCGACGTCCTGAAGGACGCCGAGCAGATTCCCGAGCTCGCCGTCGAGCTGTCGGAAGAGGCGCGCGGCGCCATCCGACACCTCGTGAGCGACCTCGTACGCTACATGGAGCTCGGGCGGGAGATGCCAACCGGCGAGCTGCTCTATCAGTTCCTGGTCGATTCCGGCTGGCTCGCGCGGATGTCCAAGGCCGTCACCGCGCGCGACGAGGCCGAAGTGCAGAACATCTCCAAGTTCTTTCGGCGCATTCAGGATGCGTCCCGGGCGCTCAAGTACGACAACGTCCGCGAGTTCGTGAAGCACCTCGAGGCGCTGATCGACGCCGGCGAAGATCCGGCCGTCGCCGAGGCCGACGTGGAGACGCCGGCCGTACGCGTGCTCACGGTGCACAAGGCCAAGGGACTCGAGTTCCCGGTCGTGTTCCTGGTGCACCTGGTCCAGGGCAAGTTTCCGACCCACAAGCGCCGCGATGCGCTGGAGCTGCCCGCCGAGCTGCTCCGTGACGTGGCGCCGACGGGCGACTTCCACATTCAGGAGGAGCGGCGCCTCTTCTACGTCGGCCTCACGCGCGCGCGGCGCGAGCTGTTTCTGACGAGCGCGCGCGACTACGGCGGCACGCGGGAGCGCAAGGTGAGTCAGTTCGTGCTCGAGGCGCTCGATCTGCCCCGCGACGCCGCGCGCCCGTTCAAGGGCAAGGCGGTGGAGGAGATCGATCGCTTCGCGCCGACGGCGGCGCACGAAGCGGCGCCGATGCCGCCCATCCCGGACGACGAAGAGATCACCATCAGCCACAAGCAGATCGACGACTACCAGACGTGCCCGCTGAAGTATCGCTACGTCCACCAGCTGCGCGTGCCGATCCTGCGTCACCACACGGTGGTGTACGGCGCCACCATCCACGAGGTCGTCGAGTTCTATCTCAAGCGGCGCGTGGAAGGCAATTACACCGCGCTCGACGATCTGCTCGCCGAGTACGACGCCAAGTGGGTGAACCAGGGGTTCCTCACCTGGGAGCATCAGGAGGCGCGCAAGGCCGCGGGCCGCGAAGCGCTCACGCGCTTCTGGCATCAGGAAGAGAGCGCGGGGATCAAGCCGACCTACATCGAGAAAGATTTCGCGTTCAGCGTCGGCGCGACGCGCGTGCGCGGTCGCTTCGATCGCGTGGACGAGGACCTCCTGGGTGCCACGATCGTCGACTACAAGACGAGTGAGGTGACGAAGCAGCAGGAGGCGGATCGGCGCGTGGCCGGCAGTCTGCAGCTCAAGATGTACGCGCTCGCCTGGCGCGAGGCCACGGGCCGGCTGCCGGAGCGCGTGGAGCTGCGCTTCATCGAGTCCAACGTCGTCGGCCGCCACGTGCCGGGCGACGCGGACGTCGACGAGGCGCTGGCGGCGGTGGCGTCGGCGGCGGCCGGGATTCGCGCGCGCCGCTTCGACGCCACGCCGTCACGCAACGCGTGTCGCTGGTGCGCGTACCGCCAGATCTGCCCGTTCACCGCCACGCGCGAATAGTCGCGCTCAGGGCTTGAACACCGCGAAGCACTTGCTGGAGTTGAACGACCACGTCTCGACGAAGTCGCACTCATCAGGCTTGCGGCCGAGCGCTTCCATGGCCCCCGCCAGCATGTACCAGTTGAGCATCTCTTGCTGGCCCGAGGCCTCGATCGACTCGAGCGGGGTGCGGCGCCACGTCTCGTAGTCGCCGATTCGCAGCGCTTCGTAGAGCCGCCGATCCGCCTCGATGTCGGGATAGAGCTGGTGGTGCTTGTCGGTCAGGAAGGCGTGCGACCAGCTCGAGGACGCGATCAGCGCGGTGCGCCACGGACTGTCGCGCATTGCGCGCGCCGTGGCGGCGCCGACCTGCATGCAGCGCTTCGGCGACGGGGACGGCGGATCGAGCTCGGCTTCCGGAATCGGCTGCGCCAGGTTGCTGCGATATCCGCGCTGCGCGATGACGCGGCGGCCGTAGCAGTTCACCTGGAACGGCACGACGGGATAGGGGAAGCCGACGCGATCGTAGTCCAGGAACATGATCGTGTTGAGGAACGCGTGCGCCAGTCCTGCATGGTGGAGCGGACGGTACGCATAGGCCATATCCACACCGTCCTCCAGCAGATGGCTCGCGAGGTATTTGCCCGCCTCGCGATGGCCCGCCACGCGAAAGACGGTGTCCGGCCCCTCGCCCCAGACGTTCGCCGTCTCGACGTCGCGCTTGCGATGGCGCGCCTCGGCGTGGTCGTAGGCGAGCACGCAGAACGGCGGGATGACGTCCTCGGTGAAGTTCTCGTACTGATCGTCGCCCCAGACCACCACCACGTCGGGATGGAACTCGTCCAGGATCGTCCGCGCATGGCGGAAGTGGCGGACCAGCGTCTCTCGGTGCGCGGCCGCCGACGTGGTGCCGCCGTCGTCGCCGTATTCGCGGCGCATCGGCGCCGGCCAGTTGGCCGGATCGCGATAGCGCTCCGGCAACCCGGGATCACGCAGGATCGTGCGCAGGATCCCGGCCATGTTTTCGTCGCGGCCCACGAGCGGAGGGTAGTGTGTCAGACCGAGACCGAGGATCTCGCCCACGTTCGGGTCCTCCTCGCGTGCAAGGGTATCAGAGGATCGGCCAGACTTTCGACGGCGCCTTCGGAAAGAGCGCCTGCAGCAGTGCGCGCGGCTCCTGTCCACGGGTGAGGCAGTCGGGAAACCCCGCCTCCAGCTCGTCCAGCGAGCGATACCCGAACACGAGCTGGAGAAACGTCAGATCGGGAAACGAGGCGGATGGCCGTTGCTCGTCGAGTGACGGCAGCCCGAAATCCAGGCCCACCGTCGTCCGCGGCGGCGCCCACACCTGGACGCGTGCGATCCGGCCGCCGTCCAGCACGAGGCGCACGCCGCTCCGGTAGAAGCTGAGCCGCAGCTCACCCGTGTGGCCGACGAGCGGCGAGGCGGCCAGGCGTTCGTCGAGCACTGGCGTGAGACGCCGCAGCAGATCCGGCAGGTCCGGCACTCTCAAATAGAACGCGTACGGTCGCCGCGCCGCCGAGCACTGCACGACGCCGGCGAACGGGTGGGCGGTACCGAGCATCCAGCAGTCGAGGAAACCGAGCTCGGTCTTCGCCTCGCGCGCGTAGGTCTCGCCCGTCTCGCACAGATAGGCGAGCACGGGATAGGCGACGGCGCGCCACGACACACCCGGCCGGACTTCGATCTCGCGCAGCGGCAGGCCAGGGCCCCAGAGCCGCCCGACGTGCTCGAGATAGCCGGCGGGCTCGCCGGCCTGATCCTCGATGATCCCACTTCGGCGTGTGCCGCACTGCCGGCGCTGCGGCCCCCGACGACGTAGCGCCACGCCGCTTCGTCGCGCGGCGCCGTCACGAGATAGCGCCGAGCGCCGTGCGCGCTCCTTTGCGTGAGAAACGCCGCATCGGCAGGCGTCGCGGCGCGAACGCGGTACGGCGGATGCTCCTGCTTCACGCCGGCGGCGAGGCCGGAGGTGTAGAGCCGTGGCCCGCCACCGAGCTCGAGGGCCATCTCATAGCCGAATTGTCGGTAGAACCACGGAATGCCGTTGATCGTGAGCACGTGATGGCCGCGCTCCGCGCTCCACGCGTGGGCGACCTCGAACATTGCGCGCACGAGCCCGCGCCCGCGATGCTCCGCGCGTGTGCCGACGATCTCCGGTTGACCGACGGCGATGGGGACGCCGCCATAGCTCCACGAATGCGACAGCAGCACCATCGACGACACGATCGACTTGGCTCGCGTGTCTTCCACGATGAGCGCGCTGTCGGCGCGAAAGGTGGGATGGCGGCCGCTGATCAGGTCGCGAGTCCACGCGTCCATCCAGGGCGCCGGATCGGGACCATCCTGCCCACGCAAGACGTCGGCATTGAACCGACCGAGCCGCTCGGCGTCGGCCTCGGTCGCGCGCCGCATGACGAGACCATCGCCGAGATCGCGAAGCATGATCTCGGCAGCGTAGGCCCGCGTCCCGGCGTCGTCAACCGTGTGCGTGTTACCGTGACGGCATGAGTCGTCACGCCGGACCGCCGCGCGCCGGGGACGCACCGACGATTCCCGAGCCCACGTTCGCGGAGCGTGCGCGCACGCTCGCCTACCTGGGACACACGGGCGCGCTCGCCACGCTGTCGCGCCGGCATCCGGGACATCCGTTCGCCTCCGTGATGCCGTACGCGCTCGACGACGCTGGATGTCCGCTGTTCTTGATCAGCACGATGGCGATGCATACGCAGAATCTCGAGACCGACCCGCGCGCGAGCCTGCTCGTGACGCAACCGGGATGGGACGGCGACCCGCTGGCGGCCGGCCGCCTCACGCTGATGGGCGAGGCGCGCCGCGTGCCCGACGCGGACGCGCCGTCGGCACGTGAGCGGTACCTGGCGCGCCACGAGCGGGCACGCTACTGGGTGGACTTCGAAGATTTCGGATTCTGGCGGCTGGCCATCGTCGACGTCTACTTCGTCGGCGGCTTCGCGGCGATGGACTGGGTGACGGCCGCGGACTACGGCGCCGCGCGCCCCGATCCGCTCGCCGACGCCGCGGCCGGGATCGTCGAGCACATGAACCGCGACCACGCCGACGCGCTCATCGAGTACGCGCGCCACTTCGCGGGCGAGCCGGCGGAGGAGGCCGCGATGGTGGCGGTCGACCGGCTGGGCTTCAAGCTGCGTCTGCGTAGCGGTGAGCGGCTGTCGAGCGTGCGGATCGCGTTTCCGCGCGAGGTCACCACGACGGCGCAGAGCCGCGAGGTGCTCATCGCGATGCTCAAAGAGGCTCGCGCGGGGCGCTGACGCTCAGGTCGCCGGGGCGTTGCTGGTGCGCGGCCGCCGCGCCAGCTGCACGAGCGAGCCGGCGTGGAGCCACAAGGCGAAGGGCACCAGGAACCCCGGCAGCCAGATGTACGGAAACGTCGCAAGGAATGCCGTCGACGGCTCGGTGACGAAAGCCCGGAACGGCGTCGGCAGCGCCAGCTGCGCGTGGATGACGACGTTGGCGAGAATGACGATGCCCGCGATGTTCCAGGCGCTGCCCACCCACGCGGGCCAGGCGCGCCGCTCGACGACCATCCAGCCGACCGGGATCGCGGTGAGCCCGATCAGGATGTCGAAGTTGCGGCCCTCGAACGTCATGAGCCGCGGCGCGCGGCCCTGCACGGACAGCGCCCAGAGAATGATCTCCATGACGATGCGGAACGACTGTAGGTAGACCAGCCGCTCCGGCGGCGTGACCGCAAGGAAATGGCGCGTCCCGTGCGTCGGGAGCATGAAGAGCCCGACCGCGAGCGGCAGCAGGCCGGCGAGCGCGAGCCGCGGCGGCATGCTGTCGAAGTTCAGGAAGTAGCCCTGTCCGGCGAGCACGGCCAGCACGCCGAGCCACACCGCCAATCCGATGCCGACTCGTGCTCGCCGCCACACGAGGATTGCCGCCACGACGAGCACCTGTGCAATGAAAACGAGATCGACGGCGAGCGTCACGCGAGCGATCGTACCACGCGCCTCACGCGCGTCTCGGTGGCATCATGACCGCATGTTTGCCGTGCCCATGCATGACGCGCAGACGCCGCGCGCTCCTTTCATCGCGCTGTCGGCGCTCTGGCTCGTGCTCACCGGCACGCTCTGCAACTTGCGGTGTACGCACTGTCTGAACGAAAGCGGCCCCGATGAGCCATGGCTGGCGCCGCTGGACGCCGCGACGGCGCGCCGCGCGATCGCCGACGCCGAGCGGCTCGGCGTCCGCGAGATCTACGTCACCGGCGGCGAGCCGTTTCTGCACCGCGAGATCCTGCCGTTGCTCGAGGCGGCGCTCACCGTCGGAGCGACCACGGTGCTGACGAACGGGACGGTCATGACCGATGCCCTCGCCGACGCTCTGGCGGCGCTCGCGCGCGGGTCGCGCTACTCGCTCGAGATTCGTGTGAGCCTCGACGCCGCGGATGCCGAGGCCAACGATCGGGTTCGCGGCCCGGGCACGTGGCGGCGCGCCGTGCGCACGATCCAAGCGCTCGACGCGCGGGGACTGCTGCCGATCGTCACCGCCAGCGACATCGCCGATGGGTTTGGCGCCTACGATCGTTTTCGGACGCTGCTCGCCGAGCTCGGAGTGGCCAAACCGCGGGTGAAGATCCTGCCGGTGTTCCCGGTGGGCCGAGCGGGCAGCGCCGCGGCCGTGCGCCTGTCGCAGGCCGATGTCGACGGATTCGATCTCGCGACGCTTCCCTGTGCGGAGATGCGCGCGGTGGCCGCCGACGGCGTCTACGCCTGTCCCATCCTCGCCGGCCTGCCCGAGGCGCGCCTCTCGGACGGCGATCTCGCCGCAGCGCTCCGGCCCGCGGCGCTCTACCACGCGGCGTGCGTGACGTGTCATCGCACGGGGGCGACGTGCCGGAACGCATGAGCGAGCACCAGCGCATCGCCGTCCTCGGCGGCGTGTACGCGAATGCGGAGGCCCTCGCGGCGGTCCTCGCGGACGTGCGACGCCGCGATGCCGACGCCATCTTTTGCCTCGGTGACCTCGGCGGCTTCGGGCCGCATCCCGATCGGGTGTTTCCGCTGCTGCGCGATCACGGCGTGCGGGTCCTCCGCGGCAACTACGACGAGGCGGTGGCGACGGCGGCCGCCGACTGCAACTGCGGCTACTCCGACCCGCGTGACAATCACTACGCACGCCTGAGCTTCGCGTACACGGTGACCCACACGTCGGCGACGAATCGGGCATGGCTCGCGACGCTGCCCGGACACGAGCGCGTGCGGCTCGGGCCCCATCGGGTGCTCATGTGTCATGGCTCGCCCCGGAGGATCAACGAGTTCCTCTGGGAGTCCACGACGCCGGATGGACTGCTGCGCCGGCTGCTGGCCGAGCACGCCGCCGACGTGCTGCTGTGCACGCACACCGGGCTCAAGTGGCGCCGGGTGCTCGACGGCGGCGCCGCGCACGCGGTGAACGTCGGCGCCGTCGGCCGTCCCGAGAACGACGGCACCCCGCGGGTGTGGTACGCGCTCCTCACCGCACACCCGGACCTCGACGTGCAGTTCGTCTCCGTCGGCTATGACCACGAGGTCACGGCGCGGGCGATCGAGGACGAAGGGCTGCCGCCCGAGTTCGCCGAGACGCTGCGCAGCGGCTGGTGGACGACGTGTCTCGAGAACTTGCCGTCGCGCGAACGCGCGCGCGGCCGCTTCTGATGGCTCGCTGCCGGTCAGCCGTGACCGGCTGCGGCTCGCTTGACAGTCGCGGTGCCCGCCCGTAGGGTACGCGACACACCGCAAGGAGGCCCGCCATGATTCGTGTCTCCGTCATGTACCCGACCACCGAAGGCAAGAAATTCGACTACGACTACTACGCGAACAAGCACATGAAGGGGCTCGTGCAACAGCGCTGGGGCAGCATGGGGCTCGTGAAGGTCGAGGTCGACCGCGGCATCGCGGGCGGAGCGCCGGGCGCCCCCGCGCCGTACGCCGCCGTCGGACAGGTCTACTTCCGCTCGCTCGAAGATTTCCAGAAGGCGTCCAAGGCGCACGGCAAGGAGCTCTTCGCCGACGTGCCGAACTTCACCGACATCACGCCGCAGGTGCAGATCGCCGAGATCATCCTGTCGTGACCGCGCCCGCGTACGACGTCATCGTCGTCGGCGGCGGCAACGCCGCGATGTGCGCGGCGTTGTCGGCGCGCGAGCACGGCGCGCGGGTGCTCGTGCTGGAGAAGGCGCCGGAGGCGTGGCGCGGCGGCAACGGTTTCTTCACCGCCGGCGGCTTTCGCTTCGCCTTCAAGAGCTTCCAGGAGGTGTCCGACCTGATCGGCGACCTCTCCGACGAGGAGAAGGCGTCGATGGACGTTCCCCTCTACTCCGAGGACAACTACTACGACGACCTGATGCGTGTGACCGAGGACCTCGCCGACGCCGACCTCGCGCTGACGCTCGTGCGCGAGTCGCAACCGACCATGCGCTGGATGAAGGCGCAGGGCATCCGCTGGATCCCGATGTTCGGCCGCCAGGCGTTCAAGGTCGGCGGCAAGTTCACGTTCTTCGGCAATCTCGTCCTCGAGGCCGTGGGCGGCGGCCCCGGCCTGATCGACATGCACTACGAATCCGCGAAGAAGAAAGGCATCGACGTCCGGTTCGAGGCCAAGGCGCACCGCCTGCTCACCGACGCGCGCGGCGGCGTGACCGGCGTCGAGATCCGCACACCGGACGGCGGCACCGAGAGCGTCGCCGCCAAGGCGGTCGTCCTCGCCTCGGGCGGCTTCGAGGCCAACGTCGAGATGCGCACGCGTTATCTTGGCCCCAACTGGGATCTCGCGCGTGTGCGCGGCACGCCGTACAACACCGGCGACGGCATCCGCATGGCGCTGGACATCGGCGCGCAGGCCTGGGGGCACTGGAGCGGCTGCCACGCCGTGCAGTGGGACTACAACGCGCCCTGGCACGGCGACCGCAAAGTCGGCGACAACTTCCAGAAGCATTCCTACCCGGTCGGGATCATCGTCAACGTCGACGGTCAGCGCTTCGTCGACGAGGGCGCCGACATGCGCAACTACACCTACGTCAAGTACGGCCGCGAGGTCATCAAGCAGCCGCGCCGGGCCGCGTTTCAGATCTTCGATCAGAAGGTGGTGGACCTCCTGCGCGAGGAGTATCGGATCCGCGAGGTGACGAAGGCCGAGGCGAACACGCTCGAAGAGCTCGCGCGCAAGCTCGAGATCGACGTCGACGGGTTCGTGCGCACCGTGCGCGACTTCAACGCGGCCGTGCAGCCAGGGGCGTTCAACCCGGCGATCAAGGACGGCAAGGCCACCCGCGGCATCAAGCCGCCGAAGTCGAACTGGGCCCAGCCGCTCGACACGCCGCCCTACGTGGGCTACGCCGTGACGACGGGCATCACGTTCACGTTCGGCGGGCTGCACATCACCACCGATGGGCACGTGCTCAACGGCGAAGGGCGCCCGATCGCGAGCCTCTATGCGGCGGGCGAGCTCGTCGGCGGCCTCTTCTACAACAACTACCCGGGCGGCGCCGGCCTCATGGCGGGCGCCGTCTTTGGCCGCATCGCCGGGCGCTCGGCCGCGAAGGCCGCCAAGGCCTGAGCTAGCGCCGGCCGACCACGACGAAGAACGCGCCGAACTCCACGGGCTCGAGCGTGGAGGGAAACGCGCCGGGCTTGAAGCGGGCGGGCATCTTGGCCAGACGGAAGTCTGGCTCCTTGCCGAAGCGGGCGCGCAGCTCCGCCTCGGTGAACACGCGGCAGTGATCGGCGTACTCGTGGATCGGCGCGTACTCGGGAAGCGGGCCGGTCGCCCGGAATTCGTGCATCGGGACGACGAAGCAGAAGCGCCCGCCGCGCCGGACCACGCTCATGATCGACGCGATCGTGGCATCGACGTCGCGCACGCGCTGCAGCAAGGTGAACGAGTACGCGAGGTCGAAGGAGGCCGGTGGAAAGGCGAGGTGAACCTCTTCGGCCAGCCCCTGGCGGAAGCCCGCATTGGCGAACCGATTCATCCGTCTGGCCAGTCGCACGTGCGCGGATGAGGCCGCGACCCCCTCGACACGCGCGGTCCGATGGCGCGCGGCCACGGCCATCGCCACGCCGCCCTCGCCGCAGCCCGCGTCCAGCACGCGGCGCGGCGCCACCGCGGCAATCTCGCGCTCGAGCTCGCCGAACTCCGGATTGCGCGCGCAGCGCTCCACCATCTTGCGCGTCTTGCGCCCAAGCAGGATGCGGATCTGCTTCTCGAGCCGCTTGAGGCCTCCCCGCCAGCGCAGCCGTCCATCCTGCGCTTCCTGAACGGCGAGGTACGCCTCGCGGCTGCCGAGGTGACTGAGCCAGCCGCGGATCCTGGCTTCGAGGTCGGCGTATCGGGGATCGGGATGCGCGCGGTCCGCGGCCTGCACCAGCTCGAGCGCCCCGCCGATGTTCTCGCGGAAGAGCTGCAGGCGAGCCGCCTGCAGCGTGGCGTCGACGTCGCGTGGATCGATGCTGTCACTCACGCAGGCGGCATCCTATCAGTCGAACGGCGATACGTGCAGGGCGGCGTGAGCGGCGTCGACGAACCACGCCGGCAACAGGGGGCGATTGTGCTGCAGGAACCGCTCGAACTGCGCGTCGAGCACGTACGTGACGCCATGATCGTCGGCGTGGCGGCACGAGCGGCCGTAGGCCTGGACCAGCGCCTTCGCCGTCTCCACCGCGTACCAGCGCGGATCGCGCGCGCGGCGCGCGGCGGTCCACGGGTCGCCGAGATCGGGGTACGGCATCTTGGTGACGATCTGGAAGCGCAGGAAATCGTCGGGCAGATCGATGCCTTCGCGCAGCGACGGCGAGACCAGCACCGTCGGCAGCGCCGTCGCGCGGTGGCGCTCGAGCGCCGCGCTCTTGGCGTCGGAGGATTCGACGAAGATCAGCCGGCGCGCCTCGAGCGGCGCGCGCTGCGCGACGTCGGCCATCAGCCGGCGCGCCACCGCGTAGGACGCGACGTGAATCAGCCCCTTGTCGCGCGCATGGGCGGCGAGGATGGCGACGATTTCGGCGAAGAGCGCCGGCTCCAGGGCGGGCAGACTCGCGCGTGACAGCGCGCCGATGGGCCGATAGACGATCGGCCGCTGCTCCAGCGGAAACGGCGACGGCGTGGCGAAGATCCGGACGTCCTCGGCGTCGGAGCCCAGGGTCTCGGCGACCACGGGTGCGGGACCCAGATAGGCTGAGAGCAGCACCGTGATGTCCGCGGACTCGCGCAGCAGCTCGCGCGCTTCGCCCGCGACCCCGAGCGGCGTGAGCTCCAGGGTTGCCCCGGGCTCGGCGGGGTAGCGAACGACCCATTCCTGGTCTGCCGCCTCCATGAAGGCGTGCAGGCGCGCAAGCGCGCCCCCGAGCGCGTCACGGCGCTCCAGCAGGATGATCTCCTCGCGCGACGGCGGCATCTGCAAGAAGGCGTCGGGCGCAAAGTCCGGCGGGCGCACGGTCTCGAGCGACAGGGCGAGAACCTCGAGCTCGGCCTCCAGCCGATCGAGGTGCGGCGCCAGCAGCGGCCGGTACTCGTCGGCGGCATCCAGTCGCGGCAGCGTGGCGCCGAACCACTCCTTCATGTCGGCGGCGGTGAAGCGCACCGCATAGACGTTGACGAGCTGGCTCTCGAGGTTGTGCGCCTCGTCGACGATGAGCAGTCGCCGGCGCGGCAGCTGTTCGGCGTGCCAATGACGCAGCGTCGCGAAGTACCACGTGTTCGCGCAGAACACGGGGCCGGCGAGCGCGGCCGCCTTTGCGCGCGCATAGGGGCACTGGCACAGTGGACCGCGCGGACGCCGGCACATCCCGAGCGACGTCGGCACGCGCGCGTCGACGTAGCGCTCGCACGCGTAATTGTCGCGCCCCTTCACGACCTGTACGATATGGCCGAACTCGCGCTCGTACTGGTCTTGCAGCAGCTTCTGCGACGTCAGCAGGTAGGCGTGCTCGCTCCAGCGCGCCAGCGTGACCGCCAGATGGCTCTTGCCGATGCCGGGCGGCGCCTCGACAACGAGGAGGCGAGGCGCCCGTGCGTCCGCGTCGGCCTCGGCGAGCGCGTCCTCGAGGGCGTCGAGCAGGCGCGCCTGCTCGGCACGCGGTGTGGAACCGTCGGGGAAGTGCGCGCGCAGCGCGCCGCTCACTCGGCGAGCTCGCCGACGGTCGCGAGGACGGGGACGCACGTCACAGGGCGCGCCATGGAGCGTCGTCGGCGCGAGCGTATCATGAGCTCATGGGCTCCGCGTCGCGCCCGCGGCCGATTTTGCAGTTTTCTGCCGGCGGCCTCGTCGTCGACGATGCGGGCCAGGTGCTGCTCATCCGCGCGCGCGACCTCCGCAATCAGCCGGTCTGGACGCTGCCGAAGGGCGCGCTCAACCCCGGCGAGTCGGCCGCCGATGCGGCGCTGCGCGAAGTGCGGGAAGAGACCGGCTGGGAGTGCGAGGTGGTGCAGGAGCTCGAGCCCGTGACGTACTGGTTCCAGCGCGATGGCCGCCGCATCCGCAAGAGCGTGCGGTGGTTTCGCATGCGACCGCTGCGCAAGGTCGGCGAGCACGACCACGAGGTCGACGAGGTCCTGTGGGCCGATCCCGGCGACGCGCGGACGCGGCTGCGCTACGAGTCCGACCTCAACTTGATCGAGGGGCTGCCGACGCGCTGAGCGACGCGCGTCGGCACGCTCGTCGACGCGCGGTCCGCACACTCAGGGCGGCGGGAACAGCGTCTCGCCGTTCTTCCAGGCGATCTGCTCGGCCACCTCACGCGGCAGCTGCTGCAGCCAGCGCTGCACGGCTTCCGTGGCGGGACGTACCGCCTCCCAGCGTGACGTCGTCCACGTGTCGGTGCCGACCAGGAAGCGGTCGGGATGACGCATGAACAGCGCACGCCATTCGGGATCGAGCGTGCCGCCGGATGCGACGTCGGTCCGCAACGCCAGCTCGACCCAGAGCATCGGATAGCGATCGAGCAGTCGGCCAACGGTGGCGGGTGTCGAGGACATGCCGGCGTGCGCCCACAGGATCTTCACCCCGGGATACGTCGCCAGCATCTTGTCGACCGCCGTCTCGTCGATGTGGGACTGTAGAAACAGGCCGCGCGCCTTCGCCAGCTCGGCGAAGCGCCGCAGCGTCGGCGCGGCGACGTCGTCGGCGCCGAAGTGCAGCTCGCCGATTCCACGATAGATGTTGCGCTTGGCGAGCCGGTCCTCGACGTACACGGCGACGGCGGGATCGCGAGGCCACGAGCCCATGTCATCGCGCGTCCGATACGGACGCAGGAATGGCACGATCCCGGCCGGCGCGCGGTCGTACAGCATCAGCGTGCCGTCGTCCGGCGTGCTCGACACGATTGCCCGGTGCACGCCCGCCTGCGCCAGGATCGACAGGACTCGCTCGGGCGTGTACGTGGTCCAGTCCGGCTGGCTGTAGTGGATGTGGGCGTCGAAGATTTTGAACTGGGCCGCGGCCGGCGTCGCGCTCAGGAGGAGCGTGGCGACGAGCGCGGCAACCCACCGGAACGTCATTGCGCGATGGTAGCATCACGAGCCATGAACCACGAGGGAGTGACTCGTCGAGGATTCCTCATCGCCGGCGGCGGCGCCATCGCCGTCACGGCGCTTGCCCCGCGTTCGGCCGGCGCACAAACGCCGACGCCGGTCGCGGGCAAGGAAAAGCTGATCGTGCGCAGCCCGCGGCCCGTGAACCTCGAGACGCCGCTCCGCGAGCTCACGGCGTATCACACACCCGAGGACGTCTTCTTCGTGCGCAACAACTACGACACCGGCCCGATCGACCCCGCGCAGTGGTCGGTGAAGATCGACGGCGAGGTCGACAATCCGATCGTGTTGCGCCTGGACGACCTCAAGAAGCTCGGCGCCGTCGGCCAGGACGTGATGCTCGAATGCGCCGGCAACGGCCGCGCGTTTCACACCCCCCGCGCCTCCGGTATCCAGTGGGAGTATGGCGCCGTCGGCAATCAGGCGTGGAAGGGAGTGCGTCTGGCGGACGTGCTCGCGCTGGCGCGTCCGCGCGCGACCGGCCGCCACGTCGCGTTCGACGGCGCCGACAAGCCGCCGACGCCCCAGGCGCCCGACTTCATTCGCAGCGTACCCATGTGGAAGGCGATGTCGCCGCACACGATGCTGGCCTTCGAGATGGCGGGCAAGCCGGTCCCGCATCTGCACGGTGGGCCGGTGCGCGCGCTGGTCCCGGGCTTCGTCGGCTCCGCGTCGATCAAGTGGCTCGAGCGGATCATGGTGCTGCCCGACGAGTTCGACGGTTTCTACATGAAGTCGAACTACACGGCGCCGCGCGCCGACAACGACAAGGACGTCTACTCGCTGCAGTCGCTGGAGGTCAAGTCGGTCATCGTGTCGCCGTCGGAAGGCGCGAAGCTCGCCGCCGGCCGGACGAGCCTGTGGGGCTGGGCGTGGGCGGGGGAAGGCGAGCTGACGGGTATCGATGTCTCCACCGACGGCGGCCAGACGTGGCGCGCCGGCCGCTTCGTTGGTCCGTGGGACCGCTACTCGTGGCGGAAGTGGGAAGCCGACTGGGACGCCGTGGCCGGCGGCCACACGCTGATGGCGCGCGCGACCGACAGCCTCGGACGCATTCAGCCGATCGCGCGTGCCTTCAACCGGCTCGGATATCGCTGGAACGTCATCCATGCGATCCGAGTCGATGTGGCGTAGCACGCTCGCCGTCGCCCTGGCGCTCGGCGTCGTGGCTCCATCCGCGGCCGCGCAAAGCCCATCGATTCCGCAGACGCCGGGTTGGGAGCTCGTCATGCGCTGCGTGATCTGCCACAGCGTGGAGGTGGCCGTGCAGCAGCGATTCGGGCCCCAGGGATGGTCGGACACACTCGATCGAATGATCCGTTACGGCGCGCCGATTCCGCCCGACGACAAGCAAAAGCTCATGGCCTACCTGCTGCAGCACTATCGCGATCCCAACGGGCGCTGACCGGACGGCGGCGGCCCTCCTCACGCGCGCGCGGCGCGCGCCAGCGCCTCCCACACGCGGTGCGGCAGCAGCGGCACGCGCGTGATCTCCACCCCGCGGTCGGCCAGCGCATCCTCGACGGCATTGGCAATGGCCGCACTCGGCGAGATGATGCCGCTCTCGCCGACGCCCTTGACGCCCAGCTCGTTGATCATCGAGGGATGATCGAGGGATTCGACGGCGAGTGCCGGCACGTCGCCCGCGGCGGGCAGCCCATAGTCCATCAGCGTGCCCGTCAGCAGCTGGCCCTCGCCGTCGTGCACGATCTCCTCGCGGAGAGCGGTGCCGATGCCCTGCGCGATCCCGCCGTGTAGCTGGCCCTCGACGACCGTGGGATTGATCGGCCGGCCGCAGTCGTGGACGGCGGCGTAGCGCAGGAGCCCTACCACCCCCGTTTCGACGTCGATCTCGACGACGCACGCGTGCGCGCCAAAGGCCCACGTCACCGTGTCGGGATGGAAGAACAGGCACGCGTGCAGCCCCGGCGCGCCCTCGGCGGCGAGCGCGCGGCTGCGCGGCGCGCGCACCGCGAGGGCGCCAAGCGCGATGCCGCGGTCGGGGAACCCGGCGACGTGCGCGCGACCGTCGGCGAGCACCACGTCGCGCGGCGCGCACTCGAGCGTTTCTCCGGCCGCGATACGTGCTCGCCGGCCCACCTCGCGCGCGGCGCGGGCGACGGCGGGGCCGGCGTTGGCGGCGACGCGACTGGCGATGGTGCCGTAACCGAAGCCGATCAGCACCGTGTCGCCACCGAGCACGACGACGCGATCGAACGGCACGCCGAGCTCGCTCGCGCACACCTGCGCCAGCGTCGTCTCGTGGGCCTGGCCCTGCGACGCGACGCCCACGGCGACGAACACGGTGCCGTCGGGATCGACCCGCACGTCGGCGCCCTCGAACGGCCCGATGCCGGTGCCTTCGAGATAGGCGGACAGCCCCAGGCCAATGGGCCGGGCGCTCCCGCGTCGGCGGTCACGCTCCGCGCGCCAGCGCTCGTAGTCCACGACCGCCAGCACGCGGTCGAAGGCCGCGACGTAGTCGGCGGGATCGTACGTGATGGCGACGCCGTCCCGATACCGATGGCCGGGCTTGTACGGCATCGCCTCCTTGCGAATCAGATTGCGGCGGCGCAGGTCGGCCGGGTCGACGCCGAGCTGCCGCGCCGCGCGGTCGAGCAGACGGTCGAGCACGAACGCCGCCTCGGGACGCCCGGCGCCACGATATGCGCCCATGAACGTCTTGTGGGTGACCACGTTCACGCACTCGCCGGCGAAGTGAGGCACGCGGTACGGCCCCGCGAGGTGATTGATCGTGTTCAGGCCGATCACGTCGCCCAAGGTCGGGTAGGCGCCGTGATCGCGCGTGAAGCGCGTTTCGATGGCGGTCAGCCTGCCGTCGCGGCGCACGCCGAGTCGCGCGCGGTGCCGCTGGTCGCGATCGGGGGCGGCCGTGAGGAAATGCTCGCGCCGCGTCTCGATCCACTTCACCGGCCGGCCGAGCCGGCGCGCCACGGCGGCGATGAGCACCTCTTCGGCGTACGCATGTCCCTTGATGCCGAAGCCGCCGCCGACGTCGGGGGCGAGCACGCGCACGCGCGATTCGCCCAGCCCGAGCGCGCGCGCAATGGCACCGCGCACCGCGTAAGGCACTTGCGTCGACGACCACACGGTGAAGAGGCCATCGGCCGTCGCCGGATGCGCGACGACCCCACGCGGCTCGATCGGCACGCCCGCCACGCGTGGAAAATCGAGCATCGCCTCCACAATCACGTCCGCGTCGGCGAAGCCGCGCGCGATGTCGCCGACGCCGCTCGTGGCGAAACCGGCCACGTTGTCGGGCCACTCCTCGAACACACGCGGCGCCGCGGCCGCGGTCGCGCCGTCGACGGTCACGGCGGCCGGCTGCGCTTCCCACGTGACGCGCACCGCGTCGGCGCCGTCGGTGGCGCGATACGGGTCGTCGGCGACGACGACGGCGACGGCCTCGCCGACATGACGCGCGACGGTGTCGGCGATGGCCGGGTGGCGATACGCGCGCATCGCGGCGGACGGCGCCAGCGGCGGCACGCCCGCCGCGCATTCGGGGAGATCATGCGCCGCGAGCGCGGCGACGACGCCCGGCCGCTGCAACGCCGCGCGCGTGTCGATCGCCCGGATGCGCGCGTGCGCGTGCGGACTGCGGACGATCGCCGCGTGCAGGAGCCCGTCGATACGCAGGTCATCGACGTAACGTCCATGGCCGGTGAGCAACCGCCGATCTTCTCTGCGAGGCACGCGCGCGCCGATGGTCGTGGTCACGGGCGTGTGGCAGTATAAGGCCTCGTTTCGGCCGCGCGCGACGCGCGCAGAGGAGGCCTCGCATGGGGTACAAGCCGGTCGACGGCTGGGGCGCGTTGCCCGAAGGCTGGAGCTTCGTCGAAGCGACGGCGGTGGCCGTGGACGCCGACGACAACGTCTGGGTGTTCAATCGCGGCGCGCATCCGGTCATCGTGTTCGACCGCCACGGCGTCTTCAAGCGCTCGTGGGGCGAAGGCCTCATCCGCCGCGCGCACGGCATCACCATTGGGCCGGACGGCACGATCTGGCTCACGGATGACCTGCATCACACCGTCCGGCAGTTCACGCCGGATGGCAATCTGCTGCTCACGCTCGGCGATCCCGACAAGCCGTCGACCGCGCACGGTGGCAAGCCGTTCAACCGTCCCACGCACGTCGCGATCTCGCCGCGCACCGGCGACGTGTACGTATCGGATGGTTATGGCAACTCGCGCGTGCACAAATACGACCCCAAGGGACGGCTCATCAGATCGTGGGGCGAGCCCGGCACCGATCCCGGATGCTTCAACATCCCGCACAACATCGCGACCGACGCCGGCGGGCGCGTCTACGTCGCCGACCGCGAAAATTCCCGCGTGCAGGTCTTCGACGCGGACGGCACGTATCTTGGCCAGTTCAACAACCTGCACCGCCCGTGCGGCCTCGCCGCGTCCGCGCGGCTCGGCGACCTGTTCTTCGTCGGCGAGCTGCCGACGCATCTTCCGGTGAACCGCGCCGTCCCCAACATCGGCGCGCGCGTGAGCGTGCTGACGATCAAGGGCGAGCTCGTCGAGCGCGTCGGTGGGGCGTTCGCCGGTGAGAAGCCGGGTGAGTTCGTGGCGCCTCACGCGTGCGCCGTGGATTCGCGCGGCGATCTCTACGTGGCGGAGGTGTCGTGGACGGCGCTCGGCAGCACCGAGAATCCGCCGCGCGAGATCCGGTCGCTGCAGAAGTTCATGCGGACATGATGGCGGATCCGCGTCCGTGACGCTCGACGACGCCGCGCTGACGACAGCGCTGGCCCGGCTCGCGGGCTGGCGTCGCGTCGGACGCGCGATCGAGAAGACGTACCGGTTCGCCGACTTTCGCGGGGCGCTCGCCTTCGTCAATCGCGTCGGCGAGCTCGCCGAGCGCCAGCAGCATCACCCCGACATCACCATTCACTACTCGGAGGTCACGCTCGCGCTCTGGAGTCACGACGCCAATGGCGTGACCGCGCGCGACGTGAAGCTGGCCGAGGCGATCGAGGTCTACTGCCAGCCGACGACCTCGTAACCGCGCTCGCGCAAGCAACGGTTCACGAAGCCCTTGTAGGTGGCGGTGGGGCCGACGTCCTTGGCCGCGCCCGCCACGGCGCCGGCGGTGGCGCCCGTCGCGGCGCCCACCATCGCGCCGCGCCCGGCCCCGTGGCCGCTCACCGCACCGCCGACGGCGCCGACGGCCGCCCCGCCCACGCCGCCGATCGCACCGCCGCGCGCCGCGTCCTTCGCCATCGGATTCTTCACGTACTCGTCGGCGAGCTGACGACACGCGTCGACGTCGCGATCCGCCTGGTCTTTGCCGGCCGATTGAAGCTTCGCGTTGGGGTAGAGCACGGGACTCTGACTGCGCGCGCACGCGCCGGCGGCGACGAGCGCCGCCAGCGTGATGGCGACAAACAGGCGCGAGTGCATCGAAGCCTCCTGCGCAAAGTGCCGGCGCCCGGCGCCGCAACGTCTCCATTCCCGATGGTACACTGCCGCGCGGTGAGCACCCATCTTCCCGCCGGCTTCGAGAAATTTTTCGCGGGGCTGGTCGAGCTGCACGCCTCGTCGGGACCCGGCGTGGCGTTTCAGCGCTGTTTCGGCTGTGGGCCCGCGCATCCGTCGGGACTCCGCGTGCGCGTGTTCAAGACGGACGACGGCGTGTTGTCACCCGTGGTCGTGTCCCGCCAGTACGAGGGGCCGCCGGGCGCAGCACACGGCGGGATCGTGGCGGCGTATCTCGACGAGATCCTCGGCGGCGCCGTCGTGCGCGCGACGGGGAACGCCGCCGTGACCGGTGAGCTGACCGTCCGGTACGTGCGGCCGGTTCCCACCGAGACGCCGCTGCTCGGCCGCGGACGTCTCGTGAAGGATCACGGCCGCTACGTCGACGTCGAGGGAAGCCTCGAGGAGCTGGGGACCGCGCGCGTCGTAGCGACCGCGCGCGGGCGCTTCTTTCCGTTCGCCACGACGGGGACTACGCCCGCACCAGCAGCGTCGTGAGCATCGGCGACGGCTTTGGCGTCTCGCGGAACCGGCAGCGCAGCTCGCCCCGCTCCAGGATTTCCACGTAGGTGCCCATCACCATCCGGTAGTAGTGCGGGTGACGGCCGGCCGGACCGCCGTTGTACTCGGTGAGCGCATCCTTCACGTTGGATCTGCGCGTCATGATGTCCCGCAGATACGCCATCGCGAACTTCGTGCTGACGACGGGATCGGCGAGATCGCCCAGCTCGCGCGCGCTCTTTGCCTCGCGGACTTGCTTCACCGCGGGCCGCTTGAAGGGTCCGACGACGGGTTCCATGATCGCCGCCGTGCTCGGCAGCATCTGGAACAGCCCGATCTCGCCGGCGGCGCCGATGGCATCGTGACGAAATTCCGATTCGACCTCGGCTTGGGCCAACAGGAGACAGTGATCGAGGTTCGACTTCTGCGCTTCCGCGACCAGCGCCTCGGGGAACCGCTGGAAGGCCCGGATCGGCGCCTGCGGATTCTTCTGCGCGATGTAGTCGAGGATGGAACGATTCAGCCGACCCGCGTCCGCTTCGCCGACCGCGGCGATGACGTGGCGCGTGAGGATCAATCCACCGAGAGCGAACGTGAGGCTCAGAGCGAGAATCGCAACCGCTTTGCTGTGACGGCTCAACATGCAGCCCTCCTTCGAGTCGTGCCAGCCTTGCCCGTGCTGAGGAATTCGCAATGACGGAATGGAACAGACCGAAGTGAACGTGAGGCTAGCATTCCGCATCGCGACACGCAACCCCTTGTCGGGGGTGTGCCAAAGTTCTACCACCTGCGGTGTCACATCGCTGACGCGCAAAATGGCGAAATTTTAAAAAACCGACGCTTACGTGTGTGGCGAAACGGCACGAGTGCGGCCGCTGGCATCGGCCCTGCACTTCGTTTTTGCGGATCGCGTCGATTTTTTTGCGGGACGTGCGATCCGGAACGGAGGGCGCGCATGAATCGCGACGAGATCAAGGGCAAGGCCGAAAAGGCGAAGGGCTACATCAAAGAAGAGGCCGGCGAGGTGCTGAACGACCCCGAGCTCGAGGCGGAAGGCCGCGACGAGCGTACAGCCGGCAAGCTGCGTGAGGGGTTCGGGAAGGCGAAGCGGAAGGTGAGCGACGCCATCGAGGACGTTGCGGACAAGATCGACGAATAGTCGTACGGTCCGGGCCGGCGGCAACCCGCCGCCGGCCCGCTCTTCCTCACACCAGCGCGCGGAGCTCTTTTCGCAGAATCTTCCCGACGGGATTTTTCGGCAACGCCGAGAGAAATCGGACCGCTCGCGGATACTTGTACTTCGCCAGACGCGATCGGCAAAAATCGACGATGGCGTCCGCGTCGGCGATGGCGCCGGGCTTGAGCACGACGAACGCGCACACCTCTTCACCCATCAGCGAATCGCGCATGCCGACGACCGCGGCTTCGGCCACGGCCGGATGCGCATAGAGCACCTCTTCCACCTCGCGCGGATAGACGTTGAAGCCGCCGCGAATGATCAGATCTCTCTTGCGTTCGACGATGTAGAGGAACCCGTCCGCATCGAGACGGCCGACGTCGCCGGTGTGCAGCCAGCCGTTGCGCAGCGTGCGCGCTGTCTCGTCCGGCAGACCGTAGTAGCCGAGCATGACGTTCGGCCCGCGCACGCCGATCTCGCCGGTGGCGTCTGTCGGCAGCGCGCGATCGTCGTCGTCGAGGATCGCGACGTCCACCCCGGGGATCGGCTGCCCGACCGACCCGGGCTTGCGCGGACCGGACAGCCGCGTGCTGGTCACCACCGGTGACGCCTCGGTGAGACCGTAGCCTTCGACCAGCCGGCCGCCGAACTTCTTCTCGAACGGCTCGATGATTTCGAGTGGCAGCGCCGCGGCCCCCGAGCCCCATGAGCGCATCGACGACGTGTCGAAGCGCTCCGCGCCGGGGTATTCAAGAGGTAGACGTACATCGTCGGCACACCGGCCATCGCCTGCGTGCGGAAGCGCGTGACCGCATCCAGCACCGCCTCGGGATTGAACCAGCGCAGCAGTACCGTCTTCGTGCCGAGCACGTTCCCGGCGTTGAGCGTCACGAGTCCATAGGAGTGGGAGAGCGGCAGCACGCCAAATTCCAGCGCTCGCGATCCAGCTCGTAGATGCTCGCCGCCGCGCGCGCGTTCGGCGCGAGATTGGCATGGGAGAGGGCGACGCCCTTCGGCTTGCCGGTGGTACCCGACGTGTAGAGGATCACCGCGAGATCGCCGTCGGCGCGCTCGACCGTGGAAAACGCGTCGGACTCGCGCGCGATCCACTCGTCCCACGCGCGCATGTCGCCCGGAGCGGCACCGACGACGATCAGGGGACCCGGCCAGCCTTCGGTCTTGGACACCAGCTCGGGCGCGGTGATGACGAGCTTCGCCGCCGAGTCGGCGAGAATGTGCCGCACCTCGTCGGCGGACAACAGAAACACGATCGGCACGATGACGGCCCCGGCCTTGAGGATGCCGGTATACGCAGCCAGCACCTCGGGACAGTTGGGGAGCAGCACGACCACGCGGTCGCCCGCGCGCACGCCCATGCGCACGAGCGCGTTCGCCACACGCGCCGCCGTGCGCTGCTGATCCACGTTCGTCAGCTCGCGGCCCTCGAAGTGCAGCGCCGCGTACTCGCCGAAGCGCTCGACGCTCTCTTCTCCGAGCCGCGCCAGGTTCACGCGCCAGATGCTACCATCGCCGCGATGCGCTGGGCGGCGCTCGGACTGGTGTGGCTCGCAATGGCGACGACGGCCGCGGCGGTCGACGATCCACCGCTGCGAGAGCCGGAGGGCGGCGGCCTCAGCGCCCCCGCGCGGTTCAACGAGGGGCGGGCGCTCGCCGAGCGTCGCGACTGGGCCGCGGCGGAGCGGAAGTATCGCGAGGCCATCGTGCTGGATCCGTCGCTGCCCGAGCCCTGGAACGGACTCGGCTATGCGCTGCGCCAGCAAGGACACTGGGACGAGTCGGTGAAGGCCTATCACGAGGCGCTGCGGCTGCGTCCCGACTATCCGCAGGCCCTCGAGTATCTGGGGCACGCCTACGTCGCGATGGGACGTCTCGACGACGCGCGCGCGGTGCTCGCGCGACTGCGGCCGCTCGATCCTGCCGAGGCCAACGAGCTGGCCGACGCCATCGCGCGGGCCGTGCGCCGCTGAGCGATCGCGTGTTCCGCTCGGCGCTCGCGCTCAAGATCGGCCTGCTGATCGTCGTCGTCCTCATCGTCGGCTTCGGCGTCTCCACGATCCTGACCATCCAGCGCGAAGCCGATCTGTTGATCGAGCAGAACAAGATCGCCGCGCGCCGTCTCACGGCGACGCTCGTCGCCTCGATCGAGGGCGCGATGCTGCAGGAGCGGCCCGACGTGACGCGCACGGTGATTCAGGAGCTGCGGCAGAACTCGCCGGTGGACTCCTTCGACGTCTATCGGCGCACCGGTATGGAGGCGTTCACCGACCTCACGACGGCGATGGAAGTGGACAAGACGGCGGGGCTCGCCCCCGACGTGATGAGCAACATCAAGAAGATGGCGCGGCCGCCCGGCAAGAAGATCGACGATCCGCTGTTCGCCAGGGCGCTCGAGACCGTCACGACGCAGGAGGCGCTGGAAGCGCACGACGGCACTCGCTACTTCACGCTGCTCACGCCGATCCGCAACAAGGAGAAGTGCCAGGGCTGTCACGGCAGCGACCACCAGGTGCGGGCCGTCGTGCGGGTCGCCAGCTCGATGGAGCCGGTGTTCGCCGAGGTCGCGCGCCACCGTAACCGCCAGCTCGCCATCGGCATCCTCACCATCGTCGCCGCCGGCGCCGTCCTCACCGTCGCGATGCGTCGCATCGTCCTGCGGCCCGTGGACCAGCTCGCCGCCGCCGCCCGTCGCGTCGGCGACGGCGACTTCAGCGTCCGCGCGCCCGTCGCCGCGCGTGACGAGCTCGGGCAGCTCGGGATGGCGTTCAACGACATGACGGCGCGGCTCGCGCACGCCTATTCAGAGCTTGAATCGAAGAACACCGAGCTGGCCACGGCACTGCAGAGTCTGCAGGAGTCGCGTCAGCGGCTGGAGCTGCTCGAGCAGCTCAAGGGCGAGCTGTCGAAGTTCGTCCCCGAGTCGGTCAAGCGCCTGCTCGAGCGGAATCCGAACGCCACCGAGCTCGAGAAGAAGAACGTCGAGGTCTCGGTCCTCTTCCTCGACATCGCCGGCTACACCAAGCTCTCCGAGCAGCTCGAGCCGAAGCGGATGAACCAGCTCGTGCAGACCTATTTCTCCTCGTTCCTCGAGATCATCCAGACGCATCACGGCGACATCAGCGAGACGGCGGGCGACGGCCTCATGGTCATCTTCCAGTCCGAGCGCGGCGCCGCCGACCACGCGCTCAGTGCCACCCGTGCGGCCTTCGCCATCCGGCAGCGCACGGCGGCCCTCAACGAGGAGTACGGCGGCGTCTTCCCGCCGGTCTCGCTCCACATGGGCATCAACACCGGCGAGGCGCTGGTGGGGGCCACGAAGCTCGGCGGCGGGGCCGGTCAGCGCTGGACGTTCACGGCGAGCGGCTCGACGACGAACGTCGCCGCGCGCTTCGCCGCGTTCGCACAGGGCGGCGACATCGTTGTCGGCCCCGCCACCGCCGAGCGGATCCGCCAGCACTTCGTGCTCGAGACCCTCGGCGAGCAGACATTCAAGAACGTCTCGCAGCCGATCCGCGTCTATCGCGTCATTCCGCCCGGCGTATACGAGAAGATCGTCTGACCGCGCCGGTCCGCGTCGGCATCTGCGCGTGGGCGGACCCGGCGCTCATCGAGTCGCGCCGCTTCTACCCGCGAACGTCGATGTCCGCGGAGGCGCGGCTGCGCTTCTACGCCTCGGTCTTCGACGTCGTCGAGGTGAACTCGTCGTTTTACGCGATTCCCGACGTGCTCACCGTGCGACGCTGGGCGGAACGCACGCCGCCGGGCTTCGTCTTCCACGTCAAGGCCTGGGCGCTGATGACGGGACATCATCCGCGGCCGCAATCACTGCCCGCCGACCTCACGCGGCTCATCTCGCCACGCGCGCGGCGGACGCACCGCGGCGAGATCGAGGCCGCGGAGTTTCCGCCGGAGGCGCTCGACGAAGCGTTCCGGCTGTTCCGCGCGGCGCTGACGCCGCTGACCGAGGCCGGCAAGCTCGGCTACGTCCTGTTTCAGCTGGCGCCATGGGTCCGGTACGACGACACGCAGCTCGCCTACGTGGCTTCGCTGCCGGGCCGGCTCCCCGGCTGGAGCGTGGCGGTCGAGTTCCGGCACCGCTCGTGGCTGCCGGATCACGCGCACGAGGCGCTCGACACGCTGCGGCGGTCTCGCATCGCGTGCGTGAGCGTCGATGCGCCCGCCGTGGCCGGCGCCGTGCCGCGGCTGATCGAGGTCACGGCGCCGATGGCCGTCTTCCGTCTGCACGGGCGCAACGCCGAGGGCTGGCTGCGGCAGGTGCGCGGCGAGCAGCCCGCGGTCCGGGAAAAGTACGACTATCTCTACACGGAGTCGGAGCTGCGCGAGCTGATGCCCGAAATCGATGACGCTGCCGGCGAGGCCGAGCAGGTCTACGTGTCGTTCAACAACAACAACCGCGATTATCCGGTGCGCAATGCGCTGATGCTCAAGCGGCTGCTCGGGCAGCCGGCGGATTCCTTGCCTGGCGACCTCTTCTCCTGAGATAGTGGCTTCGATGGCTACGTCGGCGCCTCCGATCCCACGCGTCGAGCTCGCCTACGCGCCGACACCGCTGCTGAAGCTGGAGCGTCTCTCCGCTGAGCTCGGCATCGAGCTGTGGGTCAAGCGCGACGACCTGACCGGCCTCCTGGAGACGGGCAACAAGATCCGCAAGCTCGAATTCCTCGTCGGCGAGGCGCTGGCCCAGAATGCCGACACGCTCATCACCTGCGGCACGCTGCAGTCGAACTGCTGCCGCTGCGTGGCCGCGGTGTGCGCGCGGCTCGGCCTGCGCGCGGTGCTCGCGCTCAAGGGCGCGCGTCCCGACGAATACGATGGCAATCTGCTCCTCGATCGTCTGCTCGGCGCGGAGATCAAGTACTGCACCGATGGCGAGTGGGACAAGGTCGACGAGACGATGCAGGACCTCGCGGCGCGTGAGCGCGCCGCCGGGCGCACGCCGTACGTCATCCCCGAGAGCGGCGCCACCGTGGTCGGGGCCCTCGGCTATCTCGCCTGCGGTCAGGAGATCGCGGAGCAGATACGGCACGGCGCGCCGGCGTTCGACACGATCGCCATCACGGACTTCAGCGGCGGGAGCCAGGCCGGTCTGCTGATGGCCAAGCAGCTCACGGGCTTTCGCGCCGAGATCGTTGGCGTTCCCATCGCCTGGGAGGCGGCCCGCGTGCGCGGGTACGTCGCCGAGGTGATGGAGCGCGCGCGCAGCCGATTCGGCCTCGCCGTGCGGCCGCCGGCCGACATCCGGCTGCTCGACGGCTATCAGGGCGTCGGCCGTGCTGCCGTGCGTCGTGAGGAGCTCGACGTCATGCTGAAGCTGGCACGGCTCGAGGGCATCGTGCTCGACCCCGTGTACACCGCCAAGGCGTTCGCCGGGCTCCTCGGTACACTGCGGCGCGAGCCGCGCGCGCTCGGGCGTCGCGTGTGCTTCGTCCACACGGGCGGTGTCTTCAGCGTCTTTCCTTACCGTGCGGCGCTCGGCCGCATCCTCGACGGAGACGGTCTGGTAGAATCTTAGCCCCATGCCGGAACTGAGGCTCAGGGGCGGCGAGGTCGACGGCCTCGCGCTGAACTATCTCGTGGAAGGGCGCGGCCCCGCGGTCGTCCTCGTCCATGGTCTCGGCGGGTTCGCAGAATCCTGGCGCCACAACATCGCGTTGCTCGCCGCCCGCGCGACCGTCTATGCCGTCGACCTGCCCGGCTTCGGGCGTTCGGGCAAGCCGCGGGCACGCTACTCGCTCGCCTTCTTCGCGCACACGCTTCACGGGTTCCTGGACGCGGTCGGCGTGAGCCACGTCTCGCTCGTCGGCCACTCGCTCGGCGCCGCCGTCGCCGTGACGTACGCGCTCACGCGGCCGACCCGTGTCGAGCGCCTGGCGCTCTTGGCCGGCTGCGCGCCCGGCTTCGGCTGGCGGCCCGGCTGGCGCGCGCGCCTGATCGCGACGCCCGGTCTCGGCGATGCGCTCGCGCTCTGCGGCTGCGCGCCGCTCTACCGCGCCGCCATCGCGAAGTGCTTTCACGCGGCGGCCGCCGACGAGGTCGAGTTTCTCGTCGGCTGGGACTATGCGACGCGCACCGGCGCCGCGGCGCGCGCGGCGTGGCTGGCCACCGTCCGCTCGCTGTCCGCGGACTTCGTCGGGCGGCGCGCCGACTATCGTCGGGCCATCGGCACGCTCGATCTGCCGGTGCTGCTCGTCCACGGGCGTCAGGATCCCGCCGTCCCCGCTGCGCATTGTGCCGACATGGCCGACGGCTTCCCGCGCGCGACTGTGCGGTGGTTGGATGCGTGCGGACATTTTCCCCACATCGAGCACGCGCAGGTCGTCAACGGGTGGCTCGCCGACTTCCTCGTCGGCCGGCCGGCGCCACGGTAGCCGAAACTCTGGCAATGGAAATCACCCCACGCGACCTCAAGGCGCGGCTCGATCGCAACGATCGTCCGCTGCTGCTCGACGTGCGTCAGGACTGGGAGACCAAGCTCTGCCGCCTCGACAACGCGGTTCACATTCCGATCGAGGAGATCGAGCTGCGCACCGACGAGCTGAACGCCGACGATGAGATCGTCGTGTATTGCCACCAGGGCGTGCGCAGCGCCGCCGTCGCGCAGTACCTGCGCGAGCACCACGGCTTCAAGAACGTCAAGAATCTCGCCGGGGGCCTCGACGCCTGGGCGCGCAGCGTCGATCCGACGATGCGGCGATACTGATGGCAGCACCCGCGGGGCGATAGGTGGCCGATCCGACCGTCGTCGTCGAGCGACGCGGCGACGTCGTCTGGTGCATGCTCGACCGCCCGCCACTGAACCTGTTCGAGCCCGGCCTCATCGCAAGCTTGCGCACCACGTTCGAGACCCTGGCGCGCGACGACTCTGTTCGCGCGGCTGTGGTGCATGGGCGCGGACGCGCGTTCACCGCTGGCATGGACGTGCACGTGCTGCATGGTCTGGACGCCACGTCGGCCCGCCTGCTCATCAGCGAGCTGTGCGCCGCCATCGACGCGGTGCACCGCGCGCCGTTTCCGGTGCTGGCCGCCGTGCGCGGCGCCTGTCTGGGCGCCGGGTTCGAGCTGGCGCTCGCGTGTGATTTGCGCGTGGCCGCCGCCGATGCGTCGTTCGGTCTGCCCGAAGTGCGGGTGGGGGTGCCGTCGGTGATCCAGGCGGCGCTGCTGCCGCCCCTCATCGGTCCCGGCCGCGCGGCGGAAATGCTGCTGCTCGGCGCGCGCGTCGACGCGCCGCGCGCGCTGGCGTGGGGTCTGGTCAACCGGGTCGTCGAGCCCGCGGAGTTCGAGGCGGCGGTGGGGGAGACGTTGACCGCGCTGCTCGCCTGCGCGCCGGGCGCGGTACGCGCGCAGAAGGCGCTGATGATCCGCTGGCGCGAGAGCGATCTGACGACCGCGGTCCGGGCAGGGATCGACGCCTTCGCCGCCTGTTACGCCGGCGATGAGCCCCGCGAGGGCGCCGCCGCGTTCCTTCAGAAGCGCGCGCCGCGATTCGAGACGCGCGCCACGCACGCCTCCGGGCGGCGCGAATGACGGTTCGCGCCGTCACCGTCGACTTCTGGGGCACGCTGCTATTCGATCCGCCCGCCAGCGACGACCGCTACAAGACGCGGCGGATCCGCGACTTCGAGACGATCCTCGCCGGCGCCGGCGTGCGTACCTCGATGTCGGCGCTCGATCGCGCGTACGAGGCCTCGGCCTCGCACCTGGGCCGCATCTGGGCGACGCATCGCGACGTGCCGGTCGAGGAGCACGTGCGCGCAATCGTCGGCGGCATCGACCGCGGGCTCGCGAGCCGGCTGCCCGGAGAGCTTCTCGCCTCGCTCGTCGACGCCTACGTGCGGCCGATCCTGATGGTCCCGCCGAGGGTCGACGATGGCGCCATGAAGGCGCTGCGCGCGCTGAGCGAGCTTGGCTACGCGCTGGCGATCGTCTCCAACACGATGCGCACGCCGGGCGTGATGCTCCGCCGCGTGCTCGAGCGCTACGGCCTACTCGACTATTTCGCCCACGCGGCGTTCTCGGACGAGACGCGGGTGCGCAAGCCGGATCCCGCCATCTTCCTCGGGGCGCTGCGCGCCGTGGGCGTCGAGCCCGCGCACGCCATCCACGTGGGTGACGACCCGGTTCTCGACGTCGAGGGGGCGCACGCGGCCGGCATGCGGGTGGTGCAGGTGACCACCGCGCCCGCGGACGCGCCGCCGGCGCGCCGTCCCGACGCCGTCGTGCCGAGCCTCATCGCGCTCGCCGACGCGATCGAGCACCTGGACCCTACCGACTGACGGCCGGCAGCTCTTCGGCGCTCCCGAACACACGAACGCCGCCGGACGAGCCGACGGCGCCCGTGCGATTGGACCAGGCCTCAGCGGCGGCGCAGGTAACGCGCGCCGAGCAGACCGATACCGACCGCGAACAGGGCAAGAGGCTCCGAAGTGGCCGCAACGGTGCCCGTCGTTCCGCCGCCTGCCGTCGTCGTGCTGCCGACACTCACGGCACCGCTGGAAGCGATGGCATGGTGATGGCCACCGCCGCCACCGAAGGCGAACGCCGGCGCGGCTGACAGCGCCAGCATCAGAGCGAGTACGGCAATCATCGTCACACGCATGGGGGTCGACCTCCTTTTCTCGTCCATACCGATACTCAAAGTGCGTGCCGACCCCTTAAGCGATTGGAAACACTGCACTGGCGCTGAACAAACGCGCACAGGCAGCTGCAGCAAAATGCAGACAACAGGGGATGCCGGTTACCTGTCGGCATCCTTGCGGCGCGCGCGGAGCGTCCATTACCATGGGGCCCGGCCATGGACGTTGCCGAGCTTCGCGCCAAGATCCGCGACATCAAGGACTTCCCGACCGAGGGGATCCTCTTCAAGGACATCACGACCCTCCTGAAAGACGGCCCGGCGTTCCGCGCGGTGGTCGATATGTTGGCGGCCAACTACGCCAAGGACCGGATCGACGTCGTGGTCGGCATCGAGTCGCGCGGATTCATCTTCGGAGGCGCCGTCGCCCATCAGCTCAGTGCTGGGTTCGTGCCGGTCCGCAAGCTGGGCAAGCTCCCAGGGAAGACCATCGAGGTAGAATACGAGCTGGAGTACGGTCGTGATGCGCTGGCCGTCCACGAGGACGCCATCAAGCCCGGTCAGCGCGTCCTCGCGGTCGACGACCTGCTCGCGACCGGCGGCACGATGGCCGCCACGCTGAGGTTGGTCAAGCAGCTGGGAGGCAAGGTGGTCGGGGTCGCGTTCATGATCGAGCTGGCGTTCTTGAAGGGGCGCGACAAATTGAGGGACTACCCGTTGCACTCGTTGATCGTGTATGAATAGGCATATGAGACCGACCATCGTGGCCGCCGCCACCCTGTTGGGCGCGCTGGCCGGCGCGGGGGCTGCCGCCGCCGACGAGATCAAGACGCCGATCCGCGCATCCATGCTGCTCGAGCTTTCGGCGCCACGCGCGCAGAGCCGCGACACCGCCTACATGGAGTCGCTGCGCTCCGAGGGGCCATCGCCGGTCAAGCGTGGGATCGGGGAGGTCCAGGACGACGGGTCGGTTCGCTACGGCGACGTGACCGTGTCCGTCCGCAATCCCTGCCCGCCCGGCACGGCGCATGTCGAGCCGGCGCCGCTGCCCGGCCGTCGCTCGAAGTAACGTCGCTCGACGCCTCCTGAAATTCCGAAACGCACAGGAAAACTCATGACCATCAAGAACGTCGGTGTGATCGGCTGCGGTCTCATGGGGTCGGGCATCGTGCAGGTCTCCGCCCAGGCTGGCTTCAACGTGTTGTTCGTAGAGGCGGACGACGCGCTCGTCAAGCGCGGGCTCGAGCGACTGCGGCAGACGCTGGAGGGGCTGGTCACCAAGGGCAAGCTCGACGCCTCGGCCAAAGACGAAACGCTCGGCCGCATTGCGGGGACGACCCGCATGGAAGATCTCAAGGCGGTCGATCTCGTCGTCGAGGCAATGACCGAGAACCAGGCGCTGAAGAACGAGACGTTTGCCAGGCTCGACCGGATCTGTCCGCCGCACGCGCTCCTCGCGTCGAACACGTCCTCGTGCAACGTGACCGCCATGGCGGCCGCGACCAAGCGGCCGGGCCAGGTGCTCGGCGTCCACTTCTTCAATCCGGTGCCGCTGATGAAGCTCATCGAGGTCGTGCGCACGATCCTCACCGAGGACGCGGCCGTCCGGACGATCAGCGACTGGGCCCGCGCGCTCGGCAAGACGCCGGTGCAGGCGAAGGACTCGACGGCGTTCATCGTCAATCGCCTGCTCGTGCCGTACCTCCTCGACGCCATCCGCGTCTATGAAGGCGGCCTCGCGTCGCTCGAGGACATCGACACGGCGATGAAGCTCGGCTGCGGCTATCCGATGGGGCCGTTCACGCTGCTCGATCTCGTCGGGCTCGACACCGCGATGTTCGTCGCGGAGGTGATGTTCGAAGAGTTCCGCGAGGCGCGCTATGCGCCGCCGCCGCTGCTCAAGCGGATGGTCATGGCCGGCCACCTCGGGCGCAAGACGGGCCGCGGCTTCTACACGTACGAGCGCGCGTAGTCAGACGCGCCGGCGCATCCTCGCGGCGAGGCAGACGGTCGCCGCGCCGACGAGGGTCAGCGGCACGCCGAGCCAGAAGCGCTGACGCTCGCGCGCGTGTGCGCGCAGCGTGCGAAGCACCATGCGATCGCCGGCCACGAGCTCTTCGCGGCCGAGCGTGAACTGTCGCAGCCGCTCGCGCTCCTCGGCATCTGCCGTTCGCGCGCCCCACGCGACGTCCGCCTGGCGCGAGCGCAGCGCGGCGACGTCATCCGCGCCGCGCGTGACCGCCCTCTGGGCGTCCGCGGCAACGGCGCGCTCGTAGGGCGAGAGGAACGCCGACTGCAACGCGGGCGCAACGCGCTCGGCGGCGTCGAGCCAGAGGTGATCGGCGTGCGGCAGGGCCGCGAGCGCGGCGCCGGCCAGGGCGATCGCGACGCCCGCGGCCGCCACCGTGCCCAGTGCCGCGCGCCGGCCGCCCCGGAGCAGTCGGCGAATTCCCAGCAGCGCGCCGAGGGCTGCGAGCATCGCGCCGAGTGTCGCGACCACGGTGGCCCCCGTCGGCAAATCCCAACGAAACGACGCCGCAATGCCGGCCACCGAGGCGAGTGCGCCGACCATCCAGCCGATCACCAGGCGGCGCGCCGGCGTGCGCGCCAGCACGGCACCCGCCACGGCCGGGACGATGAGATAGGTGAACACCAGCAGCACGCCGGCCACGCGAACCGAGCTCGTCACGACACAGCCGAACACGAGATAGAACCCGAAGTCCCACCAGCGCGCGTGGCGCACCGTGCCGCCGAACGAGAGCGCGGCCAGCGGGCGTCGCGCGATCCAGCACACCACTGCAACCGCCGCGTACAGCGCCGCGAGGCGGAGCACGTCCGCAGCAGTCACCGCGAGCAGGCTGCCGACCAGCAGCGCCTTGACCTGCTCACCACCGAGCGGCACGCGCTCCAGCACGAGCACGGTGAGCGCCGCCGCCACCGCGTACACGATGCCGATCATCGCCTCGGCCGGGACGGCGGCGCGGGCGAGCGCCGGGCGATCGCGCAGCGCGGCCAGCAGTGCCGCGCCGGCGGCGGTGAAGCCGAGCGCATATCCATACGCGCCCGCGCCCTGCGGCGTGTGGCCGGCGAGCAGGGCCACCGTGGCGCCGAGGGCGGCGACCTGCGCCAGCGCCAGATCGACGAAGATCACGCCACGCGCGAGCACGTGCAGCCCGAGCCAGGCGTGGATGCCGGCGAGCACGAGCGCCGCCGCCAGCGGCCAGCCGAGCAGCTCGAGTGTCACTTCGGGACGGGCACGGCGGGCACGCTCCCGGCGCGCTCCAGCGCTCGGGCGAGGCGCTCGACGTTGACGTCGAACAGCGTGATGTAGTCGGCCGCGTCGGGATCGGCGCCGACAGACGGCGCCAGCGTGGCGACGCGCGCGTCCGTCGCGCTCGCCAGCCGCCGCACGATCGGGGGCGAGGCGCCGGGCTCGGCGAGGATCGTGCGCACGCCGGCCGCGCGCATGCGCTCGATGAGCCTCCCGAGGTGCGCGGGCGACGGCGGAACGCCGGGCTTCTCCTCGACGGCGCCGGCGATCGTGAATCCAAAGCGGCGTGCGAAGTAGGGCCAGGTGTCGTGTACGACGACGACGCGCGCTCCGGCGAACGGCGCGAGCCGCGCACGCCACCGTGCGAGCCTCGCGTCGAGTCGGGCGAGGAAGCGCGCGCGGTTGTCGGCGAAGGCCGCGCGGTCCTCCGGCCGCGCGGCGGAGAGCGCCTCGAGGATCCGCGCGGTGATCGGATGCGCGTTCTCGGGGTCGAGCCAGTAGTGCGGGTTGCCGTAGGCATGGACGTGGGGCCGGACGTCGGCGGCCAGACGCGGGATGTCGGGGTCGAGCACGGTCACGGCGCGCGAGACATCGACGTCGCGCGGCGCGGCGCCCGCCGCCGTGAGCGCGCGGGCCAGCCACGGCTCGTGGTCGAGACCGACGCGCACGAGCAGCGACGCCGACTTCAGCAGCGCGATCTGGCGCGGGACGATCTCGCGCGCGTGCGGATCCTGCCGCGGATCGCTCAGGCTCTCCACGCGCACGCGGTCGCCGCCGACCGCGGCGACGAGATCGCGGAGATCGGTCGTGCTGGCGGCCACGGCAAGGGTGGCCGCCGCGAGAATCGCCGCCAGCACCTACTTCTTGGCGAAGATGTTCTTCGGGATCATGCAGTGCACGCCCTTGCGGATGTCGACGACCTGCGAGACACGGCAGTCGCCGACCATCGACGTCAGCGCATACGCTTCGTCGCGGCTGAGCGGCACCATCTTCTGTCCGGCCAGGAAGCTGACGGCCTCGCGCGTGGCGATCTTCATCGCCTCGTTCAGATCCTCGTCGAAGCCGGTGACGATCCAGTGGGTGGCCGTTTCGATGCGCGGCCAGTCGAGCTTCATGTCCTTGCGCACGACCGGCTGGATGACGAACTCGCGATACGCGCATTCCAGCGCCGTGAGGTTGACCTCGCCGTTGCCCTGACGGCAGTGCGAGTCGCCCGTCCAGATCAGCGCGCCCTTGACGAACACCGGCAGGTAGAGGATCGAGCCTTCCTGCAGCTCGTTGATGTCCATGTTCGACCCGTTCTTCCACGGCCGCAGCGTGCTCGTGCGTCCCTTGGCGTCCTTGATCGGCGGGCCCGCCTTCTCCTTGGGCTCGTTGGGATCGGGCGCCACGGCGATCGTGCCGGGGAATGGCTGCAGATCGATGACGATGCCGGGCTTGAACTCCGCCTGCTTCTTCTCCCAGTCGAGGTAGTAGTAGCGGACGAAGCCCTGCGGAAACTCCGGCGCCAGCTGACCGACGGTCGGGAACTGCGAGCCGGGCAGGTGGAAGTTCGTGGCGAATGCCTTGGGCACGATCTTCTTGAGGCGGATCTCCAGCACGTCGCCGGGCTCGGCGCCGTTGACGTAGATGGGGCCGGTCACCGAGTGCGGGCCGCCACCGGGATTCGCCAGCCGCAGCTTGACGAGATCGTCCATCGTCGTGCCGGGCTGGATCGCATTGTGCGCGTGCATCATCGTCTCGATGGCCACGGTGTCGCCCGAGTTAACGACGAGCTTGGGCGGCTCGGTGGGATCGAGCCAGCCCCATTGCGTCGTGTCCACCGTCGCCGGCAGGACGTAGTATTTCCCCCCGGCGGCCGAGACGGACACCGCACGGTCGCGCTTGGACTCTTCCAGCGGCGCCAGCTGATACGGCTGCTGAGCGAGCGCGTAGATCCCTGCCGCCAACAGCACGACGACGACGGTCAGTGTGGCGACGAGGCGTTTGTGCGTTCTCACGACGGGCATGCGTGCCTCCTTGTCGAGCAACCTCCGCGCGCGCGGAGGCGCCGATGATCGTCCACGGTTTGAACGACCGTCAAGAGGGGCGATAATCGCGCCATGCGTGACGAGTTCTGGCTGACCGACGACGAGCGGCAGACGCGCGAGCTGGCCAGGTCCCTCGCGCGCGAGCGGATCGCGCCGCTGGCCGCGCAGGTCGACGAGACGGAATCGTATCCGGCCGAGCAGCTGCGTCTGCTCGGTGCGCAGGGGCTCATGGGCCTGTACATTCCCGAAGCGCACGGCGGCGCCGGCCTCGGCGCGCTCGCGTTCTGTCTCGCCGTGGAAGAGATCGCGTGGGCGTGCGCCTCCACCGCGGTCATCTATCTCGTCCAGTACGCCGCCGGCTATCCGCTCGTCTCACACGGAACCGAGGCGCAGAAGCGCCGCTATCTTCCGCGCCTGGCCTCGGGCGAGATCACCTGCGCGCTGTCGATCTCCGAGCCCGGCGCCGGCTCGGACGCCGCGAGCATGACGACGACGGCCGTTCGCCGTGGCGACCGCTACGTGCTGAACGGCACGAAAATGTGGGTCACCAACGGCTCGCACGCCTCCGTGCTCACGTTGTTCGCCACGGTGGACCGTGGACGCGGCCACAAAGGTGTGACGGCGTTTCTCGTCGAGCCTACGTTCGCCGGCTTTGCGCTCGGCAAGCTCGAGCGAAAGATGGGCGTGCGCGGGTCGCCGACGGTGGCCATTCATCTGGCCGACTGCGAGGTGCCCGTCGAGAACCGGCTCGGTGAAGAGGGCGAGGGCTTTCGCGTCGCCCTGGGGGCTCTCGATCGCTCGCGACCTGCGGTCGGCGCCCAGGCGGTCGGCATCGGGCAGGCCGCGCTGGACGCCGCGGTGGGCTACGCCAAGGAGCGCCGGCAGTTCGGGCAACCCATCGCGTCTTTCCAGGGCATCCAGTTCATGCTCGCGGACATGGCCATGGCGGTGCACGCGTCGCGGCTGATGGTCCATCACGCGGCGGCGCTGCTCGATCGCGGTGTCGGCGCGGCGTCCATGGAGTCGTCGATGGCGAAGTGCTTCGCGAGCGACACCGCGATGAAGGTCACCACCGACGCCGTTCAGATCTTCGGCGGGTACGGTTACACGCGCGAGTACCCGGTCGAGCGCTTCATGCGTGACGCGAAGATCACGCAGATCTACGAAGGCACGAATCAGATCCAGCGGACCGTGATCGCGCGCGAGCTCGGTGTGCCGCGCACGTTGTAGAAGCTCCACCCCGTCACCGGCACGGTGGCATTCCCCCTGCAACCCGTCGCGTGAGTGGGTTGCACCCACGACGCCACACCACCAGGGGGTTCACATGAACGCGCGATACGTTTCGATCGCCGCCGCGTCACTCGCAGCGCTCATCATGGGTCTCGGTCCCGCCGCCGCGCAGACGTCCGCGACCGACTCGCCGAGCACGCCCGGCGGCTCGGTCACGGTCAATCCGAACGCCAGCACCGGCACGCAGGGCAGCAGCGACACGAAAGACGACTCGCCGTCGGCCAGCCCGCGCGGCGAGGACGGCAAGGCAACGCCGGACGACTCCGGCGACCGGCAGAAGATGAAGGACCACGAGAAGATCGACATGAAGGGCGGCCAGGATCGCGCGGATGACACGGCGGGTGATCGCGGCGGGCATGGCCGCGACACCGCCGGCATGCCCGGCAGCAGTCGATAACGCCTTGTATCGATAGCATTCTCGATTCGGTACGGCCGGCGGCGCGGAGCTTCGGCTCCGCGCCATCGGTCTGCTAGCATCGCCTCCGTGGAGGCCGAGCGCGCGCTCGACGAGTTCCTCGCCGCCTTGAGTGCCGAGCGCAGCGCCTCTCGCCACACCCTCGACGCGTATCGCCGCGACGTGCGCGAGTTCTTGCGCGTGCTCGGCCCGCGCCGGCGCGCGCTGGAGGCCGCGCGGCCCGACGACGTACTCGCGTGGATGGACCGGCAGCGCCGCGCCGGCCGCAAGCCCGCGACGATCGCGCGCCGCCTCGCGGCGCTGCGCGGTCTCTACGCGCACCTCGTGCGCGAGGGCGCGCTGGCCGACAATCCGACCGAGCATCTCGAGCACCCGCGCCGCGCGCGACCGCTTCCGCGCACGCTCTCGCGCGAAGCCGTCGCCGCCCTCGTCGAGGCGCCGGACGTCACCACGCCGCGTGGCGTGCGCGACCGCGCGCTGCTCGAGCTGCTCTACGCCTGCGGCCTGCGGGCGACGGAAGCGCTCACGCTCCGCGTGGCCGACGTGAACGGGCGGGCCGGCTACGTGCAGTGCAGCGGGAAGGGACGCAAGGAGCGCCTCGTCCCGGTCGGCGGCCATGCGCTGGCGTGGATCGAGCGCTATCTGCGTGAGTCGCGCCCGAGGCTCGCGGCGGCGCGCGACGCGCTGGCCTCGCCCCTGCTCTTCGTCGGCCCCCGTGGCCGGCCGCTCAGCCGCCAGTCGCTGTGGGATATCGTGCTCCGCGCCGCGCGCCGGGCGGGGCTGCGCCAGCACGTGTCCCCCCACACGCTGCGCCACTGCTTCGCCAGCCATCTGCTGGAGGGCGGGGCGGATCTCCGTGCGGTGCAGATGATGCTGGGGCACGCGGACATCGCCACGACGCAGATCTACACGCATCTGCCCTCGGCCACGGTCCGGCGCATGTACGACCGGTATCATCCGCGCGCTTGACCCGCCCAGGGGGCGGTGCTATCTGTCTAGACAATTCTGACTCTCGGGAGGCCGGCGTGAATTACCGTCCGGGCATTCCGCGGTATCTCCAGATCGCCGACGCCATTCGGCGCGATCTCCGCGGTGAAGGCGAGCGGATCGCCTCCGAGCACACCCTCTGTGCGCGCTTCAAGGTGAGCCGGCCGACGGTCCGCCAGGCGCTCGACGTACTGGTGCAGGAGGGGCGGCTCTACCGTCACGCCGGGCGCGGCACGTTCAGCACAGCCGCGAACGGCAGCGACCCCCGGCTGCGGGTCATCGGCTCGATCGACGACATGATGGCCCTGGGCGACGAGACGTGGCTCAAGCTCATCTCGCAGGAAACCGTCACGGTGCCCGCGAACATCGCCCAGGCGCTGCGGTTGCCGCCGGGCTCGCAGGGCACCCGCATCGTCGGGGTCCGCCACGCGGAGGGCGGGCCGTTCCAGCACGTCACGGTGTGGCTGCCGACACCGATCGGCCTGGCGCTGTCCGACGAGGATCTGTCGAAGACGTCGCTCATCGCGGCCATCGAGCGGCAGTCGGACCTGCGCATCAAGACCCTCGAGCAGGTAGCCGACGCCGTGCTGGCGCCGCGGCAGGTCGCCGAGCTGCTGCAGGTGCGACCGCGCTCGCCACTGCTGATGTTCGAGCGCACGTATTACGCGACCAACGGCGAGCCGGTGGAGCACGCCGTGTCCTATCAGACGGGACGGCGCTATCCGTATCGAGTCCTCCTCGCGCGGGCGGAGCGGCGGAGCTGAGCTCGTGTCGTATCGCATCGGATTCGACGTGGGCGGTACGTTCACCGACTTCGTGCTGCAGTCGCCCGCGGGCGAGCTGATCACCGCCAAGCGCCTCACGACCTATCCCGACCCGTCCGAGGCCTGCCTGGCCGGCCTCGACGCACTGCTTACGGGCGCCGGCCTGGCCTGGCGCGACGTCGCGCAGGCGGTGCACGGCACCACGCTGGGCAGCAACGTCGTCATCGAGCGCAAGGCGCGCGGCGTCGGCCTGCTGACGACGCGCGGCTTCCGCGACGTGCTGCTGATCGGACGCGAGAAGCGCTACCAGGTGTACGACCTTCAGATCGAGAAGCCGAAGCCCTTGATCCCGCGGCGGCTCATCGGTGAGGTCACCGAGCGGGTGCTCGCCGACGGCTCGGTGCGCACGCCGCTGGACGAGGCGGATGCGCGGCGCGCGATCCGCGCCCTGGTCGAGCGTGGGGTCACCACGCTGGCCATCTGTCTGCTGCACGCCTACCTCAACCCGGTGCACGAGCAGCGGTTGGCCGAGCTCGTGGCCGAAGAGGCGCCGCAGCTCACCGTCACGCTCTCGCACGAGGTCTCGCCGACGTTTCGCGAGTACGAGCGCACGTCGACCACGGCGGTGAACGCGTACGTGATGACCGCCGTCCGCGATTACCTGCATGGCCTCGGCGCGGCGCTCACGGCGCGCGGCTATGGCGGACGACTCTTCGTCATGCAGTCCTCGGGCGGCGTGGCGACGGCGGACGCGATGGCGCGCTATCCGGTGCGCATGATCGAATCGGGTCCCGCCGCGGGCGCGCTGATGGCCGCCGCGTATGGTGAGCTCACCGGCCACCGCGACCTCATCGCGTTCGACATGGGCGGTACGACGGCGAAGCTCGCGCTGATCGACAACGGGAGGCCGGGGACGACGACGACGTTCGAGCTGCACCGCGTGCACGGCGCCGCGGGCAGCGGCCTGCCGATGAACATCCAGGCCATCGACCTGGTGGAGATCGGGGCCGGAGGCGGCTCCATCGCGCGAGCACACCTGGGCGTCGTGGCGGTCGGGCCGGACAGCGCCTCCTCGATGCCGGGCCCCGCGTGCTACGCGCACGGCGGGACGGAGCCGACGGTGACCGACGCCAACCTCGTGCTCGGCTACCTGAATCCCGACTATTTCGCCGGCGGCGCGCTGCGGCTCGATGCCGAGGCCGCGCGACGCGCGATCGCGACGCGCGTCGCGCAGCCGCTCGGACTCGCCATCGAGGACGCGGCGTGGGGCATCCACGCCATCGTGAACACCAACATGGAGCTGGCCACGCGCGTCGTGTCGATCGAGCGGGGCCGCGATCCGCGCGAGCTCACGTTCCTGGCCTTCGGAGGCTCGGGGCCCGTGCACGGGTGCCGCCTGGCGCAGGCGCTCGGCATTCCGCGGGTGATCCTGCCCGCGGCGGCCGGCGTCACCGCGGCCATCGGCCTGCTCGCCGCCGAAGTTCGGTTCGACGTCGCGCGCACGTGGGTGCGGCGCATCGACGCGCTCGATCCCGGTGCTCTGACGACAATGTATGCGGACATGGCTGCGCAGGCCACGGCCGTCGTGCGCGACGCGGCGGTGGCGGGGACGGTGACGCTGGCACGCTCGGTGGACGCGCGCTACGTCGGCCAGGGCTACGAGCTGACCGTGCCGGTGCCGGCGGGCACGCTCGACGCTGCGGCGCTCGCGCGCATCCGCGCGGCGTTCGACGAGATCTACGCCGCGCGGTACGGCTATGCGAACCCGACGGAGCCGGTGGAGACGGTGACGTGGAAGGTCGCCGCCATCGGCGGTGCGCCCCGTGTGGCGCTGGCGAAAGCCTCGGCCGAGGCGCGCAACGGTGGTCTCAAGGGCCGGCGACGCGCGTGGTTTCCCGAGACCCGCGGCTGGACGGAGTGCGCCGTCTACGATCGCTACGCGCTGGCGCCGGGCTCGCGCGTGGAGGGCCCGGCGATCGTCGAGGAGCGCGAGTCCACGTCCGTGCTGCCGCCGGGTGTGTCGGCGACCGTGGACGAGTACGCCAACCTGATCGTGGAGATCACGGCATGAGGTGCGTTGCGGCGGCCGTCCTTGCGGTGGTGCTGGCGTCGCCGGCGGTGATCCACGCGCAGGCGGCGCCTTCGCGCGTGCCGCGTATCGGCGTCCTGTCGATCGGGACCGACCCGTCGGAGCCGCTGCCGCTGCAGTGGGTGGCCTTCTTCGAAGGTCTGCGTGCGCTCGGCTACGTCGACGCCGAGACGATTCGCGTCGAGCGCGGTTTCGCCGGAGGCCGCGCCGAGCGCGTGACCGAGCTCGCGAAAGCAATGGTGACCAGCAAGGTCGACGTCATCGTCGTGACCGGCACCCGCGAGGTGGCGGCGGCGCGGCAGGCGACGCGCACGATTCCGATCGTCACCGTGGTGGCGTCCGATCCCGTCGAGAGCGGGATCGCGAGCAGCCTCTCGCGTCCCGGGGGAAACATCACCGGCTTGACGTTCAGCGCCGCGGGAATCGGGCAGAAGTACGTGGAGCTGGTGCGACAGGCGGTCCCATCGGCCAGCCGTCTCATGGTGCTGGCCAGCCGACCGCAGGCGCCCGGGCTCACGAAGGACATGCAGGAGACGGCGCGCCGCCTCAACACGACGCTGCTGCCGATCACGCTCATCACGCATCCGGACGAGTTCGAGACGTTCTTCGCGCGGGCGCGGCGCGACGGCGTCGGCGCCGTCATCGCCCCGAGCGACGGCGTCACGAACCTCCACCGGGCACAGGTCGTCGCCGCGGCTGCCCGGCACGGCGTCCCGACGATCTATTCGCAAAGGGAGTTCGTCGACGCCGGCGGGTTGATGGCCTACGGGCCGAGCTTCGTCGACCTGTTTCGGCGGGCGCCGACCTTCGTGGACAAGATCCTCAAGGGGGCCAAGCCCGGCGACCTGCCGATGGAGCAACCGACCAAATTCGAGCTGGTGATCAATCTCAAGACGGCGACCGCGCTGGGACTGGCCATGCCGCCCATGCTCCTCGCGCGCGCCGACGCGATCATCCAATGATGCGCGTCGATCCCATCACGCTCGGCGTGATCTGGGGCGCGCTGCAGTCCATCGCGGTGGAGATCGGCACCACCGTGCACAAGACCGCGTACTCCGAGCAGGCGCGCGAGGGCCAGGACTTTTCCGTCGCGGTGTTCGACGCGCGCGGGCGGATGGTCGCGCAGGGGCCGTACTCGCCCGGCCACATGGGCGCGATGTCGTTCGCCGTGCGCAACGCGCTCGCCGCCCATCCCGTCGACACGCTGAAGCCGGGCGACGCCATCCTGCTCAACGATCCGCTCCTCGGCTCGGGCCACCTTCCGGATTTCTTCATCACGCAGCCGGCGTTCCACCGGGGCGAGCTGATCGGCTTCGCGGTCAACATCCTGCACCACACGGACGTGGGCGGCGCCCGGCCGGGCAGCCAGGCCGTCGAGGGCATCTTCGATTTCTTCCAAGAAGGGCTGCGCATCCTTCCGACGAAAGTCTGGGAGGAATATCGAGAGCACGCGGGAATCATCGGCATCATCGCCGCGAACACGCGCACGCCCGACAAGGTGCTCGGTGACCTGCGAGCGCAGCGCAGCGCGCTGCGCGTCGGCGAGCTGCGGCTCGTGGAGCTCGCCGAGCGCTACGGACGCGACACGCTGTGTGCGGCCATGGACGAGATCGTCGCCCGGACCGAGTCCAGCATGCGCGCGGCCATCCGCGCCGTGCCGGATGGCGTCTACCCGTTCGAGGACTTCCTGGACGACTGCGGGCCGGGCACGGATCCGCTGAAGGTCGCGGTGGCCGTGACGGTCGCCGGCGACGAGATGACGATCGACTACGAGGGCTCGAGTGCGCAGACGGCTTCGGGGATGAACTCGTACATCAACTACACGCGCTCGTACTCGTACGCCGCCGTGAAGTGCCTCACCGACCCCTCTGGGCCGATGAACGAGGGTGCCCTCCGGCCGATCACCGTGCGCGCCCCGGAGGGGTCCTTTCTGAATCCGCGGCCGCCGGCGGGCGGGGGACCGCGCGCGATCATCTGCTACCGGACGTTCGAGGCGGTGATCGGCGCGCTCGCGCCCGCGCTGCCCGATCGCGTCGCGGCAGCCGCCTCGCACTTCGCCAATCCGACCTTCGGCGGCTGGGACCGCGCGCGCAAGCGCCGGTTCGTCGCCTACGAGCTGGTGCTGTCGGGGACGGGCGCGCGCGCCACGCGCGACGGCTGCGAGGCGATGTCCTACGCGTTCAACGCCTCCAACATCCCTGTGGAGGCGCAGGAGGCGAACCAGCCGCTCGTCGTCGAGCGCTTCGAGCTCATCCGCGACTCGGCGGGGCCTGGAACGTTCCGTGGCGGCTGCGGCATCCGGCGTGATCTGCGCTTTCTCGCCGACGAGGGCAAGCTGACCAACCTGTCCGAGCGGCAACGCTTCGCGCCGTACGGACTCTTCGGCGGCCGCCCGGGCGCGCGCGCCCGGACGGTGATCAATCCGGGCGCGGACGAGCAGCCGGTGCACGGCAAGCAGTCACGTGAGTTCGAGTACGGCGACGTGATCTCGTTCCAGCAGTCGGGCGCCGGCGGCTACGGGGATCCGTTCGCGCGTGATCCGGCGGCCGTCCTCGAGGACGTGCTCGACGATTACGTGTCGATCGAGGCCGCGCGCGAGCAGTATGGCGTGGTGATCGTGGGCGAGCGTGTCGACGAGGCCGCGACGGCGGCGCTGCGCGGGAGGCCGCGATGATCACGTTCACGCCCGAGCAGGAGCAGTTCCGCAAGACCGTGGCCCGCTTCGTCGACGGGGACGTCGTCCCCGCGGCGCAGGCGCTCGACGAGCAGGGGGAGTTTCCGGCGGCGCTGTTCCGCCGGCTCGGCGAGCTCGGCTGGTTCGGGCTGCGTTATCCCGACAAGTACGGCGGCGGCGCCGCCGACATGACGACGTACTGCCTGTTCGCCGAGGAGCTGGCGCGCGGCTCACTGTCGCTGGCCGCCGCCGCGTGCATGCAGTCGCTCATGGGCACGCACTTCATCCATGCCTATGGCGACGAGGGACTGCGCGAGCGGTATCTCGTGCCGGCGCTCCGCGGCGAGCTGGTCGCGACATTCGCGATGACGGAGCCGAACGCCGGCTCGGACGTCGCGAACATCTCGACGCGCGCGCACAAGCGCGGCGACCGCTGGATCCTGCGCGGCACGAAGACGTGGGTGACCAACGCGCCGGTGGCCGACGTACTCACGGTCGCCGCGAAGACGTCGGCCGAGCGCGGCCTGAAGAACATCGCGCTGTTTCTCGTCGATCGGCGCACGATGCGCGGCGTCACCCTCGGCAAGCCGATCGACAAGATGGCGGTGCGCGCCTCGGTCACCGGCGAGATCCTGCTCGAGGACGTGGAGGTGCCCCACACGAACGTGCTGGGCGGCGAGACCGGCGGCGCGGAGAAGATCGGCGGCATCCTCGCGGAGATCCGCATCATGACCGCGGCGCTCTCGGTCGGGCTGGCGCGAGCGGCGTACGATGCGGCGCTCGCCTACTCGCGTGAGCGCGTCGCGTTCGGCAAGCCCATCGGCGAGCATCAGGCCATCGGCTTCAAGCTCGCGGACATGCTCGCCGGCATCCACGCGGCCGCGCTGATGACGTACCAGGCCGCCGGCCGGCTCGATGCGCACCGGCCGGTGGGGCGCGAGGCCGCGATGGCGAAGCTGATCGCCTCCGAGACGGCGGTCAAGGTCACCGACGAGGCGGCGCGCATCTTCGCCTCGTACGGCCTGGCCATGGAGTATCCGGTGCAGCGATATTTCCGCGACGGGCGCTTTCTGCTGCCCGGCGGCGGGACGTCGGAAATCCTGCGGCTCGTCATCAGCCGCGAGCTCGACTGGGATCGGGGCGCAGCCTTCTCATGACGTACGACGTCCTGACCTTCGACTGCTACGGCACGCTGATCGACTGGGAGCGGGGCATCGGCGACGCGTTCGAGAGCGCCGCCCGTGCGGACGGCGTGACGATCGATCGCGCCGCGGCGCTGCGCGCGTACCACGAGGTCGAGCCGATCGTGCAGGCCGAGCGCTACCGGACGTACCGCGAGGTGCTCACGCTCACCGCGGAGCGCATTGGCGAGCGGCTCGGCTGGCTCCTGACGCCAGCACGCGCCGCCTTCCTGCCCGAAAGCTTGCCCGCGTGGCCGCCGTTCGCCGACACGAACGCGGCGCTGCAGCGGCTGGCCGGTCACCGCCTGGCGATCCTGTCCAACGTCGACGATGATCTGTTGGCCGGCAGCCTCAAGCAGCTCGGCGTCGGCTTCGAGTTCGTGGTGACGGCGCAGCAGGTCGGCTCGTACAAACCCGCGCCCGGGCACTTCACGGCGGCGCGGCGGCGCATCGGCGGTGCTCGCTGGCTGCACGTGGCGCAGAGCCTGTTTCACGACATCCAGCCGGCCCGCGCGCAGGGTATTCCGTCGGCCTGGATCAATCGCAAGCACGAGCGGTCCACGGCCGAGACGCGGCCCGACATGGAGTTCAGCACGCTCGCCGAGGCGGCGGCGTCGCTCACGAACGTCTGAGAGGAGCGCGCATGGCGCGGCACTGGGAAGACTTCAAAGTCGGCGAGATGCTGGTGACGGGGCGGCGCACCATCGATGGCGGCGACGTCTCGCGCTTTGCCGGCCTCACCGGCGACTTCAACCCGCTGCACATCGACGCCGAGTTCGCGAAGACCACGCCGTTCGGCGAGCGGGTCGCGCACGGCATCCTCACGCTGGCAGTCTCCAATGGCCAGCAGAACCTCGGCGGCTGGTTCGAGGGCACCACGCTCGCGCTCCTGGGTCTCGATCGGCTGAAGTTCATGGCGCCCGTGAAGTTCGGCGACACGGTGCGCACCGAGATGACCGTGACCGAGACGCGGGCCTCCTCGAAGCCGGACCGCGGCGTCGTCGTGTTCGACGTCGCCGTGAAGAACCAGCGTGACGAGACGGTGTGCAGCTATCAGGAAACGGTCCTGATGCGCCGGAACCGACAATGAGCGCGCTTGAAACGTTGTTCGACGCGATCCAGAAGCATGACGTGGCGGCGGTGACCGACGCGCTCGACGCCGAGCCGGCGCTGGTGACGGCACGCACCGCGAGCGGACAGACCCCCGCGATCGTCGCGATCTACTGGCGGGCGCCGCAGATCCTGGCGCTGCTCCGCGCGCGCGGCGCCGAGCTCGACGTCTTCGAGGCGGCCGCCGCCGGCGACGCCGAGCGCGTCCGCACGCTGCTCGCCGCCGAGCCCTCGCTGCGCGACGCCCACGCCCCGGACGGCTGGACGCCGCTGCATCTGGCCGGTCACTTTCGGCAGGTCGGTGTGGTCGACGTCCTGCTCGCGCACGGTGCCGACGTCAACGCGGTGTCGCGCAACGACCACGCCAACGCGCCGCTGCACGCGGCGGCGGCCGGCGGCGCCGACATCGGCGTCATGCGGCGGCTGCTCGCGGCCGGCGCGCGCGTCGATCATCGCCAGAGCGGGGGGTACACCGCGCTGCACGAGGTGGCGGCGATCGGCAACGCCGACGTCGTCCGGCTGCTGCTGGAGGCGGGCGCGGAGCCGGACGTGCGGAACGGCGAAGGCCGGACGCCGGCCGCGCTGGCGCGCGCGGCCGGTCATGCCGCGCTCGCCGAGGTCCTCGACGGCGCGGGGGTGAGGAGGGTGTCATGAGAAACGTCGCGCTCGTCGGCGCGGGCGTCTCGAAGTTCGGCGTGCGCCGAGCGTCGTATCGCGACCTGATCTGGGAGGCCGGCAAGGCGTGCTTCGACTCCGTCCCCGGCCTGAAGCCGAAGGACGTCGAAGGCCTCGTGGTGGGTTCGGTCATGCCGGAGCGCACCGCGTTCCAGAGCCACATCTCCTCGATGGCGGCGGAGGCGCTCGGCATCCGCCCGAGCACGCTCAGCGCGCGCACCGAGCACATGTGCGCCTCGGGCACCGTCGGCATCCGTTACGCCTACGCCTTCATCGCGGCTGGTCTCGCGGACCTCGTCATGGTGCTCGGGGTCGAGAAGCTCAACCAGCCGAGCGGCGACGAGGCGATCCTGAACATGGGCACCGGCGTCGATCGCGAGTGGGAGGCGGCGTTCGGTCTCACCGCGCCGCCGTGCTTCGCGCTGGCCGCCCAGCGCCACATGGCGGCCTATGGCACGACGGAGGAGCAGCTGGCGCTGGTCGGCGTGAAGAACCACACGCACGCGTCGAAGAACCCCAACGCGCATTTCAACAAGGGCGCGACGCTCGATCAGGTGCTCGGCTCGCGGATGATCTCGAGCCCGCTGCGCCTGTTCATGTGCTCGCCGATCACCGACGGCGCCGCCGCCGTGCTGGTCGCGAGCGAGGACCGCGCCCGCGCGCTCACCGATCGGCCCGTGTGGATCCGCGGCACCGGTCAGGCGCTGGACGGATTCCAGCTCACGTCGCTGCACGAAGACTACGCGCATTGGCCGGCGATGAAGCGCGCGGCGCAGTCGGCGTACGCCGCCGCCGGCGCGTCGCCCAAGGACGTCGACGTCGCGGAAGTCCACGACTGTTTCTCGATCGCCGAGCTGATCGCGTACGAGGAGCTTGGCTTCTGCGCCAAGGGCGAGGCGGGCCCGTTCGTGGCCGAGGGGCGCAGCGACTATGGCGGCGACGTCGTCGTGAATCCGCGCGGCGGTCTGATCGGCTGTGGCCACCCGCTCGGTGCCACGGGGGTCGCGCAGGCCGCGGAGATCTTCTCGCAGCTACGCGGCGAGGCCGGCGCGCGCCAGGTTCCCGACGCCGCGCTCGGCCTGACGCACAACAACAGCGGCATGGGTGAGCACATCGTGATGATCTACGGGGCGGACCGGAGATGATGCGGGCTGCCGGCACGGAGTGCGCGTGAGCGAGACCATCGCCGTCCTCGGCCCCGGCCGCATCGGCCGCCAGATCGCGCTCACGTGCGCGCTGGGCGGCTGCCGCGTGCTGCTGGTCGATCTCAAGGATCGCTCGGTGGCCGACAGCGAGCTCGTCCTCGCGGACGCGCGGCGCGAGATCGCGCGCGATCTCGGGCTGATGGCCGAGGAGCGCGTCATCGTGGAGGCCGACGCGACGGCCGCGCTCGCGCGCATCGAAGAGCGCGTGGGGCTCGGAGACCTCGCGGCGTGCGCGTTCGTGCAGGAGGCGCTGCCCGAATCGGTCGAGCTCAAGCGGGCCGCGTTCAAGCGGCTCTCGGAGCTGATCTCCGCCGATGCCGTGGTCGCGTCGACGTCGTCGACGATCTCGCCCTCGCACCTGGCCGACGCGCTCACGAAGCCCGAGCGCTTCCTCGTCGCGCACTGGCTCAATCCGGCGCACATCATCCCGCTCGTCGAGGTCGTGCCCGGGCCCGAGACGGCGCCGGCCACGGTCGAGCGCACGTTTTCGCTGCTCGAGCGACTCGGCAAGACGCCCGTGCGCTGCGCCGACTCGCCGGGGTTCATCGGTCCGCGCATGCAGGTCTTGCTCATGAACGAGGCGGTGCGGCTCGTCGAGGAAGGCGTGGCCACGCCCGAGGACGTCGACCGCGCGTTCCGTGCCGGCATGGGCTTCCGCTATGCCTCGGTCGGCATCTTCGAGTTCATCGACTGGGGCGGCGTGGACATCCTGTACCGCGCCAGCCGCTACATGACCGAGGCGCTCGGCGATGAGCGCTTCAAGCCCGCGCGCCTGGTCGAGCAGAAGATGGCGCACAACGAGCTCGGCCCCAAGACCGGCCGCGGCTTCTTCGAGTACGACGGCGACCGCCGAGAGAGCTTCGAGACGGCGAAGATCCGCGCGCTGCTGCGCCAGCTCCGGCGCGATCGGGAGTCGGCGCGATGACGTCTCGCTCTCGGAGCGTGGCGTGACGTACTTTCGCGCGACCGATCCGTTTCCGCTCGAGAGCGCGGATCACACGAAGCTCCACGAGTTCTACGCGCGGCTGGCCGAGGGGAGGCTGGTGACGACGCGCTGCTCCGCGTGCGGCGCCACCGCATGGCCGCCGCGGGGCTTCTGCGCCGCGTGCGCGTCGGACACGTTTGCGTGGGTGGATTTGCCGCGCGAAGGCACGATCCATGCGTTCACCACGCAGGAGACGGGGTTGCCGTCCGGCTTCGAGGGACCGCGCGTGTTCGCGATCGTGAAGATCGACGGTCACCGCGTGTTCGCGCTCGTCACCGGTGCCGCGCCGGCGTCGGTGAAGATCGGCCAGCGCGTGCGCCTGGCGCCGATCCGCGTCGCCGACGACCCCAAAGGGAACCCGCGATACTTGCTGGCTTTCACGGTAGCGCGCGCATGACGGTGCCACCCGTACACGGTGGAAGGGGCGTGTCGGCGCCACGCGCATCCAGCTCACGCCACCCTCGGTCAGAGGCGTTCTCGCGGCTCTCGCTACAATGAAAGTCTTGGTCGCGAAGCCCGGGCTCGACGGCCACGACCGCGGCGCGAAGGTCGTCGTGCAGGCGCTGCGCGACGCCGGCCTCGAGGTCGTCTACTCGGGACTCAAGCGGACGCCCGAGGAGATCGTCGCCGAGGCCGTGCAGGAGGACGTCGATGTCGTCGGCCTCTCGATCCTCTCGGGCGCTCACGTGCCACTGGCCAAGCGCGTGCTGGATGGACTCCGCACGCAAGGTGCCGATGACGTCCGCGTCGTGGTCGGCGGCATCATTCCGCCGCGCGACATCGATGCGCTCCGCGCGCTCGGCGTGAGCCGCGTATTCCCGATGGGCACGCCGCTGTCGGACATCGTCAAGGCCTTCCAGGGGGAGCTGACGTGAGGCCGGCATGGCTCGACACGCGCGCATACCCCTTCGCGCCGCGCGCGGTCGAGGTCGACGGCGGGCGGGTGCACTACGTCGACGAGGGTGAGGGGCCCACGGTGCTGTTCGTCCACGGCCTGCCGACGTGGTCCTTCGTGTGGCGCCATCTGATCGCCGGGCTGCGCGACCGCTATCGGTGCGTGGCGCTCGATCTGCCGGGGTTCGGGCTCTCCGACAAGCCGGAGGGCGACGCGTATCGCCCGGAGGACCAGGCGCGCCGACTCGCTGCGTTCGTCGAAGCGCTGCGACTCAAAGATTTCACGCTCGTCCTGCACGATTTCGGCGGGCCGATCGGGCTCTCGCTGGCGCTGGACCGCCCCGACGCCATCCGGAGCCTGGTGCTGTTCAACACCTGGATGTGGTCGCTGGCGGGCGAGCCGCGTTACGCGCGCGCCGGCCGTCTGCTCGCGAGTCCGCTCGGCCGATTCCTCTACGAGCGCTTCGGCGTTTCGCTGAACGTGGTGTGGCGCCAGGCGGTACGGGATCGCCGATACACGCGCGCCGTGCACCGGCAGTACGCGGCGCCGCTGGCCGAGCCGGCGGCACGTCACGCCACGTGGATCTACGCCCGTGAGCTCATCGGCTCGAGCCACTGGTACGACGCGCTGTGGGCGCGACGCGAGCGGCTGACGCGCATTCCGGCGCTGCTCGTCTGGGGGAGCAAGGACCCCGCCTTCGGAACGCTGCTGCCGCGCTGGCGCGCGCTGCTGCCGAACGCGGACGTGCTGGAGCTCGCTGACGTCGGCCACGCGCCGCAGGAGACGCGCGGGCCGGAGATCGTGCCGGTGGTCTCCCGGTTTTTGGACACACGGAGGACGCGATGAAGGATCTCAAGACTCACGCCGGGTTTCCGATCAAGCCCGTCTACGGCCCGGAGGATCTCGCCGGCCGGGATGCGGAGCGCGACCTCGGCCGCCCCGGCGAATACCCGTTCACGCGCGGCATCCACAAGCACATGTACCGTGATCGGCTGTGGACGATGCGCCAGTACATCGGCTTCGGGACGCCGGCCGAGACGAATGCGCGATTCAAATATCTGATGGCGCACGGGCAAGACGCGCTGAACGTCGCGTTCGACCTGCCCACCCAGCTCGGGCTCGACTCCGACGATCCGCGCGCCGACGGCGAGGTGGGCCGCGTCGGCATGGCCATCGACACGCTCGCCGACATGGAAGAGGCGTTCGCCGGTATCCCGCTCGATCGCGTGAGCGTGTCGCTCACGATCAACGGCATGGCGGCGCCGATCACCGCCATGTACTTCGCCGTCGCCGACAAGCAGGGCGCCGCGCGCGAGCGCGTCGTGACGACGCCGCAGAACGACATCCTGAAGGAGTTCGTGGCGCGCGGGACGTGGGTCTATCCCGTCGAGCCATCGCTGCGGCTGGTCGGCGACCTGATCGAGTACGCGGCGCGACACTATCCGCGGTCCAACCCGGTGTCGGTCTGTGGCTATCACATCCGTGAGGCGGGGTGCACGACGGCGCAGGAGATGGCGTACGGTCTCGCGATCGCCGCCGCCTACATTCAGATGATGATTCGCCGCGGGATGGACGTGGACGAGTTCGCGCCGCGCGTGTCCTTCAACTTCACCGCGTGGGGGAAGATCTTCGAGGAAGTCGCCAAGTTCCGGGCGGGCCGTCGGCTCTACGCGCGCATGCTGCGCGAGCGGTTCGGTGCCCAGAGTCCCAAGTCGTGCATGTTCCGCACGCTCATCGGCGGCGGCGGCTCCGCGTTCGTCCCGCAGGAGCCCGAGAACAACATCGTGCGCGGCGCGTACATCGCGCTCGCGGCGGCGCTCTCCGGCGCTCAGACGATGGCGCTGCCGACGTACGACGAGGCGTACACGATTCCCTCGGCCAAGGCGCAGCTGATCGCGCTGCGCACCATGCAGATCTGCGCCGAGGAAGCGGGGGCCGCGGACACCGTTGATCCGCTGGCCGGCTCGTACTACGTCGAGACGCTCACCAACCAGATGGAAGAGGCGATCCAGGCCGAGCTCGCAGCGGTCGATCGCATGGGTGGCATCGTGGACGCGATCAAGTCCGGCGCGATCCAGGCCGAGGTGGCTCGTCAGGCGTACCGGTTCGAGCAGGCGCTGGCCTCCGGCGAGGTGCCGAAGGTCGGCGTCAACTGTCACGTGGCCGAGGGCGCGGCCGAAGCCGATCCCGAGGTGGAGCTGTACAGCGTCGATCCCACGGTCGCGGCCACGCAGGTGGCGAAGCTCGCACGCGTACGACGCGAGCGTGACGACGCCGCGGCGCGCGCGGCGCTGCGCCGCCTGTCCGACGAGGCGCGGGGATCGGTCAACCTGATGCCGGCGATCGTGGAAGCGGTCACGGCGTACGCGACGCTGGGCGAGATCAACCGAGCGATGAAAGATGTCTTCGGCGAGCACAAGGAGCCCGTGCAATGGTGAGTCGAGAGCGCTTCGCGCAGGGAATGACGTTCGATGAGTACGTGAAGTTCGTGTCCACGCCGGAAAACCTCCGGCGCGAGGGCTCGTTCAACATGCCCCGCAAGGACTACGGCGATTTCCTGCGCAAAGCCTTCGAGGCCGCGCAGCTCACCGACGCGCAGCGCCAGGCCTGGCAATGGCTCGTGTCGCAGCCGAACGGGCCGGCCAAGATGCTCGTGATCTCGGAAGAATGGTCGTCGGACTGCCGGCGCGACGTGCCGATGTTCGCGCGGCTCGCCGCCGAGGGCAGCCTCGAGATGCGGATCTTCCCGCGCGACGGCCACAAGCTCAGCGCGCTCCCGGTTCCGGACCCCAACGAGTCTCCGTACGCGGACGTCATGACGCCCTTCCTCCGCAAGCGCGACGGTCAGACGTTCCAGTCGATTCCGATCGCCGCCTTCTACACCAAGGGTTTCGAGCACCTGTACACGTACATGGAGTTTCCGCAGATCTACCGCAAGGACCGGGTGAGGCCCGCCCTGTCGGCGCCCAAGCCGGGTGAGTCGAAGGAGGACTTCGCCAGGAGAAGCGTGAGCGAGTTCTTCGCATTCCAGCAGACGCCGTTCTTTTCGTTGTATGCCTCGGCGGCCGTGGACGAGATCATCGCGATGCTGCACGAGCGGCTGCGGGTGGGCTCGCTGGCGTGAGAGAGCTGTCCGTCGTCGGTAAAGCGACGCCGAAAAAGGACGGCGCCGACAAGGTCACGGGCCGCACGCGCTATCTGCACGACCTCGCCCTGCCGCGGCTCGCGCACGGCAAGATCCTCAGGTCACGGCATCCGCACGCGCGGCTCGTCAACATCGACACGCGACGCGCCGCGGACGTTCCCGGCGTGCTGGCCGTGGTGACCGCCGCCGACGTCGAGCAGCAGCCGTTCGGATTCGCGCGCGACCAGACCGCGCTGAAGGCGGGCAAGGTGCGGTCCATTCGAGACGAGATCGCGGCCGTTGTCGCCGAGACGCCGGCCATTGCCGAGGAGGCCCTCGCGCTGATCGAGGTGGAATACGAGGCGCTGCCGGCGGTGTTCGATCCGGCCGAGGCGCTGCGGCCGGGCGCGCCCCGCGTGCACGACGAGCGTGACGACAATTCCACCGAGTTGCGCTACCAGTTCAGCCACGGCGACGTCGATCGCGCCTTCGCCGCCGCCGCGGCCGTCGCCGAGGCCTCGTACCGGCTGAATTTCGTGACCACGTGCTGTCTGGAGACCATGGTGGCGGTCGCGGAGTGGGATCTGCAGGCCGGCCTCACGATGTGGTCCACCACGCAGGTCCCGTTTCTCTATCAGCGCGAGCTGGCGCGCGCGCTCGGCGTCACGGGCGATCGCATCCGCGTCATGCAGCCGCCGGTCGGTGGAAACTTCGGACGCGGGCTCGACCTCTATCCGATCGACGTGATCGCCGCGCTGCTGGCCCGCCGGGTAGGCCGACCGGTGAAGATCGAGTTCGAGCGGCTGGAGGAGTTCGTCGCCAGTCCCACGCGCGAGCCGTGCACCATCCGGCTGCGCACCGCCGCGGACGTCTCGGGCCGGCTGCTCGCACGCGAGGCGCACGTGACCATCGACAACGGCGCGTACGTCTCGTGGGGCTCGACGACGCCCTACGTGATGCTCGCGACGGTGGCGGGCCTCTATCGCGTGCCGAACGTCCGGTTCGACACCACGATCGCGTACACCAACAATCCTTACTCGGGCTCGATGCGCGGTTACGGGAATCTCGAGTCCACGTTCGCCGTGGAATCGCAGATGGACGAGCTGGCCGACCGGCTCGGCCTCGACCGCCTCGAGATCCGCCGGCGCAACGTGACGAAGTCCGGCGACGTAAATCCGCAGGGCTTCGTCATCAGCTCGTGCGCCATGAGCGAATGTCTGGAGGCCGCGGCGGAGGCCATCGCGCGGCCGGCGCCGCCGCCAGACGCGGGCTGGCGCCGCGGTGTCGGCTACGCGGCGATGTTCCACGTGGGCGGCGGCGCGCGCATCTATCGCTCCGACGGCTGCGGCGCGATCGTCAAGATGGACGACTTCGGCAAGGTCTCGCTGATCACCGGCGCCACGGAGATTGGCCAGGGCTCGGAGACGGTGCTCGCGATGATCGTGGCCGAGACGCTCGGCGTGCCGCTCGAGCGCGTCGACGTCGTGAATTCGGACACGGCGGTGAAGCCATGGGATGTCGGCGCCCACGCCAGCCGCACCACGTTCATTGCCGGTAACGCCGCGCGGATGGCCGCCGAAAAGCTGAAAGGCGATCTCCTGGCCATGGCCGCCGAACAGCTCGACGAGCCTGTCGAGCGTCTGGCCATGGAGGGCGGGACGATCTTCGTCGCGGCCGAGCCGCAGCGGCGTCTGCCCTACGACCGCGTTGCCCGCGGCGGCCACTATCAGCCCGGCGGCCGCACGCTCGTGGCCGAGGCGTTCTACGATCCGCCGACGAGCATGCTCGACAAGGATCTGCGCGGGAACGTCTCGGCGACGTACGGCTTCGCAGCGCAGGCGGTACTGCTCGACGTCGAGGAGGCCACGGGCGCCATCCGCGTGCGCCGCGTGGTGTCGGCTCACGACGTGGGTCGCGCGCTGAATCCGCTGGCGGCCGAGGGTCAGATCCACGGCGGCATCCACATGGGGCTCGGCTACGCGCTCGCCGAGCGGCTCGTCATCGAGCAGGGGCAGGTGCTCACGGCCTCGTTCATGGACTATGCGCTGCTGCGCGCGGACGACATGCCGGAGCTGATCACGCGGCTGATCGAGACGCACGACGCCGAAGGTCCGTTCGGCGCCAAGGGCCTCGGCGAGTCGGGCGTGATCCCGGTCTCCGCCGCCGTCGCCAATGCCGTGCACGACGCGATCGGCGCGCGCTTCACGGAGCTGCCGATCACCGCCTCGCGGGTGCGCGCGGCCCTGGAGACGGCGCGCCGGTGAAGCTCTTCGAAGGCGTACGCGTGCTCGATCTGTCCCGCATGCTGGCCGGGCCCTACGGCTCGATGCTGCTCGCCGACATGGGCGCCGAGGTGCTGAAGATCGAGGAGCGCGACGGTGGCGATCCGATGCGCGCGATGGGCCCGCCGTTCCTGCCCGGTGGCGAGAGCGCGTACTTTCTGGCGATCAATCGCAACAAGAAATCGCTCGCGCTCGACCTCACCATGCCGTCCGGGCGTGAGGTGTTCCTCGATCTCGTCGCGCAGGCGGACGTGGTGTGGGAGAACTTTCGCCCCGGCGTGATGGAGCGCCTGGGCCTCGACTATGCGGCGCTGTCCGGCGTCAACCCGCGGCTGGTGATGTGCTCGCTCTCGGCGTACGGCCAGGACGGACCGTACCGCGACTGGCCCGCGTTCGATCTGGCGCTGCAGGCGATGGGCGGCGCGATGTCGATCACGGGCGAGCCCGGCGGCCAACCGACGCGCATGGGACTGCCGATGGGCGACCTCGCGGGCGGCTTGTTCGGCGCGCTGTCGGTGGCCGGCGCGCTCCTGCGCCGCACGCACACGGGCCGCGGCGCGCATGTCGACCTCTCGCTGCTCGACTGCCAGGTCTCGCTGCTGTCGTACCTGGCGCAGTACTTCTGGGCCGATGGCGTGGTGCCGCAGCCGATGGGATCGGCCCACACCTCCGTCGTGCCGTATGGCGCGCTCGCCGCGCGTGGTGGTCATCTCATCGTGGCCGTGTTCGAGCGCTTCTGGCCCGCCTTCTGCCGCGCCGCGGGCCATCCGGAGTGGACGACCGACCCGCGCTTTGCCACCAATGGTGACCGCGTCGCGAACCGCGCGGCGCTGATGACGCTGATCGAAGGCGCGTTCGCCGAGCGCACGACGGACGAGTGGCTCGAGCGGCTGCACGCCGAGGGCGTGCCGGCGGCGCCGATCCAGACGGTGGACCGCGTGCTGACCGATCCGCAGGTGCTGCACCGCGGGATGGTCGCGCAGCTGGAGCACGAGCGTCTGGGCCGGCTCTCGACGCTCGGCACACCGATCAAGGTGGACGGCGTGACGGAATTGAACCCGGCGCCGCCGCCGCAGCTCGGACAGCACACCGCAGAGGTGCTGACCACGCTGCTCAAGTATTCCGGCGAGCGCATCGAGGCGCTCCGCCGCGAAGGAGTCATCAGGTGATGGCGTTACGAGCCGCAGGCGAGGCGCGCCTGTGATTGTCGCCGTTCTCGGCGGCAGCCACGGCGCGTTCGCGACCGCCGCCGATCTCGCGCTCGCGGGACACCGCGTGCGGCTCTGGCGGCGAAAGCCCGAAGACGTGGCGCCGCTCGCGCAGGGCATCGCGCTCACCGCCGAGCAGGGCCAGGGGTCGGCGGGGCTCGACAAAGCCACGGCCGACCTGGCCGAGGCCGTGCGCGACGCCGACGTCGTGATCGCGCCGTTGCCCGCCTCCACGCACGAGGACCTGGGACGCCGGCTCGCCGGCGTGCTGACCGAGCGCCAGGTCGTCCTGCTGGGCGCGGCGACGCTCGGCTCGTTCGTCATCGCGCGGGAGATCGCGCGCGCGGGCAAGGCGCAGCCGCTCGCGCTGGCCGAAACCGGCACGCTGCCGTATCTCGCGCGCAAGACGGGCCCCGCCGCCGTCGCGGCGCCGGTGCGTGCCGCGAATCTGCCGGTCGGCGTCTTTCCGGCGTCGCGCGCCAAGGATGCGCTGTCTCGCGTGCGCGAGCTGTATCCGGCCACGCGTCCGTGCGTCGACGCGGTCGACGTCGCGCTGACCAACGTCGGGCCGGTGATCCATCCGCCGCTCGTGCTCGTCAACGCGGCGGCGATCGACCGGGGCGCGTTCGACGTCCATGCGGCGGGCACGACCGAGAGCGCGCGTCGTCTGATCGACGCCGTCGACGCCGAGCGGGTGGCGAGCCGCCGCGGATGGGGCTTTCCGCCGCCGCACTACGAGATGGCCACGTACTACGACGAGACGCAAGCGGCCGCCGGCCTCTACGGTGTCGGCGCCAAGGCCAAGCTCGTCGCGAGTGGGCTGTGGAAGGAAGTGCTGACGTTCGAGCATCGCTACGTGAGCGAAGACGCCGAGCTCGGCCTGCCGTTCCTCGAGTCCGCGGCGCGCTCGGTGTCCGTTGCCTCGCCGGCGACGGCGGGATTGCTCGGCGTCTTCGGCGCGCTCCTGGGTCGGCGCCTGAGTGGGCGCGGTCGCGACCTCGACCATCTCGGGCTCGGCGAGCTCACGCTGCGCGAGGTGCGCGAGCTGTTCCACGACGGCTGGCACTCCGCGCTGTGGCGCCGGGTCGTTCGCGCATGACGCCGCCGCCCGGCTACATCCTGATCCGTCCGGAGACGCTGGTGGGTGTGCAGAAAGCGATCGAGGCCGCGCTCGGCTCGCGCGCCGCGGAGTGTCTGGCCGCTGGCGGGCGCGCGGGCGGAGCCAAGGCGACGGCCGCGCTCGATGGCGATGCCGCCGGTCGTACGCGTCGCCTGCTCAGCGCCGGACGCGAGATCGGCTGGGGTGACTTCGCGCTCGAGCGTCTCACGCCGACCGCGCTCGTCGTCAGCGTCGCGGGCTCGCCGTTTGCGCGCGCGTACGGCGCGGCCAGCGAGCCCGTGTGCCATCTCACGCGCGGCGTGCTGGAGGCACTCGCGGCCGTCGTGCTCGAGCGGCCGGCGGCGATGGTCGAGACCGCCTGCGCGGCGATGGGCGCGGAGCGCTGCCGGTTCGAGAGTATGGCGTGACCTCGTCGGCGGTTGTTCACGTCGTCGTGTCGGGGCTGGCCACCGGCTGCATCTACGCGCTGATGGCGCTGGCCCTCGTGATCATCTACAACGCGACGCGCACGCTGAACTTCGCGCAGGGCGAGATGCTGATGGTCTCGACGTTCGTGGCGTGGACGGCGCAGAAGAGCCTCGGCTGGCCGCTGCCGGCGACGCTCGTCGTCGCCGTCGTCGCCGCCGGCGTGATGGCGTGGGTGCTCGAGCGCGTGCTGATCCGCCGCGCCGTCGCGGCCACGCACTGGGACGTGCTCATCATCACGCTCGGACTCTCGTTGATCCTCCGCTCGCTCGCCGGGCTCGTGTGGACGCACGACGATTTCCCGTTCCCGTCGTTCTTCGGCACCCGGCCCATTGCGGTCGGCCCGGTGCGGCTCGCGCCCGTCTCGCTCGGCATCATTGGCGCGTCGCTGTCGTTGATGGCGCTGCTCTACGCGCTGTTCACCTGGACGCGACTGGGTCGCGCGATGCGGGCGGTGGCGCAGAACCAGCGGGCCGCGCGCCTGATGGGTATCAGCGTCGAGCGCGTGTCCGCGACATCGTGGGTGCTCGCGGCCGTGGTCGGCGCCGTGGCGGGAGTGCTGGTGGCGCCCGTGGTCTTTCTCTCCTCGAAGATGGGCCTGATCGTGATCAACGGCTTCACGGCGGCCGTGCTCGGCGGGTTTGGCTCGATGCCCGGTGCCGTCGCCGGCGGAATGCTGCTCGGAGTGATCGAGAACCTCGCCCCGCTCTACCTGCCCTCGGGCATCCGCTACTCGGTGCCGTTTCTCGTGCTCATCGCCATCCTCGTCGTGCGCCCCGCGGGCCTGCTCGGCCGGGTCGCGCCGAGGAAGGTGTGACGGCGCGTCGCGCCCTGCTCGCGGCCGCGGCCGCCGCGCTCGCCGTGTGGCCGTGGGTGGCGCCGCGCTACTTCGTGTTTCTCGCCAGCCTCATCTGCGTCAACGTGGTGGTGGCGCTCGGCCTGAATCTCTTGTCCGGCTATACCAACCAGCTCTCGTTCGGCCACGCGGGCTTCCTCGCCATCGGCGCCTACACGGCCGCCCTCGTGGCGATCCACGCGCCGCGCATTCCGATCGTGCTCACGCTGCTCATCGCCGGCGCGGTGACCGCCGTGGTCGGCCTGGCGTTCGGCGTGCCGTGCCTGCGTCTGGGCGGTCTCTACCTCACGATGGCGACGCTCGCGTTCGGCTTCGTGATCACGGAGGCCATCCTGAGCTTCGACGCGCTCACGCATGGAGCCGACGGGCTGCGGGTGCCCGCCCTGCGCGTCGCGGGCCTCGGCACGCTCGGAGACACCGGGCGCTACTACGTCACGGCGCTCACGGCCGCGGTCATGGTGGCCGCCGCCGTCAACGTCGTGCGCACCCGGATCGGCCGCGCGTTCCTGGCCATTCGCGAGAGCGAGATCGCCGCGCAAGCCAGCGGCGTGCCGGTGGCCGCGTACAAGACACTCGCCTTCGGCCTGTCGGCGTTCTACACGGGCGTGGCGGGCGGGTTGTTCGCGTTCGTGGTCGGCTTTCTCTCGCCCGATGCGTTCGACGTGTTCCTGTCCGTCGATTTCGTGGTGATGATCATCGTCGGCGGCCTCGGCTCGGTGCCGGGCTCCATCGTGGGCGCCGCCATCGTGACGGTGCTGCACGACTCGCTGGCGGCGTTCCAGAACTACCGGCCGCTCATCTTCGGCGTCATTCTGATCGCGTGCATGCGCTTCATCCCGGGCGGCATCGCGGCCGCCACAAGGAGGATCTCCATGCGTCTGGCCGTCTCGCTGCTGCCCGTCCTCATCGGTCTGCTCGCCGCGGCGCCGACGGCAGCCCAGCAGGGCGTGACCGATACCGAGATCGTGATCGGCTGCTCCAACTCCTTCTCGGGCCCGTTGGCCTACACGGGCGAGCAGGCGACGCGCTACGGTGTCGATCTCTACGTGAAGGTCGTCAACGACGCGGGTGGCATCCACGGCCGCAAGGTCCGCACGATCTACTATGACGACGGCTACAAGCCGCAGGAGGCCGTCGCGAACACGCGCAAGCTCGTCGAGCAGGACAAGATCTTTGCGGTCATCGCGCCGCAGGGCACGCCGCCGGTGATGGCGACGCTCGAGTATCTGGAGGAAAACCGCGTCCCGCTGCTGTTTCCGTTTCAGGGCTCGCCGGTCATCCGCGGCAAGAAGTATGTCTTCAGCGGCATGACGCTCTACGATCGGCAGTCCCGGGTGATGATCGACTACCTCGTCGGTCAGCGGAAGTTCAAGACGTTCGGCGTCCTCTACCAGGACGATGACTACGGCAAGGCGTTTCTCACGGCGTACGAGAAGGACCTGGCGCGCCACAACCTCAAGATCACCGCCGCGGAGCCGGTCAAGCGCGGCGTCACCGACGTGAGCGCTCAGATCGCGAAGTTGCAGGCCGCGTCGCCGCAGGTCACCTTCCTCGTGCTGACGCCGGGACCCGGCGCGCAGGCGTTGAAGGAGCGCCAGAAGATCGGCTGGACGGAGACCGTCATGGTGTCGTCGGGGCCGCTCACCGACGAGAAATATCTCGGGCTCGCCGGCGACGCCGCCGAAGGCGTGGAGGGCCTGTCCCTCTGGCCCGATCCGCTGACGTCCGAGTTGCCGGGGGTGAAGGCCTATCGCGCGGCGATGCAGAAGTACTTCGACAAGAACGAGCCGAACCGCTATTCGCTCTCCGGTTATGTGGCCGCGATGCTGTTTGCCGAGGGGGCCAAGCGTGCGGGACGGACGCTGACCCGCGAGACGCTGATCGGCGCCCTCGAGAACGTCCGCAACTTCGACACCGGCATCCTGCCGCCTCTCACCATCGGCGCCGACCACGAGACCCAGCGGCAGGGCTTCTGGGTGCGCGTGGAGAAAGGGCGCTTCAAGCCGCTGACGGACTGGCTGAAGTCGGACTAGCGCGCGGTGGCGCTGCTGCGCGTCGAGGATCTCTCCATCCGCTTCGGCGGGCTGGCGGCGCTGACCGATGTGAGCTTCGACGTGAGCGAGGGCGAGATCCTCGGCCTCATCGGGCCGAACGGCGCGGGGAAGTCGACGGTCTTCAACGTGCTGAGCGGGCTCTACCGGCCCGACGCGGGGCGCGTGAGCTTTGCCGGCGCGAGCCTGTTGGGGCTGACCCCGCATGCGATCGCGCGGCGTGGGATCGCGCGCACGTTCCAGAACACGGAGATCTTTCGGCCGCTCAGCGTTCTCGACAACGTGCGGGTGGGGCTGCACTCGCGGCTGCGTGGCGGCGTGTTCGGGGCCGCGTTGTGGCTGCCCCGCGTCGCGCGCGAGGAGCGTGAGGCGCGCGAGCGCGCGCGGGGCCTGCTCGAGCGGCTGGGACTCGGCGACGTCGCCGATGTGGAGGCCGGCGCGCTGCCGCTCGGGCGCCAGAAGCGGCTCGAGATGGCGCGCGCGCTCGCCGCCGATCCGCGCTGCCTGCTGCTCGACGAGCCGGCGGGTGGCCTCAATCCCACCGAGACGCGCGCGCTCATGGAGGTGATCGTCGGGCTGCGCGACGAGCGCCGGCTGACGGTGATCGTCGTCGAGCACGACATGGACCTCGTGATGGGCATTTCCGATCGCGTGGCCGTGCTGCACTACGGTCGCAAGATCGCCGACGGCCCGCCGCGCGCGGTCGCCAACGATCCGGCGGTGCTCGATGCCTACCTGGGCGTCGCCGAGCCGAACGACGCGTCCGAAGGCGTCGCGCCGCACTGAGCATGCTGGACGTCGAACAGCTCACGGTTGCGTATGGCCAACGCCGCGCGCTGGAGGGCGTGTCGCTGAGCGTGCGCGAGGGCGAGATCGTCACGCTGCTCGGCGCCAACGGCAGCGGCAAATCCACCACGCTGCGCGCGATCTCCGGCCTCGTCCGGCCGCAGCGGGGGCGCATCGTCTATCGCGGGCGAGACCTCACGGCCGCCGCGCCGGACGCGATCGTGGCGGTGGGTATCGGGCACGTGCCCGAGGGGCGCGACATCTTCGGCGACTTCAGCGTGCGCGAGAACCTGCTCGTCGGCGCCCACACGACGCCGCGCCGCGAGGTGGACGCGCGTCTCGCCGCCGCCTACACGGCGTTTCCCGTGCTGCGCGAGCGCCAGGATCAGCGCGCCGCGACCCTCTCCGGCGGCGAGCAGCAGATGCTCGCCATCGCCCGCGCGCTCATGGCGAGGCCACGGCTGTTGTTGCTCGATGAGCCCTCGCTCGGCCTGGCCCCGCGGCTGGTGCGTGAGATCTTCGGCGTCATCGAGCGCATCAATCGTGACGGCGTGACGGTGCTGCTGGTCGAGCAGAACGCGCGCCGCGCGCTGGCCCTGGCCGCGCGCGGCTACGTGCTCGAGATCGGCCGCGTCGCCGTGTCCGGACCCAGCGCCGACCTGGCAGCCGACCCGCGCATCCGGGCCGCCTATCTGGGAATGGGCGGGCCGCCGACGCGATCGTTGTGATGGTCCGGCCCTTGCCTCGTGTACGCTGGCACGCATGGCCCGACACCGGCCGCGCACGGTGGCCTGCCTCGTCGGCGTTCTGCTGCTCGCCGTGCTGCTCGCGGCGATTCCGATCGGCCGCCGCCCGTTCTGGTCGTCGGACGAGGCGCGCTTTGCGCTGCTCGGACAGGATGCGCTCGAGAACGGTCGCTGGCTCGTGGCCGAGATCCGCGGGCGCGAATATCTCAACAAGCCGCAGCTGTTTTTCTGGCTGGTGGCGCTGACCTCCGTGCCCTTCGGCCGCGTCACGGAGACGAGCGCGGCGATCCCGGGCGCGCTCGCATCGATCGCCGCCGTCGCCGGGGTCATCGCGGTCGGCTGGCGACTCTGGGGATGGACGACGGGTGTCGTCGCCGGGCTCATTCTGGCCACCACGCCGCTGCAGTTCGAGATGGCCCACCAGGTCTTGCCCGACATGTTCCTCAGCGCGTGTCTCATGTGGGCGTTGTACTTCCTGACGAGCGCCGCGCATTCGGGCTGGCCGATCGCGCCGATGCTCGGATTCTACGTCTGCGTCACGGCCGCGCTGCTGAGCAAGGGACCACAGGGACTGGCCGCGGTCGCGGCCGCCGCCGTCGCGATTGCGTTCACGGACGGTCCGGCGAGGCTGCGTCGACTGCACCCGGTCCTCGGCCTCGGCGCGATGCTCGCGATCGCCGCCGCCGTCTGGATGATTCCCTATCAAACGCGATCGGCCGGAGGTTTTGGACAGCAGGTCGTGAGTGGACACTACGTGACGTGGTACGTGGTCGGATCGCTGCTCGGACGGATCGAAAGCCTCGCCGAGCCGCTGGCGGCCTTCATGCCGTGGACGGTGCTGCTGGCGGCGGCGCCGCTGTGGTGGCGGCAGAACCCCGACAGTGGACGCCGCCGCATCGTGCTCTGGACGGCCACGCTGTGGATCCTCGTCGCCGCATCGGGAAATTTTCGCGCGCGGTACGTGCTGCCCGTGCTGCCGGGACTCGCGTTGTTGACGGCCGACGTCGTCACGGCGCCGGTGACCGACCGCGCGGCGCGTGCGTTGCGCGGGGCCGCGGTGGTCGCCGCCGTCCTCGCCGTGCTCGTCGCCGTCGTGCTCTCGCTGCCCGCGCTGCAGCCGGTCGTTGCGCGCGCGCTGATTCCGGAAGATCGCACGTACCTTCCGACGGCCGCGTGGGAGCGGGCGGCCATGGCGGTGTTCGCCCTCGCCGCGGCGGGCGCGCTGCTGCTCGGCGTGCGCCGGCGCGCGGTCTGGATCGGCGCCGTCGGACTCGGGCTCGGAATGGCCGGGACGCTGATCGTGCAGGGCATCACCTATCCGGTCCGCTATACCCGCGCGTTCGACGTCCGCGGGCTCGCGGCGGCGGCGGTCGCGGGGCTGCCGCGCGATGCCGTCGTGTTCGCGCATCCGGACTTGCGGCTCAGCTACGACGTGTATCTGCGCCGTCGCGTCGTCGAATTGCCCAAGGAGGCGACCGTCCGAGATCAGCTCGCGGCCGATCCCGGGACACGCCTGATCCTGCCGGCGGCCGAGTGGCAGGCCATGGCGCCCGGCGTCGACCCGAGCTGGCGCGTGCTCGCCTCCGCCACCTTGCGTGATCGTCCGATGGTCGTCGTAGGCCGGGGGGCCCCATGAGCGCACTCGAGCTCTCCGTCGTCGTGCCGATGTTCAACGAGGTGGAGAACGTTCCGCTTCTGTGGGAGGAGATCGACGCGGTGCTGGCCAAGCTCGGCCGCGAGGCCGAGATCATCTTCGTCGACGACGGCTCGACGGATGGCAGCGCCACGGCCGTGCGCACGCTCATGGCGCGCGATCCGCGCGTGCGGCTCGTGTCGTTCTCGACCAACGCGGGTCTCACCGCCGCCTTCAACGCCGGCTACGCAGCGGCGCGCGGCGCCGTCGTCGCGACGATGGACGCCGATTTACAAAACGATCCGCGCGATCTCGAGCTCCTCCTGCCGGCGCTCGAAGGCGCGGACGCCGCCGTCGGCGTCCGCGCACGCCGACGCGATCGCTGGCTCAGGCGGATCTCGTCGCGCATCGCCAATGCCGTGCGGAACCGGGTGACGGGCGACCACGTCACCGACAGCGCGTGCAGCCTGCGGGCGATGCGCCGCGAGTGCGTGAGCGCGATTCCGCCCTATTCGGGCATGCATCGCTTCGTTCCGACGCTCCTGCGCATGGCGGGCTATCGCGTCGTCGAGGTCCCGGTGCACCATCGCCCGCGCACGCTCGGCCAGTCGAAGTTCGGCGTGCGCAATCGGGCGGTGCGGGCCTTCATCGATCTTCTGGTGGTGCGCTGGATGATGACGCGGCTCGTCCGGCGCGACGCGCGCGAGGTGACACCGACCGGCGGCCCGCCGGACTCCGTGGAAGGATGACCCACGCGCAGAGCAGGCAGAGCCGCCGGGAGGTTCGTGTCGTCGTTCTCCTGAGCGTGCTTGCTCTCGCCGCCGTCGCTCCGGCGTTCGCACACCCGCGTGTCGAGACGATCGCCAACGGCCTCGAGGTGCCGTGGGCGCTCGCCTTCGCGCCCGACGGCCGGCTGTTCGTGACCGAGCGGGTCGGCAGAATCCGCGTGGTCAAGGACGGCCGCCTCGACCCGGAGCCCGTCGCCACGCTCAGCGTCGCGGCGCAAGGGGAGGCCGGGTTGATGGGGCTCGCCCTCGATCCACGCTTCGCCGACACCGGCCATCTCTACGTCTGCTACACGAGCCAGGGGCCGGGCGGCCTCGTCAACCGCATCGCCCGACTGACGCTGCGCGGCGCGCGCGCGGGTGACGAGCGCGTACTGCTCGACGGCATGCGCGCGGCCGCCATCCACGACGGATGCCGGCTCAAGTTCGGACCGGACGGCAAGCTCTACGCGAGCATGGGCGATGCCGCGGAACCGCGGCTCGCGCAAGCGCGCGAGAGCCTCAACGGAAAAATCCTCCGAGTCGAGCCGGATGGCTCGGTGCCCGGCGACAACCCGTTTCCCGGCTCGGCCGTCTGGTCGCTCGGGCATCGCAATCCGCAGGGGCTGGCGTGGGACGAGAAGGGACGGCTCCTCGCCGCCGAGCACGGGCCGAGCGCGCACGACGAGGTGAACCGCATCGTTGCGGGCAAGAACTACGGCTGGCCCGAGATTGCGGGCGCCGACGCGGCCGCCTCCGAGCGCCAGGGCCTCGTCGATCCGATCGTCGAGTCGGAGCGCGACACCTGGGCGCCGTCGGGCATCGCCTGGCTTCGCGACACCCTCTGGGTGGCCGCGCTGCGCGGCGAGCGTCTGATCCAGATCACGCTCGACGCCGAGCTCCGGCTGGTGAACGTCCGGTCGATCCTGCGCCGGACGCACGGCCGGTTGCGCGACGTCGTCGTCGGGCCGGACGGCGCGCTGTACGTCACGACCAGCAATCGCGACGGTCGCGGCATGGCGCGCGAGGGCGACGACAAGATCCTGCGCGTCGTGCGCTAGTGGCGGCGCCGCCGCGCGCTGCCTCGCCGCTGTCCGTCGCACTGGTCGGCATGGCCGCGCTCGCCGTGCCGACCCGCCATCCGCGTCGGACTCCTCACGGTCGGTCTCACGACGCTCCGATGGGCCTGGTCGTGATGACGGCGGGCGTGGTGCTTCCGGCGATCCGGCCGGGCATCACGTCGATCATGCTGAGCGCGCTGCTCCTGGGCGGCACGTTCACGGTCATCACGATGGCGGATTCCAGAAGGCGCGTGAGGGCGGTGGGGTGCGGATGATCGCCGCGCTGGCGTCGGCGTTCGCCATCGGCCAGATCGGCGGGCCGATCGTCGTGCGTGTCGCGATCGGAGCCGATCGCGGGCTCGCCTTCACGCTCGTGCTCGCGTGCGCCGTCCTCCTCGTCAGCGCCGGAGCCCTCGGGCTCAGTGCTCGCCTCCGCCGACGCGGCGGCGGCGACGCGTATACTCGCGTGCGCGATGTTTCAGCCTGAGCTCGAGGCGCTCGACCCGGAGGGCCTGGCCCGCCTGCAGCTCGAGCGAATGCGCGCGACGCTCGCGCGATGCCTGACCAACGCCGCGTGGCGCCGCCGGCTCGGCGACGTCCACCCCGACGACATCAAGCGGATGGAGGATTGGGCGCGGCTGCCATTTCTTCTCAAGGACGAGCTTCGCGACGCCTATCCGTACGGTCTCGCGTGCGGCGTGGGCTATCGCCGCGTGCACATGTCGAGCGGCACCACCGGCAATCCGATCCTCAATCCGTACACGACGGCGGACGTCGCGCAGTGGGGCGAGGTGATGGCGCGTTGCTACGTCGCGGCGGGCGTGACGGCCGCCGACGTCATCCACATCACGCCGTCGTTCGGGCTCTTCACGGGTGGCTTCGGCTTTCACTATGGCGCCGAGCGGCTCGGCGCGATGGTCGTTCCGGTCGGCGCCGGACGCACGTCGCTGCAGCTCCGTTTGATGCGCGATCTGAAGTCGACGGTGCTCACCGCGATCGCGACCTATCCGCTGCGGCTCATCGAAGTCGCGCGCGAGGAGCGCTTCGACCTGGCAACCCTCTCGCTGCGCGTCGGGATCTTCGGCTCGGAGATGTGGTCGGATGCACTGCGCGCGCGGATCGAGGGCGAGCTGTCCATTCGCACGTACGACATCATCGGCATGACCGAGACCGGCGGCCCCGGCCTCGGCATCGACTGCAGCGCGCGGGCCGGCGTGCACGTGTGGGAGGACCACTACGTCGTCGAGATCGTGGATCCGGCCACGGGGGCGCGCCGGCCCGACGGCGAGGAGGGCGAGCTCGTGGTCTCGACGCTCACGCGCGAGGGGCTGCCGCTCGTGCGCTACCGGACGCACGACCTGACGCGGGTCGTGTCGCGCGCGCGCTGCGCATGCGGACGCACCGCGCTGCGCCTGGACCGGCTGCGCGGCCGCACCGACGACATGGTGATCTACAAGGGCGTCAACTTCTATCCGCGCCAGGTCGAGACGCTGCTGCTCGCGCATGCCGGCGTGAGCCACGAATACCAGATCGTGCTCGACGCCGAGAGCGGGGCCGAGCGCATGACGGTCCTCGTCGAGACCGAGGCCGGGTGCGATCCCGGCGTGGCCGCACGCATCAAGCGCCAGCTGCACGATGCGCTCGCGCTCGGCCCCGAGATCCGCCTGTGCGCGGCCGGCAGCCTCGAGCGACCTCAGGGCAAGGCCGTCCGTGTGATCGACCGTCGACCGAAGGCATGACCTCACGTGTGCTCGAGGGCGTGACGGTCCTCGCGCTCGAGCAGGCGACGACGCTGCCGTTCCTCACGTACCGGCTCGCCTGCGACGGCGCGCGCGTCATTCGGGTCGAGAATCCGCAGCGGCCGGATCCCAACCGGTTCGTCGGCCGCGACGTGCTCGGCGAGCCCGCCATGCGCGCCTACTTTCTGCCGAACAACTGCGGCAAGGAGGCGATCACGCTGAATCTGGCCACGGCGGAAGGCCGCGCGCTGCTGCACGATCTCGTCGCGCGCCTGCCCGCCGACGTGGTTGCGACCAACCAGCGACCGCGCTCCTACGGAGCACTCGGCATCGACGAGCCCACGCTGCGCGCCGTGCGCCGCGACCTGATCTGGCTCGGCATCAGCGGCTTCGGTCCTGAGCACGACGAGCCCGCATATGATCCCGTGCTGCAGGCGCGCGCCGGGTTCATGGCGCTCACCGGCGAGCCCGACGGCCCGCCGACGCCGTTCGGCGCGCCGATGGTCGACCTCGGCGCGGCGGAGCACGCGTACGGCGAAATCATGAAGGCGCTGTACCGGCGCGCGAAGTCGGGCGAGGGCGCGCGGATCGACGTCGCGATGTTCCGCAGCGCGGTCTCGTGGCTGGTCGCGCCGGTCGCCGTCGAAAGTCTCGGCGAGCGCATCGCCCGTCGCGGCAGCGCGCATCAGTTCTTCGCGCCGGTCGGCGTCCATGCGACGCGCGATGGCCACATCTATCTGGCGGTGGGCAACGATGCGCAGTGGAAGGCGCTGGCGGCGCTCCCCGCGTTTGCCGGCGTCGATCGCCCCGAGTATGCGGTCAATGCCGGCCGCATCGCCGATGCCAGCCGGCTGCACGCGGCGCTGGGTGAGCGGCTGGCGCGTCTGACCACCGACGACGCGCTGTCGCTCGTGCGCAGGGCGGAAGTTCCCGTCGCGCGCGTTGCGACGCTGCCCGAGGTCCTCACCGATCCGCTGGTGGCGCCGCATCTCACGCGCGTGCGCGATCCGCGCACCGGCGTGAGCCTCGCGCTGCCGCCGCCTCCGGTGGGCGACGCGCCGGCGCTGACGTTCCCGCCGAGGCTCGGCGAGCACAATGCGCGTGTCTATGGCGCGCTCGGGCTGTCGGCCGCGCAGCTCGCGGAGCTTGCGGCCCGCGGCATCGTGTAGCCGGCTCGGCACGATGCCGACGCTCGCCGACGAGCTGCTCCCGGTCTACGACGTCGCCATGCGCCACGCGCTGACAGTGCCGGCGCCGGCGGCGGCTGTCTGGGACGCCCTGCATCGCGCAGACTTCGCGAGCAGCTGGCACGTGCGCACGCTGCTGATGCTGCGCGGCCTACGCCGGCCGGGCCACGCCGAGGCGCTGACGCTCGACAGGCTCATCGCGGGAGGCTTCATCCCGCTCGGCACCCGCGCCGGTCACGAGATCGCGCTGGGCCTGGTCGGACGATTCTGGACGCCGTCGGGCGGACGCATTCGCGTGGCACCCGCCGAATTCACGCGCGTCGCGCCGGCGCGCCATGCGAAGGTCGTGTGGACGTTCGTCGTCGAGCCGCACGGGCCGCAGGCGGCGCGGCTCACGACGGAGACGCGCGTGGCGTGCGCGGACGCGGCAAGCCGGATCCGTTTTCGCCTGTACTGGCTGGTGGTCCGGCCGTTCAGCGGCCTGATCCGCCGCGCCATGCTCGCCGCCGTCGCCCGCGAGGCGACGGGCCGCAGCGCGGGGCGGCCTGTATAGTATCGGCGCATGAACGAGCCGTTCTACCTCACCGACGATCAGCGCATGATCCGCGACCTTGCGCGAAAGATCGCGCGCGAGCGCGTGGCGCCGAACGCCGCGCGCTACGACGACGCCGAGGAATATCCGGAGGATTCGATCCGGGCTCTGATCGATGCTGGTCTCTACGGCGTCTGGGTCCCCGACGCCTATGGTGGCAGCGCGATGGGTGCCCTCGCCCTGGCGCTCGTGTGCGAAGAAGTCGCTGCGGCGTGCGCGTCGACGGGTACGCAGTATCTCGATCAGGCGCTCGGCGGTATCCCGATCGTGCTCGCGGGCACGGACGAGCAGAAGAAGCGCTGGCTGCCCGCCCTGGCCACCGGCGAGCGGCTGTGCGCGTACTCGCTGTCCGAGCCGGCCGCCGGCTCGGACGCGGCCGGCCTGCGCACGACGGCCGTGCGTCGCGGCGATCACTACGTGCTCAATGGATCCAAGCAGTGGTGCACCAACGGCGACCACGCCGACGTGATCACCGTGTTCGCCACGCTCGATCCCTCCAAGCGCGCGCGCGGCGTGACGGCGTTTCTGGTGGAGAAGGGCACGCCCGGCTTCGCGGTCGGCAAGAAGGAAAAGAAGATGGGCATCCGCGCGTCGCCGACGGTGGCGCTGCACTTCAGCGACTGCGCGGTGCCGGTCGCCAATCGGCTGGGCGAGGAGGGTGAGGGGTTCAGGATCGCGATGCGCACGCTCGACATCACGCGGCCGGCCACGGGCGCGCTGGGGCTCGGCATCGCGCAGGCGGCGCTGGACGCCGCCGTCGGCTACGCGAAGGAGCGCCAGCAGTTCGGCCAGCCGATCGGCGCATTCCAGGGCATCCAGTTCATGCTGGCCGACATGGCGATGGCCGTGCACGGCGCGCGGCTGATGATCCATCACTGCGCGAGGCAGCTGGACGCGGGTGTGACCGGCAACACCTACGAGGCGTCGATGGCGAAGTGCTTCGCGGCCGACGCGGCGATGAAGGTGACCACCGACGCCGTGCAGATCTTCGGCGGCTACGGCTACACGCGTGAGTATCCCGTCGAGCGCTACATGCGTGACGCGAAGATCATGCAGATCTACGAGGGCACCAACCAGATCCAGCGCGTGGTCATCGCCAAGGAGCTGCTCGAGTGACGGCCGCGGCGCGTCTCGCGCGGTTCGTCGCGGGGCTCTCGCTCGATGCGGTCCCGGCGAGCGTCGTCGACCGTGCCGTCTCGCTGACGCTCGACACGCTCGGCAACGGGCTGGCCGCCGCCGGCGAGGACTTCGGCCGCGCGGCGCTCGACACGGCCGAGCGGCTGGGCGGCGCGCCCGAGAGCGCGCTGCTCGGCCGAGCCGCGCGTGTCGCCGCCGCGAACGCGGTCCTCGCCAACGCGACGCTGGCGCACGGCCTGGACTTCGACGACACGCGCGAGGACGCGATCGTGCACACGAGCTGCGTCGCAGTGACGACCGCGCTGGCGCTCGCTGAGGCCGTCGGCGCCTCGGGCCGCGCGATGCTCGAGGCGGCCATTGCCGGCGTCGAGGTGATGTGCCGCGTGGGTCTCGCGGTGCCGGGCGCGCTGCACGCGCGACACTTTCATCCGACCGCGATCACGGGCGGCTTCGGCGCCGTCGCCGCCGCCGGCCGGCTGCAGCGGCTGTCCGAGGCTCAGCTGACACACGCGCTCGGCATCGTCGGCAGCCAGGCGGCCGGGATCATCGAATACCTCGCCGACGGATCGTGGACGAAGCGCATGCACGCGGGATGGGCCGCGCACGCGGGCGTCGTCGCCACATTGTTGGCGCGCGAAGGCTTCACGGGACCGGCAACGGTGCTGGAGGGCGAGCACGGTCTGTTCGCCGCCTTCGCCGGCGGCCACGATGCCGCGCGGCTCGCGCGACTGCTCGAGTCGCTCGGCCGAGTCTGGGAGCTGGAGGCGCTGACGCTCAAGCCCTATCCGTGCGGCTCGATCGCGCAGCCCTACATGGACTGCGCTGCGCGCCTGCGCGAGCGCGACGGCATCCGCGCGGACGCGGTGACGGCAATCCGCTGCCGTACGTCGGCCGGCCCCGTCCCTCGGCTGTGGGAGCCGTTGGCCGCCAAGCACACGCCGCCCAATGGCTACGCGGCGAAGTTCAGCCTGCCGTACCTGATCGCGGTGATCATGGTCAAAGGGCGTGCGGGGCTCGCCGAGTTCACCGACGCGGCCGTGCGCGATCCCGACGTCCTGAGACTCGCGTCGCGGGTGACGTACGAGATTGATCCGACGATCGATTATCCCCGGCAGTTCGTGGGCGACGTGGAGCTGACGCTCGCGGACGGGCACCGGCTGCGCGAGCGGCAGGATCGGCCGCGCGGCGGCCCCGATGCGCCACTCACGCTCGCGGAGATCGAAGCGAAATTCCGCGGCAACGCAGGACTCGCGCTGCCGGCGGCTCGCGCCGAGGCGATCATCGCGGCCGTGCGCGCCCTGCCCGGTGCGTCGAGTCTCAAGGACCTGATCGCAGCTCTCACCCCGGAGACTGGTCGATGACGAAACGGTTCACGGTTCACGCTGCCGCCGTCGTGGCCATCCTGATGGGTCTCGTCGGCGACGGCCACGCCCAGCCACCGAGCAAGCATCTCGATGGCGCCCGCAAGGAAGGCAAAGTCGTCTGGTACACGTCGCTGGTGCTGCCGAGCGCCGAGCGGGTCGCCAAGCTGTTCGAGACCGCATATCCCGACGTCAAGGTCGAGGTGCATCGCACCGGCTCGCAGCGGATTCTCCAGCGTGTGATGCAGGAGATGCAGGCGAACATCAAGAACGTCGACGTGATCCACACCTCCGACGCGGGCCATTACGTGTTCTTGAAGGAAAAGAAGCTGCTCGCCAAGTACACGCCCGCCGGCGTCGAGGCGTTTCCCGCCGGGTTCAAGGACAAGGACGGGTACTACTACGGACTGCGCGCCACCGTGAACGCGATCACCTACAACACCAAGGCGGTGCCGGCGGCCGAGGCGCCCAAGACGTGGAAGGACCTGCTCGACCCGAGGTGGAAGGGCAAGATGGTGACCGCGCACCCGGGGTACAGCGGTGTCATCGCCACGCACGTGCTGGCCCTGGTGCATCTGCACGGCTGGGACTATTTCAAGGCGCTCGCGCAAAACAAGCTGATGATCGTGCAGTCGGCGAACGATCCGGCGACGACCGTCAGCTCCGGCGAGCGCGTGGTGGCCGTGAACGGCGGCGACTACAGCGCCTATCAGCTGAAGAAGAAGGGCAACCCGATCGAGATCGTCTATCCCAAGGAAGGCGTGCCGCTCGTCGTGTCGCCGACGGCGATCACGGCCTTCGCGCCGCATCCAAACGCCGCGCGTCTCTTCACGGACTTCACGTTCACCCGCGAGGTCCAGCAGGTGATGGCCGACAGCGAGGGGCTCTACACGGGGCATCCCGAGGTGACGTACCCGGCCGACAAGCCGAAGCTCAGCGAGCTCAAGCTGCTCACGGTGAGTCCGGAGGAGCTCGAGAAGCGCAACGAAGAGATCAAGAAGCGCTTCGTGGAGTTCTTCGGAGCGTAGCGCGTGGACCGGTCGATCGCGGTTTGGGTGGGCGCCGCGGTGGCGCTCGTCGTGCTGATCGCCCTGCCGCTCGGTTGGCTCGGATGGCTCAGCGTCAGCGGGGAGCACGGCACGACCCTGGCGCACTATCGCGACGCCTTCACCGATCCCGCGCTGCAGAAGGCGCTCTGGAACACCGTCGTGCTCGCGTTCTGGGTGGGCCTCGTCTCCGTGGCCATCGGCGCGCCCCTGGCCTGGCTCACGGCGCGCACCGACGTGCCCGCGCGCGGGCTGATCCGCGGGCTCGTGCTCGCGTCGTTCGTGACGCCGCCGTTCCTCGGCGCCTTTGCCTGGGTGATGCTGGCGGGACCGAACGCCGGCATCCTGAACACCCTCTGGCGGTCGGTGACGGGCGCCGACGCGCCACTCCTGAACATCTTCACGATGCCGGGGCTCGTCTTCGTCGTGTCCATCTACACGTTTCCCTACGTGTACATCATGGTCGCGAACACGCTGGCGCTCATCGCGTCCGATCTCGAAGAGGCCGCGGCCATCCTCGGCGCGGGCCGCCTCGCCGTGGCCCGCACGGTCACGCTGCCGATGGTGCTGCCGGCGCTCGCGAGCGGCTTCATCCTGGCTGTGCTGCAGGCGCTCGCGCTGTTCGGCTCGCCCGCGATTCTCGCGTTGCCGGCCGGCTTTCACACCGTCACCACACAGATCTGGTCGCTCTTTCAGTTTCCGCCGAAGGTCGAGCAGGCGGCCGCGTTTTCCGTTCCGCTGCTGGTCGCGACCGCGCTGCTACTCGACATCCAGAAGCGGCTCCTCGGACGTCGCGGCTATGCCGCCGTCGGCGGCAAGGGCGGGCAGCGTCGCATCATCGCGCTCGGACGCTGGCGATGGCCCGCACTGGCCGCCTGTCTCGTCGTGATGTCCGGCGCGATCTTCCTGCCCTACGGCGTGCTGGCGAAGGGCGCGTTCTCGCGCGCGTGGGCCCAGCCGCTCAGCCGCGACAACCTCACGCTGGCGAACTTCGCCTTCACGTTCTTCGAGTACGGCTCCACGCGCGCGGCCATCGTCAACACGCTGGAGCTTGCCGTGCTGACGGCGTGCATCGGCGCCGCAATGGTGGCCCTGCTGTCGTACGTCACGAACCGCCGCCTCGTCGTCGGCCACCAGCTCGTCGCTTTCCTCGTACTGGCGCCGGTCGTGGTGCCCGGCGTCGTGCTGGCGGTCGGGCTCTTCATCGCCTACACCCGGCCGCCGTTCGTGCTGTACGGAACCCTGTGGATTCTGTTTCTCGCGTATCTCACCAAGGAGATGCCGGTCGGGTACGCGCAGGCGGATGCCACCTTCCGCGCGATTCCCGCCGATCTCGAGGATGCCGGCCGCGTGCTCGGCGCCGGCCGGCTGCGCATTCTCAAGGAGATCACCGCGCCCCTCGCGAAGAGCGGCATCATCGCCGCCTGGTGCTTCATCTTCATCGGCGTCATCCGCGAGCTGTCGGCGTCGATCTTGTTGTTCACGCCGAGCACGAAGGTGATGTCCGTCGTGATCTTCGATCTCAAGGAAGAGGGACAGTTCGGCGCGATCAGCGTGCTCGGCCTGGTGATGCTCGGCCTGACCTTCGCGACCGTCGCGCTCGTGCAGGCCGCGCTGGGGCGCGACGTGCTCGGCGCGCGCCGGTGACGGGGCCGCGATGCCCGGCGTGATTCTCAAAGGCCTCTCCAAGCGCTACGGCGACGTCGGCGCGGTGAACGACCTCTCGCTCGAGATGAAACCCGGAGAGCTGCTCGCGCTGCTGGGGCCCTCGGGCTGCGGCAAAACGACCACGCTTCGGCTGGTGGCCGGCTTCCTCACGCCGGAAGCAGGCGAGATCTGGGTCGGTGACCGGTGCCTGTCGTCTGCCACCGCCGTCGTGCCGCCCGAGCGCCGGCGCATGGCGATGATCTTTCAGAGCTACGCCCTGTGGCCGCACATGACGGTTGCGCAGAACGTCGCCTACGGCCTGCGCTTCAAGCCGGGGATCGCGCGCAGCGATCGGGACGCGCGTGTGCGCGAAATGCTGCGCGTCGTGCAGCTGGCCGGCTATGAGCACCGGTATCCCGGCGAGCTGTCGGGCGGACAGCAGCAGCGCGTCGCCGTGGCGCGCGCGCTCGTGGTCGAGCCGGAAATCTTATTGTTGGACGAGCCGCTGTCGAACCTGGACGCCAACCTGCGCGAGGAGATGCGCTTCGAGATTCGGCGGCTGCACGAGACGTTCGGCATCACGACGCTGTATGTCACGCACGACCAGAGTGAGGCCATGGTCATCTCGGATCGCATCGCCGTGCTGCAGGCCGGCCGCGTCGCGCAGGTGGGCACTGCGGACGATCTCTATCATCGCCCGCGAACGCGTTTCGTCGCGGAGTTCATCGGGCGTACGAACGTCGTCGACGGGGTCGCCACGTCGTTCGACGCGGTGGCCCACGGCGCGTTGCGGCTGCACGTGGCGCCGGGTGGTCTGCAACCGGGCACGCGCGTCGCGCTGTCGATCAGGCCGCACCAGGTGCAGCTCAGCGCGCCCGTCGAGGGCGCCGAGGGCGCGAACACGTTTCGCGGAACGGTGCGGCGCGCAGCGTTCCTGGGCGACACGATCGATTACGAGATCGCGATTGCGGGGAGTGACCTGGTACTACGCGCGGCGGCGGCGCCGACCCCACGCTTCGAGGTCGGCGCCGCCGTGGTGCTTCGCGTCGCCCCCGGCGTCTGCGTGCCGCTCGGCGACGGGGACTAAGTCTCGGTCTAGCGGTGTCCGTGCGGTGCCCACCGCGCGTGGCGGTGGACCGGGACGGCGCGATACACGACGACGGGGCGCGGCGCGACGTAGACCGGACGCGGCGCCACGTAAACGGGCGGCGCGGGCGCGTAGTACACGGGTGCCGGCGGAGCCACGTACACGGGCGGGGGAGCATAGACGACCGGAGGCGGCGGCGTGACGACGACGGCCGCCGGTGTCACGGCGACGGGCCGTGCGGGCGCGCCGAAGATTCCGACTCCACCGAGGATCTGGTTGAACACCGCGAAGGCGCCGAGGCCGAGAGCGGCGTCGGTGGAGGAGCCAGCAAAGGCGGCGCCGGGGAGCAGGACCACGGTCAGCAGAGCAACGGTGGCCAGGAATTTCATGGTTTCCTCCTCTTACTTCGGTAACTTTGACGACGCGCGGGCCGGCGGCATTCTGGGCCGCCGGTCGGCGGCCCGATCGCGGGCCGGGGCCCTATCCCCGGCGCCGATACACCCGGCGGCCATATATAAGGAGGCGGACCATGGCGGTGTGGTGGGCGGCGGCGGCCCTGGCGGCGGTGCTGTTCGACGTCACGGCGTGGGCTCAGACGGCGCCGGTCGACGAGCTGCTGACGAAGCTCCGCGCCGGCGGCCACGTCATCGTCGTGCGCCACGGCGCAACGCATCCCGACCAGGCCGACACCGATCCGTTCAATCTCGACAACGTTGCCAGACAGCGGCAGCTCAACGACAAGGGGCGCGCCGATGCCCGTGCGCTCGGTGAGGCGTTCAAGAACGCGAGCGTACCCATCGGTCGCGTGTACACGAGTCGGTTCCAGCGCGCCGTCGAGACGGCGCGGCTCATCAGCGGCAAGGAGCCAGAGGCAACCCTCGATGTGACGGAAGGCGGGCTCGTGGTGAGCCCCAACGAGAACGCGCGGCGGCAGCAGGCGTTCCGCGCGCTGATCGCCAGGCCCCCCGACGCCGGGACCAACACGCTGATCGTCAGCCACAAGCCGAACATCATGGACGCGCTCGGACGCGACTGGTTCGACGTGCGCGAAGGCGAGGCGTCGATCTTGAAGCCCGATGGCGCCGGCGGCTATGCGCTCGTCGGCCGCGTGCAGGTCGGGCAGTGGCCCGCGAAGTAGGGGTATCATCGGCGCGCATGACGCTCAAAAGCGACGTCGTCGGGAGTTTGCTGCGACCGGCATATCTCCTCGAGGCCCGCGCCGCGATGGAGGCGGGACGACTCGGGGCGCCGGACTTCAAACGCGTCGAGGACCGGGCCGTCGACGAGGCGGTGCGGCTGCAAGAATCGGCCGGCCTCGACGTCGTGACCGATGGCGAGATGCGTCGCTACGCGTTCTTCGGCCATCTGATCGAGGCTCTCGCCGGCTTCGACAAGCATGGCGGCTGGGCGATTCCGTTTCGCGACGAGGAGGGGCACGAGCTGATCTTCAAGCGTCCCGTCGTGGTGGAGAAGCTCGCCTGGCGGCGGAGCATGTGCGCCGAGGAGTTCGCGTACCTGCGTGCGCGCACCGACCGCGCCACCAAGGTCACGCTGATCAGCGCCCAGCAGGCAGCCGCGTACTACGATCCCGCCACGTCCGCCGGCGCCTATCCGACGCGGGATGCGTTCCTTGCGGACGTCGTGGATTTCAACCGCCGGGAGGTCGAGGAGCTGGCCCGGCTCGGCTGCACGTACATCCAGATCGACGCGCCGCAGTACGCCGCGCTGCTCGACCCCGAGCTGCGCGCCGGCTACGTCAAGCGCGGCAGCGATCCCGATCGGCTGATCGATGCGTGCATCGAGATGGACAACGCGGTGATCGGCCATCATCCGGGCGTGCGCTTCGGGCTGCACATCTGCCGCGGCAACAACCAGTCGAAATTCTACGCCAGCGGCGGCTACGAGCCGATCAAGCGCGTGTTCGAGAAGAGCCGCTTTCAGCGGTTCCTGCTGGAGTACGACGACGAACGGTCGGGCGACTTCGAGCCGCTGCGCGTGGTGCCGCCGGATCGCGAGGTCGTGCTTGGCCTGGTGACCACGAAGAAGCCACGGCTGGAGTCGGTCGACGAGCTGCGTCGCCGCATCGAGGCGGCGGCCAAGCTGGTGCCGCTCGAGCGGCTGGCCCTGAGCCCGCAGTGCGGTTTCGCGTCCACGATGGAAGGCAACCGCGTGACGGCCCAGGACCAGCGCGACAAGCTCGAGCGCGTGGCCGAGGTTGCGCGGCTCGTGTGGGGACGATGAGCGCTTCGCGCGTGCAGGCTGCAGGTCGCTTGGTGATCATTGCCATCGTCATCCTGAGCACGTGGCTCATCGTCACCCCGTCCGCGGCATGGGACGATGCGGTCGACGACTACATGAAGGCGGAGATGGAGCGCCGCCAGATTCCCGGCGCGGCGCTCGCCATCGCGCGCAACGGCAAGATCGTCAAGGCGCGCGGTTACGGACTCGCTGACGTCGAGCACGAAGTTCCCGTGACTCCCGACACCGTCTTCGAACTCGCCTCCGTGACGAAGCAGTTCACCGCGACGGCGATCATGCTGCTCGGCGAGGAAGGCAAGCTGAAGCTCGACGATCCGGTGGCGTCGTATCTGCCGGGCGTGCCGGAGACGTGGAAGTCGATCACGGTGCGTCACTTGCTGACACACACGTCTGGGCTCCCGGGGTTGGGGGATGGGTTCAAGGCGCTCGGGCCGGGGGGCGCGCGGCTGCGCTACACGACGGCCGAGATGTTCGACGCGGCGATCAAGGACGAGCTGAGCTTCCCCGCCGGCGAGCGCTTCCAGTACAGCGACGTCGGCTACGTGCTGCTCGGCATGATCATCGAGCGCGCCAGCGGCACTCGCTACCGCGACTTCGTGGAGGGGCGCTTCTTCAAGCCACTGGACATGAAGGCGACCTCCGTGATCGACGTGTCACGCATCGTGAAGCATCGCGCCGCCAACTACACCCTGCGCGACGGCAAGCTCGTGCACGACTGGCGAGTGTGGGACGTCGAGATGCCGTCTCACTATGGCGTGCTGTCGACCGTGAAAGATCTCGTCACGTGGGAGGCGGCGCTGACCGCGGGGAGGGTCGTGAAGCCGGCGACGCTCACCCAGATGTGGACGCGGGTCCGTCTCAACTCGGGCGCGAGTTTCCCATACGGGTTCGGCTGGGTGGTGGACGAGCGGCGCGGCCACCCGTGGATCTCGCACACCGGCATCACCGGCACCGAGCTGTCGCGCTTCCCCGACGACGGGCTCACGGTGGTGGTCCTCACCAACCTGGGCCGGACTCTGTCGCCCACGAGCCGCGTGAACTCCTGGGGCCTGACGTACGGCGTCGCGGGGCGCCACATCAAGGGCCTGCTCGTCGGACGCGAGAAGCCGCCGCGCCAGGACCCGGACGCGGCGCGAACGGCCGCGATGCGCGACATTCTCCAGGCGTATGCGCGTGGCGAAGAGCCGCTGACGGTGTTGCCGTTGACGCGCACCTACTTCACACCGATCGGGCGGACGCTGATGGCCGAGCGGCTGAAGACGCTGAAAGAGTTCAGCTTCGTCACCTGCGACGAGTTCGGCGCGCGCCAGCCGGAGCGATTCGGCGAGCGCGTCGCGCGCGTGTGCCACTATCGTCTCATCAACGCCGACGAGACGCGCTACTACTCGTTTTGGCTGCGCGCCGACGGCGTCGTCGTAGATCTCTGGTCGTCGACCGAATGACAACGACTCCCAACGGAGGGATATCGATGCGCGTGTTCGCCGTCCTGGTCGTCGCGTTGCTCTTACTCTGGCCGTCGCTGGCCGCGGCGCAAGCGGTCAAGATCGGCGCCGTCGTCCCGCTGACGGGGCGCTACGGTCCTGGCGGCGCGCAGGTCCGCGCCGGGTACGACATCGCGGTGGAGCAGATCAACGCGGCCGGTGGGGTGACCGTCGCGGGCAAGAAGGTGCCGCTCGAGGTGGTCCTGCTCGACGACGAGTCGGACGCCACGAAGACCGTTGCCAGACTCGAGTCGCTCGGCTCGCAGGGCGTGGTCGCCTATCTCGGCGGGTTCGGCTCCGATTTGCACGCGGCGGCCGCCTCGGTCGCGGAAAAGAACAAGACGCCGTACCTCGGCATCGCGTTCGCCCTCAACAAGATCCATCAGCAGGGCTTCAAGTATCTGTTCTCGCCGTTCTGGAAGTCGCCCGACATCGGCAAGCACACGCAGGGGCTCCTCGCCCTGATTCCCGCCGCCGAGCGGCCGAAGACCGTCGCGATCTTCCAGGAGAAGACCGACTGGGGGCAGGAGATGAGCGCGGCGTGGACGGAGGCGGGCAAGGCCGCCGGCTATCAGGTGGTCGTGCACGGGGAGTACGCGCCCGGCGCCAAGGACTTCTCGGATCTGATCCTCAAAGCGAAGTCGGCGAACGCGGACGCCGTGTTCGGCATCCCGACGCCGCCGGACGGGATGACGATCGTCAAGCAGATGAAGGAGCTCGGCTACACGCCGAAGCTCACCGTGCTCATCCGCGCCTCGGACTCTCCGCCGTGGACGAAGAATCTCGGCAAGGACGGCGACTACACCGTGCTGGCGGCGGGCTGGCACCACGCCATGCGCGTGCCGGGCGTGAAGGAGCTGAACGAGGCGCACGAAAAGAAGTTTGGCCGCCCCGCAGACCCCATCGTCGGACCGGCATACGCGTGCGTCCAGATCCTCGCCGATGCGCTGTCGCGCGCCGGCGCCGCCGATCGCGACAAGCTCCGCGACGCCATCGCGGCCACCGACATGACGACGGTGATCGGCCCCGTGAAGTTCCGTTCCGACGGAACCGGCATCGTGCAGGCCGCGTTCGCGCAGTGGCAGAGCGGCAAGCAGGAGCTGGTGTGGCCCAAGGAATTCGCCACCGCTCCGCTCGCGTATCCCGCGCCGCCGTTCGCCAGGCGTTGATCGCGTCGCGCCCGAATTGACGAAGGAGAGCTCGATGAAATTGCTGGCGACATGCGCGCTGGTCGTGCTCGGATTGTGGCCGTCATTCGCAGGGGCTGACGCGATCAAGGTCGGCGCCGTCGTCCCGGTCACAGGGCGCTACGGTGCCGGGGGCGCACAGGTCCGCGCCGGGTACGAGATCGCGGTCGAGCAGATCAATGCTGCCGGAGGCGTCACGATCCGTGGCAACAAGGTACCGCTCGAGCTGATCCTCCTCGATGACGAGTCGGACGCGACGAAAACGGTCGCGCGGTTGGAGACATTGGGCTCGCAGGGCGTGGTCGCGTACCTGGGCGGCTTCGGCTCGGATCTGCACGCCGCCGCCGCTTCGGTGGCCGAGAAGAACAAGATTCCGTATCTCGGCGTGGCGTTTGCCCTCCACAAAGTGCACCAGCAGGGCTTCCGCTACCTGTTCTCTCCGTTCTGGAAGTCGCCCGACATCAGCGAAGCCCTGCCGCCTATGCTCAACTCGCTGCCGGCGGCAGAGCGACCGAAAACCGTGGCGATCTTCCAGGAGAAGACCGACTGGGGACGAGAAATGGGCGCGGCGTGGACAGAGGCGGGCAAGGCTGCCGGCTACCACGTGGTGCTCAACGCCGAGTATGCGCCGGGCGCCAAAGATTTTTCCGACGTGATCCTCAGGGCCAAGTCAGCCAACGCGGACGCCGTCTTCGCATTGCCGACTCCCCCCGACGGCATGACGCTGATCAAGCAGATGAAGGAGCTGGGTTACACGCCCAAGCTGACGTTCTTCATCCGCGCGCCTGATCCGCCGATCTGGACGAAGAACCTCGGCAAGGATGGTGACTACGTCATGCTCGCTCCAGGTTGGCATCACGCGGTGAAGGCGCCGGGAGTCAAGGAGCTGAACGACGCGCATCAGGCGAAGTTCGGCCGACCGGCGGATCCGATCACCGGTCCCGGGTACGCCTGTGTACAGATCCTCGCCGCGGCCCTCACGAAGAGTGGGGCGCCGGACCGCGAGAAAGTACGCGACGCGATCGCCGCGACGGACATGACGACGGTGATCGGTCCCGTGACGTTCCGGCCGGATGGAACCGGCGTCGTGAAGGCCGGTCTCTTCGCCCAGTGGATCAACGGCAAACAGGAGCTCGTGTGGCCCAAAGAGTACGCCACGGCGCCGCTGGCGTACCCGGCGCCGGCGTTCGCCAGGCGTTGATCGCGTCGAGACTCTAGCGGCCGCATGCCTCTGCTCGAGGTCGAGCGGCTGTCCAAGCGCTTCGGCGGCGTCCGCGCGGTGCACGAGGTCAGCTTCGTCCTCGAGGAGGGCGAGCTGCTCGGGATCATGGGCCCGAACGGCTCCGGCAAAACGACGCTCTTCAACCTCATTGCCGGCGCGCTTCGACCCGATACCGGGCGCATTCGATTCGACGGCGGCGACATCGGCGGGCTGCCGGCGCATCGTGTTTGCGCGGCGGGCGTCGCGCGCACCTTCCAGCTCGTGCGCCCCTTTGCGGGACTCACCGTGCTCGACAACGTGCTCGTGGGCCGCCTCTACGGCCGTGCGCACACGACGCGCACGGAGGCGCTCACCGAGGCGCGGCGGCTGCTCGGCGTGCTCGGCCTCGAGGCCCGCGCCGCGGAGCCGGCGGCACGGCTCACGCTGATCGATCGCAAGCGACTGGAGCTGGCGCGCGCGCTGGCGACTTCGCCGCGACTGCTGCTGCTCGACGAGTTCATGGCCGGCCTCAATCCCACCGAGACGGCGACAGCGATGGAGCTCGTGCGTGATCTCGTCGCCGCGGGCGTGAGCGTGCTGATGGTCGAGCACATCGTGTGGGCGCTGATGGACCTGGCGCGCCGCATCGTCGTCCTGAGCGCCGGCGAGAAGATCGCCGACGGGCCGCCGGCCACGGTGGCGGCGGATCCGAACGTCGTGGACGTCTATCTCGGCGGTGACGGGGGCCGTCAGGCCCATGCTTGAGATCGCGGGGCTCGAGGCTGGCTATGGCGATGTGCGCGCGTTGTCCGGCGTGACGCTGTCGATCGCCGCCGGCGAGATCGTCGCCCTGCTCGGGCCGAACGGCGCAGGCAAGAGCACGCTCCTGAACTGCATCGCCGGCCTCGTCCGGCCGTCGGCAGGCTCGATCCGCTGGGACGGCCAGGATCTGCGCGCGCTCGACACTCACCTCGTGGTCGAGCGTGGCGTCGCGCTGGTACCCGAGGGCAGGCGGCTCTTCAGCGGCATGACGGTCGAGGAGAATCTCGAGCTCGGGGCGTTCGCCTCACGCGCGTGGGCCGATCGGCGCGCCGTTCTCGAGCGCGTGTACGCGCTGTTCCCGATCCTCGCCGAGCGCCGGCGCACGGCGGTGCAGGCGCTGTCCGGAGGCCAGCAGCAGATGGTCGCTGTCGGCCGCGCGCTGATGGCGAGCCCGCGTCTCCTGATGCTCGACGAGCCTTCGCTTGGCCTGGCGCCGCGCCTCGTGGCGGCGATTCTGGAGGCGCTCGGCGCCATCAATCGCGCCGGCGTCGCGGTGTTCCTCGTGGAGCAGAACGTGCCGGCTGCGCTCAGCCTGGCCCATCGTGGCTACCTGCTCGAGGGCGGACGTATCGTGGGTGAGGGCAGCGGTACCGCGCTGATGGCGGACGCGCACGTGCGTCGCGCGTATTTGGGGCCGCTCGCGGTACGTTCTGCGGGCGCGCGTTGACCGTTCTCGCCCAGCAGCTGATTCTCGGCTTGTTGATCGGCGGACTGTATGGCCTGGCGGCGGCGGGTCTGTCGCTCATCTTCGGCGTCATGCGCGTGCTGAACGTCGCGCACGGCGAGCTCATCATGCTTGGCGGCTACGGCGCGTTCTGGCTCGCCGCGCTGCTCGGCGTCGATCCGTTCGCGTCGCTCTTGCTCGTCATCCCCGGCTCGCTGCTGCTCGGCGCGGTGCTCTACTGGGGCCTCTTCAGCTTCGTCGTGCGCGCGCACGAGGAGACGCGCATCAAGAATTCGCTGCTCATCGGCTTCGGCCTCGCGCTCGCGCTGCACGCGCTCGCCGTCCGGCTGTGGACGGCCGATGAGCGCTCGATTCCGACCGCGTACGCGGGCGCCGTGCTCACACTCGGCGACGTGTCGATTCCGCTCGTGAGGCTGGCGACGCTGACGATCGCGCTCGTGCTCATCGGCACGCTGCAGCTGTTGCTCTCGCGCTGGCGCTGGGGCAAGGCCATTCGCGCGACGGCCGAGGACTGGCAGGCCGCGCTGCTGACCGGCATCGACGTCCGCCGGGCGTATCTGCTCGCGTTCGCCCTCGGCACCGGGCTGGCCGGCGCCGCCGGGACGCTCGTCACCGTCGCGTACTCCGTCAGCCCGTCCATTGGCCTCGAGTGGACACTCAAGGCGCTCATCGTCGTCGTGCTCGCCGGGCTGGGTTCGATGTTCGGCACGTTCGTCGGCGGCCTCGTGCTCGGCGTGGCCGAGGCAGCGAGCGCGGCGACCTTCGGCGGCCCCTATCGCGAAATCATCGGGCTGGTGATCTTCGTCGTCGTCCTCGTGGTGCGCCCGCGCGGGCTGTTCGGCCGATGATCCGTCGGCGCGGGCGTGTCGGCCGGTGACAGCGACCGGGCACGAGCGCCGCTGGGTCGTGGCCATCCTCGCGGCATTCGGGGTCCTCGCGCTCCTGCCTCTGACCGGGCCGCGCGACGATCTGCTCAACTTCGTCTTCCTCATCTTGCTGTCCATCACGCTCGCCGAGTCCTGGAACGTCGTGGCGGGCTACGCGGGGCAGGTGAATCTCGGCCACGCGGCGTTCTTCGGCCTCGGCGCGCTGATCACGCGAGCGCTGTGGATCGCCGGCACTCCGATCGCGCTCGCGATGACGGCCGGCGCCGCCACGGCCACCGTGTTCGCGCTGATCATCGGCGTGGCCGCCTTCCGGCTCCGGGGCGCCTACTTCGCCATCGGCACGCTCGCGCTCGGCGAAATCTTGAGAACGACGGTCGGCAACGTGCTGCCGGAAATCTCGACGCTGCCGGCCGCCACGATCGCGGGCTATCGGCTCACGCTGCGGTATTACCTGGCGCTGGTCCTCGCCGCAGCTTCGGTGGTCACGGTGGCGACGCTGGCCACGTCGCGCCTCGGCCTCGGCATGCGCGCGATCCGCGAGGACGAGGAGGCGGCGGAAGCATCCGGTGTCGGCGCGCTCGCGCTCAAGCTCACGGCGCTCGCGCTCTCGACGGCGCTGGCCGGGCTGGCGGGCGGGCTGTTCGCGTACTACCACATCAGCTATTACCCGGCGCACCCCTTCGGGCCGCACTGGACGTTCGACGCGCTGCTCATGACGTTCATCGGCGGGGTCGGCACGGTGCAGGGGCCGGTGCTCGGCGCCGTGCTCTACGTCGTGCTCAAGGAGTACCTCGCGCTGCGCTGGGTCGACATCCATCTGCTGATCTTTGGTGCGCTGTTCGTCGCCATCGTGCTGTCGTTGCCGGGCGGGCTCGTGCAGGCGGCCGAGCGTGCGCGCGCGGTGCTTGGCGCACGTCGACGCGCGGCGTAGGCTACAGCGAGAGGAGGCGACCGTGACGACGATCGGAATCCTGCATCCGGGTGAGATGGGCAGCGCCGTCGGCGCCGCGGCGCGCGCCAGCGGCGCGCGTGTGGTCTGGGCCTCGGCCGGCCGCGGAGCCGCCACGCGCAAGCGCGCCGAGGCGGACGGGCTCGAGGACGTCGGCACGCTCGCGCGCCTGGCTCGCGAGAGCGAGATCGTGCTCTGCGTGTGCCCGCCCGCCAACGCGCCGGACGTCGCGCGCGAGGTTGCCGCCACGCGGTTCGGCGGCATCTTCGTCGACGGCAACGCCATCGCGCCGGCCACCACGCGCCGCGTGGGCGAGCTCGTCACGGCCGGCGGCGCGCGGTTCGTCGATGGCGGCATCATCGGCCCGCCGCCGCGGAAGCCCGGTGATACGCGGCTCTATCTCTCGGGTGCCGGAGCGTCCGGCGTCGCGGCCGTGTTCAAGGGCTCGGCGCTCGAGGCGGTCGTGCTCGACGGACCCATCGGCGCGGCTTCGGCCATCAAGATGGCGTACGCGGCGTGGACGAAGGGTTCGCAGGCGCTGCTGCTGGCGATCCGCGCGCTCGCCGCGCGCGAGGGCGTCGACGGCGCCCTCGTCGCCGAGTGGGGGCGCTCGCAACCCGACGCCACGGCTCGCTCCGAGCGCGCGGTGGCCGCCAACCTCAAGAAGGCGTGGCGCTTCGTCGGCGAGATGGAGGAGATCGCGGCGACGTTCGAGGCAAACGGACTTCCCAATGGATTCCACCAGGCCGCCGGCGAAATCTATCGGCGCCTGGCGGGCTGGAAGGACACGACGACGCCGCCATCGATGGCGGAGGTCGCCAAGACGCTGGCGCCATGAACCCAGGCGTCGGACTCAAGCGACTACAGCACCTCGTATTGTGGGTGGCGGACGTCGAGCGCAGCGTGCGCTTCTATCGCGACGTGCTCGGCTTCGAGGTCTCGCATCGCTATCCGAACGCCGCGTTTCTGCGCATCGCCGGCAGCGGCGACGATCACAACCTCGGGCTGTTTCAGCAGCCGGGCCTGCGCCCACCGGACGAGCGCGTCGCGCGTATGTACCACGCGGCGTGGGAGGTCGGCACGCTCGCGGATCTGGCGCGGGCGCGCGCGACTCTGATCGAGGCCGGCGCGCTCGTCGGCCAGTCCGATCACGGGGTGAGCCTGTCGCTCTACGCCAAGGACCCCGACGGCCTGGAGTTCGAGCTGTTCTGGACGGTGCCCGACGGCAAGCCCGTCGGCACGCGCGCGCTCGATCTCGACGCCGAGCTGGCTCGGCGCGGCGTCACCGTCTAGCTCAGGACTTCGCGGGCGCGTGCTTGCCGCTGAGCTGCGGCGTCGTGCCCTCCTGTCCCTTCTGCTGGCGATCCAGGCGCGTCTCGCGATCCCACGTGCGCTTGAGCGCGTCGCGCACGTTGAACCGCAGTTTGCCGAGGCCCTGTGTCTCCACCTCGATCACGTCGCCGTCCTGAAATGCGCTGAGCCCGCGATGGTTGGTGCCGGTGGCCACCACGTCCCCGGGCTCCAGCGTGTGGATCGAGGTGACCCACTCGAGGCAGCGCGGGATCTTGTGCGCCATGTCGTCGGTGTTGAAGTTCTGCTTCACCGTGCCGTTGACCGAGAGGCGGATCTGCAGTCGGTGCGGATCGGCGACTTCGTCGGCGGTCACGAGGAACGGCCCGATCGGCGCGAACGTGTCGCGCGACTTCATCTGATAGAACGTGTTGCCCGCGGGCGGCAGCCCTCGCGCCGAGCCGTCGATGAAGTTGGTGTAGCCGAACACGTAGCTCATCGCCGTGGCCGCGCTCACGTGCGACGCCTGCTTACCGATGATCACCGCCATCTCCGCCTCGCCCTCGAAGATCGTGGCCGGGGCGTCCGGCAGCACCATCGTGTCGCCGTGGCCGATGACCGCCGATGGCGACTTCAGAAACGCGTTGATCGGCGCCGGCTCCGTCCGCGTGCCGTCTTCCATGTAGTTCACGGCCATGCAGACGATGTTGGTCGGCTTCGGCAGCGGCGGGCGGATCTTCACGCGATCGAGCGGCACGCCGCGCTCCTGCGCCGCGGCGGCCTCCAGCCGCGGCCGCAGCTCCGCGAAGCGCTCGATCACGCCGCGGATCACGTCCTGGGGGCCGAGGCGCGGAATGTCCTGCACGACGCGCGAGACGTCCACGACCGCGTCGCCGTTGAGCACACCCAGCTTGAAGTCGTCGAAGAACAGGATTTTCATGGCGCCTCCCGCTGACTCAGAACTTCAGGAACTGCCGCAACGCCTCGAGGACCGCTTCGGGATTGTCTTCGTGCAGCGTGTGCACCGCGCGCGGGATCTCGACCAGCGTGCCGCGCGCCAGCTCGCGAACCATTCGCTCCGCGACGTCGCGGTCGAGCACCATGCTCTCCGCCCCGCGCAGCAGCAGCAGCGGCGGCGTGATCTCGCGCACGATCGCCCACCAGTCGACGTCGCCCATCACGCGGCGCTCCTTGATGGACGGATGCCACTTCCATACGAGCGCGCCGTCGGGCCGGGCGCGAAGGCTCGTCGACGCCACCCACCGGTAATAGTGGATGCCCGGATAGGGATTGCCGCGAAAGAGGTGGCGGGCGGCCTGCTCGATGGACTCCCACGTCTCCGGCTCCGGCGGACCGGACGACGGCGCCATCGCGCGCTTGCTCACCTCGGGGCCGATGTCCAGCACGACCAGTCGCTCGACCAGATCGGGCCGCTTCGCGGCCAGATACATCGCGTTTCGCCCGCCCATCGACAGGCCGACCAGCGTCAGCGCGCGTAGGCCGAGCTGATCGACGACGCTCGACAGATCACGGAACGCGCCGGCGGCGTCGTAGACGTCGGCGGGATCGCTGTCGCCGTGTCCGCGCGCGTCGAGTGCGCGCACGTGGAAGTGCGGCTGGAGTGCGATGGCGAGCGTGTCCCACGCGTGCGCGTGGCCGGTGAAGCCGTGCAGCAGCAGGAGCGGCGGACGGCCGTCGCCGCCCCAGTCGAGCAGGTGCAGGCGCCGTCCGTCGACGCTGAGATCACGCTCGTGCGGACGCAGGAGATTCACGGATCTACATCAAGCCGTAGAACTTCCCCGCGTTCTCGCACGTGATCTTGCGCGTGACGTCCGCGGGCAGGTGACCGAACTGCTCGGCGATGTAGCGCGACGACTCCGGCCACACGCCGTCGGGATGCGGATAGTCCGAGCCCCACATCAGCGTCTCCACGCCCATGTCCTCGATCAGCTTGGTGCCGATGCGGTCGTACTGGAACGTCGCCTTGCACTGGCGCCGCCAATAGTCGCTCGGCTTCATCGTGAGGCCCAGATCGCGGAAGCGGTCCTCCCACTCGTAGTCCATACGGTCGAGGACGTACGGGATCCAGCCGATGCCGCTCTCGCCGAACGAGATGCGGATGTTCGGATAGCGCTCGAGGATCGCGCGGCCGATGACGGCGGAGATGATGTTGACCAGGTTCAGCTGGAAGCTCGAGACGGCGGTGAAGAACGCCGCGCGGCGCACGAGCCCCTTCTGCTGGTCGATCACGCTCAGCGGCAGCGCCGGGAAGGTGTGGAAGTGGATCGGCAGATTCACGTCGTTCACCGCCTGCCACAGCGGCTCCCACACGGGATGCCACATCGGCTCCATGTCCCATGAGCACGACAGCTCCATGCCGCGCAGGCCCATGCGCCCCACGCGATAGATCTCCTTCACCGCCGCGTCGATGTCGCCGTACGGCAGGCACGCCAGGCCGATGAAGCGCGTGGGATCGTGCTTGCAGAATTCGACCAGCCAGTCGTTGTAGATGCGGAACATCTCGGTGGCGGCCTCGTGATCGTTCAGACGCGTCGCGGCGCCGAGAATGCCGAAGATCACCTCGGCCTGGACGCCGTCACGGTCCATGTCCCGCGCGCGCAGCGCCGGCGTCGACGGCCGCAGCACGCCACGCTTGCCGTCTTCGTACAGGCCGGTCGCCGCCATCGCGTCCACGCGGTGATTCTGACCGGGTACGAGCTTCTGCCCGGCCGGTCCGACGCCACACACGAGCCCGAAGGAGCCGCCATTCTTGCATGTCCAGTAGGGCCCGTCCGGCCCATCGACGACGTACGGCATCCGGTCCTTCATGACCGCCGAGGCATTGGCGGTGAAGAGATCGGTCGGTAGCATGGGCAAGTCGATGTGACAGTCGGCCGAGATCCGCGTGTAGGTCGTCATGGCTGTCTCCTCGGCCGGGATAGTACACCTGCGCGGCGGAAGTTGTAGACTCACGCGGTCATGGACACGCGACGCCCGCTGGACGGCATTCGAGTGCTGGAGCTCGCGCAGGTGGTGGCGGGTCCGTTCTGCGGCACACTGATGGCGGAGTTCGGCGCCGAGGTCATCAAGACCGAGATGCCGGGTAAAGGCGATGACCTGCGACGCCTGGGTCCGAGCGAGGACGGCGTCTCCTACTGGTTCGCCGTCGACAATCGCAACAAGAAGCTCATGACGCTCGATCTGCGCACGCCGAAGGGACAGGAGATCGTGCGCCGCCTGGTGCCGAAGGTCGACGTCGTGCTCGAGAATTTCCGTCCGGGCGTGCTCGAGAAGTGGGGCCTCGGCTGGGACACGCTGCACGCGCTGAACCCTCGACTCGTGATGGCGCGCATCACCGCGTTCGGCCAGACCGGACCGCTGCGGCAGGGGCCCGGGTACGCGGCCATCGGCTCGGCATTCGGCGGCACCTGGTACGTCAACGGCCACGCGGATCGGCCGCCGGCGCGACCGACGCCCGTCTATCCCGACTACATGACCGGTCTGTTCACCGCGTTCGGTGTGATGGCGGCATTGCGGCACCGCGATGCGACCGGCGAAGGGCAGTGGATCGATGCGGCGCTCTACGAGTCGGCGTTCCGCGTCATGGAGTTCACCACGACCTTCTACGGACGCCAGGGCGTCGTGCGCGAGCGTGGGGGCCTGCAGCACGCCGGCTGGCCGGGCGGCGCATTCGAGACGCAGGATCATCGCTGGATCGTGTTCACCGCGCCCGCGCAGCATCTGTTCGAGCGCCTCTGCGTCATGCTCGGCGAGCCCGACCTGCCCAAGGATCCGCGCTTCGCGAGCGCGGCCGAGCGTCCCAAGCACATCGAGGTGATCCTCGCGATGGCCGCGCGCTGGTTTGCGGCCCGACCGTTCGACAAGGCAATGGATGAGCTGCATACGCACGACATCCCACACTCGCCGATCATGAGCATGGCCGACATCTTCGCGGATCCGCACTTCCGCGCGCGCCAGATGATCGTCGACGTGCCGTCGGACATCGGCGCCCTGCCCCAGCCCGGCGTGACGCCGAAGCTGTCGCTCACGCCCGGCCGCGTCACCCACGCGGGCGCCGCGCTCGGCCGCCACACCGACGAGGTGCTGTCCGATCTGCTCGCGATGTCGCGTGACGAGATCGCGGCGCTGCGCGCCGAGGGTGTGATCTAGCGGGGCGTCAGGTCCATGCCGGGCGGCGGCCGTAGGTCGGGCCGCTCCGCGAACAGGCGCGCCCATGCGGCGCGTGCCACGCGCTCCGCATCCGCGACGATGGCCGGCTCGTCGAGCGTGAGGACATGGCCATCGCGCATGATCCAGCGGCCGTCGACCATCACCGACTCGACGTCAGATGCCTGACCCTGGTGCACGAAGCACGAGACCGGACGCAGTGCCGGGCGGAGATGCGCGCGGCGGAAATCGACGACGATGAAGTCGGGGCGATTGCCGGCGGCGAGCCAGCCGCCGTCGGCGACACCGAGAGCGCGGTATCCGTTGCGCGTCCCCCACGTCAGCGCCTGCTCGGGCGTCGGGTGGCGGCCATCGGCGCGCCGCACGCGCTCCATGAACATCGCGGTGCGCACGACCTCGACCATGTCCTCGGCCATGTTGTCGGTGCCGAGCGTGATGAGACAGCCGGCGCGCTCCAGCTCGTCGATGCGCGCGGCGAGCCCGCGGCGCGCGGCGATGGCCGGATTGATGGCGACCGCGGCGCCCGAGGCGCCGAGCGTGCGCTCTTCGGCGGCCGTCATGCAGCGGCAGTGCGCGGCGATCACGCGCGGCGACAGCAGACCGCAGCGGGCCACGTACTCGATGGGCGCGACGCCGCGCTGCTCGGCGATTGCCGCGACCTCGCCCCACATCTGGCTCAGGTGGATCGTCGCGATAGCCCCGAGCTCGTCCTGCAGCTTGCGCACGCGTCGGAGCAGCTCCGGCGAGCACAGATCGGGCGCCCACGCGGCGACGCCGACGCTCACGCGCCCGTCCGCGCGTCCGTGCCAGCGCGCATGCAGCGCGCGGATTCGCGTCAGCGCGCTCTCGGCCAGCGCCGTGTCCTGCTCGAACGGCCCGGGCTGACCGACCGACGCGCGCGCCCGGTCCCAGGCGCGCTCGCACAGGACCAGCCGCAGGCCCGTATCGGCCAGCGCCGACGCATAGTGCTCGAGACGCGCGCCCTCCTCGAGCACCAGCGTGGTTCCGCTGCGAATCGCCTCGAGCGCGCCGAGCGTCGCCATGAGCCGTTCTTCGTCCGCCGAGAGCGCGGGCAGCGGAAGCGGCGCGAGACCGCCGGTGAACGGCGGCGTGTGCGGCGGCGACAGATCCTCGTAGACGCCACGCGCGAGCACCCGCGGCAGATGCGTGTGTGTGTTGGCGAACCCCGGGAAGATGACGCGGCCGCGCAACTCCAGCCGATCGCCCGTCGCATACCGCGCGACCACGTCGGAGGCAGGCCCCAGCGCAACGATCCGATCACCGTCGACGACGAGCCCGCCGTCGGCCAGCAGCGTGCCGTCGTCGTCACCCGTGACGATCGTGGCGCCGTGGATCACCAGCGGTTCGCTCATCGGGCGACACTCTATCGCTTTCGGGGCGGCGCGGTCCGCGGTATCGTACGGGGCCCACAGGAGGCCCTGATATGCATCGTGTCCGCGGAGCATTCGCGGTCGTGATCGTGCTCGCCGTCGGCGGCTGGCTCGCCGCCCCGTCCGGCGAGGCACAGGCGCCCGCGCCGAAGAAGGGCGGCGTGCTGCGCGTGGCGTTGATCGGCGAGCCGCCCACGCTCGACGCGCATGCCACGACGGCCGTGATCACGCGCGAGATCGTCATCAACGTCTACGAAGGGCTGTTCGCGCTCGACGCCAAGTACCAGCCCGTGCCGCTGCTCGCCGAGAGCGCGGACGTGCAGGACGCCGGCAAGCGCTATGTGATCCGCCTACGCAAGGACGTCAAGTTCCACAACGGCAAGACGCTCGGCGCCGCCGACGTCGTCGCGTCGCTCAAGCGTTGGGGCATCGTCGCGAGTCCGGGCAAGGCGGTGTTCAAGAACGTCGAGGCCATCGACGCGAAGGATCCGCTCACGGTGGAGATCCGTCTGAAAGAGCCGGCGAGCGGGCTGCTCACGATCCTGGCCCACGTGGACAGCGCCGCGTCGATCTACCCCAAAGAGGTGATCGACAAGGCCGGCGACGCGCCGCTGAAGGAGTACATCGGCACCGGGCCGTTCAAGTTCGTCGAGCATCGTCCTGATCGTCACATCAAGCTGGCGCGCTTCGATGGCTACGCCGCGCGCAGCGAGGCGCCGACCGGCCTCGCCGGCCAGCGGGCCGCGCACGTGGACGAGCTCCTCTTCATGCCCGTGCCCGACTACGCGACGCGCCAGGCGGGCATCACGACGGGCGAGTATCAGTACATCCAGCAGATCAAGCCCGATCAGTACGAGCGGATCAAGGCCACCGCGGGCGTCGAACCGATCGTGGTGAAGCCGTACGGCTGGGTCACCGCGGTGCTGAACACCAAGCAGGGCGTGATGACCGACAAGCGCCTGCGCCAGGCGATGCAGGCTGCGCTCGACGTCGAGCCGATGCTGCTCGCGGGTCTGGGGCACAAGGACTTCTACCGTCTCGATCCCGGGATCGTCTTCCAGGAGCAGGCCTATCACTCGCGCGCCGGCGCCGCGACGTACAACCAGCACGACCGGGAGAAGGCCAAGCGACTGCTCAAAGAGGCGGGATACACCGGGCAGCCGCTGCGGTGGATCGTCACGACCGAGTACGAGCATCACTACAAGCCGGCGCTGGTCGCCAAGAGCCAGCTCGAAGAGGTCGGCTTCAAGATCGACCTGCAAGTCTCCGACTGGGCCACCGTCGTGCAGCGGCGCGCGAAACCGGAGCTGTGGGATGTCTTCAGCACCGCGTTCGTGTTCGTTCCGGAGCCGACCGTGTTGCCGCAGGTCCTCTGCGACTGGCCCGGCTGGTGGTGCACGCCGGAGAAGGACGCGCTGCTGCAGGCGATGGGACGCGAGTCGGATCTCAAGAAGCGTCAGGCGATCTGGGACAAGATCCAGACCGCCTTCTACGCCGATGCCGCGCGCATCAAGGTGGGCGATTACTTCCGTCTCGACGCCCGCCGCAAGGATGTCCAGGGCTACGAGCCCGGACCGTACATGCATTTCTGGAACGTCTGGTTGGACCGGAGGTAATCATGCGAGAGCTGGTCGAACGTCTCGACGCACTCTGTGACGGCGTGCCGTTTCACGCGAGCTGGTACCTCAAAGACACCGCCACCGGCGCCCGCGCCGATCGCCTCGGCGACGTGCCGGTGCCGTCGGCGAGCACGCGCAAGATCTCCATCATGATGGCCGCGCTCGCGGCCGTGCACGCGGGCAAGCTGGCGCTCGACCAGAAGGTCGTCATCGACAAGCGCTTCCAGGACAACGACTCGGGCACGTTCCAGCACCTCACGCCCGGCTTCTGGATCACGTTCCGCGATGCGCTCGTGATGATGATCATCGTCAGCGACAACACCTGCACGGGCCACGTCGTCGATCTCGTGGGGCTCGGCAACATCCAGCGCTGGTGCGAAGGCGTCGGGATGACGGCCACGATCCATCGCTTCGGCATTCCGCCCAAGCTGCCCGCCGATCACACGCTCGAGCAGGTGACGAGCACGACACCGAACGATCAGGGGCTGTTGCTGGAGCTGATCCTCAAGGGCACGAGCGATCCGGCGGTCGCCGCGCGCCTGGGCTCGACCCCCGAGCTCTGCCGCCTGGGCCTCGACATCCTCTCGTGGCAGAAGCTCAAGACGCGCCTGCCGTCACTGCTGCCGCTCGGGACGAAAGTGGCGCACAAGACGGGCACCGGCGCCCGCGGCTACATGGACGCCGGCATTCTCTTCAAGGACGAGCGGCCGCTGTGCATCCTGACCGCGTACACGGATCGCGTGCCGGCGGCGTTGCCGGACGGCACGCCGGGCTTCGCGGCGGCCGCGCAGCTCATCGGCCGAATGGCGCGCGCGTGTTACGACGCGCTCGGCTCGCGCTGAGGCGCGCACTCAGTCGTCGCGCAGCAGCCGGCCGAATCCCGCGATGGGCTGACGCGCTCCGCCGACGCGGAGCGCCTGCCACAGGCACGCTTGCGTGCTGCTGACGACGGGCTTGCGAAGGTCGCGCTCGAGCCGCTCGAGGACGCCGACCGTCGGCAGGCCGGTGCCGCTGAGCAGCACCGCATCCGCATCGGCAACGTCGGCCAGACGGCCGAGCTCGTACGCGCGCTCCTCGGTCTCGTCGTAGATCGAGCCGCCGTCGCCGAGCCGGCGGTAGCCGACGATCTCGAAGCCCGCCGCGCCCCAGTACGCTTTGCCTTGCTCGCTCACGCTCTCCTGATACGGCGTGCCGAGCGCGACGCGCTTGACGCCGAGATGCTGCAGGGCCGCGCGCACGGCCCCTGCCGCCGTCACCGCGGCCGCGCGCGTGAGTGACGCGAGCCGCTCGACGAGGGCCGACTCGTTGGCGAAGCCGTTGGCGTAGCTCGACGCCGTGTGCGCGTGGACGACCACCGCGGGACGCACCTGCGCGAGGGCACGCGCCACCTGCGGAAGGCTGTCGAGATACGCGCGCGTGCGGTCGTCCTGACCCGTGCGGCTGCCCGGATCACCGGGGGCGTCGCCCGGGTCCAGCCGCGCGAAGTGGATCGTGACGCCGCGCGGCGCCATGCGGTAGAGCTCGGGCTCCACGGTCGGGTTGCCGGGCGGAACGAGCACGCCGATGCGCACGCGGCATTATAGCGGGCGGTGCGTTTCGGGCGCCAGGCGCGCGAACAGCAGCCCCACCACGATCAACGCGGCGGCCGTGGCGCCCAGCGCGGCGTTCGCCCCGACGCCGTCGGTGACGACCCCGAGGACGATCGGGCCGATCACGTAGCCGAGGTCGGCGAGCATTCGAAACGTGCTCATCGCAGCCGCGTTCATGCCCGGCGGCGCCACGTCGGCCGCGTACGCCGCGGGCGCCGCGCCGCTCACGCCGACGCCGATGCTCCACGTCACGCATGCGACGAGGAACCAGGCGTACGACGACGCCGTGAGAAAGAGCACGAGCGAGGCGCCCGCCACCAGCGTGGCGGGAACGATCGCGATTTTTCGGCCCCAGCGATCGACGATCACGCCGGCGGGATAGGCGAGGACCAGGCCGACCAGGCTCGACAGCGCGAGACCGACGCCGATGCGATCGGTGCTCAGCGCCAGGCGGTCGCGCGCGAGCACGGGAATGACGTTGAAGAGCGCCCCCGTGCGCGCCACCGCGTTCATGAAGCTCACGAGCGCGACGAGGACGAAGCCGGCATGGCCGGTGAGCAGGCGCACCTGCGCGGCAAAGGGCGGCGGCGCCGTCGCGTCGGCGGCGCTGAGGCCGGTGGCGCGCGTCTCCGGGATCTGCAGCCAGGCCACGACCGCGGCTACCGTGCCCATCGCGGCGTAGACGAGGAACGGCGCGGCCAAGCCGTAGCGTTCGGCCAGCAGGCCGCCGGGCAGCGGACCCACGCCGACGGCGAACACGAAGACGCCCTGGTAGATGGCCATCACGCGCCCGCGGTGGGCCGGCGTCGTGATGTCGGCGAGCACGATCTGGCCGGCCACGAGCACGAGCGCCGCGCCGATCCCGGCCACGAAGCGCGCCGCGACAAAGACCGCGAAGCTCGGCGCGAGCGCGCAGAGGAGGTTGCCCGCGGCCGTCACGAGGCCGCCGAGCGCCAGCGCCGTGCGGCGCCCGACCACGTCGGTCAAACGGCCGACCGGCATCGAGACGAGGAAGCGTGCGAGGCCATAGACGGCGATGGCGAAACCAACCGCCGACTGCGTCACGCCGAACGAGCGCGCATAGAGCGCGAGCGCGGGAACGACGCTGCCGAAGCCGAGCTGGTTGACGGCGATGAGAACGCACATCCACACGAGGACGCGCGTCGGGCTGGGGGCGGCCATGGGGCGCGACTATCTTATAATCCGCCTACGCATCGTCAGGAGGCGTCATGACGAAGTCCACGCTCACCCGCCGCACGTTCCTCAAGACGGCCGGCGCCGGCGCCGCCATCGCGGGCGCCCCGCGCGCGGCTCGCTCGCAGCCGAAGACGTTCAAGATCGGCGCGGTGCATCCGGTGACGGGACCGCTCGCCGAGCCCGGACAGGCGTGCCGGCTGGGCGCGCAGCTCGCGGTGGAGACGGTCAATGCGGCGGGCGGCGTGAAGGGCAAGGGCGGCCTGCAGCTCGAGCTGATGACGGGCGACACGCAGAGCAAGCCCGAGAATGGACGCGTGGAGGCGGAGCGGCTCGTCAATCAAGGCGCGCAGATGCTGCTGGGCTCGTTCGACTCCGGCAGCACGAATGCGATGGTGTCGGTGGCGCAGCAGAAGCGCGTGCCGTTCCTGATCGACATCGCGGCCGCCGATCCCATCACCGCGAACGTCGCCAAGGCCGTGAAGGACGGGCAGCAGAAGGTCCAGTACGTCTATCGGAATTTCCCGACGGGCTCGTCGTTCGGTCGCAAGGCGGTGCAGTATTTCACCGAGATCTTCGCCGAGGCCAAGGTCACGCCCAAGCGCGTGGCGCTCATGCATTGCAACGATCTGTTCGGCGTGAACCAGGCGCGCGGCTTCCTGGCAGCCTACAAAGCGGTGAAGCCCGCGTGGACGCTCTTGGAGGACGAGGTCATTCCGTGGCCCGAGCCGCCGTCCGACCTGTCGACGGAGGTCACTCGGCTGAAGGCGCTCAAGCCCGACGTCATCGCACCGATCACGCGGCCGGCCAGTGCCCAGCTCTTGCTGCCCGAGATCCGCAAGCAGCGCGTGGAGTCGCTGGGCATCGTGGGGCCGGGGAGCCCGGGCCTGTACGAGGCCGGTCAGATCGCCGCGCTCAAGGAGGATCTCGAGTACGTCATGGCCAGCAATCCGTGGCCGAACTTCCGCAATCCCAAGACGCAGCGCCTGGCCGAGGATTACCAGAAGCGCTCCGGCGGCCGTCTGTTCGACACGAACTCCGGATATTCCTACGACGCCGTCTTCGTCATCGCCGACGTGCTGGAGCGGGCGGCGAAGCTCGACGATCCGGATGCGATCGTGGACGCCATCCAGAAGACCACGTACACGGCGGGCCTCATGCAGTACGGCGGGCCGATTCACTTCAACGAGATCGGCGACAACCCGAACGCGGTCCCGACGATGATCCAGGTGCTGAAGGCCAAGCCGGTCGCCGTCTGGCCCAAGGAAGCGGCGCTGCAGAAGTTCGTGTTCCCACGCCCCAAGGCCTGACCGATCGACGCGACGCTCGTCGCGCAGGGCCTGCTCAACGGCGTGCTGTTCGGCGGCGTGTTCAGCCTGATGGCCGTCGGCCTCACGCTGATCTTCGGCGTCATGCGTGTGGTGAACTTCGCGCACGGCGACATGATGGTCTGGGGCATGTACCTGGCGTGGCTGATGGCCACCCGCGCCGGCCTGGATCCGTACGCGGGCTTCGTGATCTGCGCGGGGGCGCTGTTCGTACTCGGCTTCCTCGTGCAGCGCACGCTCGTGCAGCGCATCGTCGACGCGCCGCACGAGATGCAGATCTTGCTGATGCTCGGGATCGCGCTCGTGCTCGAGAACACGGCGCTGTTGCTGTTCGGTCCCGAGCCGCAGCGCGTGCGCAGCGGGCTCGCGCGGGCCACCGTGTGGCTGGGGCCGGTGTTCGTCGACGTGGCCCGGCTGATCGCCTTCGGGGTGGCCGTGGTGCTGACGCTGCTGCTGTCCCTGTTCCTGTTCCGCACCGACCTCGGCCGCAGCATCCGCGCGGCCGCCGACAACACCTACGGCGCCCTCGTGATCGGCACCGACGTGCGGCGCGTCTATGCGGTCGCGTTCGGCGTGGGCGCCGCGTGCGTCGGCGCGGCGGGTGCCCTCGTCGCGCCGCTGCTGCCGTTTCAGCCTCCGACGGGCTTGCAGCTGTCCGTCGCGTCCTTCAACATCGTCATCATCGGCGGCATGGGCAGTCTCCTCGGCGCGTTCGTCGGCGGGCTGCTCGTGGCGGTGGCGGAGTCGCTCGGGGCCGTGTTCCTCAAGCCGTCGCTCAAGGAGCTCGTGAGCTTCTCGCTCCTCGTGGTGATCTTGCTGGCGCGCCCGGCGGGCCTCTTTGGCCGGCGCGCTTCGTGAGCGGCGACCGGTGATCCGGCTGGTCGTCATCGCGGCGGTTGCGCTGCTCGCGGTGCTCCCGCTCGTGCCGTCGCTGTTCGGGTCCTACGCCGTGACGCTGTTCACGCTGATCTTCTTCTACGGCTTCCTCGGCCAGGCGTGGAACGTCGTCGGTGGATACGCGGGGCAGCTGTCGGCGGGCCACGCGGCGTTTCTCGGCATCGGCGCCTACACCTCCGCGGTGCTCTCCGTCGAGAAGGGGATCACGCCGTGGATCGGCATGTTCGTGGGCGGGGCGCTCGCGGCCGCGCTGGGCGCGCTGATCGGCTTTCTCGGTTTTCGCTTCGGACTTCGCGGCTTTTACTTCGTGCTCCTCACCGTCGCCTTCGCCGAGATCTGCCGCATCGTCGCCTCGAACACGGACGCCATCGGCGGCGCCGTCGGCTACTACATCACCTTCACGGGTGACCCGCGCCAGTTCCAATTCCAGGATGCGCGCGCCTATTACTATGTCGCGCTCGTCCTGATGCTGGGCGTCACGGCGATCGTGGCCTGGCTCGAGCGACGGCGCTTCGGGCTCTATCTGAGCGCCATCCGTGAGGACGAGGGCGCGTGCGAGGCCCTGGGCGTGAATACGTTCCGCTACAAGATGCTGGCCATGGTGCTGTCGTCGTTTCTCACCGGCGTCGGCGGCGCCTTCTATGCGTTCTATCTGTTCTCGCTGCAGCCGGCGTCGGTCTTCGGGATCCCGCTGTCCGTCGAGATCATCATCCGGGCCGTCGTCGGCGGCGCGGGCACCGTGTTCGGGCCGATTCTCGGCTCCTTCATCCTGAGCCCGCTGGCCGAGCTGGCGCGCCACTACTTCGCCCAGGGGGGCTGGCACGGCGCGCATCTGATCGTGTACGGCCTGCTGCTGATCGCCGTCGTGCTGTTCCTGCCGGAGGGCGCGTACCCGCGACTCGCGCGGCTCGTGCGCCGGTCGGCGCGGGCCGCCACATGAGCCTGCTGCAGACGCGCGGGCTGTCCAAGCGCTTCGGCGGCGTGCACGCCGTTGCCGGGCTGGACCTGACGGTCGCGGAGGGCGAAGTGCTCGGTCTCATCGGCCCCAACGGCGCCGGCAAGACGACCGTCTTCAATCTGCTCTCGGGCTTCCTGGTGCCGGACGCCGGCGAGATCCGCTTTCGCGGGCGTTCGCTGCGCGGTGTGCCGCCGCACAGCATCTGCCGACTCGGCCTGGCGCGCACGTTCCAGATCGTGCGCCCCTTTCCGCGGCTGAGCGTGCTCGACAACGTGGTGGTGGGCGCGCTCGCGCGGCATCCGGCGGCGCCCGACGCGCGTGCGCGCGCGCGCGCCGTCGTCGAGCGCGTGGGACTCGGCGCCAAAGCGGAACACCCCGCGGCGGGCCTGACCCTGTCCGAGCGCAAGCGGCTCGAGCTCGCGCGCGCGCTGGCCACCGAGCCTGCGCTGCTGCTGCTCGACGAGGTGATGGCCGGTCTGAACCCCACCGAAATCGGCGCCATCGTCGCGCTCGTTCGCGAGATCCACCGCGGCGGCGTTTCGATCTTGCTGATCGAGCACAACATGCGCGCCGTCATGGCGCTGTCGCACCGCATCGTGGTGCTGAACTTCGGCGAGACGGTGGCCGAGGGCGCGCCGGCGGCGATCGCCAGCCACCCGCGTGTCGTGGAAGCGTACCTGGGTGAAGAGTATGTCACCGCTCCTCCGCCTCACTAACGTCGAAGCCGGCTATCGCGACCTCGTCGCCGTCCGCGACGTGTCGCTGGAGGTCCGCGCCGGCGAGGTGGTGGCGCTCATCGGCGGCAACGGCGCCGGCAAGACGACCACGCTGCGCGCGATCAGCGGTCTCGTGCGCCCGCGCGGCGGTCGCATCGAGCTCGAGGGCGAGCGCATCGACGGGCGTGGGTCGTCGGAGGTGGTCGCGCGCGGCATCGCGCACGTTCCCGAGGGACGCCAGCTCTTTCCGACGCTCAGCGTGCGCGACAATCTCGAGATCGGCTCGCGCGACCGCGCCGGCCGCGCCGAAGAGCTCGAGCGCGTCTTCACGCTCTTCCCGCGCCTGCGCGAGCGCCAGCGCCAGCTCGCGGGCACGCTGTCGGGCGGCGAGCAACAGATGTGCGCGATCGGCCGTGGACTCATGGCGCGCCCGCGGCTGTTGCTGCTCGACGAGCCGAGCCTCGGCCTCGCCCCGGTCATGGTGAAGCTGATCTTCGAGATCCTGGCGACGATCAACGCGAGCGGCACGACAATTCTCGTGGTGGAGCAAAACGTCGCCCGCGCCCTGGCCCTGGCGCATCGCGCGTATGTCCTCGAGAACGGTCGCATGGTCCTGGAGGGACCACGCGCGGCGCTACAGCAGAGCGCGCACGTCAAGCAGGCGTATCTGGGGCTCTGATACGCTGGGCGTCGTGAGCGACGCCGGCTCGCCGACACCCTCGGGATTGTTCGTGAAGCTGCGCGCGCACCTGTCGCTCTCGCGGGCGCAGGCGATCTTCGGCATCATCGCCGCGCTGCTGTCGATCGGCGGCTCCGTGTACGGTTATCTGCGCGTCACGCGGCCACCCAATACGGGCGAGCTGGTCGCGATCGTCCGTGATCGGGGCGACAAGCCGCTGCCCGAGGCGACGATTGAGGTGCTCACGCCCAAGGACGCGCTGGTCACGAGCCTCCGCGCAACCGATCCGGCCGGCGTTCGGTACACCTTGAAGGAAGGGACGTATCGGTTGCGCGCGAGTCATCCGAAGCTCGCGGCGGAGACGCGCACGGTGCAAGTCATCGCCGGCCAGACCTCGGAGATTCGATTTCGGCTCGCCCCCCGCGCGGCCGCGTCGCCAACGGTGCCCGGCACGGAGCCCGTCGGTGAAGCGGTGGAGACGCTGAAGAAGATCTTCCGATAAGCGCGCGCGCCATTTCGGCGCACCGGTGACGGGCGTTGCGGCACGCTGACATGCCCTGACGGCGCGAGCGTCACCGCGTCGACGCCGCGGGCCGGTCCACTCCTGACCAGCGTCGAGCCCCAGTTACGCCAAAACAGTCGGTTACGGCCGCCGGGCGCGCGTCTGGCACCCCTGTTGCTGAAAACACCCCCGCCGTGCTCGGGCACGGTCCTATGGGCCAGACAGGGCGTGGACGACGGCTGACGACGCGCGAGTTCGTGGCGCGACAAGCGCTCGGGCTCGGCATGCTCATGCTCGTGCTGGGCGCGGGGTACGGCGTCTCGCGCGTGGACGTCGCCGACTCCACGGAGCAGGCCGTCGACGTCGTCGCCGACGAGCCGGCGGCCAGCACGCCGACCGAGGTCGAGATCAACACCCACATCGTCGAGGTCGCCACGCGTTACGGCGTCGAGCCGAAACTCGTCGCCGCCATCGTGGCCGTGGAGTCGCGTTTCGACGCGCGCGCCGTGTCGCGGCGGGGTGCCGAAGGGCTGATGCAGCTCATGCCCGCCACCGCGGCATACCTCGACGTCCAGGATGCGTTCGATCCGCGCGAGAACATCGACGGTGGCGTGCGCCATTTCAAGCGCCTCATGACCCGCTTTCACAACGACGTCCCCCTCGCGCTCGCCGCCTACAACGCCGGCGAGCAGGCCGTGATCAATCATCGCGGGATCCCGCCGTATCGCGAGACCCGCCAGTACGTCGTCCGTGTGCTGCGCCGTTACGATCGTGACGCCGCGCGGATGGTCGCGCAGCAACTCGCCAAGCCGCGGCCGAGCGCATCGCAGAAGGTCGCGCGTGTGAACTACGTCGGACGCACGACAGTGATTCCGCCGTCCGCATCGGCGGAGACCATGCCGGATTTGCCGCCGGTACCGACGCCATCACACGTCGAGCACAGTCGGGGCGCTCCGCCCGAGAAGGAGTCAGAGTCGCCGTAGCGGCGACGCAGGGGAGGCCCGAGCGATGGACGGGATCATCAACGCGTTCCCGCAGAGCTGGCAGGACATCGTCGGCCTGTTGCTGGCGCCGATTTCATGGCTTCCGCGCATGCAGCATGTCCTCATGGACTTCTTCCTGCAGTCGCCCTCGGTCTGGGTGGCGGCCGCGAAGTACGTGCTGCTGCTGCTGCCGGCGCTGCTGGGCGTGGCGGCGTTGTGGTGCACGCAGCTGTCGATCTACACGCTGCCGTTCCGCAACGGTCGCGTGTACTTCGCGTCGGCGATGCTCCTGGCCTGGTGGGACGCGGCGCGGGCCACGTGGCTCTACTGGATCGGCCTCGTGCGCTGTGTCGGCGTCGCGTGCGGCTGGGTCCTCGTCTTCGCCGGCTTCCTCTTCCGGCTGTGCATCGATGCCGTGCGTCACCTGGCGATGATGCCGTTCATGATGTCCGGGCGCATGGCGCAGCGCTACTTCCAGCCCGGCGTGCCGTGGGTGGCCTTCGTGGCTCTCGTGCTGTGGTGCGTGCTCGAAGCGGGCGTCTTCACGCACGTGCTCTTTCCGATGGTCGGCGATGTGCTGAGCCGTCTGGCCGAGACGCCGGAGCCGTCGCGGGTCATCGGGCCGGTACTATTCGTGTTTCTGGTACTGCTCGTCATGGGCAGCTTCGCCTGCGTGCACGCGCTGGCCGACGCGGTGCGAACGCGTCAGGTCAAGTTCATCGCGCAGATGCTCGCCATCGAGCTGTTCGTGGCGTTCTTCGAGGTGATGTTCCTCTATCGCGAGATCGTGACGACCTTCATTCCGTCCATCGCCGACCAGCGCGCCGGCACGATGGTCGTCGCGACGTGCGGCTGGCTCGGCGTGCGCGCCATGACCTGGTTCCTCTTCGGGCTGTACGGAACGCCGCCGCTGATCGCGGTGATCTCGCGTCGCCCGCTGATGCCGCCGGCCATCCCGGTGAGCGCGGCCGCCCTCGACGCGCCCGCCTGGTGGGAGCAGCCGATGCGGGACTTCCGCCGGGACACCGAGTGGCTGCACGGCGCGAGCGAGCGGCTGCTCGAGTACTTCGCCTTGCCGGCGCTCCACGTGGCCGCGGCCGCCGTCAATTTCGCGATGGTGCTCGTGGCCTCGCGGCCGGTCTTCACCATCCCCTTCAAGGGCCTGGACGAAATTCCGGAAAGCCGGTCGATTCTCTCGGGGCTGCATCTGCAGCCACGCAAGACCGGCTAGTCGATAGAGGGGTGCCCCGGCTTTGCCGGGGCGCCCCGGGGCCCGCATCTCTAGAACACGAACACGCCTTTGCCGGTCGTCTGCGTGTCGAACAGCCGATACGCCTCCTCCGCCTGATCCAGTCGGAATCGGTGCGTGAGCAGGCGTTTGAGCGGGATCTTGCGATCGGCGACGAAGCGCGCGCACTCCTCCTGTCCCACCGCGGAGAAGGTCCACGAGGCATGCACGGTCAGCTGACGGCGAAGCATGTGCTTGCTGACGTCGATCGTCGTCTGTCCGCCCTCGCCCACGAACGCCACGCGGCCCCACGTGCCGGCCGATTGCAGCGCGCCGAGCCGGCCCTCGGACGACCCGGAGCAGTCCATCGTCGTCTCGGCCCCTTCGCCCCGCGTGAGATCCTGGATCGCTTTCACGGGATCGGCGTCCTTGGCATTGACGACGTGCTCGGCGCCGAACTCGCGCGCGAGCGCCAGCCGCTCCGGCACGACGTCGACGGCGATGACGCGCGCGCCCATCGCGCGGCCGAGCATGGTCGCGCTGAGGCCGACGGGGCCCTGGCCGAAGACGGCGAGCGTGTCGCGACCCGAAACGTCGATACGCTTGAGGGCGCCGTACGCGGTGCCCGTGCCGCACGACACCGACGCGCCCTCTTCGAACGACAGCTCGTCGGGCAGCGGGACACACGTGAAGGCCGGCGCCTTCATGTAGCGCGCGTGGCCGCCGTGGCCGGTCATGCCGTACACGGTGATACCGGCGCGGCAGAGCTGCGACCAACCGAGGCGACAGTGCCGGCAGGCGCCGCAGCCTTTGTAGTGGTGATTCATCACGCGGCGACCGACGAGCGACGGATCGACGCCGGCGCCCACCGCGGCGACGACGCCGCACGGCTCGTGGCCGGCGATGACCGGGCCACCGCCGCCGAGTCCCAGCGCGGCGGCGGCGTTGCCCGCGGCGCGGTAGGGATGCAGATCGCTGCCGCACATTCCCGATGCCTTCATCTCGAGGACGACCTCGGCGGGACCGGGTGTGGGGTCGGCGAATTCCTGGAGCTCGAGCTTGCGGTTGCCGAGGAAGACGATGCCGCGCATGGGGAACCTCCTTCAGCCTGGAGGCTCGACCTTATCACGGCCGCCTTGTAGTCTGGACCGCATGAACAGGCACTCGCTGCTCGTGATCGCGCTCGTGTTGCTCGCAGGTTGCTCGCGCGCCATGCTGCCATACACGCCGGACGTTCAGCCCGCAGGGGCGAAGATCTCCGCCGGCTATCAGATGCTCGCGGATCGCCTGCGCGTCGAGATCGACACCGATCACCGGCGCCTCGAAGACATCTGGATCGTCAGGAGCGACGGCAACGCGGTGCGCGCGCAGAGCATCGAGAATGCGCCGGCCGTGACGGGGCCGGGACCCACCATCGGCATCGGCGTCGGCGGCGCCTCCATCGGTCGGGGCAGCGCCATCGGCACTGGCGTCGGCGTCGGTGTGCCCGTCGGCGAGGGCCCGACACGCATCGAAGGCAATACGTTCGCGACGTTTCCCCTCGATCAGGTGGGACCGCCGCCGTGGAGTCTGCACGTGAAGCTCGCCGGGGTGGCGCCGACGACGATCCTGGTCGGTGGGCCGCCGCCGGCCCGCTGAGCGGACTGCGCTAGAATCGGCGCACCATGACGAGCCCGATCATCACCGAGGCCGTTCGCGCCCTCGTCGACCGGCGCGACCTTACGCGCCTGGAGGCCGCGGCCGCCATGGACGCCATCATGTCGGGCGTCGCCACCAATGCGCAGATCGCCGCGTTCCTCACCGCGCTGCGGATGAAGGGCGAGACCGTCGAGGAGCTCATCGGCTTCGCGCAGGTCATGCGCGAGAAGGTGGCGCGCGTGCCCACGCGCGGCGATGAGACGGCGGCGCTCACCGGCACCGATCGCGAGATGCTCATCGACACCTGCGGCACCGGCGGCGACGCGTCCGGCACGTTCAACGTGTCGACGGCCACGGCGTTCGTGGTGGCGGGCGCGGGGCTCAAGGTGGCCAAGCACGGTAACCGGTCGATGTCGGGCCTCAGCGGCGCCTCGCTCTGCGGCTCGGCCGACGTGGTCGAAACGCTCGGCATCAAGCTCGAGCTCACGCCCGAGCAGGTGGGCCGCTGTCTCACCGAGGTCGGTATCGGATTTCTGTACGCGCCGCTGCTGCACACCGCGATGAAGCACGTCATGGCCGCGCGGCGCGAGGTCGGCATCCGCACCGTCTTCAACCTGCTCGGTCCGCTGACGAACCCGGCCGGCGCCAATGCCCAGGTCATCGGCGTCGCCGCAGCCTCGCTCACCGAGGCGCTTGCGCGCGTCCTCGCCGAGCTCGGGACGTATCGCGCGTTCGTCGTGCACGGGGCCGACGGCCTCGACGAGATCTCCAACACCGGCGAGAGCCGCGTGTCCGAGGTGCGTGAAGGGGTGGTGCGCACCTATGCGGTGCGGCCCGAGGACTTCGGCATGCCGCGCGCGTCCATCAAGGACCTTCAGGGCGGTGACCGCGTCCAGAACGCGGACATCATTCGCGCCTTGCTCGACGGCGAGGCCGGCCCACGGCGGGACATCGTGCTGATGAACGCCGCGGCCGCGCTGGTGGCCGGCGGCCGGGCACGAGACCTGAAGGAGGGCGCCGCCGTCGCCGCGCAGTCGATCGACTCACGCGCGGCGCGAGGGAAGCTCGACGCGCTCATCACGCTGAGCGCACGGCTGGCGGCAGCGGCCAGCATCTAGACGCACACGGAGCCGCCCTGCTTCGACGCGGGTCACATGCCGGGAACTCAGTTTCGGTTAGTCCGGCGCGCCACACCGCCGCCTGACGCCGGCGCTTCGCGGGCAAAAAAAGACCGCGCTCACAGGGGCGATGAGCGCGGTCGAGCAGGCGGCGGCTTGAGCGAAGCGGCCCGGCCTCTCGGCGCGAGTCGCGATCCGTTCGCACGCTCGCCTCTGCATAAGAGCAAGCGGCGTACCGAGCCCGAGCGCCGCGAATTCCGAGGATTTTTGCGTTGGCGCGATGCGGGGCTGCACGTCGTTGCTCAGTCGACGGCGCTTTCTTGTCCTCTTTTTTGCGCAGCGTTCATGCCCTTGCGGGCCTCTGGGCCGGGCCGGTACAATGGCCCACGTATCCGCCGTCGCGCCTAAGTCCCTCTCGTCGTTGGTTCTCGTGAGTTCCGTCGGCGCTGTGGCGGTGTTGCTCGCAGCAGAGAGTTCTAGAACACCGACAGAGGAGTCGGCGTGAACGCACGCGTGCCGCGCTATCACCGAATCGCCGAAGCGCTACGCGACCGCATTCATGGCGGGCGGGTCACGCCGGGCACGCGACTGGACAACCAGCGCGCCCTGGCGAAGTCGTTCGGCGTGACCCTGATGACGCTGCGGCAGGCACTCGCGGTCCTCGAGCGCGAGAACCTCATCGCACGCCGCCACGGCCTCGGCACCTTCGTCGCCGCGCCGTCGATCGATTACGACATCCTGCAGCTTCGCCGCTTCGCGGGCGATCTCTCCGCGCAGGGCGAGCACGTGACGACGCGACTGCTCGGCGGCCGCATGACGCGCGCCGACGATCGCGTGAGCGGCGCGCTCGGTCTGGGCGCGCGTGCCCGCGTCATCCAGCTGGAGCGGTTGCGGCTGGTCGACGGCCACCCGATGAGCCTGCAGCGCTCGTTCCTCAGCGCCGCGCTCGGCGAGGAAGTTCTCAAGGCCGACCTCGGCACCACGCCGCTGCGCCAGGTGCTCGAGTTCAAGCTCGGCATCACGATCGAGCGCGCGCGCGAGAGCGTGTCGGCCGTGCGCCTCGGGCGGCGCGAGGCGCGCGAGCTCGGCTGTCGTGCCGGCGTGCCGGCGTTCGAATCCGAACGCGTGTCGTACGACGGCAGCGGCGCGCCGGTCGTCTTCGATCGTGTCTTCATCCCGGGCGACCGCTTCCGGATCACCCGCGAACTCCATTACGAGCAGTCCGAGCGAGGAGCGACCTCATGAAGATCGTCGTCGCCATCAAGCAGGTTCCGGACACCGCCACGCAGGTGAAGATCAGCGGCGCTGATCCCAAGGCCATCGACGTCGCCGGCATCACCTGGATCGTCTCGCCCTACGACGAGTTTGCGATCGAAGAGGCGCTGCGGATCAAGGAAAAGCGCGGTCAAGGCGAGGTCATCGCCGTCTCGCTCGGCCCGGATCGCGTGAAGGAGGCCTTGCGCTCGGCGCTCGCCATGGGCTGTGATCGCGCGATCCACCTCAACGACCCCGCGTGGGCGAACGCCGACACGCTGGCGACCGCGCAGGCGCTGGCGGCGGTGATCAAGCAAGAACGGCCGGCCCTCGTGCTGTGTGGCCGGCAGGCGATCGATGACGACATGGGCGCCGTCGGCGCGCAGCTGGCGGAGGTCCTCGACTGGCCCTGTGCGTCCTGGATCATGGAGGAGGCCGTCGACGGCGAGGCCAAGACCGTGCGCGTTGGCCGTCAGGTCGAAGGCGGGCTCGAGGTCTTCGACATCCCGCTGCCGGCGGTGCTTTCGGCTCAGAAAGGACTCAATGAGCCGCGCTATCCGACGCTGAAGGGGATCATGGGAGCAAAGAAGAAGGAGATCAAGGACGTGAAGCCCGGCGACCTCGGCCTGACGCCCGCCGCCCCGCAGCTCACCGTGAAGAATCTGGAGGCGCTGCCCGCGCGGCCACCCGGGCGAGTCATCCAGGGCGAGGTCAAGGATGCGGTGAAGGAGCTCGTTCGCGCGCTGCGCGAGGACGCGAAGGCGATCTGACATGGCAAACGCATATTGGTGCATCGTCGAAGACGACCGGAAGGGCGCGCCGAAGAAGGTGATGGCCGAGGTGCTCGGCGAGGCGGGTCGCCTGTCGGGCGGCGCGGTCGAAGCCGTGTGGTTCACCGACAAGGCGAGCGACGACGGGATCAAGCAGCTCGGGAGCTGGGGCGCGACGAAGGTGTGGGTGCTCGAGAACGCCGCATTGGCGCCGTACATCGGGGAGGTGTGGGTGCCGGCGCTCGCCGAGCTCGTGGCCAAGGAATCGCCGAAGGCGATCTTCGCGCCAGTGACCAGTCGCATGCGTGAGTTCGTCGCCCGCCTGGCGGCGCGGCTGGGCGCAGGATTGTCCGCGGACTCCGTCGGTTTCGCCAAGGACGGCGAGTCGCTGGTGGCCACGCGTCCCGTGTATGCCGGCAAGCTGCTGGCGAAGATGACGTGGGCGAAGACGCCGTGGATTGCCACGCTGCGGCCCAACGTCTTCAAGCCCGCCGAGGCGTCGGCGGGCAAGACCGCGCAGGTGGAGAAGCCGTCGGTGAAGATTCCCGCAGCGCGGATGAAGCTGGTCGAGCGGCGCGAGGAAGTCTCCACGGGTCTGCCCGAGCTCACCGAGGCCGAGACCGTGATCTCCGGCGGACGCGGGATGAAGGGCCCGGAGAACTACGTGATCCTCGAGAAGATGGCGGCGGTGATTGGCGCCGCCGTCGGCGCCTCGCGCGCGGCGGTCGACGCCGGGTGGCGGCCGCATCGTTTCCAGATCGGACAGACGGGGCGCACGATCTCCCCCAAGCTCTATCTCGGGTTCGGCGTGTCGGGCGCGATTCAGCACCTGGCGGGGATGCGGACGTCGAAGGTCATCGTGGCCGTGAACAAGGATCCCGAAGCGCCGATCTTCAAGATCGCCGACTACGGGATCGTGGGCGATCTCTTCGAGGTCGTGCCGGCGCTGACCGACGAGTTCAAGAAGCTGCTGGAAAAATAGCCTGGACGGATCATGAGAATCGAGCTCACCGACGAGCAGGCGATGGTGCGCGACATGGCGCGCGAATTTGCGCAAGAGCACGTCGCGCCCATCGCCTCCGAGATCGACCGCGACGCGCGCTTTCCGCACGAGACCGTCAAGCGCATGGGCGAGCTCGGGCTGCTCGGCATCATGGTGCCGGAGACCTGGGGGGGCAGCGGCGCAGACACGGTCTCGTACGTCGTGGCCCTCGAAGAGATCGCCAAGGCGTGTGCCTCGCACGCCGTCGTCATGTCGGTGAACAACTCGCTCTATTGCGACCCCGTCTGGAAGTACGGCACCGACGAGCAGCGAGCGCGCTTCCTCAAGCCGGTGGCCGGCGGCCACGCGCTGGGGTGCTTCGCGCTTACCGAGCCCGAGGCGGGCTCCGACGCGCGCAACCAGCACACGGTGGCGGTGCGCGACGGCACGGACTACGTAATCACCGGCCGCAAGCTGTTCATCAGCACCGGACGTGAAGCGTCGTACGCGCTCGTGTTCGCGCAGACCGACCCCGCGCGCGCCCATCGCGGCATCAGCGCCTTCGTCGTGGAAAAGGGGACGCCCGGCTTCTCGGTGAGCAAGACCGAGGACAAGCTCGGCATCCGTGCTTCCGACACTGCCGAGCTGGTGTTCGACGGCTGCCGGGTGTCGGCGGCGAACCGGATCGGCGAGGAAGGGCGCGGCTTCCACATTGCGCTGGCGACGCTGGACGGTGGACGCATCGGCATCGCCGCGCAGGCGGTGGGCATCGCTGCCGGCGCGTACGAGCGGTCCGTGAAGTACGCGCGCGAGCGCAAGGCGTTCGGCATGCCGATTGGCGAGCACCAGATGGTCGGCTGGATGTTGGCCGACATGGCGACGACCATCGATGGCGCGCGCCTCATCACGCTGAAGGCGGCGACGCTCAAGGACGCCGGCCAGCCGTACACGAAGGAAGCGTCGATGGCCAAGCTGTTCGCCGCCGAGACGGCGATGAAGGTCGCCACCGACGCCGTGCAGGTGCACGGCGGCTACGGCTTCATTCGCGAGGCGGACGTCGAGCGCTACTTCCGCGACGCGAAGATCACGCAGATCTATGAGGGGACGTCGCAGATCCAGAAGCTCGTCATCGCGCGTGAGGTGCTCAAGTGATCGGCTCCGTGCGCGAGTTCGCCGACTACTTCGAGGGCGTGCGCCGCCGCACGCGGCACTTCTGCGCCGCGGTGCCTGCCGACGCCGTCGACTGGGCGCCGAAGGCGGGGGAGTACAGCTGCGGCGACATCATCCGCCATCTCGCCGCCTGCGAGCGCATGTTCACCGGCGTCGTCGCGGAGGGCGTCTGGCGCTACGGCGGCCACGAGCGGGCACGCGGCGCCACCCTCGAGGCGGCGCTCGCACTGCTCGAGAGCGAGCACGCTGCCGCGCATACGGCCCTGGCAGAGGTGCCCGATACCGCGCTGGCGAGCGAGCGCCCGTCGTTGGAGCCGGGCGCGCGGCCTATCCGCGCGTGGCGCGTGCTGATGGCGATGTGCGAGCACGAAATTCACCATCGCAGCCAGCTCGCCTCGTACCTGACGCTGATGGGGATCGAGCCCCCGGACATTTTCGGGCTCGGCGTCGAGGACGTCGAGCGGTTGACCGCCGTCGCGGCGGGGAGGCAAGGATGAACGCCGACCGCGAGTGGAAAGAACGCGACGTCAAGTTCGAATCGCTGTCGGGCATCCCGTTGAAGCCGCTGTACACGCCCGACGACGTCGCCGGCACGGCCTACGAGGCGCGGCTCGGCAAGCCAGGCGAATATCCGTTCACCCGCGGCGTGTACCCGACGATGTATCGCGGGCGCCTGTGGACGATGCGCATGTTCGCGGGCTTCGGCCGGCCCGAGGACACCAACAAGCGCTTCAAGTACCTCCTCGCGCAAGGACAGACGGGACTCTCCACGGCGTTCGACATGCCCGCCCTCATGGGCTACGACGCCGATCATCCGCGCGCGCGTGGCGAGGTGGGCAAGGAGGGCGTGTCGATCTCGACGCTCGACGACTTCGAGCGGCTCTTCGCCGACATTCCACTCGGCGAGGTCACGACGTCGATGACCATCAACTGCACGGCCTCGGTGGCGCTCGCAATGTACCTGGCGATCGCCGACAAGCAGCGTGTGGCCTGGGGTCGCATCGGCGGCACGATGCAGAACGACATGCTCAAGGAGTTCATCGCGCAGAAGGAGTGGATCTGCCCTCCGGAGCCGGCGGTGCGCATCGTCACCGACATGATCGAGTTCACCTCTCAGCACGTCCCGCGCTTCAATCCGGTGTCGATCTCCGGCTATCACATCCGCGAAGCAGGCTCCACGGCCGTGCAGGAGCTCGCCTTCACGCTCGCCGACGGCCTCGGCTACGTCGAGGCGGCGCTGGCGCGCGGACTCGACGTCGATGCCTTCGCGCCGCGGCTGTCGTTCTTCTTCGACATCCACAACGATTTCTTCGAGGAGATCGCCAAGCTGCGCGCCGCGCGGCGCATGTGGGCGCGCTTCATGAAGGAGCGTTACGGCGCGAAGAAACCTGAATCCATGCGCCTGCGCACGCACACGCAGACGGCCGGCGTCTCGGCCACCGCCCAGCAGCCGCTCAACAACGTGGCGCGCGTGGCCATCCAGGCGCTGGCAGCCGTGCTCGGCGGCGCGCAGTCGCTGCACACGAACTCGTACGACGAGACGTGGGCGCTGCCCACCGAGGACGCCGTCACCGTCGCCCTGCGCACGCAGCAGATCATCGCCGAGGAGACGGGCGTGACGCTGACGATCGATCCGCTGGGCGGCTCGTACTTCCTGGAGACGCTGACCGACCAGATGGAGGCGCAGGCGCAGCGCTACATCGATCAGATCGACGCCATGGGCGGCATGATCCACGCCATCGACAACGGATTTCCGCAGAAGGAGATCGCCGACGCGGCGTACCGCTATCAGCTGATGGAGGACCGTGGCGACAAGGTCACCGTGGGCGTCAACAAGTACGTCATGCAGGACGAGAAGCCGATCAACTATCTCCGCATCGACGAGCAGGTCGAGGCCGAGCAGATCGAGCGCACCGGCCGCTTCAAGGCCGCGCGTGACATGAGCCGCGTCGAGCGGCGGCTCAAGCAGCTGGCCGATGCGTGCCGCAACGGCGGCAACGTCATGCCCGTGCTGGTGGATGCGGTGAAGGACTATGCGAGCCTGGGTGAGATCTCCGACGTGTATCGGCAGGTGTTCGGGCTCTATCGCGAGCCGATCATTTTTTAAAGGGGAATGGTATGACTGACGCGATCCGCATCACCAGGACGGCGACCAAGAAAGACAAGCCGAAGGACAAGGACCTGGCCTTCGGCAACGTGTTCACCGACCACATGTTCGTCGCCGATTTCCAGGAAGAGAAAGGGTGGTACGACCCGCGCGTCGAGCCGTACGGGCCGTTCCCGCTCGACCCGGCCACCGCCGTCCTGCACTACGGCCAGTCGCTATTCGAAGGACTCAAGGCGTTCCGCGGCGCCGACGGCAAGATCCGGCTCTTCAGGCCGCAGAAGCACGTCGAGCGGCTCAATCGCACGGCGACGCGCATGACGATCCCGCAGCTCGAGCCCGAGCTGATCCTCCGGAGCTGGACCACGCTGGTCGACGTCGATCGCGACTGGGTGCCGTCGTCGGTCGGCACGTCGCTGTACATTCGGCCCACGATCATCGCGAGCGAGCCGTTCCTCGGTGTGCGCCCGGCCAAAGAGTATCTCTACTATGTGATCCTCTCTCCCGTCGGACCGTACTACCCCGAGGGACTCGCGCCCACGAAGATCAAGGTCATCGACAATTACGTGCGCGCGGTCTCCGGTGGTCTCGGCGAGGCGAAGACGTCTGCCAACTACGCGGCGAGCCTCTACGCGGCGGAGGAGGCCAAGCACGAGGGCTTCACGCAGGTGCTGTGGCTCGACGGCGTGCACCACAAGTATCTCGAAGAGGTCGGCACCTCGAACATCATGCTGCAGATCGGCGACGAGGTGATCACGCCGCCGCTGGCCGGCACAATCCTGGCCGGCGTCACGCGCGACACGGCGCTGACGCTCATGCGCGAGTGGGGCCTGCGTGTTTCCGAGCGCCAGATCACCATCGACGAGGTCGTGGCCGCCGCTCACAAGGGCGCGCTCAAGGAGGTGTGGGCCACGGGCACCGCTGCCGTCATCTCGCCGGTCGGCGAGCTGGCCTACAAGGGCGAGCGTATCGTGGTGAATGGGGGCCGCATCGGCGCGCTGTCGCAGAAGCTCTACGACACGATCGTGGGCATCCAGTACGGCACGCAGCCCGACCGGCATGGCTGGACGCTGACGGTATGAGCGAGGCCACCTGCGTCTTCTGCAAGATCCGCGACGGCCAGGTGCCCGCGGTGAAGGTGTACGAGGACGCGCGGACGCTCGCGTTCATGGACATCAACCCGCTGAACGCGGGGCACTGTCTCATCGTCACGCGCGCCCACGCGGCAACGATCTGGGATTCCGCGGAGGCGGACCTGAGCGCGGCCATCGTCGCGGCCAAGAAGGTCGCGCTGGCGCTGCGCGTCGCCGTCAAGCCGGACGGCCTCAACATGCTGCAGGCCAACGGCGCCGCCGCGTTCCAATCGGTGCCGCACTTCCACCTTCACCTGATTCCGCGCTGGAACAACGACGGCAAGGGCTTCGACTGGAGTCTCGTTCCCGGCGACCGCGCGCAGATCGTCGAGGTCGGCGAGCGCCTCCGGCAGGCGCTGGCCGCCGCCTCGTGATGGTCGAGCGCACCGTCCGCGTCGTCGTCGCCAAGCCCGGCCTCGATGGTCACGACCGCGGCGCCAAGATCGTGGCGCGCGCGCTGCGCGACGCCGGCTTCGAGGTCATCTACACGGGTCTGCACCAGACGCCCGAGCAGATCGTGGCCACCGCCGTGCAGGAGGACGCCGACGCCATCGGGCTGAGCGTGCTCTCCGGCGCGCACAACTACCTCTTCAAGCGCGTGCTCGAGCTGCTGCGCGAGAAGGGCGCAGAGGACGTCGTGGTCTTCGGCGGCGGGATCATTCCGCCCGACGACATCGCGGCGCTGAAGGCGATCGGCGTGAAGGAGCTGTTCACGCCGGGCACGTCCACCCAGGACATCGTTCGGTTCGTTCGCGAGCACGTCCGGGCCGCCGTCTGAGCGCGGCCGGAGCGAGGAGCAGAGCTGTGGCTGACGACGAGCAATCCGAGCTGGAGCGGCTGCGTGCCGAGAACGCCGCCCTCAAGGCGTCGAGCGCGCGGCGCGGGGCGGTGTCGTTCAAGGTGAGCGAGAAGGGCGGCGTGTCCGTGTACGGGCTCGGCCGCTTTCCCGTCACGCTCTACAAGGAGCAGTGGGCGAAGCTGCTCGATCTCGCCGACGACATCCGCGCGTTCATCAAGGCGCACGACTCGGAGCTGAAGAGTAAGTCGCCATGAGGTGATGTGATGATCAAGAAGCAAGGCGGTAAGTACGTGGTGCTCTCCGAGAAGACCGGGCGGAAGTTCGGCACGTACGACACGAAGGCGGCCGCGGAGAAGCGGCTGCGGCAGGTGGAGTTCTTCAAACACGGCGGCAAGGGCCGTCGCCGCCGCGGCAAGGCTGCGTGAACTTCGACCTGACCCCCGAGCAGAAGCAGGTGCGCGACGTCGCGCGGGAGTTCGCGCAGGCGGAGCTCGGTGACAAGATCGCGTCCTTTGACGCCGGCCACGAGTTCCCGCACGCCATCGTGGCCAAGCTCGGGCCCCTCGGCTTCATGGGCGTGCTGGTGCCCGAGGAGTACGGCGGCGCCGGCCTCGATTACGTCTCGTATGCGCTCATCGTCGAGGAGCTGAACCGGGGCGACGCCTCGGTCGGCATCACGATGTGGGCGCACAATTCGCTCTGCACCAACCACGTGAGCCTCTTCGCCTCCCCGCAGCAGAAGGCGCGCTGGCTTCCGCGGCTGGCGCGCGGCGAGATCCTCGGCGCGTGGGGCCTGACCGAACCCGGCTCGGGCTCCGACGCGGCGGCGCTGCGCACGCGCGCGGAGCGGCGCGGCGCCGAGTGGGTGCTCAATGGCAGCAAGGCGTTCATCACGAACGCCTCCGTCGGGACGCTCGCCGTCGTCATGGCGCGCACCGACGCGAGTAAAGGCGCCAAGGGAATCTCGGCTTTCGTGCTCGAGAAGGGCACCCCAGGCTTCACGGCGGGCACGCCCTATCGCAAGCTCGGGCTGCACGCCTCGGACACTGCGGAGCTCATTTTCGAGGACGCCCGCGTGCGGGGCGATCATCTGCTCGGCGCCGAAGGGCAGGGCTTCGTGCAGGCGATGCAGGTGCTCGAGGGCGGCCGCATCGCGATGGCGGCCATGGCCGTCGGCATCGCGCAGGCCGCCGTCGACGCGGCCGTGAAGTACATGAAGCAGCGCTCGGCCTTCGGCAAGACGCTCGCCGAGTTCAACGGCCTGCAGGGCATGATCGCCGACGTCGCCACCGAGGTCGAGGTCGCGCGGCTTTTGATGCTGCGCGCCGCCTACCTCAAAGATGCGGGCCGGCCGGCGATGCACGCCGCGGCCATGGCAAAGGTCTTCGCCTCCGAGACGGCGATGAAGGCGGCGACCAAAGCCGTGCAGCTCCACGGCGGCGCCGGCTACATCACCGAGTTTCCGGTCGAGCGCATTTTCCGCGATGCCAAGCTCACCGAGATCGGCGAGGGCACGTCCGAAGTCCAGCGGCTCGTCATCGCCCGCGAGATCTTGAAAGCCTCGTAAGCCCGAGGGCCGGCGTGAGCGAGCTGATTCTCGTCGAGGGCGTGTCCAAGCGCTACGTCACGTCGTCGGGGCCCGTGGACGCGCTGCGCGACGTCTCGCTGTCCGTCGGCGCCGGCGAATTCTGCACGCTGCTCGGTCCTTCCGGGTGTGGCAAGTCCACACTGCTCGGCATGCTGGGCGGGCTGGTCGCCGCGGACACGGGCCGCGTCGTCATCGATGGCCGGCCCGTCGAAGGCCCCGACCCGCGGCGCGTGGCGACGGTATTCCAGGATCCGGGCCTGTTTCCGTGGCGCACGACCCTCGCCAACGTCGAATTCGGCCTCGAGCTGCAGGGCGTGCCTGCGGCACGCCGGCGCCGCGTGGCGACGGACCTGCTCGGTCCGCTCGGTCTGCGTGAGTTCGCCGCCAAGTATCCACGCGAGCTGTCGGGGGGCATGCGGCAGCGCGTCGCCATCGGCCGCGCGCTCGCCATCGACGCGCCGATCGTCCTGATGGACGAGCCCTTCGGCGCGCTCGACGAGCAGACGCGCGTGCTGATGGGCGAGTGGCTGCTCGACATCTGGCGCCGCACGCGAAAGACCGTCGTGTTCGTCACGCACAGCCTGCACGAGGCGCTGGCGCTGTCCACCCGGGTCGCCGTCATGACCGCGCGGCCGGGGCGCGTGAAGAGCGTGCTGGAGCTGCCGATGCCGTATCCGCGCGCCATGGAGTCCGCCGAGCTCGTGGCGCTGCGCGCCAAGCTCTGGGCCGACATTCGCGACGAGTCGCTGCGCGCGATCCAGGAGCGATGACGCGACAGATCCTGCTCATCCGGCTGGCGATTCTCGTGGCGCTGCTCGGCGCCTGGGAGATCGTCGGCCGCACGGCGAATCCGCTCCTGTACGTCCCGCCGTCCGCCGCCGTTCCTGCGCTCGCCCGGCTGCTCGCGCTCGACTCGTATCCCGACCTCGCGCAGCACCTGCTGCTCACCCTGCGCGAGATCCTCGTCGCGTACGCGCTCGCCATCGTCGCCGGGCTCGGCTGCGGCTTCGCGCTCGGGTTCAACCGGCTCGTCGGCCGCGCGTACGGCCCGATCCTCGCCGCCCTGTACGCGGTGCCGGCGGTCGTCTGGTATCCCTCGCTGATGCTGTTCTTCGGTCTCGACGCGGCCTCGAAGATCGCCTTCGGCTTCCTGTTGGGCTTCTTTCCGATCACGCTCGCCGTGCTCGCGGGCATCCGCCAGGTCAGTCCGCAGCTCCTCGTGGTCGCGCGCGCCTTCGGTGCCGACGGCCTCACCGCATTCCGCAAGGTGACGCTGCCCGCCATGCTGTTCACGCTCGTGGGCGGGCTGCGGACCGGGCTGGCCCTGACGGTCGTCGGCGTCATCGTCGGCGAGGTGCTCGGGAGCCGATCGGGCATGGGCTCGTTGATCAACCACGCCTACGGGCTGTTCCGCACGGCGGACTACATCGCGCTGGTGGCGGTCACGCTGCTCCTGGTCGTGGGCTCCGATGCGATCGCCAGTCTGGTCGAGCATCGCGCGCAGCGATGGACCGAATAACGGTCCGCGTGCGCGCGGTGCAGGCGCTCAGCATCGGCGCGCTGCTGCTCGCCTGGGAGGGCGTGGCGCGCGCGGGCTGGGTCGATCCGCTGTTCGTTCCCGCGCCCAGCGCGGTCGCGCGGGCGCTGGCGCGCATCGGCGCCACGGTGTTCGCCGGCCTCGGCGACACGCTGCTCAAGACCGCCATCGCCTATGTGCTCGCCGTCGTCATCGGCGTCGGCGGCGGCATCCTGCTCGGCTCGGTGCGCGCCCTCCGCCAGGCGACCAATCCGTTCGTGATCGCGCTGTACGGCATGCCGAAGATCCTCGTGCTGCCGTGGATCGTGCTGTTCCTCGGCTTCGGCGCCGCGCCGGCCATCGTCTACGCCACCATCCACGGCGTGTTTCCGATCCTGGTGCTGGTGACCGGCGCGGTCCGCGACGTCGACCGCAATCTCGTCACGGTCGCGCGCGCCTTCGGGGCGCGGCGCTGGCAGCTCTACTGGAAGGTCGTCCTGCCGGCCATCGTGCCGACGGTGCTCGCCGGCATGCGGCTCGGCATCGTGTTCTGTCTGCTCGGCGTGCTCGTCGTCGAGATGTTCGCCGGCGTCCGCGGCATGGGATACGTGCTGTCGTCGCTCGCCAACGGCTTCCAGGCGCCCGAGCTGTTTGCCGCCACCGCCGTCGTGTCTGCCGCGTCCATCGTCATCGTGCTGTCGCTCGATTCGTTGAACGACCGTCTGTCGCAGTGGCGAGGAGAGTCCCGATGAAGCTGACGATCACCGAGGCCGTTATCCACCGCCTGTCCGTGCCGCTCCCCCGGGCCGTGCGGACGGCGCGACACGACTACACGCACGCCGACACGGTCGCCGTCGAGCTGCGTACCGACGCCGGCCTGGTCGGCGCCGGCTACTGTTTTGCGTTCGGCGCCCGGCGCGCTCGCGCGCTCGCCGAGCTCGTCGAGGACCTCGCCGAGCTCTACGTCGGCAAGCCACCAGCGCCGCAGACGCGACACGCCGAGGCCTGGCGTGCGCTGAACTTCATCGGCCACGCCGGCGCCTCGCTGATCGCACTGGCGCCGCTCGACACGGCGTGCTGGGATCTCGCGGCACGTGCCGCGAATCTGCCGCTGTTCCGTTTCCTCGGCGGCGATCGCACGCGGCTGCCGACCTACGCCTCCAGCGGCCTGTGGATCGACTACGGCGTGGACGCGCTCCTGCGCGAGGCCGAGGCGTTCCTGGCGGGCGGTCATCGCGCGATGAAGATGCGCGTGGGCCGCGCCGATCCCGAGGAGGACGTGGAGCGCGTCCGGATCGTCCGCAACGCGCTCGGCGGCGACGCCGCTTTGCTGGCGGACGTCAACCAGGGGTGGGACGAGCCCACGGCCATCCGCGTGGGCCGGCGGCTACAAGATTACGACCTCTACTGGCTGGAGGAGCCGATCGCGTACGACGACCTCGCGGGCTGCGCGCGGATCGCCGCCGCGCTGGACATGCGCATCGCCACCGGCGAAACCGACTACGGGAGTGCCGGCATGAAGCGTCATCTCGAGGCGCGTGCGGCCGATGTGCTGATGCCCGACCTGCAGCGGATGGGCGGACCGACGGAGTTTCTGCGCGCGGCCGCGCTCTGCCATGCGTGGCAGCAGCCCGTGTCGTCCCATCTGTTCACGGAGACCTCCGCACACCTGCTGGCCGCGACGCCGAACGCCCTGATCCTGGAGCACATGAGCTGGTGGGAGCCGCTCTTCACGGAGCCCATACGGATCGAAGACGGCTGTTTCGTTCTCACTGAGCGGCCGGGGATCGGCGTGGAGCTCTCGTCATCAGCGCTCAAGCGCTTCAAGGCGTGATTCTGACGGGTTTCGTCACTGCCCGGCCAATATTTCCACGGAGCCACTGGGTGTTTATTGTCCATTTGGCCCCGGGTCAGACCGAGGAGGCTAACAGAAACGAGGAGTTGTCATCGAGGCATCTATGGAATGGCCCTTGCCTTAGGGACCTGCGTTGGCCGGCATCCGCCGGAACAGACCGCAGGAGGCAAGCCGCCATGGCAGTCGCGTCGGTCAGACCCGCAGCCAACGAAATGCCGACGATCACCACCGTCTTCCTCGGTGAAGAGGGGCTGCACCACGCGCGGTGCGGTCAGCCGATGGCCTTCTTGAGGAAGCGGCAGGGACTGGAGCTCGACTTCCATTGCCGTGTCTGCCACGAGCACGTCTCGTTGCCGGAGTACGCGCTCTCGCGCGTCCCGGTCGGCGAACCCGTTACCGTTTAACTTCGTCGGAGTCGCGACAAGGGCTCCGCACACGCTGAAAAGCGCCCCGGCGTCGCCGGGGCGCTCGTGTTTTCCGCACATCTCAGACTGCCGCGGCAGGCTCCAGATGACGGGCCCGCCGCACATGGGCCTTGACGTCTCGGACCACGCCCTGCTCGAGCACGATCTCCGTCTCGTGTTCCTCGACGTCCCAGTGTGTGACCGTCGCCAGGAGCCCCGCGACGCGCCGGCGCCGGGGCACGATCCGTCGGCCTCGATAGACGAGGGTGCGGCGGTTCGGATCGTTCAGCGTCTGGCGCTCCTCGACGGTGCGTCCGCAGAGCTCCAGCACCTGCTCGTACGTGGTCGTGCCGGGGGTGATCTTCGCGAGCGTCTCCCGATCCAGGACCACGCCGGTCTGTCGCGTCACCTCTTCGCCGCTCTCGCGCCAGAACCCGACACGGCCCGACCAGCGCTTGCTCAGACGCTCGGCGATGGTCCGCAGCAAGACGCCGCCGATGTTGCCGGCGGCGAAGATCGCCAGCGGAACGAGCACCGGCGCCCAGGACTGCAGCCCGCTGAAGTACCCGAACTGCACGGCCAGCGTCTGTGGCGTGAGCCCTTCCGAACGATCGAGGAAGACGGAGACGCTGTCGGTCTTCTTGCGCGTCTCGCTGGGCACGCGCCGCGCGGAGCCCGGCGCCATCTCGTCGATCTTCAGCCGCTCGTTGTCGGAGAAGTCCGCCATCATCTGCGCGGGATCCTCGGACAGGCGGATTATCCGGTCGCGGTTCTCGAGATAGATCGGAAAGATGGCACGCTGGCGGACCTCGCCGAACGACAGCGTGAGCCGGTACCGGTCGCCCCACAGCGTGTGCTCGAGCCAGGTCCCGGCCTTCGGCTTGACGATGTCCTTGCTCTTCATCGACAGCCGCATGAGAAACGCGCGATTCGCGACGCGCGGGTCCCACGGAATCCGGATGAGCGTGCCCGGCGCGCTGGGGCCGAGCGTCTCCGACTCGCGGACGTAGGACACGAACACGGCGCCGCCGGCGATCGGCTGGCGCCGACGACCGGGCGGCCCGAACTGATCGATGGCGAACATCTCGACGCGGCCGCCGTCGACCACCTTGAAGCCGTGCTCGGTGACGTATTTCGTGAGCGCGGGATCGCGCTCGCCCGCGCCATCGTGCACGAGGCCGCCTGGCCAGAGCAGCGTGATGGGCTGCTCGAGATCGCCGGCCGTGCGATTGGCGGGCACCGAAATGCTCCACGTGATGTCGATCTGCACCGGCGTCAGCGAGGGGGTGATGGTGGCGCGGATGAACAGGGGGCCGATCTCGAAGCCGGGATGCGGCCGGCTCGCGATGAACACCTGCGCGTGCGCGACGGCCGGCGGCGCGCCGAGGGACAGCAGCAGGGCGGCGAGCGCGAGCCGGATGCGACTCACAACCGGACGGGGTAGAACTCCCGCGCCACGTGCTCCTCGATCGGCAGCTTCTTCTTGATCATGCCGTACTCGAGCAGCGTGTCCTGCATCGTGCGCAGCGCTTCCATGCTCACCTGGCCATCGAGCGAGAAGAGCGGGCTGGAGATCTTGTGGGCGGCCAGGACGGCCTCGGGCTTCCAGTTGATCTTCTTGGCGATGATCTCGGCGGCGTCGGCGGTTTGATCCTTCATGAACCGGACGCCGCTGAACACGGCCTTCATCGCCTTGCGAATCTGCTCGGCGTTCTTCTTGATGCTGTCCTCGGCGACGTACTGGATCTGGCTGATCCATTTCGGCGTGACGGCGTCCAGACGCAGGAGCACCTTGCTCTTGCCTTCGAGCTGCGTCACGGCGCCGCCATCGCCCCACACGAACGCGTGGATCTCCTTGCGGGCGAGCGCGGCCAGCTGCGCGTCGAGGCCACCGAGACCGACCACTTTGACGTCGCGCTCCGGATCCCAGCCCTGGGCTTTGGCGAACATGCGCGCAAACACCCACGTGGTGGCGCCGACCCGGGTGACGCCGATGGACTTGCCCTTCAAATCGGCCGCACCCTGCACGTCGGGAGCGACGTTCAGCGTGAAGTGGTTGCCCTCGGTGTGCGTGGCGACCATCTTCAGCGGCTGTCCTGCCTCGCGTGCGACGAAGATGTCGGTGCTGCCGGCGGCGCCGAGCAAGATGTCGCCGGCGATCACCGCCTTCACGAGGTCCGGGCCGCCGCGGAAGGGAACGAACTCGGCGGCGAGACCCTCGGCGCGGAAGAAGCCCTTCTCGACGGCGACGATGAACGGGCCCGCGAGCGCGTAATCCGCGAGCACGGCGGTGCCGACCTTGACGGCCGTCTGTGCGTGTCCGACGCGCGGCGCGCCGACGGCGAGCAGCGCCCCGGCGGACGTCGTGAGAAACGTGCGTCTGCTCACCCGCGCCATAGCCCGTCTCCTTGACACGCTCGCGGTTGTTCCATACGTTAGGCCGCACTCTCCATGGCTGAACCCGCGGCTGCGAAGCAGTCAGATCGTAGCACGTCCGCTCCCGCGATCTACGAGGCGCGCGACGGTGTGAGTTGGATCACCCTCAACCGGCCCGCGGTGCTGAACGCGCTCGACGACGCGCTGGCCGCGGCGCTCGCGGAGTGTGTCGAGCGCGCTGCCGGCGACGCGGCGACGTTCGCGGTCGTCGTGCGCGGCGCGGGACGCGCGTTCTGCTCGGGCATGGATCGCACCGCGCTCGCGCGCGGCGGCATCGGCGAGCCGTTCTATCGGCACTGGATCCGCGCGCTCAACCTGCTCGAGGACATGCCGAAGGTCGCCATCGCCGTGCTGCACGGCTACTCGATCGGCGGCGGGCTGCAGCTCGCGGTGGCATGCGATCTGCGCCTGGCCACGCGCGATGCCGTGGTCGGGCTCGGGGCGTCGCGGCACGGCATCATCCCGGACGGCTCGGTGCTGCGGCTGGCGCGGCTCGTCGGGCTGGCGCGCGCCAAGGAGCTGTCGCTGCTCAACGACGAGATCTCCGCCGACGCCGCGCACGCCATCGGCCTCGTCACGCGGGTGTGCGTGCCCGGCGAGATCGACGCCGCACTGGCGACGCTGCTCGACCGGCTGCGTCATCAGGCGCCCACCGCCAATGGCCACATCAAGCGGCTGCTGCAGGCGTCGTTTCACGAAGACCCGCGCACGCTGATCGAGGACGTCGTGCGCACGCAGGAGGCCTGCATGCGCTCGTGGGAGACGGGAGAAGCCAACCGCGCGTGGACGGAGAAGCGCGAGCCGGTCTTCCACCCGAAACCCGCCCCGTGACCTCCGACGTCATTCTGGAGACGGAAGGGCTCACCAAGGAGTTTCGCGGCTTTCTGGCCGTGAGGAACGTCCGGCTGCGGGTGCGCCGCGGCACGATCCACGCGCTCATCGGCCCCAACGGTGCCGGCAAGACGACGTGCTTCAACCTGCTCACCCACTTCCTGGCGCCGACGGCGGGGCGCATCCGCTTCAACGACCGCGACATCACCGGCAGCAAGCCGGCCGCCATCGCGCGCCTGGGGCTCGTGCGCTCGTTTCAGATCTCGGCCGTCTTTCCCCACCTGAGCGTCCTCGAAAACGTGCGGATCGCGCTGCAGCGCCGGCGGGGGACGTCGTTCGACTTCTGGCGCAGCGAGCGCGTGCTCGATGCGCTGAACGCGCGGGCGCTCGAGCTGATCGACGCCGTCGGGCTCGCCGATTTCGCGGCGACGCCGGCGGTGGAGCTGCCGTACGGTCGCAAGCGCGCGCTCGAGATCGCCACCACGCTGGCGCTCGAGCCCGACATGATGCTGCTGGACGAGCCCACCGCCGGCATGACGCACGAGGATGTCGATCGCATCACTGCGCTCATCAAGCGCGTGGCCGCGAATCGCACCGTGCTGATGGTCGAGCACAACTTGCGGGTGGTGGAGACGCTGTCGAATACGATCACGGTGCTGGCGCGCGGCGAGGTGCTGGCCGAGGGCGATTACGCCACCGTCTCGCGCAATCCTCAGGTGATCGAAGCCTACATGGGCTCCGGCCATGCGTGAGCAACCGACGCTGCTGGCCGTTCGCGACCTGCACGCCTGGTATGGCGAGTCGCACGTGCTGCATGGCGTGAGCTTCGACGTGCGCGCCGGCGAGGTGGTGACGCTGCTCGGCCGCAATGGCGCCGGCAAGACCACCACCCTCAAGTCGGTGATGGGTATCGTGCCGCGGCGCCGCGGGTCGGTCGGGTTCGACGGCCAGGAGCTCATCGGCCGGGCCTCGAATCACATCGCGCGGCTCGGCATCGCGTTCTGCCCGGAGGAGCGCGGTATCTTCGCGAGCCTCGACGTGGAGGAGAATTTGCTCCTGCCCCCCGAGGTGCGTCCGGGCGGGCTCGCGCTGACGGCGATCCACGCGCTGTTTCCCAATCTGCACGAGCGACGGCGAAGCCAGGGCACGAAACTCTCGGGCGGCGAGCAGCAGATGCTGGCCATCGCGCGCATCTTGCGGACGGGCGCGCGGCTGCTCCTGCTCGACGAGCCGACGGAAGGCCTGGCGCCGGTCATCGTCCAGCAGATCGGCGCCACCATTCGCCGGCTCAAGTCGGAGGGCTTCACGATCCTGCTCGTCGAGCAGAACTTCCGGTTCGCCGCCACCGTCGCCGATCGTCACTACGTCATGGAACACGGCCGCGTCGTCGATGCGATTGCCAATGCCGAGCTCGACGCCAACATGGGAAAGCTGCACGACTATCTCGGAGTGTAAAAAGGAGCCTCGAACATGACCGTTACGCGCGTCCTCGTCCTCGCCGTGGCGCTGCTCGCCGCGGCGGCTCCCGTCCACGCCCAGATCTCGGACGGGGTGATCAAGCTCGGCATCATGAACGATCAGTCCGGAACGTATGCCGACATCAGCGGCCCGGGCTCCACGGTGGCGGCGCGCCTGGCGGTGGAAGACTTCGGCGCCGCAAAGAAGGGCATGAAGGTGGAGATCGTCGTCGCCGACCACCAGAACAAGCCCGACATCGGCTCCAGCATCGCGCGCCAGTGGTTCGACGCCGAGAAGGTGGACGCCATCGTCGACGTGCCAACGTCGTCGGTCGCGCTCGCCATCAACCAGATCACGCGCGACAAGGGCAAGGCGTTCCTCGTCTCCGGCGCCGCGGCGTCGGACCTCACCGGCAAGGCGTGCTCGCCCAACACGATCCACTGGACGTACGACACGTGGGCGCTCGCGAACGGCACCGGCAGCGCCGTGGTGAAGACGGGTGGCGACACATGGTTCTTCCTGACTGCCGACTATGCGTTCGGCCATGCGCTGGAGCGCGACACCGAGGCCGTCGTGGTCAAGAGTGGTGGCAAGGTCGTCGGCAAGGTGCGGCATCCGTTCCCGACGGCGGACTTTTCGTCGTTCCTGCTGCAGGCGCAGGCGTCAAAGGCCAAGATCATCGGGCTCGCCAACGCGGGCGCCGATACGATCAACGCGATCAAGCAGGGCGCCGACTTCGGCATCGTGCGCGGTGGGCAGCAGTTCGCGGGCCTGCTGGTGTTCATCAGCGACGTGCACGCGCTGAGCCTCGAGCGGGCGCAGGGCCTGGTCCTCACCGAGGCCTTTTACTGGGACCTCAACGAGCGCACGCGCGCCTGGTCCAAGCGGTTTGCCGCGCAGCACCACGGCGCGATGCCGACGATGGTGCAGGCGGGCGTGTACTCCGCGGTGCTCCACTACCTCAAGGCCGTCGAGGCGCTCAAGAGCGATGACGGCACCAAGGTCATCGCCAAGATGAAGGACATGCCGACGGACGATCCCCTGTTCGGCAAGGGCACCGTGCGCGCCGATGGGCGCAAGCTGCATCCGATGTACCTCTTCGAAGTGAAAAAGCCGGCCGAGTCCAAGGGAGCCTGGGACTACTACACGGTCCGCGCGACGATTCCCGTGGAGCAGGCCTTCCGGCCGCTCGACCAGAGCGACTGCCCACTCGTGAAGAAGTAACGTGAACCTCCAGCAGGCCACCGTCGGCTTACGCCGGCCTCGCGCTCCGATACAGTGACCGTCTTCGGCATCCCTGCACAGGCGCTGTTCGGTCAGCTCCTCATCGGGCTGATCAACGGCGCCTTCTACGCCATGCTGAGCCTCGGCCTCTCGGTCATCTTCGGCCTGCTCAACATCATCAACTTCGCTCACGGCGCGCAGTACATGATGGGCGCGTTCGTCGCGTACTTCGCGCTGCAATGGGCGGGGCTCGGTTACTGGCCCTCGCTGTTGATCGCTCCCGTCGTGGTCGGGCTGTTCGGCGTGCTCCTCGAGCGCACGATGCTCAAGCGGCTCTACCACCTCGACCATCTGTATGGGCTGCTGCTGACCTTCGGGGTGGCGCTCGTGGTGCAGGGACTCTTTCGCAACGAGTTCGGCTCCTCCGGGCTGCCGTACGCGGCGCCGCCGCAGCTCACGGGCGGCTACAACCTCGGCTTCATGTTCCTGCCCACCTATCGCGCGTGGGTGGTGGTGTTCTCGCTCGTCGTCTGTCTCGGCACGTGGTACGTCATCGAGCGCACCAAGCTCGGCGCGTACCTGCGCGCCGCGACCGAGAATCCCACGCTCGTGCAGGCCTTCGGGATCGACGTCCCGCGCATGATCACGCTCACGTACGGGTTCGGCGTCGCGCTCGCGGCGCTCGCCGGCGTGCTGGCGGCGCCGATCTACCAGGTGAACCCGCTGATGGGCGCCGATCTCATCATCGTCGTCTTCGCGGTGGTCGTGATCGGCGGGCTCGGATCGATCATGGGCTCCATCGTCACCGGTTTCGGGCTCGGCGTGGTCGAAGGGTTCACGAAGGTCTTCTATCCCGAGGCCTCGAACACGGTGATCTTCGTCATCATGGCGCTCGTGCTGCTGGTGCGGCCCTCCGGGCTGTTCGGACGCACGGCGTGAGCGTCACCGCCAAGCCGGCCATCGCCGCGCCCGCGCGCGACGCGATCGAAACGCCGGCCGTCCCCTCCCATCAGCTGGCCGCCTTCACCGTCATGCTCGTGGTGCTCGTCGCCGCCCCGTTTTTCGTCTACCCGGTGTTCTTGATGAAGGCGCTCTGCTTCGCGCTGTTCGCGTGCGCCTTCAATCTCCTCATCGGGTACGTCGGGCTGCTGTCGTTCGGCCACGCCGCGTTTCTCGGCTCCGCCGGCTACGCGTCGGCGCACGCGGCCAAGGTGTGGGGCTTTCCTCCCGAGCTGGCGATCCTGTTCGGCACGCTCGCGGCCGGCGCGCTCGGCGCGATCATCGGCGCGCTCACCATCCGCTCACGTGGCATCTACTTCGCCAACATCACGCTCGCCTTTGCGCAGATGATCTTCTTCTTCTCGCTCCAGGCGAAGTTCACCGGCGGCGAGGACGGCATCCAGGCCGTGCCGCGCGGCATGCTGCTCGGCGTGCTCGACCTGCGCCAGACGTACACGATGTACTTCGTCGTGCTCGCGGTGTTCATCATCGGCTTCCTGGTCGTGTACCGCTCGATCCACTCGCCCTTCGGTCAGGTGCTCAAGGCCATCCGCGAAAACGAGCCGCGCGCGACGTCGCTCGGCTACCAGCCCGAGCACTACAAGCTCATCGCGTTCGTGATCTCGGCGACTCTGTCGGGCACGGCCGGCGCCACCAAGGCCATCGTGTTCCAGCTCGCCTCGCTCACCGACGTGCACTGGACGATGTCGGGCGAGGTGGTGCTCATGACGCTCCTGGGCGGCATGGGCACGGTGTTCGGCCCCGTGGTGGGCGCGTTTCTCGTGATCTCGCTCGAGCACTATCTGGCCCAGCTCGGCTCCTGGCTCACGATCGTGCAGGGACTGATCTTCGTCGTGTGCGTGCTGACGTTTCGGCGCGGCGTGATCGGCGAGCTGGGCCGGCTCCTGAAGAAGCCGCTCTAAATCGACGCTCGCCGCGCGGTGTATCATCTCGGGGAGACGAGCACCGCCCCCCACGAGCCGTCGACATCATCATCACGGAGGCGACGATGCCCAAGTATCTGATCGAGCGTGAGATCCCCGGGGCCGGCAAGCTGAGCACGCAGGAGCTGCAGGCCGTCTCGCAGAAGTCGTGCAGCGTGCTCCAGAAGATGGGCCCGCAGATCCAGTGGGTCCAGAGCTACGTCACCGGCGACAAGGTTTATTGCGTGTACGTGGCCCCGAGCGAGGAGATGGTGCGAAAGCACGCGCAGGAGGGCGGCTTCCCCGCGAACAAGATCTCCGAGATCAAGACGATCATCGATCCCACCACCGCAGAAAAGCACTGAGCCGCGCGCGAGGCGCGGCCGTGGCGCTCTCGCGCGGCCGCGCCTCGCGACGCTCGGCGTCGGGATGCTGACGTCGGGCTCCTGACGAGGCGACGGTCCGCTGTCGCCTCCATGACGATCGGTCGCTTCGGTCATGCTCGGTAGTTTTGTCCGTCACCGAGTTTCTCGCTAGTTGCGCTTCGCTCCGGACCTGGCACCCCCGTTGCCCTGTCGCCGCCCACGTGATCGCCATCGCACGGCGACGTTTTCGGGATTCAAGGGGTGAGGCGTGATGACGACGATCAAGCTGTTCGGTGCCGTATCGCTTGCCGTACTGCTCGGCGTTGCGGGCGCGGCGGCGCAACAAGTTTCGGTCAAAGATCCCGGGGTGCGTGGCAGCACGGTCGGCGGAGCCGACCCGACGCCGTTGCCCGGTCTCTCACCGTCGGAGCTGAGCATGTTCAAGGCCGGTCTCGATGACTTCAGGGAAGTCGAGACCGTCGGCGATGGTCTCGGCCCTCGCTTCAATCTCGACAGCTGCGCGGGGTGTCACAACCAGCCCGCGACCGGCGGATCGAGCCCAGGCGCGAACCCGCAGGCGGACATGGTGAACCAGTACAACAAGCTTCCGTCCTTCATCACACCGGACGGTCCCGTGCGCGAGGTGCGATTCAAGCGCAACCCCGACGGCACGCCGGACGGTGGCGTGCACGCGCTGTTCGTGGTGTCCGGCCGCCCCGACGCCGACGACAACTGTACGATCAAGCAGCCGAACTTCGAGCGGCAGTACGCCAACGGCAACGTGAGCTTCCGGATTCCGACGCCGTTGTTCGGCGCCGGGCTCATCGAGGCGATTCCCGACGCCACCATCCTTGCCAACCGCGGCGCGAACGCCTCCGCGAAGACCGCGCTCGGCATCGGCGGGCGGCCCAACCGCTTCCGGCTCTCTGGCGAGCCGAACAACAACCCCAATGACGGCACGATCGCGCGCTTCGGCTGGAAGGCGCAGAACAAGTCGCTGCTGCTGTTTTCCGGCGAGGCCTACAACGTCGAGATGGGCATCACCAACGAGCTGTTTCCGACCGAGCGAGACGAGACGCCGGGCTGCCAGTACGCCTACGTCCCGAACGACACGACGAACACCGACCCCGCGCTGGGCGCCACGATGAGCGGCGTCGAGCGGTTCGCCTTCTTCATGCGCCTGCTGGCGCCGCCACAGCCCTCGACCATCACGCCCGGTGGCGCCGACTCGATCGACGCCGGCCGCAAGGTCTTCGGCACCATCGGCTGCGCGCTGTGCCACACGCCACGGCTGGAGACCGGAAGCTCGAGCGTGGCGGCGCTGCGCAATCAGCCGGTCTTCCTCTATTCCGACCTGATGGTGCACAACATGGGGCCGGGATTGGCCGACGACATCAGCCAGGGCGCCGCCGGAGGCGACGAGTTCCGCACGGCGCCGCTGTGGGGGCTCGGCCAGCGTATCTTCTTGTTGCACGACGGTCGGACGACCGATCTCGTCGCCGCCATCCGCGCGCACAAGAGCGCGGGTAACGGGCAGTACCGAGGCTCCGAGGCCAATCAGGTCATCGACCGCTTCAACGGGCTGTCCGACGGCGCGAAGCGCGATCTGCTGAACTTCCTGCGCTCGTTGTAGTCGTTCCGGCCGGCGCGCGGCGGTGATACACTGCCGCCGCGCGCATGGTCGCCGTCCTCGAGGGGTGGTTCGGGTTCACCGAGCGTCGCACCAACCTCGCGACCGAAGTCCGCGCGGGCCTGACCACCTTCATGGTCATGGCCTACATCATCTTCGTGAACCCCATCGTGCTCGGCTACGTCGGCGTGCCGGGACTCGACGGCAAGGGCCTGCCGTTCTCGGCGACGCTGACGGTGACGTGCCTCACCGCCGGCCTGTTGTCGATCGCCATGGGACTCATCAGCAACTATCCGTTTGCGCTCGCGCCCGGCATGGGACTCAACGCGGTGGTGGCGTTCGAGCTGGTCGCGGGCCGCGGGCTCACCTGGCCGCAGGCGATGACCATCGTGTTCCTCGAGGGCGTCGTCATCACCATTCTCGTGCTCACGCGGTTTCGTCAGGCCATGCTCGACGCGGTACCGCTGGCGCTCAAGCGCGCCATCAGCGTGGGCATCGGGCTGTTCATCGCCTTCATCGGATTTTTCACCGCGGGGTTCGTCGTCAAGCCGGACAAGAGCCCGCTGCCGGTCGGCCTCGGCCAGTTCGGAACGCTGCCCGCCGTCGTGTTCCTCCTCGGCTTCGTGCTCACGGCGTGGCTGATGACGCGACGCGTGCGCGGGGCACTGCTGCTCGGCATCCTCGCCACGACGGTGCTCGCCATCGTGCTCAACGGCGTGTTCGCCGGCTGGAAGGGCTTCGCCACGCCGGGGGCGGCCACCGTGCCGCGTGCCGTGCTCCAGGCGCCGGACTTCTCGACGTTCGGGCGTCTGGACTTTGGCGTGCTCGCGCGACTGGGCGCCGTGACGGCGGTGCTGGTGACCTTCTCCATCATGCTGAGCGACTTCTTCGACACGATGGGCACCATCATCGGCGTCGGCGGCAAGGGCGGCTTCCTCGACGCCCACGGCCGTCTGCCCGGCTCCTCGCGCGTGCTGTTGGTCGACTCTCTCGGCGCCGCCGCCGGAGGATTCGCCAACGCCAGCAGCAACACCACGTACATCGAGAGCGCGGCCGGCGTGGCGGAGGGCGGCCGGACGGGGCTCGTGGCCGTGGTCGCGGGCGTCCTGTTCCTCGGAGCGATGTGGTTCGCGCCGCTGGCGAGCGTCATCCCCGCGCAGGCCACGGCGCCCGCGCTCGTCATGGTCGGCTTCTACATGATGAGCGTGGCGCGGGACATCCCGTGGGACGACTACGAGGCCGCGATTCCCGCCTTCGTGACGATGCTGGTGATGCCGTTCACGTGGTCCATCACCAACGGCATCGGTGCCGGCTTCGTGACCTTCGCCGCCATCAAGCTGCTGACCGGGCAGGGCGCACGCGTGCACTGGATGGTGTACGCGGCGTCGGCCGCGTTCGTCGTGTACTTCGCGCTTCCGCTCGTCGAGCGCGCGCTCGGCTAGCCGCTCACGCCACCTGCAGCGCCTCGCGCAGCTACTCGGCCGGCGTGCCGTCCTTCCAGGGCAGCGCGACGTCGTAGTGCCGCAGCAGGCAGTCGTCGGGCAGGCACTCGATCGGGGTGAAATCGCGGTGCGCGATGTAGCCGGGCCGCTTGAAGCGCCGGATGTGATTGGACACCGCGCACAGCGACAGGTAGACGCTCACGCGATCCCACGGCGACAGGTTCGACGACGACGCGTGCACGAGGCAGCCGTGGAAGAGGATCATCGATCCCGCCGGACCTTTCGGCGCCACGAGGCCGCCGCGATCGACGAGCTTCTTGATGGTCGCGTGGTTGATCACCCAGAGCGGATAGCTCGTCGTGCTCGTGTCGTGCTCGGCATCGAGCACGCCCAGCGTGTGGCTGCCCGGGATGAACATCAGCGGGCCGTTGAACTCATTGACCTCGTCCAGAAAGATCGCGACGTTCATCGCGCGCGCCTCGGGCATGGCATCATCCGCGCGCCAGGTGCCGTAGTCCTGATGCCACTGCCAGACGTCGCCGTCGAACGCCGCCTTGCCGTTGATCTTGAACTGGTGCATGTAGACGCCTTCGCCGAAGAGCTGGCGGATGGGCTCGACCATGCGCGGGTGCCGCGCCAGCTTCGCGAACGGATAGCTGTACATGTGCGCGGCGAAGTTCGTGCGGACGACGTCACCCGTCTTCTCGCGAACGTTCTCGGGCCGGCGCTGCGCGTACAGCCCGGGCACCGCATCGGTCAGCGTGCGGATCTCGTCGGGGGTGAACAGGCTCGGGAAGAACAGGTAACCCGTCCGCTCGAATTCCTCGACCTGCGCCTGCGAGAGTTTCATATACGCCGCCTCCATTGCCGGCAGTATAAGCCGCGCCGCGCACGCGAGGCTGACCGCGCGCCGCAGCGCAGCGTAAATATTTGTTATCACGTCCCGATTTGCTTGACAGCCCCCAAACGCTTGGCTAAACTTCACGCCACTTTCGCGCCCTCCCGACCGAGACGGAGCTCTCGACCCAATCTGCTGATTCGCGGAGGCGACGGGATTTGACGGCGGACGCAACGATGCGCGAGCACGACACGTTTCCGAAGCTTGCCCGCGCCAACGCGCAGCGGATGCCCGACCGCGTCGCGATTCGCGAGAAGGACTACGGCATCTGGCAGTCGACCACGTGGGCCGACTACCTGACGCAGGCGCGCGCGATCGCGCTCGGCCTCGCCTCGCTGGGGTTCGTGCGCGGTGACAAAGTCGCGATCGTCGGCGACAACCGGCCGCAGCTCTACTGGGCGGTGCTCGCCACCCAGGCGCTCGGCGGCGTGCCCGTGCCGCTCTATCAGGACGCCATCGAGAAGGAGCTCGAGTACATCGTCGATCACGCGGAGGCGCGGTTCGCGATCGTCGAGGATCAGGAGCAGGTTGACAAGCTGCTGGCGCTGCGCGCCCGCTGTCCGCGGCTCGAGCGCATCGTGTACGACGATCCCCGCGGTCTGCGCGGCTACAGCGAGACGTGCTTGCTGAGCCTGGCCGAGCTGCAGGAGGCCGGGCGCAAGTTCGAGATCGGCCACCCCGGCTACTTCGACGAGGAGATCGCCAAGGGACGCGCCGAGGACGTCGCGATCATCTGCTACACCTCCGGCACCACCGGAACGCCGAAGGGCGCGATGCTCTCGCACCGAAACCTCATCGTCACCGCGCGCAACGCGGCGGACTTCGAAGGGCTGCGGCCCGACGAGGAGATTCTCTCGTACCTGCCGATGGCCTGGGTCGGCGATCACGTGTTCTCGTACGCGCAGGCGATCCTCGTCGGATTCTCGATCAACTGTCCGGAGAGCGCCGCCACGATTCTTTCCGATCTGCGCGAGATCGGGCCGACGTACTTCTTCGCGCCACCGCGCATCTGGGAAAGCTTGCTCACCACCGTGATGGTGCGGATCGAGGACTGCGCGTGGCCCAAGCGCCGGCTCGTGCGCTTCTTCCTCGACCTCGCACAGGACGTCGAGCGTGCGCGCTTGAGCGGGCGGCCTGCCTCGGCGTGGCGGCGCCTGCTCTATCCCCTCGGCCGGCTGCTCGTCTATGGGCCGCTGCGCGACAACCTCGGCATGCGCCGGGTGCGCCGCGCGTACACCGCGGGTGAGGCCATCGGCCCCGAGATCTTCGTGTTCTTCCGCGGCCTCGGCATCAACGTCAAGCAGCTCTACGGCATGACGGAGGCGAGCGTGTTCGTCACCATCCAGCGCGACGGTGACGTGCGGCTGGATTCCGTCGGCACACCCATCAAGGACGTGGAGCTGAAGATCTCCGCCGAGGGCGAGGTCGTCTATCGCAGCCCCGGCGTCTTCCAGGGCTACTTCAAGAACGAGGCGGCGACGGCGCAGGTGATGCTCGAGGGGGGCTGGATGCGGTCGGGCGACGCCGGGTTCCTCGACGCCGCGGGGCATCTCAAGATCGTCGATCGCGCCAAAGACGTGAGCCGGCTGGGCGACGGCACGATGTTCGCGCCCAAGTACGTCGAGAACAAGCTGAAGTTCTCGCCGTACGTGAAGGAGGCGGTCTGCATCGGCCAGGACCGCCCGTACGTCACCGCGCTCGTCAACATCGACCTCACGGCCGCCGGGAACTGGGCCGAGCGCCGAAACATTGCCTATACGAGCTATACCGACCTGAGCCAGAAGCCCGAGGTGTACGAGCTGATCCGGCAGGAGGTCGAGCGCGTCAATCGCAGCTTGCTCGAGGACGAGGTACTCAAGGGGGCGCAGATCCGGAAGTTCCTGATCTTGCACAAGGAGCTCGACCCCGACGACGAAGAGATCACCCGCACGCGCAAGGTCCGCCGCGGCTACATCGCGCAGAAGTATGCCGCGCTCATCGACGCCCTGTACGGCGAGCGTGACCGCGCGCAGGTCGAAGCGAAGGTGACCTACGAGGATGGCCGCACCGGCACCGTGCGCGCGGACGTGCGGATCTGTGAGGTGGGCACGGTGCGGGCGGCGCGGTGAGCACGGCGTCCCCGGGACCGCTGCTGCAGGTCGAGGCCGTGAGCGTGCGCTTCGGCGCGCTGCTCGCGCTGAGCGCGGTGAGCCTGAGCATTCACCGCGGCGAGATCCTCGCCATCATCGGCCCCAACGGCGCGGGCAAGACGACGCTGCTCAACGTCATCAGCGGGTTCTACCATCCTCATGAAGGCCGCATCCTCTTCGAGGGGCGCGATCGCACGCGCCTGTCGCCGCCGGACGTGGCGGCACTCGGCGTCGCCCGCACCTTTCAGAACGTCGCGCTCTTCAAGGGCATGAGTGTGCTCGACAACCTCATGACGGGCCGCCTGCTGAAGATGGGCGGCCACTTCCTGCTGGACGCGCTGTGGTGGGGCCCCGCGAAGCGCCAGGAGCTGGCCAACCGCGCGTTCGTCGAGCGCGTGATCGATTTCCTCGAGATCCAGTCCATTCGCAAGACGCCGGCCGGCAAGCTGCCCTACGGTCTGCAGAAGCGCGTCGAGCTCGGCCGCGCGCTGGCCGCGGAGCCCAAGCTCCTGCTGCTCGACGAGCCGATGGCCGGCATGAACGTCGAGGAAAAGGAAGACATGTCGCGCTTCATCCTCGACGTGAACGGCGAGTTCGGCACGACCATCGCGCTGATCGAGCACGACATGGGCGTGGTGATGGACATCACCGATCGCGTCGTCGTCCTCGACTACGGGCGCAAGATCGCCGACGGGCCGCCGGAGCAGGTGCGGAAGGATCCGGTCGTGCTCGACGCCTATCTCGGGGCGAGCCATGGCTGAGATCCTCTATGCGATCTTCGTCGGGCCGTTCCGCGACATGGCGGGCGCGCCCGCGTTCCTCGTCGAGGTGCTTCTCGGCGGACTCTTCACTGGTCTCATGTACTCGCTCGTCGCGCTCGGGTTCGTCCTGATCTTCAAGGCCTCGGGCGTCTTCAACTTCGCGCAGGGCGTGATGGTCCTGTTCGCGGCCCTGACGCTGGTGGGTCTGATGGAGCGCGGCATGCCGGTGGCGCCGGCGCTTCTGATCACGATGGCCGTGATGGTCGCCCTCGCTTTCCTCATCGAGCGCGTCGTGCTGCGGCCACTGGTGAACCAGGAAGCGATCATCCTCTTCATGGCCACCATCGGCCTCAACTTCTTCCTGGAAGGCTTCGGCGAGTTGCTCTGGGGCGCCAACGTCAAGAAGCTCGACGTCGGCATCCCCGATCGCTCGTTCATGATGGCCGGCGTGCAGATCAACCAGCTCGAGATGTCCGCGGCGGCCACGGCGGCGGTGCTGGTGGGCGTGCTCGCAGTCTTCTTCCAGCGCACGCGCATCGGGCGCGCGCTGCGCGCCGTGGCCGACGATCACGAGGCCGCGCTGTCGATCGGCATCCCGCTCAAGACCATCTGGCTGATCGTGTGGTCCGTGGCGGGGCTGGTGGCCATCGTCGCGGGCATCATGTGGGGCGCCAAGAGCGGCGTGCAGTTCAGCCTCTCGCTCGTGGCCCTCAAGGCGCTGCCGGTACTGATCCTCGGCGGGTTCACGTCGGTGCCCGGCGCGATCGTCGGTGGGCTGATCGTGGGTGTCGGCGAAAAGCTGGGCGAGGTGTACTGGGGACCGCTCGTCGGTGGCGCCATCGAGAACTGGTTCGCCTACGTCGTCGCGCTGGCGTTTCTGCTGTTCAGGCCGCAGGGTTTGTTCGGCGAAAAGATCATCGAGCGGGTATGACGATGCATCGCACCGTTCGACTGGGCGGGCGAAGGCGCAGCGCGGCGCGCGGCGTCGTCGGCCACGGCCGCCTGCATCCCGCAGCACGCCGCGCCTTCGCCCCAGCCCGAGTCGACGATGCGCCCATCGTCGCCCCCGCTGTTCATGCGATCGCCCCACCACACTTCTCTGGAGCCTCCGCGTGATCTATCGGGAGGCGGGGCAGTTCAAGACGACGTACGCGAGTGACCAGGCGATCTTTCCGATCGTGCAAGACAAGTGGCTGGTGGCCGCGGGGCTGCTCGCGGCCTTCATCGCGGTGCCGCTGTTCGCCAACGAGTACTGGCTGCAGGCCGTCCTCATTCCATTCCTCATCTACTCGATGGCGGCGATCGGGCTGAATCTGCTCACGGGATATGCGGGCCAGTTGTCGCTCGGCACGGGCGGGTTCATGGCCGTCGGCGGCTATGCGGCGTTCAAGCTCACGACCGCCTTCCCCTGGCTCAACGTCGTCGTCGGGTTCGTGCTGGCCGGCGTCATCGCCGCGCTGGTGGGCCTCGTCTTCGGCGTCCCGAGCCTGAGGATCAAGGGGTTCTATCTCGCCGTAGCCACGCTCGCCGCGCAGTTCTTCCTGGTGTGGCTCTTCAACAAGGTCGCGTGGTTCACGAACTACGCATCGTCGGGCACGATCACGGCGCCGCCGCGGACGGTCGCCGGCGTCATGGTGACGGGACCCCTCGCGACCGCTGGCGCACGCTACGTCGTGGCGCTGGCACTGGTGGCGCTCGGCGCGCTGGTGGCCAAGAACCTCGTGCGCGGCCGCATCGGGCGCTCGTGGATGGCCATCCGCGACCGCGACATCGCCGCCGAGATCATCGGCGTGCGGCCGTTGCCGACAAAGCTGCTGGCCTTCGGGATCTCGTCGTTCTACTGCGGCGTGGCCGGCGCCGAGTACGTCTTCCTTTATCTCGGCAGCGCGGAAACGCTGGCCTTCGACATCGGTCTGTCGTTCCTCGTGCTGTTCATGGTCATCATCGGCGGGCTCGGCTCGATCCTCGGATCGTTTCTCGGCGCCGCCTTCATCGTGCTCGTGCCGATCTTTCTCACCAACGTGCCGCACCTGCTGCATCTGCCCATGCCGGTGGCGCTGCAGAAGCAGATCGAGCTCATGGTGTTCGGCGGCCTGATCATCTTCTTCCTGATCGTCGAGCCGCACGGACTCGCCCGGCTCTGGCAAATCACCAAGGAAAAATTACGGCTGTGGCCGTTCCCGCACTGACAAGGAGACCAAGCATGACACTGCGTACGTGTGCGATCGCTCTGCTCGCCGTGCTCGTCGCCGCCGGTCCCGCGCTGGCGCCGGCGCCCGTGGGCGCGCAGGGCAAAGAGATTTTCATCCCGCTGCTCGTCTACCGGACGGGACCGTTCGCGCCGAGTGGCATTCCGATCGCCAACGGGTTCGTCGACTACTTCACGCTGCTCAACGAGCGTGACGGCGGCATCAACGGCGTGAAGATCAGCTGGGAAGAGTGCGAGACGCAGTACGACACCAAGCAGGGGGTGGAGTGCTACGAGCGCCTGAAGGGCAAGGCCGCCGCGCTCGTGAACCCGTACAGCACCGGGATCACGTATCAGCTCATCCCGAAGGCGCCCGTCGACAAGGTCCCGGTCTTCTCGATGGGCTACGGCATGAGCGCTTCCTCCGACGGGCGCTGGTTCCCGTGGGTGTTCAACTTCCCGACCAACTACTGGAGTCAGGCCTCCGCGGTCATCCGCTACATCGGCACGCAGGAGGGCGGGCTCGAGAAGCTCAAGGGCAAGAAGATCGCGCACGTCTTCCACAACAGCCCGTACGGCAAGGAAGCCAATCCGACGCTCGAGGACCTCGCGCGCAAGTACGGCTTCGAGCTCTCGCTGCTGCCCGTCGACTCGCCGGGCCAGGAGCAGAAGTCCACGTGGCTGCAGGTGAGGCGCATCAACCCCGATTGGATCTTCATGTCGGGCTGGGGCGTGATGAACCAGGTGGCCGTCAAGGAAGCGGCGGCCATCGGCTTCAAGATGGACCACTTCATCGGCAACTGGTGGTCGTCGAGCGACGCCGACGTCGTGCCCGCGGGCGACGGCGCCAAGGGCTACAAGGGCGCCACGTTCCACGCGCCGGGCACCAACTTCAAGGTGCACTCCGAGGTCGTCAAGCACGTCTACGACAAGGGCAAGGGCGCCGGCAAGAAGGAAGAGATGGGCTCGCCGCTTTACAACCGCGGCATCGTGAACGCGATGTTCTCGGCCGAGGCCATCCGCACGGCGATGAAGGGCGCGAAGGGTCAGGTGCCGACGGCGGAGCAGATCCGGTGGGGCTTTGAGAACCTCAACCTCACCGAAAAGCGTCTCGAAGAGCTCGGTATGAAGGGCTTCACGCACCCGATCAAGATCAGCTGCGAGGACCACGAGGGCAGCGGCCCGCTCCTCATCGAGCAGTGGGACGGCAAGAAATGGAACATCGTCTCGGACTGGATCCAGCCGATGAAGGACGTCGTGCGCCCGAAGATCGAGGCGGCGGCGGTGGACGAGGCCAAGAAGCTCAATTACACGCAGCGGGACTGCAGCAAGGAGAAGTAGCGGCGTGAGCGCCGGGAACGGGACGACGCGGCCGCTGCTGGCGGTCAACAACATCGAGGTCATCTACGAACACGTGATCCTCGTGTTGCGCGGCGTCTCGCTCCGTGTGCCCGAGGGGGGCATCGTGGCCCTCCTCGGGGCCAACGGCGCCGGCAAATCCACCACGCTCAAGGCCATCTCGGGCCTGCTCCGCACCGAGCGGGGTGACGTCACGAAGGGCGGCGTCGAGTTCGCCGGCGAGGCGATCCACCGGCGCGAGGCGGGCGAGATCGTGCGGCGCGGCATCGTGCAGGTGATGGAGGGGCGCCACGTCTTCGAGCATCTGACCGTGGAGGAGAACCTCCTCACGGGGGCCTATACTCGGCGGGAAAACGCGGCCGCGCGAAAAGACCTCGACTTGGTTTATACCTACTTCCCCCGCCTGGTGGAGCGCCGGGGCTTCAAGGCCGGGTACATCTCGGGCGGGGAGCAGCAGATGCTGGCCATCGGCCGGGCCCTCATGGCGCGGCCCAGGCTGATGCTGCTCGACGAGCCGTCGATGGGGCTGGCCCCCATGCTCGTCCAGGAGATCTTCGAGATCGTGAGCCGACTGAACCGTGAAGAAGGCGTCTCACTCCTGCTCGCCGAGCAGAACGCCACCATTGCCCTGCGGTTCGCGCAGTACGGCTACGTGATGGAGAGCGGGCGCATCGTGCTGGACGGCGATGCCAGGACCATCAGCGAGAACGAGGACATCAAAGAGTTCTATCTCGGGCTGACCGGTGTCGGGCAGCGCAAGTCATACCGCGACGTGAAGCACTACCGGCGGCGAAAGCGGTGGCTCTCGTGAAAGCGCGCGCCGTGCTCGTCACAGGTGGGGTGGCCGATGCCGCCACTCGACCACGCCACCCGACGCTGCGTTGCGCCTGTCTGGGTGCACCGATTCATAGCCGGTGTCGACACACTACCCGAGACACGGGTCTCGTGACGGCACCGGCCACCCCACCCCTCACCCACTCCGCACACGCCCTTGCCGCCCCACCACTTTCGCCGGCTTCTCCGTTCGCGTCGCGATCCGCGAGCATGCCCGACGTCGATAGCCCGAAGAAGATCTTCTCGTGAGCGCGCTGGTGGAGATTCGGGAGGTCAGCAAGACGTTCGGCGGGGTGCAGGCCGTCACGCGCGTGAGCCTCGACGTCACCAAGGGCGACATCGTGTCGGTCATCGGGCCCAACGGTGCCGGCAAGACCACCGTCCTCAACATGATCAGCGGCTTCTACCATCCGGACTCCGGGCGGATCGCACTCGGGGGCCGCGACGTGACCGATCTGGCCCCGAGCAAGATCGCCGAGCTCGGGGTGGCGCGCACGTTCCAGAACATCGCGCTCTTCCGCGGCATGACGGTCCTGGACAACTTGATGCTCGGCCGGCACGTCCACATGAAGTCCGGCGTGCTCTCGTCGTTCGTGTACTGGGGGCTCGCGCAGAAGGAGGAGGTCCGCCACCGCAAGCGCGTGGAGGACATCATCGACTTCCTGAAGATCCAAGATTTGAGAAGGCGGCCGACGGGCTCGCTCGCCTACGGTCTGCAAAAACGCGTCGAGCTCGGGCGCGCGCTCGCGCTCGATCCGAAGGTGCTGCTGCTCGACGAGCCGATGGGCGGCATGAACCAGGAAGAAAAAGAGGACATGGCGCGCTTCATCCTCGATGTCAACGAGGAGTGGGGCACGACGATCATCCTGATCGAGCACGACATGGGTGTGGTCATGGACATCTCCGATCGCGTGGCGGTGTTGGACATGGGGCAGAAGATCGCCGAAGGCTCGCCCGACGAGGTGCGCGCCAATCCCGCCGTCATCAAGGCGTATCTCGGCGACACCAAGGGCGGCGGCGCCCGGGAGGCCCGCCGTGGCTGAGCTCACGACGCTCCCGCGCCTGCTGCTGCGCAATGCGCGCGACTTCGCGACGCGCACCGCCATTCGCGAGAAGGACCGCGGCATCTGGCAGTCCTACACGTGGGCGGAGTATCACGCGCAGGTCCGCGACTTCGCGCTCGGGCTCGCCGCGCTCGGCTTCAAGCGCGGCGATCGGCTCTCGGTCATCGGCGACAACCGACCGCGGCTGTACTGGGCGCAGGTGGCCGCGCAGTGCCTGGGCGGCGTGTCGGTGCCCGTCTATCAGGACTCCATCGCGCGCGAGCTGGCGTTCGTGTGGAATCACGCGGACGTCTCGGTGATCGTGGCCGAAGACCAGGAGCAGGTCGACAAGGTCGTCGCCCTGCGCGCCGAGCTGCCGACGCTGCGCTTCGTCATCTACGACGACGCGCGCGGCATGCTGCACTACAAGCACGAGTGGCTGAAATCGTTCGCCGATGTCCAGGCGCTGGGGCGCGAGTTCGGCCGCACCCACGCGGGTGATTTCGAGGCGGCGATCGAGCAGGGCCAGGGCGACGATCTCGCGTTCGTCTGCTACACCTCCGGCACGACGGGCAGTCCCAAGGGTGCGATGATCACCCACGCCAACGCGCTCGAGACGGCGAAGACGGCCATGCGCGCCGAGGACTTCCGGCTCGACGACGATTACCTCGCGTACCTGCCGATGGCGTGGGTCGGCGACGCCTTCTACACGCTGATCATGAGCATCGTCGTCGGCTTCGCGATCAACTGTCCCGAAAGCCCCGAGACCGTGCAGCGCGATCTGCGCGAGCTGGGCCCGACGCTGGTGCTCGCGCCGCCGCGGATCTGGGAAAACATGCTCACGGCCGTGCAGGTCAAGGGCGCGGACGCGCCGCCGCTCAAGCGCCGGGTGTTCGAGCGATTCCGTCGCGCGGCGGAGCAGGCGGAGATCTTGCGCTCCGAGGACAAGCCGATCCCGCTCGGGCTGCGGCTGACGTGCGCGCTGGGCGAGTTCTTCGTCTATGGCCCGGTGCGCGACCAGCTCGGCCTGCGCCGCACGCGCTGGGCGCTGACGGGCGGCGCGCCGCTCGGACCCGACACGTTCCGCTTCTTCCGCTCGTTCGGCGTCAACCTCAAGCAGGTCTACGGCTCCACGGAGACCACCGGGCTCGTCTCGCTGCAGCCGAGCCGCGAAGCCAACCCGACCACGGCCGGCCGCCCGTGCCCGGGTATCGACATCAAGATCGGCGACCGCGGCGAGGTGCTCGTCAAGAGCGCCGGCGTCTTCCGCGGCTACCTGAAGAACGAGGACGCCACGCGCGAGGTCATCGACCGCGACGGCTGGTTCCATACCGGCGACGCCGGCTTCATCGATCCGCGCGGCCATCTAGTCATCATCGATCGCGCCAAGGACGTCGGCGCGCTGTCGGACGGGACGCCGTTCGCGCCGCAGTTCGTCGAGAACAAGCTGAAGTTCAGCCCGTACATCCGAGAAGCCGTGGCCTTCGGCGACCAGAAGCCGTTCGTCACCGCGATGATCGCGATCGACATCAACACCGTCGGCAACTGGGCCGAGCGGCGGAGCATCGCGTACACCTCGTACATGGATCTCAGCCAGAAGCCGGAAATCCGCGGGCTGATCCGCGACGAGATCCGCAAGTGCAACGAGACGCTGCCGGAGGCGGGAAAGGTTCGCCGCTTCCTGCTGCTCACGAAGGACCTCGAGGCGGACGACGCGGAGATGACCCGCACGCGGAAGGTGCGCCGGCGTTTCGTCGCCGAGAAGTACGCGCCGGTCCTCGACGCCTTCTACGGAGGCGGTGACGAGGTGGAGCTGGTGACGACGATCACCTACGAGGACGGGCGGCAGGCCACGCTCAAGTCGCGCGCCCGGCTCGAGGACGTCGAGGAGGCGCCCGTCCGTGGTTGACTGGCAGTTCACGATGCTCTTGCTCTCCAACGGCGTGCTGATCGGCCTCATGTACTCGCTGATCGCGCTGGGGTTCGTGCTCGTCTACAAGGCGACCGACGCGGTCAATTTTGCGCAGGGCGAATTCGTCATGATTGCGGGCTTCGTGGCCGTGGGCGCGCTGACTGTGCTCGGCGTTCCGCTCTGGCTCTCGATTCTCGCGGCGCTCGTCGGCATGATCGTGTTCGGTTTCGCGCTCGAGCGCGTGATGCTGCGCAAGCTGATCGGCCGGCCGGTCATCGCGATCGTGATGGCGACGATCGGGCTCGCCGCCATCCTGCGTGGGCTCGGGCCCTTCGGGATCTTTCAGGGCACTCGGCCGCTGCCGCTCCCGCTGCCTGACGAGCCGTTCCTCCTGGGTCCGCTGTTCATTCCACCGATCCAGCTCGTCGGCGGGATCGTGAGCCTGGGGTTCCTCGCGGGCTTCGGCTACTTCTTTCTGAAGTCGCGCAAGGGTATCGCCATGCGCGCCGTCGCCGACAACCAGCAGGTTGCGCTGGCCATGGGCATCAACGTCGAGCGCTACTTCGGCGTGGCGTGGGCCATGACGGGCATCGTGTCCGCGCTGGGCGGCGTGCTGTGGGGCAACATGCTCGGCGTCGACGTCAACCTCGCGCTCGTCGGGTTTAAGGTGTTCCCCGTGGTCATCCTCGGCGGGCTCGACTCCATTCCCGGCGCCGTCATCGGCGGGCTCATCATCGGCATCGTCGAGAACGTGGCCGCCGGCTACGTCGATCCGTTCGTCGGCGGCGGCACCAAGGACTTCGCGCCATACGTCCTCATGATCCTCGCGCTGATGATTCGGCCGTACGGGATCTTCGGCAAACGCATCATCGAGCGGGTCTGATGCGACGCCGACTGACTTCGCCTGACTTCGTTCTCGGTCGTCGCCAGCACTCACGGACAACCGCGTACGCTCGGGCCGGCTCCTGCCTCGGGCCTCGTCATGCTCGTCATTCGGCGCCGCATGCGACGCTGGCCTCCGTATCCACCGGAGACGCGCGATGATTCATCGGGAGTGCGGCGTTCTCAAGACGACCTACGAAGCGGACATGGCGCTCTATCCGCTGCCCATTGCCAAGTACACGGTCGCGGCGCTGGCGGTGCTGTTCTTCGGGATCATTCCCCTCGCGCTGCACGAGTACTACCTTTCGATCGCCAACCTCGTGTGGATCGCCATCATCGGCGCCCTGGGCTTGAACATCCTGGTTGGCTACACGGGCCAGGTGTCGATCGGCCACGGCGCCTTCATGTCCGTCGGCGCCTACACGGCGGCGAATTTTGCCACCCGACTCGACGCGCCCTGGCCCGTGAACCTGCTCGCGGGCGGCCTCATGGCCGCGCTCGTCGGCGCCGTCGTCGGCATTCCGTCGCTCCGTATCAAGGGGCTGTACCTGGCGATCGCGACACTGGCCGGGCAGCTCATCATCGAGTGGACCATCAATCACGTGACGTTCATCAGCGGCGGCGTGCAGGCGTCCATCGAGGTGGCGCGTCCGCGTATCGGCCCGTACGTGCTCGCCAGCCAGCGGGCGATGTACTACTTCCTGCTGGTCTTCGTCGTCCTCGCCATCGTCGGCACGATGAACCTGGTGCGCAGCCGGGTGGGGCGCGCGTTCATCGCGATTCGCGACCAGGACATCGCGGCCGAGATCATCGGCATCAACATCTTCCGGTACAAGCTGCTGGCCTTCGCCATTTCGTCGTTCTACGCCGGTGTGACCGGAGTCCTCTACACCTACTATCTCGGCATCGCCAACTACGAGCAGTTCCAGATCGGCGTCTCGATCGATTACCTGGCCATGATCATCATCGGCGGGCTCGGCTCGGTGCTGGGCTCGGTCTTCGGCGCGGCGTTCGTCACGCTGCTGCCGATCGTCATCCGGTACGGCATGGAGGCGTTCAGCGGTGTGTTGTTCGCGCCGGCGACCGTGCACAACCTGATCCCCGCCTTGCGGCTCACGCTGTTCGGCGTGCTGATCATCGTGTTCCTGGTCCTCGAGCCCGAGGGCCTCAACCGTCTGTGGCGAAACATCCGAAGTTACTTTCGCGTGTGGCCGTTCGCGTACTGAGTACGCGAGAGAGGAGAGCACCATGAAGCGTTACCTGACTATAGCGACGGTGCTGCTACTGGTGGCGAGCAGTCCGTTCGCCACGGCGCCGTCTTCGGCACAGCAGTCCAAGGGCGAGATCGTCATCGGCGTGCAGTGCGACCGCACCGGGGCCACTCAGATCGTCGGAACGGTCCTCTGTCCGGGCTTCCACGACTACGTCGCGCTCATCAATTCCAAGGGCGGGGTCGACGGATACCAGCTCAAGGCTCTCGAGATCGACCACGAGTACAAGGTGCCGCCGGGCGTGGAGGCGTACGAGCGCCACAAGAAGGAAGGCGCCGTGACGATGGCCATCTACGGCACGCCGCACATCTACGCGCTGGCCGCGAAGCTGACGGAAGACCGGATCCCCGGCACGTCGCCCGGCTTCGGCAGCGCCGCCGCCGCCGACGGACAGCGCTACCCGTACATTTTTCCCATCGCGGCCACCTACTGGTCGCAGGGCGCGGCGGCGGTGGACTTCGCGAAGAAGCAGCTCGGTGGCTCGCTCAAGGGCAAGAAGATCGCCTACATCTTCTATGACAATCCGGCCGGCCGCGAGCCGATCGAGGTGATCGAGGACCTGGCGACGAAGGAAGGGTTCCAGCTCAAGACGTTCGCGGTGCCGCCGCCCGGCGTGGAGATGGGTGCGCAGGTGCTCGACATCGCGCAGCGTTTCCGCGCGGACTTCGTGATCGCGCACCTGTTCGGCGGCGCGCCCTCGGTGTCGATCAAGGAGTTCAAGCGCGTCGGCTACCCGCTCCGCAAGGTCGTGTCGTTCGTGTGGGGCGCCGCCGAAGCCAACATCAACGGCGCCGGCGGCTTCGACGTGGCCGAGGGCTACTACTGCATGCAGTTCGCAGGGGTGGGCACGGACTACCCGGTGCTCAACGAGATCCGGGAGATGTACAAGAAGCAGGGGAAGCCCGCGCCCAAGGAGATGGAGTCCACGGTGTTCTACAACCGCGGCGTGCTCGTGGCCGCGCTGCACGTGGAGGCCATTCGCAATGCAGTGAAGGCCAAGCAGGGCGGCAAGATCACCGGCGAGGACGTGAAGAAGGGATTCGAGCAGATCAACAACTTCACGCTGGGTGGGCTGGTACCGCCGCTGAAGGTCACGTCGCAGGACCACGAAGGTGGCGGACTCGTACAGATCTGGCAGGTGAAGGGCGGCAAGTTCGTGAAGATCACCGACTGGTACGCCGCGTACCAGGACGTGGTCGCGAAGCACATCAAGGAGGCGGGGAAAAAGTCGTAGGCAACCGGCGGGCCGGGGGCCCGGCTGCGCCCCGCTCGACGAGGGGCTCGCCGGACCTCCGGCCCACCGCTCGCCTATGACGTGACCACATGCTGACGCTCAACAACATCGAGGTCATCTACGACAACGTGATCCTCGTCCTCAAGGGCGTGTCGGTCAACGTCCGCGAAGGCGGGATCACGACACTGCTCGGCGCCAATGGCGCCGGCAAGACGACCACGCTCAAGGCCATCTCGGGTCTGTTGCCCTCGGAGCGCGGCGCCATCACCAAGGGCGCCATCGAGCTGGCGGGCGAACGCATCGACCATCTCGCGCCGTACGACGTCGTGCGGCGCGGGGTGGTCCAGGTGTTCGAAGGCCGCCGCGTCTTCGAGCACCTCACCACGGAGGAAAACCTGATCGCGGGCGGCCACGTGCAGCGCGATCGCGCGCGCCTGCGCGAGGGCATCGACCGCGTGTATCAGTATTTCCCGCGGCTCGCCGATCGTCGCCAGGTGCAGTCGGGCTATCTCTCGGGCGGCGAGCAACAGATGCTCGTCATCGGCCGCGCGCTGATGTCGAATCCGCGCGTGATCCTGCTGGACGAGCCGTCGCTCGGCCTCGCGCCGATGCTCGTCGAGGAGATCTTCGAGATCGTGCAGCGACTGAACCGTCAGGAGAAGGTCACCGTGCTGCTGGTCGAGCAGAACGCCACCCTGGCGCTCGCCATCGCCGAGCACGGTTACGTCATGGAAAACGGACGAATTGTGCTCGAAGGCTCGGCGGGAAGCCTGCGCGACAACGCCGACATCAAGGAGTTCTATCTCGGGCTCACCGAGGTCGGTGCCCGGAAGTCCTACCGCGACGTCAAGCACTACAAGCGCCGTAAACGCTGGCTCAGCTGAACGCATGACAGAGGAGCGCCACGGCTTCGCCGGGGCGCTCCGAACGTGTGGGGGTTTGGGGGCCATGTCGGGGCCCCCAAGGTAATCAAGGCGAGCGCCACGGCTTCGCCGGGGCGCTCCGAACGTGTGGGGGTTTGGGGGCCATGTCGAGGCCTCCAAGGAGACCAGATGAGACGGGTCGGGGGATGGGGGACTCTGCTGCTCACGGTTGTGATGTTCGGCCTCACCGCATGCGCGTCGATGAGCAGCGAGCCGGCGCCGTCGCTCTATAAGCGCCTCGGCGGCCGCGAGGGCATCGCGGGCGTCGTGGACGGCTTCGTCACCAACGCGCTCGCCGATCCGCGAATCGGCCCCGCGTTCAAGGCGCTGCCGGCCGCCAAGGTCGGCCCGCTCAAGAGCAACATCGCCGACTTCATCTGTGAGAACACCGGTGGCCCCTGTTCCTACCTTGGCCGCACGATGAAGGAGTCGCACAAGGGGCTGGGGCTCGCCAAAGAAGACTTCGACGCGTGTAACGCCGCTCTCGTCAAGGCGCTGGACTCGGCGAAAGTCGCCCCCGCCGACAAGGAGCAGGTGATGAAGCTCGTGCAGTCGCTCATGCCCGACATCGTCGGCCAGTAGCCCCATGAAGGCGCCCGATCGCCGCGCCGGATACTGGAACCGCGAGCGCGAGGCCATGTCGGCCGGGGCGCGCGAGCGCTACCAGATCGGCTGGCTCACCGCGCTGCTCGAGCACGCGTGGACCAACGCCCCCGGGCTGCGACGGCGACTGGAGCAGGCGGGGCTGGCGCCGAAGGATTTCCGCTCCACGGACGACCTCGCGCGGCTACCAGTCATCCGCAAGAGCGCGATGCCGGAGCTGCAGAAGGCCGACCCGCCGTTCGGCGGCTTCTGCACCGTTCCGCTGGCCAAGCTGCGGAAGATTTTCGTGTCGCCGGGCCCGATCTTCGAGCCGATGGGCCCGGAGGTCAGCGGATTCCACGCGGAGACCGGCCTGTTCGCCGGCGGCTTTCGTCCGGGTGACGTCGTGCTGAACACGTTCGCCTACGCGCTCACTCCGGCCGCCCATGAGATCGACGAGTCGCTCAATCTCATCGGCTGCGCAGTCGTGCCCACCGGCGTCGGCCAGACCGAGATCCAGGTCAGCGTCGCGAGGTCCGTGGGCGCCACCGGCTACGTCGGCACGCCGTCGTTCCTGATGACGATTCTCGCCAAGGCCAAGGAGATGGGCGTCGGTCGCCTGCCGCTGCAGGTCGCGCAGGTCGGCGCCGAGCCGTTCACCGAGTCGATGCGCCGCGAGCTGCAGGACGGCCACGGCATCATGGCGCGCCAGGGCTTCGGCACCGCGGATACCGGGATGCTCGCCTACGAATGCACGGAGGCGAGCGGCATGCACCTGCTCGAGGACGCGATCACGCAGGTGTGCGACCCGACCACGGGCGAGCCGCTGCCGCACGGCCAGATCGGCGAGCTGGTGGCGACGGTGCACAACCGCACCTATCCGATGATCCGGTTCAGCTCCGGCGATCTGACCGTCATCACCGACGAGCCGTGCCGGTGCGGACGCACGTCGGCGCGCATGCTCGGCTGGCGCGGCCGCGCCGACGAAGTCACCAAGGTGCGCGGGATCTTCGTGCATCCGCGGCAGGTCGACGAGATCGTCGCGCGCGTGAAGGGCGTCGAGCGGTTTCAGGTCGTCGTCGGCCGCGAGGGACACAACGACACGCTCACGCTGCGCGTGCAGCTCGCCGCCGGCTCCGACGCGCGCGCCGCCTCGCTGGCGCTCGAGACGGCGATCCGCGACGTCATGAAGCTGCGCGGCACGGTCGACGTCGTGACGGCCGGCACGATTGCGGACAACGCCAAGAAGATCTCCGACGAACGGAAGTGGGACTGAGGCGCGTCAGCGCCTGCCGCCGCGGATCTTGTCCTCGAGATACGACGAGAAGTAGCCGCGGTAGCGCCGCTGCAGCCGCGGAATCCTCCAGTCGCGGCCGGTAAGCACGCCGCGGCAGCGGCGCGCGCCGCACCGGCACATCGTGCGCGCCGCGGTGTCTTCCTCCATCGCCCAGTCGTACGTCAGCTCTTCCCCGGCGCGAATGTCGCGCAGCGCCACGAACACGATCTGTCCGCGGATGCCCAGGTTCGGCGCGCACGAGTGATTGATGAACATCTTGTTGCGTCGCACCTCGCGGGCCGTGAGGGCGCCGATGAAGAAGCCGTCGGCGATCTGGAGATACGAGGCCGCGACGCGGCGCTTCACCCGGGCGAGCGTCCGCGCGTCGTAGACGTGGCCGCCCTTGATGGCGACAAGCTCGCCCTTGCGGATCGGTCGCCGCGCGAACAGTCCCTTGCCTTCGATCGGGCTCGGGCCGACGCGAGTCTTCGGTGACAGGTAGGTCGCGGGCATCGCTGCTCCCGGCCGAGATTGTCTGCCGGCCGTCGGGTTGGACGCAACGGGCCGGGCGCCGAGCGTGGAGGGCTAGGACGCCGATTGGCCGGCGCGATCGATCCAGACGATGGCGGCTTCCAGCGCGGCAGCGGCGGCCGCGGCCGCGGTCGCGAACGTCGCCGAGAACGGCAGCGTGACGGCGTCGGTATCCCGGTCGGACTGACGCATCTCCACCGACGCCGCCCATCGTCACTCGAGCGGGCGTCGCTGAATGAGGATCCGCCAGCCTCGATAACGACAGTTGATGGTCTCGACCAAAACGCCGTAGTAACCGTGTCCCGCAGATCCCGGTTCCGGATCGACGCCCGGATTCCGGCCGCCGGGCTCCGCTGACCGACGCGGCGTATACTCCCGGCCATGGGTGAGCCCACGCGCGCCTGGCCCGGAGAAACGCTGACCCGCGTGCCGTTCTGGGTCTACCAGGACGAAGCCAATTATCAGACCGAGCTGCGCCGGATTTTCGAGGGGCCGACCTGGAACTACCTGTGCCTGGAGTCGGACCTGGCCCGGCCCGGCGAGTTTCGGACGACGTTCGTGGGCGAGATGCCGGTCATCGTCGTGCGCGCGCAGGACGGCGCCATCCACGCGTTCGAGAATCGCTGCGCACATCGCGGCGCGCTGATCGCCATCGACGATGCGGGCAGCGTCAAGAACGCCTTTCAGTGCGTGTATCACGCGTGGAGCTACGACCTGCGCGGCAACCTGATCGGCATCGCGTTCGAGAAGGGCAGCAACGGACGCGGCGGCATGCCGCCCGAGTTCTGCAAGGCGGATCACGGCCCACGCAAGCTGCGGACGACGACGCTGTGCGGGCTGGTGTTCGGCACGCTCGCGCCCGACACGCCGCCCATCGAGGAATATCTGGGCAGCGAGATCCTGGGCCGGCTGCGTCGCGTGATGCGCAAGCCCGTGGCAGTGCTCGGTCGCTTCACCCAGGCGCTGCCGAACAACTGGAAGCTCTACTTCGAGAACGTGAAGGACACGTATCACGCGAGCCTGCTTCACGCGTTCTTCGGCACCTTCCGCATCACGCGCCTCACGCAGGGCGGCGGCGTGCTCGTGAGCCCGGACGGCGCGCATCACGCCTCGTACACGATCGGCGTGCCGGAGGATGCGAAGAGCGCGGCGTATCGCGAGCAGGGCATCCGCTCCGAGCTCGACGGCTTCCGCCTGGCCGATGCGCGGCTGCTCGACAGCGTGGACGAGTTCGACGACGGCATCCAGCTGCAGATCCTGACGGTCTTTCCCAATCTCGTCATCCAGCAGGTCCAGAACTCGCTCGCCGTCCGCCAGGTGCTGCCGAAGGGCCTCGGCGCCATGGAGCTGCACTGGACGTACATCGGCTTCGCCGACGACAGCCCCGAGCTGCGGCAGCGCCGGCTGCGCCAGGCCAATCTCGTCGGACCCGCCGGCTACGTCTCCATGGAGGACGGTTGCGTCGGGGGCTTCGTCCAGCGTGGCGCCGTTGCGGCGAGCGAGGAGGTGTCCGTCGTCAACATGGGTGGCGAGGGGACCGACTCGATGGACACGCGCGCGACCGAGGCGTCCGTCCGCGGCTTCTGGAAGGCGTACCGCCGCTACATGGGCGCGTGATGCTCGAGCGCGTGGTGAGGCTCAACGCCGACTACGCGCGCGCCATCGACGACGACCGCCTGGAAGACTGGCCCGCCTTCTTCACCGAGAAGTGCCTGTACAAGGTCACGTCGGCCGACAACCACCGCCGCGGCCTCGAGGTCGGCGTGATCTACGCCGACAGCAACGGCATGCTGCGCGACCGCGTGGCGGCGCTGCGCGAGGCGAACATCTACGAGCGCCAGACGTATCGCCACCTGGTCGGGCTGCCGGCGATCGTCGGCGCCGAGGGTGAGGTGACGCGCACCGAAACGCCGTTTCTCGTCGTGCGCATCATGCGCGACGGGACGATGGAGCTGTTCGCCACCGGGCGGTACCTCGACGCGCTCGTCGACGAGGGCGGCGCGCTTCGATTCCGCGAGCGCGTGGTGGTGTGCGATAGCAGCCGGTTCGACACGCTGCTCGCGATCCCGCTCTAGCCGAGCACCCATGCGCGTCGGGTGCTGGCAGCGCTTCAGCGAATCGGCCGGCTTCGCTGGCCGCTCAACGTCTTTGCGTTAGCCGTACGCAGATTCCGCCATCTAGCGAGGAGGACTCTTGTGATGCGTAACCGCGGCATCGTACCGCTGCTCGGCCTGACGGCTCTTCTCTCCGGTGAGGTCGCCCTCGAGACCGGCGCGGCGGCACAGTCCGTACGAGATGCCGCGTCCCAGACGGCCACGGGACTGATCCTGACGCAGTTCGAGGGCGAACGACGAGCGCGGCGGACCCGGCCGACGAGCAGTGTTGCCCTGGCGGCGCCCGGCATGATCATCAAGGTGGACCAACGCAACGGAGGCTCACCGAATTTCTTCATGGGGTACGAGGAGATCGCCCCGGGCGGAGCGATTCCCGCGCATCTTCATCCCGACTACGATGAAATCGTCATCGTCCACAGGGGGAAGGCGCTCGCGAGGCTGGGATCGGAGGAGCGCGAGGTGACGGCCGGCGCGACGCTCTACATCCCCGCCAACACACGCGTGAGCGTCAAGAACACCGGCAGCGAGCCGCTGAGCATCTTCTTCATCTTTCCGCGACCCGACAAGGTTTCGTCGTACTACCGGGAGCTGACGGTGGCCGAAGGCGAGCAGGCCACGCCGTTCTCCGCCGAGGACCTGGCCGCATTCCGCGCACGACACCGCGGACACATCGTGTTCGAAGGCCAGTGAACGCCAGAGGTTCAATGAGGGCATGACGACGTGGCGTCCGGATCCAAACGCCTTGCGTGGCCGCATCGCTGTTGTCGCGGGAGCGACGCGCGGCGCTGGTCGTGGCATCGCGGCAGCTTTGGGAGAGGCTGGCGCCACGGTCATCTGCACCGGCCGCAGCAGCCGCAGCCGTGTCCTGAGATCTGACTACGACCGGCCGGAGACGATCGAAGAAACTGCTGAGCTGGTCACAGCGCTGGGCGGCCATGGCATTCCCGTCGCTGTCGACCATCTCGACGTCGACCAGGTCAAGCGCCTCGCCGATCAGATCCGAGATGCGCACGGCCACATCGACATTCTGGTCAACGACATCTGGGGCGCCGAGCAGCTCAAAGGTGGACCACCCGACTGAAACAAACCGATCTGGCAACTCGATCTCGACAAAGGGCGCCTCCTGCCTCTCCTGATTCTCCGCCCGGGTGGGCTCCTGGTGGAGGTCACGGACGGAACCTCGGAGTACAACGCGTCGCGGTACCGACTCTCGGTGTTCTACGACCTGGCTAAAGCCGCGGTGAATCGCCTCGCGTTCTCGCAGGGGCATGAGCTTGCGCCCCACCAGGCCACGGCAGTGGCGATCACGCCGGGATGGCTTCGGTCAGAGATGATGCTCGACGCCTACAACGTCACCGAGAACACCTGGCGCACCGCGGCCGCTCCGCGTGGCTTCGCAGTCTCCGAGTCGCCTCGCTATGTGGGACGTGCGGTCGCGGCGCTTGCGTCCGACCCGAAGCGTCAGCGATGGAACCAGCGGTCCGTGACGTCGGCTCAACTCGCTGCTGAATACGGCTTCACGGACATTGACGGCTCACGCCCGGACGTGTGGCGATACAACGAAGCGGTCGAGCACGGAAACAACGATGCTCTTCCGAGCGATTATCGCTAGTGCCGCCTTCTATACGAAGACGATGCTGCTCGGGCTTCCCGTCTTCACCACCTGACCGGTCGGCTTGAGCCGGCCCGTGCCCTGATCGACGCTGAACGCGACGATCGTGTCGGTGTTCTGGTTCGCCGCATAGAGAAACGCGCCGGACGGGTCGAGCGCGAAGAAGCGCGGCACCCGGCCCTGCGTCGATTCCCAGCCCACCGGCGAGAGCACACCGGTGCCGCCGTCGACCGCGAAGATGACGATGCTGTCGTGGCCGCGATTGCTGCCATACACGAAGCGTCCCGACGGCGCCACCGCAATCTCCGACGTCGTGCTCGTCCCGGTGAACGACGGCGGCAGCGTGGTGATCGTCTGTAGCGGCATCAGCTCGCCGCGCTCGGTGTCGAACTTGAACGTGGTGAGCGTCGAGTCGAGCTCGTTGATCTGATAGAGGTACGGCTTGCTCGGGTGGAAGTCGACGTGGCGCGGACCTGCGCCCGGTCGGCTCGCCACCGAGGCCGGCTCCGCCGGCACCAGCTTGCCGCGTGTCGTGTCGAGTCGGAACACGAACGTCGTGTCGAGGCCCTTGTCGGGCACGACGATGAACCGTCCGCGCGGATCGAAGACGACGTCGTGCGGGTGCGCGCTGGCCTGCTCGGTGCGGTGTGGCCCGGGCTTGCCCTCGAGGGTCACGAGATCGGTCAGACGTCCCAGCGTGCCGTCGGGATTGATCGGCAGCACGGCCACCGTCCCCGTGGAATAGTTTGCGAGCACGGCGAACCGGTTGGAGGCGTCGATGCCCAGGCGCACGCCGTTGCGGCCGTCGGTCGGCTGACGATTGAGCAGCGAGAGCCGCCCGCTGTCGCGGTCGATCGCGAACGCGGTGGCTTCGCCGCCGTCTCCGTGCGCCGCGTAGAGAAAGCGCTGCTGGCGATCGAGCGTAAGCCACGACGGATTCACGAGCTCACGGAGCACCTGCATTTCCGACCACTGGCCGGACGCGGGATCGATCCGATAGACGGTGATGCCTTCGCCCTTTCCGTTGCGCTCTTTCGACGTGTAGCAGCCCACATAGGCGAACATCGGTTTCCTCCGCGTGGCGGCGCCGGTGCCGCCGGCCGCCGCACAGCCGCCCGCCGCGATCGCGGCCGTCAGGCCCGTGATGCCGAGCAGCCAGTCCCTGCGCGTCTGCATGGTCGTCTCCGTCTGTCGCTCGTCCGGCCAGGATGATACGCTCCGCAGGCCGTCGATGGCTCGGTAGTCGGGGATCGTAAAACAGCGAGGAGGCCACGATGATGACACCGCCAGTCTCGCGCCGACACATGCTCGCCTGGGCGCTCGGCGCCGGAGGTCTCGCCGCGTCGGGGCGCTTCGGCGCGGCTTTCGCCGAGGCGCTGAAGCGGACGCCGGGCGAGATCCTCGGTCCGTTCTATCCGGTCATCAAGCGGCTCGATCAGGGCGCCGATCTGACTGTCGTTCCCGGCAAGCCGGGCCGCGCGGCCGGCGAGATCATCTACGTCATGGGTCGCGTGCTGAACGTTGACGGGCAGCCGGTGCGCGGCGCCCACGTCGAGCTCTGGCAGGCCAACACGCACGGTCGCTATACGCATCCGAGTGACACGAATCCGGCGCCGCTCGATCCGAACTTCGAAGGCTTTGCCACACAGGCGACCGACGCGGAGGGGCGCTACCGATTCAAGACGATCAAGCCCGGCGCCTATCCGGCCGCCGGCAACTGGGTGCGCCCGCCGCACCTGCACTTCGAGGTGACGGGCAAGATCAACCGGCTCGTCACGCAGATGTATTTCCCCGGCGAGCCACTGAACGACAAGGATCTTTTGCTGCAGCAGCTTCGTCAGAACCGCGACGGCGCCATCGCGAAGGTACTGCCGCCGACCGCCGACGTCGAGCCGGAGTCGCGGCTCGTCGTCTGGGACATCGTGCTCGACAAGGGCTGAGCGCACTCACGCGCGCGGGTGCCGTCTCCACCACGCGCGGACCTCGCTGAGGTGCTCGCGCTCATGGCTCCAGCCCGGCGCTGGCAGCCAGTCGACGATCGGGTACGCGTGCGATGGGTCCCGCAACGACGCCGCCGGCAGGCGTCTGAACGCGCGGACGAGGTCCGATCGCACGCGCGCCATCCGGCGCAGCAGCGCGCGCAGGCCGACGCGCCGCAGGCGGGCCACCGTCCGCGCGTTGAAGCGATTGGCGTAGTCCATGCTCTCGAACCACTTGATGCGGTCGGCACGGCCCCGCGCGATCAGCCGGAATCGATCGGCCGTCTCCTCGTCGCAGGCGAGGAGATGGCCGAGCACGTCCTTGACCGACCAGTCACCGACGGTCCGGGGCTTCAGCATCTCGGCCTCGGTCAGACGGCGCACGAATGCCAGCGTCTCGCGACGCGAGCTGGTCATCTTCTTCGCGGCGTCGCGTCGCCACGCGGTCAGCGCCGGCGAGCGGCGTGTCGTCGTCCGCGAGCCTCGCGTCGCCATCACACGCGGCTGTTGAGGACGTAGAACGGCGTCACGGCATCGGGCGTGAGCCACGCGTTGTACCAGCGCTGCACGTACGGCTTCAGCCGTCGCAGCGTCTCGGCGTGGCGCCGCTGCGCGGGGCCGATCGCGCGTGCGGCCTTGCGGATCTCGCGGTAGAGCACGTCGACGTCCAGCGTGGTCAGCTTGCGGTCCTGCATGACCACGCGGCCGCCGACGATGGCTGTCTCGACGTCCTCACCCATGGCGCGGTGCACGAAGGCCTCGGCGATCGGCAGGTCCTCGATCAGCCACGGATCGCGCAGCACGCGATCGAGGCCGACGAGAATCATGTCGGCCTTCATGCCGGGCTTCAGCGCGCCGATCTCACCGCCGAAGCCCACGGCACGCGCGCCGTTCAGCGTGCCCATGCGCAGCACGTCGTAGGCGTCGAGGGGCGGCGTGGTCAGGTCGTAGTCGGGCACACGGTGCAGCTTGTGCAGCATCCGCAGCTCCATCACCGCGTCCTCGTCGTCGTTGATCGTTTTGTCGTCCAGGCCCATCGCGACGTTCACGCCGCGGTGATGCATCTCGTAGATCGGCGCCAGCCCGTTGCGCATGCCGAGGTTGCAGGAGGGATGGCTCGTGATCGACGCGCGCCGTGTCGCGAGCCGGTCGATGTCCTCCTCGGTCACCCAGATCGCGTGACCGAGCGTGAGGTTCTCGTCGACGAGCCCGAGGTCGTCCAGCCAGGCGATCGCGCTCTTGCCGTACTTCCGGAACGAGAAGGCCTTCTGCACGGGCGTCTGCACGCAGTGCATGTGGATGGGCACCTTGCCGAGCCGGTCCGCGGTTTCTTTGGCGCGGACGAGGAACGACTCGGTGACCGCCTGCGCCCACGACGGCGACAGCAGCACGCGCGTGTCGTCGGAGGCGTAGCGGCGGTGCAGGTGATCGAAGAGCGCGAAGTACTCCTCCTCGATCTGCTTGCCGTCGAGGTGCACGAGCGGCTCGGCGAACGCTCTCAGATCCGCGGGCAGCGTGTCGAGAAACGCCGTGCCGTCGAGTACGAGCTTGTCGATGTTCCGCACGCCGGGGGCGAATGCCAGACGGATGCCGGCGTCGAGATATGTGCGGATCGCCGTCTCGCAGCGCCGGCGCGCCTGCGGACCGTCCGTGTCGAACCCCATGTGGTGGATCGTCGTGCAGCCGCTGCGCAGGTGGCGCCACGCACCGAGCGCGGCGGTCAGCTCGGGCTCGAAGACCGGCATGAACGCCCAGTCGAGCAGGTTGTTCTCGAGGTAGTCGTTGAGCACGCCCTTCTGGATCGGGCTCAGCGCGCGGCCGTGGCTGTGGGCGTCGACGAGTCCCGGCATCAGCAGCTGCGTGCCGTTGCCGACGACGCGCGCGCGCGGATGCGCGCGACGCAGGGCGCGCCAGTCGCCGACGGCAGCGATGCGGGCGCCCGAGACGAGCACCGCCGCGTCGCTGCGCACACCAGCCTCGCGCGCGGCGGCATCCGTGATGACGTATCGGCCGCGGACCAGCAGGTCCACGGCGCTCACTCCAGCGCGGCGAGCTTCTCGATGATCGTCAGCGCCACCGTCGTGTCTTGATCGGCCAGCCCCGCCGCCATTGCCGCCTGCTGGTAGCGCTGAGCGACGTTGGAGAAGCTCACGGGCACGTGCAGCTCCTTGGCGATGGTGTTGAACGTCTCGAGGTCCTTGTTCATCAGGAACACCTTGAAGCCCGGCGCGAAATTGCGCGGCACGATCGCGGTCGGAATGCGCTCGAGCGCCTTGCTGCCGCCGCTGGAGGCTTTGACGACCTCGTAGATCGTCATCGGGTCGAGGCCGGCTTTGCGGCCGAGCACGAGCCCCTCCATCATCGCCAGCGAGTTGACGCACGCCATCATGTTGTTGATGGCCTTGACGGTGTTGCCGGCGCCGACGGGGCCGACGCCGAAGATGTTCGGGCCGATCGCGCGCAGCACCGGGCGCGCGCGCTCGAGCACGTCGGCGTCGCCGCCGACCATCACCGCGAGCGTCGCCGCACGGGCGCCGGTTACGCCTCCGCTCACGGGAGCCTCCAGGAAGTGCACGCCGCGCGCCTTCGCGCGCGGCTCGATCTTGCGTGGCGTGGACGGCAGCACGCTGCTGAGGTCGATCAGAATCGTGCCGGGCTTGGCGCGTTCGACGAGCCCGCCAGGCTCCAGGTAGAGCGTCTCGACGTCGGGGGACGCCGGCAGGCACGTCATCACGATCTCGGATCGCTCGACGACCTCCTGGGCCGAGCCCGCCTTCTGCGCGCCGGCTGCCACGAGGTTGCTCATCGCCGCCGGGTTCTTGTCGAACACCGTCAGCGGAAATGACTTGAGCACGTTGCCGGCCATCGGATTGCCCATGTTGCCGACGCCGATGAAGCCTACGGAAGTCGCCATGTGTGGTCTCCTCGGCGGGGATGATACCGCAGACGCGCAAGGTCGCTGCCTGGGGCGCGGGCACGTTGACAGCCTCCGGGCGCTAGTAGAGGATGGGCCGCCGTGTTGCTCAGCAGCGTCTCGGAGATGATGGAGTGGGGCGTGCGGGGCGCGCCGGCGACGCGGCGTGCCGCGGTGAGCTGGCGCGTGATCTCGCTCGTCGCCTTCGTCGCGCTGTGGAGTCTTGCCGGCGGGCTCGTCGAGCTGACGCGGCCGTTCAATCCGCTGTTCCTCCCCGCGCCGTGGGTCGTGATCGGCGCATTGCTGGAGCTCGCGCGCAAGGGACAGCTCTGGATGCACGTCGGCGCGACGCTGGAGCGCGTGGCCATCGGCTTCGGCGTCGGCGCCGTCCTCGCGGTGGCGCTGGGTCTGATCGCGGGCCAAGTGCGCGCGGTGCGCAACGTCATCGAGCCCGTCGTGGAGCTGCTGCGTCCGATCCCGCCCCTGGCCGTGCTGCCGCTGTTCATCGTCTGGGTGGGCATCGGCGAGACGTCGAAGGTCGGGTTCATCACCTATGCCACGTTCTTTCCGATGTTCGTGACGACGGTGCACGGTGTCACGCAGATCGACGGCCGGCTGCTGCGTGCGGCGCAGAGCCTCGGCGCGCGACCGCACCATCTGTTCTTCCGCGTCATCTTGCCCGCCGCGCTGCCGGACGTGCTCACGGGGCTGCGTCTCGGTGTCGCGCTGTCGTTCTTCGTCATCGTCATCTCGGAATTCGTCGGCGCCGAGAGCGGCCTTGGTTACCTGATCAACGACGGCCGCAACTTCTTCCTGGTCCCGCAGATGCTGGGCGCGGCCGTCCTGTTGGGATTGCTCGGCTACGGCGGCAACGCGCTCGTCCGCGTGCTCGAGCGGCGCGTGCTGCGCTGGCAGCACCCACGGTGAAGTCACACCCGTCTAGCTCAGGCCACCTACGGCTCGAGCCGGGCTCGCGGACATCGCTACAATGAAGATCCACGTGCGCGGGCTCTCGCGGACGTTCGTCGCGGCCGGCCGCGAGACGCCGGCGCTGTCCGGCATCGATCTGGAGGTGGCCGAGCGCGAGTTCGTCTGCCTGCTCGGCCCGTCGGGCTGCGGCAAGTCCACGCTGCTCAACATCGTCGCGGGCTTTCTGCGACCCTCCGCCGGCGAGGTCCTCGTCGGCGGCCGGCCGGTCACGGGGCCCGGCGCCGACCGTGGCGTGGTGTTCCAGGAGTACGTGCTGTTTCCGTGGCTGACCGTCGCCGGCAACGTCGAGTTCGGTTTGCAGCTCAAGGGCACGCCGGCCGCCCAGCGGCGCGCCATCGTGGCGCGCTACCTCGACCTGGTGGGGCTGGGCGCGCACGCTGAAAAGTTTCCCGTGCAGCTGTCGGGCGGGATGAAGCAGCGCGTCGCCATCGCGCGCGCACTCGCCAACAATCCCGAGATCATCCTGATGGACGAGCCGTTCGGCGCGCTCGACGCGCAGACGCGCGAGGTGCTGCAGGACGAGCTCGGTCGGATCCAGCGGGTGGAGCACAAGACGGTGCTGTTCGTCACGCATTCGATCCGCGAGGCGGTCTATCTCGCCGATCGCGTCGTGGTCATGACGTCGGCGCCCGGCCGGATCAAGCAGATCTTCACGATCAAGCTGCCCGAGATCCGCGATCGCTTCACGCCGGAGTTCACGCACTACGAGAGCGAGATCACGCGCGTCGTGAAGGAAGAAGTGGCGAAGGTGCACGAGTGAGTCACTCGCGCCTCCTTGCCCTCGTGGGCGTGCTCGTCGTGTGGGCCGTCCTGGCCTACGGCAACCGCGCGCTCGGTGTCATGGCGCCGGCGCTGCTGCCGACGCCCGACGAAGTGTTTCGCGTCTTCGTCGAGACCATCCGCGACGGCAGCCTGCCGCGGCACGTCGCCACGTCGTTGGCGCGCGTGGGCGTAGGATTCGGCCTGGCCGCGGTGGCGGCGCTGGGGCTCGGGCTGCTGGCCGCGCTGTGCGTCCCCGTGCGGCTCGTGCTGGAGCCCATCATCGAGTTCGTCCGGCCGATCCCGCCGCTGGCGTTTTTGCCGATGTTCCTGGTGTGGTTCGGGCTGGGCGAGGGCTCGAAGGTGGCGTTCATCGGCTACACGACGTTCTTTCCCATGTTCGTCGCCATCGCGGCCGCGGTGCTGCGGGTCGACGTGACACTGTTGCGGGCGGCGGCCAGTCTCGGCGCCCGCCACGTCGATCTCATCGCTCGCGTGATCCTGCCCGCCGCGCTGCCCGGCATCATCGTGGCGCTGCGGCTCGGCTTCGCGCTCGCGTTGTTCGTCATCGTCGGCGCTGAGTTCATGGGCGCCGACGCCGGCCTCGGCCATCTGATCATGGAAGGGCGGACGTTTTTCGTCCCCGCGCAAATCGTGATGGGCGCCCTGGTCCTCGGACTGCTGGGGTCCATCGTCAACGTGCTCCTGCTCGCGGCCGAGCGGCGGCTGTTCCGCTGGCGCGAGGCGGGCGCGACTTCGTGAAAGCAGCCAATGAAAGGAGCTCGCTCATGCGTGTCCTGATCGCCCTGTTGACGGCGCTCGTCGGCCTCGGCGCCGCCGCCGACGCGCTGGCTCAGAAGCCGGAAGTCTCGGAGGTCGACGCGTGGCTGGTCCGCGATCCTCAGATGTCGGCGCAATTCGCGGTCGCCGACCAGCTCGGATACTTCAGGCAGGAGGGGCTCAAGGTCAACATCCGGTGGTACATCGCCGGCACGGATCTGCCGAGCATGTGGGGCGCCGGCAACATCCACCTCGGCACGGCGACGGCCACGATGGTGGTGCCGATCGCCGCCTCCGGACAGCAGATCTACAACGTCGCGCCCCAGAGCGACATCGGCGGCGTGCAGCAGGTGATCCTCGGCAAGAAGGCGCAGGAGATCGTCAAGAGTCCGAAGGACATCGAGAAGCTCAAGATCGGCATGCCGAAAGGCGCCTCGGTGACCATGGCGATCCAGAACTTCTGCAAGGCCAATGGCGTCGACTTCAACAAGATCCAGTTCGTGAACCTCGCGCCGCCCGACGCCATCACCGCGCTGGCCAAGGGCGACATCGACGCGATGGCGGCGTGGGCGCCGTGGACGTTCCGCGCGATGAAGGAAGCGGGCGGCAAGCTGTACTTCACGGGCAGCAAGAGCAGCATCCCGGGCAAGGAAGGGCCGGTCGACTGGCTGCAGGTGCACGCGGGCATCGTGGCCAGCGGAAAGATGCTCAAGGAGAACCCGAACACGCTCAAGGCCGTCCTGCGTGCCACGCGCAAGGCCACGGACGCGATCAACAACGACCGCAACGCGGCGATCGAGATCGTCGCGCGCGAGATGAAGATCGACAAGGACCTGGCGCGCGAGATCATGACGTACAACGTCTACTCGATGGAGATGAACCCCAACATCGTCAGAGGCATGGGCGATTTCGTCGACTTCCTGTACTCGCTCGACCGCATCAAGCAGAAATTCCCGCCCGAGCAGGTTTTCTACACGAAACTCCTGGAGGAGGTCGACCCCGGGCTGGTGAAGTGGAAGTCGAAAACCGACGTCAAGTGACGACGTGACGATTCGACGGGCCGTCGTCGGTGACGAGCACACGCTCGCGGCGCTGAACCGGTTCGTTCACGACATGCACCACGTGCGTCGCCCGGACTATTACAAGGCGCCGCGCACGGATGAGGCGGCGGCCTGGTTTCGCGAGCGACTCCAGCACCCCCTGCCGGCCGCATGGATCGCCGAGGAGGGCGGCGCCGCCGTCGGCTACGTCCTCGCGTTGTTTCACGAGCGCGCGGACAATGCGTTTCGGCAGCCGCGCCGGTGGTGCGAGATCGATCAGATCGCGGTCGATCCCGCGTGGCGACGACGCGGCGTCGGCCGAGGCTTGATGCATGCGGCATTGGAGGAGGCGCGCGCCCGCGGGTATCCGGACGTCGAGCTGTCGTCCTGGGCGTTCAACACCGACGCGCACGCGCTGTTTCGCGGGCTCGGCTTCGAGCCGCGCGTGGTGACGTTCGAGCGGCGCGGACGCTAACGCGCGGGCTTGGCGGGCGCGTCCGGCAGGGGGCAGTACGCGCCGTTCGAGAAGCCCTGGGGCTCGATGCCGAGCGCGTGATCGAACCGCGCGCGATAGTTCTCCCAGGCGATCGTCGCCGTCAGCTCGATCACCTGCTCGTCGGTGAACTGCCGGCGCAGCTCGGCGAACAGCGCGTCCGGCACGTCGACCGGCGTCGCCGTCATCGCCACCGCGTAGTCGAGGGCCAGCCGCTCGACGTCGGACAGCCGTGAGCTGGTGCGATGCTCGGGCAGCGCGCGCAGCTGTGCGTCGGTGAGCCCGGCCGCCCGCGCCAGGGACGCGCCGATGTCCATCCCGAACGGACAGCCGACCACCGAGGCGACCTTGACCACCACCAGCGCCCTGAGCCGCGCGTCCAGCTTCGATGCGCGGCGGAAGGCGCGCTCGAACCCGGTGTAGGCGGCAAACACCTCCGGGTGGTGGGCGGTGACCGCGACGGGAACCGGCAGCTTTCCGAACTTTCGGGTGGCGCTGTCGTACACCGCTCGGACTTCGGGCGGCGCGAGCTGCGGGGGCACGGGAGCGATCCGGCTCATGTCGCCTCCCCTCACGTATGGTCTAGCACGGGCCGCCGTCGTGAGAGCCATGCAAACGTCGCCAGGGCCGCGACCCCCGCCGTGGCGACGGCGGTGGTCATTGGCCGCAGCGTGCCGTCATAGGTATGGCTGACGGCGATGGCGTACAGGGCCGAGCCGGTGAGCTGCAGGAAGCCCGCGCCCGCCGCCGCCAGTCCGGCCATGCGAGGAAATGGACCAATAGCGCCTGCCATGGCGTTCGGGAGGACCCACCCCAGCCCGAAGGCGTAGGCGAACATGGGACCGACCACGGTCGGCACCGAGCGCGCGCCCAGCCAGGCCAGCGCCGCCATCACCAGGCCGGCGCCTGCGCCGATGATCGTACCGCCGCGGATCATCGCCTCGATGCCCAGCCGCGGCCCGAGGCGCACGGAGACCGCGTTGCCGGCCATGAGCCCGCTCGCGACGGCGCCGAAGCAGATGCCGTAGACCGTTGGCGAGACGCCGAGGATCGCGATCAGCGCGAACGATGACCCGGTGATGAACGCGAACTGCCCGCTGAACATCAGCGCGGCGGCGGCGACGTACGCGGCGTACCGCGGGTGACGCAGCAGCGCGCCGAGACGGCCGCCCTCCCCGGCGGCGCGCGCGCCGGTGTACACGTTCGTCTCCGGCACGATCCGCCACGCCGTCAGCACGAACGCCGCGCCGAATGCGCCCAGCACGAGGAACACCGCCCGCCAGCCGGCGAGGACGTGGACGAAGCCACCGAGGATCGGCGCGAGAATCGGCGTGAGCGCCTGCGCCGTGCCCATGGCGGCCAGCACCCGCGCGGCACGCTGGGGCTCGTAGAGGTCGCGCACCATGGCCCGCGCGATCACGGGACCGCTGCCGCCGCCCAGCGCCTGCACAACGCGCGCGGCGATCAGCAGCGGCATCGTCGGCGCAAACGCGCACGCCGTGCCGGCCGCCGCGTACACCGCGAGCCCGGCCAGCAGCACGCGGCGCCGGCCGAAGCGGTCCGAGAGCGGACCCCAGCCGAGCTGCGAGGCGGCGAGGCCAGCCAGGAACAGCGTGACCGTGAGCTGTGCGGTGGCCGCGTCGGAGTCGAACGCGGTCATCATGGCCGGCAGCGAGGGCAGGAACATGTCGATCGACAGCGCGCCGAGGCCGACGATGGCCGTCAACAGCACCGGCAACGCGCGCGAGCGCACTCGGGCCACGCCGGCCCATTGTATAGTCGGTGCACCCCGAAGGAGGCGGACCGATGGTCTTCAACGAACAGCACGCGATGTTTCGCGCCACCGTCCGCGCCTTCGTCGAAAAAGAGGTCATGCCGCACGTCGAGGCGTGGGAGGCGGCCGGGCGGATGCCTAAGACGATCTTCCGCCGCATGGGCGAGCTGGGCTTCCTGGGGCTCGAGTACGACGAGAAGTACGGTGGCGCCGGCGCCGACGTCCTGATGAGCGCGGTGCTACACGAGGAGTGCGCGCGCTCACGCTCGGGCTCGTTCGCGATGGCCGTCGGCGTGCACTGCGACATGGCCTCGCCGCATCTCTACTGGACGGGCAGCGAGGCGCTCAAGGAGAAGTACCTGCCCGGCATCTGCCGTGGCGAGACGATGACCGCCATCGCCGTCACCGAGCCCGGCGGCGGCAGTGACGTGGCCGCCATCCGCACCCGCGCGGTGAAGGACGGAGGCCACTACGTCATCAACGGCTCCAAGATGTTCATCACCAATGGCGCGATGGCAGACGTCTACTTCCTCGCCGCGCGCGTGGAGGCCGGGAGCGATGACAAACGCCATCGCGGCATCTCGATGTTCCTCGTCGAGCGCGAGACGCCGGGTTTTGCGGTGAGCCGCACGCTCGACAAGATGGGCATGCGCGCCTCCGATACTGCCGAGCTGTCGTTCTCCGACATGCGCGTGCCGGTCGAGAACCTGCTGGGTCGGGAAGGCGTCGGCTTCTACGAGGTCATGCGCGTCTTCCAGCGCGAGCGGCTGGTGGCCGGGCTGCACGCCGTCGCCATGGCCGATCGCGCGCTCGAGGACACGATCGCCTACGTGCGCGAGCGCCACGCCTTCGGCGGCCCGCTCTCGGACAAGCAGGCGGTGCGCCACCGGCTCGCGGAAATGGCCACCGATGTCGAGGCCGGTCGCTGGATGACCTACGCCGCGTGGGAGAAATACGCGGCGGGCGAAGACGCCGTGCGCGAGGTGTCGATGGTCAAGCTGTTCACCGCCGAGATGGTGAACCGCGTCGCCTACGGCTGCGTGCAGCTGCACGGCGGCTACGGCTACATGCGGGAATACGCGGTGGAGCGCTTCGCGCGTGACGCGCGCCTCATGACGATCGGCGGCGGCACCAGCGAGATCATGAAGGACATCATCGCCAAGGCGATCGTTCGATGAAGCTCGCGGACCGGGCCGCCGTCGTCACCGGTGGGGCGAGCGGCATCGGCCGCGCGATCGCCCAGGCGCTGGCGCGTGAAGGCGCGCGGGTGGCCGTGCTCGATCTGGACGAGCCCGGCGCGCGCGAGACGGTGACCGGCATCGAGCGTGCCGGCGGCATGGGCGCCGCGCACCGGGTCGACGTCACGGATGTCGCGGCGGTGGACGGCGCCATCGACGCGGTCGCCGCGCGCTGGGGCGGCCTGCACGTGCTCGTGAATTGCGCCGGCTGGGACAAGCCGATGCCGTTCATCGAGACCTCGCCCGAGTTCTGGGACAAAATCCTCGCCATCAATCTGCGGGGGCCGCTCGCGTGCACGCGCGCGGCGCTGCGTCACATGATCAAGGCTGACTACGGCAAGATCGTCAGCATCGCCTCCGACGCGGGCCGTGTCGGCTCGACCGGCGAAGCCGTCTACTCGGCAGCCAAAGGTGGTCTCATCGCGTTCACCAAGACGGTGGCGCGGGAGGTCGCGCGCCACCGCATCAACGTCAACTGCGTGTGCCCGGGTCCCTCGGACACGCCGCTGTTCCAGAAGGAGTTCGCGGAGAAGAGCCCGAAGCTCGCCGAGAGCCTCAAGCGCGTGATCCCGTGGGGCCGCCTGGGCGTGCCGGAGGACGTCGCGCCCGCGGTCGTGTTCCTCGCCTCCGACGAGGCGAGCTTCATCACCGGACAGACGCTGTCGGTCTCCGGCGGTCTCACGATGCTGTGAGTGTGCGCGCGCTACGGCTCGTGGTGCTGTCGCTGCTCCTCGCCGGCGTCGCTTTCGCGCAGGGCACGACGAAGACCCGCGTGACGTATCCCGCGCCCACGACCGAGCTCACGATCCCGGGCACGCTGCTCATGCCGGCCGGATCAGGGCCGGTGCCGGCGGTCGTGATCGCGCACGGCAGCGGCGGCGTCGACGGCCGCGGCGAGTATCACGCCCAGGCACTGAACCGCGCGGGTATCGCGACGCTCGAGATCGACATGTGGGCGCCGCGTGGGCTCAGGGGCGGGCCACAGGGTCGGCCGCGGCGGCTCTCCGAAACCTTCCCGGACGTCTACGGCGCGCTGAAGTTCCTCGCCGCGCGCGCGGACGTCGATCCTCAGCGCATCGGCATCATGGGCTTCTCGTGGGGCGGCGCTCTCGCGGTCGCCACCGCGTCGGCGCGACTGACCGAGCAGTTCACGGGCGGACGCGAGAAATTCGCCGCGCACGTCGGTTTCTATCCGACCTGCTGGTTGTTCCTGCCGCGCGCGGCGGACTTCGCGATGACGGGCGCGCCGGTGAAGATCCTCGTCGGCGACAAGGACGACTACGATGCGCCCGATGCCTGCCAGCGACTGCTCGACGCGCTGCCGGCCGACAGCAAGTCGCACGTCGCGCTCAGCGTCTATCCCGGCGGCTATCACGGTTGGGACGGCTCACGGAGCGTGAACTTCTACGATCCCAATGCCGCGCTGGGCAAGGGCGGTCAGGTGCGCTTCGTTCCCGACGGCAAGCTCGCCGAGCGGTCACGCCGTGAGACCGTCGAGTTCTTCACGCAGGCGTTCGGAATCACGCCACCGGCAAAGCCATGAGCTCCGCATTCGTCGGGCCCGCGACGCTCGGTCGCACGTGGGCGGCGACGAACGTCGTCACGTCACGGATCACCGAGGCGTCGCGAAGGATCCGCCGGTGGCCGAGCCCGCCGGTGAGCGTCAGCTCGGCGGCCGGCCATTCACGCGCGATGATCGCGCCGTCCTGCCAGGGCACCTCGTTGTCGTCGCGGTCGTGCACGACCCGCAGCGGAGTACTCATCGCCGGCGCGTAGCCGCGCACGTCGAGCGCCGCCCACGTCACGCCGAAACGGCCTTCGACGCGCGCCTGCATGAGCTCGCGAGCCGTCCGACCGAAGCCGAGCGACTCGAGCAGCGTGTGCGACTGTAGGATCAGATCCGCCGGCGGCGCGATGAAGACGGCCGCTTGCGCGCCGAGCCCCTCGTACAATACACGCGCGGCGGCTGCCGCACCGATCGAGTGCGCGATCACGCCCTCGATCGGACCGAGCGCGCGATCGATCGCGCGGATCGCCTCGACGAACGCGACGATCGACGACTGCGATTCTGGCGACACGCCGTGGCCGGGCGCGTCGAAGGCCACGACCGAGCAGCCTCGGACCACCAGCGGCTCGACGAACCCGGCCAGCTGCGCGCCGCGCCCGCCCCAGCCGTGCACCAGGAGCACGACGGGACCGTGGCCCCACGTCCACGTCGTGACCCGCGAGCCGCCAACCTGCACGATGGTTCGGCGCGCGCGGGCGAGCGCATCGCGCTCGCGCGTCGGCGCCGGATAGCGCGGTGGCCTGAGAAACATGCGCTCCGCCAGACGCGCCGCCAGCGACGGCGTCAGCGCGCTCAGCGTCGCGAACGCGGGTCGCAGCAGTTGCAGCGAGACCGGTGGCTTTGCAGAACGAACGGACGTGCTATTTTGCATCGCCAGGAATTCATGGTCGGTCATCGTGAGTCCTCCGTTTGCCTAGCGGCGCCGGGCGCCGGCTGCGGTGGCGATCCGGGCGGGTCGCGCGCGCCCGAGCAGCGCTTCGAAGGCCGCGTCGGCGCGCGAACGCGCCCGTGGGTCTCGAAGGAGGCGTGAGGCCTGCGTGTACGCGAGCGCGATGCCGTTGAGGTCGTGAGCGAACTGCTCACAATCGAGCGCCGCGTCGAAGTCGCCCTCCTGCACGGCGGTGCGCGCCGTGTTCGCGAGGGTGTCGAGCCAGTCGCGCTGGCTGCGCACGACGAAGTCGCGCGCGGGCCCCGGTCGATCGTCGAGCTCCGTCGCGGCGGCCACGAACGGACAGCCGCCCGGAAGGCTCGGCGAGGTCTCCCACTCGAGCCATCTGTCGAAGAGCGCACGCACGCGACGCTCGCCACGCGGCGCGGTGAGGGCCGGCTTGATGACGGCATCGACGAAGCGTCGCGATGCCATCTCGAGTACCTGCAGCTGCAGGTTTTCCTTCGATTTGAAGTGGGCGAAGAGCCCGCTCTTGGAGAGCTTCAGATCGTCGGCGAGCTGACCGATCGTGAGGCCTTCGAACCCGACGCGCGTGGCCAGGCGGAGGGCGTGCACCAGGATCGCCTCGCGCGTCTGCTCGCCCTTGCGCATGGCGACAAAATAGTACGACCGTTCGGTATTGTCAAGCGCCCGTCTTACGCCGAAACCTCCCGCGGCGGCCAGATGACAGCGTCGACGCCGGTGGCGTAGTGGAGCAGCGCGGGCGGCTGGTCGAGGCTCAACCCGAGCGCCTCGCCGAGCGTGTTGTCTTCGATCACGGCCTCGGCCGGCGCGATGGGCCACGGCGAGTGATGGATCTCCGCGCGCAGCAATGTGCGATCGGCCGCGCAATACAGGCAGTAGCGCTCGACCAACCAGCGCGTCAGCTTCGCGCCGCCGGGCAGTCGGCGGGCGCCGGAGGGCCGGTACCGGGCGGTGAAGCGGGCGCTCACCGAGCCGGGATGCTCACGCCGGCTCGTGAAGCGTCTCCACCCCTCACGTGCGTCCGCGTCTCCGGCGGCGACGAAGTACGGCAGGCGAAACCACGCGCGCGCGCCGAGCACGGCCGCCACGCTCGCCGCGTCGAGGCTCAGAAACAGCACGCCGGGCTTGTCGTTGGTCGTCACGTACGTCCGCACGTTGACCTCGGCAAACGTCGAGAAGCCCGGCACGGCGGGGACGCCACGAATCCTCGCGCCGGCCACGACGAACGCGGTGATGCCGACCCACGCCGCGCCATCGAAGAGGTCGAGCGCCACGCCGGCCGGCACGAACCGGCGAAGCGCGCGCGGCGCCAGTGCCCAGTGGGCGAAGAGCGCGTGCTGCCACGCCTGCGCCATCACCCAGGGTTCGGAGGGCAGCGGCCAGGGACGATGGTCCGCCGACGGCAGCGGGTGGTGTTCCAGCGCACGCCCGGCGGTGGCCACGAACGTTTCGACGCCCGCTCCGATCATCGCCCGCATCACCTGGCCGAGCGACGCGTCCATGGGCGGATTATCCGACGCGACGCAACCGCGCGCGCACGCTCGTGGTGTGGCGCTGCGTGGCGAGCTCACCGGCGGCGACGGCCACCATCGCGCCGTAGCCCGCGTGCGCGACGAGATCCACGACGTGCCCGCCGACTCGCGCGACGCGCAGCGCCGGCAGCAGCGCGACGACGTCGACCACCCAGAGACCGAGGCCGAGTGCGATACCGTGCACGATCCGTGGACGCCGCGGCGCGAGCGCCCCTAACAGCGCGGCGGCGCCCGCGCCGACGGCGTGATGCAGCATTTCCGCGGCGAACTGATGCGCGGGCCGGTCGGCCGAGGGGTCGATGCCCGTGAGCTCCGTATGGAGCTCCTGCGGCACCATGCGCTCGATGAGCCCCAGACGATGCGCGCCGAGCCTCAGCATCGACATCGCGCCGGCGGCCACGAAGCCCGCCGTTGCGCCGCGCCAGAGCGCGCCGCGGTCGATCATGGCGATGGTTCTCCGGCGCCGATCTCGTTGTGCCGTGTGGCCGCCGTATCACCGAGGCGTGTCAGCCACGAGGGCGACAGCGCCGATTCGCTCTCGTGACCCTTGGCCGCCGCCCGGCCGATGCCGCCGGACGACGGCAGCAGCTGATTGACGACACCGAGCAGCTCGCCCACGAGCCCCGGCGCCAGGCCCTGCACGCGGGCGGCGACCGCGGCGGGCGCCGACAGGATGACTTCGGCGTCGCCGCGGACGCACGCGCGAACGATGCGGCGGGCCGCGCGTTCGGCGTCCATCGAGATCAGCGGCAGCGCATCGCTGATGCTGAACCACGCGTACTCCGCCTGATGACGACCCTTGAAGTCGGCGTTGCGCGGGCTGCCGGTTCGCATGAGACCGGGACAGACGGTCGTCACGAGAATGCCATCGCGGCTGAGCTCGGCCCGCAGCCCCTCGGATAGGCCGACCACGGCGAACTTGCTCGCGCAGTACGGCGAGAGGTGTGGGACGCTGATCTTGCCGCCGATGGATCCGACATTGACGATCCGTCCCGCTCGACGCTGTCGCATGGTCGGCAGCACCGCCAGGGTCGTGTGCAGCACGCCCCAGAAGTTGACGTCCATCGCGTTGCGGTAATCGGCGAGCGTCATGGTGTCGGCGGGGCCCACCGTGATGATGCCCGCGTTGTTCACGAGAACGTCGATCGGTCCCCAGCGCTCGCGCACTTGCGCCACCATCGCGTCGACCTGCGTCACGTCGCTGACGTCGCACCGCAGCGGCAGGCACGCCACGCCGCGCATGTCGAGGTCGGCTTGCGCGCGCTCGAGCTCGCCGCCGTTACGCGCGCAGATCGCGACGTGCGCTCCATGCCGGCCGAACTCGCGCGCCAGCAGCAGGCCGAGGCCACGCGAGCCGCCCGTGATGAGGACGACCGCGCCGCGCAACGACATCGTGCGGACACGAGCCAGCGCCAGCCGCGCGCCCAGAAGGGCGAGCGCGCCCATCGTGAGCGTCGCCGTCAGTCCTCGAGGGTGCGCCATCACGGCCATTGCGCGCGCAAGGGCAATGCCAGCCACCCCTGGATACAATGACGCCGTGCCAGCGCCCGAATTCGTCGCCGTCGGCCATGTCACGCTGGATCGCTTCGGGTCGGAGATTCGGCTGGGCGGCGCCGCGCTCTACGCGGCGGTCACCGCCGACCGCCTCGGGCTCAGTGCCGGCATCCTGACGAGTCACGGGGACGACTTCCCGCTCGATCTCGTTCCGCCGCGCATCGAGGTCGTGTCCGTGCCCGCGACGTCCACGACGGTGTTCGAGCACGAGCCGCATGGGGACGACCGCACAATGCGTGTGATGAGCCTCGCCGCGCCGCTCGGCGAGGGCGATGTGCCAGACGACTGGCGTGACGCCGGGCTGGTGCTGCTTGCACCGGTAATCAACGAGGTGGATGCGCGGCTGGCTGCGGCATTCCCGGACGCGTCCGTCGCCGCCGCGGCCCAGGGATGGCTGCGTGGCTTGGGCGGCGAGGGCGACGTGCGGACGGTCCGGTGGGACGCGGCGGCGCAGACGCTGCGCACGCTACAGGCGTTGTTCCTCAGCGCCGCCGACGTGCACGGCCAGGAGTCGGCGATGACGGAGTGGGTCCAGCGCGTGCCGATTAGCGTCGTCACGGCGGGCCGCCACGGCGCGCTGCTCTACGTCAACGGCGATCGATACGAGGTCCGCCCGCGCCGCGCGATCGAGACCGACGCCACCGGCGCCGGTGACGTGTTCGCCGCGACGTTCCTGGCGCGCTACCGTGGTGACGGCGATCCGTGGGAGGCCGCCGAAGCGGCAACCTGCGCGGCGTCGCTGTCCATCGAAGGCGTCGGCTGGTCCACGGTCCCCGATCGGGCGGGTCTCGAGGCGGCGCTGAAGGATTACCGCCGGGCGGCGTGAGGCGGTTGGTGCTACCCTAGCCGTCGCCATGCAGTCCGCGCCGTACGGCGAGATTCTCTTCCAGCGGTTGTCAGGGCTCGTTGCCCGCAGCGAGATCAACATCCGGCACAGCCGCGCCCTCGTGGCCGCCTCCGGCGCCATCGTGCAGGAGACACACCGGATTCGTCGACCGCGGCTGGCCGGTGGCAGCGATGCACCCGAGGCGGCCCGTGCGGCCATCGGAAGCCCGCGGGCCATGCGCACGTTGGTCAAGACGAGGAGCGGCGGCTTGCCGACGGCGGACGTCCGCCGGCGCTGGGTCGGCCCGGGCCGCGGGGAGCGCTGCAACGGCTGTGGCGATCGCATAGCACCGCACGAGAGCGAGTTCGAGGTCGATTTCAAGAATACGCTCTGGCTGCGGTTCCACGACGACTGCTTCAACATCTGGCAGATCTTCGGCCGCAAGCGGCCTGATCCGTGACCGATCGGCCAGAGTACGCGCCGCAGTTCGACGTCGTCGCCATCGGCGCGTCGGCGGGCGGCGTGGAAGCGCTGCACGCGGTCGCGGCGGCGTTCCCCGCGCATTTCCCGGTGCCGGTGCTGATCGTGCAGCACATGGATCCGCGTCACAAGAGCATGCTGGCGGGCTTGCTGGCACGACGCTGCCGGCTCCGCGTGAAGCAGGCCGCCCATGACGAGGCCATGCAGGGCGGAACGATTTACATCGCTCCGCCGGACATGCACTTGATCGTCCGGGCCGGTCGGCTCGTGCTGACGGACAGCAAGCAGATCCACTTCAGCCGGCCGTCGATCGACATGCTGTTCCAATCGGTGGCCGACACCTATGGCGATCGCGCGATCGGCGTGATCCTCTCGGGCTCCGGGGTCGACGGCGCCGACGGGCTTCGCGCCATCAAGACCAAGGGCGGCACCACGCTCGTGCAGGACCCGGCCACGGCGGCCCACACGGGAATGCCGACCGCCGCCCGCGCCACCCGGTGTGTGGACTTCACGCTCCCACTCGAAGACATCGGTCCGGCGCTCGCCAGTCTCGTGGTGCCCGCGCCCGGAGATGACGTATGAGCAACGGCGACGGCGACGACACCGTCGAGCAGATCTCGCAGGAGACGGCGGCCGATTTTCGGCCGTTGCTCGAGAAGCTGAGCTCGCGATACAACTTCGATTTCCGCGAGTACAAAGAAGCCTCGCTCGCGCGGCGCATCCGCGCCCGCATGACGCAGCTCCACGTGGACTCCTTCACGGCGTACTCGAGCTTCCTCGATGGCAATCCCAACGAGCACGTCACGCTCTTCAACACGATCCTCATCAACGTCACCACGTTCTTTCGGGACGCCGACGCGTGGAAGGCGCTGGCCGAGGACATCGTGCCTCGTCTCGTCGAAGAAGCGGGAGATTCGCGGAGCCTGCGCATCTGGAGCGCCGGCTGCTCGTCCGGCGAGGAGCCGTACTCGATCGCGATGCTCCTGTCCGAGCATCTGGGCGAGGCCGCGAACAACTACTCGATCAAGATCTACGGCACCGACATCGACGAGGAGGCGCTGACGACGGCCCGCCACGCCGTCTACCGGACCGAGCAGCTCAAGGACATTCCCGATCGGCTGGTCGACCGCTATTTCACCCGCGACGGACAGCTGTATCGGTTCCGCCGCGACATCCGCCGCTGGTGCATCTTCGGCAGCCACAACCTCACGCAGGCCCCGCCGCTGTCGCACATCGACCTCCTCGTCTGCCGCAACGTGCTCATCTACTTCACCTCCGAGCTGCAGGACCGTATCCTGACCCGCTTTCATTACTCGATTCGCGAAGACGGGTGCCTGTTCCTCGGCCGCTCGGAGTCGCTGCTGGCGCGCTCGCGCCTCTTCATTCCGGTGCACCTCAAGTGGCGCATCTTCCAGCGGACGCCCGCAGCCTTCCGCCAGGCGGCGGCCGTGCTTCCCGAGGCACCCGCGCAGCAGCCGGCCGCCGCGCGCGCCGAGGCGGCGGCGCCCGGAAATCGCGCGCAGCGTGCGCTCGAGACGCTGCCGGCCGCGGTCTTCCTCATCGACATGAGCGACACGATCCTCAGCTGGAATCCCGCGGCCGAGACGATGTTCGACATCCCCATCGCCAGCGCGCTCGCGCGGAAGTTCCGCGATCTCGACGCCAGCTATCGCGTGGAAGGTCTGCGCGCGAGGATCGAGGACGTGAAGGCGCGCCACGCGGCGACCCGGATGGCCGACGTGACGTTCACGCGCCGCAACGGCGAGCTGGTGCACGCCGACATCACGATCGCGCCGCTCTTTGAGGCGTATCGGCTGATCGGTGTCCTGGTGTACGCGGTCGAGGCCACCGAGCACGTTCGCCTGAAGGAGCAGATGTCGCGCATCGCCGAGCAGCACGCCACGGCCATCGAGGAGCTTCAGTCGACGAACGAGGAGCTCGAGACCACCAACGAGGAGCTGCAGTCCACGAACGAAGAGCTCGAGACCACGAACGAGGAGCTGCAGTCCACGAACGAAGAGCTCGAGACGACCGTCGAGGAGCTGCAGGCGGCCAATTCCGAGCTCGGGGCGCTCAACGCCGAGCTCGAGGGCCGGTCGGCGGAGCTGCGGCGCGTCGACGCCTATCACCTCGGCCTGCTGAACAGCCTCGAGCAGAGCATCTTCGTGACCGACCGCGCGCTCGTCGTGAGCAGCTGGAACCACGCCGCCGAACGGATGTGGGGGCTGCGCGCGGAGCAGGTCGTGGGGCGTGACCTGGCGGCGCTTCCGCTCGGTGAGATGGTCCGAAGCCTTCGGCCCGCCCTCGACACCGCCCTCAAACGGGAGATGATGGTCGAGGCCGCCGACGTGCCGTACACGCTGCCGGGCGGGGAGGCGCGGACGGCGGTCGTCCGGATCACGCCGCTGCGCGACAGTGGTGGCGGCGTGGTCGGCGTGATCGGTATTTCGGCCTCTGCCGGCCCGGCGCAGGCCGGCGCGCGACGGGATTGATCAGCCGGCGCGCAGCAGGTCCGCGAGCGCGTCCGGATCGACCGGCTTCACGAGGTGCTCGTCGAAGCCGGCCTCGGTCGCCAGTTGTCGTGCCTCGGCGTCGCCATAGCCGGTCACGGCGATGAGCCGCACGGCGTCGCCCAAACGTTTGCGGATTCGTCGCGCCACCTCGTAACCGTCGACCTCCGGCAGCCCGATATCGATCAGCGCGACCTCGGGCGTCCACTCCACGGCGAGGCGAACCGCAGCATGGCCTTCGGCCGCGCCCTGCACCTGATGGCCATCGAGCTCGAGCATCGCGTGCAACATGTCGCGCGCATCGCGGTTGTCGTCGACGATCAGAATGCGCCGTGACCGCGGCGGCGCCGTGCGCGGTGGCCGACCTTCGGTCACAGGGTTCGCATCGGTGCACGGCAGATGCACTTCCACTGTGGTCCCGTGACCGCGCCCCGCGCTGCGCGCCTCGATCGTGCCGCGATGCTGCTCGATCAGCGCTCGCGCAACGGTGAGGCCGATGCCGAGCCCACCGGCCACGCGGGCCCACGTGGCGTCGCCCTGCGTGAATAGCTCGAAGACTTGCTCGAGCAGGGACGGCTCGATGCCGGCGCCGGTGTCACAGACCGTCAGCGCCGCCGTCTCGGGCGTGGCAGACAGCGTCACGGTGATCTCACCGCCGGGCGGCGTGTACTTGACCGCGTTGCCGAGGACATTCGCCACGACCTGCTCGAGGCGCACGGCGTCACCCATGACCACCACGGGAGCGGCCGGCACGTCCGCGCGGAGAATCTGCGCACGGGCGCGGATGGCCGGCTGAGTGGTCTCGACGACCTGCCGGACGATGGTGGCGAAATCGGTGGGCTCGATGCGGAGCGCGATCTTTCCGAGCACCAGCCGCGAGGCATCGAGCAGGTCGTCCAGCAGCCGCGCCTGACTCTTCGACTGGCGCTCGGCGATACGCAGCGCCTGCTCCGCCAGCCGATCGCCGACGACGACATGACGACGCCGGAGCAGATGCAATGCGCTCGTGATGCCGGCGAGCGGATTGCGAAGCTCGTGGGCCAGCATCGCGAGGAAGCGTATGCGCTCGTCGTCGTGCCGATAGGCCGTTCGCAGCTCCTGCAGCCGGCCATTGAGCTGATCGTTGGCGGCGTCAAGCTCGGCGTTCGCCTCTCGCAGCTTTGCGGACAACGTCGGGTCCGGCGCTGGCACGAGGTTGGTCGTGAGCAGGATGCCCTCCACCGAACCGTCAGCCCGTCGTAACGGCACCAGGTGCGCGCTCGGCGCGGTCGCCGTCGCGTCCGTCGCGGTGACGTCGGCCGACACGACGCATGCGTGGCCATCCCGCCTCAGCCGGTCAAGCGGCTCCCCCAGCGCCGTTCGCCAGGGCTCGACCGCCAGATCTTTGAAATTTCTTCCTACTACGTCCGAGCGTTCACGCAGGAAGGTCGCGATGCCGGCGGTGTTAGCGGCGACGACGACGTGATTCGCGTCGAGAACGAGCACCGGTATCGGCAACGCCTCGACGATGTTCCAAGGCTCGAGGAAACCGGTCATCCTGCCACCTCGGCGACTGCAGTGTCCGCCCCGGCCCGGCCCCAGTCAAGACACGCGCACGTAACTTGCAGCACGGCAACGGCATGTACGCCATACCGCCTCAGGTCGAAGCGACGCCCGAGCGTTCGCTGACGGGCCTGTCGTGTCCTGACTGCTGTGGCGGACTGACCGTACGGGCCGAGGGCAAGCGTCCGGATTTCGTGTTCGAGTGCCGTGTGGGCCACACGTATGCGGTCGACGAGCTGCTCGTGGCAAAGGAGGAGCGGTTGCACGGGCGGCTCTGGAGTGCGTACACCGCGCTGACGGAGCTGGTCGCGCTGCTCGGCGACCTGACCGAGCGCGAAGCGGACGATGAGGGCCGCCGACGATATACGGAGCGCGCGGAGGTGGCGCACTCGCAGGCGAGCCGGTTGCGACGGCTCATCGAGGACAACCGGCCTGTGGCGCTACGTTCGGACGGCGACGCGTCGTGATCAACATAGAGCGTGTCAAGCGCGACGTGATCGTCATCGGCGCTTCGGCCGGCGGCGTTCAGCCGCTCAAGGACCTGCTCGAGCTGCTGCCGCCCGACCTGTCGGCGACGGTCGCGATCGTCCTGCATCGCAGCCCGTATTACGAGACTAGCCTGCCGGCGGTCCTCGGTCGCCACGCGCTGCTCTCGGTCCTGGAGCCGGCCGACCGCGATCCCGTGCTGTCCGGCGCGGTCTACGTCGCCCCGCGCGATCAGCACATGCTGTTCGAGGACGGCATCGTGCGTCTCACTCGCGGTGCGCGCGAGCATCACACGCGGCCGGCCATCGATCCGCTCTTCCGTTCGGCGGCCGAGCGCTACGGCCCGCGCGTCGTCGGCGTGCTGCTGTCGGGCATGGGCTCTGACGGTGTGTCCGGCTTGATCGCCATCAAAAAGCTGGGCGGCGTGTCGCTCGTCCAGCACCCCGGCGAGGCGCGGTTTCAGAACATGCCGTGCACCGCGATCGCCGAAGACGACGTCGACGCGATGCTCACCGTCGACGAGCTCGCGGCCGCGCTGGCAGCGCTGTCGCGCGGCGAGGCCGTCGAGGGACGACGACCGATCGCGCCGCTGCCTTGACTTCGCTCCGAGCCGGAGCCTAGGCTCGGGCTCGATGGCTCGCACGATTCGGATCACCGCCGGACGGGTCTCCGCCGTGGCCGAGCTGAACGACTCCAACACCGCCGCGGCCATCTGGGACGCCCTGCCGATCGAGGCGAAGGCCGAAACCTGGGGCGACGAGATCTACTTCGGGATTGGCGTGCGCGCCGAGACCGATGAGGCGAAGGAGGTCGTTGCCCTCGGCGATCTGGCGTACTGGCCGCCCGGCCACGCCTTCTGCATCTTCTTCGGACCGACGCCGGCGAGCCGGGGCAACGAGATCCGGCCGGCGAGCCCGGTCAACGTCGTGGGGCGGGTCAGTGGCGATGCGACGGTGTTCAAGAAGGTCCGCGCGGGGACGCGCGTGACGCTCCAAAGGGGGGCGACATGAAGATCTTTCTCGACACGGCCAACGTGAACGAGATCAAGGAGGGCGTCGCGCTCGGCGTGGTGGACGGCGTCACGACAAACCCGTCGCTGGCCACCAAGGAAAAGAAACCGTTCCGGCCGCTCGTCGAGGAGATCTGCCGCGTCGTGCCCGGCGACGTCAGTCTCGAGGTGGTCGCCACCGACTTCGAGGGAATGATCAAGGAAGGTGAGGAGCTGGCGCAGATCGCCGGCAACGTCGTCGTGAAGTGTCCGCTGACGGCCGACGGCCTGAAGGCGGTGAAATACCTCACCGGCAAGGGCATCCGCGTCAACCAGACGCTTTGCTTCTCCGCCGCGCAGGCGCTGCTCTCGGCCAAGGCCGGCGCCTACTACATCAGCCCGTTCCTCGGTCGCCTCGACGACATCGGACACGTCGGCATGGATCTCGTCCGTGACATCTGCGAGATCTACCGCGTGCAGGGGTTCAAGACTCAGGTGCTGGCCGCGTCCATCCGCAGCCCGCTGCACGTGATCGACGCCGCCAAGGCGGGGGCCCACGTCGCCACGATGCCGTTCAGCGTGCTACAGCAGCTCATGAAGCACCCGCTGACCGACAGCGGGCTCAAGAAGTTCCTCGAGGACTGGCAGAAGAGCGGCGGCAAGCTTTGAACTCGGAGGGGGGCTCCGCCCCCCTTCCGACCGTCGTCGCACGCCTTCGGCGTGCTCCTCCGTGCCTCCCCCAGATCAGGATTGCGCCGGCGAACCCGGCGCTCGAAGCGGCAAAGACTTCCGCACGCGTGTGATCAGCTCGCGCGGTGGGCGGACAGTTCCATCCAGGTGCGAACTGTGGCCGAGGCGATACCCGGTACTAGCGTGCTGACGACATTCGCGGAGTACCGTACGTGTGCGCCCAGCGTAGCCGTATTGGGCGAGGGTCGCTAGTCATGGCGGCGACCGCTGCCGACGCGCGGCTCGGCCGCCGCCTCGTCCTCGACGAGATCTTCGACCTCTCGCTCTACCGCGCGCTGCGCGAGATCGCGCCGCCGAGCATGCGGCCGATCTTCGACGCGCTCATCCCCATCGAGACGCGCCACGTCGGCTTCTGGCAGGAGTTCTTCGGACTCAAGGACGTCACGACGCTCGACGCGGGACGCCGGCTCAAGCTCGCGTTCATCGCTGGCGTGTGCCGCCTCTTCGGCGCGCCCGCCATCCACGTGGTGCTCGAGGCCATCGAGGTCCACGGCGTCAAGAAGTATCTCGATGTCTGGAAGCGCTACGGCGACACCGCGCTCGGCGCCGCCGTACGTGAGGTGCTGGAAGACGAGTTCAAGCACGAGGACATGGTGGTCACCGCCGATGGCGGCGAGCGACGCATCAATCCCGACCTCGTCCGCAACGTCTTCCTCGGCCTCAACGACGGCCTGGTCGAGATCCTCGGCGCCGTCAGCGGCTTCTTCGCCGCGTTCAACAGCTCGGTGGCGGTCGTGACGGCGGGTTTCACCGTCGGCGTCGCCGGTGCGCTGTCGATGGCGGCCGGCGCCTACATCGGCGCCGAATCGGAGGCGGAGCTGCGCGCCACCGACGACGCGCGCAAGCGTTTTCTCGGCGAGAGCGTGGTGAGCGAGGCCGCAGAACGGCCGCTGACGTCTGCGGCGATCGTCGGGATCGGCTATTTCATCGGCGCCGTCGTGCCGGTGCTGCCGGTGCTCTTCGGCGCGCACACCGTGTGGCCGACCGTCCTCACGGGCGGCACGATGATTGTTCTCGTCTCCGCGATCGTCGCGTTCATCTCGGGCATGGACGTTCGGCGGCGCATCGTGCTGAACGTGATCATCACCGGACTCGCGGTCGTCGTGACGTACACGCTCGGCCTGCTCACCAAGCGGGTGCTCGGCGTGGCGCTCTAGCGCTTCGCGCGTTAGAGCTTCGCGCGCACCTCTGCGGCGAAGCGCTCGATCGCGGACGTCATCGAGGCGAGGTCGCGCGCGGCCGGCTCGAGGATCACGTGCTCGACGCCGAGTTCGCTCAGCGCATGCACCTCCGTCAGCAGCTCAACGCTCGGCTTCTTTCCCGGCAGGCCAAGCCGCGCGCTGACCGTCAACGCTTTGGGATCGCGGCCGGCCTTCGCGCATGCCGCCCGCACGCGCTCGAGGCCGTCCTTCAATGCGGCGGCGGTCGGGAAGGCCGCATGCCAGCCGTCGCCCAGCTCCGCCACACGGCGCAGGGCGCGCGGCGTGTGGCCGCCGATCCAGATCGGAATCGTGCCGCGCGCCGGCGCCGGCCGACAGGCCAGCGGGTCGAACCGGAAGAACTCGCCGGCGTGCGCCGCGCGCTCGTCGCGCCAGCAGGCGCGCATCACGCGGATGGCCTCGTCGCTCCACGCGCCGCGACGGTCGTAGGGCGCGCCGAGCGCCTCGATCTCCTCGCGCATCCATCCCACGCCCGCGCCGAGAATCACGCGGCCGGGCGCCAGGTGATCGAGGGTCGCGAGCATCTTCGCGGCGAGGAGCGGGTGGCGGTGCGGCAGCACGAGCACGGTCGTGCCGAGGGCGGCGCGCTCGGTGACGCCGGCCACCAGCGCGAGCGCGGTGAGCGGCTCGAGGAAGTCGGTTGCCGGCGGCAGCGGGAAATCGCCGGTGGCATTGTAGGGATAGCGCGAGGCGATGAGCCACGGCAGGACGACGTGATCGCTCGCCCACAGCGAGTCGTAGCCGAGCGACTCCGCACGCCGCGCGAAGCCGATGAGCGTCTCTCTCGTCGCTGCCGGCCCATAGACGGGGAGATGGCAGCCGAAACGCATCTCGCTCAGGCCACCCACGGTGGCACCGGGCACGCGCTCCGATACAGACAGCAGCCGAAACGCATCTCTCTCAGCCCACCCACACTGTCCTACTCGATCACGCGCTCGGCCAGCTCGTCACTCTCGATCATCTGCACCAGCCGCGAGCGCTGGATCTTTCCGCTGGAGGTCTTGGGAATCGTCGACGGCTGCACGAGCAGCACACGTGCCGGCCGATGCCCCAGGCCGCCGTGCACGCGCTGCACGATCTCCCGCACGACCGACCCGGCGTCCGCCGTCGCGTCGCGCAGCTCGGCCACGACATGGAGCCGCTGGGTCCCCATGCGCTCGCTGTTCACGCCCACGGCGGCGGAATAGCGGACGCCGGGCACGTGATCGACGATCTCTTCCACGTCGGCCGGCACGATGTTCTGTCCGCCGACGATGATGATGTCTTTGAGCCGGCCAGTGACGTAGAGGAACCCTTCCGCATCGACGAAGCCGAGGTCGCCCGTGCGCAGCCAGCCGTCCGCGGTCAGCACGCGCGCCGTGGCCTCGGGGTTGTTGTAGTAACCCTGCATGACGCCGGGGCTCTTCACGCAGATCTCACCCTCGGTGTCGGGCGGCAGGTCCACGAGATCGACCGGGCCGTCCTCGCGCATCGGCTCGGAGATGCGTAGCGACACGCCGGGGCAGGGCTGGCCCACCGAGAGCCACCGCCCGCTGGCGTCGTACCGCGGCGGCACGCCGCGCGCGCAGATGGCGACCGCCAGCGTCGCCTCGGCCAGGCCGTAGCACGGCGCGATGACGTTCTTCAGCCCGAAGTGCGACTCGAAGCCGTCGATGGTCGACGAGCGCACCGGCTCGGCTCCGGACAGCGCCGCCTTGAGCGACGACAGGTCGAAGTCCGACGTGTCGCGCACGTTGCGCACGCAGTTGCGATAGCCGAAGTCGGGCGAGACCGTGAACGTCGCACGCACCTTCGTGATGGTCTCGAGCCACGGTCGCGGATTGCGCAGATCCGGGGGCAGCAGCCAGATCGGCGTCGCGGTGAGCGGCGGCGTGAAGGCGCAGCCGATCAGCCCCATGTCGTGATAGAGCGGCAGCCACGAGACGACCCGATCGTCGACGCTGAGCCCCGCGGCTTCGGACATGAACTTCGTCGTTTCGACCACGTTCGTGTGCGAGAGCACGACACCGCGCGGCTGGCCGGTCGAGCCGGACGTGTACTGCAGGAAGCACAGGTCATCGGGCTGTGCGACATGCTCAGGCGGCGCCGGCGCGTCGGAGTCCAGGTCGTTGGGCTCGAGCACCTGGCGCACCGTCGGCGCGAGCGCGACACTCGCGTCCACCCCCGCGCGAAACCATCCGATGGTCGCCACGGCGACCGCCTCGGCATCGCGGAACACGCTCGCGGTGGCTTCCACGCCGAGCGTGGGATAGAGCGGGACGGGGACGGCGCCGAGCCGCATGGCGCCGAAGAACGTGTAGAAGAACTCCGCGCAGGTCGGATAAATCAGGCACAGCTTGTCGCCGGCACGCAGCCCGGCCGCGGCGAGCCCGGCCGCGTAGCGCGCGCTCCGCTCCCACATCTGCGCATACGTCACGACCTCGTCGAACAGTGAGAAATACTGGGCGTCGGGCGTCAGGGCCGTCCGGTGCCGCATCACATCGACGAGCGTGGTTGCTTCCTTCGGGTCGCTCATTATCGGCTCTCCTCGAGCGTCGCTGAGGTCTCATGATCACGACCGTCGCGCAGGTACACCAGACGCACGGTCTCGCCGGGCCGGCGCGCGCGGATGGCACGGCGCAACGCCTCGAAGCCGTCGACGGCCACTTCGTCGACGCGAACGAGCACGTCGCCATCGCGCAGCCCGGCGCGGTCGGCGGCGCTGCCGGGGATCACGTGCGCGAGCCGCGCGCCGTCGCCGCCCATCGCATCGCCGCCGACGCCGAGGAAGGCGCCGGCCTCGCGGGTGCTCCCGCGCCTGCGCGCGGGCGGCGTGATCTTGGCATAAATCGGGCGCGCGCCATCGTCGAGGGCTTGGACCACCGCCGCGCCGATTGCGGCCACACGCGCCATGCCGTCGGCGTTCAGCCGATCGGCGGTGTCGCTCGGACGGTGATAGTCGTCGTGGCCGCGGGTGTGAAAGAAGAGCACCGGCGTGCCGGCGGAGTAAAAGCGCGTATGGTCGGACGGCGAGAACGGCGTGCCGCGCAGCTCGGCGTTCACGCCGACCGCGCGCGCCGCGGCCGCGGTCACCGCACGCAGGCGATCGCCGGAGTCCACGCCGCCGATCGTCAGCTTGTCGTCGCGCATGCGTCCCACCATGTCGAAGTTCAGCATGGCGACGGTCTCGGAAAGCGGCAGCGCCGCATGCTTGACGTAGTGTCCGGAGCCGATCAGTCCCAGCTCCTCGGCGCCGAACAGCACGAACACCAGCGTGCGTCGCGCGCCGCCGGCGGCGGCGAAGGCGCGTGCGAGCCCGACGACCACCGCGGTGCCCGACGCGTTGTCGTCGGCGCCGTGATACACGGCACCGGCCGACGTCCCGAGATGATCCCAGTGCGCGCCGAGGACGATCGTCTCGCCCGCCAGCGCGGGATCGATGCCGGGGAGCACGCCGATGACGTTGGCAGCGCGCAGGTCGGCAGCGACCAGATCGACGACCATCCGCGCGGTGGCGGGCCCGGCGGCCCGAAGCGCGTTGGCCGCGCCGCGTGTGATCGAGCCCGACACGATGCCCACGGGTGCCGGCGTCGCGTCGAGCGGCGGCAGCGTGTCCGCGATCAGCAGCACGGCCGCGGCGCCGCGCTGGCGCGCGAGGATGAGGCTTTCGAGCCGAGAGCCGCGCGCCGGCGCGATCACGATCTTGTCGCGAAGATCACCGTTCCAGGCATCGTCGGCGAACAGCAGCGCACCGGTCACCTCGCCGCGCGGCGAGCCGCCGTGAGGCATCCAGTCGACGGCTGGCGTCAGCGTTCGGCCGCCGATCTGCAGCGTGCTCGCCGGGCCGACGCGACGCCCGGGCGCGACGGTGAACGATTGTAAGAATGACCCCGCGTCGCCGCCGGGGCGCAGGCCGGTGGCGGCGAGCCACGCGGCAACGCGATCGGTCGCGCGATTGCCGCCCGCCGTGCCGGCGCGCCGGCCTTCCATCTCGGGCGCGGTCAGCACATCGACGACGGCGCGCAGCTCAGGAGCGGTTGGCGGAGTGACGCCGGCCGAGACGGCCGACGCGGTCGACGTCAGAAGAAGGAGCACGCAGGCGAGGCGCGTCGCCGAGCGGCGGATCATTCGGCGTATTTTACCGCGATCGCGGCGGTGCGCCGCTCGATGCCGCGCGTCGCGTTACGCTCGGCTCACGCTCGCACTGCGGCCACCCGGCCACCCGCCAGGCGACGCAGCTCGTCGGGCGTGACCCGGAAGACGGTATGGGGGTGGCCGCCGGCGGCCCAGATCGCGTCCCACGTCAGCAAATCCTCGTCGATCAGCGTGGTCAGCGGCGCGGGATGCGCGAGCGGCGCCACGCCGCCGATGGCAAAGCCGGTGTGCGTTCGGACGAAATCGGCGTCGGCCCGGCCGATCGGCTCGCCGACGAGCGCGCCGACCTTCGCCTCGTCGACACGGTTCGCGCCGCTGGCGATCACCAGCAGCGGCCGCCCGCTGTCGCGCAGTCGGAACACGAGCGACTTTGCGATCTGCCCGACGTGGCATCCGACCGCCGCCGCCGCATCGGCGGACGTCCGCGCGGCGTGGTCGAGCACGACGATCGTGGTCGCGACGCCGGCCGCGGCGAGGGCATCCGCGACGCGACGAGCGCTCGCCGGCAGCTCAGCCACGGGCGGTGACGGCGGCCCGGCACGCGTGCATCTGGGCGAGGTGCTCGAGGTCGTGATCGACCACGTGCGTCGCGTACTGCCCGAGCGTCACCGGACCGAAGTGACCCGAGAGACCGGGCCGCTCGGCCGCTCCCGCCGGCAGGGTGACCAGATAGGCCAGCGTCTCGGCGCGCGCGCGGCGGAAGACGGCGAGGTCGTCTTCGAAGCGGCCTTCCCGACGGTCGCGCTCGCGGGCCCAGGCGATCGGATCGAAGCCCTCGAAGCGCGGACGCTCCTGCGTCGCCATGAGCTGCAATCGCGGAAGGAACAGGCGGCTCTCGAGCTCCATGAGGTGGGAAAGCACTTCCTTCATCGACCACTCGTCGAGCGCCGGCCGCTCGCGAAGCGTGGCGGCGTCGAGGCCCGCGGCGAGCTCGGCGATTCGGTCGGTCGTGACCGACAGGGCGGTGCGCAGCTCGGTTACCGACAGCGCGATCCGGGCCTCGCAGCGCCGCGGCGTCAGGCCGAGCGTGGCGCGCACGTCCTGGATCTGCCTCAGATGCTCCGTGTCGTGCGCATCCATCGTGCTCGCATACGTCTCGACCGTGAGCGCGCCGCGGCTCGGGCTCACGCCCTCGCGACGCCAGCCGGCGTCGGCGAGTCCCCCGAGCAGGGCGACCGCCTGCCGACGCGCATCCGTGAACGCCGCCACCAGGGTGGCAAGGTCGGCGTGATCCCCTTCGGTCGGCGACGTCTTGGCGAACACCGGCCGCGACTCGGACAGCATGCGGCGCAGTCGCGGCAAGAACGTCTCACGGTCGCCGTCGACGAGGTGCCGGACGACGTCGCCGATCGACCACTCGCCCGGCGTTGGCGGAGTCCATCCAAGCTCACCGGTGGCGTCGCGTGTCATCTCGCGCAGCAGGACCGGTGTGGCCGCAAGCCGCGCCACGCTGACTTCGCGGTCCGTCATCCGCGCGTTGACCGTCGCCATCGTGAGGCTACAGCGCGCGCACCGCCTGGAGCACGTCGTCCGGGTCGGGGCGCACCTGAAAGTTGTCGGCGATCCAGAGCCATCGCACGGCGCCGTCGCGGTCGAGCACGACGGTGGTCGGTGTCGGCACGTCCTCGCCGTGCTCGCCGCCGCGCGCGTGCACCAGCCCGTAGCGTCGAGTCACGGCGAGATCGGAGTCGGCGACGAAGCGATAGGCCAGGCGCAGGCGCTGCGCCATTTCATGGCTGCGCACGTTGGGATCGGGGGACACGGCGATGATCTCGACACCGGCCTTCTCGGCCTCCGACAGCGCGGCTCCAAGCCCTTGGAGCTCTCCCACACAGAACGGTCACCAGTAGCCGCGATAGAACACCAGCACGACCGGCTTCTTGCCGCGGTACTCGGCGAGCGAGACCGGGCGGCCGTCCGCGTCCGTGAGCGTGAAGTCGGGGGGCTGCTCGCCGACACGCAGCGTCGTGTGGGCCTCGGGGATCCGCGCGAGGACGAAGTTGAACGTGGCGCTGCCGAGCAGCAACACGAGGACGACCACCAGCGTCGTCCACGCGTACCAGCGCCGCCCGAGCGCCACCGCGATGCTGGCGATCGTCGCGGCGATGGCGAACGCCGCCACGTAGCCTTCCGGATTGTTGCGTACGGCCGCCACGTGCAGAAACTGCGTGTAGATCACGATCGCCGCGGCCGAGACGAGCAGACTGAGCGCGACGAGCCAGCCCGATCTGATCATCGACGCTCAGGCCATCGTGATGCGGTCGAACGCCTCGGCGTACGCGTAGCCGGCGGCTCGGCCCAATTCGGCGCCGCGATCGCGCACGCGCTTTTCGACCCCCGCGAAATCCTGGAACTGGCTCGCGTGACAGGCGAGCGCCTTGATCTTGAGATCCATCACCTCGGAGATGTCGACGACGACGTGCGGCCTCTGCCACTGCATCACGTACACCTCGCGCACCTTGTGCGGCTCGAACTCTGGCATGAGCTCCGGAAACGCCAGGTGATCGCGGGACAGGGGATAGACACAGTCGAGCGCGACGCCGCCCACGATGCGATGGTCGCGGTGCGAGGCGCCGAGATTGTACGTGCGCTGCGGATTCTGGCAGACGACCAGGTCGGGACGGTAGCGCCGGATCTCGCGCGCGACGTCGCGCCGCAGCGCCCGCGTGTCCTCCACTTCGCCGTCGGGATACCCGAGGAACGTGACCTGCTCGACGCCGAGCGTGCGCGAGGCGTTGCGCTGCTCCTCCTCGCGGATCGCAGCCAGTCGCGAAGAGGTCATCGTGCGGTCGCTCGAGCCCTTGTCGCCGTTGGTGACGACGACCAGGGCGACGTCCTTGCCCTCTTTCACGAACTTTGCCACGGTCCCGCCCGCCCCGAATTCGCAGTCGTCGGGGTGGGCGGTGATCACCAACACGCGTCGGATCGGCTGGGTCATGCGCAGCGTCGCTCCCGTCGAGAGTGTGTCATTGAGATACCCGCGTTCAGGATACCGATTCGCGTGAGGCACCGTGCGATAATCCCCCGTGCCGATGGCGGAGCGCGGACGCCGGATCGCGGTGCTCGTGCTGGTCCTGCTCCTCGCGGTACCGCCGCTCGCGACGGTCCTGCCGGGCTCGCCGGCCAGCGTGCAGGTCGCGGGCGTGACACTGCTCTGGTGGTACGCGGCGTGCGTCGGTCCCCTTGCGGCGGTTCTCGCCACGCTGCTCGCCCGGGCGATTCGGTGACCGGGCTGCGCGCCATCGCGGCGTGGCCGGGGCCGGCGCTCATCGCCACGATGGTCGCCGCGGTCGCTGCCGGCGCCGCCGCAGCTCCTACGCTCTTGCTCACCGTCGCCCTGGCGCCGCTGCTGGCACTCGTTCAGCCCGCGCGTGAGCCGGCCGCGCGAAATCCGGTGGCGCTCGCGATCAGCCTCGCCGTGGCGGGGCTGCTCTTGTGGGCACACCTCACGGTGCTCGCCGACGCGGCCGCGCTGCTCGGCGCACGCCGCTGGCAGGCGTGCGTGCTGGCGACGGCGCTCGCGCTGCTCGCCACCGTCATGCCCAATGCCGAGCGCTGGCGTGGTGTGGCGCTGACGATCGGCGTCGCCGCGCTCGGGGTCGTGCTGATCGTTGCCGGCACGACGCTCGGTCGTGCGCCATGGGCCGCATGGCGAGCGGCGGCCGCCCGTCCGGCGCTGGTGTTCGGCGGCGGCAGTCCGTGGGTCGACGACGGCGCGCGGTTCGTGCGGAGCACGACGGTGCCGTTCCTCGAAGGTCAGCGCGTCGTCGCCGTCGCCCCTGGCACGTTCCGGATCGTCGAAACGGACGGCGCGCGGGCCGTCGTGCGCGACTGGCGCCTGGGCGCCGGCGATGCGCTCAGCCTCCGGCCCGGCGACACGCTGACGGCCGAGCCGGGCAGCCGCCTGCGCTTCGAGCCCGGCAAGCGCGTTCCCGGCGCTGCGCCTTCGGGCTCCGCATGGGCGGACGCGGCGCCGCGCGCGTCGCCGATCGACGCGCTGGCGCTCGTGGTCACGGTCGGGCTGGGCGGCTGCGCGCTGATGCCCGGCCTCGCGCGTCGCACGAGCGTCGCGTCGGCTCTGGCGCTCGCGATTGCCGCCGGCGTCGTGTCGTGGGGCGCATATGCGACGCTGCTCGCTCCCGAGGCGGGGCTCGCAGGCTCACCGGTCGAGGCGCTGCTGTCGTTGTCGCGCGCCGCGCGATGGCCGGGATACGGCCTGAGCCCCTCCGTCCTCACGGGTCTCGTCGGCCTCGGGCTGCTCGGGCTGTTCGTCGCCGCCGCTGCTGTCCTGCGGCATCCCATCACCGAGGCTTGCGGCGCACGCTCGTCGCAGCTGTGGGGCGCTGTCCTCGTCGGGGCGGCCGCCGTGGCCGCCACCCTCGACGGTGTGGCGCCGTGGACACCGCTCGCCGCCGGTCTCGGCCTCGCGGGTGCAGCGGTCGCGGCCCCGCGCTTTGCCGGCGCCGACGGCGCGCGCATCGCATCCTGGCCCGCGTCCGCCGTCGGTGGCCTCATCGGCGCGCTCGTCTTCGTCGCGGTGATCGCGTACGGGACCCGATTGCCCGGGCCATTGGCCACGCTGCGCGACGCGCCGGCGCTCGCGGCGGCGCCGGCGGCGTGGCTCATCGTGAAACTTTTACGACGCGAGGCGCGGACGGCACGCTGAGGGTTGGCAAGGAGCCCGCCGGCCCACCATAATGGTGGTCCATGGCCAGTGATCGGATCGTGGTCCGCGGTGCCCGCGAGCACAACCTCAAGAACATCGACGTCGAGCTTCCCAGGGATCAGCTGGTCGTCCTGACCGGCCTGTCCGGCTCCGGCAAGTCCTCGCTGGCGTTCGACACGATCTATGCGGAGGGCCAGCGGCGCTACGTCGAGTCGCTCTCCGCCTATGCGCGGCAGTTTCTCGAGCAGATGGAGAAGCCGGAGGTCGACTCGATCGAGGGGCTGTCACCGGCCATCTCGATCGAGCAGAAGACGACGAGCAAGAACCCACGCTCGACCGTCGGCACCGTGACCGAGATCTACGACTATCTGCGCGTATTGTTCGCCCGCGTCGGCGTCCCCCATTGCCCAGAGTGCGGCAAGGTCATCTCTGCCCAGACCGTGCAGCAGATGGTCGATCGCGTCCTGATGCAACCGGCCGGCACGCGGCTGCTGGTGCTGGCTCCGGTGGTGCGCGGGCGAAAGGGCGAATACAAGAAGCTCTTCTTCGATTTGCAGCGGCAGGGTTTCTCGCGCGTGCGCGTCAACGGCGTCGTGCGCGAGCTGGGCGAGGAGATCGAGCTCGACAAGAAGCGCAAGCACACCATCGAGGTGGTGGTGGATCGCCTCGTCGTCAAGGACGGCCTCGCGGCCCGTCTTGCCGACTCGCTCGAAACCGCGCTGCGCCTCGCCGACGGCGTCGTCCAAGTGGAAACACCGGGAGACAGCAACGGTGGTAGCACCGCCGCGCAGACCGGGGGGTCTGGGGGGAGCGGAACGGTCCCCCCAGCAAGACAGACAAGGGCGCTGCACAATCTCCCGACCATTGCCGAGCCCATGTTCTTCTCCGAGCGCCTGGCGTGCGCCGAGTGCGGCATTTCCTTCCCCGAGGTTTCGCCGCGGATGTTCTCGTTCAACAACCCGTATGGCGCCTGTCCCGAGTGCGGCGGCATCGGCACGCGCTTCGAGATCGATGCCGAGCGGCTGGTGCCGAACGTCAATCGCTCGCTCAAGGCCGGCGCGCTGGCGCCGTGGGCGGGCCGCGAGAGCAGCTACTTCAAGCAGACGCTGGCGGCGCTGTCCAAGCGCTACAAGTTCTCGCTCGATGAGCCGTGGGCCAAGCTGAAGAAACCCGTGCGCGACGTGATCCTCTATGGCGACCGCGACGGCGGCTTCGAGGGCGTCGTGAAGCTGCTCGAGCGCCGCTACCGCGAGACGGAATCCGAGGACGCGCGCCGCGAGGTCGAGGCGTTCATGGCCGAGCGCCGGTGTCCGGTCTGCCAGGGATCACGGCTGCGCCGCGAGTCGCTCGGACTGAAAATCGCCGGCAAGTCGATCGCCGACGTCGTCGGGCTCACCATCAAGGACGCTGCGACGTTCTTCGAGTCGCTCCGGCTCGGCGAGCGCGAGGCCGCCATCGCGCGCCGCGTGCTGAAGGAGATCCGCGAGCGTCTGGGCTTCCTGGGCAACGTCGGCCTGGAGTACCTGACGCTGGACCGTCCTGCCGGCACGCTCTCGGGCGGAGAGGGCCAGCGCATTCGTCTGGCCACGCAGATCGGCTCGAGCCTCGTGGGCGTCCTTTATATATTGGACGAGCCGTCCATTGGGCTGCACCAGCGCGACAACCGGCGGCTGCTCGACACGCTCAAGCGGCTGCGTGACCTCGGCAACACCGTGCTCGTCGTCGAGCACGACGAGGAAACGATCCGCTCCGCCGACTACGTCGTCGATCTGGGGCCCGGGGCCGGAGAGCTCGGTGGCCACGTCGTCGCCATCGGCACGCCCGACGAGATCCTCGCGAATGAGCAGTCGCTGACCGGCCAGTTCCTCTCGGGCGCGCGCGCCATCCACGTCCCCGCGACGCGCCGCAAGGGCACCGGCAACGCGCTGATCATTCACGAGCCGCGCGAGCACAATCTGAAAGGCCAGCCGGTCGCCATCCCGCTCGGGACGTTCACGTGCGTGACCGGCGTGTCGGGCTCCGGCAAGTCGACGCTCGTGAACGACATCCTCTATCGTGCGCTGGCGCAGATGCTGCACCGCGCGCAGGACCGGCCCGGCGCGCACACGCGCATCGAGGGCGCGCAGCACATCGACAAGGTCGTCGACATCGACCAGTCACCGATCGGTCGGACGCCGCGCAGCAATCCCGCGACGTACACCGGCGTCTTCGCGTTCATCCGCGCGCTGTTCGCGCGGACGCAGGAGGCGCGGATGCGCGGCTATCAGCCCGGACGCTTCTCGTTCAACGTCAAGGGCGGACGCTGCGAGGCCTGCCAGGGCGACGGGCTCGTGAAGATCGAGATGCACTTCCTGCCCGACGTGTACGTCACCTGCGACGTGTGCAAGGGCAAGCGCTACAACCGCGAGACGCTCGATGTTCACTACAAGGGCAAGAACATCGCCGATGTCCTCGACATGACCGTGCATCAGGCGCTGGAGTTCTTCGACGCTGTTCCTGTCATCAAGCAGAAGCTGCAGACGCTGCACGACGTCGGCCTCGACTACATCCGCCTCGGCCAGTCGGCCACGACGCTGTCGGGCGGTGAGGCGCAGCGCGTGAAGCTCGCCACTGAGCTCTCGCGCCGCGCGACGGGACGAACCCTCTACATCCTCGACGAGCCGACCACGGGCCTGCACTTCGCCGACATCGAAAAGCTCCTGGAGGTGCTCAATCGCCTCGTCGATCAGGGCAACACGGTCGTGATCATCGAGCACAACCTCGACGTCATCAAGACCGCCGACTGGGTGATCGATCTCGGCCCGGAGGGCGGCGACGACGGCGGCCGTGTGGTGGCGACCGGCACCCCGGAGTCGCTCGCGCGCCAGGCCGACAAGTCCTACACCGGGCAGTTCCTGCGTGCCGCGCTCGCCGGCACGCGCGCCGCGTAGCCGATGCGCCGCACCAAGATCGTGTGCACGATCGGCCCGGCCTCCTCGACCGTCGAGCAGCTCGACCGGCTCGCCGCCGCCGGCATGGACGTCGCGCGCCTCAACTTCTCGCACGGCACCCACGCCGAGCACGCGGAGGTCATTCGCCGCATCCGGGACGCGGAGGCACGCTGGAGCCGGCCCGTCGCTATTCTTCAAGATTTGCAGGGGCCGAAGATCCGGCTCGGCACCTTCGGCGAAGGCGGCGGCCGTCGCGTGGACCTCGAGGTCGGACGACCGTTCAGCCTGTGCCGCACGCCCTGCATCGGCAGCAGCGAGCGCGTGTTCGTCTCGCCGCCCGAATATCTCGGCCGCGTCAAGGCCGGGGACGAGATCTGGATGGACGACGGCATGATCCAGCTGCGCGTGGAGTCGACGACGCCGGAGGAAGTGCGCTGCGTCGTCGTCGCCGGTGGCCGGATCAGCGACCACAAGGGCATCTCGCTCCCGCACGTCGATCTGCCGGCCTCGTGTTTGACCGACAAGGACGTCGACGACCTCAAATTCGGCATCGAGCAGGGTATCGACTTCGTCGCCGTCTCGTTCGTGCGCACGGCCGACGACATCCGCGAGGTGCGAAAGTTCCTCGAGAATCAGGGCGCCGACATCCCGCTGGTCGCCAAGCTCGAACGCCACGAGGTGCTCGAAAACCTCGCCGCCGTCGTCCGCGCCGTCGATGCGGTGATGGTGGCGCGCGGCGACCTCGGCGTCGACGTCCCGCTCGAGGACGTGCCGCACATCCAGAAGGAGATCATCCGTCAGGCGCACGCGGCGAAGGTGCCCGTCATCGTGGCCACCCAGATGCTCGAGTCGATGGTGACGCACACGCGACCCACGCGCGCGGAAGTCGCCGACGTGACCGCGGCCATCTTCGACGGCGCCGACGCGATCATGCTGTCGGCCGAGACGGCGTCCGGCCGCTACCCCGCGGAGGCGGTGGAGGTCATGGCGCGCATCGCCGAGCGGGCCGAGGAGGCCACGCTCACGCTGGAGCCGACGCGCCGGCGCCGTGACGCGCGCCGACCTCCGGTGGGCTTCCCCGAAGCCGTCTCCGACGCCGCCGCCAGCGCCGCCCGCGCGCTCGACGCGCGCGCCATCGTCGCCTTCACCCAGTCGGGGTTCTCGGCGCGGCTCATGTCGCAGGAACGGCCGGCCATGCCGATCATCGCGTTCACGCCGTTCTCCGCCGTGCAGCGCCGGCTGGCGCTGACGTGGGGCGTGACGTCGCGGCTGATCCGCAAGGTCGAGACGACCGACGAGATGGTCGAGGAGATCGAGGCCACGCTGCTCGGCGACGGGACCGTGCGGGCCAACGACGTGCTGGTCATCATCTCGGGCTCCCCGATGTGGGTGACCGGCACGACCAATCTCATGAAGATCCACCGCGTCGGGGAACGCCGCTGAGCGGCGGCCGCCGGCTCCTGATCCTCGTCGTCGCCATCGCGGGCGTCGCGGGGCTTTGGGCCGGTGGCATCGAGTTGATGCTGCGGCAGATCGACGCGCGGCACGACGCGCTCGTCGATGTCGTCGTCGAGCGCGTGTCCAGCGCCGTCCACGAGCAACAGAACACGCTGCTGCGCGAAGCCACGCTGCTCGCGCAGGATCCCGCCGTGGTGGAGGGCGCGCGCAAGCGCGACTGGGCGACGCTCGCGCGCGGCGCCGCGCGCCTGCGCGGCCTCACGCTCGACCGCATGGCGGACCTCGTCGTCGTCCAGGACATCGGCGGCACGCCGCTGCTGCAGATCCCGGCCGCCCCGCGCGTGTCGTTGCCGGCGTTCGCTGCCCCGGTCAAGGTCAAGGCGCTGCTCACCTCGCTCGACGGCCGCGTGTATTTGCTCGCGATCGCCGCCATCGGCGGCGAGCCCGACGGCGGTGTCGTGATCGTCGGGCGGCACGCCGAACGGCTCGATCCAAACCTCGGCGGCGGCGTGGGAGTGGTCGTCGTGAACGGCGACGCGCTCCGGTATTCGACGGTGCCCGCCGTGCCGCAGGACGGCTGGGCGGCGGCCATCGCCGCCGGCGCGCGCGAGCTGTCCGGCGAGCCGTGGCGCTTCGGGAGCGTCGGCCGGCTCGGCGGCGACGTCGCATGGGCCGCGGTGAGGTTCACCGACGCGGCGGCCGAACGCCGCGCGGCCGTCCGCGCGCTCGTGGCCGGCGGCGGCCTGGCCGTCATCGCGACGGCGCTGTTGGCGGTGCTGCTCACCGCCCGCCACCGATCCGTCTCTGCGCGCGCCGACACGCGAGCCGCTGCCGCACGGGGATCGGCGGCGACGTCGGCCGCGGTGGGCGGCAACCGTGAGCTTCAGGCGCTCTATGCTACCGCGGTGGCCGTCGGCAGCGGCGCCGAGCTCGAATCGACCGCGATGCAGACGCTCGACGTGATCTGCACCGTCGCGCGGGTCGACCTCGGCATGGTCTATCGCGTGGATCGTGCGAGCGGCGGGCTCCTGCTGGTCGCGCACCACGGCATTCCGCCGCGCTACATGGACTTCCTGCGCACGCGCGACATCGGGCACTCGCGCATCGGTGACGTGGCGCGCACGGGCGAGCACACGCTCGTCGACCTCGATCCCACGCGCATCCGGGACGCGACGCTCAGAGAGGCGGTCTCCACCGAGGGCTATCGCACGCAGCTGTCGCTGCCGATCCCGGTGCAGGGCGTCACGTGGGGCGTGATGACGCTCGTGTCGCGCACGCGGCGGCGCTTCGACGCCGACGAGCTCGTGCTCCTGCGCGCGGCCGCTCATCAGGTGGGGCTCGCCGTGGGCCGTGCCGCGCTGATCGGTGAGCTGCGCCTGAAATCGCGCCGGCTCGAGATCCTCACGCGCGTCGCCGAGCGGCTGGCCGGTACGCTGCCCCAGGCCGAGCTGCTCCAGCGTGTCACCGAGGGCGCGCGCGAGATGTTCGACGCGCCGGTGGCGCGGGTGTGGCTGGTCGACGACGACGGCGTCACGCTGTCCGTTCGCGCCAGCGCCGGCGCCGATCTCGCGGGCGATGTCGAGCGCATGCAGATCGGCGAGGGGCTCGTCGGGCGCGTCGTGCAGACGCGCGCGCCGCTCGCAATCGCCGATATGGCCACGGACGCGCGGCCGCTCGAGACCGAGCCGCTGCGCGCGGCTGGCCTCGGCGCGTTCGCCGGCGTGCCGTTACTCGTCGGCGACCGCGTGCTCGGCGCGCTCGCCATCGGGTTCCGGGAGCGCCACGAGTACTCGGCCGAGGCGCTCGACGTCTTCGCCTCACTGGGCAATCAGGCCGCCATCGCCATCGAGAATGGCCGGCTGTTCGAGAGCGAGCGCATGCGTCGCGAGCACGTGGCCGCACTGCTCGACATCAATACCAAGATCGGCACCATGGTCTCCACCGAGACGCTGCTGACGTCGGTGGCCGAAGAGGCGGCGCGCCTGCTCGACGTCGACAACGCCGGCTTCCGGCTGCGACAAGGCGACGAGCTGGTGGTGGCGGGCCTGGCGGGAACGGCGCGCGAGACGATGCGGCGCGAGCGGATCCGGCTGAACGAGAGCATCAGCGGCCGGGTGTTCGCCACCGGACAGACGCTGATGCTCGACGACCTCGCCTCGTTCCCCGGCGTTATCGCCGAGCACACCGCTGCCGACCGCGTGCTCGGGTACACGACGTTCCTGGGCGTGCCGCTGACGATGGGCGGCCGCACGATCGGCGTGCTGACCTTCCGCGCCCGCCGCCGCTTCACCGCGCGTGACCAGGAGCTCGCGGAGGCGTTCGCGGGTCAGGCGGCCATCGCGATCGAGCACGCGCGTCTCGTGCGTGACGCGTCGGCGCAGGCCGAGCGCATGCGTGCGCTCGCCGATCTCTCGCGCGTGTTCGCGGGCACCCTCGATCCCGACGTCGTCAGCCAGCGGATCACCGACTGCGTACGCAGCCTGTTCTCGTCGGTCTCGGCCTCGCTCTTCCGCGTGGACCCGATCAGCGGCGACCTCGTGCCGGTGGCCACGTCGACCGGGCGTACGGGGACGGTGCCGCCGGCGCCCGTGTTGCCACGCGGGGCTGGCATCTCGGGGCTCGCCGCCGAGTCGCGCCACGTCGTCGTCTCCGCCGACGTCTTCGAGGACCCTCACATCGAGAAGACCGACGCGCTGCGGGCGTGGGTGGCCGCCGTGGGCCACTACTCGGCGATCGCCGTGCCGCTGATCGTGAACGACGATGTCGTCGGCGTGCTCACCGTCAGCGGCGAGCGCGGCCGCGTCTTCGGCGACGCCGACGCGCGGCTCGCCCAGACCTTCGCCGACCAGGCGGCGCTCGCGCTGGCCAATGCGCGGCTCTACGCGGAGTCGACGCAGCGCCGCGCGGAGGCCGAAGAGCTGGCGCGGCTGGCGCGGACGCTGAGCGAATCGCTCGACGTCTCCGAAGTGGTCGAGCGCATCGTCGAGAGCGTGGTGCCCCTCTTCCGCGCGCAGTCGTCGATGCTGCGATTGCTGGAGCCGGACGGCTCGCTCGTCGCACGCGCGCGCGGCGGTCGCACGGCCGAGAAGTTCGCGCCCGGCCACGTGCTGCCGCCCGGCGTCGGCGTGCTGGGCCGGGCCGTCAGCGAGGGCCGTCCGGTGGCGACGTCCGACGCGCTCGCGGACGACGTGACGCGCGTCTCCGACGACCTGGCCGAGGTGTTTCGCAGCTCCAGCGACACCGCCGTGCTGGCGGTGCCCATGCGCGTCAAGGGCGCGGTGATCGGCGCGCTCGGCGTCATGGACCGGCGCGGCCGCGTGTTCACCGATGACGAGGCCGCGCTCCTGCAGGCCTTCGCCGACCAGGCGACGTTGGCGCTCGAGAACGCGCGCCTGTTCTCGGGCGAACGGTCGCGGCGGCAGCACCTCGCGGCCCTGGCCGACATCGAGCGCGAGCTGGCCGCCGTGCTGGATGCCGAGCGGCTCCCCGCGCTGATCGTCGAGCGCGCCACCGCGCTGTTCAAGGCGAGCGGGGCGCTGTGGACGCTCGAGGACGACCGCACGCTCGTCCCGCGCGCGTGGACGGGCCAGGATCTCGCGGGAGCGCGCCTCACCGCCGGCGCGGGCTTCGCGGGAGTCGCGATGAGCGAGCGCCGCGGCCTGATCACCAACGACTATGCGAGCTCGCCCCACGCCATGCGGCGCTTCATCGCCGCCGGTGTGCGGGGCGTGATCGTGCAGCCCGTCATCCTGCGCGATCGGGCGCTCGGGGTGCTGACGATGAGCCGCGTCGGAGACGACGCGGTGCCGTTCGACGTCGAGGACCTGGCGCTGCTGCAAAGCTTCGCCGCGCATGCCGCCACCGCCATCGAGAACGCACGGCTGTACGCCGAGGCCCGGCGCTACGCAGAGCGGCTGCGTGCGCTCGAGGAGGTCAATCGACTGGTGTCCTCGTCGCTCGAGCCGGACGAGGTCCTCGCCAATCTCGCGCGGGCGATCTCGCAGTTCTTCGACGCCCCGTACGTCAGCCTCTGGAGCCTCGACGAGGCCACGGGCCGTCTGCGCCGCGCGCTCACCCACGGCGAGTCGGACGTCGCCTCCCAGCTGCACCAGGAGCTGGCGCCGGGTGAGGGCGCGGTCGGCTGGGTCGTCGCGCACCGCGCGCCGATTCTGTGGACGGACGTCGCGACGGATGCGCGCATCATCGATGCCGCCGCGCTGCTGCGCGCGGGATTCGCGTCGTTCACCGCCTATCCGATCATCATCGGCGATCGCGTGCTGGGCGCCTTCGCCGTGCACCGCGCGGCCTCGTGGCCGGCGACGCCGGAGACGGAGTCGCTGATGGGCTCGCTGGCCGCGCAGGCGGCCGTCGCGCTGGAAAATGCGCGCCTCTACTCGGAGACGACGCGGCGGCTCACGCAGACACGCGCGCTGCTCGACGTCGCCGAGATCCTCAACTCCACGCTCGACGCGCGCCGGCTGCTCAAGGAGCTCGCCGTCAAGGTTGCCCAGGTCTGTGGTGTCGACCGGTGCTCGATCGAGCGCTGGGAAGGCGACCACGTCGTGCCGCTGATGTCGCAGTTCGCCGACGGGCGCAAGATGCCGGCGATGTGGGACCGGTTCCTCGGAGTCAGCAGCCGGCCGCTGCGCGAGGTGCCCGTCAACGCGCGCGCCATCGAGACCCGCCGTCCGGTCATCGTCGAGGACGCGAGCGACGCGGCGGTGACGCCGCCGGAGTGGGTCGCGGCCTTTGGCCTGAAGGCGTACATGACCGTGCCGATGGTGCGGCAGGACGAGGTCATCGGCGTGGTCACGCTCGATTACTGCGAGCGCGCGCGACCGTTCGCGCCCTGGCAGGTGGATCTGGCCAGCGCCGTCGTGGGTCAGATCGCGCTCGCCCTCGAGAACACGCGGCTCTACACCGAGGCGCAGGAGCGGCTGCGTGAGACCACGACGCTGCTCGCGGTGGGAGGCGTGCTGTCGCAGCCGGACGCCGGCCAGGACGTCATGCGACGCGTGGCGGCGGAGGTCGCGCGCGCGTTCGGCGCGGACATGGTCGGGGCGTACCTGCTCGACGAGAGCAAGGAGCGGCTGGTCGCCGTCGGTGGCTACCACGTGCCGAAGGATCTGCTGCGCTTCTTCACGGAGCGCCCCATCGTCATCGAACGCTTTCCGTGGCTCGTGGACGCGTGGCGCGCCGGCCGCGCGGCGTCCAGCCCCGACCCGCATGCCGATGCTCGCTTCGACCAATCGTGGCAGGGGGCGCTGCCTCCGCACTCCGTCCTGTTCGTGCCGACGCTCGCGCATGGCGAGCCGGTCGGCGGACTGTTCCTCGTCTGGTGGCAGCCGGGACGCGTCTTCGAGCCGGCGGAGATCCGGCTCATCGAGGGTGTCGCGGCGCAGGTCGGTCTCGCCATGGAGAACAGCGAGCTCGCCCGCCAGACGCAGGTGAAGCTGGCCGAGACGCAGACGCTCTTGTCGGTGAGCCGCGCGTTGTCCTCGACCGCCGATTTCCAGGCGCTGCTGCGCCACTTCCTGCGCGCGGTCGCCAAGACGCTGAGCGCGGACGCCGTCGGCGCCTGGCTCGTCGGCGAGGACGGCGAATGGATGGAGCCCGTGGCGGGCTATCGCATCCCGCCGGAGCGTCTCGACGCCTTCCGCGCGGTGCGGCTGTCGCTCATCAAGCACGCGTTCTACGCGGAGGCCGCGCTCAATCGGCGGCCGGTTTTCACGAGCGACGCGCCAAACGATTCGCGGCTGCCGTCGTTCGTCCGCGAGCGTGGCGGGCACCGCACGCAGCTGTTCGTCCCCGTCGTCGTGAAGGACCGGGTGATCGCGGCGTTCGCCGCCGTGTGGTGGGAGCGCGCGCGCGGATTCTCGAACGACGAGATCGCGCTGATGGAAGCCATCGCGAACCAGGCCGGCGTGGCGCTGGAGAACGGGCGCCTGTTCGAGGAGAACCGGCAGCGCCTCGAAGAGCTGTCCGTGCTGCACGACCTGTCGCGCGCGGTCACGGGCCAGCTCGATCGGGGCGCCATCGTGGACGCGGTGCGCCGCCACGTCGCCCGTGTCCTCGACGCCCGGAACATGTCGGTAATCCTGAGCGACACCGAGCGCGACGAACTCGAAATCGGCCTGCGGGTGACCGATGGCGTCGACGACGTGCGCGAGCCGCGTCGCTATGCCATCGGCGACATCGGCCTCATGTCGGTCGTGCTGGCGACCAGCCGGCCGCTGCGCACGGACGATTACGCCGCCGAGTGCCAGCGCCACGGCGTGGAGCCCATCGCGCGCTCGGCGCACCTGCGCCACTGGCTCGGCGTGCCGATGTCGGCGGGCGAGCGGGTGCTCGGCGTGATCGTGCTCGGCAGCGCTCAGCGGCCCTTCAGCGCGGCGGACGAGCGGCTGCTGCTGAACATCGCGCATCTCGGCGCGCTCGCGCTGCGCAGCGTGCGCCTGTTCGAGGAGCGCTCGCGCGCCTACGGCGAGCTGGCGGCGGCGCAGGATCAGCTGGTCCGTACGGAGAAGCTGCGCGCGCTGGGCGAGATGGCCTCGGGCGTGGCCCACGACTTCAACAATCTGCTGGCCGCGGTGCTCGGCCGCGCCCAGCTGCTGATGCGCCGCGTGCAGGATCCGCAGCAGCTGCAGTGGCTGCGGGTCATCGAGCGCTCGGCGCTGGACGGCGCGCAAACGGTGCGGCGGCTGCAGGAGTTCACGCGCATCCGCCGCGATCTGCCGATGGTGGCCCTCGACGTGACGCAGATCGTCCGCGACGCGCTGGAGATCACGCAAATGCGCTGGCGCGAGGAGCCGGTGAGTCGCGGCATCGTCGTGGAGCTGCGCACGGAGCTGGCGGCGGTGCCGCCGATCCTGGGCGACGGCGCCGAGCTTCGCGAGGCGCTCACGAACCTCATCCTCAACGCCGTGGACGCGATGCCCGAGGGGGGGACGCTGACGCTCAGCACGCGCGCCACCGACGAGCACGTGGAGGTCGTCGTCTCGGATACGGGCGTCGGGATTCCGGCCTCGGTGCGCGACAAGATCTTCGACCCGTTCTTCACGACCAAGGGGCCGCAGGGCACGGGCCTCGGACTCTCGATGACGTACGGCATCGTGTCGCGCCACGGCGGCTCCGTCACCGTCGACAGCGAGGAAGGCCGCGGCTCGACGTTTCGCCTGTCGTTTCCGTCGGCAGCCACCGTCGACCCGACGCCGCCGGCGCCGCCGCGGACGCCGAGCGGTCCGGTGCGCGCGCTGCGCTGCCTCATCGTGGACGACGAGGACGCCGTGCGCGCCATGCTCGCCGACGCCGTCGAGTCGGCGGGCCACCGCGCGACGGTGGCCGAGGACGGCGCCGAGGCGATTGCGCGCTTTCGCGCGGAGCCGTTCGACGTGGTGCTGACCGATCTCGCGATGCCGCGCGTCTCCGGCTGGCAGGTGGCGCGCGCGGTGAAGCAGATCGCGCCCCGCGTGCCGGTCGTGCTCGTCACCGGCTTTGGCGTCGAGCTGTCGGCCGAGGAGCGCCGTGCCCACGGCGTCGACCGCCTGCTCGTGAAGCCGCTGCAGATTCAGGAGATCCTCGATGCCCTGGCCGAGGTGGCGCGTACGGCGCCGCCGGCGCCAGCGGAGGACACCCGATGGCCTTTCAACATCTGATCGTCGAGCGTGCGGCGCAGGTCGCCACCGTCACGTTGAACCGTCCCGATGCATACAATGCGCTCAACCTCGGGCTCGGACGCGAGCTCTTTGCCGCGTCTATCGAGCTGGACGAGGATCCCGACGTGCGCTGCGTCGTCGTCACCGGCAGCGGCAAGTCCTTCTGCGCCGGCGGCGACGTGCGGGACTTCGCCGACAACCTGCCGCGCGTCGGCGCGCTGATCAAGGAGCTGACCACCTACTTGCACGGCGCGATCTCGCGCTTCTGCCGCAGCGACAAGCCCGTGATCATGGCGGTCAACGGCATCGCCGCCGGCGGCGGGCTCAGCCTCGCGCTCTCGGGCGATCTCGTCTTGGCGGCAGAGTCGGCGAAGCTCACGATGGCCTACTCGAAGATCGCGGCCACGCCGGACGGCTCGTCGTCCTACTTCCTGCCGCGTCTGGTGGGCCTGCGTCGGGCGATGGAGCTCTATTTCACCAACCGCGTGCTGACGGCGCGTGAGGCGTTCGAGTGGGGTCTCGTCACGCGGGTGGTGCCCGACACGGAGTTCAAGGGCGCCGTCGAGACGCTCGCGCGTGAGCTCGCGCAGGGACCCTCGAAGGCCTTCGGCGGGGCCAAGCGGCTGTTCCATCAGTCGACGTGGGAGAGCCTCGAGACCCAGATGGAGCTCGAGGCCCAGGCCATCGCAGCCTCGGGCCGCACCGAGGACTTCAAGGCCGGCGTCACGGCATTCGCCAACAAGAAGTCGCCGCCGCCGTTTCAGGGACGCTGAGCCGACGAGGACGTTCCCGCGGGAACGTCTTAGCATTTCGCGGCAGATCTCAGCGCGTGGCGATCACGAAGAGCCGATCGCCTGGCAGCGCTGCGCTCGCCGCTGGCAGCTGACGAACGCTGACGAATCCGGCGCGCCGGAGGCGGCGCCTCACCTCGGCCAGTGTCCAACATCCCATGACGAACGCGTTCGTGACGCGGACGTCACGGCGCGGCGATACCAGGCGAAGCTGCTCGCTCACGACGAGTCGTTTTCGCACACGATCCAGGCACGTGTCCGAGCGGAACCACAGTCGCCCACGCGACGTGCGAGCCGTTCGCTCCGTCACCGGTTCAGCGAGCTTGCGGATCGCCGTGCGTTTCCAGTCCCGCACGTCGAGCAGCAGCACGCCGCCGGGCGCCAGCACCCGAGCAAGAGTGGCGCACACGGTGTCGCGGGCACGGGCGCCAAGAATATCGTTGAGCACGCCGCGGCATAGCACGGCAGCGAACGACGCGCGCGGCCGATATGTCCGCAGGTCGGCGCAGACGAACGTCGGCTGCGGCTGCGTCGAGACACGTTTGGCCCGTGCCGCGGCCAGCAGCCGTGCCGCGGCGTCGACGCCGACGACGCGATAGCCGCGACGCGCGAGCTCGCGCGCGTAGTTGCCCGTGCCGCAGCCGGCGTCGAGGATTCGCGCCGGAGGGCGTACGCCGTGGGCTCGCAGCAGTGCCGACAGCCGAGCCACGCGTCGCCCGCTCGCGTCGGGCACGACCAGATCGAATGCCCAGGCGAAGCGGTGATAGAGAGGCCGCTGCGACGGCATCGCGCGTCGAGTATAGTGACACCTGATGAAAGCACGCCTCTACACCCGGCCCGGCTGATCCTCCTGCGCCAAGACGAAGGAGCTGCTGTCGTCTTGGGGGGTCGAGTTCGACCCCATCGACGTCCAGGCGGACGCCGTCGCGCGCGAAGAGATGGTGCGGCTCGGTATCCCGCGGCCGCCCGGCGTCGCCGTCGGCGACCGGGTCGTGCACGGCTGGAATCCCGAGGCCTACGCCGCGCTGGTCGGCGTCGACTACCGGGCGGCGCGCCGCTTCACCCCCGCCGAGCTGGCGATGCGGCTGGACCGCATCCTCGAGGCCGCGCAGAAGCTGACCGAGCGCTTCGACGCGCGGCAGATGGACCACGTGCCGCCGGAGCGCAAGCGCACGTTGCGCGACCTCGCGTTCCACGTCTTTCGCCTGTCGCTCGGATTCATTGACGCTGTGGACCGCGTCGAGCTGCCGGAGTCGGTCTACGAGGAGCGCGCGCCGATGGAGCTCGTGTCGGGTGGCGACGTGGCGCGCTACGGCGCGCTGGTGCGCGCGCGGCTCAGCGGCTGGTTCCAGGGCGCGGGGGCGGACGAGTATCAGCGCACGGTGCAGACGTACTACGGGCCGCAGGCCGCCGACGATCTGCTCGAGCGGACCACGTGGCATGCCGGTCAGCACCTGCGCCAGCTCTACGTGCTCGCGGAGCGCCTGGGGGTGATGCCGCCGGGGCCGTTGCCCACGGACGCGCTCGCCGGCCTGCCGCTGCCCGACGCGCTCTGGTAACGCCGCCGCTCTCATCGCGCCGCTTCATATGTCCACGGCTTCGCGTCGGTTTTGGTCGGCGTCGTTTCGCGGGAACGGTGCAGCTTGGCGTGAAGGGCGGTTTCATTCAGCTCGGTCATGCGAGGCGAATGCGCTCTAACCCGCAATGATCGACGCGCTGCAGCTCGTCTGGCCTTCATCGAAATATCTCCGGAGCTACGTAAGCGCTCTTGAGCGCGGCTGGTCAGCCGATACCGTCCGCGGGACAGCGGCCGCGAACGAAGAATTGGAGTCAATCCAACGAGACAGTGCGGCGTTCCTTGCCAGTTTGGTTGATCGCGAAGCAGCCGGCGGGCCGGTCACGCTGCCGGACGGCTCCAAGGTTCCTCGCTTGCCTGGCTATCGCCGATGGCTTTGGGATGGCGAGTTCTGCGGAAGCATCGGCTTGCGTTGGCAGCGCGGGACAGAAGCACTACCGCCACATTGCCTCGGCCACATCGGCTACGCAGTCGTGCCGTGGAAGCGGCGGCGGGGCTACGCGACCCGTGCGCTTGGACTTCTGCTGCCGGAGGCTCGGACCGAGGGCCTTCGGTATGTGGAGATCACGACTGATCCCGAGAACATCGCCTCCCAGCGGGTCATCGAGGCTAACGGCGGCAGACTCCACGAGCGGTTCACGAAACCCGTCGCTTTTGGGGGCACCATCGCCTTGCGCTACCGTATCAGCCTATGAACGAGGCGACGAACCGCTCATGTCGAGCGTCAGGGGCTTGGAGGTATGAGTGCAGAGTCCAATCTATCGGGTGGTAAGTCTGTGGATCCGCTCGGGCGCGGTTGATGAATTCGAAGCCTATGAGCGGAGGGCGGCCCGAATCATGAGCAAGTATGGGGGTTCCATTGAAAAGGTGATTCGTACGGGGCAAGAGAATTCGCCGGATGTCCCGTTTGAGATACATCTTGTCAGCTTCCCTGGTCAGGAGAAGTTTGCTGCCTATCGCGCTGACCACGAGCTCTTGGCGTTAGCAGCCGACCGGGAATCGGCAATACTCAAAACGGTAGTGATCCCTGGCGTCGGTGGTCCATCGTATTTGACCTGACGAGTCGCTGCAGCGGACCGGCCGATTCAGGCCGCCGCTGAGCTCAAACGCTATGCCCTCGAGCGTGAGTAAGACGATGGCGAGGAAAAGATAAGGACGAGGAATCGGAAATTCTTGACGGGTACACGGCGGAGCGGTGGGCAGCGTACCAAGCAGACCGCGTCCGCTTCTGCGTCACGGAGCTGGCCAGCAACGGCGGCGATCGCGTTGTATTTGCAGTTGGGGTTCGAGCCAATTGTGAGGGGCGCGTCGGAGAGCAGCGCCGCCAGCTCCTTCAGGTCGCGGATCTCGAAGTCGGGCGCTGACACGCCGGGACGGCGCGCTCGGCCGGTCCGGTTCGCCGCGCGGACGGTCGCGACCGCGCGCAGGGCGTCAGGGACTTCGGGTAGAGCTCGATCCTGGTCGTGATCTGAAAGTAGAGCTCGATGCACGGGGTCGCGTCGGCGTCCACGCCGAAGTGCCGCAGTACCCGCTGCAGGATGTCGCCCTGAATTTCTCGCAGCGTTCGAAAGTGCGGTCGTTGGATCGCGTCGCAGTAGAGGTCGACCCAGAGGCGCAGGACGTCGTCGGCGGGCGCCGGCAAGCCATGATCGGCGATGATGCATCGGGGCACGAGCGTCAGCTGTTCGTTCCTCAGCAACGTGCCCGTACGCATCGAACATCATGGCCTTGATCGGCGGAGTCACGGCGGTGACGCGGCGGATCAGCTGTCGTCCGCCTCCCACGCGGCCGCCAGCCGGTGCGCCAGCCCGCGGTGACGCCGGAAGTAGAACGCCAGCATGGCCGCGGCCGCCAACAGGTTGCCGACGAAGACCGTCCAGCCCGCCAGCTCATCCATGACCCACGAGGCCGCGATGAGGATGAGGCCGAAGATGAAGATCTCGAACGAGGTGAACAGGATTACCAGCGCGAAGATCAGCATCGGCTGGCGCTCGGCGCCCGCGATCAGGAACGCGCCGATGATGCCGAACAGCACGAACGCCGCGCCGTGCACGATCGTGTAGGACAGCACGGCCGCCATCGGCGTCTGCTGTCGCAGCAGCGCGGTGCCGAGCAGCTTCGGCGTGCGCAGCGCCTCGCCGTGAATCGCATCGATGGCGAAGAACCAGAGGGCGACGACGGCGGCGCCGATGAGGCCGGCCAGCACGCCCTCGCGCAGGACCGCGTCCCACGAGCCGACGAGAGTCTTCGGCAGCGCGCGGTGTGCGCGGAAGAAGTACCAGAGCATCGCCACCGACGCGAGCAGATTGCCGACGAGCACCGACCACCACGTCAGCTCACCGGTTTTCGACAGCCCGAACACCTGCACCATCGCGAAGAAGAACGCCTCGAAGCACGCGAACAGGATGATGAAGCCGATGAAGAGCGCCGGCTCGCGGTCGCTCATCGCCATCAGGCTGGCCGCGATGACGCCGAAGGCGATGAAGGCGAGCCCGTGAAGCACGGTGTAGCCGAGAATCGGGCCGGGCGCGGCATCGAGCCCCGTCGGCGTCTGCACCCCGAAGAAGACGAACGAGCCGAGGAGGCTTGGCGTGCGGAACGGCTCGCCGCGCGCGAGGTCGTACACGAAGAACCACAGCGCGACGACGGCGGCGCCGATCAGGCCGGCAATGATGCCTTCGCGCAGGACCGAGCGTGGTTCGCCCGCCATGGCCGTTTCCGGGCGTATGGTAGCACCCGGCCGATGGCGATGCCGGTCAGCGGACGTCCCGCGCGAGACGGACGCCATAATCCGTGTAGCGCAGCGCGGGCGGCAGCGACGAGCGATGACCGACGGCGCTCCACGGATCGGCGTGACGCCAGGCGCCGCCGCGGCTCACGCGCCGCGTGCCGTTGGCCGGCCCACGCGGATTCGCGGCCGGCGAGTGCGCGTAATAGTCGTCGGCGTACCAGTCGGCGCACCACTCGTGGCAGACGCCGGAGAGGTCGAACAGCCCGAATGGGTTGGGCGGCGTGGCGCGCACGCGAGGCGGCTCGGTGAAGCGCCGCGGCGCGGCCACGCCCGCCCACGGCAGGCGGCCGTGCTCGACGCCGCCGCGCGCCGCGCGCTCCCACTCGGCCTCCGTCGGCAGTCTGGCGTCCGCCCACGCGGCGAAGGCGGATGCCTCGTCCCACGACAGGCCGACGACCGGCTGCTCGGCCCCGTCGAAGCGCTCGCGGCCCCAATACGGCGGCGGTGCTGCGCCGGTGGCGGCCAGATAGCGGGCGTACGCCGCGTTCGTCACCGGCGTGACGGCCATCGCGAACGCGTCCACGTGCACGCGGTGAACGGGCCGCTCGCACGGCGCGCCGCTCGCATCGCCCATCAGGAAGTCGCCCGCGGCGATTTCTATGAACTCCACGAGGATATAATGCGCCCCATGAACGTGGCCGAGCGGATGACACGACTGGGGACGGAATCCGCGTTCGAGGTGCTCGCGCGCGCTCGCGCGCTCGAACGGCAAGGCAAGCAGGTAGTGCACCTCGAGATCGGCGAGCCCGACTTCGACACGCCCGAGCACATCAAGGCGGCGGCCAAGCGCGCGCTCGACGCGGGCGCCACGCATTACGGGCCGTCCGCTGGACTGCCGGAGCTGCGCGAGGCGATCGCCAAGCACATCAGCGAGACGCGCGGAGTCTCCGTTTCGCCCGACCAGGTCGTCGTGACCCCGGGCGCCAAGCCGATCATGTTCTTCACGATCATGGCGCTCGCAGGCGGCGGCGACGAGGTGATCTACCCGAACCCGGGCTTTCCGATCTACGAATCGGTGATCAACTTCGTCGGCGCCACGCCGGTGCCCATCCCGCTGCGCGAGGCGAGCGAGTTCGGCTTCGACCTGGACGTGTTCGAGAAGAGCCTGTCGGCACGCACGAAGCTCATCATCATCAACTCACCGGCCAATCCCACGGGCGGCGTGCTCGATCGCGCGCAGATCGACCGCATCGCGGCCCTCGCGGCGGCGCGCAACATCCCGGTGCTCTCGGACGAGATCTACCGGCAATTCCTCTATGAGGGCGAGTTCACCTCCATCTACAACCGGCCGGGAATGTCCGAGCGCACGATCATCCTGGACGGCTTCTCGAAGTCGTACGCGATGACGGGCTGGCGGCTCGGCTATGGCGTGTTTCCGCCGCCGCTGGTCGAGCACATCACGCGGCTCATGGTGAACTCCGCGTCGTGCACCGCCTCGTTCGTGCAGCTCGCCGGCGTCGCCGCGCTGCAGGGCGAGCAGGCCGGGCGCATGGTGGCAGAGTTCAAGCAGCGCCGCGACATCCTGGTCGACGGCCTCAATGCGCTGCCGGGCGTGAAGTGCCTGCGGCCACGCGGCGCGTTCTACGTGTTCCCCAACATCACCGGCACGCGACGCTCGTCGGCCGAGGTCGCCGAGCGCCTGCTGAACGAGGCGGGCGTGGCCGCGCTCTCGGGCGCCGCGTTCGGCGCCCACGGCGAGGGCTATCTGCGCTTCTCGTACGCGAACTCCGAGGCGAATCTGCGGACCGCGCTCGAGCGCATGCGGCCGGTCTTCGAGTCGCTCGCGCGCTGAGCCGTCCCACGCAGCACGCAGACGTCGACGCGCTCCTCGAGCGGTTCGTCGGCGACGTCGGTACGATCCTCGGGCCCACGCTCGTCGGCGTCTATCTCGACGGCTCCATCGCGCTCGGCGAGCTCGAGCCGGACCGGAGCGACATCGACTTCGTCGTCGTGACCGACGACGACCTCGGCCCGTCAACGCTGGCCGCGCTGCAGGGGCTGCATACCCGACTGGCGGCCACGCCGCGGTGGGGGCTCGAGCTCGAGGGCTCGTACGTGCCGCATCGCTCGATCCGCGACAATTCGGGGCCCGCCGCGCATCCGTACATCGATCGCGGCACCGCCCGCCTGGAGGTCATCCATCCGGACAGCGGCTACTGGATCATTCACCGCCACGTCCTTCGCGAGTATGGTGTCACGCTCGTGGGACCCGAGCCGCGCATGCTCATCGATGAAGTGACGCCCGCGCAACTGCGCGCGCCGGCGGCCGGTACGTTTCGCGAGTGGTGGATGCCGATGCTCGACGACCCCACACGTTTGCAGCACTGGGGCTATCGCTGCTACGCCGTCCTGACGATGTGCCGCATGCTGTATACGCTGTCCGACGGCGCCATCGTGTCCAAGCGCACGGCGGCGCGGTGGACGCAGGAAACGCTCGATGTCCGCTGGAACGGCGTCATCGATGCGGCGCTGGCGTGGTCGGCCGACAGACCACCTGCGCTGACGGAGACACTCGAGCTGATTCGCTATAGCGGCCGATACGCCGCATGACTCGCAGCAGCGTCGCCGCCGTCGTCGCCGACGGACTGGCCCGTGCCGACGTCCCGCGCGTATTCAGCGCGGCGAGCGCGCACCCCGCGGTCGCGGACGCCGTGCGCGCGCGCGGCATGGCGGTGGTCGAGACGGCCGGCGCCACGGCCGCGTGCATCATGGCGGCGGTGAGCGCCGAGCTGCACGACGCGCCCGGCGTGGCGCTCGTGTCGCTCGGACGTGCGCTGGCGCCTGTGGTCGACGGGGCCGCCCACGCGACGCGTGATCGCGCTGCGGTGATCGTAATCTCCGACGGCGCCGCCGACCCGCGCCTGCTGGAGCCCGTCGTCAAGGCCGGCATGGTGGTGGATGCGGCGTCCGCGGCCCACTGGACCGCGCACGCGGCGCAAGCCGCGATGGCGGATCCGCGGGGCGCGGTTCATCTCGCGGTCGCCGACGCCGTCGCGGACGCGCCGGCGCTTCCGCTGGCGACCGTCGTTCGCCGCGCGCCGCCGCCGGCGCCGGCGACTGACGCTCTCGACGGGCTCGCCGACGCGCTTGCGCGCGCGGCGCGGCCCGTGCTCGCCGTCGGGCTGGAGACGGGCCATGACGACGCGAAGTGGATCCGGGCCCTCGCGGAATCGGTGCCAGCACCCGTGCTGACGACGCCGAAGGGCAAGGGGGGCCTGCCCGATCCGCATCCGCTGGCGCTCGGGTTGATCGATGCCGGGCATCCCTTGGTCGGCCTGGCTGATCTCGTCGTCGAGATCGGCGTCGATGCCGTGGAGCTCACTCCGCGCATGTGGCGCGCCGGCGTGCCGGTCGTACGCATCAGCCGCAGTCCGCGTCCGGACGCCGTGGGCGGCCCCATCGCGCTGGTGATCGAAGAGCTGGCGCCGCGGCTCCGCGCGCGGACGCGCGCCGACTGGGACGTGGCCGCGCTCGATCGGTTCAAGCGGGCGGCGCGCGCAGGCGCATCGCGGACCGGCTTCCCGCGACGCCGCGTCGTCGAGATCGCGCGCGAGATGACGCCGGCGGGCACGATCCTCACCGTCGACGTGCCGATGGCCGATGCGTGGGCGTCGGTCAGCCCCCGCGAGTGTCTGATCCCCAACGGCGTCGCCACGCTCGGGTTCGCGCTGCCCGCGGCGATCGCCGCGGCGCTGGCTGCCGACGGCGCGCCCGTGGTCGCGATCGGCTCGGCCGCGGGCTTCGCGGCGATGACCGGCGAATGGGCGACGGCGGTACGGTGCGGCGTGCCGATCGTCGCCGTCGCGTTGAATCACGAGGGGGTAACCGACGCCGGGGTTTCTGCGGCGCGCTCGGCTGGTGTCGCTGTCAGCGGCGCGGCCGACGAGGCGGGCTTCCGCGCCGCGTTCCAGCGGGCGCGGCGCGCGCAATCGATGACGTTCATTGATGCACATGTGACCCGATAGCGGCGAGCGCGGTGAGACTTCGGAGGCCAGACGCGCTTGATGTGTTACACCTTTGCCGTATGGGTCAGACAATCACTGTACGTCTTACGAGACAGCTGGCCGCATGGCTCGCTGCGACAGCTCAGCGCACGGGTGTATCGCAGGGCCGTATCATCCGTGAGCAGCTCGAGAAAGCGAGAACGGGCGGACGGGATCGGCCGTTCAGCATCTCGAGCATCTCGCTGCGCTCGCGCGCCGTTACGCGAACAGACGGCCCGATCTTGCCGATCTCTGCCTGATTCGGATGAGCGAGCTCTACCCGCGGCACAGCGTGGTGACGGTGGATCACGCCGAGTTTCAGGTATACCGGCGCAACAAACGCGAAGTGACCGATAAGCAGAACGACTAGGTCCACTCCGGATAGCTGAGCGGCGACAGCTGGTCGGCGCCGCGGCCGTTCCAGTCGAACTGCTTCATGCGCGGCCACATACGGTCGCCAGCCGCCTGCAGATCGGCGAGGATCTTCGCCTCGTCGGCCGCGAGTACACGCCCGCCGTCGACGACGAGGCGGCCGCCGACCCAGACCCGATCGACGTCCTCCGCGGTGGCGTTGTAGACGATGTTCTTCACCGGATCGCGCAGCGGCGTCATGCCCCACGACGACGCCTTCCAGAGCACGAGATCGGCGGCCGCGCCGGCCGCGATGCGGCCGAGATCGTCGCGGCCGAGGGCCTGTGCGCCGCCGAGCGTGGCCGCATCGAAGACGTCGGCGGCGCTGGTGGCGCCGGTGTTGCGCTCGACGATCTTGCTGCCGACGGCGGCCCAGCGCATGGCCTCGATGACGCTTTGCGGATTGGTGTCGGTGCCGAGCGCCACGTTGACGCCCGCGCTGCGATAGAGCGCGAAGGACTCGAGGAGGATCCCGCGGCGCATGAACACCCACGGCGCGTGAGCGACCGAGCAGCCGGACTCGGCCATGATCGCGACATCGCCCGCCGGGTAGTTGGTCCACGACGAGCCGCCGACGATGATCGCGTGGCCGAGCACGGTATTGTCGCCGAGCACGCCGATGGACTCCAGCCACGCGACCGGTGTCTTGCCGTGACGCTGCAGCATCTCGTTGAACTCGACGACGGACTGCGAGGTGTGCACGGTGTAGGGCCGCCGCGCCTCGTCGGCCACGCGCTTGGCGTCGATCAAGAGCTCCGCGGTGCACGTGTCCACCTGCATCGGCGAGAGCGCGCACCGCACGAGCCCGCCATGCGCGCCGTCGTGCTTGTCCAGGAACGCGACGGCACGCTTGAGGCCCTGCCGTCCCACCTCCTCGTCCCACTCCCAGACGACGCGCTTGCCGTCGCGCGTGAGCCACTGACCCGAGCGGAAGCCGAGTCCCATGTAGACGCGCAGACCGTAGTGCCCGGCGCGCTCGACGACGTAGTCGCCCAGGCCGCCGATCTCGAGCGCGGTCGTCACGCCGCCGCGCAGCAGCTCGGCCATCGAGAAATCGACACACGCGCGGCTGGCCTCCGCATCCTGCGCGCCGCCGCGCACGGGCAGCATCTCGAAGAGGCCCGAGTACCAGAACTGCGGGCTGCCGCGATCCTCGATGAACGAGCGGTCGAGCGGCGAGCCGGCCATGTGCACGTGCGTCGTGATGAGACCGGGGGTCAGCACGCGGTCGCGCGCGTCGATCATCTCGTCCGCCGTGCCCGCGTAGGTCGGCCCGACGTGGACGATGCGCTCACCCTCGACGACGACCATCCCGTCGCGGAGCAGCCGATGGCCACGGCCGTCGAAGGCCACGATCCAGCCGGCGTGAATGGCGATCCGGCGCGCCGTCACTTGGCGACGATCGCCGGGTCGACGCGCATCACGACGTAGCCGCCGACGGCGCCCGCGCCGAACCCCGGCGCGAAGACCCGCATCGGCCGATCGATCCGCCCGTCCTGCACCGCATCCCAGATGGCGAGCGGAATCGATGCCGACGAGGTGTTGCCGACGCGCTCGATGTTGAAGTAGAGATTCGCGGGATCGAGGCCGGCGGCCTTGGCGTAGTGCACGACCATCGTCTTGTTCGCCTGATGCGGGACGACGAGGTCGATCGCGTCGCGCAGCGAGCGCGCGCCGCCGTCGGGGTCGGGCAGCGCGGCGAGCTCGCCGATCATCTGCGTGAGGTAGCGCTTCACCAGCGCCTTCACCTCGGGCCCATACACGGTGATGTTGTTGTCGAAGTCCGGGTTGGGCCACACGATCGAGTCGACTTCGCTCATCGGCCCGCTCGCGTACGTCTGGAAGTACTCGACGTCGGGTGGGGCGCCGGCGGGCGCGGGCCCGACGACCACCGCGGCCGCGCCGTCACCGAAGATCATCCGTGAGGTGCGCACGGTGCCGATCTTGTCGGAGAACTTCTCGCCGCACACGACCAGCACCGGGCGCTCGACCTCCTGCAGCTGCCGCACCGCTTCCGACAGGCCATAGGGCAACCCCGCGCACGCCGCCACGATGTCGCAGGACGCATGCGTCTGGAACATGCCGAGCCGTCCCGACAGCCACGTGGCCAGCGAGGGCATCATCTTGGCGCTGGTGCACGAGCAGAAGAGCACGGCACCGATCTCGTCCGGCGTCCGGCCGGCTTTGTCGAGCGCCGCCTGCGCGGCGAGCAGCGCGATGTGATCGAGATCGAGGTCGGTGTACAGCCGCTGGCGGATGCCCGTCTTCTGCTCGATCTCGTCGGCGGTCATCGGCGACCACGAGTACGCCGCATTGCGGATCAGGTCGTCGTTCGTGCACGGCCGCTCGCCCTGGTACACGGCCAGCGATTCCAGGCGTGGCATCACGCGGAACTGCCGCCGCACGTCCACAGGCGGGTACGGCGTCGTCGGCGGGCGCGACACGAGCGCCGGCGGTTTCGGCGGCCGGCTGCGCTGCCCGCGCTTGACCCGGCGGATGAACTCTCGCACCTCGTCGTTGCGCGGATGATAGACGACCACGAAGTCGTCGTCGGCGAGCTGGCCGACCTCGACGACGCGCATGCGGTCGCGGTTCCACCGGAACTGGTTGTGCAGCACCATCATCTGCCGCAGCAGCGCCTCGAGCTCCGGCACCGCGTGGCTGCACTCGACGATGTCGTCGTGGCCGTACCCCGGGAAGTCGGGGTTGTGGACCGAGAGGTGATACGTCAGGTTGCGCGGGTTGCTCAGAATGTCGCCGACCGTCGGCTTGATCGGTTCGAGGTCGGCGCCGGCGCCGGCCTTGTGACGGAACACGTCGATCAGCACGCGGAAGATCTTGTCTTCGGTGCCCTCGTCCCAGGTCGGCTTCAGCGCGCGATAGCCGCGCTCGATGGCGGCGGTGAGCTCACCGCTCTCCCACGGCTTGAAGATCGGCAGGAACACGTCGTCGCGCATTCGCGGCACGTCGCGCCACCGCGTGGGGCGCTTATCGTACATCGTCAGCGCGTAGCGATTCACCCAGAAGAGATCGAGGGCGAGATCGCGCAGCAGGTCGTAGCGCCCGCGATACGCGCCCGATTCCAGGCGCGTGACGATGTCCGTCTCCGTGGGCGATTTCTCCTCGAAGTCGCGGCGGATCACCGCGGCGAACTGGTCCAGCGTCTCGAAGACGGAAAAGTCGAGGTTCGGGAAGAAATTGGATGGGAATACCATCCGGCCGTAGCGATTGATGACGAAAGGCTTCATGGCGGGCGCTCCTCGCCGAGAATGTCTCGACGGCGACTATATAATGAGGCATGCCGATTCTCCAGCCCCGCGACGAGGACGCCGTTCGTAAAGAGTTCCAGCGCATCGCCGGACCCGTGAAGCTCATCGTGTTCTCGCAGGAGCTGGTGGCGGCCGATCTCTGCCGCCAGAACGAGCAGCTCATCCGTGAGGTCGCGGCGCTCTCGGATCAGATCAGCGTCGAGGTGCTCAACCCCGCCGTCGACCGCGACCGCGCGGCGGCGTACGGCATCGACCAGGTGCCGGCCACGGTCGTCGAAGGCGCGCGCGACTACGGCGTCCGCTTCCTCGGCATTCCCGCCGGCTACGAGTTCAGCAACCTGATCGACTCGATCATCGCCGTCTCCAGCGGCGACGCGGCGCTCACCGCGGAGACCAAGGCGTCGCTGGCGGCGCTCGCCGGCGACGTGCAGATCAAGGTCTTTTCCACCCCCACCTGACCGTACTGTCCCCGGGCCGTGCGCCTGGCACAGCACATGGCGATCGCGTCGGACCGCGTGACCGCGACCGCCATCGAGGCCACCGAGTTCCCCGAGCTGTCGCGCGCCTACCGCGTGAGCGCGGTGCCGAAGATCGTGATCAACGACCGCGTCGAGTTCGAGGGTGCCTTGCCGGAGCCGCAGTTCCTCGAGGCCGTGCTGCGCGCGGTCGGCGACCCCGCCCGCGAAAACTGAGCGGCTCTTCGCGTACGGCACGCTCATGCGCGGCTACGCGCTGCACGGCGTGCTCGCGCGCGGCGCGACGTTTCTCGCCGAGGGCAGCGTGGCCGGGCGTCTTCTGGACCTGGGCCGCTACCCCGCGCTCGTGGCCGGCGCCGGACGCGTGAAGGGCGAACTGTACCGGCTGGACGACCCCGAACTTCTTCCGGTGCTGGATCGGGAGGAGGGGTACAATTTCGCCCGTTCGATTGCGATCGTCGCGCTCGCGGGCGGCCGGCGCCTGCGGGCGTGGGTGTATCGATACCGAGGCCCGCGCGAGCGCACGGTGCCGATCCCGCACGGCGATTACCGGAGGGTTCGATGGCGCTGACTGCCGCCGAGATCATCAAGGCCGACCAGGAGCATCTGATCCACCCGCTGCATCACCCGATCGATCACGCGGAGCCGATGATCTACGTCCGCGGCAAAGGCGCGACGATCGAGACGCTGGGCGGCGAGCGCTACATCGACGGTCTCGCCGGCCTGTGGAACGTCAACGTGGGCCACGGCCGCAGCGAGCTGGCGGAGGCCGCGGCGGCGCAGATGAAGGACCTCGCGTACTTCTCCGCCTACACCGGCTCGTCGAATCTGCCGGCGGTCCAGCTCGCCGAGAAGCTCATCGGCCTCGCGTACGACAACATGCAGGCGGTGTTCTTCACCTGCGGCGGCGCCGAGTCCAACGAGTCGGCGTTCAAGACCGCGCGCTTCTACTGGAAGGCGAAGGGCAAGCCGGACAAGTTCAAGGTCATCGCGCGGCAGAACGCCTATCACGGCGTGACGCAGCAGGCGATGAGCGCGACGGGCATGGCGGCCTACTGGAAGATGTTCGAGCCGCGGGTGCCGGGGTTCGTGCACATCCCCACCTGCTATCCGTACCGTCAACAAGACGCGAGGCCCGGCGAGACGGCGGGACAGACGGCCGCGCGCCTGCTCGACGAGGCAATCACGCGCGAGGGGCAGGACACCGTGGCCGCGTTCATCGCCGAGCCGATCCACGGCGGCGGTGGTGTGCTGGTGCCCGACGACGACTACTTCCGGCTCGTGCGCGAGGTGTGCACCAAGCGCGAAGTGCTGTTCATCGCCGATGAGGTGATCACGGGCTTCTGCCGCACCGGTCGCTGGTTCGCGCTCTCACACTGGAACGTGAAGCCCGACATCATGTCGTTCGCCAAGGGCGTGACCTCCGGCTATCTGCCGCTGGGCGGCATCATGGTCAGCCGCGAGATCAAGGACGCGATGGACGGGGTCAAGCCCGAGGACCGCTGGATGCACGCCTACACGTACTCGGGGCACCCGACGTGCTGCGCCGTGGGACTGAAAAACATCGAGATCATGGAGCGCGAGCGGCTCAACGACAATGCCGCCAAGATGGGCACGCGTCTGTACACGGGCCTCTCGTCGGCGTTCAAAGACCATCCCAACGTGGGCGACATTCGTGGCGGCAAAGGACTGCTCGCCGCCGTCGAGATGGTCGAAGACAAGCCGAGCAAGCGCAGCTTCACGCTCGACAAGAAGGTCGGGCCGCGGGTGCAGCAGGAGATGACCAAGCGCGGCGTCATCACGCGTGTGCGGCCGGTGGCCGGCGCGCATCCGGCCACCGGCGACACGATCTTCTTCGCGCCGCCGCTCGTGATCTCGGAGAGCGAGGTCGATCGCCTCGTGTCGGTCACGCGGGACGCGGTGAAGGCCGTGCTCGGCGTCTGAGAGGGGCGGAGCCCGCGATGCGTCTGATCACGGCCCACCGGATCCTGATCGTCGCGGGCATCGCCTTCTTCCTGCTCTACGCGCTGATCGAGGCGCGGGCGTACGTCCGCACGGGCTCCGGGGCGGCGCTCGCGCAGGCGATCGTGGCACCCGTCATCTCCGTCGGCTTCTGGCTCTACTACCGCTCGCTCGCCAAGCGCTGGGGTCGCTAAGAGCGTACGGATGGTCGCGGCGTCGACGCCGGTGGCCACGCTCATCTACGACGGCGAGTGCGCGATGTGCCGCGCCAGCGCGCTGTGGCTCATGCGCCGCGCGATGGACGGCGGCGCGCTCGAGATCCTGCCCTGCCGCTCGGCGCCGCGGCGACAGCGCTTTCCCCACATCACCGACGAGCAGTGTCTGACCGCGATGCAGCTCGTGCTGCCGGACGGCCGCGTGCTCGCCGGCGCCGACGCCGTGCCCGAGCTGTTCGCGCGCATCCCGCACTGGGGCTGGGTGCCCGCGTTGTTCGCGCTGCCGGGCATCCGACCGCTCGCCCGCCGCGCGTATGCCTGGATCGCGCGCAACCGGATGCGGATCTCCTGCTCGACCGGCCGCTGACCGACCTGCCGCGAGAGGCAGCATTGCGCGCGCCACTGCGAACGATTGCGGCAGCGCGCGGCTGCTCGCGTCGCGAGCAATGAGCGTCTAAGCCCGCGCCACGCCGCGCGTGCGCGGCTGGCCGCGCGCGTGGCACGTCCACTGCACTCGCTTCCCCGCGAGCTCGCGTCGACGACGACGCGAGCAGCGTGTCCCACGGCGCCGCTGCCGCGATCGAAGGCACGGCGCCATTTTTGTGTTTGCGCACGGAGTGCGCAAAGGAGGCTCGGTGCATCTCTCTCGTCGCGACTTCGTGAAGACCACGGCCGTGGCCGCGGTGCTCGCCGGCGTGCCGACCGGCTGGCGCGGCACCGCGTACGCATCCGACGCGCCCGAGACGCCGAAAATCCGCATCGGCATCATCGCGCTCACCGACTGCTCGTCCATCGTCATGGCGCACGAGCTGGGCCTCTTCAAGAAGCACGGGATCGAATCGACGATCTCCAAGGAAGCGTCGTGGGCGGTGATCCGCGATCGGCTGACGCTCGGCGAGAACCAGGCGACGCACATGCTGCTCGGCATTCCGTACGCCGCCACCATGGGACTGCAGGGGTCGCCGGTGAAACCGATGATCATCCCGATGTACCTGAACCGGAACGGGCAGGCCATCACGCTGACGAAGGCGTTGCTCGACAAAGGGGTGAAGACGCCGCAGCAGCTCAAGCCGCTCGCGCTGGAGGCGAAGGCCAAGGGCAGCCCGATGACGTTTGCGATGACGTATCCGCCCGGCACGCACGCGATGTGGACGCGCTACTGGCTCGGCGCCGGCGGCCTCAACCCCGATCGCGACGTCACGCTGATCACGATTCCGCCCGCCCAGATGGTGGCCAACATGAAGGTCGGCAAGATGGACGGCTACTGCGTGGGCGAGCCTTGGGGCGCGCGCGCCATCGCCGACGGCATCGGGTTCACGGCCATCACCACGCAGCAGATCTGGAAGGACCATCCCGAGAAGGTGCTCGCATTCACCGAGGAGTTCGCGGCGAAAAATCCCAAAACGGTCAAGGCGGTCATCCGCGCCATCGTCGAGGCCAGCCAGTGGAACGACAAGCTCGAGAACCGGCCGAGGATGGCCGAGGTCGTCGGCCAGCCCCAGTACGTCAACGCGGCGAAGGAGATCATCCTCGGCCGCATGCTCGGCGACTACGACTACGGCGACGGGCGGAAGGAGAAGGACAAGTACTACATGACCTTCTTCGAGCGCCAGACGAACTTTCCGATGAAGTCCCACGGCGTGTGGTGGCTCACGCAGTTCCGCCGCTGGGGCATGGTGAAGGAGCCGCCGGACTACAAGGGCCTCGTCGACCGCGTGCACCGACCAGACATCTTCCGCGAAGTGGCCAAGGAGATGGGCCTCGAGACGCCGCGCGCCGATTCGCAGAAGGAGACGTTCTTCGACGGGGGCGTCTTCGATCCGGCTGACCCCGAGAAGTACGTCAAGAGCTTTCCCATTCACACGATGGCATAGGGGAGCCACGATGACGCGTCCCGCCCTATCGCGCGCCGTCCTGCCGCTGCTCGGCCTCGCCCTGGTGCTGGCGGTGTGGACGCTGCTCAGCCAGACGGTGGCGACGGACCTGCCGTCACCGGCGAAGACGTGGGCCGAGTCGCGCCGCTACGTGCTGGAGCCGTTCTTCAAGGACGGCGAGATGAACCAGGGGATCGGGCGGCTGGCCTTGTACTCGCTGCTGCGCGTGGCCAAGGGCTACCTGCTCGCGCTGCTGATCGGGACGCCGATCGGCTTCATGCTCGGTCTGTCGCGGAAGTTCTACGACACGTTCGATCCGATCATCCAGTTCCTGCGCCCGATCTCGCCGCTGGCGTGGTTGCCGCTCGGCCTCGTGATCTTCCGCCAGTCCGAGCCCGCCGCCGTCTTCACGATCGCGCTCTGCGCGATGTGGCCGACGGTGATCAACACGGCGGTCGGCGTGCGCTCGATCAGCCAGGACTACCTCAACGTCGGGCGCGTCCTGCGGCTCTCGCGCTTGCGTATGCTCACCAAGATTATCGTGCCCGCGTCGCTGCCGTACGTCTTCACGGGCTATCGGCTGTCGCTCGGGCTCGCCTGGCTCGTGATCGTCGCCTCCGAGATGCTCACCGGCACGCCCGGGATCGGCGGCTTCCTGTGGCAGGAATACAACAGCCTCGTGTACTCGCACATCATCCTGAGCGTCATCACCATCGGGGCCATCGGGTTCCTACTCGATCGGCTCATGGGCCTGCTCGAAGCGCGACTGAAAGCGATCTGATGCCGTACCTCGACGTGCGCGCGGTGGAGAAGTCGTTCGTCACCCGGCGCGGCGTCACGCGGGTGCTGGCCGGCGCCTGCCTGACGCTGGACGAAGGGGAATTCGTCGCGATCGTCGGCTACTCCGGCTCGGGAAAGACCACGCTGATCTCCCTCATTGCCGGCCTCCTCGCGCCGGACGCCGGCGAGGTGGTGCTGGACGGTGCGCGCGTGACCACGCCGGGGCCCGAGCGCGGGATCGTTTTCCAGCAATACTCACTGCTGCCATGGATGACCGTGCGCGACAACGTCGCGCTCGCGGTGGACGCCGTCGACGCCGCGCTGCCGGCAGCCGAGCGCGCGCGGCGCACCGACGAGTTCGTGTCGCTGGTCGGGCTCGCGGCGGCGGCGAGCAAACGGCCGCGCGAGCTGTCGGGCGGCATGCGGCAGCGCGTGGCCGTGGCGCGCGGGCTCGCCATGCGGCCCAAGGTGCTCCTGATGGACGAGCCGTTCAGCGCCCTCGACGCGCTGACGCGCGCTCGCCTGCAGGACGAGCTGCTGTCGATCTGGACGGCGCGGCGAACGACCATCGTGCTGGTGACCAACGACGTCGACGAGGCCATTCTGCTTGCCGACCGGATCTATCCGATGACGCCCGGCCCCGGCGCCGTTCTCGGCCCGCCGATCGAGGTTGGGCTGCCGCGCCCCCGCGAACGCAGACACATGAGCCTGGTACCCGCCTACCAAAAGGTCCGCCACGCGATCGTGGACTTCCTGCGCGCCTGCCGGCAGGAGCGCTGACGTGCGGGCGTTCGTGGAAATCGCACGCCTCGGCAAGACCTACGAGACTCCCGCGGGGTCCGCCGAGATCGTGCGTGATTTCACTCTGTACGTGGACGAGGGCGAGTTCGTCTGCGTGCTCGGCCACTCCGGCTGCGGCAAATCGACGGTGCTGTCGATCCTGATGGGGCTCAATCGGGCGACGACGGGGGGCGTCGTCATCGGCGGGCGCGAGATCGACGGCCCGGGCACCGATCGGGGCGTGGTCTTCCAGTCCGCCACGCTGCTGCCGTGGATGTCGGTTCGCAACAACGTACGGCTTGCGCTCGACCAGGTGCGTCGCGCGCCGGGCGCGGCCGACGCGGAGTCCTATCTCGATGCGGTCGGCCTCGGCGGCCTCGGCGATCGGCTGCCGCGCGAGCTCTCCGCCGGCATGCAGCAGCGCGTCGGCATCGCCCGCGCATTCTCGCTGGAGCCGCGCCTGCTTCTGCTCGATGAGCCGTTTTCGCTGCTCGACGCGCTCACCCGCATGGAGCTGCAGGACGAACTGATGGCGCTGTGGGAGCGCGCGCGGCGCACGGTCATCATGGTGACGCACGACGTGGACGAGGCTCTGCTGCTGGCCGACCGCATCGTGCTGATGACCAGCGGCCCCGGAGCTACCGTCGGTCGGATCCTGCCCGTGGAGTTCCCGCGACCGCGCCAGCGCGAGGAAATTCTGTCGCGACCGGACTACTTCTGGCTGCGCGATCAGGTGCTCGGCTTCCTGGAGGGGCAGCCCGTCCATGCCTGAGTCGGCGACGCTGTGCCCGTACTGCGGCGTGGGGTGCGGCCTGCTCGTCGAGGTGCGTGGCGGCCGTGTGGCGCGCGTGCGCGGCGACCCTGCGCACCCGTCGAGCCTCGGCGACGTGTGCGCCAAGGCGGTTCACCTACCGCCGACGCTGCGGACGGCCGACCGCCTGCTGTATCCACAGGTGCGCACGCGGCGCGACGGCATGCTCGCTCGTGTTCCGTGGGATCTCGCCGTGCGCACCGTGGCCGAGAGCCTGGGTGAGGTGATCGCCGAGCACGGACCGGACGCGGTCGCGTTCTACGCTTCGGGGCAGCTGACCACCGAGGAGTATTACGTTGCCGGCAAGCTGGCGAAGGGATTTCTCCGGACGAACAACTTCGACACCAACTCGCGGCTCTGCATGGCCTCGGCCGCGGCGGCCTACACGCGCTCGCTCGGCGCCGACGGCCCGCCGTGCTCGTACGACGACCTGGACGCCGCCGACTGCGTCTTCTTGATCGGCAGCAACGCCGCGGACTGTCATCCCGTGCTCTTCAAGCGCCTGCGGCGTCGCAAGGTCGCCGCGCCCGGCGGCGTCGGCGTGGTCGTGGCCGACCCGCGCTGGACGGAGACCGCCGATCTCGCCGACCTTCACCTGGCGCTGCGTCCCGGCTCCGACGTGGCGCTGCTGAACGGCATGCTGCACGTCCTCGCGCGCGAGGGGCTGCTCGATCGCGAGTTCGCCGCCGCGCACACCGACGGATGGGCCGCCGTCGAGCGCGTCATCGCGGAGTATCCTCCGGCGCGGGCGGCATCGCTCACAGGACTCGGCGCGGAATCTATCGTCGCCGCCGCGTTGCGATTCGGCCGCGCGCGCCGCGCGCTCACGCTCTGGAGCATGGGGGTGAACCAGAGCCGCATCGGAACGGACAAGACCGCAGCCATCATCAATCTGCACCTGGCAACCGGCCAGATCGGACGATCGGGCGCCGGCCCCTTCTCGTTGACGGGTCAGCCGAACGCGATGGGCGGTCGCGAGACGGGCGGCCTCGCGCACCTGCTGCCCGGCTATCGCACGATCGAGGACGCACACGCGCGCGGCGAAGTCGAGCGCCACTGGGGCGTCGAGCCGGGAACGATCCAGCCCCGACCCGGGCGCGCGGCGCTCGAGATCTTCGAGGCGCTGACGACGGGCGAGATCCGCGCCATCTGGATCCTCTGCACGAACCCGGCGGCGTCCATGCCCGACACGGACCTCGTCGAGCGCGCGCTGCGACAGGCGGACCTCGTCATCGTGCAGGACGCATATCACCCGACGGAGACGACGCGCTTCGCCGACATCCTGCTGCCCGCCGCACAGTGGCCGGAGAAGGCCGGGGTCATGACGAACTCTGAGCGTCGGCTGACCTACCTGCCGCGGCTCGTGCTGCCGCCGGGAGAAGCGCTGCCCGATGCAGAAATCGTCACGCGCGTCGCGGCGGCGATGGGCTGGAAGGCGGCGTTCGCCTACGAGAGCGTGGCCGAGATCTTCGACGAGTTCGCGGCGCTCACCGCCGGCCGACCCTGCGATTACTCCGGCCTCGGCCACGCGCGCGTTCGCGCCGAGTCGCCGCAGTGGCCGGTGCCCGGCCATGCGCATGCCGGCAGCGCGCGACTCTACGGCGACGGGGTTTTTCCCACCCCTAACGGCCGGGCGCGCTTCGTGCCCGTCCACCATGCCGAGCCGGCCGAGCCCCCCGATCCATCGTTTCCGCTGACGCTCACCACCGGACGCGTGCGGGATCACTGGCACACGCTCACACGCACCGGCCAGGCGCCGGCCCTGCGGGCCCGCACGCCAGAGCCGATCGTCGAGCTCAACCTCGCCGACGCGCAGCGCGCCGGCATCCACGACGGCGACTTCGTGGAGGTCGCCTCGCGGCGGGGCAAGCTCATCGCGCAGTGCCGCGTCACCTCGGCCATACGCGAGGGCGTCTGCTTCGTGCCGTTTCACTGGGGACGCCGGCTCGGCTTTTACAAGAGCGCCAACAACCTCACGCTGAGCGTGCGCGATCCGCTGTCCCGCCAGCCCGAGCTGAAGGCGTGTGCGGTGCGCCTGCGACGCGTGGAGTCGCCACATCCCCGGGGCGAGCGCGAATGAATCGCATCGAGGCAATGAAAGCGGAGAAGGACGGCCTCGACGTGACCGAGGACCTCGCGCGCTTCGCGCGCGAAGGCTGGAAGACGCTTGGCGATGACGACAAGGAGCGGCTCAAGTGGGTGGGCGTCTTCCATCGCCGGCCCACGCCGGGCCACTTCATGATGCGCGTGCGCATGCCGAACGGCATCGTCACCGCGGCACAGGCCCGTCTGCTCGGCGAGATCACCCTCGAGGCGGGCCGAGCGTCAGGCCGGCCGATCGCCGACATCACCACCCGTCAGCAGATTCAGCTGCGCTGGATGACGATCGACAAGGTGCCCGGCGTCATCGCGCGACTCGAAGCCGCGGGGCTGTCGTGCCTGCAGACGGGCATGGACAACATCCGGGGGATCGTAGGCTGTGCCGCCGCCGGGCTGACGCCGCGTGAGCTGCTCGATACCTCCGGCATCGCCGCCGCCTTCCAGGCGGTCTTCCTCGGCAATCGCGAGTTCACGAACCTGCCGCGCAAGTTCAACGTCACGATTACCGGCTGCCTCGAGCACTGCACGGGCGGCGAGACGCAGGACATCTCGATGACGCCGGCGATGGCCGGCGAGGTCGCGGGCTTCAATCTCGCCGTCGGTGGCAAGCAGGGATCGGGCGGACCGACGCTCGCCGTGGCGCTCGACGCCTTCGTGCGCCCGGACGAGGCCGCGGAAGTCTGCGCGACGATCGCGCTGATCTTTCGCGATCACGGCCCGCGCGAGGCGCGCGGTCGCGCGCGGCTGGCCTTCCTGCTCGAGGAGCGCGGCGCCGCGTGGATGCGCGACGAGCTGGTGGCGCGGCTGAAGCGCGCGCTGCCGCCGGCGGGCCGCGACGCGCGGCTGGCCACCACCACCGACCACGTCGGCATCTTTCGCCAGCGTCAGCCGGGGCTCAACTACGTCGGTCTCAAGACGCCCGTCGGGCGGCTCACCGGTGAGCAGCTGCTCGAGCTCGCGCGGCTGGCCGAGCGCTACGGCCGCGGCGAGCTGCGCTTCACGCCGTCGCAGAACGTGCTGCTGCCGCACGTGCCCGACGCGCGGCTCGGGAACCTCACGCAGGAGCCGCTGCTTCGCGCGTTGCCGTACAACCCCTCGGAGGCGGCGCGCGGCCTCGTCGCGTGCACCGGCACCGACTTCTGCAACCTCGCGCTCATCGACACGAAGACGCGCGCCGTGGCGCTGACGAAGGAGTTCGAAGCGCGCTTCGGCACGACGCGACCGATCGCGGTGCGCTGGTCCGGATGCCCCGCCTCGTGCGGCAATCACCACACGGCCGACATCGGCTTGCAGGGGTGCAAGGTCAAGGTCGACGGCAAGATCGTCGACGGCGTGCACGTCTTCGTCGGCGGGCGTGGCGGCGCGGATCCGCGACCCGGCGTGCGCATCCTGGAAGACCTGCCCTGCGACGAGCTGCCCGCCGTTCTCGAGCGGCTCGTCAGATTCTTTCCGCGCGCCGAGCGAAAGGAGACAGCTCCATGACCGCGCGTCCGTTCGTCTCGTTCGTCGGCGCCGGCCCGGGAGACCCCGAGCTGGTCACGCTGAAGGCGCTGCGCCGCCTGCGAGAGGCGGCGGTCGTCATCCACGATCGGCTGATCCCGCCGGCGCTGCTCGACGAGGCGCCGGCCGACGCGGAGATCGTCGACGCAGGCAAGGCGCCGGGCCGGCCGTGCCCCGGCCAGTCGCACATCAACTGGCTGCTGGTCGATCGCGCACGCCGACGCGGCCGCGTCGTGCGCCTCAAGGGCGGAGACCCGTCGGTCTTCGGGCGGCTCGCCGAGGAGATCGACACGGTCCGGGAGGCCGGCATCGAGTTCGAGGTCGTTCCCGGCGTCACCGCGGCCACCGCGGCCGCCGCGCGGACGGGAATCTCCCTGACGGCGCGAGGGCACGCGTCGATGCTGGTGCTCGCCACCGGCACCGACCACGCGGGGCGCGGCGTGGCGGCGCTCGACTGGGCGCTGCTCGCGCGCGCGGAAGCCACGCTGGCCTTCTACATGCCGGTGCAGGGCCTCGAGGCGATCACATCGGCGCTGACGGCCATGGGACGCGACGACCGCGAGCGCGCCCTGGTGGTGGAGCGCGCGGGCACGCTCGACGAGCGCGTCGTTGCGGGCCGGCTCGACGACATCGCCGCACGCTGTCGCGAGGCAGGCGTGGGCGCCCCCGCGTTGCTGCTCGTGGGACCGACGCTGGACGCCGCGTCCGTGCCATCGGCCGTGCGCCATTTCACGACGGCGCACGCCTGAGCAAATGCCCGACTACTTCCCCGCGTTTCTCGATCTCAGGGCCCGGCGATGTCTCGTCGTCGGCGGCGGGCCGATCGCGGAACGTAAGGTGCACGGGCTGCTCGAGTGTGGCGCGCGCGTCATTGTGGTCAGCCCGACGCTCGTCGCGGGCCTCGCGCAGCTTGCCGCCATCGGCCGCATCGAGCACCGCCCGCGGGTGTTCCGCAAGATCGATGCGCGCGGCTGCGTGCTCGTCATCGCGGCCACGGGCATCGGGTCGGTGGACGACGCCGTCGCCGTTGCGGCGCGTCGCCACGGCGCGCTCGTCAACGCGGTGGATCGTCCCGCCCGGTGCGATTTCATCTACGGCGCTGTACTGCGCCGCGGCGAGCTGCAGATCGCCGTCTCCACGGGTGGCCGCGCGCCGGCGCTTGCGCGCGAGATTCGACGCCGACTGGAGCCCGTCATCGGCGACGACTACGCCGCCCTCGTCGAGGTGGTCGGCCGCGAGCGCCGCGAGGCGCGAGCCGCGGCGAGGACGTCCGAGGCGCGACTGGCCGCCGGTGAGTGCGTCGTGGTCGCGGCGCTGCGACGGACCGTGCTCTAGTCTGCCCGCGCGGCGTGCGAGGTGCCGTACACTCGTTCCATGACGCCATCGGAGGCGAGCAAGATCGTCCGCGGCGTGCTGTGCCGGGGTCTCTCGCACGAACAGACCGAGCAGCTCTTGCAAGCGATGGTGCCGGTCAAGGCGCAACCCGACCTCATCGTCTTCAAGGAAGGCGATCGCCCGCAGGGCCTGATGGTGTTGCTGCGCGGCACGGTCGAGGTCTTCAAGGCCGGCGGCGCCGAGGCGCTCGCCACCATCGACGCGCCGACGGTACTCGGCGAAATCAGCCTGCTGACCGAGGGCCCACATACCGCGAGCGTGCGCGCCAAGACGGCGTGCGAGTTCAGTCTGCTGACCACCACGCAGTTCCACCGGCTGCTGCGCGACGAGAGCCTGGCCGCCTACAAGGTGATCGCCACGCTCGCCGAAGTGCTCGCGCGCCGTCTACGCCGTATGGACGACAAGTTCGTCGAGGTCTCGCGCACGTCGGCGTCGGCCCCCGTCGAGGAGCTGAGCGCGTTCAAGGAGAAGCTCTTCACGGAGTGGATCGTCTAGGCTAGGGCAGCAGGTCGTTCACCGCCACGCGCGCCGCGGGGCGCGCGAGCGGCGTCAGCGTCATACCCGGCTGCGCGATCTGGATATCTTCATACGCCGCGCCGAAGTCCGCCGTCGGATCGGGCGCGGGACGGCGCCGGACTTCCACCACGCGGTCCACGAGATTCACGATCCAGTAGTCGGCAACGCGGGCGCGCGCATAGAGGCTGCCCTTGTGGCGGCGGTCGAACGCGAGGCTCGACAGCGCAACTTCGACGACGAGCGCCGCCTCGCCGGGATGGGCGTCGCGATAGTCGCGGTCGCCCCCGGCCGCGACGGCGATGTCCGGCTCCGGCTCCGACTCGTCGTCCAGCGCGATCGGGTCCTGCACGAGCACGACCCAACCCGGACCGAACGCGAGGCGCAGTGCCTGCGCGGTCAGACGCACGGCCGTGGCGTGGGGGCTGCTCTTGGGCTCCGAGACGATCAGCTGGCCACCGAGCAGTTCGATCGGTTCGTCCTCGTGCAGGACGCCGAGCTCGATGAGCCGATCGTATTCGGCACGCGTCCAGCGACGGGTTCGGATCGGGTAGCTCGACATCGCGAAATGCTAGGCGCGCCGCACGCGCGGCGTCAACGTCGCCATTCCATGACGCTCACGCCGCTAGACGACGGGCGCGCTCACGACCCCATCGGCCTCCAGCCGCGCGGCGACGCGGAAGAGTGCCGCTTCCTCGAATGGCCGGCCGACGATCTGAACGCCGAGCGGCAGCGACCCGCGAGTGACGACCGGTACCGAGATCACCGGCAGACCGATGAACGACAGCGGCTGGGTGAACACGCCGAGGTGTCCCCGCGTCACGACCTCCGTGCCACCGATCCGCGTCGACCACGGCGCGCCGATCGCGGGCGCGGTCCAGGGCGTGGTCGGCGCCAAGAGGACGTCCGCTTGAGCGAAGGCCTCGTGCACCTGTGCCCTGAACCAGCGGCGAAGGCGCTGCGCGCGCACGTACGCGGAGGCGGGGACGAGCGCGGCGGCGAGTAATCGGTCGCGCGTCATCGGGTCGAAGTCGTCGGCCCGCGATCTCAGGTCGTCGAGGTGGACGGCGGCGCCCTCACACGCGGTGATCACCGAGGCCGCTGCACGCGCGCGATGGACCTCGGGAAACGTCACCTCGCGGCGGGCGCCGAGCGCGTCGGCGACGCGCGTGACGGCCGCCAGCGCCTCGTCGGTGGCGAGCGTCATGAAGTGCCCGCCGAGGCGCGCGATGCGCATACCGTCGATGCCGCTGTCGAGCTGATCCACACAGCGTCCGACGGGGAGTGTCGAGCACACGGGATCGAGCGGATCGGGGCCCGCGATCGCGTCGAAGGCGGCGGCGAGATCGCCGACGCCGCGCGCGAACGGGCCGACGTGATCGAACGACCACGCGAGCGGCACCACACCCGAGCGTGAGACCCGACCGAACGTCGGCTTGAGACCGAATACCCCGCACAGCGCCGCCGGAACGCGGATCGAGCCGTTCGTGTCCGTCCCGAGCGTGAGCGGCACCAGCCCGGCGGCCACCGCCGCCGCGGAGCCGCCCGATGAGCCACCGGCGATGCGCGAGGCGTCGTGCGGGTTGCGGGTGGGCCCGTAGTGCGTGTTCTCCGTCGAGAACCCGAACGCGTACTCGTCCATGTTGAGCGCGCCGACCAGCACGGCGCCCGATGCGCGCAGGCGCGCGACGGCGGTGGCATCGCGCGGCGCCGGCGCTCGCTCGGCGTTGATCTTGGAGCCGGCGAGCGTCGTCATGCCCGCCACGTCGAACAGGTTCTTGACGGCGAACGGCACGCCGGCGAGCGAGCCGGGGTCGTGTCCCTGCGCCAGCCGCCGGTCGATCTCGTCGGCGTCGGCGCGCGCGCGCGCGTCGAGAACGCACGTGAACGCGTTCACCTCGACGTTGCGTCGCGCGATGCGGTCGAGCGCGCCCGCGACGATGTCCCGAGCACGGCGCTTGCCGGCCCGCACGGCGCGGGCGATCTCCGTGGCAGACATCGTCGCGTCGTTCACGGCTCGAACCGCGGCGCCGGCTCGACCGTCTCCGGCAGCGCGAGCTCGTCGAGCAGCCGCGCGGCGGCCAGCAGCATGGCGAGGTTCTGCGCGACGGCGGCGCGACGCTCCGGCGCGATGACGAGGCCGATCTGCGCCGCGAGGCGGTCGACGTCGGCGTCGGTCACGCGAGCTGGCTCTCCGCTCATTTCGGCCGAGAGATAACCGATCGCGGCGATCGACGCAACCGAGCGCTGCCCACACGGTGGGCAGCGTCGCTCGCGTTGCTCAATCACGGAGCACGACGCCCGCGTGCGCGACCGCGGAAGTCTGCGCCATTCCACGCGGGCGTGGCCGCGCGCGTGCGGCATGCGCCTTGCTCGATAGCATGGCGTCCCGCGACACCGCCGTCGCGTTCCCCGGTCATCGACGCCCGGCCAGACGATGAGACGAGGGGGCGCGAATGCACAGGATCGGGGCAGGCGGGGACATCCTCGGGCGCGCGGTCGACCGCGCGATCGAGCACGCGGTGTTTGGCGGCGAGCTCGGACGGCGGGCGTTCATCGCCTGCGTCGGCGCCTCGGCCGCCGCGGCGGCGCTCGCCTCCGTGTTCCCGGTCGGCGCCGCCCGAGCCATCGCACAGGAGAAGACGGGCCCGCCCGAGAAGAAGGACCTGAAGGTCGGCTTCATTCCGATCACCTGCGCGACGCCGATCATCATGGCCGAGCCGATGGGCTTCTACCGCAAGCACGGCCTCAACGTCCAAGTGACCAAGGCCTCCTCGTGGGCGATGATCCGCGATCTCTCGATCAACGGCGAGACCGACGCGACGCACATGCTGTCCCCCATGCCGCTCGCGATCTCTCTGGGCGTCGGATCGCAGTCGGTGCCCTACGTGATGCCGGCGATCGAGAACATCAACGGCCAGGCGATCACGCTCGCCACCAAGCACAAGGGCGTCACGTCGGCTGGGCAGATGAAGGGCTTCAGGTTCGGCGTCCCGTTCGATTTCTCGATGCACAACTTCCTGCTGCGTTACTACCTGGCCGAGGGTGGTGTCGATCCCGACAAGGACGTGCAGATCCGCGCGGTGCCGCCGCCGGAGATGGTCGCCAATCTGCGCGCCGGCAATCTCGACGGCTACCTGGCGCCCGATCCGTTCAACCAACGCGCGGTGTTCGAAGAGGTCGGCTTCATCCATCTGCTTTCGAAGGACATCTGGCCGGGGCACCCGTGCTGCGCCTTCGCCGCCAAGCGCGACTTCGCGTCCAGCACGCCGAACACGTTCCGCGCGCTGCTCAGCGCCATCGTCGACGCCACGCAATACGCGCGCGACCGCGGCAACCGCAAGGAGATCGCGGCCGCTATCGCGCCGAAGAACTTCCTGAACCAGCCGGTCGAGGTGCTGGAGCAGGTGCTCACCGGTGTCTATCCCGACGGGCTTGGCAACACCCGGACGGTACCCGATCGCATCGACTTCGACCCGTTCCCGTATCACTCGATGGCGATCTGGATCCTCACGCAGATGAAACGCTGGGGCTATCTGAAGACAGACGTGACGTATCGCAAGGTCGCCGACGAGGTGTTTCTCGCCGGCGCGTGTCGCGACACGCTGAAGGCGCTCGGCTATCGCGCGCCGGAGACGACGTCCGTCAAGCACATCTTCGCGCTCGGCAAGACGAAGGTCTTCGATCCGGACAAGCCGGCCGAATACCTCGCGTCGTTCGCCATTCGGAAGGTCTGATGCGACGCGATCGTCTGCGCGTGGTCGCGTATTCCGTACTCATCGGTGCGGTGCTGCTCGGCGTCTGGCAGGCGGCGGTGGCCGGCAAGCCGGCGGGGAAGTCCATTCCGGGTCCGGCCGCGGTCGCCGCCACGGCCGCGCACATGCTCGCGCACCCGTTCTACGACAACGGCCCCAATGACAAGGGGATCGGTCTGCAGCTGGCGGCGAGCCTGGGGCGAATGGCCATCGGCTATACGATCGCGTCGGTCATCGCGATCTCGCTCGGCGTCGTGCTCGGGCTCTCGCCCGTGCTCTATCGCGCGGTGAACCCATACGTCCAGGTGCTCAAGCCCATCTCGCCGCTCGCATGGATGCCGCTGTTTCTCTACACGATCCGCGACTCGGCGCAGGCCGCTGTGTTAGTCATCGTCATGTCGTCGCTGTGGCCCACGCTGGCCAACACGGCGTTCGGCGTGGCGTCGATCAAGCGCGACTACCTGAACGTCGCGGCAATTCTGCAGCTGTCGTGGCCGCGCCGCCTCGTGACCGTCATCCTGCCGGCCGCGGCCCCGGCGATCGTTGCCGGGCTGCGCATCTCGGTCGGCAGCGCATGGGTGGCCATTGTCGCCGCCGAAATGCTGATCGGCGGCACCGGCATCGGTTACTTCGTGTGGAACGAGTGGAACAACCTCGCGCTCACGAGCGTCATCTTCGCCATCCTGGCCATCGGCGTGATCGGCGTGCTGCTCGACGCCGGCCTGGGACGGCTGTCTCGGCGGCTGAGCTATCAGGAATGACGAGCCCCTATCTCCTCGTCGACCACGTCAGCAAAACGTTTCCGCCGGCGGACGGGCGCGGCGAGGGCGTGTGCGTCTTCGAGGACGTGACGCTGGAGATCGCGCGCGGCGAGTTCGTCACGATGATCGGCCACTCGGGCTGCGGCAAGTCGACGCTGCTCAACATCATCGCGCGCCTCGAGCGGCCCACGCGCGGCGGCGTCGTGCTCGAAGGCCGCGAGGTGCTGCATCCGGGCATGGACCGGATGGTCGTGTTCCAGAATTTCTCGCTCATGCCATGGATGACGGCGTTCGACAACATTCGGCTCGCGGTCCGCGCCGCGCATCCGACGTGGCCGCGCACTGAGGTCTCCGCGCACGTCCATCGGTGGGTCGACATGGTGGGGCTCACCGGCGCGGAGACGAAGCGTCCCGCGGCGCTCTCCGGCGGCATGCGACAGCGCGTCGGACTCGCACGCGCGTTCTCGATCGAGCCGAAGGTTTTGCTCCTCGACGAGCCCTTCGCGCAAATCGACGCGCTCACGCGCAGCGTGATCCAGGACGAGCTGATGCGCATGTGGTCGGTGAGCCGTAACACAGTCTTCATGGTCACGCACGACGTCGACGAGGCAATCTTGCTCTCGGACCGGATTGCCCTCATGACGCGGGGACCGCAGGCCAAGCTGGCGGAGCAAGTGGAGGTGAAGCTGGCGCGGCCACGACGACGCGCTGAGCTGATCGACGACCCGGAATTTCTGCGGCTGCGCACACATATCCTGCGCTTCCTGGTGGAAGGCTCGCTCACTCCCGTATGACGACGTCAAGGAGGACGACGATGGACCGAACGGCGGCACTCGAGCAGATCCGCGCGGCACGTGCCGCGCGCGGCGTGAGCTACGACGACCTGGGCAAGGCGATCGCCAGCAAGGACCCGACGTACATCGCGGCCGCGCTCCACGGCCAGCACCGGCTCTCGGCCGACGAGGCCAAGAAGCTGGCCACGGCCGTCGGCGTACCGGTTGAGACGGCAATGGTGACAACGGCGATGCCGCTGCGCACGGAATTTCCGCTCACCACCGATCCGTTCAAGTACCGCTTGATGGAGCTGGTCGGCGTCTACGGAGACGCGCTGCGCGAGCGGTGTAACGAATTGTTCGGTGACGGCATCCTATCGGCGATCGACTGCGTCGTGAAGCTCGAGAAGAAGGGCGAGCGCGGCGTGCTGACGATCGACGCGAAGTTTCTCCACTACAAAGAGTTTTGAGGAGGTCGCATGGCAGGCGATGGGGACGGCGGTCGTAATGGAAACGGATCAGGAATCGGAATGCTCGCACGAGCGGTGGCCGACGCCGTCCCCGGCATCGTCGAGCAGCTCCGCGCGATCAACACCGCGCGCGTGCACCGCGAGGCGCTCGCGCTGCTCGAGCGCCCGCTGCTGGCCCACGTCCTGGCGATGACGGGCGGCAACCAGCTACGCGCGGCACGGTTGCTCGGACTCAATCGCAACACGCTGCGCAAGCGGTGCCGCGAGCTCTCGCTGCCCGCCACGCGCGTGGTGCGTCGTCCGCGAGTCGCTGTCGCCGCGCGGGGAGACTGAGCCGCCACCGGGCTTCAGTCCGGCGGTCGACCGGCTCGCCGGTGACGCGCATACCGCGTTAGGATCACGGCGTGCGATGTCGCCTGGCCGTGCGCGTCGTCGCCCTGGTGGCGCTTGCCGGATGCGGGCCGATCTTTGCCCGTGGCGGCGACGTGCCATATGTCCAGACGCCCGACCGGGTGGTTCAGGAGATGCTGACCCTCGCCGAGGTGCGCGCCGACGACGTCGTCTACGATCTCGGCGCCGGTGACGGCCGCATCGTCATCGCGGCCGCGCGCTGGCACGGCGCGCGTGGCGTCGGCATCGAGATCGATCCCGACCTGGTGCGCCACGCGCAGCGCGACGCCGTGCGGGCCGGCGTTTCCGACCGTGTCCGGTTCGAAGCCGCCGATCTGTTCGCCGCGCCGCTCGATGAGGCGACGGTCGTGACGCTCTACCTCTCGCCGGAGCTGAACGCGCGCCTGCGCCCGCGCCTCCTGGCCGAGCTTCAACCCGGCGTGCGGATCGTGTCGCATCAATTTCCGATGGGCGACTGGGCGCCTGCGCGCAGCGTCCGGCTCACGGTGGACGGCCGCGAGCACGTGCTGCATCTGTGGATCGTCCCGCCGCGCGCCGCGCGGTAAGCCCTATCGCGCGGCCTCGGCGGCGAACGCCTCGATCTGCTCGGGCAGCCCGAAGACCCGCAGGACGTCGCCCGGCCGCAGAATCGTCTCGGGCGCCGGATTGAAGACGGGCCCGTCCGCGCGCCGCACCGCGACGACCGTCACGCCAAAGCGCTCGCGGATGCGCGCCTCGCGCAGCGAGAGATCGGCCACGCTGCCGGGGCGCAGCGCCAGCTCGCGCACCTCGGGCAACACGCCGATCGTCGTGGCGCCGCCCTCGGCGCGCTCCATCGCGCCGCGATAGCGCTCGAGATAGGCGATCGCGCGCTCTTTCGGCAGGCCCAGGGTTGCGAGCGCGTGACGGATCAGCGTCGCCGACGCCTCGAGCTCTGGCTGGATGATTTCGGTGGCGCCCTTGATCCGCAGCGCCTCGGCCTCGGCGCGACCGTGCGCGCGTGCCAGCAGCGGCACGTCCGGCCGCAGGGCGCGGACCGCGGCCACCACGAGGCGTGCACGGTCGATCTCGGGCAGGGCGACGATGACGAGGGGCGCACGCTCGAGGCCGGCGCGCGCCAGAATCTCGCGATGCGCGGCATCGCCGAAGACGCATCGAATGCCGCGTGCGCGGAGCCGCGCGCAGATGTCGGGGTCGCGCTCGACGACCGCGTAATGGATGCCGAACGTCTGAAGCGCTTCGCCGATCTCGCTGCCGACGCGACCAAAGCCGCAGAGCACGACCAGAGGCCTGGCGTCGTCGCCGACGTCGACGCGCTCGCGCCGTGCCCGGCCCAGACGCACTGCCTCGAGCCAGTCGGGCGCGTGCCGCACGAGCAGGCCGTTGAGGAGGATCGTGATCAGCGAGGCGGCGAGCGTGACGTTGTACACGTCGGTGCCGACCAGTCCGGCATCGCGCGCGACCTGCACAAGAATGAACGAGAACTCGCCGATCTGCGTGAGGCCGAGGCCGACGAGCACCGCGGTGCCGAACGGCTGGGCGAACATGCGTACGACGAGCGTCCAGATGAGCGCCTTGCCGACGACGATCATCGCCAGCATGACCGCGAGCAGCGGCAGGTTCGCCGCCACGCTGAATGGATCGACCAGCATCCCGACGGTGACGAAGAACATCGCGACGAACACGTCGCGCAGCGGCAACAGCCGCGCGAGCGTCTCGTGCGCGTAGTCCGACGCGCTGATGGTAAGGCCGGCCAGGAAGGCGCCGAGGGCGACCGACAGCCCGGCGGCCTGCGTGAGCGCGGCGGTGCCGATCGCGATGACGAGCACGACGAGCAGAAACAGCTCGTCGTTCTGCGTGCGCGCAACGCGCCGCATCAGCGGCGGCACACCCTTGGCCGCGATCCAGAGCACCGGCACCAGGACGATCGCCGCCTTGCCGATGGCCAGCGCGACCGCGACGATGCGCTCGGGCGCGAGCGTGCCAAATGAAGGCAGCAGCACCGTGAGGGCGACCACCGCGATGTCTTCCACCAGCGTGATGCCGATCATCACGCGGCCGTGGCGGCTGTGAAGCTCACCGCGATCCATCAACAGCCGGGCCAGCACCATCGTGCTCGCCACGGAAATGACGAGCCCGATGATGAGCCCCTGAACGGCAGGCCAGCCGAACGCGCGGCCGACCGCGATGCCGAGCACGCCGGACAGGACGATTCCCAGCGGCCCACCGAGCAGGGCCACCCACCGCACGCGCAGCAGGTCGCGCAGCGAGAACTCGATGCCGATGGAGAACATGAGCAGGACGACGCCGATCTCGGCGAACAGCTCGAAGGTGTGCACGTCGGCGACCGCCGGGCCCGGCGTGAAGCGGCCGACCAGCACGCCGCCCACGACGTATCCCAAAATCAGCGGCTGTCGCGCGAGCCACGCCAGCGTGCCGCCGAGAACGGCGGCCACGACGACCCACGCCAGGTCGTAGAAGAAGCTGGGGTCGGCGGTCATCGGCAGGGCCGAAGGTAACACGCCGTCCCGTGGTGGAGTGGGGCGATCGGCGCCGCAACATCTTGGGCCAGTGGCCGCGGTAATGCGGGGCGCGGGAGCGACAAGCCCGATGCGTCGCGTCGCGTCACTCTGCTATTCTGGACGCGCCAAAATTCGCCGTCGGGGAGGAACTTTGGCTGCCCAGGACTCGCTTCTCGTATTGCAGGAACGGCTTGCCAACGAGCAGAAGCTCGTCCAGCTGATCGACCGGATCCACTCGGCCAAGACGCTCGACGCGATCTTTTTCGAGATCCAGGGCGACATCCTCACCTTCCTCGATGCCGACCGCATGACCCTGTATGTGGCCGACATGGAGAAGAAGGAGCTCTACTCGAAGTTCCTCGCCCTGGACACGATCAAGGAAATCCGCCTGCCGGTCAGTGAGGGCTCGGTGGCGGGATTCGTGGCCACCAGCCGCAACACCGTGAACATCCTCGATGCCTATGATGCCGCGGAGCTCGTCCGGGTCAGCCCGAAGCTTCGGTTCGACGCGTCCTGGGACAAGAAGACCGGGTACCGCACCAGGCAGATGCTCGCCATGCCCATCCTGCACGAGAACCGCGTCGTGGGCGTGATCCAGCTGCTCAACAAGAAGAAGGGCGGCCGCTTCAGCAAGGACGACGAGAGCAACGTGGCGCGTATCGCCAAGACGCTCGGCGTGGCGTTCCACAATCAGCAGCAGCTCGGTCAGCGCCGGGGGACCAAGTTCGACTACCTGCTGGCGCAGGGTCTCATGACCCAGGAAGACGTCAATGCCGCGATCGCCGCCGCGCGCCACCGAAACGTGGACGTGGAAGCGATCCTGATGGATCAGTACAAGATTCCGAAGGCCGAGCTCGGCACCGCGCTGAGCCAGTTCTACCGCGTGCCGTTCGTCGAGTTCAACGACCGGATCATCCCGCCGCCCGACCTCATGAAGGATCTGAAGCTCGAGTTCCTCAAGCGGAACCTGTGGCTGCCGATCAAGCGCGAGCGCGATGGGACGACGATCGTGTTGATCGACAATCCGCAAGACATTCAGCGCGTCGACTCGATCTACCAGGTCATGCGTGGCCACAAGGTCCAGCTGGCCGTCGGCCTCAGGAAGGACATCCAGAATTTCCTGAATGCGGCGGGCGGCGACACCGGCGGTCCGCGCGGCAACATCACCGAGATCCTCTCCGACCTCGGCAACGAGACGCAGGGCGAGCGGGACGCGGATGCCAGCGGCGGTGAGGTCGACGAAAACGACAGCGCGGTGATCCGGCTCGCCAACCAGATCATCGTCGACGCCTACAAGGCGCGCGCGTCGGACATCCACATCGAGCCTTACGGTTTGGCGAAGGACACGATGATCCGGCTGCGCATCGACGGCTCGTGCAACGAGTACCAGCGCGTGCCGGGCGCCTTCCGCCGCGCCCTCGTCGCGCGCATCAAGATCATGGCGACGCTCGACATCGCCGAGCGCCGCAAGCCCCAGGACGGCAAGATCAAGTTCAAGCTGCCGGACGGTCGTGACATCGAGCTCCGTGTCGCGACCCTACCGACGCAGGGCGGCAACGAGGACGTGGTCATGCGTATCCTCTCCGCCAGCGAGCCGATCGTGCTGGACAAGCTCGGCATGCTCGATCGCAATCTGCGAGAGATGAAGTCCGCGGCGGAGAAGCCGTACGGCCTCATCCTGTGCGTGGGCCCCACCGGCTCCGGCAAAACGACCACGCTGCACTCGCTGCTCGGCTACATCAACAGGCCCGAGCGCAAGATCTGGACGGCCGAGGACCCGGTCGAAATCACGCAGTACGGCCTGCGGCAGGTGCAGGTGCAGCCCAAGATCGGCTTCACGTTCGCGCACGCGATGCGGGCGTTCCTCCGCGCCGACCCCGACGTCATCATGGTCGGTGAGATGCGCGACGAGGAGACGGCCCAGACGGGCATTGAAGCCTCGCTGACCGGTCACCTCGTGTTCAGCACTCTGCACACCAACAGCGCCGTCGAGACGGTCATCCGGCTGCTCGACATGGGGCTGGACCCGTTCAACTTCGCCGACGCGCTGCTGGCGGTGCTCGCGCAGCGCCTCGTCAAGCGGCTCTGCTCGGAGTGCAAAGAGGACTACCACCCGGACGAGGACGAGTTCGCCGAGCTGGAGCATGCGTTCGGCGGCAAGGAAGAGACGGCGAAGTTCGGCATCGAGTACAACGACGACTTCGTACTCTTCCGGGGTAAAGGCTGCCCCAACTGCAACAACTCCGGGTACCGCGGGCGCGCGGGCATCCACGAGCTGCTGGTGGCCAACGACCCGATGAAACGCCTGATCGCGAACAAGGCGCGCGTCGCCGAGATGGTCACGGTGGCCAAGGCCGACGGCATGACCACGCTCGTTCAGGACGGCATTCTGAAGGCGCTCGACGGCATCACCGATGTGAAGCAGGTCAAGGCCGTCGCCATCAAGTAGCGCTGACCTCGCGGCGCGGCGCGGGGCCGCCCGATCGCCCCGCGCCGCATCGCCGCCCTCCCTTACGCCGACGGACGGCCGATCACTTCACGGGCTGGAGCGCGTGCTCCAGCGTGTACTGTGACCGATCTTGCGCCCCATGTCGGCGCCAACCTTCGTCGAGAAGCGGTAGTGGATGCCTGCCCAGACGCGCGCGTTGGACGGCTCCTCCATGTAGTCCGCGATGCGCGTCCACGAGTGCGTCACGCCGGGCAGCGTCGGCGTGGTCAGCGAGAATTCCGGCACCGTGCCCGTTCCGAAGAACGCCTGCATCACCGTTCCGGCGGCGTTCGCGACGATGCAGTGCGCGCACGGGTACTCGGGTGCGTCCGAGCGGCTCCCATGCCGCGTCGCGCTCGGTTCTGTCGTTGCCGTCGATGTCCCCGTTACGGATCGCGGTGACGGGCCGCCAGAATTCGTAGTGGTACTTGGCCTCGAGCACGGCGCCGATCGCGTCGTGCGTGGCGATGGACAGCAGCGCGAACAGGCGAGCGTTCTCCGCCACGCTGAGCTGCTTCGCCTTCGTGAGCTGGACCGCGATCGGCAGGAACGTGCCGGGGCCGGTGTAGAGCCACATGCGTCCGGTCTCGGTCTGCGCCAGCGTGCGGGCGGTGCTGTTCTTCCGTACTGCTTGATCTCGTTGTAGTTGTCCGCCCACTCTTGGCTCTTGAGCGATACCGGGGGGCCGGGGCGGAACTGAGCCGGGCTATTCAGGACGAAGGGCGTGACCTTCGCCCACTGCGGCGCGACGACTGGCGCGGTCGGGATGTAGCGGCCCGGCGTGGTCCGCGGCCGGTAGGTGTCGGGCGCGTTCTCCCCATCGTTCGCGCGCACCGACATCACACGATCGGCGACGCGCAGGCCGAGCGCGATGCCGTCGGACTTCGGCTGCCCGTCCGCGATCTGCGCGAGATACTCCTTCAGCATCGTCTCGATCTTCGCCGCGTCGGGCGCGTGCAGCTTCGAGAGCACGGTTGCTGCCGCAACGGCGGCCGCCGCCTCCGGCGACGCGGCGCGCGGTGCTTCGACCTTCGTCTTGTACGGCTGGTAACGCGGATCGATGGCGTTGACGCACTGGAACATCGCGATGTGCATCATCGCGAAGTCGCGCTAGGCCGGCGCGCCGAGACTGTAGGCGGCCACGATCGGCAGCGCCTTCTCGGTCCAGTCGGTGATCACGTCGGCGACTGCGGGAGCGGCGAACGAGAGCACGAGGAGAACGATCGCAAGCGTGGAGACGAGATGTTGCATGAATCCCTCCTGACGTGAGGCTCTCGCGCGGGGGATTCGTCGACGCTAACGCGTCGGCTGGGGATAGGCAACGGGGTGGCGCGCACCCCAGCGGGCGTCGTCAGGCGGGCGGGGAGTCGGCGTCTGTGGCGACGGCGCCGTCGGTCAGCAGCGTCCAGTCGTCCGGCGGGTCCGTCGGCGGCCGGCGTTTCGGCTCGGTCGTGACGACCCGGCCGCGACTGGGCGAAAACCACTCCCAGCGATCGGGCGGCGCGCCCGCTTCCGCGGCCGTCCCCATCTCGGGTCCGACCTCGCCCTGCGTGGCGCGGTCAGCCTTCCGCTGGAGCTTGGCCTCATGGCGCGTTTTGCGGATTTCTTCCTTCCGTCGACGCTCGAATCCGTAGTTGCGCCGCGGGCTCAGTGGAGGCTCTCCGCCGACATCGCGCTCATGACCATATCTGATTTTCTCATGTCAGCTCCCGGGACTTCACGTCCTTGAATGTGACCCACAGAAGCACATCGTAGACGATCTTGAGGCCGCCGCCGATCACGAACGGCGCGCCGAGGGCGACGGAGGCCATGACCCAACCGGTGACCGTGGGGCTGACGGCCTGGGCGACCGTGCGCCAGAGCGTCGTCGTCGTGGCCGCCGCCTCGCGCTCGTGGTCCTCGACCACCGCCATCACGTAGGCCTGGCGCGTCGGCACGTCCATCTGCGACAGCAGCTGGCGCGCATAGAGCAGCAGCACCGCAGCCCACGCGCCGGGCGCGATCGCGATGGCGATCAGGAAGACGTTCGAGATCAGATGCGAGATGACCATCGTGTTGAGCAGGCCGAATTGCCGCGCCGCGCGTGGCGCAAGCAGCAGCGATGCCGCGGTGACGAGCTGGGCCACCAGGAAGATCTGCCCGAGGGCCTCGAGGCCGAGGCCGTAGCGCTCGTGCAGGAAGTACGCGACGAGCGACTGCAGCACGAAGCCGCCGCCGAACGAGTCGAGGGCGAACAGCGCCGCGAGCCGCCGGATCAACGCCGATGACGCCACACCCTGGGCCGTGGTCCGCGCTACGGTCACCGTCGGAAGCCGCGCATACAGCAGCGCCTGTGCGAGCGAGAGGGCGAGGAAGAGGGCGAAGAGCGCGCGGGGCCTGGCCAGTCCGACGACGACGGCGCCCAGACCCGCGGCGGCGTATCCCAGCAGGTTGTAGAGGCTCAAAATCGTCGTGCGCCGGTCGCCGGCCGCGGCTCGGGCGACGACGACCTGCTCGATGGACAGGAACGGGCCAGTCTCGCCGGTGCCGACGGCCACGTTGCCGATCATCGCCGCCAGCACGATGACCCAGGGATGGTCGGCCACCAGTAGGAGCGCGGCGGCGACGGCCGAGAGGATCGCGAGCGCGGCCAGTGTCGCGCGCGCGCCGAGTCGCTCGGCCGGCCGGCGCACCGCCCACGTGAGCGCCGCGCTGCCCACCAGCGTGCACGTGACCGCCAGGCCCACGCCGCGGGCATCCAGGCCGCGTTCGGCGAGGTAAACGGGCAGCAGGATACCGAGGAAGCCATAGGCGAACGTGCGCACCGTTTTGGCGACGAGGATCGCGGCGACCGGGCTCAATTCAGTGCTTGACAATGACTCAACTCATGTTGAGTATATGAGTCCCACGATGTACCGGCAGGGAGGTTGGAAACATGAACCCGGTAGAGCGACTGCTGCAGCAAGAGATCACGTACTTCGTCGATCGGCTGGCCTCATCGATGTCTCCGGTCGGCGCCGTCTCGCACGCGATGACTCCCGCGGTGCGCACGCGCCTGGACGACGCCGAGATGCAGATGGCGCAGGCGCGCGCCGCGTTGATGGAAGGCTATGGCCGCTGGCGTCGGGCACTCGAGGATGTCGAGAACCTCTGGGCGCTCGCCGCGTGGCGATCAACCGCGGCCGAAGAGACGAGCGAGCACCCCGCGCCGCTCGCCGCCTGACGGCGGGGGCTCGGCGAGGAACCGCGCGCTGACCGTCTCGAACCGCTGCCAGTAATCCGGCAGGGTCCGGGCGCGGACCACCTGGCCGGCGAGCAGCCGCGACTGCTCCTCGCTGGTGTCGGGGCGTGCGCGCTCCGCCGGAGCGATCTTGGCGTCGAGCAGCCGGAGAAAGGCGAGCACCTGCTGCGTGTACTCGGCGCGGTCGGCGGCGCTGTTCGCTGCCGGCGGCGGAAGCCCCCGCGCCTGGCGCCCCCGCACCACGGCATCCAGGCACACGAAGTCGATCGCCTCCTCGAGCCGCTCGCGGATTTCGTGCTCGATGCGCGTGGCGAGGTCGTGAGCGCGGTTGGCGTGGCGAAAGGGCATCAGCCGAGCATCGCGGCCAGGCCCGTGTCGAGCGGCACGGGGACGAGGCCGAAGGCCTCGTAGAACGGCCCCGGCTCGCAGGTGTTCTCTTCCTCCAGCATGAGCAGCTGGTCGGGCGTAAGCGGGTAATCGGCGAACCGATAGAGCATCCGCGTCACGGTGCGGACGAGCCCGAGCGGCACTTGTGCCTTGAGCGGCCGGCGTCGTCCCATGGCCGCGGCGACGCGGTCGACGAGGTCGATCATCGTGACGGGCTCGGGGCCGCCGACGTCGTACGTGTGCTTCACGGTCGCGTCCAGCGTGAGCGCGCGGACGAACCCCTGTGCGACGTGCTCGACCGGTACCGGCTGCAGACGCTGGCGGCCGGTGCCGATGACCGGCACGATTGGCAAGCGCTCGATCATGCGCGCGAGTTGGGTGACGAAGCCGTCGCCCCGGCCATAAATGATCGATGGGCGGAAGATCGTCCACGGCAGGGGACTGGCGCGCACGGCCTCCTCGGCGGCCCACTTGGTCTGGTGGTAGCGCGAGCGAGCGCCCGCACGGGTGCCCAGGGCGCTCATGTGCACATATCGGCGCGCGCCAGCCGCCGCGGCCGCCTCCAACACGTTGACCGTGCCCTGGGTGTGGACACGCGGGAAAGTGGCGCCGATCGCCGGGTGCTCCCGGATGATCCCAACCAGGTGGATGACCGCGTCGCAGCCGACCATCCCCTGGTCCAGGGACTGGCGTGACATGACGTCGCCTTCGATCCGCTCGATCGCCCCCAGGCCGTGCAGGTCCCGCTCCGAGCCGCGCCGGACGAGGCAGCGCACCGCGCATCCCTCCGCCCGCAGGGCCTGGATGACCGCCCGGCCTACGAATCCCGTGCCGCCCGTGACGAACACCCGTCGCATCGACGGCCACTGCATGGCCCTAGGATATCAATCCGGTCGGCGCCGGATGATAAGATCGAACACGTGGTCGTGTCGCTCCGCCCCGCCGTTGGGCTGGCTCTCTCACTCGCGCTGGCGCTGACGTCCGTGTCGGCGTCGGCACAGACCGTTCCGACACCGTCGCAGGACTGGAGCGGCATCGACGAAGCCGCCGTCGATGCCGTCGGCTCCGGCGAAGTCCCCGGCGTCGTCGTGCTCGTCGGGCGCGGCGACCAGGTCATCTATCGCCGCGCGTGGGGCTCGCGGCGCATCGTTCCCGATCACGTCGCGATGACCGAGGACACGATCTTCGACATCGCGTCGCTGACGAAGCCGTTCGGAACGACGCTCGCGGTGATGTCGCTCGTCGAGCGCGGTCAGGTGAAGCTTGACGCGCCACTCGGGCGCTACCTGCGCGAGTTTCGCGGGCGGGCGCACGATGCGGTCACGATCCGGCGGCTGCTTACGCACAGCGCGGGGCTGCCGGCGATTCCGCCGCAGGCCGCGGTCGTTCCGGGATTCCCGAAGGCGGCGGCCCTCCTCGCGAAGCTGCCGTTCGACTATCCGCCCGGCACGGCGTTTCAGTACAGCGACACGGGATTCATCCTGCTCGGCGAGATGGTGCGACGCGTATCGGGCGAGCCGCTCGACCGCTATCTCGAGCAGCGCGTCTTCAAGCCTCTCGGGCTGCGTGACACGAGCTTCAATCCGGTCGGCCGCGCGCGCGACCGCGTTGCACCGACGGAATTCGTGAACGGCCACCTCCTCGTCGGTGAAGCGCACGACCCACGGGCGCGCGCGCTCGGCGGGGTCGCGGGGCACGCCGGAATGTTCTCGACGGCGGCGGATCTCGCCAGGCTCTGCCGCATGCTGGTCGACGGCGGCAGCCTCGAAGGCAAGCGCGTGTTCAAGCCCGACACGATCGCGATGATGTGGACGCGGTCGCTCGAGGGCAACGCCAGCCGGGCGCTCGGCTGGGACATGTCCAGCACGTTCTCGGTCACCGCGTCGCCGTTTTTCCCTCCGGACTCCGTCGGTCATCTCGGATTCACGGGCACGTCGGTGTGGATCGATCCGGCGACGCGCTCGTATTTGATCTTGTTGACGAACCGCGTGCACCCGAGCGGTGGCGGCGCCAACAAGATTCGCGAGCTGCGGGCGCGCGTCGCGGCGGCGACGAGCGCGGCGCTGTTCGTCCCGGCGCTCGGCGCGACCGTGGCCATGGCGGATGCGACGGCGCCGGCCGCCGACGGCGGCGACGAGGCGAAGCCGACGCCGCCCCCTTCCGTCGTTCGATCGGGGCTCGACGTGCTCGTCGCGCAAAACTTCGCGCCGATCGCCGGCTACACGATCGGCCTCGTCACGAATCAGACCGGCGTCGATGCGCAGGGCCGCCGTGCCATCGACCTGCTCGCGGCGGCGCCGGGGGTGAAGCTGGCGGCGATCTTCTCGCCCGAGCACGGGCTCACGGGCGACGCCAACACCGACGTGCCTCACGGCCGCGACCCGATCACCGGACTGCCCGTGTGGAGCCTCTATGGCAGCACGCGGCGGCCAACGGGCTCGATGCTGCGCGGCATCGATCTGCTCGTCTTCGACATCCAGGACGTTGGTGTCCGGTACTACACCTATCTGACGACGCTGCTCTATGTGCTGGAAGAGGCTTCGCGCGCGCGCATTCCGGTAGTCGTGCTCGACCGTCCGAACCCCATCACCGGGCGCTTCGTCGAAGGCCCGCTCATGGATGCGGACCTCGCATCGTTCACGGCGCCCCATCCGATTCCGGTGCGCACGGGCATGACGATCGGGGAGTTCGGCCGCATGGCCGCCATGGAACGGCGGATTCCCGTGTCGCTCACGATCGTGCCGCTCGAGGGCTGGGATCGTAACCGCTGGTTCGACGAGACCGGCCTGCCGTGGGTCAACCCGTCGCCGAACATTCGCTCGGTCGCCCAGGCGCTGCTCTATTCGGGTATCGGCCTCCTGGAGGCCACCAACGTGTCGGTGGGCCGCGGCACGGAGCGGCCGTTCGAGGTCGTCGGCGCGCCGTGGCTCGATCCGCATGCCGTGAGCCAGGACCTGAACGCGTTGCGGCTGCGCGGCGTGAGCTTCGAGCCCGTCGTGTTCACGCCGAGCGCCGATCGCTATGTGGGCGTGCCCTGCGGCGGGGTGCGAATCGTGATCACGGACCGCGAGACGATCCGTCCGGTGACGGTCGGCCTCGCGATCGCGAGGACGCTACGTAGCCGTCACCGCGACCAGTTCAGGCCGGAGGCCATCCAGAACCTCCTGGTAAATCGGGCGACGATGTGGGCTTTCCTGCGGAACGAGTCGTTGGATCGGCTGGTGGCGTGGACCGAGATGGAGCGGAACAACTTCCTGAACCGCCGGGCGTCGTACCTCATCTACAAGTAGCCCTCCGCGGCTGGTTGGCGTTCGATCAGTCGGGCCTCTCGATCACCCGCAGCTTGACGTCGGGCTTCAGTCGGTCACGCCGGTCGGCGGGGACGGTCACGCTGCCGGGATCGCCATCGCTCACGAACCGCTCGCCGGGGTGCTTGTCGAACCACGTGAGCCACGACGTCAGATCGCGCTCGACGGCCTGAATGCGCGGCAGCCGCGTCGGATCGAAGCCGCGCGAGAACGGCGACGGCGCGGCGCCTCCCGCCACCATGAGAATTGCGTCGTGCTCATAGGCGGTGCCCTTGGCTTGGCCGCGCAGCGCCCAGTTCACGTCGCGCGGGTACACGCCGTGCGGCAACGCGAGCGTGCGGATCCGGTACTCCGGCACATGGCGCTGGATCCACTGCTGCGCCTCGGCGATCTGCACGCGCACGACGGCCTCGTCGTACTTGCCGAGGTTGGCGTGCCAGAGGGTGTGGTTGCCGATCTCGTAGCCGCGGCTGACCAGATACTGCAGCTTCTTGCCCTCGAATTCCGGCTGGTTGAAGAGCCGATTGGGCTTGCTGGCGCCCGGCAGCACGAAGAACGTCGCGGCGCGACCGAAATCCGGCTTCTCGCGCAGAAACCCTTCTAGAATTCCCACCGCGCACTTCGGATCGATCTCGAGCGTGCCGTTGGTCTCGACGTAACGGAACTGGCCCGGCGACGAGTCGTCGAACGTGAGCACCACCGGCGTGGTGCCGGCGGGCACCGTGATGCGGCGGTCGAGGAGAGCGTTCAGCGACTGCAGGCGGTAACCGCGGGCGTACAGCGTCTCGAGGTCGCGCCGGAAGTTTTCAGGCGTCCGGGTCCAGCGCTCCTCGGGATAGTCGACCTTGTGGTACTCGAGGATCATCAACCGCCCGAGCTCGTTTGCGGGCAGCGCGTCGGCCCACGCGAACGCGGCGAAGATCAGAGCAGCGGCGAGCAGCAGGACGCCGATCAGCGCGATCCTCATCGGGCCGCCACCGGGCTCTTCTCGCGCAGCGCCGCGCGCGTGTAGTCGTTGCGCGGGTTCCAGAGCATCCAGCCGGAGCCGCCGCCCTCGTCGGCGCCGCGGATCTGATCGCGGATCTCCGTCGGGCCGAAGATGCGCCGGTCGAATGCGTAGTCCTTGAAGTCCTGCAGCCACGGGCGAACGCGCGCGGGCGTGTGCGACGCGCGCTTGCGGATGAGCCGGACGCTCTCGCGAACCACGGCGTAGGAGTTCTGGACGGGATTGCGATACCCGGGGATGCCCACGTGATAGCCGGAGGGATAGACCATCGGGCAGATGTAGTCGAGGTTCGGCGCGAGCTCCTCGATGCGCTGGCCGATGTCCGTGTCGTTCTCGTTGAACGCCGTGTAACCGAAGAGGTCCGCGGCGACGTAGGCGCCGCGCGCCCCGAGCTCCTTGCGCGCGCGCCCGAGGAAGGCAGCGATGGTCGGCAAACGGGTCTCCTTGCTTACGGGCTTGGCGTACCTGGCGGCCTGGAGCTTGCCGTCAGTCGGGAACCGGACGTAGTCGAACTGCACCTCGTCGAAGCCGCGCTCGATGGCTTCCTTGGCGATCGCGATGTTGTAGTTCCACACCTCTTCGCGGAACGGATCGACCCACGCGAGGTTCTCACGGTCGATCCACGGCTTGCCGGTGCGCGTGTCGATGATCGCAAGGTCCGGCCGCCCCGTCGCGAGGATGTTGTCCTTGAAGGTCACGATCCGCGCGATCGTGTAGATGCCGCGCGCTTTGAGGTCGGCCATCATGCCGTCGAAGTCGCGCAGCGTGGCCGGTCCCTGCGCGCCCACTGCCAGCGCCTGGGGGACGCGCGTCGGATAGATGATCCAGCCGCGGTCGCCCTTGACGTCGATGACCACCGCGTTCAGCTCGGTGCGCTCGAGCAGACCCACGACGCGCCCGCGGATGCCGCGATCGCCAAAGCCGAAGTAGGTCAGATACGCCGCCTTGATGACCTGTGGCCGCAGCACGACCTCCAGCGGACCCTTCGTCGGCGCGGGGTCGATCATGGCCTTCGCGTAGCCGGGCCGCTTCACGATCAGCGTGGCATCCGACGGCGGCGTGACCGTGAACGTGCCATCGTCGCCGACGCGCGTCTCGACGCCACCCGCGACCACCGAGGCGCCCTGCAGCGGCTGGCCATCGGAATCGAGCACCTTGCCGCTGACCGCACCCGCCCATGTTCCGCGAGGCCGCTCGGGCTTCGCCGGCTGGGGCGCAGGGACCGCCTCCGGCACGGGCCGCGCGAGCTCGGGTCGAGTGTCCGGCGTCAGACGCACGGTGCGCTGCGGCTTGGCGGCGTCGGCGGGCGTCGCCGGGGTGGGGGCCCCCTTGCGCGCCTCGTACGTCCCGGGGGTGTCCAGCGAGGGTGGGACCGCTTTCGCCGCATGGTCGCTTGCCTGCGGCACGATCGCTCCGACGACCCGGCTCTGCGCGGGAGGGACGGCGGCGAGGCCCAGTTGGTCGGGTGCCAGCAGACCGTAGCCGCACAGGATCGCCGTCGCAAGAAGTCCCACCGTGTAGCTGGCATCGGCGAAAGAACGACGTGTTTCGGGGCCGGTGGGCACTTCGACCATTCGTTGTGCTCCGACAATAGCGAAGCGACTGAGACGCGCCAAGAAAAAATTTGCGTAGCGCGTTTTACGCTGTGACAACTACCGTAATATCGCGAGGCATGACCCGTCAACTGCTGGCTTGCGAGCGCGCCGACCGCCGTTTTGAGACAGTAAATGGCCTGCGGTTGCACTTCTTGCAACTAGGACCTCGCCAGGCGCCGCCGATTTGTTTCCTGCACGGCGGCGCCGCTCACGCGCACTGGTTCGATCGGGTCATCCCCGGCCTGATGGACCGCTACCACGTCGTCGCGCTCGACCAGCGCGGCCACGGCGAGAGCCAATGGGCCCTGCCGCCGGCCTACGCCACCGAGGACTTCGCCACCGACCTCCGCGCGTTGATGGAGCGCCTCGGCTGGGAGCGGATGACCCTCGTCGGTCATTCGATGGGCGGGCACAATGCGATGGCGTTCGCGGCATGGCATCCCGAGCGCACGGCCGGTCTCGTCGTCGTCGACTCGCGTCCGTACCTGCCGCCCGACCGGGTTCAGCGCATGCGCGAGCGCGGCCGGCGCCCCGCGCGCGTGCATGCCTCCGAAGAGGCGGCGGTGGCCGCGTTCAGGCTGCTGCCGCGTGAGACGGTCGCCGATCCCGGCCTGCTCGCGCACATGGCGCGAACCGGTCTGGCACGCGCCGACGGTGGATTCCGATTCCGCTTCGATCCGGCGTGCTACGCCGACCGCAAGCCCGTGGACTGCTGGCCACTGCTTGCCCGCGTGACCGCTCCGACGCTCGTGGTGCGGGGCGAGCATTCGCCGGTGCTGCCGCTCAACATGGCGGCGCGCATGCTCGAGACGATTTCGAACGCCGAGCTCGTCGAGATTCCCGGCGCGTATCACCACCTGACGCTCGACGCACCCGAGGCGTTCGGTGCCGCGCTCGCGCGCTTCCTGCGCGAGGCGCTTTGAGCCGCCGACGTTCTCAGCGACCGACGCGGAACGGATCCCCGTGCGGTATGCGACACCGGCATCGATGCGCGACGTGTCGCGCTCATGGGGCTTCTCACACGGCGGCGGCACGGTGCTGGCCGCGGCCTCGCCCGCGATCGCGCGTAGCCAGGCGACCGTCGGCACGCCGCCGTTTCGCGTGCTCATCGCCTTCTATCCGCGCTGCGAGGGGCGTTATCCGGGCCGCGCTGTGGCGCTCGGGCGCCGTGCGCGTATCACCGTCTACGCCGCCGTCGGTTCGATTCCGTGCGCCAGGGGCCGCCGATGCTGAAAGTGCTCGGCCGCCCGGGCGCGACGGGTGGCCCGCATCCCGAGGCGGCGCGGATGTCGCGCGACAACGTCCGTCGCGAATTGGAGGAACTACTCCGCGGTTAGTGGCATGCCATCTGCTGTCGTTGTCTTGGATGGCCATCGCTCAGCCTCAATCGACCGGCCTCGGCCCCGACGCGTCGGCCGCGCCGCCGCCGGCGCCGCGATCTCGTCAACGACGCTTCATCGTCGCCGGCACGGTGCTCGGGCTCGTGCTGGTCGTCGCGGCGATCGGATATTGGCTCCATGTCCGCGACCGCGTCTCGACGGACGACGCGTTCATCGAGGCGCGCATCATTCATATCAGTCCCAAGGTCGGCGGCCAGGTCGTCGAGCTGAGCGTGACCGACAACCAGCGCGTCCGGCCTGGCGAAGTCCTGCTACGCATCGACCCGCGCGACTATGCCGCGGCGGCCGACCAGGCGCGCGCGCAGGTGCGCGCGGCCGAGGTCGAGGCGCGGCGTGCCGAAGCCGACGCGCGACGCGCGAGCGCTCTGGCCGAGCGCGGCCTCATCGCCCGCCAGGAGCTCGAGCACTCGACGGCGGCGGCGAGCACGGGAGTCGCCAATCTCGAGGCGGCGCGGCAGCGCCTGAACGAGGCGACGCTGCGCCTGTCGTACACGACGCTCACCGCGCCCGAGGCCGGCCGCGTCACGCGCAAGGCGATCGAGGAAGGCATGTTCGTGCAGCCGGGCCAGCAGCTGCTCGCCCTCGTCACCGATGACCTTTGGGTGGTCGCGAACTTCAAAGAGACGCAGCTCGCGAAGGTCCGGCCCGGGGCGCCCGTCGACGTGCGCGTGGACGCCTACCGCGGCCATCACTTCCGCGGCCACGTGGATTCGATCCAGGCGGGGACGGGCGCTCGGTTCAGCCTGCTGCCGCCGGAGAACGCGACCGGGAACTACGTCAAGGTCGTTCAGCGCGTGCCGGTGAAGATCGTGTTCGACACGCCCCCGGACCCGCAGTTTCCGCTCGGCCCGGGCATGTCGGTCGTTCCCACCGTCCACGCGCGATGACCGACGCGGCGGCCGCGCGCCCCGCCGCGACGCCGTGGATGGTCGCGGTGGCCGTGATGCTGCCGACGTTCATGGAGGTGCTCGACACCTCGGTGGCGAACGTCGCGCTGCCGCACATCGCCGGCAGCCTCGCGGCGTCCACCGACGAATCGACCTGGGTCCTCACCAGCTATCTCGTGTCCAACGCGATCGTGCTGCCGGCCACGGCCTGGCTCGGCGGAATGTTCGGCCGCAAGCGCTTCCTGCTCGGCTGCATCGTGCTCTTCACACTCGCGTCGTTCGCCGCCGGCGCGGCGCCCAGCCTCGGCGCGCTCATCGTCGCGCGCGTGCTGCAGGGTGCCGGGGGCGGTGCGCTCCAGCCGATCTCCCAGGCGATCTTGCTCGAATCGTTTCCACCGGATCGCCGCGGCTCCGCGATGGCCGTGTTCGGGCTCGGCGTCGTCGCCGCGCCGATCCTCGGTCCCACGCTCGGCGGCTGGATCACCGACAACTTCTCGTGGCGCTGGATCTTCTACATCAATCTGCCGGTCGGCGTGGCGGCCGTGCTGATGGTCCGCACGTTCATCGAGGACCCGCCGTATGCGCGGCAGCGCCGGATCGCGCGCGTCGACTGGGCCGGGCTCGGGCTGCTCGCCGTGTGGCTGGGGGCGCTCCAGATCGTGCTCGATCGCGGCCAGCAGGAGGACTGGTTCGCCTCCGCCTGGATCGTGACGCTCGCCGTGATCACGGTGGCCGGCCTCGTCGCGTTCGTCGCTCGCGAGCTGACCGTGCGCGAGCCCATCGTGGACCTGCGCGTGCTCTGGAATCGCAACTTCGCCGCCGGCGCCGCGCTGGTGACGATCGTGGGCTTCGTGCTCTATGGAACGATCGCGCTGCTGCCCCTGTTCTTGCAGACCCTCATGGGATATCCGGCGCTGCAGAGCGGCTACGCCACGAGCCCGCGCGGGTTCGGGGCCGTGATCGCGATGCTTGTGGTCGGGCGGCTCGTCGGGCGCGTCGACACGCGGTGGCTCATCGCCGCCGGCTTTGGGATGCTCGCTCTGTCGGTGCACATGCTGAGCCGCATCACGCTCGACATCGCCATGGCCAACGTCATCTGGCCGCAGATCCTGAACGGGCTGGCGCTCGGCTTCATCTTCGTGCCCCTGTCGGCGACGGCGGTCGGCACGCTGCCGCGCGAGGAGATCGGGAACGCGACCGGCATCTTCAATCTCATGCGCAACGTTGGCGGCTCGATCGGCATCTCGATGGTCACCACGCTGCTCGCGCGCCACGCGCAGACCCACCAGGCCATCCTCGCCCAGAACATCTCGCCCTACGATGCCGAAGCGGCCGAGCGGCTGCGGCAGCTGCACGACTACTTCGCCTCGCGCGTGGGACCGCAGGCCGCCGAGAGCGCCGCGCAGGCCGCCGTGTACGCGGCCGTCGTGCGTCAGGCGATGCTGCTGGCCTTCGTCGACAACTTCCGGCTGATGGCCGGGCTGGCGCTCTGCTGCGTGCCGATCGTCTTCGCGCTGCAGCGGACGGCGCGCTCCGCCGAGCCGATCGCCGCGCATTGACTCGTTGGGGGGGCCTCGACATGGGCCCCAGCGCCTCGCTTACGCGCGCTCGACCTTGACGGCGCAGACCTTGTATTCGGGAATCTTCGAGGACGGATCGAAGGCGGAATTGGTGAGAAAGTTCGCAGCGGACTCGCCGAGCTTCACGAACGGCACGAAGATCGCGCCGGCCTTCACCGCTTCCGTCACACGCGCGTAGCCGGTCAGCTCACCGCGCCGGCTCTCCACGCGCAGCCGTCCGCCGTCCTCGACGCCGAGGCGCCGCGCGTCGCTCGGATGGATGGCGATCTCGAGCCGCGGCGCCAGCTCCACGAGGCCCTGCACGCGGCGCGTGAGCGTGCCGCCGTGCCAGTGGTAGAGGAGCCGGCCGGTGTTCAGCACGAAGGGGTAATCGGCGTCCGGCAGCTCCGCTGCGGTCTCGATTTGCCGCGCGGGGATGAAGCGGCCGCGCCCGCGCGGGAACGTGTCCGCATAGAGGAAGCGCGTCCCAGGATGCTCGGGCGTGGGACAAGGCCACTGCAGGCCGCCTTCCCGGTCGAGCCGTGCGTGCGAGAGTCCGGCCAGGAACGGCGTGAGCCGCGCCATCTCGTCGAAGATCTCCGCGGCGCCGGGATAGTCGAATTGCCTGCCGACGTCGACGCCCACGCGGCGCGCGACCCGCTTGGCGAGCTCCTGAGTGATCCACCAGTCCGGACGCGCCTCGCCCGGCGGCGGCACGGCCGCGCGCACGCGCTGCACGCGCCGCTCGGAGTTGGTGAACGTTCCCTCCTTCTCGACGAAGGCGGCGGCGGGCAGGAACACGTGCGCGCGCTCCGCCGTCTCGTGCATGAACAAATCCTGCACCACCAGGAAGTCGAGCTGCTCGATCGCCTTCTCCGCGTGGTGCAGGTCGGGCTCGGAGAGCAGCGGGTTCTCGCCCACGACGTACATCGCGCGCGTGTCGCCGGTGAGGCAGCCTTCGACCATCTCGGTCACGACGCGGCCCGCACGACCGGGCGGGCGCACGCCCCACACCTGCTCGAATCGGGTCAGCGTGTCGTCGACATAATGCTGGTAGCCGGGCAGATTCGTCGGAATGCAGCCGGCGTCGCCTGCGCCCTGCACGTTGTTCTGGCCGCGCAGCGGCGAGATGCCGCTGCCCGCGAAGCCCATCTGCCCGGCGACGAGCGAGAGATTGAGCAGCGCGTGCGCGTTGTGGATGCCGTTGACGTGCTGGGTGATGCCCATGCCCCAGACGAGACACGAGCCGGCAAATGGCGGCTTGGCATACCACCGTGCGGCCTCGGCGATGTCGCGCGCGGGCACGCCCGTGAGCCGTTCGGCGTAGTCGAGGGTGTAGGTCTCGAGCGCGCCACGCCAGGCGTGGTAGCCCTCGGTCCGCTCGCGAATGAACCGCTCGTCGGCGAGACCCTCGTCGATGATGACGCGGGCCATCGCGTTGAACAGTGCGACGTCGGTCCCCGGCCGTTGCGCGAGCCACAGGTCGGCCTGATCGCAGAGCTCCACGCGCTTGGGATTGACCACGATGAGCCGTGCGCCGCGGCTCACCGCGCGGCGGAAGCGCACGGCGATGACCGGATGATTGGCGGAGGCGTCGGCGCCGACGACCATGATGCAGCCGGCTTCCTCATAGTCGACGTACGAGTTCGACGTGGCGCCCGAGCCCATCGACGCCAGCATCGCCTCGACGGACGGTGAGTGGCAGAGCCGCGTGCAGTGATCGACGTCGTTGGTGCCCATCACGACGCGGCAGAACTTCTGTACGAGATAGCCGTCCTCGTTGGTCGCCTTCGCGCTGGCCAAGGCGCCGAAGCGACCGCGGTTGCGCGCCAGCCCCTCGGCGGCCGCGTCCAGGGCTTCGTCCCACGACACCGGCCGCCAGCCACCTTCGCGACGGAGCATCGGCCGCGTGATCCGATCTGCGGAGTGCACGAAGCCGGTAGCAAAGCGACCCTTCACGCAGAGCATGCCGAGGCTCGAGCGGTTGCGCGGGGCGTCGTCTGCCATGAGCGCGAGCCGTCCATCGTCGCGGACCTTCACCTCGATCCCGCAGCCCACGCCACAGTACGGACACGTCGTCTCGACGCCGCGAGTGATCTTGGCCGGCGTGTCTTTGGGCCGCAGCGCGCCGGTGGGACACGTGGCCACGCACTGTCCGCACGACGTGCACACCGACGAGGCCATCGCACCGTCGCCGAACACGCCCACCTTGGTGGCGTGATTGCGGCCGAGCAGCGCGATGGCGCCGATCTGCTGCACGTCGTCGCAGGCGACGGCGCAGCGGCCGCAGAGGATGCAGGCGTCACGATCGAGAACGAAGAACGACTTGGTTGCGTCCTCCTCGTAGCTGTGCAGCGGCGTCCACGAAGGCTCGAGGCGTCCGTGGCGGGCGGTCGCTTCGCCGAGCTGGCCGAAGCCATTCCGATCGTTCGCGGCCGTCAGCATCGAGCGCGTGAGGTCGAGTACCATCGAGCGCACACGGACGACCTCGGCGTGCTGCGTGTCCACGATCATGCCGTCGCGCGCGGGGAGATGGCAGGCCGCCGGTGTGCCGCGCTGCCCCTCGACGTGCACGAGACACGTGCGGCACGCGCCGAGCGGCGCGCGGTCGGGATCCTTGCACAGCTGCGGCAGCGCGATGCCGAGACGATTCACGGCGTCCAGCACCGTGGCGCCGGCCGTGAGCTCGACGCGACGTCCGTCGACGGTGACGATCATGCGCGGCTCATGATACGCCGAACTCCTGCGGGAACTCCGCGAGGCCGGACCGGACGGCGAGCGGCGCGGCCTGACCCAGCCCGCAGAGCGACGCGAGCTGCACCGTCTCCGCAAGCTGCTGCACTCGTGTCGCGTCGACCTTCGCGTCGTCGAGCAGCGCGAGCATTCGGGCGGTTCCCTCGCGACACGGCGTGCACTTACCGCACGACTCGCGCGCGTTGAAGGCCAGCAGCGTGCGCACGGCGCCGCGAACGGCGGCCGCGGCGCCGAGGGCCACGACGCCGCCCGTCCCGGGGTTGACCGCGCCGCGCGGGATCAGCGGCTCGTCGAACTGGCGTGGGTGCACCACGCTGCCCGACGGACCGCCAACGACGACGGCGCCGATCGACTCGGCATCCGCGCCACCGCCGAGGGCGATCAGGGTGCGCAGCGTGCAGCCGACCTCCATCTCCACCACGCCGGGTCGCCGGAGGTTCCCCGAGAGGCCGAAGAGCTTCGTGCCGTGGCCGCCGCCGAGCGCCGCGAACGCCCCGCCGCCGCGCGCCACGATCGGCACGACGGCGAACAGCGTCTCGACGTTGTTGATGACTGTCGGCTTGCCGAACAGGCCCGCTTCGACAGGGAATGGCGGGCGCGTGCGCGGCATCGCGCGGCGACCCTCGATCGACTCCAGCAGCGCGGTTTCCTCGCCGAGCACGAACCCGCCGGCGCCGCGGCGAACGTCGACTTCGAGCGACAGCTCGGAGCCGAGAATACGCTCGCCGATGAGCCCCCAGTGGCGGGCCTGGGCGAGCGCGACGCTGAGCCGCTCGGCGGCCACCTCGGCCTCGCCGTGTATATAGAGGATCGCGCGCGACGCGCCGGTGGCGTACGCCGCGATGAGCGCCGCTTCCAGCAGCCGGTGCGGATCGCCTTCCATGAGATGGCGATCCTTGAAGATCCCCGGCTCGCCTTCCTCACCGTTGACGACGAGATATTTCGGCGCGCCGGCGGCGGCACGACACGCCGCCCACTTCACCGCCGTCTGGAAGTAGGCGCCGCCGCGTCCGGCCAGTCCCGCGGCGCGCAGCTCTTCGATGATGGCCGCGGGTTGCTGCTCTTCGAGCACCTGCGCGAGCGTGGCGTACGTGCCGTGACGGAGCGCGTCGGCGATGTCGTAGGGATCGGCCAGGCCGCAGCGCTCGGTGAGCAGACGGCGCTGCGCGGCCATCCAGTCCGGCGGCGCGGCGAAGTCGCGCTCGCCCATGTTGGCGGCGAGCGCGTTGAGCAGGCGCGGCGCGGTCTCACGCGTGATGCGCACGGCGGTGATCGGCGGCTTGCCGTCGCGGAGGACTTCCACGATCGGCGCCGCCCAGCACATGCCGTTGCAGCCAGCGGCGACGACCGTCCACGCCAGACCGCGTCGCTGGACCTCGCGGCGCAGCGCCTCGAGCGTCTCGCCGGCGCCCACCGCGAGGCCGCAGGTGCCGAGGCCAACGGCGAGTCGCGCGCCCGTCCGGCGGCGTTCTGCCTCGCGCCGCAGGAGCGTGAAGCGCGCGCCGGGCGAGCCCGTCGCCGGCGGGTTCGCCGGCGGCCCCCCGCGGCCGGTGGCCGAAGCCGGCGCGTCTTCCACAGGGCTGCCGTCGAGCAGCGCCTCGAGCCTCGTCGGCGTCACGCGGCCGCAATACGTGTGGCCAACCTCCACGAGTGGCGCCACCGAGCACGCGAAGGCGCAGTCCATCGGCTCGAGCGTCGCCTCGCCGTCGCGCGAGGTCTCGCCGGCGCGGATCCCCAGCCGGCGCTCGCAGCGTTCCAGCAGCTCCGCGCCGCCGCGGGCGACGCACGCGACGCCCGTGCAGACGCGCACGATGCGGCGGCCGGGCTTGGCCAGCCGCAGCTCGGGATAGTGGCTTGCCACGCCCCAGACCTCGCTCTTGGGCACGCGCAGGTGCGCGGCGACGCTCGCGAGCGTTTCGGGCGAGAGCCAGCCGTCGACGCGCTGAGCGCTCTGCAGCGCCGACAGCAGCCAGGTACGCTCGCGTGGAAACTGCGACAACGCTTCGCTGACGGACATGTGTTCCGCCAGCCTAACACCGTCGGCGCGATTCAGAGCGTGCCGGGTGCGCCGGTCCGGACACGGCTAGGCGACGCCGACGTGCAGCGCGATCGTCCCGAGCCCGACGCGACGATAGCGGACGTCGCGCAGGCCCGCGCGCCGCATCGCATCCGCGAGGCCGGGCGGGCTCGCGAAGCGCTCGACGGATTCCGGCAGGTACGTGTACGCCGCGCGATCACCGGCTACGAGCGCGCCGATGGTCGGCACGATCCGGCGGAAGTAGAAGCCGAACACACGATCCCAGCCCGGCACGCGCGGCCGCGTGATGTCGAGCGTGACGATGAGCCCGCCGGGCACGGCGACGCGGCGCATCTCGGTGAAGCCGCGCGCCAGATCGACGAGATTGCGCACGAGGAACGCCGAGATCACCGCGGCGAACGTGCGATCGCGGAAGGGCAGCGCGAGCGCGTCGGCTGCCAGCAGCGGCACACGCGTCTCGCGCCGACGCCCGAGCTTGGCGCGCGCTTCGCGCAGCATACCTTCGGAGAAATCCGCGGCGACGACCGTGGAGCCCGGCCGCGCGGTGCGTACCGCGAGCGCCAGATCGCCGGTGCCGGTCGCGAGATCGAGCACCGGGCCGGGGGGCGCGCCGATGAGCGTCGCCGCCGCCAGACGCCGCCAGGCGTGATGCCGGCCGCCGGTCATCAACGAGTTCATGACGTCGTAGCGCCCCGCGATCCGCGTGAACATCTCGCGAACGCGCGCGGCGCCCGGATCGCTCACGCGGCCGCGCTCGTTCACCACCAGAGCCCGCCGACGACGGAGGCCAGCACGATCAGCGCGATGTAGCCGTTGACGTTGAAGAACGCGACGTCCAGGCGGGAGAGATCGCGCGGGCTCACGAGTGAGTGCTCATAGATCAGCAGCGCCGCCACGGCGAGCCAGCCGAACCAGTAGATGGGCCCGAGCCCGAGCATGACGCCGAGCACCGCGAACGCGGCGGCGGTAAGGGCGTGGCAGGCGCGCGCAATCCGAAGCGCCGCCGCGACACCGAAGCGCGCCGGCACGGAATAGAGGCCGTTCGCTCGATCGAACTCCACGTCCTGACACGCGTAGATCACATCGAAGCCCGCGATCCAGACGGTTAGCGCGAACCAGAGCACGAAGACGGGCGCTTCGAAGGCCCCGCGCACCGCGATCCAGCTCCCCGCCGCCGCGATGCCGTCGGTGAAGCCGAGGATCCAGTGCGACGTCCACGTGAAGCGCTTCGTGTAGCTGTAGCCGACGAGGAAGACGAGCGCGAGCGGCGCCAGCGCCAGGCACAGCGGATTGAGACGCCAGGCCGCGACGAACATCAGCGCGACGCCGCCGAGCGCGAGCGAGCGCAGCTCACTGACCTGCAGCGCGCCGCGGGGCAGATGACGGCCGGCCGTCCTCGGATTGGCGGCGTCGATCCAGCGGTCCACGATACGGTTGGTGGCCATCGCACAGGTGCGGGCGCCGACCATGGCGGCGGTGATCCAGACGACCGTGCGCCAGCCGGGCCACCCATCGGCCGCCAGCACCATCGCGATGTAGGCGAACGGCAGCGCGAAGACCGTGTGCTCGAACTTGATGGCGTCGAGCAGGTCACGCGCCCGACTGGGGATCACGCGCGGCTCAGAGTCCGTACTCGGTCCAGCGCCGGGAGACGAGCGCGCGGACCTCCTCACTCATGCGAATCTCTTCGGGCCACGCCTGGACGACGTCGTCGAGCGGCCCCTTCTCGGTCGCGTCCACGCCGAGCTTGCCGCCGTACCGATGTCGCAGCGCGGCGTGGTCGAGATCGTCCATCGGCCCCTCGAGGATGACGAGGTCGCGCCGAGGATCGATGTTGCCGGTCGCCCGCCACGCCACCTCCGAGAGATCGTGCACGTTCACGTGCTCGCTGACGACCACGATCGTCTTGGCGAGCATCATGAGGCCCATCCCCCACAACGCCTGCATGACCTTGCGCGCCTGCCCGGGGTACCGCTTGCGGATCGAGACGATCACCAGGTTGTGAAACACGCCCTCGGCCGGCATGTTCACGTCGACGATCTCCGGCAGCATGAGCTTCATGATCGGCAAAAAAATCCGCTCCGTCGCCTTGCCGAGCCAGTAGTCTTCCTGCGGCGGTCGGCCGACGATGGTCGTCGGATAGATCGGACGCGCGCGCCGCGTGAGCGCGGTGAGGTGAAAGACGGGATACTCGCGCGCCAGCGAGTAGTAGCCCGTGTGATCCCCGAACGGGCCCTCGACGCGCCGCTCGCTCGGATCCACATAGCCCTCGAGCACGATCTCTGCCTGCGCCGGGACCTCGAGATCAATCGTCCGACACGGGACGAGCTCGACGCCGGCGCCGCGCAGCCAGCCGGCGAACACGACCTCGTCGATGCCCGGCGGCAGGGGGGCGGAGGCGGCGTAGATCATCGCGGGGTCGCCGCCGAGGGCGATCGCCACGGGCATCCGCGAGCTCGCGCGATGCTCGTGCTCGGCGCCGCCCTTGTGGGTCTGCCAGTGCATGCCGAGCGTACGGTCGTCGAACATTTGAAGACGATACATCCCGACATTGCGCGCGCCGGTGACGGGATCGCGGGTGAACACCGCGGGAAGCGTGATGTAGCGGCCGCCATCCTGCGGCCAGCACGTGAGGATGGGCAGGCCGCGCAGCGACGGGCTCGACGTCTCGACGATCTCCTGGCACGGCGCGCCGCCGCCGCTCACGCGCCGTGGCGCCGCCTTGGCGACGTCGAGCAGCGTACCGAGCTTGCGCATCTTGTCGAGGAACGAACCCGGCATCTTGAGGTCGAGGAGCTTGGCGATGCGCCCGCCGATGTCGTCGAGCCGCTCGACACCCAGCGCCATCGCCATGCGATCCGCGCTGCCGAAGGCGTTGGCGAGGACCGGGACGTCGAAGCCCTCGACGCGCTCGAACAGCAGCGCGACGTTCGCGTCACCGCGCGACTTCGAGACGCGATCGACGATCTCCGTGATCTCCAGGTCGCGGGAGACCGGTGTGGTCACCCGGCGCAGGCGACCGCGACGCTCGAGGTGCGCGACGAACTCGCGCAGGTCGGTGAAGGGCACCGCCCTACTCGTGGTGGAAGGTCGCGACCAGCCAGCCGGCGACGACGGGGAAAGCGAGACTGGGGATGACACGGACCCACACGAACTTCCACCCCATGAGCGGGGCTTCCCACGCGATGATGCGCTGCAGTCCGAACAGTGACCACGCCGTCATGTACGAGACCAGCGCGGGCACGCCCGCGCCCGAGTGCGCCAGCGCGACCAGGAACGGCACGCTCACCATCGGCCCGCCCGGCGTGATGATGCCCGCGAGCATCGCCATCACGAGGCCCTTGATGCCGGCCTCGCGGCCGAAGTAGCGGGAGACCATTTCCTGAGGCACGACGACCTGGAACAGGCCGGCGAGCAGAAGGGCCGGAATGAGCCGCGGCAGGACGAAGCTCAGCATGGTCAGCCCATTGCGGGCGCCGATGACGGGCAGCGACGGGTCCTTGAAGTAGGCGATCACGGCGAAGACGAGCGCGAGGCCGGCGAGCACCAGCGTTGAAGGATCCAGGCGCATCGCCCGGGATTATTGCACACCGCACTCAGGCGATTTGTCGACAGGCTGACGCGGAGATCAGGCGGACGCCGCGAGGTCCGGCCGCTCGAGATACTCGAGGATCCGAGACCACTCGACCGGCTTTGTAAAAACGACGTTGGCGCCGGCCTGCCGTGCCCTCGACAGGAACGGCTCCCCGTAGCCGGTCACCACGAGCACCCGCGTGTTCTGGCTAGACCGCGACCGAAGCTCGCGAATCAGCACGTCGCCCGGGATGTCCGGCAGCCCCAGGTCGCTCAGCACGACGTCGAAGGGCCGCTGCGCGACCAGCTCGGTCGCCTCTCTGCCGTTGGAGGCAGACTCCACGTCTGCACCCTCGGCCCGCAGGAGGAGCGTGAAAACCTCGCGGATGTCCTGGGCGTCTTCAATGACGAGAATGCGAAGACCCCTGAGGCTCATAGGAATCCTTGTGGCGGCCATATTTAGCAAGGGTGATGCCAGTGGCCACCCCTACCGACCAGGATTGCTATACTGCTCGGGCGTGTGGATGCGCTCGCCTCGAGTCTGATCGACGGCTTCGAAGACGCGGTCATCGTCACCGACCGCGCCCTCACCGTCGTCGCCTGGAACGCCGTCATGGAGGGCCTCACCGGGGTCGCGCAGGCCGCGGCGTTGGGTCGGCCTGCCACCGAAATGTTGGAATTCTTGCGGGATACCGACGTGGCCTCGCACCTCGACCGCGCGCTCCAGGGCCAGGCGTCGACCACCGGTGATGTTCGCTACGAGTTTCCGTCCGAGGAGCGTGATGGCTGGATCGCCGCCCGCTACGTGCCGTGGCGTGACGGCGACGGCACCGTCGCCGGCGTGATCGGCTTTCACACCGTGGTCACGTCCCGGCGTCGACGTGCGACGTTCACGCGGGCGCTCGAATCCATCGGCCAGTCGCTGACCTCTTCGCTCGATCTCAACGAGACGCTCGATACGATTGCGCACCGCGCGCTCGAGGTCATGGCGGCCGACGCCGCGCTCGTCGTGTCGTGGGACGGTCAGGCGACCGAGCTCACCGTGCTGCGCGCCGCCGGACGCCTGTCCGAGCAGTACGCGGTCACGAAAACCATCCCCGTCGGCGGCGGCCCGATGAGCCGCGCGATCCTCAAGGGCGTGGCCGTGACGACGCCCGACATCTTGCACGATCCGGAGACGTGGCTCGCGTCCGACCGGCGCGCGCAGGTCGAGCGCGAAGGCTTTCGCGCGGTCGGCGCCGCACCGCTGCGGAGCAAGGGCCGTGTGCACGGCGCGCTGGTCGTGCACTACTGGACGGTGCGCACGCTGGGCGACGAGGACATGGCGGCGTTGCAGCTGCTCGCCGAGCACGCGGCGCTCGCCATCGACAACGCGCGGGTTTATGCCGATGCGACACGCCGCGCCGATCGGCTGCGCGAGCTGACCGATCTCGAGAAGCTGGTGACCGAGTCGCTGGTGGTCGACGACGTGTTGCGCCGCATCGCCCAGGCCACGGCGCGGCTGCTCGACGCGCCGATCGTGCAGCTGTGGACCGCCGATCGCGGCGGGCGCGTGATGCGCCTGTCCGCCTCGAGCGTCGAGCCGGGGCTGCCGGAAGTGCGCATGCCGCGGACCGTGGCGTTCGGCGAGGGCGTCGTGGGCCGGGTGGCGGAGACGAAAACGACGATCTACGTCGGCGACGTCACCGGTGATCCGCGCGCGCTGTCGAGCGAGTGGGCGCGCGAGACCGGAATCGATCGCATGATGTCGGTGCCGATCCTCGCCGGCAACGACGACCTGCTGGGCGTGCTCGTCGTGCGCTCCCGCGACGAGAGCCTCTCGAAGGACGAGAACCGCGCGCTCGTGACGTCGTTCGCCGCGCGCGCGGCGATCGCCATGCAGCACGCGCGGATGTACGGCGAGGCCGTGCATCGCGCCGGACGGCTGCGTGACCTGGTCGCGGTGAGCCAGTCGATCACCGGCTCACTCGACTCCGCGGACGTCATGCGCCGCATCTCGCAGGCGGTGGCCGGCATGCGCCCGGGCGCCCTCGGCGCGGTGCACCTGTACGATGCGGAGCGCGGCGTTCTGCGGGCCGAAGCGCTGTCCGGCGCCGCCGACTGGGACGGCCTGCCCGTCGAGCGGCCGGCGAACGCCGGCCTGCCCGGCGTCGTCTTCGAGGCGCAGACGCCGGTCCTGGTGCCGCAGCCGCTGACGCACCCGCGCACGCTCGTGCGCGCGTGGTGGCAGAAGCGACCGAAGGGAACCTATTTCGGCGTGCCGATCGCCGTGGGCGACACGTTCGTCGGTGTGCTCGACTACGTCTTGCCCGACGGGCTTCCCGACGCCGAGGAGCAGGAGGCGCTGCGGCTGCTCGCCGCCCAGGCCGGCATCGCGCTGCGCAACGCCACTCTGTATCAGACCGAGCGCGTCCAGGCCGAACGCATCCGCGCGCTGGCCGCCGTCAACCAGCGGCTGTCGAGCGCGCTCGACCTCGACGAGCTGCTGCGCGGCATTTGTGAGTCGGCGGCCACGCTCATCGGCGTGCGGTTCGTCGCCTTCTGGCTGGCCGACGAGGCCGGGCGCACGCTGACGCTGGCGAGCAGCAGCGAGCCCGAGATCGCGCAGGATGCGCCGCGTCGCACCGCGCCGTACGATCTCGGCGCCACCGGATGGGTGGCGCGCCACCGCGAACGGCTGGTCATCGACGACATCGCGACCGATCACCGCATCATGGACGGCGAGTGGCTCGCGCGCTGGGGGCTGACGTCGTATGTCGCGTATCCGGTGCTCGCCGGCGATGAGCTGCTGGCGATTCTGGCCTTCCTGAACTCCGCGCCGATTCGTGTGGGCGACGACGCCGCCGACGTGATCGACATGTTCCTGGGGCAGGCGAGCGTCGCCGTACGCAACGCCCAGCTCTATCGCGAGGCTCAGCGCCGACGCGACGTGGCGGAGACGCTCGCGCGCGTGGCGCGCGAGCTGACAGGTACGCTCGACGTCACGCGGATCGCCGAGCTGGTCACGCACGGTCTCGTGGAGCTGCTCGGCACGCGCGCGGCCGCGCTCTACCGATACGACGCCGAGACGGGCGGCGCCCGCCAGCTGGCGGCCTACGGCGCCGGCGCCGACGTCGTCCGCGGCGTGGATTTCAAGCCGGGCGAGGGCGTGCCGGGCTGGGCGATTGCCGAGCGCAAGATCGTGACGACGCCGGATGTCCTGCGCGAGCCGCGCGTGCAATTGTCGGCCGAGCTGCGCGAGCGCGCCGAGCGGCACGGCATCGGCGCCGTCGTCGGTGTGCCGCTGCTCACGCGCGACAGCATCGTGGGCGCGCTCGCACTCGGCGATCGTCGTGGGCGGGAGTTCTCTGCGGACGAGCTGCAAGCGCTGCAGGCGTTCGCCGACCAGACCGCGCTGGCGCTGGAGAACGCGCGATTCTATGCGGCCGCGCAGGAGAGCCTGGCGCGTCTGCGCGAGACGCAGGCGCAGCTGGTGCAGGCGGCCAAGATGTCCGCGCTCGGGCAGCTGGTCTCGGGCGTCGCCCACGAGCTCAACAACCCGCTGAGCGTGATCATCGGCTACGGCCAGCTCATCCTGGCCCGCGAGGTGCCGGCGACGCTCCAGCGGCCGCTCGAGCTGATGATCGCCCAGGGCGATCGCATGGCGAAGATCGTGCGCAACCTTCTCTACTTCGCGCGCCAGCGCCCCCCCGAGCGCGCCGCCGTCGACGTGCGCCAGGTCATGGAGCAGACGCTGGCGCTGCGACTCAACCACCTCACGCTGTCGGGCATCACGGTGGAGCGCGACTTCTCGGAGTCCCTGCCGCCGATCAACGGCGACGCGCAGCAGCTCGAGCAGGTCTTCCTCAACCTGCTACTGAATGCCGAGCAGGCGATCCACGACACCAAGGCCTCCGGCCGCATCGTGCTGCGCGTGCGCCTGCGTCCGGATCGCCGCGCGATCCTCGCCCAGGTCACCGACGACGGGCCCGGCATCGCGCCGGACGCGCTGCCACGCGTGTTCGAGCCGTTCTTCACGACGAAGATCGTCGGGATGGGCACCGGCCTCGGCCTCTCCGTGTCGTACGGCATCGTGCAGGAGCACGGCGGCCGCCTCACCGTCGACAGCCGCCCGGGTGAGACGACCTTCACGATGGAGCTGCCGGTGACCGAGGTCCCGCAAGCGAGCGCGCCGGCCCACGAGCGGCGCGTGTTCGACGGCATCGGCAAGACCGCGCTCGTCGTCGAAGACGAGCCGAGCGTGCTCGATCTGGTCGTCACGATGCTCGGTGAGAGCGGCTGGCGCGTCGACGTGGCGTCCGGCGGCCGCGCCGGACTCGAGTCCGTGCGTCGCAGCCGGTACGATCTCATCGTGTCCGACATCCGCATGCCCGACGGCGACGGTCAGGAATTCTACGAGCAGGCGCTCGCCGGTGATCCCGCGCTGCGGCGGCGCTTCATCTTCATCACCGGCGACACCGCGGGCGACGAGGCGCGCGCCTTCATCGAGGGCGCCGAGGTGCCCGTGGTCGAAAAGCCGTTCTCGCCGGTTGCGTTCGAGGATGCGGTGTGGCGCGTGATGACCGCGACGGCGGCATCGTGACGAAGGCGTCGCGGTGATGCGGGAGTCGAGGTGACGAAGGCCGATCTGGTGACGATTCTCGCCAAGACCGCGGGCGGCTCCCGCGCCTCTGCGGATCGCGCGTTCGCGGCGTTCGTCGGCGGCGTGCGAGAGTCGCTGCGACAGGGACGCTCGGTGACGATCTCCGGCTTCGGCACGTTCGTGGTCGCCCGCCGCGCGACGCGTCGTGGCCGCGATCCCCGCAGCGGCACGGCCATCACGATTCCCGGCGCGCGCGTGCCCAGGTTCCGCCCCAGCCGAGCGCTCAAGATCGCCGTGCGCTGAGCTTTTCGCGCCGCGCGCGTTGACCCACCGAGGGCCGCGTGGTCTAATCGTGCGTCGTTGCGAGGATGGTGGGGGATCGTCTAGCGGTAGGACGCCGGGTTCTGGCCCCGGTAACGGGGGTTCGAGTCCTCCTCCCCCAGCCATTCATCGCGCGTCTGGCCGGCCCCATCGTCTAGAGGCCCAGGACACGGCCCTCTCAAGGCTGAAACACGGGTTCGAATCCCGTTGGGGCCACCACCAGACTTACAAAATTAAGTCCGCGAAAAGTTTCGACAGCGACGCCTCGCCAGTGAGCTCGTAGACGAGGCGCGCTCTTCTGCCGGGCCCCTTCACTGGTGGCAGCTCTGGCGGCCTCGGCACCGGCCGGAAGACGATTCGATCCACCAGCACCTCTCGCAGGAGGCGTCGCGATTCGGCGACGCCTGCACGCGCCATCGTTGTCCAGTCGTTCAAATACTCCCGGAGAGTCGCTCGAATTTCCCGGGCATCGAACTCGCGGGATTTCTGCGGGGCAAGCGCTTTTAGTTCGGCGCGAATCGAATCGCGGCGATGCTCGCGGACCTTGATTGCCGCGACAATGGTTTCGAGCGGCCCCGCGTCGGCGATCGCCTCCGCGTAGCGAACAAGCTCGGCTTCGATGCGGATGAGTTCCGCTCTCAGCACCTCCCGGCGGGCTGCGGTGCTTTCACCCGCCTGCGTCAGCTCCTGGAGCGCGAGCCTCAGCCCCGTCTCGACGACGTCCGGATCTAGGACGTCTCGCTCGATCGCGCGTAGCACCGCCAGGTCGGCGCGATCCTGGGGCACGGTGAGTGTGTTTGAGCACACGGAGGAGCCACGGCTCCAGTTGTACCAGCACCGATACACTGATTTAAGGGCTATCAGCGACTGCACGATGCTGCCGCCGCACACACCGCAGCGGACGAACCCGCTGAGCAGGTACTTAGACTCTTTCGCGCTCGCGAGACGCGGTAGGGCTCTCTTGAGGCCGAATGATTTTTGCCTCGCCCGCAGCGAGTCGTGAGCGGCCCCCCAGAGCTCATCAGTCACGATGCGGAGATGCTCGATCTTCGTGACGACCCAATCGCTCGCAGGGCGACCAGTCTGCTTGCGGCGGCCCCAGGAGTCGCGCTTCTTCGTCCGTCCCCACACAACCTCGCCCTTGTAGAGGGGATTGAAGAGGATCGCGCGGACGCTGGATGGCGCCCACGAGCGATGCCTTCCCGGGCGGGGCCGCGGGGCGCGCGCGCCCTCGACATTCAAAGCCATCGCGATCTTCTTTTTGTCCGTCGCCACTGGCCACCATCTGGAAGATCCGCCGCACGATCGCGGCCTCGTCATCGCGGATTTCTCTGACAACGTGAGATCGGCGGCCACCGTCATCGAGCACGGCGACATTCCGGTAGCCGAAGACGGCACCGCCGGAGACGTATCCGCGCTGCGCCTTGAGCTGGAGCGCGTCGCGAGTCCGCTGACTGGCCTTGGCGCGCTCCAGCTCCGCGGCGAAGTTCGAGACCGACATGATGAGCTTGTCGATCGAGTTTTCGAGGCGGACCTCGTGGCCCCCGTTCTGGTACTCGTAGATTCGGACACCGGCGAGGCTGATCTGCTTCAGGATGTGGTTGGTCTCGAACTGCTCGCGCCCCCAGCCGGTCCTTGTCCGCCAAAAAGAGCGTGGCAAATGGGCGCACGCCGCCCGATCGCGTTGAGGAGCCGCATCAGCCCAGGACGCCGGTCGAACTCGGCGCCCGAGATCGCATCATCGAAGTAAATGTGCTCTGCCGGAACCGTGAAGCCATGCTCCTTCGCGCAAGTAACCGCGAGCTCGATCTGCCGCCTGACCGACTTCTCGTCGTCGGCGACGTTCTGCTCGGTCGATTTGCGGGCGTAGACGGCCGCGGCCCGATCACGGGATCTCACGCGACTGCCAGGTGTTCGCCCCTCGGCTTCGAGTAGTCCGCCGAGGACCGGGATGTCGCCGATGCATGGACCCGACTTCGTCGTGATCGCCAGCTCGAACTTCATCGCCGCTCGTCGACAGTCATCGGCGCGTGGCGAGCTACGTCGACGAGGATCTGATCACTACAGTCTGCCGGTGGCGGCGAGGATGATCAGGATGATGAGGAGCAAGCCGACTCCGCCACTGGGGTAGTAGCCCCATCCTGAACTGTATGGCCATACAGGTAATGCACCGAGCAGAATGAGTATCAAGATAACGAGCAACGCGGTCCTCATGAGTTCTCCTTCTCATGAAAAGCCGATTCGCCGACTGATCGTCGCATGAAGTGCGCAAGCCCACTTCTGCAGTTGGTCGCGTACACGCGCCTTAGGCTCGTCGGATTTGATCGCGTACTAGGCGTCCCTCGACTCAGCCTTCTATGGCTTCTCGACCTGAAGGTTGTTGGCGACAGCTTGCACGCCCTTTACGCCGCGAGCGATTTCCTCGGCACGCATTCGAGCCGCCGCTGTAGGGACGATGCCGGTCAGCGATACGCTGCCGTTCGCCGTGGCGACGCTCACGCGCGTTAGGTTCGACGCCTTCTCGGCGGCGAGCTTGGCCTTGACCTCAGTCGTGATCGTCGCATCATCGATATTTCGTCCCGCTGACTCGCCAGTCATTGAGCGGCACCCCGCTCCGATCGCCAATACGATCATCAATACAACCGCCGCCGTCGATCGATACATTCCACACCCCCTAGCGATTTCGGCCAGCGCGCGCCGTCCGCCCACAATCGGTCTGCGAACGGACGTCTTATTGATCACTTCTTATCCCCAGTAGTTGGCGTCGTCAACTTCGTGAGCCTAGCTGGGCTCGGCTGACGGTAGTTCTTGGAGACGCGCGTCGTCTCACGCCGAGCGAGTCGTCCGGTCCACGCGCAGTGGCATCGCGCGCTGCCACCATCCGGCTGAAGCTTGGAGTGTCACTGACCGTACAATGCACAGAGCCGTCCCCTGTCGGGCGGCATTGGTATGTGTTGTTTTTGAACAAATGGGACTCACGACGTATCGCCGATCCGCGATTCGGATTATTCGGCTACTTCGGTCAGGCGCGCTGGCGCCATATGTCCGGGTATTTCTCATGAAAGGGCAACGTACAAGCGGCTAATGTCGTGCTCAAGCTCTTCGGCTGTGATTGCTTGTTCGCGTATGGCGCAGGACTGTTAGCAGACCGAATCTTATTCGCAACGAGCGTCGCCAACTCGGTGACCATAGCACCACTCCGTCAATGCGCGACGGCCTGCATGTAGGCCAATCCTCCTGGGGCGCGGCGGGGCACGGAGTATCGCAAGAGTTGATACCGTTCGTTATGAGTAGCGGGACGCGGTGAATCCGTGTTGACCGAAGATGACGGCGAGTATGGGGTCGTTCGCGCATTTAAAATGGCGCAGTGCGAATTCTGCCTTCCGTGAACTTCCCGTAGGTGCTCGCTGATTGGGCGGTGCACGAAGCGTTCGCCCAGGCCACTCCGCTCCGAGAGGACAGTGACCCGACTGATCGCGGGAGCGGCCTCGGTGAGCAGTTCCAGACGCTTGCCGATTAGCTCCTGGGCGAAGGCCGACAACCCCGTGACATTTCCACCCGGCCGCGCAAGCCTCGTGCGAGCCCGCTCGCAATCGGATCGGCTGCAACAGTGGAAGACAATGGGGATGGTCCTAGTCGCTTCCTTGGCGGACAAGATCGCGGGTACGGTTCCGGACACCATGACATCACTTGAGCGCCACCAGTTCGGCCGCAAGAGCGGGGAGCCGCTCGGGATTCCCGTCGGAAAATTGGTATTCAATCACGACGTTGTGGCCCTCGAAGTTCCCGAGCTCACGCAGTCCTTGCCGGAAGGCCTCTAGCAGGTGGGAGGAAGTGGTCAGGTTGGCCGCCAAGTAGCCTATTCGAGCGACCTTAGCCGCCTGCTGGGCCTCGGCGGCGAGCGGCGCGGCGAGCACGGCTCCCAGGCTAGTCACGAAAGCGCGCCGGTTCATGATCCGCGACGACGAGCGCAACGATGTCTCCCCGCATGGGCAGCTCCGAGTCAAAGGAACGCTACGGTGCGTTCCGATGGCGATATGAAGCTTGGGCCGAGATAAAGCAGCGCGTTAATGAAAGGCTCGTGGCGAAGCCCGAGGCGGCGCTGTACCGCGCTAGCCGAACTCAAGACTGGTTGAAAGTGAAGGTCAGGCATGAGGGGGCGCTTCGTCGTCATCGGGCTCGACGTGCCGCTGGCCGGAGCTTGCTCGCTTGTGCTCGCGGCCTATCTCGGACGCCGGTTCGTCTCTGTCGGCCGCTGCGAATGGGGCGTCAGCCGCCGTATGACGACTGCGCGAGTGGCTAGCTACGCGGAAAACGGCCGCGTGCAGCCGGAGGAGTGGGAACAGGCCGGAGGCGTCGTGTAGGTCGAATCGCGGGCAGTGGTCGAAGTGCAGTACAACGAGCTGATGCAGGGCCGGCTGCGCGATTCCGGTGTATCGGCGGCTCGCCTGAGTTTCGCCTCGGAATTTCCTGAGCGACCTGACTGGTGCGATTGCTCTAATCTTCGGCTGCCAATGCTGAGAGCTAAGCCAACTGACCTTGCGCTTGTTCTGTCGAACTCTGTTGGAGAAAGGTCCAGTATGGGCTCTGGATCTCGGCTCCCTGCGGACTGGCGGTCCGTGATATCCAGCCGACGGCAAAATCGCTCGAGCAGACGCTCACGACGACGCGCGAACTTACAGAGGAGGAACTGGCCAATGAAGGCCATAGCGGTTGCCCTCGTGCTCTTCGGGTTCGTCGGCGGATGCGCGCGCATGCAATCAACTAAGTCTTCAACCTCGACCACTCCGCCCGAAGATCGGCCAGACGCCGCTACAAAATTCAGAGCGATTGCGAGAAAGCAGGGCGCACCTGGAAGCAGTACGAGCGCGTCTGTCTCTAAATCGACACGGTCCGCACAGAGCGTCGGGCTCGCCTGATTGCGGGGGCGAGCTCCGCGCCGCCGCGAAAGCGTCCCGTAGCCGACGAGCACGAGCAAGACCAGAGCGAGCAGCGCGGTCCGGCGCGTCAATTCCACCGGCCGCTCGCTCGACCACGTCCGCAGCTTCAATGCCTTGGCCAGCTCAGCATTTGCAATCGGCCACGTCGCTTTGTCCCATTGGCTGCCCATGATTCAGCGAATCAGCAGCCCCAGACGTGGCCAGGGCAGAAGAAACGGACGAGGGGCTATGCCGATCCATTATTCGATACGTGATCCGCGCGCAGCAGCAGCGATGGCGGAACGGTCAGACCGAGCGCTTTGGCGGTGGTCATGTTGATCACGAGTTCGACCTTCGTAGGCTGCTCGATTGGGAGGTCGGCGGGTTTCGCACCGCCGAATTTTCGAGACGTAGACGGCAGCGTGGCGGCCGAGGTCCCTGGGATTCGGGCCATACGAAAGCAATCCGCCTGCACGGACGTAGTCATCGGCGAAGGAAATGCTCGGAACGCGCGCCTTTGCGACGAACTGCGCGATCTCAGCCGTCCGACTCCTGATCACGGGATCCGCCGAAACGATAAGGCCTTGAATCCCGGACCTGGCGATCGCTTGGAGCGCCACTGGCACCTCGGACGGTTTCGTCGCAGAGAAATACTCGGCTGCGCGGCCGACCGTGCTCGTCGCCGCTTGCACCGCGGGGAACACGGTCCGCGCGTTCATCGGGTTCTCGGCGTTGCCGAGGAATCCGATGTGCGAGATGCCGGGCCTGAGCTGCCTCAACAGGTGCACATATTTCGGCGCAAGGTCGCCGAAGGCGGCGGACACGCCGGTGACGTTGCCGCCGGGTTTACTGAGCGTGGGAACGAGGCCTGACCCAACCGGGTCGCCGACCGCCAACATGATGATCGGAACGGAAGTCGTCGCCTACTTCGCCGCGAGACTGGCTGGCGTTCCGAACGTGACGATCGCATCGGGGCCGAGCGTGATGAGTTCCTGTGCGTAGGTCTGAAGCCGTTCCGGGTTACCGGCGGCATAACCGGCGGCATAGTGCGCCTTGATGACAAGGTTTCGGCCGTCGTGATAACCCATTTCGCGGAGAGCATCGACGAACTCCGATTGTAAATCGAGGGTTGGCGTCGATCGGCTCGACAGCCAGCAGTTGCGATATGTCCGGCCAGCCGACTGCGCTTTTGCGCGAAGTGGCGCGGCGATGGTGGCGGCGAGGCTTGTCACCGAACGAGCGGCGGTTGATCCCTACTGCCTCCGGCTGCCGGGATCGTAGCGCCCACCGGCCGAGCGGACAAGGCCGCCGGTGATACAGTCAGTGGCCGTGGTTCGACGCGACCTTCCCGCCATGACTCCGATTCACCCGACTTTCGTACGGGAACCATTCCACCGCGACGGCTGGGCCTAAATGAACTCGTCACCTTTCATGTCAACGCAGCTCGAACGAACCGCTCGCGACCTTCTTACCGTCCACGTGGAGATCCACGCGATACGTGCCAGGCAACCATCGGCGTGGCGATGGCGTCGTTGAGCCAGCCCGATCCCAATAGTAGTCGTTCGACCATCCGAACCAGTCGGCATACGCCGTATTCGCCCAGTCGCCCGGGGCGGCGGCTTGAAGCACTTTGCGCTGGATGACGCGTTCGCGCCCGGCCTCGCTGAAGAAGAGCAGGGCCTCAAACGTTACCGGCAGCCATCGATCGGCCGCCTCGTGCTTGAGGTCGACCTGCCAGAAGACGTTCCGTGTGCCGGCTTGCGGGAAAGTGCTCGCATACCGGCGCTGGCTGGTCGCCGGCGGCTGGACGTCGCCCGACTCGAAGAACCGAAGCGACGCAACTCGCGCCTCGAGGATGGGAATCGTCGCGCTCGGCGCGGAGCGATCGCGCGCCCGCGCCGCGACCTCCCCGTAGATGTCGTTCTTGTCCCGCATGCCGAACGTCCCGGAGGCGACAAGCCGCTGGTCCACCAAGAGTTTGACCTCGTATACGCCCGTCGACCAAAAATAGATCTCGACCGGAACGGTCTGCTGGCACACCGCATAGTCGTTGCCGAATATGGAATTGAATTCGCGTCGTCGGCGACCACACTCGGTCGGGTCGTAGAGCGGATTGCTGTTCTGCACCGTCTTGCTGCCCATGAGGTTCGCGGATCCGGTCACCCAGGATTGCGTCCAGTGAGACTCCACAGTGACCGTGCGCGTGTCCCGGTGCACGATTTCACCAAGCCCGCGCATGTGGGCCCACATATCGGTCACCGTCAGCTGACGCGGCTGGCCCGGTGGCGGATGCACGAGCTGGATCTCCCAGTGGATGTCGCGGGCCGCGTTGTAGAAAAATAGATCGTCGTACTTGCGTTCGGCCGCTGGCGGCAGCGTCCCGCTGCTGACGAAGAACCGCACGGCGGTCACCCTCGCGCCGAGGCCAGGGATGATCCCCGTGGGCGAGCGGCTATCGATGTTCCGGGCCACGACGTTCATGCTGGTGGCGTCCACGACGCGGGAAACGGTGTCGAGAAAGCGCGGGTGCTGTCCGAAGCGGATCGTCCAGGCCGGTCTGCCCGCGGTATCGGTCTGATCGCGCGGATACATGTGCAGCTCGGCCGTCTGCACGAGCGTGCAGGACGACGTCTTAGGATCGCCGCGCGCGCAGTCCTTGCCGAGATCTTCGCTGGCCCGCGCCAGCGCCTGCGAGAACGTGCTCTCGACGTTCGCCGGCAGAGGCAGCTTCGACAGCGGTGCCGAGGCCAAGACGTCGACCATGACCGTCTTGTAGCCCATGGCGTTCCGCGCTTGCAGCTGCGCCGCTGGGAGTGGCGGCTCGTTGATGCGCACGCTGACCCGAAAAATGCCACGAGGCATCGACGGCGAAATGAAGCTAAACATCGCCAGGCGCGGCGGGCCCGCGTGGGTCATGTCAGGAATGCCGGACGGCCCAGCGGCGAACCCGAAGCCAGTCAACTCGATCTGCACGAGCGCGGCGTCGGTCTGCCACTTCTTCGCTTCGCTCCGCGCTTGCGCGGCGGCCGCAGCCAGGCCCTGATCGGCATGAGTGCCGCGGCTCATCCATATGAAGACGACGAGAGCAGCAACGATCGCGACGAGCAGCGTACCGATGAATCGGACCACAGACGTCATTCTCCTTGCGGAGCTGAGGCGCTCCCACGCGACCCGAAGCCAGGAAGTCGAGCCAGATGTTGTCGATCGCTCATGGCACGCCGGATTCTACGCCGTTGCGCTTCTCTGCTCGCCCGTGCAACCCGCTAACGCCATGTCGATGGCGCGTCACCGGAAATAGTCGGCCGGCTTGCCCACACGCCGTGCGTGCACTTCACTCGCCAGTCGAGGTAGCGTTCAGTCACCCTCGGATTCTGGTTGTCCCTGCTCAGATGTCGCGAAGCAGCCGCTCGAGGCATGGCGCGAGAGCTACTTCATGAACGACGGTCGCGTCATAGCCCGCGCGCCTTGAGGAAATTACTGAGCCACGGTCCAACGTAATTTGCATGGGCGCTTTGGTGGATGGCGCTCTTCAATTCGCTCGCGTCGCGCTCGTTGATCTGCTGCGCGATAATCGTGAGCGACTTCGTGCTCTGCCGGTATCGCCACCAGACGGTCACGAGGCCGCCGGCGGTGAGCAATAGCAAAGCGATGAGCACGAAGATTCCGGCCACCAACTCGCTCGGGACACGTCCGGGGAGCGTCTCCCAGACACCCTGGCGCGCCCCGCGCACGGCTTGAAGCATCGCAACATGCGTGACCTCACCGACGAACTCCTTGCGCTCTCGCATGGTGGCGGCCGCCTCGCTGACGATGTCCCGGCCGATGTCTCGAGCCGCTTCGCGCACGTGCCGGAGCTGGACGTCGAGGGTTGCGGCGAGCGTATTGAGCAGTACCTCGGCGTTGGCCTGGGCGAGGACGCGGGTGCGCGGGATGAGATCGCGCTCGAGGTTGTCCCGCAGCGTCGTCATCGTCATCACGCTCGCCCGACGCAATGCTTCACTCAGCTCGGGCTCCGCGGCGCGAATGACGTCGGCCGTCGCGTGCCCGCCCTCCCGACCGAGGGCCGTCATCGTACGCGCCACGAGATCGTCGACGACCTGTTGAGTATCGGTCGTGGCGAGCCCGGACCGGATGCTCGCCAACGTGTTCTCGGTCATCCGCTGCGAAACCTGGGAGAGCGTGTCGTCTTCAAGCAGAATCTGGCGCGCCGTCTTCTTGAGCGGTTCGGTCAAGCTCGGGAGGCCTTCCGCGGCGCCCTGGACGGCGCTACGGGCGGCGTCGTGAGACGCGCGATCGACGTACTCGCGCGTGGCGACGCACCCCGCGAGCAATGTGAGAGCGACGAACGCCAGCGCGGTCAGCGCTGCCGAACGGCCATGCAGAACGAACGACGTGTTCATGGACGGCACCTCGCGTGCGGGCTGCGTCATGGCCCAGCGTTGTTCGATTTCAGCGGGTTTCGCGCGACGGACTCAGCGCCCTGCGCGCTGCACCGGGGTCTGGTTTGCCTGCTGGCACAGCTGCCGCCACTCAGGCGTCTCGAGCGTGCACTTCAGGGCCACCGCCGACGCCTCGTCGACGCGCCCGCTCTTGCGCAAGAGACGAATCCGCGTCGGCGTCCAGCGCGCCGCGTCACCGAAGATGCTCGACGCCTTGTCGGTCCACGCGAGAGCGCCGGCGAGGTCACCGCGCTGCTCGCGCACCAGAATCATCGCGTCGTAGACCTCACGAAGCGGCTCGTTCGCATCGATCGCGCGATTCAGCGCCGTCACCGCTTCCGAGCTACGTCCGACGGCGACGGCGGCCTGCGCCAGCATCCAGTTCGGATACGCGTGGGTCGCGGTGCGGCCACCCGTCGCGTCGCGGGCATAGGCATATGCGTCGCGCGACTTGCCGCCTTCAAGCAGCTTGCGTGCCGAAAATGCGAGGTCGTAGTTGCGAAGGACCTCGCGCACTTCCGGGACGCCTCGAATCTCCGTCCACAGAACGGTCTGGAGGGCGGGCAACGAGGCGTCGCCATAATGGCGGTCGAGGTAGCCGGCGACGTCAGATAAGCGCTGTGACGTCTCCGGGTGGCTGGCCGCGAGCGATTCGACCGTGCGATTCCAGACGGCTTTGATCTCGTCGCCCCAGTCCGAACGCATGACCTCGCCCGCTCGGCTCCGAAGCGCTTCCCGGTCCTGTTGCGTCTGCTTCTCCCACGCTTGGTATTTCTCGAGCATCGTCGCCATGGCGACCGGCGAGTATCCCGCCCGGATGAGCAGGTCGATGCCCATCAGGTCGGCGGCTGTCTCCTGCCGCCTCCCCCACGCGGGCATGACGACGTTGTCACTCACACCGGCGAGCACCTGCGAGCCGAGCAGCGTGCGCTGGTCGTCCTTTGAAGGCGGCCGATTCGCGATCGTCATCTTCGCCGCCAGCCCCAGTTCGTGCGCCGCCTGCGCGCGCTTCTGGAAGCCCGAAACAAGATCCGCGCTGTGGTGCTTCAGCAGGATGTGGCCGAGCTCGTGCGCGATGATCGCGGCCACCTCGTCCTCGCTGCCGAGGTATGGAAACCATCCCATCGCGAGGTAGACGTTCCCGTCGGGCGTGGAGTACGCGCCAAACGCCGGATTCGCGAGGATCACGACTTGGCCGGGGACGTCGGTGACTCCCGATGCGCGGAGGATCCGTGTCCGGATCCGCGCCAGATACTGACGAAGCGGCTCGGAGCGGACGAACCCGAGTGCTTCGCCGCGCTGGCGTGCGAGGTCCTTTTCCTCGCCCACGGCGAGGGTCGACGGCTCATACGGGCCGGGCTTCATGTCCGTAATGATCGGCGCCTTGTCGCCCGGCGAATCGAACATCGACTGACCGGCCTGCGCGATCGACCGCCCGGTTTGCTTCAGCGACGACATGACCTGGGCGGTGCCGCCTTCGAGTGTCGCGCAGCCGGTCACAGCCAGTACGGCGAGGATTAAGGCCGTCCGCGATCTCACTTGCGCCGACATTCTTCTCCTACGCCGCGCGTGGCGCCGGACTTCGGCTCATGGGTGCTGGCGACGGTGCCCCCGCAGTCAACGCTCGTTCGCACCGGCTGATCCGTCTCAACGGTATACGGGCGGATCCAGTACTTGTTGCCTTCGACGTCGACTTGCAGGAAGCCCTCGGGCGACTTGCCGACGATGGGCCACGGCCCCTTGAACTTGTCTCGAGTAATCTCGGCCGCTTTCGTCCCGTTGGGCCGGTCGTAGAGTGGCACCTTGTCGACGCGCAGGCTGCGAACCTGCGCCGCATCGTCGGCGCGGGCATCGGGCGCGGCGACGATCAGGAGCCCGACCGCGACGAAGCTAATGAGCAGGATGCGGTTCCGCACGCTCATGGGCTTTCTCCCGATGGTCGACAGCTGGGCGCGCCGACTCCCGGTAGAGTGAAAAGAAAGCGTCGATGAAGGACAAGCGCGTGTGCCGCTTCGCGGGCGCGGCGCCCTTGAGGCGGAAGTATTGGGCAGCGGCCTCTTTGAGGTGGGTTTCGACATGCCGGACGGCCTCGAAGAACACGAGGAAGGCGAGGATGTTTCGGGGCCCGAGGCCCACGATATAGTAGTAAACGAGCGCAGTGACGAGCGTCACCCCGGTCAAAATGACTAACCCGACATCCCGCGCGCCGCGCCAGCGGTACAGAACGTACGCCATCAGCACGGCGAGCAATCCATCGTCCAGACCGCGACTCCAAGCGACGAGCAGCACGCCGAGCGCGATTGCAATTGCTGCGACGGCACCGACCAGGATGCGCGCTCGGAACTCGGCGAGCGTGGTCGTGCCGCGAGACGGCTGCCGCGGGAAGCGGACGAGCAGCACCGCGGCCACCAGCAGCAGCGCCGCGTCCGTCACCCTGGCCGCGACGCTATCGCGGTCGGCGCGCTTGTAGTGTCGGCCGAAGGTTGCGAGGTTGTCGTACGCCATGGCGTGCAGGTACACGCCCGGCATTTCCGCGTATACCGGCGACTCCATGCGGTCGCCAGTCAGCCGAAAACCCGCGCCGTAGAGCACGGTCCGCTCGCGAAGCAGGTCTCGGATGTCCGAATCTCCCGAAAAATTCAGCAGCTGCTGGACCGTGATGGTGCGCGCGTAGGGACAGCCGAGGCGGAGGGCAAGAGGGCCGCGCTGGAGTACGAGGCCGATGGCCTCCACCAGCGACGGCTCTGTACAGGTCATCCATCTCCGGTTAACGTCGGCGACCTGCTTTCCCCAGATGATTTCCATCGCCGGAGCGTTCGTCGGGTCGATGCCGAGCTCGGGCGCGGCGAGCGCGAACGCCGGCGTCGGTCGTAGCGGCGCGCCGGCGTGGCTCGCGTACGTCAGCACCCCGCTGACCCCCGTCGGATTCTCGAGCTGGGGGTTCACAAGCTTTGTGCATCGCTCGAGCGCCGGGCGAACCGTCGCGTTGCTTGGCGCTGCGATAAAAATGTCCACCGGTCGGTCGCGCCTGGCCCTCTGCAGCTCGCATAGCGCTTCGGCGAGTTCTGCGACGTCGTCGGTCGGGCGCGGGTCGATAAAAGCAAAGTCGACGAAGACCGCTTTCGGCTGGTACGAGGCAAGCGCGCGGATGATCTCGGCATGCATGGCATACGGGACGGGGTAGTGCGTACCGAGGACGCCGAGGTTCTCTTCGCGGAAGAGGACGACGGTCGTCTCGCTCTGTCCCTTCGTTCCGTATGTGTGTTTGACGATCGCGTTGATGAATGCCTGTGACCAGGGCGTGAGATGGAACGAGAGGCCGTGGAAGACGAAGAAGCCGTAGCCGACGATCCACAGCAGCACGACACGGATCGCCAGGATCTTCACGCCAGGGCTTCTACTCTGGATATCGCTCGAAGTCAATGCCATTACCCGTCACCGCGATTCCTGCTGTATCGTTGCGCGTCGATCTTCGTCGAAGGAGTGCAAGCCATGGCGTCGGGACGCATCTTGGTGGCCCTGCTGGCCGTTATCGTCGCAACCGTCGCACCGGCGTCGGCTCAGGAACGCGGGCGACGTGGCTCGCAGCCGCGCCCGCAAGCCGAGGAGCCGCCGAAGCCGGCAGCCGCACAATCGAGTGCCGGCGCACTCGACTACGTCGACGGTCTCGAGGCGCTCGAGGCGGGTGACTATCGGCGCGCCATCGAACGCCTCGGTCGCGCCATCGGTGCGGATGGCGACAACGCCGACTACCACCTGCCCCGCGGCGTCGCCAACACGCTGGCGGAGCAGTTTGCGGCGGCCGTGGCCGATCTCGAACGCGCCCAGCAGATGCGACCAAACCATCGCGAGACGATGCTCTGGCTGAAGTCGGCGTATCAGATGGCCAACGACGAGGTCTTCCCGAATCGGCGCACATCGGGCTCGTGCTTCGTGCACGGCTTCGACGTGCCGCCGCGCTACGCGGAGATCGTATGCAACCGTATGGCACTCGAATACTCCAGCTCGCGCTGGCGCGGGAGCTACCACGACCGGGATCAGCGGCGCAGCGTTCAGGTCCCGGCGCCGGTGAAGACGCACTTCCCCGATGCCGCGCGCGAGTTCGTTGCCCGTCACAAGTCGAGCACCGCCGAGGCGAGCGGCGATGTCCTGATGACGCGTATGAAGACGGCGTACCGAGCGCGGTGACTGCGCGGCGGCGATGAAGGATCTCGTCGGGCTCCGCCGCGTCTCGCCCGACGACGCGAAGCTCCGCGCGTACTGGAGCAGCTGCCTGCTGGCGACGAGCGACGTGCTGGACGCGCGCATCGAGCTCACGCGCACACTCGCCGTCATGCCGTTCTGGAGCGGCGGCTATCTCGCCCGCGCCGAGGCCGCGGCCGCGCTGGGCGACGAGGCGCGGGCGACAGCCGATCTGCGTACGGCAGGCGGCCTTGAAAGCGCCGAGTGTCGAGACGCTGAGGCTGAAGATGAGCGCCGCGCGGCCGGCTCGGGACGACGCGGTGCAACGCTTCGCTGGCGCCGTGCGCCACGATTGGAGTGCTCCCCGTTTCGACTGCTCACCGTGGGGACGTAAGATGCAGCGGGAGGCCCCATGGGCGAACACCGGCGGAAGGCAGACGGCCGACGCGTCTTCAGCACGGAGTTCAAGCGGGAACAGGTTCAGCGGATCCTGACCGGCGAGAAGACGCTGGCCGAGCTCAGCCGCGAGCTCGACATCTCGCCGAGTGTCATTCGGAACTGGAAGCGATTCGCGGAGGCGGGTGCGACCACCGCCGTCCAAGCCCGTGAGGACGTCGTCCCCGCCAGCCACCTGCGCGAGGCCTACGCG